>VFQP010000124.1_pt1 | contig 219694 bp, 196 predicted proteins | sample 3512351 | NCBI WGS metagenome assembly VFQP01 (sample SAMN10412372, study PRJNA504923) | tailings metagenome | isolation source: Relicate 1 Philex TSF1 revegetated site | place: Philippines: Tuba, Benguet | collected 2017-08-29 | reverse complement strand
AAAAGGCCGAACTTACGTTCAGCCTTTTGTGCGGCAGAGCCCCGAATGCTTTCGGGGGAACTCCCAGCCCGTTACAGGCACCAACACTTTAAAAATGCAAAAAGGCCGAACTTACGTTCAGCCTTTTGTGCGGCAGAGGAGATTCGAACTCCCACGCCCGTTACAGGCGCTACCACCTCAAAGTAGTGCGTCTACCAATTTCGCCACCGCCGCTTTTGAAGGGAGTGCAAAGTTAATCCAAAATTCAAAAGTAAAAACACCCGTCCCGAAAAAAATCATCGCCGCAAAACTATCCGAAACACGGTACCCTTCCCGCCTTCGGAATACTTCACGAATATGGAACCGTGGTGGTATTTTTCGATAATGCGCCGCGCCAAGGACAGGCCCAAACCCCAGCCGCGCTTTTTGGTGGTAAAACCCGGTGTAAATATCTTTTTAATATACTGCTTGGGTATGCCTTTGCCCGTGTCCGACACATCTATATAAACCTGCTGCGGCTGGTTTTGCACTTTCACCTCTATACTACCCTTTCCCTCCATGGCGTCAAGTGCGTTGCGCATCAGGTTTTCTATCACCCAGTCAAACAGCGGGCCGCTCAGGTTTACCGGCACATATTCCTCATTGGTTTTAAGGTTGATGTTCACTTTTAGCGGGGCACGCTTCTGCATATAGTTCACCATATTGCGCAAGCGGGCCACAAGGTCCGTTTCTTCTAATTGCGGCGTGCTGCCCACCTTGCCAAACCGGTCGGCCACCAGTTTAAGGCGGTCCAAATCTTTTTGCATTTCCTCCACCGGCTCTTTATTCACCTCATGCTCCTTTAATAATTCCAGCCATGCCTCTATGGAACTGAGCGGCGTGCCCAACTGGTGCGCGGTTTCTTTAGACAAGCCTACCCATACCTGGTTTTGTATGGAGCGATGCGCCGCCGAAAAAGCTATCAACACCACCACAAGGAAAAGGAATATTATGGCCAGCTGCACATAGGGAAAATAGCGCAACTGCGTGAGCAGGTAAGATTCTCCGTAGTACACATATTGTTTGCCAAAACCAAAATCGTAGATAATGGGGGGGTGCATTTCCTTAAACTCGGCCAGCTTATGTTTTATGTAATCACCCTTCTCCCTCCTTACTTTTACACTGTCCAGGTTTTTTACATCTATTATACCATCCTTATCGTCGGTAAGTATGAGGGGTATGGTTTGGTTTTGCTCCACGGTGCGTTGCGCACTTTCCCCGGCAACGGGGTCCAGCGTTGTGGCTTGCAGCTTCAGCGCCTCGGCAAACTGTATCACATTTTTGCGCTCCTCGGCGGCCAGCTCTCCCGCAAGCGTATTGGTGTAATAAATAGACGCACCCACAATGCACATGGCCACCAATATGAGGTACGTTTTCCAGTTAATATATTGCCGCATAAAACACTAAACCCAAAACAAGGTAAAAATATTATGATTTTGAAGTAATAACCACTATTTTTGTCGCCGGAAATATATGCCTCAAATGCAAACGCAACACAACACACAAGTAGATTTAGATAACCCTGCGGATATTGAATTGAGCAAACCTTCAAAATCCCGCTTTTTATTCCTGCTTTTCTTTTTCGGCATATTCATTTTTGCCTGGGCGGGCTGCTACAACCTGTATGAGCACAAGTTCAAGAAAAATGATGATGTTGCCGTTCCGGAAAACACACTTTACGAACCGAAGTATAAATAGTCTTCGCCCGTAGGTAATGATCATATGCGAGCAAGATACCGCTGTTGTCGTTTTAAGCTATAACGGTAAAAAATGGCACGAGTTGTTCTTACCCGCAATAGTGGCCGAAGCGGCTACCGGTTACGAAGTGATTGTGGCCGATAATGCCTCCACCGACGATACTGCAGATTATGTTCGGGAAAACTTTCCTACAGTCAAATTATTACAAATCCCCGTAAACCGGGGATTTTCCAACGGGTACCATGAGGCTCTGAAGCGCATTCGCGCCAAGTATTACATACTGCTCAGTGCCGACTTTGAGGTAACCCCCGGGTGGTACCCTCCCCTCATCAATGCCATGCATCGCTACGGAGGGCTGGCCGCGTGTCAACCCAAAATCCGCTATTGGCGCGAGCGTGAAATGTTTGAATACGCAGGCGCAGGCGGCGGATTTAAAGACAAGCTGGGCTACCTGTTTTGTCGCGGACGCATTTTTGCCGATATAGAAAAAGACGAAGGCCAATACGATGACGATATAGAAGTATTTTGGGCCTCGGGCGGATGCCTGATGGTGCGGGCCGACCTGTATGAAAAAGTAGGCGGCCTCGACCCCGACTTATACGCGCATATGGAAGAGGTGGACCTATGCTGGCGCCTGAAAAATGCCGGCTACAAAATAGGTTACATCGGCGGCTCCACCGTATACCACGTAGGTGGCAGCGTCATCAGTTACGGCAGTCCCCAAAAATTATTTTACAACTTCCGCAACAGCCTTATACTGCTCCTGAAAAACGAGCGCGGCTCAAAACTGCTTTGGCTGTTTCCGCTCAGGCTGGTGATGGACGGCATTGCCGGTATACAAATGCTGGTTAAGGGTAATATAAAAGGTACGTTTACCATTATAAAGGCGCACTTCAACTTTTATGGCAATATAGGTAAATGGCTACAGCGCCGTAAAGAGGCAAAAAAACTGGTGACCCATCGAAACCCCGAGGGCTACTACAAAGGCAGCATAGTATGGGATTACTTCATACTGCGGAAAAGAACGTTTCCCAAACTAAAATGGGACGTAAAGCGCCTGAGTTAAAAAAATAGGCTGCGGGGAACCGTCAGCCTGTAACTATTTGATTCAATATTGGTATCACAAAAGTGATATTCTCCCCTAGTTTAAACAACAGTTAAAAAACCGTTTTTTACCGCGTTAAAACATCGCACTTTCCCCCGTTTTTTAAACGGTAGGTTTTTTAAGGTTTCATTAAGGCACCAACCCACTTCCGGTTATGGTTTTTTACCGCTTTAGGGGCAGTAAAAAAACGGTCTTTTAACTATGTTTTATCTCCGGGGACGCCTTTAATTTCACGCTCCGTTTATAACCATAATCAAAAAAAACTTTATGAAAAACAATCTCGTTTTCACGGCTTTGGCCGCAGGTCTCTTATTGTCTGCCTGTTCAAAAAAAGATGAAACGCCCGCTTCCTCCGCAAAAAAAACACCGGTATCGGTAACCAAGCCCGACTTTAGCAAATATGCGCTGATGGGGCTCGATTCTCCCTTCCTGCGTATAGACTCTGCCAACAAAATGATAGGCAGCTACCTCGAAAGTCGCGAAAATTCCGATGACCTTAAAGCGCTCATCGTGGATGCAGATGCGCTGCGCTATTACCTCCAAAACCCCAACATCAAATACTTTAAACTGATGTTTGCCCATAAAATGAGCTATATCAACAGCGGACATCAAGGGGTGCCCACAGGTATGGACCATGAAGGTTTGACTATTGTTATTGCCGGTTTTGGCGCCGACAATAATTATATTTACAGCGACCAGGGAGCGGTAATGGACTTTTGCCAGCCATGCCCTTATACTTGTCCCGAATCCGGTTCCGCTCAATATGATATGCTACCTAACTATACTAACTACAGCGGCCTGTAAATTAAGTTTATGAGTAACAATAGCCAATTTCTTCTATACCTCTTTGTCATAGCAATTGCGATAGTTGTAAGCTTATTAAAGTTTAAACAACTCGACAAAGGCTCAAAAATGCTTGCGCTATTACTAATACTCACTTTAACGAGTGAAATCGTATCTTACTATACAGCCAAGGTATACAGGAATAATTTTCCTGTATACCATTTTTTTGCACCTATTCAGCTGTTTATGGTAGGCCTATACTTTCACTATTCAATTGAGGATTTCAAAAAAACCAAAATTGGTATCTATATCGGAATATTGGGTTTTATAGTTGCTGTTTTAAACACTCTTATCTTTCAGCCAATAACATCGCTAAATTCTTACTTCCTGCTGTTTGAAGGTGTCTGTACAATATTCATGTCGTTGTACGCTTTCAACAGAATGTTTATTAATGAGGATATCGATTTACTTACGCTACCTCATTTTTGGTTTACTTTTATTTTACTAACCTTTTGGTGCATTACTTACCTTACATGGGGACTATATGAAGTGGCACCTTATAAGATGGCGCGTATTTCTGCTCTTCTTTCTAAGGTGATATGGGTTGTAAACCTAATTACTTATATAGGAATTGGGTTTGTATTTTTAATGTATAGAAAAAAACTAGCGCCGCGTGAATGATTCTTACCTCATATCTCTACTCATCGCAGGCTCCCTGCTTGGAACCCTATTCGTATTCTATATCGTTCTTTTCATGATTATTAACAAAAACAAACATCGACGCTACAAGATGGAAAAGAAAGAAATGGAGTTTCGCTTTGAAAACGAGCTGCTCCAAACCCGCCTCGAAGTACAAGAACAAGCCCTTAACCAGGTATCCCAGGAGATACATGACAATATCGGGCAAACACTAAGCATTGCGCAAATGAATCTGCTCTCCCTCACCATGGTGGATGCCGATGCCAACCTGCGTAACGAACTCATCGAAAACTCAAAAAACCTGTTGGCCAAAGCCATCACCGACCTCCGCAACGTAAGCCATGTGCTCAACAGCGAGAACATCAGCCGGATGGGTTTGGAAGAGTCAATTAAGAAAGAATTAAATTACATTACCTCATTCAAGAACCTTAATTTTGAGGTGCTGGTAACCGGCGAACCGGACAATCTCTCTGACGAAAAAGAACTGATGGTATTCAGGATTGCACAAGAGGCGATAGCCAATATCGTAAAGCATGCCGATGCCTCCTCCGTGCAAATTAGCTTGCAATACCTGCCCACATCATTTGTAATGAATATTTCCGACGACGGGGTCGGGTTTGACCCCGCGGAAAAACAAAACGATGAAAAAAGCGGTATCGGGCTGATGAATATGAGACAAAGGGTATCATTGATGCAAGGGGAATTGAACGTTTCCTCGGGTGCCAAAGGCACTACGATACACCTCACGATACCGATATGAACGAAGACTCCATAAATATTGCCATTGCCGACGATCATGTAATGATGCGCAATGCCATTAGCACCGTAATTTCCGCTTTCCCGGGTTTTAAGGTGATTATCCAGGCCGACAACGGTAAGGAGTTAATCGAAAAAATAGAAAAAAGTAAGGTATTTCCCGACATCTGCATACTGGATATAGGTATGCCGGTGATGGACGGATATGAAACGGCCAAGCAACTGAAAGCCAAATGGCCCGATATAAAAATTATGGCGCTCACCATGTACAACCACGAGTTCAGCATCATTAAAATGCTGAAGAACGGCGCCAACGGCTACCTGCTAAAGGGCTCCGATCTTAACGAGCTTAAAAAAGCCCTTACCGATATTTACGAAAAAGGATATTACAGCTCCGAGTTGGTGGCCAGCAATTTCTTCCAAATGCTGAACCGGAACGAGCAGGACCAATTGTATAAAATAAGCGAAAAGGAAATGCAGTTTCTTTCCTACTGCTGTACCGATCTTAATTATAAAGAAATAGCCCAGCAAATGGGCCTTGGTGTGCGCACGGTGGAAAGCTATCGCAACACCCTGTTTGACAAACTGAACCTCAACACCCGCATAGGGTTGGTGATGTTTGCCATAAATACCGGGATTGTCTATAAAGAAAACAATCCCGGCAAATAAGTATCTGTAAGTATTACCTTAATTAGAAACCTTTGGTGGCAACGCCGTCGGCTATGGCTTGCAATGCTTTGGCCTCGCTCATGATGGCCGCCATTTTGTTACCTTTTCCGTCGTGGCCGCTGGCCATATAGCCGCCTTTCGCGGTTTTGGTAATTACCGCGTCCTGCATGGGAACGTTTTTCTCTTTTGTTTTCAGGCAGTACGCTTTGATCATTTTTGAAGTATCCATAAATAAACAATTTTAAATGTTTGAGCGTCACAAGCTACGCTATTTTTACGATAGATTACAATAGGCTGCCTTCAACTTACACTATATATTGATTATCAATTGATTACATCAATATATCATGTACAGGCTCGGGTTTGGGCGGCAGTTCGGTTTCTCCCAGCATTTCCCTCAGGTCTATCTCCACGGTTTTGCAAATGGCGGTAATGGGCACATCATTCAGCGCGTTCTCAAACGGGTTTTCACTGGTGGTACCCACAATCTCCATGGTGTTGAACACAAAGCAAATCAGCACATAACAAGGCACCAACAGCCATTCATATTCTTCACCCATTTTCTGAAATTCGGTAATCAAACCAAACGGAAGTATCAGTATGAATATCCAAACAAAAACAAAACTGAAATAGGCATATTGCCGGGGGAACGGGAAATTTTTGATACGCTCCGAAGCGCCCTGTTGGTTGTAAAACTCCGCCAGTGTACGCGACATTTCCACGTGATGAAACGGGTCTAACAGGCCTTTTTCAAAAAGCTGCTGCAGGTCGTGAGACTGGCGACGGATAATTTGTGTTGCGGCATTGCGATTACCGGCGTATTGCTGCGCTTCCTCTACCGACACAAATTTTTGCAACTCCTTATCCATGCTTTCCATATGAAAGGCCTCTTCCCTATCCACCAGCATATTGCCCGTTTTATAAGCTTGCTCCCAATAGGTAGGGCGGCGCAATTGCAACCTAAGCGCATTGAGAAATGCCATATGACGATAGAGCATCTTACGATGTATTTCTTCCAACTCTATTTCTCCGCACAGTGCGGACGCCTTTTTATTGTTGATGAAATCAAGTACCTGAATACCCCATGTGCGGCTGGAGTTGACTAAGGCTCCCCAAATACGCCGGGCTTCCCAAAGCCTGTCGTATGACGAGTTGTTTTTAAAGCCCAGGTAAAAGGCTACGGCAATACCTATGGCGGAGATGGGCATAAAGGGTATTTGCAGAAAATGCCAGTCGAGCAAATGATGCAGGGCCACGAATGCGGAACTGTACAGTGTAAAGAAAATCACATATCTCCAGGCAAACTGCATGATAATACTCCACCTTATGGCGCGCCGCGTATACATTTATCTAAATTTTACCGGCAATATACATTAGGATTTGCATTGGTTTATCAACCGATCCCATCACAGAGACCAACCTATAATTCTGCCATTGTAGTATCTTGGCCTCGATATATAAAAAATGAAGGGACGCATTGAAACACTCACGGCCACCCGCGGATTTGCCGCGCTTATGGTAGTGGTATTTCATTTTGGCACGGAGGTGTTTCCTTTTAACAAGGCAGAGCAATTTTTTACGGGTGGCAACTTGGGCGTCAGCTACTTTTTCGTGCTCTCGGGCTTTGTGTTGTATTATACTTACCGGCAAAGAGAAATAAGCTTTGGAGACTTTATGAAGCGCCGCCTGGCACGCATAGCACCACTGTACTATTTCGCGCTCATGCTTACCGTAGCGATACCGCTTTATGCCGCATTGAAACACGGAATATCACCGGGAGGTGAGTTTTGGAGAGGCATAACCTTAAATGCTTTATTCCTCCAAGCTTATATTCCGGGTTATGCGCTCTCGGGCAATTCACCGGGATGGTCGCTGTCTATAGAAATGTTTTTCTACCTGCTGTTCCCGTTGTTGCTGTGGGTAGCGCGAAAAAACGAAAGACGCTTTGTGGTATATGCAATTGCGGCGTATTTGCTCTCCCAAGCCATACATCTGACCATGGTACGGGCATTACCGGGCAATGCCGGCCTGTCGCACGATTTTGTGTACTACAATCCGCTGTGGCACCTCAACGGTTTTATGGCGGGCATAAGCGGCGCCATATTGTTATTACACACGCAAAGCAAGGCAAATCGTTTTGCACCTGCCCTATCGGGCATACTCATCATTTTGCTGATTAACTGGCGCCCGCTTAGTTTGCACAACGGATTGTTGGCCCCCGTGTTTGTATTTTTCATGATTGCCTTGGCGCAAAACGAGCCTAAGGTACTAAAATGGTCTCCGCTTATACTCCTGGGCGAAATCAGTTATGGTATATACCTGCTGCAGGAGCCGGTGCATAAATACATGGTGCGGCTCAACGATTATCTTCACCTGCCCTACAACGAAGTTTTTTTCTACGCCTACCTGGCCGTATTACTTGTGGCGAGCACATTATCGTACTATTTTATTGAAACACCCTTGCGCAAAAAAATAAACGGAACGAGTGGTACCCGTTCCGTCTGACAATGTGTTGAGCTATCCGACAACTACCAGCCGTCACCGTCCAGCATATTACCCAAACCGCCCAATATGCTGCCTTCTTCTTTGCGTTTATATGTTCCGTAAGACAAGATGCGACCGGCCAAGCGGCTTATGGGCAGCGTTTGTATCCATACGGTACCCGGGCCTTGCAGCGTGGCAAAGAACACACCCTCCCCACCAAACAATGTATTTTTTATGCCGCCTACAAACTGTATGTCATAATGCACATCTCGCGTGAAGGCCACAATACAGCCGGTATCAATCTTGAGCATCTCGCCGGGTTGCAAATCGCGGCGCAGCACATGCCCGCCCGCATGAACAAAGGCCATGCCGTCGCCCTCCAGCTTTTGCATGATAAAGCCCTCACCGCCAAACAGACCCGTACCCAGGCGTTTTTGAAACTCTATACCTATGGCCACACCCTTTGCGGCACACAGAAACGAATCTTTTTGGCATACCAGCCTATGGCCCAGTTCCATCAGGTCTAAGGGTATTATTTTACCGGGATAAGGAGAAGCAAAGGACACGCGCTTTTTGCCGGAACCCACATTGGTATAGGTGGTCATAAACAAACTCTCGCCCGTGAGCACGCGCTTACCTGCCGACAACAGTTTACCGAAGATGCCGGAATCTTGCCTGCGACTTCCGTCGCCGAAGATGGTTTCCATTTGTATGCCCTCGTCCATCATCATAAAGCTGCCCGGCTCGGCAATTGCCGTTTCCTGCGGGTCTAACTCTACCTCCACATATTGCATCTCCTCTCCGTATATCCTGTAATCTATTTCGTGATTGCTACGCATTGTTGCTTATTGTTTTTTTCAAAACTATTAAAATCCGGCGCAACGCATGAAGTATCTGTCGGCAAACCGGGTGGGAAAGTCGGTAAGCGTCCGGTTTTATCGGCTAAAAAATTTCACGTAGGATATTTTATCGTCTTGGCGAGTCAACGGAAAATGTTCCCGATAGATAAGGCATTTTAGAATATCGGCTATTATTCACATATTTACCACGTTAACTACGCGGCAGATGTGGGCGCAAGAAGATTTACCAAAACTCATAGCCTCAGGTAACAACGAGGCATTTCGCCGGCTTTACGATTTGTTTAAAGACCGCGTGTACAACACTTGCCTGTCTTACTTGCAGCATACCGAGGAGGCCGAAGAAGCCACCCAGGATGTTTTTGTAAAAATTCACCGCTCGGCCGCAGGATTTAAAGGCGATTCATCCGTTTCCACCTGGATATACCGCCTGGCGGTGAACCAATGCCTCGACCTTTTGCGCTTCCGCAACCGCCAAAAGCGCTTTGCTTTTATATCATCTTTGTTTGGCGCGGCGGGTAATTTGCAGCACGATGCCCCTACTTTTGAGCATCCCGGCATATTGGCCGAAAACCGGGAAAGAGCCGCCCTGCTCTTTAAAGCCATAAAGCAGCTGCCGGAAAACCAACAAACGGCTTTTATCCTGAAACAGGCAGAAGGATTATCTCAAAAAGAGGTGGCCGAAATCATGGACATTACCGAAAAAGCATTGGAATCGCTGCTGCAGCGGGCCAAAGCCAATTTGCGAAAATTATTAACCGAACAAAACAAATAACCGAAGGATTTAACCGGATAAATCGTCTGAATAAACGAAGCACATGGAAAACCATAGCGATAACAGGGAAACAGAACAAATTCTAAACAGCACAAACGGTATGCGTCGCGCCATGGCGCCTACGCACCTGTTGGGCCGAATAGAAAACAGGCTCGCGGGGCGTTATCCCGCAGTAAGGACGTTACCGTTCCGGACGGTGTCTGCCGCCGCGGCAGGACTATTACTGCTGGTGGCCGCCAATTTTTACATATTGGGGCGCAACAAGGCAGTACCACAACCGGCGCCCGACCAAGTGCAGGTATTGGCGAACTATTATGGTTTACTAGATAACGGATACGGAATATGAGCGCGGAAAGATTTTATAAAATAGTTATCGTACTGCTACTGTTGCTTAACACGGGCACACTTGCATTTTTATGGTTGGGCCGCCCCGATACCGCCCCGCACCCGCCCCGCCCCGAGCACGACCGCATCATCGTTGAGCGGCTACAACTCACTGCCGACCAACAGGAAACTTTTGAAGCGCTGAAACACGAGCATCATACCCAAATATTAGACATACAGCGGCGCTCGGGTATGTTGCACGGTGAACTGTTTCGCCTGCTGCGCTCTCCCGAGCCGGACGGCCCGGGAAAGGACAGCATTCTGGCACTGATACAACAAACCAATCTGGACAAGGAACTGGTAACCTACGAACACTTTAAAAAACTGCGACAAATACTTAACGATAGTCAAAAGCCTGCTTTCGACCAACTGGCTGCGGATATGAGTGCCCGCATTATGGCACCACACCCGCCACGCAGGTAAAGGATAACGCATTACAGTCAAGTCTGGTCTCTCTCCATTTTAACAGAACACCCGGCGTTTACCCGGGTGCTTTTGCTCTTTTTGTGGTAAATTGCGTTGACCAATAGAATAACACATGCAACAATACAACAGTAACAACCCTTTTACCGATTACACCGTGGTGGACTCCGCCACCCGCCCCGCATCCAAAACCTTTATGGCAAACGTATTTCTTTGGATGTTTGCGGCATTGGGCATATCCGCCGTGGCGGCATGGCTGTTTGCAAGCACACCTTCGCTTATGGAATACCTGATTACCGTTAATAACAACCGCGCAGGGTTGAGCATCTTCGGGTGGATAGTGATGTTGGCTCCCTTAGGCTTTGTAATGCTGATGTCCTTTGGCTTTGCAAGACTTTCCGTAACGGCCATCACCGGTTTGTTTATCGCCTATGCGGCCATTACGGGTATCAGCTTCAGCTTTATATTACTCGCTTACACCCCCGGCTCCATACTCGGATGCTTTTTATCCGCATCGGCCATGTTTGGTATAATGGCCGTGTTGGGCTATACCACCAATAAAGACCTTACGGGCTTTGGCCGATTGCTCACCATGGCACTCATCGGCATTGTGGTGGCTATGCTCATCAATATGTTCCTAGGCAGTTCTCAACTCGACTATATCGTAAGCATCATCGGAGTGATGGTATTTACCGGCCTTACGGCTTATGACGTGCAAAAGCTGAAACGCATAGGTGCGGGTGTGGAATTTGAAGGCGTTAATGCCGACAATACCCGCAAGATGGCCATCCTGGGTGCCTTGTCTCTTTATCTCGATTTCATCAACATTTTCTTATTCCTGTTGCGCCTTTTCGGCGGAAGAAAGGATTAGAATAATAACGACATCATACCCACTAAAGCCGTCTGCCGACGGCTTTTTTCGTTTTCGAGGGTTTCGCTAAATTTGTGGCACCGTTCAAAAAACGTGAAAGCGTTTTAACAAAAAATTCACCCTATTTAGGATTTGTTGGCGACGTGCTGTTGCCAAATTATTGTTTATTCGCATATTCGGTCAATTACTATGTTTATGAAGCGTTTAATACTTGCCGCGGCAGTACTTTTTTGTACGGAAGCCCAAGCACAATTACTTACCGTACCTGCGGACGGAGGCAGCACCCGCGCATTTATAGGCGAGCGTGTCGGCCTTACGGATGTGGAGATACATTACGGCCGGCCCGCGGTGCGTGGCCGCGAAGGTAAAATTTGGGGTACATTGGTACATGAAGGCTTTGCCGACAACGGCGGCAGCGAACCTATGCCTTGGCGGGCGGGTGCCAACGAAACCACCACCATCGAGTTTTCTACCGATGTGATATTGGAAGGTACACGGGTGAAAGCGGGTAAATACGGGCTGTTTGTGGCCTATTACCCTCAGGAAAGCATCATCATCCTGTCTAAGAACAACAACAGTTGGGGCAGTTATTTCTATAAGCAGGCAGAGGATGTGGCCCGTATTAAGGTAAGGAACATAAAACTGAACAGCAGCGTTGAGCGCCTTACCTACGAATTCGTGGGACAAGACGACAGCAGTGCCGTTATCATGCTTTCTTGGGAAAAACTGAGCATACCCTTTAAGCTGCGCACCGAGTTGCAAAAACTACAAATTGCTTCTTTTGAAAAAGAACTGAAAACCGAAAAAGGCTTTAATGCCTTGGCTTGGTTGGAATACGCCGATTACCTGCTGGAGCATAATATAGAGCTGGATAAGGCTTTGCGCTACGCCAACAGCGCCGCACAATCCAACCCCGGCTTTATGAGCTACATGACCAAAGCAGAAATATTACAGAAGATGGGCCGCATGGCAGAAGCCGACAGCGCCATAGACAAAGCGCTGTACTATGGCAACCCCACACAGGCCTATTATTACGGTTTGGGTATGATGAACAACAACCGCAATGCCGAAGCGCTGAAAATTATGCAACGTACGCAGAAGAAATACCCCAAAGCGTTTATAGCCAATTTGGGCGTTGCGCGTTGCCAAAAAGCTAACGGCAATAACAAAGATGCGCTTAGCGCCGCAAAAAGTTCGTTGGCCTTGGCCAAAACCGATGACGAGAAGAAACAGGCACAGGCTCTAATTATCGAAATGGAGCAGAAAAACTAATCAGTAATTGCAGATATTGTTGATGCCGGGTGATACCACCCGGCATTTCTTATGTATAAATAGAACGGCCTCACAGTGTGAGGCCGTTCTATTTATATAAAGTACGCAACAACATTGTCGCATTGCGAATTGTAAAAATTTACTCGTCCAGCTTCAACACCGCGAGGAAGGCTTCCTGCGGTATATCCACGCTGCCTATCTGGCGCATACGCTTCTTACCCTCTTTCTGTTTTTCCAACAGTTTGCGTTTACGGCTGATGTCACCACCGTAACATTTGGCGGTAACGTCTTTACGCATGGCCGATATGGTTTCGCGGGCCACGATTTTTGCACCCAAGGCTGCCTGTATGGCAATCATAAATTGCTGGCGGGGCAGCAGTTCTTTAAGCTTGGCGCAGAGCTTGCGGCCAAAGTCTTGAGCACGGCTACGGTGTATCAGGGCGCTGAGCGCATCCACCTTTTCGGAGTTCAGCAGTATGTCCATCTTCACTATATCACTTTCGCGGTAGTCCAGCGGATGATAATCGAAAGAGGCATAACCGCGGGTAGATGATTTCAGCTTATCGTAAAAGTCGAACACTATTTCGGCCAAAGGCATCTCAAATATCAGTTCCACACGCGTAGGCGTAAGGTAGTGTTGGTTGATGAGTATGCCGCGTTTACCCAGGCAAAGACTCATGATATTGCCTATATAATCGGGCAAGGTGATGATTTGCGCACGGATAAAAGGCTCTTCGATGCGGTCGATACGACTGGGGTCGGGCATTTCCGAAGGGTTGTTCACGATAATGGCCTTGTCCTTTTCGCGGGTGGTATAGGCTTTAAAGCTCACGTTGGGCACGGTGGTAATCACCGTTTGGTTAAACTCGCGCTCCAAACGCTCCTGGATGATTTCCATGTGCAGCATACCCAGGAAGCCGCAACGGAAACCAAAGCCCAAAGCTTGCGATGTTTCGGGTTCAAAAGTCAAAGAGGCATCGTTCAATTGCAATTTCTCCATGCAATCGCGCAGCTCTTCAAAGTCATCGGTTTCCACGGGGAAGATACCCGCAAATACCATCGGCTTCACCTCTTCAAAACCTTTCACCGTTTCGGGCGTGGGGTTGTTGGTTAGCGTAATGGTATCGCCCACTTTTACATCTTTGGCATTTTTGATGCCCGTAATGATGTAACCCACATCGCCCGCCCTTACTTCTTGCTTGGGCGTGAGCGACAGTTTCAGGTTACCTATTTCATCGGCAAAATAATCGTTGCCGGTATGTACGAATTTTACTTTGTCGTTTTTGCGCAGCGTACCGTTAAATATGCGGTAGTAAGCTATAATACCGCGGAACGAGTTGAACACGCTGTCGAATATCAGGGCTTGCAGCGGTGCTTCGGGGTTTCCTTTGGGAGCAGGTATACGCTCGATAACCCCGGCCAGTATTTCTTCTATACCTATCCCGCTTTTACCGCTGGCATGTATAATTTCTTCGGGCTTGCAGCCTATAAGGTCCACAATTTGGTCGGTCACCTCTGGTATCATGGCGCCCTCCATATCTATCTTATTGATGACGGGGATAATCTCCAAGTCGTTTTCCAAAGCCAGGTACAGGTTGGATATGGTTTGTGCCTGTATACCCTGTGAGGCATCCACAAGCAGCAAAGCACCTTCGCAGGCTGCAAGGGAGCGCGATACTTCATATGAAAAGTCAACGTGGCCCGGAGTGTCAATCAGGTTCAGTACATATTGTTGGCCATTGTATTCATAATTCATCTGAATGGCATGGCTCTTAATGGTGATGCCCTTTTCACGTTCCAAATCCATATCGTCCAGCACCTGCGCCTGCATATCGCGGTCGGATATGGTTTTGGTGAACTCCAACAAACGGTCTGCAAGGGTACTCTTACCGTGATCGATATGAGCTATGATACAGAAATTCCTGATATTTTGCATAAAAGCTAAAAAAGAGTGCAAAGGTACGGAATATACGTGAAGTAATAAGGGCTTGACAAATATGTTACGGTCGGTAAAAAAGTAACTAACGGCCTTACAAGCACGTTAAAATACAGGTTGTCCACCCAACCGTTTCCGGTTAAATGCCTATCTTAGTAAATATTATAGCGCTTAATGATGAAATATGTTTTGACAGTTGCAGCCGCTTTGTTGGTTTTGAGCTTGGGAATGACCGGTTGCAAGGATGATTTGCCATTAACACCCAATTACGGTACCGACTACGGAGACCTGCAATATACCCTTGACGGTGTGGTGGACACCTTTATGGAACAAACAGACACCATAACCATGAGGCTGTACGTAAACCGTACTGCGGGTAAATTTGAGGACGTACGCCTGTCGTTGGCAGAGGCGCCGGAGGGTATTACCGCGCAATTCAATCCCGATATGGCCATCGCCCCATATAATGCCACCATGCGGCTATACGCCAGACAGGTGGAAGTGGGCGACCATATCATTAAAATAATGGGTAACAGCCAAACCACGGGTTTACGCTATTTCGACCTGAAACTTACCGTGCTTCCCTATTCTAACCCCGCTTTGGGCTTAGACGGCGACTTTACGGAAAAACGCAAATGCGCACAAATGGGCGACACCTCAGTACCCGTAACGGTGAAACCGGTAGCGGGACAAGCCAACAAGATATTGCTGAGCGGACTGTGGATGGGCGGAGGAAACTACATTGTTACCGCTACCATACAACCTACCAACCAAACCATAATAGTACCCCCCCAATACAGCAACAGGCTGAAATTTGAGGGAACCGGTAATTATTCCAAAGGGCGTTTTGAGCTTAATTACACCGTGGTAGATACGGCTCACGGGCTTATAAACGACAATTGCACATCGGTTTTCGAGCAGCAATAGCCTTATTTATTTCTCCTGTGTACGGTTTTTGCATAGCCTAAACTAAAAATTAAGGTTATGCGAATACTAGGTATTATTCTTCTTATCGTAGGGGTGTTGATGCTGGTCATCAACGGATTTAACTTTCAAACGGAAAAACAGGTTGCCGACATAGGCCCCATTGAAATCAACAAAAAGGAAAACCACTCTGTGGCTTGGCCTTCTTATGCCGGTGTGGCCGTAGGATTATTAGGTATAGGCTTGGTAGTGGCAGGGGGAAAAAAATCCTGATAACGGGGTGCGTATGATTTTTGCAATAGTTATCTCGTAACTATTGCAAAATCATTGCGTTGAAAATCCCCGGACCAATAATCACAATATTACTGTCACTTGGCTTGCTGTTATATTGCGGCATGAGTACCGGCTATGCGCAAAGCAAAAAGGCCGGCAAGCCCAAACATCACCTCCCCGATACCCTGAACCCGGACAGCATTAAAATATTGCCCAAACGAGGTGTATTGGGTAAACTGGTGCGTGCCGGTATCAAATCCATCAACAAAGACAAACGCGAAAGCCTAAAACAAGACCGCTTTATTAAAAAGAAAAGCGAAACACAGTATGAAAATTACAAGGGCTATCACATCCGCAACATCAGCTATACCAAATTGGGGTTTCAAAACCGTGTCACCGATACCACCAACCAATTACTGGTATTTGGCACACGATTGCTCAATACCATACACACCAATTCCAAAGATTGGGTGATAGCCAACAATATGTTTGTACATGAGGGCGACTCCGTACGGCCATATATAATTGCCGACAATGAGCGCTACCTGCGCACCCTGCCCTTTTTGCAAGATGCCCGTATCAATATAAAACCGATAAAAGGCTCCAAAGATTCCGTAGACCTGGAAGTGGTAACCCGCGACATACTATCCCTCCGCGGCGGGCTTGACCTGGCAGATACCAAACGGGCACGAGGCAATGCTTCGGACATCAACTTTTTGGGTATGGGGCAAACCATACAGGCCGTAGGGCTTTACGATTACCAAAGAGTGCCGGTAACCGGCTTTAGCGGGTTTTATGCCAAGAACAGTATTTTAGGCTCGTTTATAGATGCAGCCGTAGGTTATACGGCCATCAACCCCAATATCTACGACCTTAAAGAGGAAGAGTCGGCCTACTTTTTGCAACTCAGCCGCCCGCTGGTATCCCCCTACTCCCTATTTACCGGCGGACTATACCTCGGGCATAAATTCTCGGAAAATCATTACCCCGACCGACCGGATACCGCTTACTATAATTACCGCAACAACGTATTTGACGCATGGGTGGGATATAATATTGCCGGACGCCAACTGCTACGCAGCGATGTGCGCGACCGTAAAATACTGGCGATACGCTATGCCAGCAGCCTGTTTGACGAGGTGCCCTATCAAGTAAAAGACAAACTTAATACCGGCTTTAACGACAAGATAATGACGCTGGGCAGCATCACCTTCTTCAGGCAAAACTTTTACAAAACCAATTATGTATATGGCTTCGGTATTACGGAGGATATACCATACGGGTACAACGTATCGGTAACGGCGGGCTGGCACAAGCAATTGTATCTCGAAAGACCTTATGCGGGCTTGAAAGCCGATAAATACGCCATTTCGCCCGAAGGAGATTTTTTCAGGTATACTTTTCGGGCAGGTTCTTTTCTGCATAAAGGAGTATTACAAGATGCAGGTATATTAGTGGGCGGCAGCGTGTTTTCGAGGTTGCTACATTGGCGCAAAAACAAGATTAGGCAATATGCCGCATTAAGCTACACAAGGCAGTTTAATTCCCTTACACAGGAGCCGCTGCACATTAACAACCCTTTTGGCCTTAACTATTTCGAGTATCAAAACCTGGCGGGCTATCAGAGAGTAAGCCTTAACGTTGAAAGCTCGATGTTCCTGAATTATAGGCTACTGGGCTTTCGCTTTGCGCCTTTTGTATCTGCCAATGCCGCCGTGCTGACACCGGACGGATATAAAGACATCTTCAAATCAGATCTGTATACAGGCTTTGGGGGCGGCTTGCGCGCAAGAAACGAAGATTTGGTATTTAACACACTGGAACTGCGGTTTATCTTTTTCCCCAGGGAGATTGAAGGTGCGCCATCCCTAAGACTAGTGTTTAGCAGAAATATTCGCTATCGCTACAACAGCAATTACGTAACCATGCCTGATGTGATTAACTGGAACTTGGACGACCAATAGACTATTTAACCACTACCGTTGCCGGCCCCGATAGCTTATTGATGTGGCAACAATCTGCGCTTATTTCAAAAGTCTCCTTTACCACTTCGGCACCGTCCTTTTTACCGGTAAATATAAACTTGGCCTTATCATTCTTCAGCTTCGGCAGGTAGCCGTCATCCAGCACGGTATATGCCCCGTCATGTGCACGGTCATACGTCAGCACTTCTGTAGTTCCTTCTCGCACAGTATAGGCCTCGTCCAGCTTCACGGGTTGCCCTGCGCTGTCCGTAACATTAAGATTAATCATGGCAAACATCATGGTGCAGGCCACGTTTTCGCAATCGTTTTTGTTACCCTCGTTTTTGTTGCAAGACGATGCGGAGGACAACGCCAACCCGGAAACAACCAAAAAGATATTGAGCAAGTGTTTCATAAGCCGTTTTAAACATGCGCATAAAAAAAGGGCCGGCATTTTACTGCGGCCCTCTCAAAGCTATCTTCAATATTTTTACTTCACTTCTATTTCGCTCTCTATGGCTTCCAGCGACATATCTTCACCGCCGTCTATCACCGCCAATACGGAGTATTTGCCTTTGGGCATGTTCTTGGGCAATTCAAAAGTCACGTAGCGCTTTTGGTCGGGGAACATGGGAAACTCTATATTGTCGAGCTTAGTTTTTTTGCCGTCGGCAGATGTGATTTCGAGGTAAGATTTGCATTCCATCATCACGTTGCCCGTGTTTTTACAAATGATGCTGTAGGCATTGGCAATCTCCGCAGCGGGTTTCAGGTCCAGTATCCTCACTTCTTTGGTATTGAGCGTGGGCGGCGTTTGATAAATATGCACCCCCAAGCGAAGCAGGTTGCGCACCGTGGCCTGGGCTTGTTTATCGGCGGCTTTCACCTGTTCTTCCACCGTTTCTATAAAAAGCATGGCCCATTTCATTTCCGCGCTTGCCGATGCCGAATCGGGCAGTTGCAGTTTCACGGTTATATCCACCGCCTCTTTAGGCTGTAGTTCCACAAAGTTTTTATTAATGGTAAGCCAACGCGCGCAGGAGCGGGGCAAAGTATCGGGGCGATAATACTCGTGGCCGCCGAGGCTGTCGCGCATCCAGTCGTTGAGGTATAGGCGGTATTGCACTTTTTTGTCCGCACCGTTGGAGATGTGTATTACCTGTGTTTCGCTTTGGCCGCTACCTAAGGTAAATTGCAGCGTAGTGGGATGTATACCCAGGTTTTGGGCAGTGCCCGTCAACGCTAAAAAACAGAATAACGCCGTGGCGAGGGCAAATAAATTCTTTTGCATACCGAGAAATAATATTGCAAAAAAACTATTTTTGTGAATAAAATCAAAGCTTTTGCCCGGTTGTTTTAAAAAGGAAGACATTTTATTAAAATTCATACCTGCCTGTGTATCATTAATTTTCTTATTTACCACGGCCGGGGCTCAAAACAAGGATAACTACCTGGAGCTGAATTCGCAGTCGTATGGGTATACCGTTTTCAGCACGCCCGAATCGTTGGAGCAGGAATTGTATGTAAGCAATGCCTTCAGCCTCACGGTGCAAACGGAGAAAAATAACGCAAGCGTGTATGTGTCTCTGCCCTATGGCATACGCACCTTTTACGGGCAAACCATTTCCCCGGAAAATATAGTTTTGAAGCTAAATAACACCACCTGCAATTCCTCCTATCGCCGCCAGGTGGCCACGGGCGATGTACCGCTAAGCACAAGCAACCAATTGTTGTTTCAGCAACTGAAGCGCAACAACTACGATGCCACCTGGTATTATGATGTGACGCTGAAACCATTGGGTTATTCCGTGGCGCCCGGCTTTTATTATTTCACCCTGCAATTCACGATGACGCAACCTTGAGGAAACTACTTTTCATAACGCTTACCTGTATCGTTTGTGCTTTGCGTACCAAAGCCCAAACCTTTACACCCTCCATGCAGGGCTATTTTATGATATACTCGGTAATGGATGTATCGGTATCTAATGGCGCCACCATCACCTTCAATAATCTTGACGATTATGCCGAGGGCAAAACCATGAACTACTATGCCGCCTGTAGCGTAAAGAGCAATAACCTGTGGTTGGTGAGCGTAAAGGCCAATGCCAACTATTTTACCGCGGGCAGCGGGGGCAGTACGGATATGCCCCCGAGCATATTGAGCATTCGCCGCTCGGGTACAAGCACTTTTTATCCCTTATCCGCATCCGCCGCTGTAAACCTGACTACGGGCAACCGTAGCGGCAGTACCCCGCCATACTACAGCATATTTAATATAGACCTTTTTGCCAACCCCGGGTATAACTACAACGGCGGCTCCTACAGCATAGGATTGGTATATACGGTTACCGCGCAGTAGCAGGGAATTCAAAAGTAAAAATTCAAAATTCAAAACGTGGGGCTATCCACGTAGTCTGTAGCAATGCCTTCAGAGGAACAACCGGGTATTTAGACTTTTGAATTTCAGGGTGAGGAACGACAGGCATTTGTTATGTTGAAGATACAACATATTCAACAAATACAAATGAACGCTCCAAAAATCAACCTCTTCCCCCCCGTTTTTCTCGGGCAACTACCTTAAATTTACCATCCATAAAAATCTCCTAATAATATGAAGCGTTTCTTTTTGGCCTTTGCGGCTACCGCGGCATTGTATGCCTCGGGATATGCACAGGCAAAACTCGTGGAAAAGGTGACCAAGGAAGGCACTGCCATATCCATCCCCTATGAGCGATATGTGCTGCCCAACGGTCTTACACTTATAGTACACGAAGACCACTCCGACCCCATTGTACATGTTGACGTAACCTATCACGTAGGTTCGGCACGCGAGGAAATCGGCAAATCGGGCTTCGCACACTTCTTCGAGCACATGATGTTTCAAGGTTCCGACAACGTAGCCGACGAGCAGCATTTTAAAATAATCACCGAGGCGGGCGGTACGCTCAACGGTACCACCAACCGCGACAGGACCAACTATTTTGAAACCGTACCGGGCAACCAACTGGAAAAAATGCTGTGGCTGGAAGCCGACCGCATGGGCTTTTTGCTGGATGCCGTTACGCAAAAGAAATTTGAGGTGCAGCGTGCCACCGTTAAAAACGAGCGCGGACAGCGTTACGATAACGTACCTTACGGACTGGTGCGCGAGGTGGCGGCCAAAAACCTGTACCCTTACGGTCACCCCTACTCCTGGCTGACGATAGGCTATGTGGAAGACCTGAACCGCGTAAACGTGGAAGACCTGAAAAACTTCTTCCTGCGCTGGTATGGCCCCAACAACGCGGTGGTAACCGTAGGCGGAGACGTAAAAGCCAAAGACGTTGTGAAACTGGTGGAGAAATACTTTGGCAGCATACCCGAAGGCCCCAAAGTAGAGCCCGTACGCCTGCCGGCACCCGTGTTGGATAAAGACCGCTATGTGTCTATGATCGACAACTATGCCAAACTGCCCCAGTTGAACATCACTTATCCCACCACACCCGCATACAGCAAAGACGAAGCGGCGCTGGATTGCCTGGCCGAAATACTGGGACAGGGTAAGAACTCCATCCTATACAAAAACCTGATAAAAACACAGAAAGCCGTTAACGCAAGCGCATACAACTCCACTTCGGAACTGTCGGGCGAGTTTGTGATTACGGTAACGCCCTTCCCCGGTCAAAAACTGGCCGATATGGAAAAAGCGGTGCGCGATGCCATGGCCGAATTTGCAAAGAACGGCCCCTCCGATGAGGACATCGAGAAATTCCGAAACGCCCAGGAAGCCAATGCCATCAACGGACTGGAAAGCGTATCGGGTAAAGTATCGCAACTGGCGGCTTATTACACCTTTACCGGTGATGCCAACTATGTGGGCAAAGACCTGAAGCGCTACACCTCCGTTACCAAAGAAGATGTAATGCGCGTGTTTAACCAATATGTAATGGGCAAACATGCACTGATACTAAGCGTGGTGACGAAAGGACAGGAAGACAACATAGCCGCTGCGGATAACTTCACCGTTTCCGAAGCGGGTTACAAAGCCCCCGACTACGGTTATGCCGGTCTTAAATACAACAAAGCCAAAGACAACTTTGACCGCAGCAAAATGCCCGGTAACGGTACCAACCCCGTGGTGAAAGTGCCCGAATACTGGCGCAAAGACCTGCCTTCGGACATTAAGGTAATAGGCTCCAAAACCGACGAGATACCTGTGGTAACCGTGTTGCTGCGCTTTAAAGGCGGCAAGATGATGGAAGCCGCAAACCCCGAAAAAGCCGGCTTGGCCAATATGTTTGCTTCAATGATGGAGGAAGACACCAAAAACTACAGCGCAGAGGCCTTTAGTGTAGCCTTGGATAAACTGGGCAGCAGCATAGACATCAGCGCCAATAACGACAACATACAGGTAAGCGTACGCTCTTTGAAGAAAAACCTGTCCAAAACAATGGAACTGGTACAAGAGCGCCTGTTGCGCCCCAACTTTACCCAAGAGGCATTTGCCACCAACCAAAAGCGCCTGGGTGAAAGCGTAAAGAATGCCATGGTACGCCCCAACTATGTGGCAAGCATCCTGTATAACAAAATATTGCTGGGCGAAAACAACGTGCTCTCATGGCCCTCTACCGGTACGGAAAAAACCATAAACAATCTTACCCTTGCCGATGTACAAAACTACTACGACAGCTACATCTCCAAAAAAGATGCGGAAGTGGTAATAGTGGGTGATGTGGACAAAGATGCCGCGGTGGCTCAACTGGCTTTCTTGCAGCAATTACCCGCCAAAAACGTGGAACTGCCCAAACTGCCCGAAGCCCCCAAAGTGGAGAAAACCAAAATCTACTTCGTAAATGTGCCCAACGCGGCGCAAACGGAGTTCAGGATAGGATATGCCACGGGCATGAAGTATGATGCGGACGGAGATTTCTACAAATCCACCATCATGAACTACCCCTTGGGTGGCGCATTTAACAGCCGCCTTAACCTTGACCTGCGCGAAGACAAAGGCTGGACCTACGGTGCCCGCTCTTACTTTGACGGTGATAAATACAGCGGCTCTTACGACTTTAGCGCAGGCATAAAAGCCAACGCCACAGACAGCGCCATGAGAGACATACTGCAAATAGTGAAGGAATACCGCAGCAAGGGCATTACTGCCGAGGAACTTGCCTTTACACAAAGCTCGGTATCTCAAAGCGATGCGCGCAAGTATGAGGTAGGCTATCAAAAAGCAGGCTTCCTGTCTCGCCTTATGGAGTATAACCTCACTGCCGATTTCCCCGAAAAGCAAAACAAAATCCTGAAGAAAATGACCGTTCAGGATGTGAACGCATTGGCCGGCAAATACCTGCCCGACAATGATAAAATGCATGTATTGCTGGTAGGCGATAAAGAAAAGGTTTGGGAAGGCATATCCCAACTGGGTTATGAAATAGTGGAGCTGGATAAAGAAGGCAACCGCGTTAACTAAATCATAATATATTTGACATCAGAAGAGCCCCGCAGCGCAATATGCACTGCGGGGCTTTACTTTTAAAACGGCTTAATCTTTTTTCTGAAAGCGTTAACTTACTATATTGCAGGTTTACTATTACATTCGCAGTCTAATCACGCGTTTATGCAACAAACACAATACATGCATGTACCCTACGGTAGAACCGTACACGGTGAAGAAGAAATAGAAGCCGTGGTAAACGTTTTGCGTACCTCCACCCAAATGGGTAAGCACGTACGCGAAATGGAAGAAAGAGTTTCTGACCTGTATGCCAAAAAATACGGCATAATGGTAAACAGCGGCTCATCGGCCCTATACCTTGCAGCCGACCTGCTGGACTATGAACCCGGTAGCGAGATTATCACCCCTGCGCTTACATTCTCCACCACGGTGGCCCCCCAAGTGAAAAAGGGCTGGGTACCCGCTTTTGTGGATGTGGAAGAAGGCACTTACAACATTGATGCGAATAAGGTGGAGCAAATGATTACGCCCAAAACAAAGGCAATGATCATCCCCAACCTGATAGGCAACCTGCCCGACTGGAAACAACTGCGCGAAATAGCCGATAAACACAACCTCTTTGTATTGGAAGATTCTGCCGATACGCTGGGTGCGGAAATAGACGGCGCATCATCGGGCCGCTATACCGATATGAGCACCACCAGCTTCTACGGCTCACACATCATTAACTGTGCGGGCAACGGCGGTATGCTTTGCGTAAACAGCGAAGCGTATTACAATCGTGGTCGCCTGCTGCGCAGTTGGGGTCGTAGTTCTTCTTTGTTTGTGGAATCCGAGAAAATAGAGAACCGCTTCAACGTGGAGATAGAAGGTATTCCTTACGATGCCAAATTCGTGTTTGAAGAACCCGGTTACAATATAGAGCCCTCGGAAATGGGTGCGGCCTTCGGCATTGTGCAACTGAACAAACTGGGTGCCAACATAGATGCCCGCACGGCCAATTACCTGCAACTTCGCGAGTTCTTCAGCCAATACGAAGAGTATTTTGTGCTGCCGAAACAATTGCCCAATTCCCGCACGGGATGGTTGGCAATGGCGCTGACCATTCGCGAGTCCGCACCGTTCATCCGCAGGGATATGCAGATATTCCTGGAGAAACGCAACATACAAACACGTACGGTATTTACCGGCAACATACTGCGCCAACCGGGCTTTAAAAACCAACCGCACAAAGCCGCCGCAATGGGTTATCCCGAGGCCGACAAAGTGATGAGAGGCGGTATGCTACTGGCTTGTCACCATGGTCTTAACCAGGCACAGATAGACCATATCAAGGAAAGCGTCACCGAATTTCTTAAAGGTCTTTAATGTTATTTCTATTACTCGTAGGTTACCTTATATACAAAAACAGTCTCATTGCCCGCGCTAAGGGTAAGAGCCTGTTTTTGTGGGGAACCATCACTTTCTTAGCCGTTTTTTTAGGTGAGGTTATCGGAATGTTTATTGTGGTGAGCACCGCTTACCCGCAATACCTCGGTGTATCCGACATCAACAAATCGGCGGAACTGGCCAATGCCATAGGAAACAATTTCCTACAATCTTTCTTCCTGATATTTTGTGGCTTTGGCGGCTACCTGCTGATAAGATTTATACTGGAGCGCAGCAAAGACTTGCCGAATAACAAACCTGCGGATAAGGACGAGTATTAAAATTACCAGCCCAATACCGATTTGAGCTTGGCCATACCGGATTTGCTCACCGTAACTTTTGCGCCGCATTGCAATATCGCAATGTGGCTTTCTTTTTCATAAGGCTCTATGCGCAGCAGTTGGCTCACGGGCACGATGTAGGAACGGTGTACCCGTACAAAATGCTTGGGGTCCAGTGATTGCTCTATATTGCCTAAGGTTATTTTCTTAAGATAGCTGCCATTGTCGGTAACAATTTTCACATAGTCGTCATTGGCTTCCAGGTAAAAGATGTCCTGCTCGGGTATGATGCGTATCATGCCGTTATCTTTTACCACCAACCTATGCTGGTAGCCTTCGTAAATATTACTTTGCGCCAGTTCGCCGGCATGTACCTGTTGCTTGCTGTCGGCCTGCTGCTGCCATTTTTGTATGGCCTTGTCAAAGCGTTCGCGGGTTACGGGCTTCAGCAGATAGTCTATGGCATGCGCTTCAAAAGCTTTCAGCGCATACTCGTCGAAGGCGGTGGTAAATATTACAGAAGGGGGATTGTCCAATAGTTCCAGCATTTCAAAACCGGTAACCTTGGGCATTTGCACATCAAGGAATATAAGGTCGGGCGCGGTTTCCTGTATGGTTTTAAATCCTTCAAAACCGTCGCCGCATTCGGCCACCACTTCAAACTGCGGGTAGCTCTTTAAAAATGCTCTTATCAGTTGGCGGGCCAAAGGCTCATCGTCTATCAATACTACCCTATACATGGCTTTGGGGTATTTTTAAAATGGTGGTAAATATGTCATTCTCCGCAGTCGTTTCCAAAAGGTCTTTGCGGGCGTACAGTAAATATAATCTTCGTTCTATACCCCTTAACCCGAAACCCGTGCCTTTCGGCGGTGTGCCCGTGGGGTCGTAGGGATTGGATATTTTAACTACGAGATAGGGCGTCTCAAACACAATGCTTACCGATATGTTTACAGCTCCCGTTTTACCGTAAAGGCCAAACTTAATGGCATTTTCCAACAAGGGTTGCAACAAAAAAGGAGGTATCTCCGCATCGTCGGTATATCCTTTTTCAAAAGCCACATTCAGCCGGTCTCCAAACCTTACGGATTCTATAGCCAGGTAGGCTTCAATATATTCCAGTTCTTCGGCTATACGTATGCGGTCTTGCGCTTCGCGCCTTACCGAGCTGCGCAAGAAATCGGACAAGCGGCCTATCATTTCCTGTGCTTTGCCCGGCTCTATCATGGTAAGCGCGCTTATGGAGTTGAGGCTGTTGTATAAAAAGTGTGGTTGCAGTTGCTGCCTCAGCTTATACAACTCCGCTTCTTTAAGCAGTGCCGAGGCATCAGCCTGTTGCGCATATTTCGCTTTCAGGTTTTCGGTTTGTTTACGGAAGGCGGCATAAGTGGCTATCCAACCCGTAAGCAGCCAAAATATACAATAGCGCACCGGCATGGTATCTCCCAACCAACCGCGATATTCCTTATCCGCAGACGGTGTTACGAGCTTTAGCAGTTGCCAATCGGCATAGGCGGAAACCAATGCGAATATAGTGGCAATCACAAAGGCATAAAGCATAATAACCACCTGCGTGGGATAAGCATTGATGATGAGTATGATACCCCATATGGACAAGGCAAAAACGGCCGTTGTAATCACGCTGTCCACAGCCATTGTGCGCAAATCAAAATCGGCCACGGTATACATCAGGAAGATGTGCATGAACATTACTACCCCGCAAATGAGGGGTAGTAACCAACGCATATTTTTATTAGCCACTTGCAAAGCTCCGGTAAATTTAGGCTTCCCAAAGCGGTGCCGCTATAGGCTCCACCTCTTTTACCGAAGAAAACAACAAAGCTCCGTTTGTAAGCTCCACGGGCTTGAGGTCTTTAACGGCTATAAGCTCCCAGGTAACGGTGCGGCCGTGGCGGTCGATAAATGTGGCCTCTTCTTTTTTGGCTATGGCCCGGGCTTTATATAAAGCATCTCTCTCGTCCTCCGCAAACACCAATCTCCATTGCTCATCATACTGCTCGGTACCGATACTTTCACATTTTATGCGATAAATAATCTGTGCAGTGTATGGATTCATATATCTATCTGTGTGTTTAAACTGTTTTCTATGCTTTAGTAAGACTTGATTTCGATGCTGCCGAAGTTGCAAGAGCCCTTAAGTATCAGCACTTTTTTATTTTCGCCGGAGTCGGGGGTGCGTAAGGAGCGGTGGTCTTCCACACTGCCGAAAGTGGGGTCAATTTCGTTTTGCAGTTCCCAGTGAGAGGGGACGATTATTTCCACTCCGCCAAAAGATACTTTTAAGTTAAGTACCATAGGCTGCGTGGTACTGTCGGCCTGTATCATGTTTATTTCGCAGCCGGCAAACGTGGCCGATACATCTCCTCCCCTAAACTCTTTGGACGTCACAATTTCTTTCCGCCCGCCAAAGGTTACGTCAATATTGAGTGTATTCTCCGTACTCGTCACCACTTGGGTGTTGTCGGCGCACTGATTTTTTTTTTGAGACCGCAAGGCTATGATTACACCGCCGACAATAAGCGCTACGGGAAACATGAGACTTGAAGACCATACGCCAGGAGATATTTCGAACTCGGGTATGGAATAGGCCAACCCTATCAGTATCAATATCCACCAGGCATTGTTACGAAACTTCTTTTGGATGCCTATCATAACACCCACGGCTATAAGGATGAGGGGCCAGAAAGTATGCCAGTCGAAATAAAATATATGGAGTTTCTTCAGCAACAGGTATACACCCAAAAGCACCACGGCAAAGCCAAACCACAATTTGTCTCCCTTATGGTTTCTGTGGCGATAGTATCTCTCCGGGTCTTGATAATGGCGTTTCATTCACAATTGATTTAATGATGTAAAAGTAATACGCCCGTGCCTTAGGGGGAAAGCCAATTAGGTGAACCGGTGAGCCTTGTCGGTAAAACGCCCAAAAATATCGGCGAAATAAACAGCCCGGGCCCAAACAGGCCGGAAAACAAACAAATAATGACAAAATAAATGTTTAAAATGTGCGACTATAGTGCTTGTCAAACGTCATATAATAAAGCGGGAATGTGGCAGAAGCATTTATCTTTAAACCGGGAGATTTTTTGTCAGTAATGGAGAGCGACAAAGCGGAAGAGCGCATAGCAAGGCGAGAAAGTATTGCCATATTCGAGCAAACCTTTAAGGCACATTACAAGAACCTGTTCGTATACGCCTGTTCCATAATAAAAGATGAAACGCAGGCCGAAGAAACGGTACAACAGGTATTTTATAAACTGTGGGAAAAGAAGGAGCAAATACAGGTGCAACAATCGCTGAAATCGTACCTGTATCGTGCGGTACACAACGAGTGCATCAACACACTGCGGCACGAAAAAGTAAAAGCCAAACACGGTGCCCACGTGGCCGGCACCACAAGCGAAACCACACACCTGCACGATAAGCTTGCCGCAAAAGACCTGCAAAAACGTATAGACGCGGTATTGAACGAACTCCCGGAGCAATGCCGTACCGTTTTCCAACTCAGCCGCTACGAAGAATTGAATTACCGGGAAATAGCCGATAAACTGGACATATCCCTCAGCACGGTAAAAAACCAGGTAAGCAGGGCACTGCATGCTTTACGTGCCGGCCTAACCGATTACCTACCCGCCCTCGCACTACTCCTCATTAACATTAAAAACATCGCACAGTGAATATGAACACGGGACAGAACAACGAGGACTTGCTCATAGATTATATACTGGGCGAAACCACGCCCGAGCAAAACAGGGAAATAGAGCGATGGCTGAGTGAGAACGAGGCCAACCGTAAAGCATATGAAGAGTTGAAACTGCTTTGGCAGCACAGCAAAACCTTTACCGAAGAAGTGCGTATAAACGAAGATACGGCATGGCAAAGTTTCCTGGAACATGCAGAGCAGAAGGATGCGCGCCCACGTACCTTTTCGCTGCGCCGTTATGATAATTTAATTAAAGTGGCGGCAATGCTATTGTTGCTGTTAGGCAGCAGTTGGCTCATTAACTATGTAAACCGGCAAAAAGACGCGACATCCTTATTGTCGCGTACGGAAAGCCCGGACACCACACCGATGAATACGGAGTTGGCGTACACACCCGCAGCACTGGAAAACCCGAGCGACAGTTCACCCGCCGACACGGAACCTGCCGTTGCCCAACCGCCCGCAGCAAAAAACACGGCAACAAACGTTTTGGTTAAAAACAATACCGCGCATCGCCCCGGCAGTACCCCTTTTGAAGCCGATTGCCAAGACAAGCGCTATGCCTGCAACAGCACGCCCTGCCCGTTGGAGATTTGCATCATCCAAAAGAACGGGTGCAAGAATAATACGCCCGTGGCCAACTGCAGTGTTATTATGCCCGACGAAGCCGGTAAGCTCTGCTACAAGAGTACCGCAGAGCCCGAGCTATACTCGCGCAACTGCAACCTTACCGTGGAAGAGATTACCATAAAGCGCCTGCAAACCGGCGAAATGATAGTGCTAAACGACTATACCAAAGTAACCGCGCAAGATGCTTTCGGCTACATTACGGGACAAAAACGCGGCAACGTTGTTGCCGGTATTTTCAAATCGGATTGTGAGGAACAAGACGGCAGCAGCAGCCTTACCATAGGCAACGGAGACGGCACCTTGCACTTCAAATAGTGAAGTGCAAGTATATTTGTACCAAAACAACACATGAGTGTATTGCGTGGCATTTTGCAAAAAATACACACTTCCAACCCACGTATCATATTTGTAACAGATGCGGCGGGCGCACTACTCTCTACCATATTATTGGTTGTTTTGGCACTTGGTTTTCCTCAATACATAGGCTTGCCGCAAACCCTGCTGCTTAACCTGGCCACACTTACCACAGCCTACACGCTATACTCCGCGGGCTGCTATGTTTTTTCCGGCTCGCAATGGCCCGGCTTTCTTGTGGGCATTATAATTGCCAACTGCCTGTATTGTGCCGTCACGCTGCTATCGGTATACCTGCATGGCAATACGATTACCCCCTTCGGACTGTTCTATTTCATGGGCGAGGTGGCCATAATACTGCTCCTGGTATTGTTTGAAATACAGGTATGGCGTACGCGAAGGTTATATCTATAATTCCGATTGTGTACCGCAGTTATTCCTCCTCACCCTTATTCATTAGCGACATAAGCAATGTATAGGCGTTCTTCGTTACCACTTCCGTTTGCGCCAAATCCATTCCCTCGGCACGGTCTATTGCCGTAAAGCCGTTTTCCGAAGGGCCGGTGATTACTTCCTTCATTTCAAACTTATTGCCGGGCAATACCGCAAAAACATATTGCTTGTTGCCATGGCGCACCACGGCATCTTCCGGTAAAACCAATGCATTACCGGTGTTGGTTTCTATTTCGGCATTCATGTACATGCCCGGTACCAGGCTGTGGTCGTATTTATCAAAATGGCAGTGTACCTGTATCGAGCGGTCGGTGCCCACATCTTTACCAATCAGTATTACTTCGCAGGGATAGCGCTTATCCGGATTATTATTGGTATAAGCCACAAGCTTTTGCCCTACGGATAAAGCGTTTATATCTTTTTCAAAAACGGTGAGCACCAAATGTATATCCTCCGGATTGACCAGCTCAAACAAAACGTCTGACGGGTTAACATACTTACCCACATTCACATTTACTGCCGAAACATAACCCGCGATGGGCGCACGCACACTTACCGTACGGGAAATGTTTGACTCCGTAAGCCTTTCGGGCTCTATGTCTATCAAACGTAATTTTTGTGCAAGGCCGCTTATCATAATGCGGTTACTTTTATAATCGGCTTCCGCCTGCTGAAATACTTTGTCACTTGCGGCACGTCCCGCATTCAATTCTTTCTGCCGGTGGTATTCGCTTTCCAGGTATTCCTGCCTGGCCTTGGCAGTCAGGTAATCCTGCTGCAGTTGTATGTACTCCCTATCTTCCATTGTGGCTATTACCTCACCTTTATTGATGTGCATACCCGGCAACAGCTTTGTAGACTTCAGGTATCCGCCCAAAGGAAAACTTACGGATACCATGTTTTGAGGTGGTACATCTATACGCCCGCTTACTTTTATCACTGCCGCCATATCACGCCGCGTAGCCTTACCCGTTTCTATATCGGCATTTTTTAACTGTGCGGGAGTAAGCGTCACCGTAGTTCCCGATGCCATAGTTTCCTCCTTATTTTCTTCTTTACCCACATTGCCACCTTTGCAAGCGCCCAGTAAAAACAATGCTATAATTAATGCGTATTTCATTCGTGTTAATTTTTGGTGAGATAATTAATCTCGAAAACGGATTCGTTTAGTTTTTGCAGTTCATCGTAATAAGCGCTCCTTATGGTTATGGCACGGTTAAGGAGCAAAGTATACTCGAGGTAATCAATCTCTCCCTGCCCGAAGCGCAGTGTGGCCGCATCCAAAATAGCATCTGCATTTTTAAGCCCCGATGCTTCATAATAGGCAACCGCTTTCAAAGCTCTTTCATATGCCGGCAATGCATTTTCATAACGCATACGCATCAGTACATTACCTTCTTGGGCTTTCATTTCCGCAATCTTTCGCTGCAAACCGGCTGCCTTTATGCCCGCCGTGGGTGCAAAAAAGAATAAGGGCAACCCGATACCCACCTGGCCCGACGAAAACCTGTCGGTCTTGGTAAAGAACCTGTCTGCATTACCCACCTGTTGCCAGCCACTAAAACTTTGATTGAAGTAACCACCCAGCAAATCGGGCATCAACTTGGCGCGCTCCAATTTGTACATGCTCGTTGCCAATTGCCGCCTGCGGTCTAAATACAAGATGTAAGGATGTTGCGCCACTGCTTCGTATTCCAAATGCGGCATCGGAGGCTTCATTGCATTTTTTTCGGGCGTATAGCGTTGTTCCGTATTCAACCTGTACGCAAAGTTGTTGAGTAACACCTGCAAATCGGCCTGCAACTGCTCGGCTTGCAGATGTATTTGCCCGCGTTGGTTTTCCGCAGTTGCCTGCTCCAGTATATCGGATGCACCCAAGTTATAACGCATTTGGGCTTTTTGCTCAAATTCGGCATACAGACTGTCTGCATACTGCAACAATGCCTGCTTTTGGTAAAGCACGTTTATGTTGGCATACAACATTGATATTTCCTTTACCAAATCGCGCTCGGAAAGCGCGGTTTGTAGTTGTGCGGATTTCCACTCGTCGCGCAACACATTGCCCTGTCTTAAGTACACTGTTGGGAAAGATAAAGACTGGCTGATACCATACCTGTTATCGGTATAATAACTGTTGACATGCCCCCACTCTGCCGTTACGTTGGTTTTATTAAAAGATACGGCCGTGCCGCGCATACGCTTATGGTATTCTTCCGTAAGCCTTTGCGCGCGCAAAGAGAGGTTATTCTTCAATGCCGAATCTATAGCCGCTTCCAAAGAAATTGCGGGCTGCGCATTAGCCAATGCCGGCAAAAAGCACAATAACAACAATAATGTTACAGGCTTGTTTCCGGGCTTCATTGCTTTTTTCTCAAACAGCATAAATAATACGGGTAAGAGGAATAATGTAAGAAAAGTGGCCGTGAGTAATCCGCCGATTACCACCGTGGCCAAGGGGCGCTGTACTTCGGCACCCGCACCGTTGCTCAAGGCCATGGGCAGAAAGCCCAAAGAAGCTACGGAAGCCGTCATCAATACGGGGCGAAGCCTTATTTGCGTGCCTTGTATCACTATCTGTTTCAGGTCGGTCATGCCCTGTTCCTTAAGTCTTCTGAATTCCGCAATCAGCACTATGCCGTTGAGCACCGCCACCCCGAAAAGTGCAATGAACCCAACGCCCGCGCTGATGCTGAACGGCATACCCCGCAAAGCAAGTGCCAAAGCGCCCCCGATAGCGGATAACGGTATGGCGGCATATATGATAAGCCCGTGCCTTAAAGAGCGAAAGGCAAAATAGAGCATCAGGAATATCAGGCCCAAGGCCAACGGAACCACAATACCTAAGCGCTTCTTGGCTTCCACAAGGTTTTCAAAAGCGCCGCCATAGGTAACATAATAGCCCGGAGACAATTTCATATTTTCGGCTTTTTCGCGCAACTCGTTCACTATCGTTTGCACATCTCTACCCCGCACGTTAAAGCCTACAATAATTCTTCTTTTGGCATCTTCGCGCTGTATTTGGTTGGGCCCGTCTTTAATGCTAACATCTGCCAACTGGTGCAGCGGCACCTGTGTGCCCTGCGGTGTGGGGATGAGCAGGTTTTGCACATCGGCCAACTGATTGCGCTTATCACCTGCAAGGCGCACCACAAGCTCGAAACGTTTTTCACCTTCATATATGTTACCCGTAGCCTGCCCGCTGAAAGCCGCATTTACCACATCGTTTACATCGAATATATTTAACCCGTATTGTGCCATAGCTGCACGATTGTAGACGATCACTATCTGTGGCAAACCGGTTACGGCCTCCACATATATATCTTTTGCGCCGCGTACGGTTGCCGCAAGGCGTCCTAATTCTGCGGCATATAAAGCCAGCGTATCCAGATTTTCGCCGAATATCTTACACACCACATCTTGCCTTGCACCGGTCATTAACTCGTTAAAGCGCATTTGCACGGGGAACTGAAAGCCCGTGGTTATGCCCGGCACTTCGCGCAACGATGCGCTCATTTTTTCTGCCAGTTCGGGGAAGCCGGTCGCTGAGGTCCATTCTTTTTTATCCTTCAATATCACCATCAAATCGGCGGCTTCTATGGGCATGGGGTCGGTAGGTATTTCGCCACTGCCTATTTTGGTTACTACCTTCTTCACCTCGGGGAACCGTTGTAGCAATATACCCGCAGCTTTTTGTGTGGCGGCTATGGACGTATGCAAGTTACTACCTGTAAGCACGCGGGTATCTATCGCAAAATCGCCTTCTTCCAATTGCGGTATAAATTCTCCACCCAAAGACAGCATAACAAATACAGCCACCACAAATAACGATGCCGCGGCTGCTATCATAGTTTTGGGATACAGCAACACCTTATTCAACGCGCGACGAAAACCGTGCTCTATCTTGCGCATCATACGGTCGGAAAAGGTGGGCTTATGCGATATTTTTTTACCAAGCACGAGGGCGCTCATCATGGGTATATATGTAAGCGACAGTATAAACGCACCCAAAAGGGCAAACGCCACCGTTTGCGCCATGGGTTTAAACATCTTACCTTCTATACCCTGCAACGAAAATATGGGCAGGTACACTATCAGTATGATGATTTGCCCGAACACCGCACTGTTCATCATGCGCGATGCCGATAGTTTAACCTCGGAGTCCATTTCCTTTTGTGAGAGGTGCGTCACATTCTTAAAATGCTTGGAATGATACAGCCGGTGCATTACGGCTTCCACTATTATCACCGCGCCGTCTACTATAAGCCCGAAGTCCAAAGCACCGAGGCTCATCAGGTTGCCGCTCACCCCGAAGATGTTCATCATAATAATGGCAAACAGCATGGAAAGCGGAATGATGGAAGCCACCAGTAAACCTGCACGCATATTACCGAGAAACAGCACCAGTATAAACACCACTATCAATGAGCCCTCCAACAGGTTTTTCTCCACTGTGCCTATGGCGTTGTTTACCATTTTGGTACGGTCGAGGAAGGGTTCTATATCCACACCCTCGGGCAAGGTTTTTCGAATGGCCGCAATACGGGCCTTTATATTCTTTATCACTGCTCCGCTATTAGCGCCTTTCAGCATCATTACCACTGCGCCGGCCACTTCGCCCTCATCGTTATAGCACATGGCACCGTAACGCACCGCAGCCCCTATGCGCACATCGGCCACATCGCGTATCAAGACGGGTGCGCCGTCGGGCAACTGCTTAAGCACTATGCTGCCTATATCCTCCATATCCTTAGCCAAACCCTCGCTGCGGATATACAACACCGTGGGGCCTTTTTCTATATACGCACCGCCCGTGTTGCCGTTGTTGTGCTCCAATGCGTTAAACACATCGGTAATGGTAACATTATACGAGGCCAATTTGGCCGCATCCACCGCCACTTCATACTGTTTTAAGTAGCCACCGAAGCTGCTCACATCGGCTACGCCTTCCACACCCAACAGTTGTCGCCGAACTATCCAATCTTGTATGGTGCGCAGTTGCATGGGGTCGTACTTACCTTCATAGCCGGGCTTGGCTTTCACCACATATTGATATACTTCTCCCAAACCCGTGGTTACAGGTGCCAAGTAGGGCGTTCCTACCCCGTCGGGCAATTCGGCCTGTACCGTTTGCAAGCGCTCCGTTACCTGTTGCCGCACCCAGTACACGTCCACATCATCATGAAACACGAGTGTTACCAGCGACAAACCGAAACGTGAAAAGCTGCGCATTTCCTTAAGGCCGGGAATATTACTGTTGGCCTGCTCTATGGGAAAGGTTATCAGGCGCTCCACATCTGGCGCACCCAGGGCGGGTGTTACGGTTATTACCTGCACCTGGTTGTCCGTAATATCGGGCACGGCATCTATGGGCAGCCTTGTAAGCTCGTAACTGCCATAGCCTACCAATGCCAGCACAAACAATATGACTATGAGTTTGTTCTTTATCGAAAACTCAATAATTCCGTTTAGCATAAGTATTCCTTAAACTTTGAATGAAGTGCGTAAGTGCACTTCTAACAATAAATTGATTATAGGGCAATAGGCCCTTTACGTGCTTACACGTTCAAAGAAAGGAAGCGGGCCTTGGGAGGCTGCCAAATATTATCCAATGCCTCTTGGGCATGGTAAGGAGAACTGTAGCCCGACAACGGTTTGGTATGCTCGGGGTAAGTAATTTTTTCTTCGGGGAGATAAAAACGAACGCTCTCGTAATAGGCAAGCGCAAAAGATGTGGGCGCGCATTGCTTAAAGGGCAATTGCATATCCCTGTCGTGGCCGGGGTGGTTATCCGTATCGTGGGTGTAGTGCATCGAGAGAAAATCCAAAATGCTTAATGCACGATTTTCGTCCTTATGCTCATAATAATGTTCTACCAGCGTACCTATCTTAAACAGCTGGGCTATGGGTGTTTGCACCCAAATGACACAAGCAAGCAATAATATGGAGATATAACGTGTCAACGATGCAAAGATATTCCATATTGCCCAACCAACAACGCGGGTTTTCTCTTTTGCTACAACCTTGTGCTAAAAACGTTCTTCCGTAAGCTCTTTATTGCAAACCGCACCGGCCATATTACCTGTAGCCACGGCCATGGCTACGGCACGCATGGCGGCGCAATCACCGGCCGCATAAGTTCCCTCAACGGTGGTTTTTTGAAACATGTCCGTCTTTATAAGGCCTTGCTCGTTTAATGCGCAGCCCAGTTGTTCGGGTATCTTGCAATGCTGCTCATAATCGGGACGGGCATACAATGCACCTATCTCATACGCACTACCGTCTTCACAAATAACTGCGGATATGTAGCCGCCATCATGTACCAGTTCCGTTACCCGTGCTTCCACCACACGTACGCCTTTGGCTTTTATTTGCTCCAATTGCCCTTCTTTAAACTCAGGCTTACCGTTGGTAAACACCGTAAGGTTATCGGTAAGGTTGGATACCAATTGTACCAAATGATAAGCCATATCGCCGTTCAGCAACAGGCCTGTGGGCTTGCCCTTATGCTCGTAGCCGTGGCAATACGGGCAATGAATGGCCGAAATGCCCCAACAGTCTGCAAAGCCCTTTATATCGGGCATCTTGTCTTTAAGGCCCGTTGCAAATATCAGCTTCGCTGCCCGAAACACCTCTCCCGATTCGCAGGTTACTTCAAAGCCTTCGGCGGTTTTATTACCGCTTAATGCCGTGCCTTCAAAAAAGGTAACGGTATCATATCGTTGCACCTGCGCTTTACCTATGGCGGCAATTTCGTGCGGTGGTGTGCCGTCTTGCGCCAGGAAGTTTTGCGAGTGCGGCGTTTGCCGGTTACAAGGATAGCCCGCATCTATCACCAATACTTGTTTTAAAGAGCGCCCGAGGGCCATTGCGGAGGAAAGACCCGCATAGCTGCCGCCGATGATAATAACGTCGTATATACCTTGTTTGCTTGCCATAATTATACTGTTGAGGAGGTGAATCTTAATGTCCGCCACAGGACACATGGTTTGGATAAAATTCTTTTTTATCGCAACTTTGTTGCAATAATAGGCATATTTCGTAATTGCAACAAATTTGCATTAACAAACTTCGGTATAATGAAGCGTAGAAACACACCCGCGAAACAGGAAGTGATGACGATGTTGGAGGATAGCGACAGCGCCCTAAGCGGTGACATGATAGAACAGCAACTGAAGGGACAAATGGACCGTGTAACCATATACCGGATACTGAACAGCTTTTGCGAAGACGGTATCGTGCACCGGGTAACATCCGACGAAGGGAAAAACTATTATGCCCTTTGCCACAACTGTGAAGCCCGACATCATCGTCATGATCATTTTCATTTCCGATGCGTAAACTGCCACCGCGTGGAATGCCTACACGAAGAAGTGAACCTGAAATTACCCAAAGGTTATACTTACGAGCACATGAACTGCTGGGTGTCGGGCTTGTGCAAGGCGTGTAACAATACACGCAAAGCTTGAGCAAATACAATGTCGCTTAAGACAGGTCGTCACTTTACTTACTCCCCATAAAATGCAAATCGGGACAAAAGTCAAATACGGGTTTGGGCTTTTGAGATTTCTTCGTTTTCCACTTTTTATGGGCAATCGTCGAGGCGTATTTCTTGCACATCACATCATAAGAACATAACCCAATCTCCGCACGGGCGGCATCTATGGCAGCCTTATTGTGTGATACCGTTTGCTTACACGCTTTTTGGTCGCAGGGACGTAGGGCAAAATAGCGCATCTTGCCATAGTCGTTATGCCCTGCGGAATTGTCGGCTATGGCCGCATACATTTGCGGGGTGATGTTGCCTTTCTCCAACTCGGCGGGCAGCAGGTCTTTTAACTGCGGCCAGGCATTACCGTGATGAATGAGGATGTAATACACAAACACCGAATGGGGCCCGGGGGTAAATATGTTGTCATCGCCTTTTTGTGTGCCTATAATTTTCTGCGCGGGAAAGCCATAAGTGCGTGTAATACCGATTACCTCGGTAAGCATACTGTCCCACGCGGGTACGTATTGGGGCTTCAGCGTATAGCCGTCGGGGCCGTATATAGTGCCTGCCACATGCACTATGTCTTGGTCCTTTTTTGCCAAGGCTAAAGCTGCCTTGCGTGCTTTTTTATTGATACGTTTAAGGTATACCTCACGGCAGGAATCTATACGATGTGGTAGTAACGCGGGCAGATAACCCGCCAAATGCGGATTGACGATAGCCGTTTGCAAGGGCAGGCCAAAAGACAAGCCCCTGCGTATGTAAGCCTTACAGCGGTCGGTATCGCCAAGGTAGGCGGCTACCTGCGCGGCCACGTACACGTCTACGGGATTATTGAAGGGATAAGCGGCAAATGCCGAGTCGTAATTACGTAAAGCTTCGGTAAAGCGCTTGTTTACGAGCGCCTCTTCGGCCCCCGCCACGGTGCGGTGATAACCTATGTAGCTTTGTGCCGTGGCTGCGGCCACAAATAATAAAAGCAGTAGTGTTGCGGCGGTTCTTTTCATGCAAAAGACATGCATATAAAATTACACACTAAATATAATGCTTTTATTCTCAAATCAATACAGAGGAATAAGCACAAAAATTGGCCTACTTACACAAAAGCCTAACTTTAACCGCATGAACCAAAGCACCAAGAATTCGAGAATAATATTTGCGACTGCCGCCAAGATATATGATGCAATGACCACCGCTAATGGCCTGGAAGCCTGGCAGGCACCCGGCGAGATGACGGGCAAGGTACACCACATAGACGCGCGCGAGGGCGGTGGTTACGAAATGTCGTTGTACTACCCTGCGGGCGAACAAAGGGCTATGGGCAAAACCGCGGATAACGTAGACCGCTTTAAGGTAAACTTTGTGCAACTGATACCCTCACGAAAAATAGTGGAAACGGTAAATTTTACCGGTGATGACCCGGCTTTTGCAGGCACCATGACAATAGAGATAAGCCTGGAACCCGCAGCGGGCGGCACAGAGGTAACCTTTTTATTTACCGATATACCACGAGGCATTAAGCCCGAGGACAACGAAACGGGTACCATATCGTCTTTGGACAAGCTGGCCCGTTATGTGGAGGAAGAGGTAAGCTAATCATAGCCCTACGAGGGCTTATCTTGCTCCGTACCGTAATTGGTAAGGCTGACGGCAGGTAGGGTTGTTTTGTGAATTTTAACCAGCCCCCTGTCTTCCAACTCTACCAAAAACACCAACAACTCGTCCTGAGGCAGCGATAATGCGGAGGAAAGTTCTTTAAGGAGGATATGCCGCTTGGGGTGTAGCGTTTCGCCGTCCATCGTCTTTATTTGCTCAAATACCTGTACACTCGTTTTCATCTCTGTCCGCTTTTCCTAAAGTTAACCTTATTATGCCGCACGGGGTGTTAACGGTAGGAGTAATTTATTACTACAAGTCACCTTGTATTTTCTTCCCCGCGTTGTGCGGCTGTTTTGTGTTACATGATGTTATCAAATTATTTACATGTGCAGGTAGCCACCTCATTACATGATATGGCATGATATGAAATGATAACTGACGAGTTTTGATATCATGCCTCAAACGCTTTACAGGAAAGGCTTTCGGCGCTTCATGATATGTATGATATCAAATTCCCCCAAACTTTTGTAACCAAAAAATAAAGGTAAATAAGCCCTGATTGGCATAAAAAGCATGCTTCTGAAAAAAGTTTACAAAGTTGATACCACCGATAGCATACATGCCATCGATGCGACAATGACGAAAGAGGCGCTTACCCCGGCAGATTGCTCCTCCTTGCATTCGTCGAAATGACGGCTTTTTCTCCTGTCATTCTGAGCGCAGCGAAGAATCTTGGACATAACACTTAACGAGTTACCTACGGGATTCTTCGCTGCGCTCAGAATGACAGTGTTGTTGTAGAGGGGAAACCCTCTGTTGCCGTTTCTTGCAGACACGAACCGGGCGTAGGATTTTTTTTTGGCTAAAACATACAGCGTTTCGGTTAAATGCTTTTGTACCCGCTGTCGCAATTTTGTACCATCAACAATCACAAGAAAAAAACAAGTAAAATGAAAAAATGGACAGCCGCAGATATCCCTCAACAAAGTAACGGCTTGGCTATTGTTACGGGTAGCACCGAGGGTATAGGTTTTGAAGATGCATTGGCGCTTTCGGCCAAAGGATGGAATGTAATTGTAACGGGAAGAAACACTAAAAAAGGAGCCGACGCGATTGCCAAAATTCTTAGCGTATACCCTAAGGCAAAAGTAAACTTTGAACAAATAGACCTTGCCAATTTGGCTTCCGTAAAAGCATTTGCCAACAAGATGATGGCCAAAGGGCAAGCCATTGATTTGCTTATTAACAACGCGGGTGTTATGACACCGCCACAACGCCTTGAAACCGCGGACGGACTTGAATTGCAGTTTGGCACCAACCACATCGGGCATTTTGCGTTAACTGCACAATTACTTCCTCTGTTGCGCAAAGCGCATCATCCGCGAGTGGTTACGGTGTCGAGTGTTGCCAATCGTGCCGGGGCAATCAATTTCGATGACCTGCAATCCACCGGTGCATATGTGCCGATGAAAGCTTACAGCCAAGCCAAATTGGCCAATCTGATGTTTGCTTTGGAACTACAACGTAAAAGCGATAAGTATGGTTGGGGCATCACAAGCTTGGCCGCGCACCCCGGTGTCTCCCGCACCAATCTGCTTATTAACGGCGCCGGAAGATGGAGCGGCCCGGGGATTGCAAGAACGTTTCTTCCGTTTTTATTCCAACCTCAGTCTCAAGGCGCATTACCCACATTATATGCCGCAACCGCTCCCCAAGCCAAAGGAGGACAATATTACGGCCCCGACAAACTGGGTGAAACACGCGGGTTTCCCACGGTTGCCAAAATTCCCGCACAAGCACAAGATTTACATGTGGCGGCAAAATTGTGGGATATATCGATAGACTTGGCCAAAGTGGCGTTTTAGCATAATCATCTTATCTGTGCAATCAAATCATTCAATTATACTATTATGAAGAGTATCGTTTCATTGGTTCTGCTGTTGACATCGGCAGGTTTAAGTTTCAGCCACGGTTGGAGCTCGTTCAACTACAAGAAAAATCCCGACTCATTAAAAATGATGGCGGAATTGGGCATAAGCGAAACCCTGATGCCCGTATTTGGTGTTGCCTCAATATTGGTAGGTGTTCTGTTACTCATACCCAAAACATTTTTCTTTGGCAATCTCCTCAATGCCTTATCCATCGTTTTAATTATGGCCATGGCTTTGCGTGCGGGAAACATAAGAATTGCCCTGATGGAAATTCCGTTTTTGATTATCCCGCTGGTATTGATTTGGTTGAAATATCCTTTTAAAAATTAAATTAAATTCACAAAATGGAACATCAACTGCCATATCGCATCAAAACGGTATCCGAAGCGTATCGTTTATCGGGAAATGAAAAGCCGCATCATCCGCTTATCGGTATGATAGATTTGAGCCAATCGAGCAATGATGCGGAAATAGGAGCCGTTATTTTTGATTTCTATGTAATCACGATGAAAACGGGTTGCGATAAATTGTATTACGGCCAGCAGAAGTACGACTTTGACGAAGGGGTATTGGCATTTATGGCTCCCGGGCAAGTGTTGCGTGGCAGTGCTGCCGATAATGCGCGGATGAAGGGTTGGATGATGTTTATTCATCCCGATTTTCTGTGGGGAACGGTATTGGCAAACAAGATAAAGAAATACGAATTCTTCGATTACTCGGTAAACGAAGCCCTGTTCTTATCCGACAAAGAAGAAGCCATCATCAATGATATTGTAAAAAACATTCAAAGCGAGTATAGTGCCAATATCGACAAATTCAGCCGGCAAATCATTGTGTCGCAATTGGAAACTTTGCTGAATTATGCCGAGCGTTTTTATAACAGGCAATTCATCACCCGCCAAAAAAGCAACCATCAAATACTCGACAAATTAGAAAACCTGCTCACCAACTACTTTAACAGCGATGATTTGGCAACGAAAGGATTACCGACGGTGCAATATATTTCCGAACAGCTCAACATATCATCCAATTATTTGCGCAGTCTGCTTAAATCTTTAACGGGGCTCAGCACGCAACAGCACATCCACGAAAAGCTTATCGAAAAAGCCAAAGAAATACTCTCCACCACCAATCTTTCCGTTAGCGAAATTGCTTACGAACTGGGTTTTGAGCACGTGCAATCGTTCAGCAAATTATTTAAAACCAAAACCAAACAAGGGCCGCTGGAGTTCAGACAAAAATTTAATTGAACTAGTGTATCTCCCTGAGGTTTCTCTTGTCATCCTTAGCACAATGAAGCATCTTAGACATAACACACACAAATTACCCCCGGGATTCTTCGCCGGGCTCAGAATGACAGTGTTGTTGAGGGGCCGAAACCTACCGTTTCGTGCGGACACGAACCGAGGCATTGTTAAAAAACCGTCGTTATTTTACTACAATAATTATTTTCTCATGTCATTCTGAGCGAAGCGAAGAATCTTGGACATAACGCCAATATTACCTCCGGGATTCTTCGCTTCGCTCAGAATGACAGTGTTGTTTTAGATGAGGCGAATCTCAACGACACTTGTTCTTAGAAGATATTCCTAAGGGTATCTTTAATCAATGTAAAAGTCGTACGCCGAAAGACAACAAAAAACCCCCGCTTATGCGGGGGGTGGACAAATAATATCTACAATAAAACTTAGTCTTTCAGTATCGTGCGGCTGATAACGATTTTCTGTACCTCGCTGGTACCTTCGTATATCTGCGTGATTTTGGCATCGCGCATAAGGCGCTCTACGTGGAATTCTTTTACGTAGCCGTAACCGCCGTGTATCTGCACCGCCTCGTTGGTTACCCACTGGGCTATTTCCGATGCATAGAGCTTTGCTATAGCTGCGGAAAGGGTGTAGTCTTCGCCTTGGTCTTTTGTCCATGCGGCTTTTAATACCAGCAGGCGGGCGGCTTCAATGGCCGTGGCCATATCTGCCAGCTTAAAGGCTATGGCCTGGTGGTTGCTTATTTCGGTACCGAAGGCTTTACGCTCTTTGGAGTATTTCAGCGCCAGCTCGTAAGCGCCGCTGGCTATACCCAAAGCTTGTGCGGCAATGCCTATACGGCCGCCGGCCAATACCTTCATGGCAAAGGTGAAACCGAAACCATCTTCGCCGATACGGTTTTCTTTGGGCACCTTCACATCCTGGAACATGATGCTGTGCGTATCGCTGCCGCGAATACCCAACTTATTTTCTTTGGCACCTACGGTTACGCCGGGCCAATCTTTATGCACGATAAGGGCGTTGATACCCCTGTGTTTTTTCTCGGGATAAGTTTGCGCTATAACGAGGTAATAAGATGCGGTGCTACCGTTGGTAATCCAGTTTTTGGTACCGTTGAGCAGGTAGTAATCGCCCATATCCTCGGCCGTAGTGCGCTGACTGGTAGCATCCGAGCCTGCCTCGGGCTCGCTCAACAAAAAGGCACCTATCTTTTGGCCGCTTGCCAGCTCGGTAAGGTATTTTTGCTTTTGCTCTTCGTTGCAATAAGTTTCAAGGCCCCAGCATACCAGCGAGTTGTTCACACTCATACATACGGAAGTGGAAGCATCTATCTTGGAAATTTCTTCCATGGCCAATACATAGGATACCGTATCCATGCCCGAGCCGTTGTATTTCGGGTCCACCATCATCCCCATGAAACCGAGCTCACCCAGTTTCTGCACCTGTTCTTTGGGAAATTTCTGATGCTCGTCACGCTCAATAACGCCGGGCAGCAATTCGTTTTTCGCAAAATCGCGTGCGGCCAGTTGCACGGCTTTTTGTTCTTCCGTAAGTTGAAAATTCATATTGAAGATAAAGTATTATGATTGTGAAATCTGCCGCAAAGTACGGCATTTATCCTATAAACTCAACTCTTGTCTAGGCCGGTAAAATAATCGGGACGCAGCAAACCATACATGGCCGAGTCTTCATAAACGCCTTTGTAGTTATAATGCCCGCGCAAGAGGCCCTCACAGGTAAATCCGAAATGCTCCACCAATCTTTTTGAAGCCGTGTTTTGTGGCGATAGCAAGGCCTCTACCCTATACAGGCTCATATCTTCAAAGCCATATTGCAGTACCCGCGCCATGGCCTCTTTCATCAATCCTTGCCGCTTTGCGGTTTCCACATCCATACCGTACCCTATCTCGCCGCGTTGGTGCGGTATGGCTATGGTATGATAGCCTATCTTACCCAACGTTTGCCCCGTATGTTTATCGGCCAACAAGAAATTGAGAAAAGTGGTACGAAAGGTTTCCATGCCTTTGGTAAACTTTTCGTACTCGGCCTCAAACGCAGGTGCATCCTTCAGCACCAGCAATTCCATAATATCCTCTTTGGGCAACGCGGTAAATATGTACTTGTATACTTCGGGCGTTATGATGCGCAGGTATAATCTTTCGGTCTCCAAAACCGCAGAGCCGGGTAGGTGGTGCTTAAACATCGGGGAATAAATTGATATCAGGCCGCAATATAAATTATATCCCTATAAGCCAAATTAATGATGAGGAAACAACTATTGTACATACATTTGTGCTCTAAACAAAACCAGAATGAAAAAATTAGTACTGATCGCGTCTATCGCACTCGCACCATTCAGCCTGTTGGCACAAACCAACTGGAGCCTTGACAAAAGCCACTCTTCCGTAAAATTCACCGTGCAACACCTGGTAATATCCGAGGTGGAAGGAAATTTTAAAATGTTTGACGGTAGTGTATCAGCCCCTACGGCAGATTTCAACAATGCGAAAATCAACTTTACCGTTGACGTTGCCAGCATCAACACCGACGATGAAAAACGCGACGGACACCTGAAAAGCGATGATTTCTTCAACGCGGAGAAATATCCCAAAATGACATTTACGAGCACCTCGTTCAAAAAAGTAAAAGGCAACGTATACGCTTTGGAAGGCAACCTTACCATACGCGACGTAACCAAGAAAGTGAAATTTGCGGTGATATACGGCGGTACCGTTAAAGATCCCTGGGGCAATACAAAAGCAGGCTTTAAAGCATCAGGCAAAATAAACCGTAAAGACTACGGACTGAAATGGAGCGCCATGACAGAAGCCGGCGGAGCAGTGGTAGGCGATGATGTGAACATGATTGTAAACGTAGAGTTTGCACAGAACAAATAAGAAAAGAACAGAATAAAAGATAAGCAAAAGGGCGAGTAGACAGGATTAGGTGAGGTTTAGAGCGACAGGTGAAATAGCCTGTCGCTTTTTGTTTTGATAAAAGCATAATGTGGTAAATCCGATATAATAGTGTACCTTCAATATACACGGACTTCATCTTGTTTTAGTATAGTTTCCCGTATCTCTCTTCCCCCACACATTTACCTGTGTTTAAAATGCCTTTAAAAACAAATTATGAGCAAAAAAAACATTGACACTCAATACCCCACCGACAAAGGCAGCGTACCGGTAAATGTATCCTACGATATAGAAAGCGAAGACGGTATACAATTAATCAACTGCCTGCTCAAACCACAGACGGGAGCAACCATGCATTGGGCATACCCGCGCAGTTTCAAGTTCAAATCATCTTATCGCAACGGGCATTACCGTGCGCTATATGTGGAAAACGACAATGTAAATACGGTAAACGAAGCTCAATTTTTAGATAAGGTATATAATCTTATCATGGCCAAAGAAGGCCAAAAACAAAGTCAATAAAAAACCGGGCATGTAGCCCGGTCTCGTCTTGTAAAAAAAATCCTTAACGTCTCCTGCCGGAGTTATTGGCTTCCGATGATTTTTTTGCGCGGGCTTTATTCAGGAAATCATTGTTTGCCTGAGGGGCTTCATTACCTCGCTCCACCACTATGGTATTGCCCATAAATTCACTGTCGTGCAGTTTTTTAATCGCGGTACCGGCATCCGTACCTTCGTTCATCTCCACAAAGCCGAAACCCTTGGATATACCGGATTGGAAATCAATAATGATATTGACCGAAGCCACTTTACCATATTCCGAAAATAAATTCCTTAACTCTTCTTCCGTTGTACGGGTACTTAAATTACCAACATAGACCTTCATATAATTTCCGGTTTTAGATAAATGAAAAAATAAAGCACATCGGCTCGGATGTGCTTCAATAAAAAAATAAAGTCGTTTCCTGATTAATATCTCTTCTTAAAGCCGGAATCTCTTCCGCCGCCGCCAAAGCGGTCGTTGCTCCTGAAAGACCTGTTGTTGTCGCGTCCGCCGCCGCCGAAAGATTCGGTTTTGGGGCGAGCCTCGTTAACGATGATGGTCCTGCCCATGAATGACGTGTCATTCAGGCTGTCTATGGCTTTTTGAGCCTCATCCTGCTCCATGGTTACAAAACCGAAACCGCGAGAGCGACCGGAAAACTTATCCATAACGATGTTAGCTTCCGATACTTGTCCGAACTGGGAAAAAAGGTCTGCCAACTCTTCATTGGTTGTGTTAAAATTGAGACCTCCTACGAAAATTTTCATAATCTGTTGTATTAATTTAATAAAGGCAAAGGCAAAAACTGAAGAGAAAAATACATTATACAGATCAGAAAAAGCGGACTGCCAATGCTACGAAAGTAGTACTATATTTCAAAATCACCAAACATTATAATTATCACGGCCATGTCACGTGTATGTTAATATTTAAGAAACATACCATTATTGCGGTATAATAGCCGTACCTTACAGCCATACTATTTGCACCTCTAATGCGTTTTTAATGAGTACGGCTCTTGAAAATGTCGTTCCGATTTTCTATTTTTCACTCAACAAATAATCAAATTTAATACATAGTGTCAGTTACAGTAACCAACAGAAAGGCCTTGGTAAAATTTGCACCCAAAGGCGGAGATAATTTTTACGATGTGATGAAACGTGAGGTGGATGAATATTTCCGCTCTAAAGGGATAGAACAGCATGCCAATACCACTATGGTTTTAAAGACGGTAATGATGCTTTCCCTTTATTTCATCCCCTACATCTTTATAGTTACGGGTGTGGCCTCGGTAAGTCCTTGGCTGTTCTATGCCCTGTGGCTTATAATGGGTGTGGGTATTGTAGGCATCGGCACCGGCATAATGCACGATGGTAATCACGGCGCCTATTCCGAAAACAAAACGGTAAATGCCGCAATGGGCGGACTGCTGAACTTTATAGGCGGTTACGACCGTAACTGGCGCATACAGCATAACATATTGCACCATACCTATACCAATGTAGACGGCCTGGACGACGATATAGCGGGCACCGTGCTGATAAGGATGTGCCCCCACAAAAAACATTTGGGCATACACCGCTACCAGCATATATATGCTTGGGTGCTTTACTCGCTTATGAACCTGACATGGGTGGTAATGAAAGACTTTAAACTCATTTTCAGGTATGAGAAAGAGGGTTTGCTGAAGAAAGAAAAGATAACACTGCGTCGCGCATTTCTCGAAGTATCGGCAATCAAGCTGTTTTACCTGGCAAATATCGTTCTGCTGCCCGTGCTGTTCTCGGGCATGAGCTTTGGCCAGGTAATGTTGGGCTTTTTGCTGATGCACCTTGTAGCGGGTTTATCGCTGGCGCTCATCTTCCAACCCGCACACGTAATGGAAACCTCCTCCTTCCCCATACCCGACGATGAACGTAAAATGGAACAAAGCTGGGCCAGGCACCAGTTAATGAATACCACCAACTTTGCCCCCGGCAGCAAAATCACCGCATGGTTCATCGGCGGACTAAACTACCAGATAGAACACCACCTGTTTCCGCATGTATGCCATATACACTACCCGCAGCTATCCAAAATAGTGCGCGGCGTAGCCGAGCGTTACGGTATACCTTATAATGTGCAACCCACATTTGCCAAAGCCATTATGGAGCACGGGCGCATGCTGCGCATACTGGGCAAAAAAGAAGCGGCGGCATAATCATACCTGCTATTGTTGGTACAAATTTTATATGGCATAACATATAAGGCTATGTCGTGCATATAGCCAAACACCGACAATATTTATGAAACATCTTATTATCGCCTTCCTGCTTACGGTTGCAGGTGTTACCACCCATACAGCCGTGGCACAAAGCTGCTGCAGCAACGGAGAATGGCCCTTACTGGCACTGAACGAAGATTTCAAATCGGCACATGCCTCGCCCGAGCCGTTTAACTATACACCGGCAAAAGGCGGCATGATACAATTTGAAACCGTAGATGCCGATAAACCGGGCAATGCCTTTTACATCCCTTCGGACGAGCCTACAAACAACGTGGTACTGGTATTTCACGAATGGTGGGGGCTAAACGATTACATAAAACAAGAAGCCGAAAAATGGCAAAAGATGCTGGGCAACGTGGATGTATATGCCATAGACCTGTATGATGGCAAAATAGCCACCGACCAAAAAACGGCATCGCAATATTCATCGGGGCTGGATAACAAGCGTGCGGAGAACATTATAAAAGGCGCACTTAAAAAAGCCGGTAACGATAAAAGAATAGCCACACTGGGCTGGTGTATGGGCGGCACATGGTCGTTCACGGCCACAAGATTGGCCGGTAACAATGCCGCAGGCTGCGTTATGTATTACGGTTTCCCCGAGAAGGAAGAAAAGAAAGTAAAAGAGCTGCAAGCCGATGTGCTGTATATATGGGCCTCGAAAGACAACTTCATTACCAAAATGTATGTAGACGAGTTTCAAAAACAGGTGGAAGCAACCGGCCATAAATTTACCCTGCACACCTTTGACGCGGTACATGCTTTTGCCAACCCCAGCAACCCCAATCACGACAAGCTGGCCACCGCACAGGCAGACAGTTATGCCTTAAAATTTCTGAAAGAGAAAATGCAACTGGACTAAAGACAACCCATATATAACGACAGGCACACCCGGCAAAATTTGCCGGGTGTTTTATTATATTTGAAACACACACCAAAAATCACACATACATGCCCAGACCATTGCTATTGATACACGGATATTCGGACGTGGGACAATCGTTCGTAAAATGGAAACAGATATTGGTAGACCGAGGACTTTACACCGAAGACCAAATACATATCTGCAACTATCGCACACTTACCAACGAGGTAACGATAAAAGACATTGCCGAAGGCTTTGACCGCGCTTTGCGCATCAACGCAAAAATAAAGCCCGATGAAGCCTTTGACGCCGTAGTACACTCTACCGGTATGTTGGTATTGCGGTCCTGGCTGTCATCCTACTCGCGCTACCAAAGACTGAAACACCTGATAGCATTGGCGCCGGCATCTTACGGTTCTCCTCTCGCCCATAAAGGCCGCAGTTGGATAGGCTCCGTATTTAAAGGCAACAAAGAGCGTGGACCCGATTTTATGGAAGCGGGCAACCTGGTATTGGACGGACTGGAACTGGGCAGCAAATTTACCTGGGACCTTGCACACAAAGACCTGTTGAGCGACGATGTATTTTACGGCCCGGGAGAAGATACACCCTTCCTCTTTACCTTTTGCGGAGACACCCCCTATAAAGGGCTCAAAGGATTGGTAACAAGCTCGCCGGGTACAGACGGCACCGTACGTTGGGCGGGCTGCTCGCTGAACACACGCAAGATAACGCTCGACTTCACCCAATCGCCCGAAGGAGAACGATACCGTATTACCGACTGGCCCAACGATAAGCGTTGCAACCTGGGCACGGCACTCATACCCATACGCGGCCTTAACCACGGCACCATCATTGAAGCACCCAACGACGAACTGGTAGACCTTGTGATAAAAGCATTGGCGGTAGATGACAACAAAGGATACGAGCAATGGATGAAAGATGCCTGCGCCGCTACGCAACACACTTTTGACAAGATGGATAAATGGCAGCAGTTTGTAGTGCATGCACGCGACGAGCGCGGAGATCCCATTACCGACTACAACCTGCAACTGTACAGAGTACCCAAAGGCAGAAACGCGGATAACGAAGAACATTGGGAACCCGTAAAAATAGATGTACATGCCTATGCGGCAGACAACAGCTATCGCAACTTTCATGTGAATCTGGAAGACCTTACGGGAGATAACCTGCAAAACCTGCGTATGGAATTCATGGCATCTACAGGCACCGAACTACTGGGCTACCTGGAATATATACCCGAGGGGGAAGACGCAGACCTGAGTATATATGCTCAAGGACAACCCACCTTTACCATGGACCTTACGGGATTGGTTAACGATGCGGGTGTAAAATTCTTTTACCCCTTTACCACCACGCTGATAGAAATAGTGTTGAACCGCGAGCCTTTACCGGTGAAGAACATTAATAAGGTGACGCAGTTTTTGTAGTTAACGCATACACTTGGTCTGTCGTTTTTAGTGAAGCGAAGCATCCGGTACGTTACGTTTAAGATGCTTCGCTTCGCTCAGCATGACAGTGTTACTTTGAAAAAATTAAGATTGTCGATAAATGAACTAAAGCCCATAGATAGCCGTCATTTCGAACCGCGAAGCGGTGAGAAATCTCTTGAGTAGCGGTATACCCTCTTGCCATTCAATGCTGTGAGTATGTGTTACGTACAAGATTCTTCGCTTTGCTCAGAATGACAATGTTATTTGATTATATTTATGCAGGGGCTATATGATACATACAAGTGCTTCGCTTGGCCCAGCATGACGATTTGTTAAATGGCGATTGAGGTGTTGAAACAAACCAAACAACTAAAGGCTATTCTCGGCAGATTTCTCGCCCGGAAAGCGGGCTCGAAATGACGGCATAATTCCGGCTTCTTCGCTTTGCTCAGAATGACAATATTATTTAAGTATTGCTTACACCAAACGCTTCATTGCCAGTACATACCCCGCGTGTTGCCCCTCGTGATACAACAGGTATTCTATCGATTGATCTATTGTGGTAACCTCAAATCCGTATATCTTAGGTATAAGTACCGAAGGCGTGTAGACTTTGGTCCGGATTTCCTCCAAGTCCTTATCCAGCCTGTCTATCGTTGAAATGAACAGCTCTTTTATCTCTGCAATGTCTTCTTCCGTCGTATCGTCAACGGGTTTTGTACCGGGCAGGAACGACGAAATATATTTGGCATCTACTACAGGCTGCATGCCCGCACGAACATAACAAACGGTCTGCTGCACGGCTATGAGGTGAATAATGTTCCAAATGATATTGTTGTTATAACCCTCGGGTATTTTATTCAATTGCGCTGTGCTCAACTCTGCTATCTCCTTCAGCAAGTATTGCCTGAAGCCCTTTATCTGTTCCGCTTTGCGATTCATTATTATGGATTAACATGACAAAATTATGCGCCGATTTTTAATTCCGGCATTTAAATTGTTTGTTAAAAGCCATAACCTTATCCATTATCTATGCGCAAAACATTACTTGGCCTGGCAATGCTTATTATAATTGCCGGTTGTAAAAAAGAAGAGCCGATAACGGCACAAGACCCTACTCAATTTACGGAAGTGGAAATACTCGGACCGGTAACATTAAACAATTACCCCCTAAAAGAAGGCAACGCATGGACCTACGCTGCTAAGTATCACGGAATGGCCGATAGTATACGGTATTTCACTTACCGCTGCACCGCACCAACAAACAGCGCCGGAATAGATTTTTACAAAATGGAGCTCACCGAAAATTCACCATACCACAAAAGCCCCCTGCGTCACGACTTTACATCCTATTATTTTACAGCCAATCCACAAGGCCTGTACGCTTCACGTACACCTTCGTTAGACAGCCCTACAACAAATACGCTGGATGCTTGCATATTAAAATACGGCATGCCGCTAAATGCCGGCTGGCAAACGGAAAAACCTTTCGCCTCCCAAAGAATACCCGTAAACTATGTGCGCGTTACCACTGCAGCCGGAACATTTGACTGTATAAAGTTGAAAGTAGAATACTCTGATTACCATACTCCTTATTTCTACAATACCATACAGTATCTGTATTTTTCAGATAAAGGACTTGTAATTACGACTCAGATCTCCGATGAAAAGAACATAACAAACATGGTACTAACTTCCACCAATTTCTAGCAACGCATACTAATGCCCGTACCCCGCCGTTATTACAGCATGCGTAAACTCATTATCCTATCAGTATTTGTGTGTGTGGCAACGGCATGCAAAAAAGAACAAACTAATCCGACCTTCATTTTTAAAGAAGAGCCTACAAACGAAACGGTTGTCATTAATGTTTTTCCGTTAAAAGAGGGCAACCAATGGACTTACACCACAGACCTGCAAGTATACAGGGAAGCTAACTCCGTATTGGTAAACAGTCCTTATACCCTAACCTGTGGCGCTTATGGTAACGGCCCGATAAAAACTTACCAACTTAGAGGCTCTTTAAAAAAGTTCTTCAAGTATCCGTTATCCTCGGGTTATCTTATGAAGCATAACGGCACGCTATATATTACTCAAAACCCGGCTATAGACAGTGCGATGTTAACCGATAGCGCAACTTGTCTACTCCCCAAACACATCACCCCGTATGAACAGACCGACTATAAGAAACCCGTGACCTGCCGAGTTATACCCGTAGGTTATGTAAAGGTTACAACTCCGTTAGGTAGTTTTACCTGCATCAAAATACAAACCGAATACTTTGACGGCCCGATTACCGTATTACCCGAAGCGTGCATTATTATTCCTCAAAAGGCTTGATAGCTGCCACCGAAACCTCTTATGAAAAATCAGACCGAACCGGCCAAGAAAAATACTACGCGCACAATCGTGCCATTGTATTAACCGCCACTAATTTTTAGTCCCGGTTTTCCGTATGTTTAAGTATTAATCGTACGGACCAATGCGCAAGGTATTTTTCCTGCTTTCCATATTACTGCCGCTTGGCTTGGCGGCGCAGCAGCGACATCAAACCGTAAAAGGCACTATTGCGGACAAAGAATCAAAAAGCCCGCTTATTGGCGTAGCCGTGACCATAACCGACCTGCAACCGCCCCTTGGCAGCACCACCGATGAAAACGGCGCCTTCACTATTACCAACGTGCCGGTGGGTAAGCATGATATCCGTATACAATACATAGGCTACCAACCGATAACATTGTCGGGCGTATTGGTAACATCGGCCAAGGAAGTGGTGTTGCCTTTGGAGCTGGAAGAATCGGCGACCAACCTCGATGAAGTGGAAGTAAAATCACGCAGGGAACACATCAACGATATGGCCCTCATCAGCGCCAAAACCTTTGACGTGCAGGAAACGGAACGCTATGCGGGCAGCCGTGCCGACCCCGCACGTATGGCATCGAACTTTGCAGGCGTGCAAGGCGCTGATGACTCGCGCAACGACATTGTAATACGCGGTAACTCGCCGCAAGGTGTATTGTGGCGATTGGAGGATGTGGATATACCCAATCCCAACCACTTTTCGGTACCCGGTACCACCGGCGGCCCTGTGACCATACTGAACAACAAAACACTGGGCAACAGTGACTTTTTTACCGGGGCTTTTCCCGCGGAATATGGGAATGGCACTGCCGGTGTCTTCGACCTAAAGATGCGCAACGGAAACAAAGACCGTACTGAACTTACGGCACAACTGGGTTTCCTGGGTACCGAACTGGCCGCAGAGGGACCTATATCCAAAAAATCCGGGTCTTCCTATTTGGTTACCTATCGCTACTCTACCCTGAAACTGTTTGATGGGCTGAATATAAAAATCGGCACAAGCTCCGTGCCCAACTACCAGGATGCCGCGGTAAAGCTCAACTTCCCGATAGGCAAAAAAGCCAACCTGTCCTTCTTTGGCATCGGCGGTCTTAGTCGCATAGACCTTATCGTGAGTACGCTGAAAGAGCCTTCTGAAGAAATATACGGAGAGTCGGACCGCGACCAATATTTTTACTCCAACACGGGGATAGGCGGCACATCGTTTAGCTACACTATCAACGCAAGCACTTATACCAAAGTAACCGTGGCGCAAACGGTAAACGAAATAGGCGCACATCATGATAAAGTATTTCGCGATGCCAACTTCAGGCTCGACTCCATGAAAAGTATACTGGATTATATTTTCACCACTAACAGCACCTCGGCACATTGGTATATTAATAAGAAACTATCGGCAAAACACACCGTAAAATCAGGTATACTCAACAACTACTTTTGGGTAAACTATGTAGACAGCAGCCGGCAATACCCGCCCTCTCGGCAAGACTGGCAACACCGCATCAACTACCAAGGCGGCACCAATCTTGCACAAGCCTACCTGCAATATAAATACCGCCCCACCGATGCGCTTACCATTACGGCAGGGCTGCACGGCCAATACCTGAGCCACAACGGTTCGTCGGCCATAGAACCGCGCATAGCCGCACGCTGGCGCATGAACGGCAACAATACCTTTAGCTTGGGTTACGGACTGCACAGCCAAATGCAGCAACTCTACCAATACTTCGCGCATCTGCCCCAATACTCGCAAGCTTATATGCATAACTATAACGTGGGTTTCACAAGCAGTCATCACACCGTAGCCGGCTACGAGCATAATTTTAAAGCACTACGAGTGCGTACGGAGGCTTATTATCAATACCTGTTTAACATACCCATAGAAATAAGACAAGGCTCTTCCTTCTCCGGCCTCAATCAGGGTGCATCATTCAACCGGCTATTCCCCGACACACTGAAAAATGCGGGTACGGGATATAATTACGGCTTGGAACTGACGCTGGAAAAACCGTTTAGTTGCGGGTATTATGTTATGTTTACGGGTTCCGTGTTCGACTCGAAGGCAAAAGGTAACGATGGTATTTATCGCAGTACCGATTACAATACCCGCTTTGCAGTGAACGCCTTAGGCGGCTATGAGCGTAAGCTGGGTAAAAACAGCACTTTACTTACGGGGGCCAAAATAACCTACGCCGGGGGCAGACTGTATTCGCCTCCCGATATGGCCGCATCAAACGCGTTAGCCGATTTGGTGGTGGTAGACTCCTTGCGCAATACACTGGCCTTCCCCGACTATTTTCGCGCAGACCTGAAACTGGGCGTACGTATCAATGCCCGTAAGCTGACGCATGAAATAGCCATAGACCTTGTAAACGTGTTTGGCGTAAAAAACCTGTTGGCGCTCACTTACAGTCCCGACCTTGCCGCGCAAGGCGCATACCCTTTCATCAAAGAATATCAACTGGGGTTTCTGCCCCTGTTTTACTATCGCGTAGATATTGCCACGGGAAAGAAATGACCGGCACAGTCTTTTAGTCTGTTAGGCGATATTAATCGCTTAAAATAAAGACTATGGAACCGAACAAGAAGAACGAAGAGCAAAACAAAGCGCAACAACCCGAACAAGATAAGCAAGAACAACCCGGCACCGCAGCAGCCAAAGCGGCAGCATTGGATTCCATAATAGGCAGCCCCAGCGAGAACGTGCGCGCCAAACGCAGCGATGCCACATGGAGCAATACGGGTACCAACATATCTTACGAAGGACAAACGGCACCCGCAGGCGGCGGGTCGGTAGGCACGGGAGAATCATCGGGCCAAAGCGCCACAGGCAGCAGCATTAATGCCGCCGACGAGTACGAGAGCGGCCGCCTGGGACATACGGAAGAAGAAACCGACGGTTCGGAAACAACGAAAAAGGATGATAACGCATAATTAAAAGAACGGCTTTGTGAGGAAATTAACGGTATGGTAAAGAATAAATCAAGAAATGATAAATTTAATACGTACCTTTGCGCCTCATTAGTAAATAAGTTCTTTTAAATGATGTTATTTTCAGCCTTCCCCATGAGGGAAGAATTGACCCGTGCCGTATCGGACTTAGGGTTTGAGATGCCTACCCCCATCCAACAGAAAGTTATACCCCCACTCTTATCTCAACCGACTGACATAATAGGCCTGGCACAAACAGGCACCGGCAAAACCGCCGCTTTCGGACTACCGCTACTGCACCACACCGACGTTGCACAGAAACATGTGCAAGCTCTTGTATTAAGCCCCACACGCGAGTTGTGTATGCAAATACAGGAAGAATTTAAAAAATATGGAAAACACCTGCGTGGTTTACGTACCACAGCGGTTTACGGAGGCGTGCCCATAAGCGGCCAAATCCGCGAACTGAAGGGCAACCCACAGGTAATAGTGGCCACACCCGGCCGCCTAATGGACCTGATGGAGCGCAAAGCCATTGATTTGGAACGCGTAAAATATGTGGTGTTGGATGAAGCCGACGAAATGCTGAACATGGGTTTCCGCGAGGATATCGAGTTCATCCTGAAAACCACGCTGGCTCGCGAATACACCTGGTTGTTCTCCGCAACGATGAACAACGATGTGCGCAACATAGCCAAGCGCTTTATGAAAAGCTGGGAAGAGTACTCCGTAGCCGCAGCCAACGTAACCAACGAAAACATAGATCACCAATACTATGTAACGCTGCATCATAACCGTTTTGAAACATTGCGCCGCCTGCTGGACTTTACCCCAGGTATATATGGTATCATATTCACGCGTACCAAGCAAGACGCACAAGAAACGGCCGAAAAGCTGATGCGCATGGGCTACCATGTAAGCCCGCTGCACGGCGATATGGACCAAAAAATGCGTAGCAAGGTATTGGAGCGTTTTAAAAACAAAAGCCTTCAGGCCATTGTAGCCACCGATGTGGCCGCGCGCGGTATAGATGTTAATGATGTGTCGCACGTTATTAACTACGAACTGCCCGATGACCCCGAAGTATACACACACCGTAGCGGCCGCACGGCCCGCGCCGGTAAGTCAGGTATTTGTATGTCCATTGTTTCTCCCAAAGAGATTTCGAGCATACGCCAAATAGAGCGCATCGTAAAATCGCGCTTCCATAAAAGCGATATACCCGATGGAGCCGAAGTGGTACGCAAACGCCTCTTCTACTTCCTGGAGCAAATTGAGAAAGCAGACCCGCAAGACGATTTTGCAGACCTGTACCAAAACTCCATTCACGAGCAATTTCAAGAAATGGATAAGGATGAACTCATCCGCCGCCTGATTTGGTTGCAACTGAAAGAAACGGTGCAGATATACAATGAAGCCGAAGACCTGAATGCAGGCTTTGAAAGCCGCGGTACACGTGGCAGCGGCGGAACCGACAGAGGTTCGGTACGCCTGTTCATCAACCTGGGACAGAAAGACGGTATAAAAACTTCGGAGCAATTGCTGCGCTTCATTACCGAATCGACCGATATGGACCCCGAAACCATCAGCCGCATTACCGTGCGCGACCTGAGCAGTTTCTTTAATGTAGCGAGCAGTGCCGCAGACTTTTTGATGGACAGCCTCTCTCAAAAGAAATTCAAAGGAAGAAAAATACGCATGGAGCAGGCCGACAGGCGCGACGGAGACCGTGGCGGATTTGCACCCAAAGGCGGCGGCTATAAGCGCCCCGGTGGCGACTTTCGCCCCTCTTCTCGCGACGGGCGAGACGGTGGCCGCGAGGGTGGTTCACGTAAATTTAACAAACGATATTAGAAAATAAAATAATGCCGGCTTGGTTTTTCAAGCCGGTTTCCTTTTCTTTGCATAACAAAATTTACGTGTATGAGGCTGTTGACAATTACTTTACTCTTGTTAGGGATGAGCTTTGGTGCAAATGCTCAGGAAAAAACTAAGGAAGATAACCTCCTTACCAAATACCTGAAAGGCATCGCCAGCTACTACCACGACAAATTTGAAGGTCGGAAAACGGCTAACGGCGAGATATTTGATAACGATAAGTATACCGCCGCCAGCAATAAGCTGGAATTGGGGTCTTACGTTAAAGTTACCAATATAGCCAACGGAGAGATTGTGTATGTAAGGATTACGGACCGCATGTCTAAAACCAACGAGCGCCTGATAGACCTGGCAAAGATTGCCGCTTACAAACTGGACTTTAAAAACAAGGGCATTACCAAAGTAAAAGTAGAGGTGGTACCCGACGAAGAAGGCCAAAGCGGCATACTGGCTCAGAACATAGTGATACCCGGTACCGAGAAACAACCGAACGAACTGTAACAACCATATTTCGCAGATAAAAAAGAAAGTCCGATTTTCGGACTTTCTTTTTTTGTACCCATGATACACCCCGCTTTATACTTTGATGAGATACCCGAGAAAGGCAGGGGCATGTTTACCCGCGAAGCCATACCCGCAAATACCATAATAGAAGTGGCGCCGGTGATAGTGATGACACGCGAAGAGCGCCGGCAACTGGATAACACCCGCCTACACGATTATATATTTGAATGGACACCCGAGGGTAAAGACCTTTGCTGCATGGCACAAGGCTATATCTCGGTATACAATCATTCCTACGCCTCCAATTGCGAATATTTTATGGATTATGACAACAACACCATAGAAATAAAAACAATGCGCGATATAGCCCCCGAAGAAGAGCTGACCATCAACTACAACGGCGACTGGAACAACGAAACATTGGTATGGTTTGATGTGGTGTAGCCCTTAGTATTTCTTCCAGCCGTAAGAGAAGGGCATCATAATTATAGAGAAATTCACCTCTGCCCTTGATTTCACTGTGCGGTCATGAGATGTGGCCGCGTAATCTGATTCCCATTCGTAGTTAAGACGCACATAGTTATTTTTACCCATCACCACGGCCCGCACCTTAAATGCAATGCCGGCATAAAAACCAAATTCACCTTTAAGATAAGGCCTTGCAGAAAGTCTTATTGCGTCATAAACACCTTTATCATAGTCACGAGAATGGATTATGTTAGGATATATACCGGCCCCCACGCTATACATTATCTTGGTGGCGGCGGTATTCAGCGCGTCCGAACCGTATTTGTAATCCAAACCTATCAGTGCACCACCATTGTACGAACGGAAAAGGTAGTCCTTTTCAATACCTCGCACTTTACGTATACTATCGTTGTCAAATTCAATGAGATTAGCCATAATGCCCGTGTATAGAGATAATGCGGTGCGATAGTATATGGTCGCGGTACGGCGGTCTACCTTTACCAACGGAAACGCCATACCGGCAACAATGCCTTTACTTCCATATCGCATCTTTAGGCGATAGCTGTCATGTATCACATCACGGTCGAGAGGGTCGTTAGGATTTTTCTTAATGTCGTAGTCTTTTACGTAGTATTTGGTTTCCGATAGCATTACGGTATTATAACCAATTTCCAAACGATTAAGCACACTGTTTTTGCCACGCTCTTCCATATCTTTCGGTCCCCACCAATAGCCTTTGTCTTTTGCATTTACCTGATGAAATGAAACGGCAAGAATAGCCGCCGAGATAGATAGCTTTAATAGTTTCATAGTTGTACAAGTGATTAAGGGCCACAAAATATAAATCAAAAGCTAAAGACAGAGAGAATGGTAACTTTTTATTGAAAAAAAACATGGTGCGTTTCTTTTTCCAAACTAGTGCGTTAAGTACAAAAATTATATTCGGGGTTGATTAAGGCCCAAATCATGTAAATTGAAGAAAAGAAAGAATTATGGCTTGGGAAGAAAAAGATAATGCACTATATCAAAGCTTTGAGTTTAAGAACTTTTCGGAGGCGTTTGCCTTTATGACGAGAGTGGCTTTGGTGGCCGAAAAACAAGACCATCATCCGCGCTGGATCAACGTGTGGAACAAGGTGGAAATATGGCTGAACACCCATGACAAGGGCGATATAGTAACCGATAAAGACCGTAAACTGGCCGAAACCATAGACAAACTTGTCTAACCAAGGCTATGGGGCCTACTCTATGCGATACACGGGGTAACGCATGTACTCGGGCTCGTACCAAGGGGATTGTTTATATACAAAATCCAACTGCGCGCGGGCATCTTTGGCAAATGCGGGGTCGGCGGCACGTTTCTCCGCCAGTTGCCTTTTCAAATCGGGGTTGCGCAGCAGTATATTGGCGGCTTCGTCTTCAAACACATAATCACTAAAGTGCTCCTTCTGCTGCAATATGGCATCGAAAAAGCCCCAGGCAAAAAACGCATCCGGAGCGGTAGGCTCCAGTGCCTCCACTATATAGCGCCTACCTGCCTGTGCTGTGGGCACGATATAATCGCCCGCCTGTAGTTTCATCACTTTCTTTTCCTTCTTTACGGTTACGCCGGTATGCAGGTAATGCCCTTCATAAGGTTGTTTGCCCGTTTCGTATTTTTCAATGCGATAAACGGTAACCAACAAAGTGGAGTCGCTCTTGAGCTTTTGCACCTTTACATTGTTCTCCTGTAGCTTGTTCACCGCTTTGCGCCAGCCATGCGGTATCACATAGGCTGCGGGCACATCTACCGTTTGTTTGGGTTCATAAGTATTATAGATAGGCACTTGTGTGGTATAAGGTTTATCCTTGTCATAGTAGAGGCGCGGCAGTCCCGATACTTCACTTGGCTTATATGCCGCGGTATAGCCCTTAAATTCGGTCATGGTAGGCTTAGTGGTATCTACAGCCCATTCAATGGTCAGGCGGTCTGCACGTCGAAACACTTTGCGGTCGGCCTTGCGGGTTTCTTTTATTTTGGCCGCATTTTCCGAAGCCAGTTTGATGAAAGTTTCCATGAGCGCATAGGTAGCCTTCACTCTGTCGCGGAAAGGTTTGAGCATGTGCGTTTCGGGCACAAAAGCATAGGTTTGAAACAGGGCCGCATATCCGCTTGCAAAGCGCGGACCTTCATGAAAAGCAACCCAGCCCTTGTCGGGGGTATTGCCCCAATGATTTACATAGGGCACCAAATCGTAGCCGCGCGTTTTCATATCCTTATATATCATCGGCTCCAACTCCTTGTTGAGGTATTGCCCCATAAGGCCGCCCAACTTATTGTGCTGCGTGCTCAGCAGCGTCATTACATGCTGGTAGTCGGCACCGTTGCTTACATGGTTATCAATGAAAAAATCGGGATCCAGTGTGTGAAACAGCGTAATCAGCGATTGTGTTTCTTTGGCATCCGTTTTCATGAAATCGCGGTTCAAATCCAAGTTGCGTGCGCTGCCACGAAAACCATATTCCTCGGGGCCGTTCTGATTGGCACGACTATAGCTTCCCCTGTTGAGCATGCCGCCTACATTAAATACGGGTACAACGGCTAATACCACATTCTCCGGCACTTTTATCTTACCCTCTGCGGCATCGCGCAGCAACATCATGCAGGCATCAATACCGTCGGGCTCACCGGGATGTATGCCGTTGTTAATGAGCAGTATCATTCTACTTTCGTCCTTCCATTCCTCCACGTTAAACCGTCCGTTGCCCGAAAAGTAAACCACATGTAAAGGTTCGTTGGCATCGGTGCTGCCCACCTCTTGCATCAATATGGTTTTGTGCGCTTCGTCCAAGCCGGCATAATAGCGTATAAGTTGTTTATACGTTGCGGATTGTGTGCCGCCCGATTGCTCGAAAGGAGTGGTAAAGCTTTGCGCATACGCCAAACCGGTAAACAATGCCCAAAAACAACACAGGAGTATTTTTTTCATGAGGCGATAAATATACCACAACATTGCGGCTAATACCACAGCGGCAGGTACCCGGTACGGTATTTTAAAACGCATATAAAAGTGAAGAACCGCGTAAACTCCCGAGATATGAAAGAACAAATGCTGCAACAACTGGTAGAAAAAACATTTGCAAAAGTAGCCTGCCCGCTACATGGCAACGGACTGTATGCCGAGTTGCAAAAAGCCATAACGGAAGCCTTTACCATGGGAGAAAAGCAACAGTCTGCACAAGAACGCATGATACCCGCCATGGCGGAATAAGCATCTTATTTTAATCGGGGTATTGCCCTTACCAGTGTTTGGGTATATGCATTGTGCGGATGCCTCAACACATCTTCTGCCCCGCCCGCTTCCACAATTTTGCCTGCGCGCATCACCATCACCCTATCGGCCAGGTAATGCACCACCGAAAGGTCGTGAGACACAAACAGGTAAGTAAGTCCGAATTCGTCTTTCAAATCATTTAGCAAATTGAGTATTTGTGCCTGCACGCTTACGTCCAGCGCAGATACACTTTCGTCGCATATCAAGAGCTGAGGCCGCATGGCCAAAGCACGAGCAATAACCAGGCGCTGCCTTTGTCCGCCGGAGAACTGATGCGGATACCGCTTTGCAGCCTCCGCAGGCAATTGCACCAGGCTCAACAAACGAGCTATTTCATTATTTACCTCATTTTGAGGAACGATGTGATGCACCCGCAAAGGCTCGGCCAGCATATCGGCTACGGAAATGCGCGGATTGAGCGATGCAAAGGGGTCTTGAAACACCATTTGTATTTGGCGACTCAATGCCCGACGTTCGCTTGCGGAAAGATGTGTCAAATCTTTACCGTTAAAAATGATTTGCCCTTCGTGCACGGGAACAAGGCCCATAAGACTGCGGCCCAATGTGCTTTTACCACAACCACTTTCGCCTACCAAACCCAAAACTTCGCCCCTTTGTAAAGTAAACGATACATCGTCCACCGCTTTGAAATATTCGCCGGGGCGGCCCAACCAATCCGTATCTTCGGCAAACCATACCTTTAGATTACGTACCTCCAGCAAAGAACTGTGCGCAGCAGCGGGCTTTGTTTTAAGCTCGGACTTCGCCGGCGGCGGTATAGTTTCGCGCGGGTGTAGAAAATCCTCGACCACGGGCAGGCGATAACCCTTTTGCGCCACACCCGGGCGACACGCTATCAGTGCCTGCGTATAAGGATGTTCGGGGTGGTGCAATACTTTTTCCACAGTGCCGTATTCTTGTACTTCTCCCTTGTACATTACCAACACCTCATCGGCCATTTCGGAAGCCAGCGCCAAATCATGTGTAATGAAGATAGTGGCCGCGCCGGTATCTTGTTGCAGTGCGCGCATCAGTTCCAACACTTCTCGTTGCACGGTTACATCCAAAGCCGTGGTAGGCTCATCGGCTATCAGCAATATGGGATTGTTGCACATGGCCATGGCAATCATCACCCGCTGTTTTTGTCCGCCCGAGAGTTGATGCGGATAGCGCTTATACAAACGCGCCGGCGTGGGAAGCTGTACTCGCGTAAGCAATTCAATCGCAAGCGCGCGCGCTTGGTTTTTATCCGTCTTGCGGTGCACGAGAATGGCTTCTGTCAGTTGCCTGCCAATGGTCATTATGGGGTTCAATGCACTCATAGGCTCCTGAAACACCATACCCATGGCATTGCCGCGCAAGGCTGCCCAAGGTATCGCCCCATGAGTATCGGCAAGATTATAAGCACCGGCTTCATAACTAAAGTTGATACTGCCGCTCACCCGCGCCTCTTTGGGTAATAAACCCATTAAAGCCAAAGCCGTCAGGGATTTACCCGAACCGCTTTCGCCCACTACGGCCAAGGTGCTACCCGCACGGAGGTTGAACGAAAGATTATGAACGGCTATGAAAGGCTCCTCGTTACGCCGAGGAAACGAAATGCTCAAATCCTGTATAGATAATATAACGGGAGCATCTTCCATTAAAACTTAAGGTGTTTTACGGTTTGCCTGTTGTTGATGAGTTGCATAAGCGAGTCGATACCGATTTGTAAATGAATATTTACAAAATTTTGAGTTACAGCACGGTCGCCCTCCGCCGTTTTCACACCTTCGGGAACCATCGGTTGGTCGGATACAAGGAGCAGCGCCCCTGTGGGTATCTGATTATAAAAGCCTACGGAAAAAATAGTGGCGGTTTCCATATCTATGGCCATAGCCCTTATCTGGCGCAGGTAATCTTTAAACGCTTCATCGTGCTCCCACACTCGCCGATTGGTAGTGTATACCGTACCTGTCCAGTAATCGCGCTCATGCTCGCGAATAGTGGTGGATATGGCCTTTTGCAAAGCAAAAGACGGCAAAGCCGGTACTTCGGGCGGAAAGTAATCTTTACTGGTACCCTCACCACGAATGGCCGCGATAGGCAGTATCAAATCGCCCACTTCGTTTTTCTTCTTCAGCCCGCCGCACTTGCCCAGGAAGAGTACGGCCTCCGGCTCGATGGCGGAAAGTAAATCCATAACCGTGGCAGCACCCGCGCTTCCCATCCCGAAGTTGATGATGGTAATACCTTGCGCCGTGGCACATTGCATGGGTTTATCCAAGCCTACGATAGGCACATCATGCATCTCGGCAAAGAGGCGTAAATAGTTGGTGAAATTGCAAAGAAGTATGTATTTGCCAAAGTCCTTTAATTCAAGCCCGGTATATCGCGGCAGCCAGTTTTTTACTATCTCTTCTTTGGTCTTCATAACAATACTTAAAGATAAGATAGTTTAGGTGTAAGGAATAGGAATAAAGAGTAAGTTATTGTTAAAGCATGAGCTCCAAATGATAATGCCCGGTTTTAATTTTCAGCCGTCGTACATATTTTTGCACGCTATGAAAACTATCCTCCTTACTCTTCTGATTATAACGTTTTGGAGCACTTCTTTTGCCATTAATATTGATGACACGGTATATTATGATGCCTATTGGTACAAGGTAAAGAAAAAGCACGCAACATATTTTCGCACACCTGCGGTAAAAAGTGGTAAATACTACATTGTCAACTATTATCTGGCAGATGGCACGCCTTATAAAACGGGAACATACGAGGCCACACGCATAGACTATCATCTTTCGGTGGAGGATAATGTGGCTTGGAAATACGGCCCGTTTAAACAGTATCATAAAAACGGAAAACTATACTATGAAGGAAACTATGTGTACAACAGCAGGGACGGGTTATGGAACTACTACCATGAAGATGGTACAACCCTCAAGGCCACCGGAAAATATAATTTCGACTCAAAAGTAGGCGACTGGAAATATTACAGAAAAGACGGAACATTATCGGTGGAAGAGGCTTACTATGCCGACGTGCAGGATTTGTGCTACGTAATATATTATGATACGTTACAGAAGAAAATGAAGGAAGGCGTATCGCACAGCGAACAGAGGATTGGGGCTTGGGTATATTATTTTTCCGACACCGAAGCCATACAAAACATTGTACATTACGATAGCGATACGGCGCATGGAAAATATACATATTACGACCGCAAGACGGGCTTCCCCATAGTACACGGAAAATTTAACCATGGGCGGCAGGACAGCGTGTGGACACTGTTTAATCCTAACACCCAAAAGGCAATCAGGCAACAAACATTTAAAAGCGGGTATAGAAACGGGCCTTTCCTGGAATATTATTCATCCGGAAACATCATGACTGTTTCAGAATATACATATGGGAAACAATCAGGCGAACTAAAAGCATATTATGACAGTCCCGGCAAATTATACTATGAAGGAACCTATAAAGATGCCGTAGCACAATTGGTCTTTTATGATTCGGCCTCGGGCTACAAATACTCGGAGGGGCAAATAGCCGATAACGTACGCTATGGAACTTGGTATCATTACTACTCCAACGGGAAATTACTAGGTGAAGAGAATTATAAAAATGGCGTATTGCACGGCGACTTTTTCAGATACTCGCAAGAAGGTAAGATTACGCAGAAGAAACATTACGTAGCCGGAAAGACGGAAGGCACGCTTACGTATTACCACGAAGGGACCGGTATTCCATGGATAGAAGTAGAAGCAAAAAACGATACTGCCGACGGTAAACGAATATTCTATTACCCCTCGGGAAAAATAAAGCGTAAAGAATTGTTGGTAAAGGGAACCATAGCAGAAGGGAAATCTTATGGCGAAGAGGGGCAGGAAAAACCCTACGAACCTGCCAAAGTAACAAAGGCATCATTCGGCGAAAATGTTATGACGTATATCGGTAATAACCTGCGGTACCCGAAAGATGCAGGCAATGCAGTTGAAGGGCGCGTATTGGTTGGGTTCACGGTACAAAAATCCGGTTTGGTTTCCGATGTACACGTAATAGAAAGCCTGGAACCTATTTACGACCAAGAGGCGGTAAGGCTTATTGCTCAAATGCCTCCTTGGAAACCCTACGAAATTGACGGGATACCGCTTGATGACTATCAAACATTACCAATAGTTTTTTGGAACAAGCAGGAATAGCCGTTACACGTAAACCCCTTACATATAATAACCAAAGCCCGCGAAAAAAGCAATACGGTAACCCATGTTTTACGTCATGCAAAAAACACGGCAAATGCTGACGGAGATTAACCTTTGGCATGACGGCGGTTAAGGATATTGGCGCTTTGTTGTTCTAAGTTTACTTAAACAAAAACGAACGAACATGAAGCGCATTTACTACTTAATCATCCCGGTGTTTTTATCGCTTACTTCTTGCGACAAACTGATGTACCTTGCCAATATCAACATTACATTACCCTATTCTGAAAAATTTTCCATACCCGCTCCCGATACCTTAATACCACTTCCGCCGGAAGGCATTACTTATTCGCTCCCCCCGATTACGGTAGAAACAAACATGGCCGAAGAGTTGGAAGAGCGCAATATGGAGGAGGAGCAAATCAAAAAAATATACCTCAAAAACTTCTCGCAAAAAATATCAGGCGGAACAATCAACTTCAATTTTGCAGACAGTATCCGCGTTTATCTTAAGGCCAAAGGATTGCCGGAAATTTTGGTGGCATATAATAACAAAGTGCCTAAAGATATAGACAGCATCTCCTTTGACTGTACCGATGAAAACCTTGAGTCATACTTTATACAAGACAGCATATCAATGCGCATGGAAGGGCACTTCCTGCAAATGCATCCACAGGCCAACTACCGTGCGGACTTCAGCTTTGTAATGACCGCAACACCCGCAAAGGAGTAGTATGATTATTCCTGAAAATCGGTGGCTGCTGCCAAGTTGCGAAACAGGACTTTATATGCATTATGTGTTTTGAGCGCCTCTTCTTCCGAAGGGGAGCTTATCGTATAACTCATAGTTACCGTGCGGCCGTTGTACACGCCGATATATTGCTGAACGTAAATCGTCATTTTTAGCAACAATACTTCTTTGACGGTTTTTGAAATAACCTCCGCAAAGTCTACATTGTCTATTTTTATTTTCTGCCCTTCGATATATGTTATATCCTTTGACTTAACGGCTGCTTTCCTAAGCCCCTGCGGGGTAAACAGTTCATCCGTCTCGGCCTTCGTCCACGGTTTTTTAGGTATCTCTATCGTTACCATCTCCATCAACACGCTTTCGCCTATATCTGTCTGGAATATTTTTACGGCTTTGGCCTTGCTATCTTTTTCCTCTTTCCAATCGCAGGGAACCGAGAACTTTACTTTTAGGCCGGCGGAGTTGCCGGTACCGTCTGTAGTAAACTTGCACCGATTTTTCCAAAATGCGTCCGGACTTTGCGCAAAAGCATATGAGCATAGCAGCAACGCTGCGGCAGATAAAAGGAATCTCATAACGTAAAGATATTCAAACCCGGCGTTTAAAATATTGCCGGTGAGCGCAAATAATGATTCCCTATTTTTACAGGACAGTTCCAACTTAATTTATCTCCCGTAAAACCTAAACAATGCATACCTCCAAGCTAAGTGTTCGCCCCATAACGGAACAAGATGTTCCGCTTATTATCGATTATTGGCTGACAGCAACGGAAGAATATTTGCGCGGCATGGGCGCCGACCCGGAAAAAATCCCGAGCCGGGAAGAATGGAACGCGATGCTCAACGCCCAACTTGCAGCTGCCCTACCCGATAAAAAGGCTTATGCCATTATCATGCTGGCTGATGGCGAACCCGTTGGACACTGCAATATCAACAACATCAGCTTTGGCGAAGAAGCGCACATGCACTTGCATGTTTGGCAAAGCCACAGGAGAAATACCGGAATAGGACGCGCTTGTGTACAAATGGCCATCCCCATGTTTTTTGAGGCGTTTAACTTGAAAAGACTGATTTGCGAACCTTATGCTCATAATCCGGCGCCTAACAATACGCTAAAGAAAATAGGCTTTACACTAACCAAGCAGTACATAGGCACACCCGGTGCCGTAAGCTTTGAGCAAGAGGTGAACCGCTGGGAAATGAGCCGGGAAAAATTCGCAAATTTGTATCCCGAAGAGGAATTGGCATCATGATAATATTGGATTTTTCGGCAGTAAGTTTAAAACTAAAGCGCGCAGACACCGGCGACAGAACCTTGGTGTATGACCCCATAAGGCGAAAATGGTTGCTGCTCACGCCCGAAGAACATGTACGCCAATATGTATTGGAACACCTGATAAACAAGCTTGCTTACCCCAAAGGCAAAATGGCCGTTGAACGAAAGATTATGCACGGCAACATGACCAAGCGTTTCGACATTGTGGTGTACGGAAAATCTCACGAACCAAGCATGCTGATAGAATGTAAATCTCCGGAAATACCCATAACCGAGGCCACGCTGCATCAATTACTACAATACCACAAAACCATCCCCTGCAGGTATTGGGTACTTACCAACGGTCACCAAACCTTTTGTGCCGATGCGGGCAACATTTTGGATATAAAATGGCTGAGCGAACTACCGGGCGTTGAGAATCTTTAGATAAGCATCACTGTTCAACACATTCAGGGCGCGAGTAACCATGTCGTCGCGCGATGCGGATACGGCATAAAGGCCATTATTACCAAACATGATGCGCGCCAATTGCGCCTTCAACTGATTTTTAAAAAACAGGTAACCCGTATTCTCCTTCAGTACCATGTTTGCCGTTTGCTTCATCCTGCCTTTTAGGGTTGCGATATAGGCATCCACCAACAATTCTCCGTTAAAATTGCTTGCAAAATCTCCGATATCGGCGTACTTGCTTAAGTCGGTTCGGTTGCGGAGGTAATAATCCCAAAGCACGCCCTTCACATCATCGCTATACAACATATTCAGCAAGCCCGGGCGCAACTTTAGTGTATCATAAGGTACATATACATCCGGCTCAATACCTATACCGCCATATACCACCCTCTTATTGCTTGTGTAATATTTGGTGGTGTCCGCATGTATTGTGGTGTCTCTTTGCAGCAACTCACCCGATTGGTAGCGGTTAAGAAAATCACGCTCGTAAGCCTCGCGCCCCTTTGCAAACGAGCGCTGTATGCAACGCCCCGAAGGCGTATAGTATTTACCTATGGTAAGCCGCAATGCCGACCCGTCGTTCATTTCATATTGCTCGCCCACCAGGCCTTTGCCAAATGTGCGGCGCCCCATGATAACACCTCTGTCCCAATCTTGCACCGCACCTGCCAACACTTCACTGGCCGATGCCGAATTTTCGTCGGCCAAAATAACCAGTTTGCCTTGCTCAAAAACACCGTCCTTACCTGCACGATACTCTTTACGGGCCGAGTGTTTACCCTTGGTATACACCAACAGGCGCTGCCCTTCGATGAACTCATCGGCTATGGATGTTGCGGCTTCAAGATAGCCGCCCGGGTTTTGCCGCAAGTCTACGATAAGACGTGTCATACCCTTGCGTTTCAGGCCTTGCACGGCTTTGGCAAACTCATCGTAAGTAGTGGCACTGAAACGATTTATTTTAATAAAGCCGGTACTGTCATTCAGCATCACGTTGGCTTCCACACTATATAAGGGTATTACATCGCGCAAAATGGTAACGCGCTTCATCTTGTTGCTGATAGGTTGCTTAACGGTAACAAACACCTTGCTATATTGTTTGCCTTTAAGCATCTTCATGATGCGCTCGGAAGTTATGTTATTACCGGCAACCAAACTGTCGCCTACTTTTACAATCCTGTCACCCGCTTCCATACCGGCGCGCTCGGCAGGCCCGCCCTCCACCACCGACGTTACTTGGATGGTATCGCGATAAATGGTGAATTCCACGCCTATGCCATAGAAGCTGCCTTCCAGGTCTTCATTCACTTCCTGCAACTCATCTGCGGGTATATAAACGGTATGGGGATCCAAATGGCTGAGTATGCCGTTTATGGCATCTTCATACAGCACATCGGTATTGATGGTGTCCACATACTTCTCGTCTATCAGGTCGATGATTTGCTCCAGGCGGTCGTTACGTTTGATAACGGTTTGAATGCCACGCTTCACACGCAGGGTATCGCGCAGGTTAAACCCGAATATCATACCGGTGATAAGAACGAGTGAAAACAATAACGGTGTCCAAACCCTCAGCCTACGGCCGCCAGAATCATGCATTGGAATAAAAAAGTCAGCGCAAAGTTAGCGTCAAAATTATCGATTAAATAATATTCTATAAATATTAAGCCATAGTTTTTATCGACATAGGCACAAGGGTATGTTAAGATTAGGAATTTGCGCGCCAACACCGCAAATTTGTATACCCAATACGGTTTATCATGAAGTCGATACTCTTAGCCGAAAGCGGTTCAACAAAAACAGACTGGTGCCTGCTTAATAATGAAGATGATAAATATATACATCTGCAAACCTCGGGCATAAATCCACATTTACAAACACCCGAGCAAATGACGGGGCTGTTGAATACAGAGTTTGACAGAGCGATAACCGAGCAGATACCCGATGCCATATACTTTTATGGCGCAGGCGCATCGCTACCCCAAAAGCAAGAAGAAGTAAAACATGCTTTGCGCAGCTTTTTTGGCGTGGAAACCGTAGAGGTACATTGTGATATGCTTGCTGCAGCCAGGGCTATGTGTGGTACGCGCAAAGGTATAGTGTCTATACTGGGTACGGGCAGCAACTCCTGCTATTACAACGGCAGTATCATAGAAGAACGTCAAACTTCGCTGGGATATATAGCGGGCGATGAAGGCAGCGGCAATCATATGGGTAAGAAGGTATTGCAGTATTACGCCTACAAAACATTTGACGAAGAACTAACCTTATATTTCGAGCAAAAGTTTGGCAAGGATATGAGTGCCATACTAAATCGCTTATACAAACAACCTTTTCCCAACCGCTACTTGGCCGGCTTTGTGCAACTGTTAAAGGACAACCGCGGACATTTTATGGTAGAGAATATCATCGAGGACAGCCTTAACGAATTTTTCAACGCACACCTGATGAAGTATCGCCAAACTTGGAACCACCCGCTATACTTTACGGGTTCTGTGGCTTATGAGTTTAAGGATGTGATACAATCGCTGTGCGAGCAATGCGAAACCGAATGCGGCGATATAGTGAAAAGCCCGGTAGAGGGATTGTTACGCTACCATCGTACCATGATGTAACAAAGCAGGTAACTAAATTCTTCCTTTCAACCTGAGAGATACCTTACAAAAAAATAAACCTCGCAAATTGCGAGGTTTATTTTTTTATAGTTTAACCAAGTTTTATTTTCTGATGTTGGGGAAAGGAGGAGGTACGTTTGCGGGACCTTCTTCACCGGGCAGAGCCGAACGATACATTACGGAGTTAGAATCACCGGCTTGACCGTATTGGAATATGAAGCGGTTGCGATCGATACCGTGTTTTTCGCTCATGAACTCGATGATGGAGTTAACGCGATCCCAAGAACGTTGCTGAGCAACTTTGCTATCGTTACCGGCACCTGTAATTACAACTTTACAAGTGGGGTTTGCTTGCATTTGAGCTGCCAAAGTAGCCAATTGAGCTTGAGAAGCAGGGCGGATTTTAGCGGAAGAACCGTCGAATCCTATGCTACCGGCGCCGATGTTACCGCAAGCAGAAGCTGCTTGACCACAACCGTCGGGGCAGGGGCATTTACCAACACCATCAGCATCAACAGGTTGACATTCTGTGGGGGTAATCAATTGCTTATCACGATCATCGGGTACACCGTCACCATCAGTATCCATGGGGCAACCGTGACTGTCTACGGCTACACCTGCGGGAGTACCGGGGCATTTATCAAATTGGTTGGCGATACCGTCGGCATCATCATCACCCAAGATAGGCTCGGGGAGAATCATGTGACGGGGGTAGCTCAACTCGTTCATGATATGATCGAGGGGGTTCAACCAGTACAGGGGTTCTACCCTCTTACGCATGTTACCCAGGTTGAAGTTCAAACCTACACTCAGGAAGTTAACACCATCGTTCTTGGGAGTAAGAACGGGGCTTCCGGAGATTTGAGCCGCCCAACGTTGACCGTCCAACAGGTCATCAGACCAAGGTTGAGTAATACGATCTTCGATAGCCAGGTTTACACGTTTGCTGAGGCGGAATTGAACACCCATACCCAAGCTGAATGCAAAATCAAGCGTTTTGTTGTTGAAGATGGTAGGACGAGTGTTACCGTATGTTTCGGCATCTGTTTCATAAGAATCATCCATGGCATCTTTCAGATTGCTACGAATTTCTCTGCGAGCATCACCACCTTTAACTGCGAGAGTTTCGGGAACGATTGCATCAAAATCATAAGCTGTGGAAGAGGCTGTAAGCGTATTTACATATGCTTTGTAAGCATAAGCACCCAAACCTACGAACATGTAAACCGTAGCATTGGATTTACCTTTGTGGAACCTGATGTTGGTAAGGTTCGCAATCAGGTCGGCATTTAATTGGTGTGCTTCCGTACGGTAGTTTGCATACACGTTTTCGGCAGTAGAACCGGGAGAAGTGGCGGGTTGGTACAAACCGTGCTTCATCCACGCGGTGTTATTCCTGTAGTTCGTCATAGGTTGGTATGACAAACCTTTTGCTATACCGTAATCATAACCCAAACGGGCAGAGAAAGTATAACCGAAAGCTTTACGAACGTGAGCACCCAAGCCATATCCGCCGCCGTCCCACAGGAGGAGTGACGGGATATCACCGGAGATGTTATACAGACCGGCTTTTACACCCACTTCCCACATATTGCGGGGTTTTGCGGGGAAAGCGTACTGATGGTTAAGAAATTTGCGATGTTGTTCCATGCGCGATTTAGGCACGTAGTTGGAGTCCAGAACGTCGTAGCCGTCGCCGCGATAAGTCATATCGCGACTACCCCACTTCGCGTCCGTCCCGACGGAACCACTTTCTTGTGCCATTGCGGGAGCAGTTGCCATAACAGTGCAAAGACCCGCCAGCAATAGGTATTGTTTGTTGACCATAACAGATTGTTTATTTAATAGATTTGGTTAAACTAAGTGATTTTCGGTTAAATCAAATATCCGCAAAGGTATATTAGACCGATTAAAAAAACAAAGAACGAAAATTAAAAATATCTTACCTTGTACCCTTACTCCTTTTCAAGTTTTGTGCCAAAGACTTACTTTTACTCACTCGTTATCGTTACGCCTTTGCAACGATATTATTTCCGAGCGGATAAATGGAAGCGGTAAAACAGGCCATCAGGCACGAACTGGAAGTATTTGAGAAGAAATTTTCGGAAAGCGTAAAGGGCTCAAATCCTTTACTGGACAGGATATTAAGATTCATAATCAAGCGAAAAGGTAAGCAAATGCGCCCCATGTTTGTCTTTCTTTCCGCAAAAATTGCGGGTGGAAAAGTAGATGAAAATACCTACCGCGCAGCCTCTCTTATAGAACTTTTACATACTGCAACTTTGGTGCATGATGATGTGGTGGACAACTCCATGATTCGTAGAAATTTTTTCTCAATTAACGCATTATGGAAAAACAAAATAGCTGTTTTGGTTGGTGACTACCTGTTGTCCAAAGGCTTACTGCTATCGCTGAACAACGATGACCACAGGATATTGAAAATCACATCGAACGCGGTGCGAGAAATGAGCGAGGGTGAACTGCTGCAAATAGAAAAGGCGCGCAAACTGGACATCAAAGAAGATATATACTTTGAAATAATACGAGCAAAAACGGCTTCTTTGCTCTCGGCAGCCTGCTCCGCAGGCGCATATTCGGCTACTTATAATGATGAAGAGGCCGAAAAGTTTCGACTCTTCGGGGAAAAAGTGGGCATCGCCTTCCAAATTAAAGATGACCTTTTTGATTATGGCAATGATGACATAGGTAAACCCACGGGTATAGACATCAAAGAAAAGAAGATGACCCTACCATTAATATATACCCTCCAAAAAGTCGACAAAGAAACGAAGCGAAAGATTATCTACATCGTAAAGAACCAAAACACCGATAAAGAGAAAGTAAACGAGGTCATCAATTACGTGAAGCAGCATGGCGGAATCGAGTATGCCGCTGAAAAGATGATGGAGTATAAGCAAGCTGCGCTAAACATATTGGCCGATTACCCCGACAGCATATCCAAAACGGCAATGGAAGAGCTGGTTAATTATGTGATAGAGAGAACCCATTAGCCCTTATACGGATAAGCCTTAACTTGCAGTCCTTATCAGATATATGGCCGATAAAGACAAAAGTACAGTCAGAGAGTATATAGAGGTGCAGGGTGCAAAGGTTCACAACCTGAAGAATATTGACGTAAGCATCCCCAAAAACAAATTGGTAGTAATAACGGGCATCAGCGGCAGCGGAAAATCATCGCTGGCGTTCGATACGATTTTTGCGGAGGGGCAAAGGCGCTACATGGAAAGCTTCGCCTCTTATGCCCGACAATTCTTGGGAGACCTGGACCGCCCCGATGTGGACAAGATATCCGGCCTGTCGCCGGTAATATCCATAGAACAAAAAACGACCAACCGCAACCCGCGCTCCACCGTGGGCACCGTTACGGAGGTATACGACTTTATACGTTTGCTTTATGCCCGCATAGGAGAAGCATACTCCTACAACACGGGCAAAAAGATGGTGAAATTTAGCGAGGAGGAAATAGCCACACATATACGCGAAAACTTCGACGGTAAGAAAATAGCCCTGCTTGCACCCTTGGTAAGAGGGCGCAAAGGACATTACCGCGAGCTTTTTGAACAATTGCGCAAACAGGGCTACCTGAAGGTGCGCATAGACGGCACTATTACCGACCTGAAGGAGCGCATGCAACTGGACCGGTACAAGATACACGATATAGAGCTGGTGGTTGATCGCCTGCTGGTGCAATCCGAAGCCAAAGCCCGGTTGAGCCAAAGCATACAGCAAAGCCTAAAAACAGGTAAGGAACTGATGTTTGTATTGGACGTGGATAAAAACACCGTTACCCAATATAGCAAACAACTGATGTGCGGCGAAACAGGAATATCCTATGAAGAGCCCTCTCCCAATACGTTTTCCTTTAACTCGCCTTACGGCGCCTGCCCCAAGTGTAAGGGACTGGGCAGTGTGTATATGGTGAACATGAACGAGGTGATACCCGACCCTAAAAAAAGCATAGACAACGGCGGTATAGCACCTTTGGGCGGAGAACGGGAAACCTGGACCTTTCAGCAAGCCAAGATACTGGCGAAGAAAAATAAAATTTCACTGACCGACCCGATAGAAAAAATACCTGAAAAGCAACTGAACATATTGCTATACGGTAATGAGGAAGGCATCATTACCTATGTAAACGACGAAGCGGACAGCTACCACGAGCAGGTGGCCGAGCATAATTATGAGGGCATAGTAAACATGCTGCTGCGCTGGTTTAACGAAACGGCATCGGAAGCCATACGCGACTGGGCAGAAAGCTACATGGAACTAAGCACCTGCCCCGAGTGCAACGGTGCCCGCCTGAAAAAAGAAAGCCTGTGGTTTAAGATAGACAAGACCAACATTGCCGAACTGTCTCAAAAATCTTTGCAGGAACTGGCCGGTTGGTTTGCCCATGCCGAAGAGCGACTGAGCGACAAGCAAAATGTAATAGCCAAAGACATATTGAAGGAGATACGCGACCGACTGAGCTTTTTGCTGGATGTGGGGCTGCATTATCTTACACTTGACCGCCCCACCCGTACCTTGAGCGGCGGCGAATCACAACGCATAAGGCTTGCCACCCAGATAGGCTCTCAACTTACCGGCATCACGTACATACTGGACGAGCCCAGCATAGGCCTGCACCAACGCGATAACCATAAGCTTATTACCGCCTTGCAAAACCTGCGTGACGGCGGCAACTCGGTATTGGTGGTGGAGCACGATAAAGACATTATGCTGGCTGCCGATTATCTTATAGATATAGGGCCCGCAGCCGGAGTGCACGGCGGACGTATTGTAACACAGGGCACACCTGCCGAAATACTAAAAGGCAATTCCACCACGGCGGGGTACCTGAGCGGGAAGTTAAAAATAGAAGTACCTACCGAACACCGAAAGGGAAACGGTAAAAAAATAACATTGAAAGGTGTCACCGGTAATAATCTTAAAAACGTATCCATAGAGCTGCCTTTAGGTACGCTTGTATGCATTACCGGCGTATCGGGCAGCGGAAAAAGCACGCTGATTAACGAGACACTTTACCCCATACTGGCCAAGCACTGCTACCACAACTTTAAACAAACACCTATGCCTCATAAAAAAGTTACGGGGCTGGAGCATATTGACAAAGTAATAGAGATAGACCAAAGCCCCATAGGCCGAACACCGCGCAGCAACCCCGCAACTTATTCCGGCTTTTTCAACGAAATACGTCAATTGTTTGCCGAAGTGCCGGAAGCCAAAATACGTGGTTACAAACCCGGGCGTTTTTCCTTTAATGTAAAAGGAGGCCGCTGCGAAGAATGCCAGGGCGGCGGTATGCGCGTGATAGAAATGAACTTTTTGCCCGACGTATATGTACCCTGCGAAAAATGTAACGGCAAGCGCTATAATCGCGAAACACTGGAAATACGCTTCAAGGGCAAATCAATTGCCGATGTGCTGGAAATGACCGTAGACGAAGCGGTGGAGTTTTTTGTAAACATATCTTTCCTGCACAGGAAAATTAAAACACTGCAAGATGTGGGCCTCGGCTATGTTACGTTGGGACAAAGTGCAGTAACATTGAGCGGAGGCGAAGCCCAACGAGTGAAACTGGCTACCGAACTATCTAAGCGCGACACGGGACAAACGGTATATATACTGGACGAGCCTACCACGGGTCTTCATTTTCAAGACATCAAACACCTGCTATCCGTGCTTAACCGCCTGGTAGACAGGGGTAACACGGTAATGGTAATAGAGCACAACCTAGATGTAATAAAAGTAGCAGACTATATTATAGACATGGGTCCCGAAGGTGGTTCCGGCGGCGGACAAGTAATAGGTACGGGTACGCCTCAACAAATAGCCAAACTGAAAGAAAGCCATACGGGCCGGTATCTGAAGGAGGAATTGTAGGTGATTGGTTAATTAATTAAAAGGTTAAAGGGTTAATAGGTCAATAGGTAATCAGAGCGCCAATGGCGTTATAACAATAAAACATAAAATCGGCCGGGTAAAAAATACCCGGCCGATTTTATTATCATGACCTACGTTCTCCTATTCCACTACAAATTGCTTTACCGATTTTTCGCCCGTTTGCTTATCGGTAAGTTGCAAGATATATACACCGGCAGCCCAACCCGAAGTATTGATTTGTGCTTTGTCGATGGCATTACCGGTCCACAATACTTGGCCGAGTGCATTCAAAGCTGTAAGATTAAAGTTTTTGCCTGTAACCAAATCCACATGAAGCATATCTTTTGCCGGTATGGGATAAAGCTTTACATCGTTAGCCCAAGAGATACCGGCAACACTTGCGGGCCAAGAGTTAATGATAAAGCTTTGGTTGCTGATATCGAAGAAGATATTACCTGCACCTTTCACCTTTACACGTGCGCTTAACGTATGCGCATCGGCAGGTACGGTAACCTGTGCCGAGCCTGAATTGGGTACGTTTTGCGCCAACAGGTAGGGATAGGTTTGTCCGTCGTCCAATGAAAGGTATATATCCACACCCGATGTACTTATGGGCGCTGTAGCCGTTCCCGCTACTTCCCAATTTACGGTTTGCGTGCTGCCTACTTGCCAGTAAGCCGTGGATTCATTGGGAACGGTAACGGCAAACGGAGTACCGGTATTCAATACTTTTACAATCACTTCGTCGTCCGATGAATTAAAAATACCCCATCCGTTCAGTATGTCTCTCACCACCAATTTAAAGGTTAAAATGCGGTCTATTTCGGGCAATTTTTCGCCCATGTATTTGCTCACGTTGGCACGGATATAATCCAAACGAGGGAATACGCGGGTATCTGCAGCCATCGGTGAGTAGGAACGAAATAACGGGCCGAGTTCTACCGATTCGAAACTGATACCGAAATCGCCCAAGTCGCGTTGCTCCCAGCAATAGGTAAGCGCATCGTGGTCATTATCTGTTGCCGTCGGGGCGGTAAGTTCAAACGGTGTGAGATAAGGGATAAAATAATCGGCAGATACGGAAGGAACGGATGCGGGAGTATTGCCCGAGGACGAAGTTGATGCACAAGATGCACCGTTACCGACAACTACAAAGTCGGCTATTTGCTCCAGGCTGATGCTGTGAAAATAATCATCGCTATGTTGCTGTAAGTCGTTGGCAGTACACAACCCGGCATAAGCCATAATAGTTGAACCGCTGCCCGGCTCATATGCCGAATTCATGGCCGCGTTGCTACCGCCGCAGGCGCCTGTTTTGGCGTTGAAGGTATGGCGGGCGCCAAACTGGTGCCCCATTTCGTGCGCCACAAAGTCTATATCAAAAGCATCACCCACGGGGTTTACCTGCCCGGTTACGCCTTTGGCTTTAATAATTCCGTTACAAACAGACTCCAACTCGGCAATACCGCTTGCCGAACCCGCATCAAACACATGGCCTATATCATAGTTGCCGGTACCTATATGGTCATTCAAGTACCCTTGATTTTCCTGTTGCATCTTGGGTGCGTTCTTTGATGTAAAGGTGTCGGTGGTACCGTCCAAAAAAACCAATTCATCATTATCGGCAATCAGTATCATTTCCACGCCCAGTTCCGAGCGATATACACCGTTAACACGATTCATGGTAGTATTCATGGCCGCAATCACATTGCTTTTGGTAGGGCCCGAAGGGTCTACCGCCTTGGCATATTCTCCGGAGCAGGCCAAAGCCAGGCGGTAAGTGCGTTTGTCTGCACCGTTGGTAACGAATTGAATATCGGGCAAACCGTTACCGGTGTTTATTTCCATCCTACCTTCTTCAATATCGTTCACGGCCTCGGCTACCGCACAACTTGGCATCATCCCGCCGGTGCGTGTATAATCGCGTTTGTAGTAACAGAGGTAATACCCGTCGTTTACATCGCTATACGGGTCTATGAAATAAGTATTGTCACCGTTCAGCACCATGGCATGAAAACCGCGAGGGGCGATATCCATTACCACCGTGGCCGATTTATTATCTATATCATAACCTGTAACCGATATTATCTCGGGATATTTGGCCTCCAAATCCGGATGCATGTTTGATTGCTTCCACACCTTATAGGTTTTAAAGCTACCGTCGGGCGCGGGCAACTCCACCAATATACCCGATGCGGGATTCGACGACGCCGATGTCAATACGGATTGTAGCGCGGTTATATCGGGGGTATATATCTTATAGCGGGAGGGTTTCAGGTAATTGGTACCGCGCGAGGGTACCCTATCTCCGGAAAACACTTTCCAAACACTATTATATGCAAAAGACGATGTGCCGATGCTCATCATCAGCAAACAGCCGAATAGTTTTTTCATGTAATAAAATAAGCTTGTCTAAAATTATGCAAAAGCCTCGAAACAAGGTTTTTAACCCCTGCCGTTAACAGAAATATTACAAATTATGTACCGATTCACGCAATATCATCGCTATTTTTCGAGACGGCGAATGCCCAACCTTAGCGAGTTAAGAATAAGTACCACATCGCTTAAAGCCATAATACCCGCCCCGTAAGTGGGTTTCAGATAGCCCATCGCCGCCACTGGTATGGCCACGATATTGTAAATAAAGGCCCAAAAAAGATTTTGCTTTATGGTTTGGTCGGTATAGATACCCAGGCGTATGGCTTTGGGCAATGATGATAACCTGTTGTTGGAAAGTATAAGATTGGCCGACTGTATGGCTATTTGCGTGGATTCGCTGAGTGATATACCCACGGTGGCCTTTGCCAATGCCGGTGCATCATTGATACCGTCGCCCACCATTGCGGTAGGCGCTTTGGTCATCAGTTCGTCCAATCGCACATTCTTTTGCTCGGGACTTTGCTCCGCATACACCTCGTCTATGCCCAATTTTCCGGCTACGGCTTGGCATTTCTCCTTTTTATCCCCGCTCAACAATATAGTGGTATAGCCCATAGCCTTCAGGCGATTGATGGTATTGGCGGCATCATCTCTCAATGTATCGGCTATGCGTATGGCTCCCGCATATTTGCCGTTTTCATACAGGTACAAGTCGTAGCCTTTATTGCTGTCGGCATGCTCATGCAGCCATTTTTCGGAGCCCAACTGCCAAGTATTGCCCACTTCGTCCTTGCCCTGCATGCCCTTTCCCTTTATTTCCTCCACTTGCGCTAATTTAAGCGGATGCGCATCTTTCCACTGCCCGGCAACGGATAAGGCAATGGGGTGAGAAGAATGAGTTTCCAAAGCCAGCACCACACCCCGAAAGGCGGCTTCATCCATATTAGTTATAAAAGATGCCACTTCGAGCTTGCCGGTGGTAAGTGTACCCGTTTTATCGAACACGATTTGCTTAATGGTTTTCAGTCGCTCCAAAGTATCGCCACCCTTTACCAAGATGCCGTTGCGGGCAGCGCGGCCCAAACCCACGGCCACGGCTGCGGGAGTGGCCAGCCCCATGGCGCAGGGACAGGATATAACCATCACCGCAATGGCGCGCATCATGGCCTCGGCAAAGGTGACATGCAGTATAAAATAGCTCACTAACAATGTAAGCAAGGCTATACCCAAAACCACGGGGACGAAAATGGCGCTTATCTTATCGGCCAGCTTTTGCATAGGTGGCTTTACGGCTTGGGCGTTGCGCACCATTTTTATGATGCCTGCCAAAACGGAGGCATTACCCACGTTGGTAGCCTTAACGCGCAAATTGCCCTGTATGGCCAGCGTACCGCCCACCACATTATCGCCCTGCCGCTTATGTACCGGTACACTTTCGCCGGTAATCATGTGCTCGTCCAGTTGAGCCTCGCCCGAAAGCACCTCTCCGTCTACCGGCACCACATCTCCGCTATTCACCATTACCACATCCCCCGTGCGCACATATTTACTCTCCACCTCCATCACCGTTTCTTTGCCTATACTGTCGGCCATCACGATGCGTGCCCGTTGCGGTTGCAACTTCACCAAGGCATCAATGGCAGTGGTGGTGGATTTCACCGTTTTATGTTCCAGCCAATTACCAAACATAACCAGGGTAATAATGGAAGCCGTTGTTTCAAAAAACAAGTAATCGTGTGCCCTATACGCATAAAACACCAACCCTATTATGGAATACACATAGGCAGCCGTGGCTCCCAATACTATAAGTACATCCATATTGGGTATGCCATGCTTTAGCGAGCGAAAGGCACTTGGTGCAAACACCCACATACCTATACCAAACACCGGCGTAGCCAGCGCCAATTGCACCCAAGGATTATGCAGCACATGCCAATCGCTAAACATATGCAGCAAAAGCGGCACCGTAAGAATGGCGCAAATAATAAGGTACAGGCTAGGACTGCCCGCATGGTGCTCATGGTTATGCGCCGAAGCCTCATCTCCTCTTACCACATGATAACCCAAACCGTCAATGGCATCGAAAACTTTGTCTAACTCGACATCGGCCGGTAGAGAAAAATTCACCTCTCCCGAGGCCGCGTTCGCGGAAATATCTGTGGCGCCCTTCTTTTCCAACATCTTGGAAACCGTAAGCGCACAGTTTCCGCAGGTCATGCCTTCTACTATGGTGGAATGTGTTTGTTGCATGTTTATTTGTCTCTCACGTATCTTCGTACCCGTTATGAGTGCTATCGTACTACAAATTTCCTATTCTTTGGCCAATATCGAAAATGCCGCACATCAATTCCTGCAATACCTGCATAAATACAGGGTAGCCGCATTTTCGGGAGACTTGGGGGCGGGCAAGACTACTTTTATTCATGCCCTGTGCGATATTTTGGGTGTGGAAGATGCCGTAAGCAGCCCCACCTTCGCCCTCATCAACGAATACAGGTTTATGCAAGCGGGAAAAGAGCACATCATTCATCATATGGACTGGTACCGCCTGCGCGATGAAGAGGAAGCCATAAACGCGGGAATGGACGATGCCATATCCCAAAAAGATAACTATTCTTTAATAGAATGGCCCGAAAAAGCACCCGGCATATTGCCTTATCCTCACCTTGCGGTATACATACGCACCACCGGGCCCGAGCAGCGTGAAATGGAGGTGCAGTTGCGTGAAAAATAATAATATGGTCGTTCCTACAAAACTTTAAGTAAGCTATAACCGACAAAACCGCCGGAAGTTTTTATATTGCCGAATGCATTTCTTCGATGCTGCGCTAAAAGGGATTTTGCTGGGCTTGTTTATGGCCATATCGGTAGGACCGACATTGTTTGCCGTACTGAAGTATAGCCTCAATCACAGCTATAAGGCAGGCATAGCCTTTGTATTGGGCGTATCGGTAAGTGACGCCCTATATGTAACGATAGCCAATGTGGCAGCATCTTGGCTGGAGTTATTGAACGAATACGAAAGAATAATAGCCTATGTGGGCGCAGGCATATTGATAGTGGTGGGATTGAGCGGCCTGCTGGGCAAATACACCCCCAAGCGTCCCAACTCCGAAAAAGTGACCATAACCGGAGCGCACTATTTCCGAATATGGAGCAGCGGCTTTCTTATCAATACCATTAACCCGGGCGTTATCATCACCTGGTTGGCGGCGGTAACGGCCACGGCCAACACGTCGGCCATGTATCGCATAGTGCTGTTCGGTTGCTGCCTGGGCCTTATTCTTTCCGTAGATTTTCTCAAGGTTTTTTTGGCAGATGCCATACGCCGCCGCCTCACGCTGAGACGTATATTGTACATGCACCGCATTGCCGCCGCATGCATCCTGTTCATCGGCATCGCACTATTGGTAAGCACCGCCTTTAACATACATTTTAAAAAATCCGAAGCGGAACAATCCGCATATCATAATTTTCAATACGGCGGCAATACAAACTTGGTGAAGTCTTAGTATCTTTGCGCCCTCATGTCTGATGCAATACGCCACGAATGCGGCCTTGCTTATATAAGGTTGCTCAAACCACCGGCATACTTCCACCGCAAATACGGAACGGCTTTCTACGGCCTGAACAAATTGTACCTCCTGATGGAAAAACAACACAACAGGGGACAAGACGGCGCGGGTATAGTAAGCGTGAAACTGAATACCGAACCGGGGCACCAGTTTTTGCACCGGTTGCGCATCAGCGGAGCCAACGCCATTTCCCAGATATTCCAAAACATACAGCAGGAAGTAAGCGAACTGGAAAAAATGTACCCCGACATCCAGAAACACCCGGGCTTACTGAAAGGCTACCTGCGGTTTATGGGCGAAGTGCTGGCGGGCCACCTGCGCTATGGCACACAGGGTCGCAACAACGTTGAGTTCTGTCACCCCTTCCTTAAAACACATATCAACCCCAACCGCACATTGGCCATGGCAGGCAACTTTAACCTTGTTAACACCGAGGAACTGTTTGCCAAACTGGATGCACACCCCACCACCACCATGCGCGAAAGCGACTTGGGGGCAATGATAGAAATGGTGAATTATTACCTGTGCCTGGCAGATGAAACCAACCCCGACAAACTGAACCTGGAGCATGTGCTGAAACAAGCCACTTCTCATTTTGACGGCGGCTATGTTTGCACCGGCCTGGTAGGCAACGGAGACAGCTTTGTGATGCGCGATGCGCACGGTATACGCCCCGCATATTTCTATAAAAGCGACGAAGTTATCATAGCGGCATCCGAAAGGCCTGCAATCATGACGGCCTTTAACGTAACGGCAGATGAAGTGCAGGAGTTAAAACCCGGACATGCCATTATAGTGGACGCGCAAGGCAATTTCAGCTATCCGCAAATATTGCCCGAGCAAACACCTGCCAAATGCAGTTTCGAGCGTATATACTTCAGCCGCGGCAGCGATATGGATATATACCGCGAGCGTATGGACCTGGGACGCAACCTGGCCCCCGCCGTACTGCAAGCCATAGACAACGACTTAAAACATACCATAGTTTCCTTTATACCCAATACCGCAGAGACCGCGTTTTACGGCCTTATTAAAGGTTTGGAAGATTACCTGAACGAAATAAAAATCGAGCGCATCACCTCGCGCGATATGGATGAAGATGCCATGCGCGAACTGATAAGCCGCAGGGTACGCATCGAGAAGATTGCCATTAAGGATGTAAAGATGCGCACCTTTATTACCGAAGACGCATCGCGTGACGAAATGGTGCAGCACGTGTACGACATTACCTATGGCACGGTGCAGAAGGGCGTGGATACGTTGGTGGTGATTGACGACTCGATAGTACGCGGAACCACCCTGCGCCAAAGCATCATTAAAATGCTGGACCGGCTGGGCCCCACGCGCATCATCATCGTATCATCGGCGCCGCAAATACGCTACCCCGACTGCTACGGTATAGACATGAGCCGCATGGGCGATTTCATTGCCTTCCAAGCCGCTGTGGAACTGCTGAAAGACCACAACAAAACCAATGTGCTGGAAGACGCATACCAACGTTGCAAAGACGCCGATGCCGCGGGCACGCTTACTTCCGAAAACTTTGTAAAGGCCATTTACGAACCTTTTACACCCGAAGAAATAAGCAAGAAAATAGCAGAAATGCTGCGCCCCGATGATGTTACCGCCGAGGTGGATATCATATACCAATCGATAGAAGGCTTATACAATGCCTGCCCCGATAACCACGGGGACTGGTACTTTACCGGTAACTATCCCACCAAGGGAGGTAACCGCGTAGCCAACAAGGCATTTATGAATTACATGGAAAAGAAAGTGGGACGCGGTTATTAACCTCGAGCCTTACTCGCATATACTTTTAAGCCCGTGCGTGCACGGGCTTAATTATTGTGGTTACAAACCTAAAATTTTCTTAAGCTTCTTTGCAGTGCTATTCAAATAAGTAAATTTGTAATAGTCACACAGACAATTAAGACCGGGGGATGTACCCGGGGTTCTTGGAGACAGTGTGGATTGCCGAACCTATGCCGTTTTCATTTATTGTAAACCTTAAAAAGAAAAAGGAGCGCCCGAGATGATTAGTATCAAAAACAAAGAACCCGAGGAATGTGCTGTGTTGCTGGTGGATATGAACGGAAGAGTATGTTACCAGGCATCTATCCAACCACAAGGATATTTGGACTTGGACATTCAAAAGTTATTATCAGGCATATATACCCTGATATTCAAGACAGAGCATACCGGTTTTACTCAACAGATAGTTAAATACTAACAACACATCTTTCAAGGTGGAAAAAAGAGCGGATTAATCCGCTCTTTTCTTTTGTATCAATTGTTATGTGTAGCGCGGAGCAATTTTGTGAGACTGCTTTTTAGTTAACACTCCTCGCAGTGACCGTATATTTATAAACAAACATCAAGAGCATACTCCAAGCAAAATGCTCAGTCGCTACGCTTCTTCGAAATGACGACACTATTTAGCGGAACCACACTCATCAAATCATACATCATAAATCGACAAATCATAAATCTTAAAAGGTTCTGTTGATGCCGAATACATATCGGAACGCCATGTAATCGGGGTTGGCTGCAGGCGGCCTGCTTACAAACAGGGGCATATCAAAGCGCAGCGTAAGCGGCTTTACCTTTTGCAACGGACCAAATTTTTTAACCGTAAGTGCAAAACCCAAACCCGCATCCATCCGCACCTCACTCAGTGTTGTGGTAGGGAAGATGTTCCAATATTGGTTCAGATTAGCGCGACTCATTTGTATTAAACCCGCATCGGCAAACACATAGGCGTCCACATGCAGTATGTCTTTAATCTTCTTAGGCTTCAACTTAATGTATTCGTCAAAATCAATCTCCAGGTTGCCGGCAATACCGCCGCGTCCTTTGTAACCTACAAGCAATTCTCCCGCATCATTCAAGTCGGCAGGGAGATAGCCCGAATAGCCGCGCAGATTTAATCCGCCACCTTGTTGAAAGTGATTCATATCCGTTGTAGAATAAGTGGTCCAATCGCCGGGAATAAACCCTACGGAACGCGTATACTTATCTTCCATCATCTCCTCGGGATTTGCCCCGGCCAAGAACAAAGCACTTTCGTAGGGAATGTTGGTACCCGTACCATAACGGGCAAACAAGCGCGTACGTATTTCCAGCTTCTTGAAACGATTAAAATTTAGTGCCTCCAACTGTGCGTAAGAATAATTAAAATCGTTTGCGGCATTGCCCGTAAACATAGGCGTACGCAAGCTAAAGGTATAGTTGCCCCAACCTCTGCGGTAATTATACTTATGCGACCATTCGGCATTCAGCGAAGAATTGGCACGACCACGCGTGCTGCTCCACTCCTCGGGATAATTGAGGTAATCAAAATCGTAGCTGATGTTTCGCCACATGGTTTTGGCATATAGAGACAGGGTATTATTACCGTTGAGCAACCAGTTCAATCCGCCGCGATGCAGCCATAAACCATCCAGCAGGCGGCTGTTTATTTGCAATTGCAGTTTGGGCAAGTCGCGCTTTATGGGCGAAGTGTAATTCAGCGAATAGTTTACGGGTGCATAGCGTTCATACCATCCCTCGCTCTCAAAGCTTTGGTAATCGTAGCCCTGAAGCAAATGTGTATTCAACCATACCGTGGCATCCAGTTTATGCATACTAAAGAGGTAATCGCCCTCTATATGCGCGCCCAACTTTATACCGTCAACCGGGTTCCACCAAATATCGGGGCGAACATAAGCCCTGTAGTGTCGCCTGTCCCATGAAGGGTTTTGCAGCGCATCTACTTTAAACTCGATAGCCTTGGGAGATATAGGCAGACCGCGTGTCTTGTAATTATCCAACACATATACATCGGCAAGGCGCATGCTTGTATCTATTTGCACGGTCTTTACACCACCGGGTATGTGCACATTGGCCGTGTACGTTTCGTGCAGCTTGCCCCAGCCATACCATTTGGGCAAAGTTGTGGCCTCGGTAGCTTTATTGAACCAAGTGTTGGGAATATGGTAATCATGCTTGGTGCCTGACTTTGAAGTAACGGTAAAATCTATGGGCATTTGCATCTCGCCCGTGCGATAGAACTTAATGGCAAAGCTATCAGTCCCCGGTATCTTTTTGATGTTGCAGATGCCATAGTCTATGCGTTTTGTAGTTTCCAGCCATTGGTCAAAAAACCAGTTAAGGTCTACCTTGGTATATTGAATAATCGAATTGCGGAAATCTTCGAAATAAGGGTGTGCAAACTGCCATTGCGCAAAATAGTGCTGCAGCGCATCTTGAAACAAACTGTCGCCAAGTACATACTGTAAGTTATACAGCATGGTGGCTGTTTTATAGTACACCCCACGATACCCGCCCTCGTGACCCAAAGCATTTTGAAAATCGTTGGAATGAGTGTTGAGCGGTAGTTCATCTTGGTTCAGCGCATCATACAGGTAAGCATTGTACACCCTTTTGTCCACCACTATTTCCGGCTCGTGTATAAACTTGCCATATTTTGTTTTAGGTGCCTGAGCTACCAACGTATCGCCGTCTATATGACGCAACCCCCATGCGGTAAGGAATTGGGTAAAGCCCTCGTCCAAAGCTGCGCGATAGGTTTCGTTATTACCTACCATACCGTAAAACCAATTATGTGCTATCTCGTGCGTCAACAAACCGCGATAGCCGGGATCGCTGCCACCATCCAATGTAAGCATGGGATATTCCATGCCGTCAGCCGCATCGGCAGCCACCATTTTAGGATAACGGTACATACCTATGTCTTCGGAAAAAGTTTTGATAATCTTTGCCACATACTCCGCGCCGTTTTGCCAGCCCGATGCATGAGGTTCTTGGGCTATCGCCACGCATTCGATACCATTCCAGTAAGTGGTGCCTATACGGTAAGACGGGTCTGCGGTAAAGGCAAAGTCATGCACATTAATGGCACTAAAGCGCCAAACCTTACGGTCGTCTTTCACATAAGGTATGATAATAGAGGGCGTATCATTCCACTTCTTGTTTGCAAAGTTTTTTATGTCCAACTTGGCACGCAAATCCTCCGGCAATACCTCGGCACGGTTCTGCAATTCGCCCGTGGCCTCCACTATATAGTTTGAAGGAAAGTCGAGCGATACCTCATAAGAGCCGAAATCGGCGTAAAACTCTTTGTTCAGGTGCTGATAAGTATCCCACCCGAATTTGCGGTCGTAAACGCATATTTTGGGAAACCACTGCACACCGTTGTAATGCTTAAAACCCCAGGCATCATACATCTTCATACGACGGCGTGTGCTGCCATTATCGTAATAGGTTTTAAACTTCATACCGAAGCTAACCTTGCTGCCCGGATATAGCGGTGTGGGTAATGTAACCTTCAGTATGGTATTGTCCAATTCTGCCTCCGCATCTCGTCCGTTTGCGGTAAGTTGTTCCACCACAATGCCTAGCCCCTCTCGTTCATATTTCCCCAATCTTGCCTGTTGCTTCATGGCTTCCTCAAGTTGGTGCAAGTGCGAGCCTTTAACAAATGCGTTTTGAAACAGGCGGAAATAAACCACATGCAAGGTATCCGGAGAATTATTCCAATAGTCCAACGTTTCCAAACCGTCTATCACATGCTTTTCCTCATCTATACGCGCACTGATGTTATAATGTACATCCTGTTGCCAATAAGCGTTGTCGGGCAGGCGATTTTTCCAATATAAAGGGTTGCTTTTGGAGCGATATTCCTTACCGGATTGCGCCAAAGCACCAAAACAAAAAAACACTGACAGTACTGCTACTGATAAAAACCTATACATGTGTGTAACGTGATTGATTATCGGGGGCATGAAAATACAAAACTTGTGGCGTTAACCCGACTAAAACATGAGCATCACCCCTTTTCACCCCCAATCCCGGGAATGTTAATAGCGAGTTATCGCGACGAGAAATATACCTACTATCGGGAAAAACAGAGTTATTTTGAGGCGACAAAAAATTCAAAACACAAAACGAACGATGATCAGGGAGAGCAAGACAAAAATTGCCCGGACTTGGGAGTTGCTCATCGGCCCTACGGATAGTTTTTCAAAAGAAGCTCGGTCGGTAAACTCGGTATTGCTGATATCCCTGATATTAATGGCAGTGAACTTGCCCATGAACCTTGTAATGGGCCTTGCGGGGAGTAGTACCATTGCCGCCATATCCTTACTTACACTGGGGTTACTTTATTATCTGTCTCGCCGGCGAAACATGTATCGTGCGAGCATGACGACATATGCCATCCTGAGCTATGTGGTACTGGGCGTGAACTATCGATATAACGACGGGATAGACGGCCCCACGTTGTTACTTTTCTTTCTTAGCTTTCAGCTCATCATAGCCATGACGCCTACAAGGCAACATTGGTTTTGGCTGAGCCTGCATCTGATTACGGTTACCGGTTTGCTGGCTATGGAATACTACAATCCGGATACACGCCTGCATATATACGCCACCCAAGGCGCACGCTTTACCGATATAGCTGCCACTTACGTATTCAGCGTTATATTCATCTACGTTATAACCGCATATCTTATAAACAGCTATGTACGGGAAAAGAAACTGGCCAAAGAACGGGCCGATGCCATAGAGGCGCAAAACAACATATTGAAAGACATTGCCTGGATGCAATCGCATAAAGTGCGCAGCCATGTAGCCACCATAATGGGCCTTACAGACATACTGCAACAAGACCCCGATGACCCGGACAACCGCAACATCATCAGAAACCTGAAACATGTGGCACAAGAGTTAGACGGTGTGATACATGACATCAACCACCTGACTACCGATAAGAAAAAGGCAGGAAACGGGCAACCTATATGCCCTGAGGTGTAACGCGATGATTACTTACAGGAGGTAGTTTATGTAATTCGGAGCGACGCCCCACAATATTTATAAGTATCGTTTTACCATCGTTTAAAAATCCCAGGAAAGTATAGGCCTTGCTGCCATCGGAAAACATGTACGCAAAGGTGCCGCCTGCCCTGCTTTCCACTTTTTTATACTGAGGAGTGTACACCAAAAAAGAATCGTTGTAAGCAAATTTGCCGGATGCCCTTAGTTTATCCAGGCTTTGGTTATAATCTTTCGGGCTCATCCTTACCAGGTAACAGTCCGTAAAACTCCCTTTGATATCGTTTATCATAGAGGCCTCTTTTTCCAGTATTTTGCCGCTGCGCGGAAACTTAAGGGACGAATAACGCTCATAGCGGTCCATACAAATACCGTCGGTGGGATAAAAAGCAGAGTATACGAAGTAAGCCAAGCCCAAGCCTACACCCAAGGCCAGTAACATAATACCCTTTTTATCTCCCTTTTTCCGCAACGACTTGTACGCATTCCTTACCAGTAGCGACGGGAAAATAAAAATCATGAACAGTATCGCTATGAATACCGGGGTATTGAACATAAGGGCTGAAAATAATCAAAACGCCTCTAAAGCAAAAAATACGAGCGGAATATTTATACCCCGCAACCGGAGCAATTTATTTAGATTTAACAGAAAAAGGAACGAGTTTGTTATAAACGGCGGAACTTTGTATACGGAAAGGAAAAAAATTATGCTGCACAAAACCAAGATAATAGCTACGGTAGGACCTGCCTGTAACACGTACGAAAAATTGCTGGCCCTTGTTGAAGCCGGTGTGAATGTATTTCGCCTCAACTTTTCTCACGGCACACATGCCCAGCACCTGGATGTCATTAATCACATCCAGCGTATCAACGCCGACTTTCCTTTTAATATAGCCATACTGGCCGATTTACAAGGTCCGAAGCTGCGCGTGGGCGATTTGGAGAACGGAATGATACCTTTTGAGGCGGGAGACGAATTTTATTTCACCAACGAGAAACTGGTAGGTACAAAAGAGAAGATATACATTTCTTACCCCGATTTGTATAAAGATGTGCGATTGGGTGAAAAGATATTACTGGACGACGGTAAGATAGAGGTGCTGGTAATAGAAGTAACCGAAAGCAAGATGGTGAAAGTAAAGGTGCTTACACCCGGTATATTGTTCCCTAAAAAAGGTGTGAACTTACCCGACACCAAAATATCATTACCCTCTTTATCGGAGAAGGACTTGGCAGACCTTGATTTTATTGTGGCGCAAAAGATAGACTGGATAGCATTGTCTTTTGTACGCAAGCCGGAGGACGTAACAGACCTGAAGGCCAAACTGAAAGCCAAAGAGAGCAACGCCAAAATCATTGCCAAAATAGAAAAGCCCGAAGCACTGGAGCACCTGCGCGAAATAATACTGGCATCGGATGCCGTAATGGTGGCTCGTGGCGATTTGGGTGTGGAACTTCCATTGGAGCAGGTACCCATGATACAGAAAAACATTGTGCGCAAGTGCATACACCGCGCCAAGCCCGTAATCATTGCCACGCAGATGATGGAAAGCATGATGGACCGTACCCGACCTAACCGCAGCGAGATAACCGACGTGGCCAACGCCGTGCTGGAAGGTGCCGATGCCGTAATGCTGAGCGGAGAAACCGCCATGGGCCAATACCCCGAACTTGTGGTAAAAACCATGGTGAGCATTATAGACGAGGTGGAAAAAGAGGAAACCGTTTACAACAGGAACCTGGTGCCACAGCCGCACTCCCCGTCCTTCCTCAGCGATGCACTTTGCTACAATGCCTGCGAGATGGCCAAGGATGTGAAAGCAAATGCCCTTGTGGGTATGACACAATCGGGCTACACCGGTTTTATGCTCAGTAGTTTTCGTCCACGCTCACCGCTGTATATCTTCACCAAAACACAATCGCTGGTAAACCAGTTAAGCCTCAGTTGGGGCGTTCAGGCTTTCTACTACGATAGGGAAGAAAGCGTTGACGGCATCATATCCGACCTTATCGGCTTTCTTAAAGAAAAGGAATTGGTAAAATCGGGAGACGTGGTTATAAACACAGGTAGTACGCCCGTGCAAGAACATTTGCCTACCAATATGATTAAAATAACCAAAGTGGCTTAGGGCTTATCAGCCTTTATCGCCTTGCATAAAGCTGCCATCGGGGTCTTTCGCTACAGGCTCGTTTAGTTTAACGGTCTTGGCGGAAGCCTTCCGCAGGCGCATATTGAGCAACTCCACTCCAAAGGAGAAGGCCATGGCAAAATAAATATAGCCCTTGGGAATTTCCTGGTGATGCACCGGGTGCAGCCCTTCAAAAAACAACGCAAAACCCACCATTACCAAGAATGAAAGCGCCAACATCTTAAGCGTAGGGTGCTTATGTATGAAGGCCGAAATGCGACCCGAGAACACGAACATGATAATCATGGCTATCACCACCGCCACTATCATCACCTCCACGTGCTCTGCAAGGCCCACGGCCGTAATCATACTGTCGAAAGAAAACACGAGGTCTATTAATATTATTTGAAGGATAGCATTGGCAAAAGTGGTACCTACCTTGTTTTTACCCGTTTCCTCGCGCTCCGCCTCATCTCCTTCCAGTTTGTGATGTATCTCCGTTACCGTCTTTATAATAAGAAACAGCCCACCGGCCAGCATCACCACATTACCCAATTCAAACACGTAGGGACCTACCGGTATCTTCAGCGGATTTTTCACCAGCCATCCCAGACAGAGTAGCAATATCACACGCACGCCTATACCGGTAAACATCCAAACACGGCGTGCGGCAGGTTGTTTGGCCTCGGGCAGGCGGCCCATTACTATGGATACAAATATTACATTGTCTATACCCAGTACTATCTCCAGTAAGCTAAGTGTCAGCAGGCTGATGAGGGCATCAAGCGTTAAAATGTCGGCCATCAAAAATTATGTTTTATTGTGCGTTGAGTATTCCTTTACAAATGTTGCTTGCAATTTTCGGGCCTTCGTAAACAAAGCCGGTATATACCTGTACCAGCGAAGCGCCCGCGTTTAGTTTTTCCAGTGCATCTTCCGCGGTAAATATGCCGCCTACGGCTATAATGGGTATGCTGCCTCCGCTTTTTTGGGTAATGTAGGCAATAACCTCGGTAGCACGCTTACGCACCGGCTTGCCGCTAAGTCCGCCGGCACCTATGCTTTCCACGACTGCTGTGGGGGTTTTAAGGCCGCTGCGGTCTATAGTGGTATTGGTAGCCACCAAGCCCTGTATGCCTGTAGTCTTCACTATATCCACTATATCGTCCAGTTGCTCGTTGGTAAGGTCGGGGGCAATTTTCAGTAAAAGAGGTTTAGGTGCTCCCATCTCTTTATTCAGCACCATCAGGCGATTCAGTATCTCCGTAAGCGGCCCTTTGTCCTGCAGGGCACGAAGACCCGGCGTGTTCGGACTACTCACGTTCACCACAAAATAGTCCACTACATTATATAGGTCTTTGAAACAGGCCTCATAATCATGTATGGCATCCTCGTTGGCCGTATCCTTGTTCTTACCTATGTTGCCGCCTATCACCAATCTTTCCTTGCGCTTACGCAGGCGTTCTGCCGCGGCTTTGGCACCTTCGTTGTTAAAGCCCATGCGGTTAATCAGGCCACTGTCGGCAGGCAGGCGAAAGAGCCGGGGACGGGGATTGCCCGGTTGGGGACGCGGGGTAACCGTACCTATTTCCACAAAGCCAAAGCCCAGGCAGGCCAACGCATCGGTATATTTTGCATCTTTATCAAAGCCGGCTCCCAAGCCCACGGGATTGGGAAAGGTAATACCCCATAAGGTGCGCTCCAGTCGCTTATCGGCTACGGAGTGCCCACTGCGTATAATACTGCGAATAAAAGGGACGGAATATGCCCTATTCAACTGTTTCATCACCAAGTGGTGAACTTTTTCGGGTTCTATGCCAAACAGAACCTTGCGTATAAGACCGTACATGCGGATGCAAAGATACATTAAGGAACATTTATCTTTTTTAACAAAACGGAACCAAATAACCACAAGGCTATGACTTATCTTTAACCGACAAATGCACACCCGAGTTTTATCCTTACATATCCTCCTGTTCGTACTGTTTTCCCTTGCCGGAAAGGCGCAAACCATAAAAGGGCAAGTAATCGACTTGAATAGCGGAGCGCAGCTACCCGGGGTGGCCGTCAGCAACATTCACCAAAACACGAAGACTATTGCAGCAGCCGACGGAAGTTTTTCCATAGACGCCAAGGCGGAAGAATTATTGGAGTTTGCCAAAGCAGGCTACAAAACCTACCGAGTGCGCATACCCAAAGGCACATTGCCGCCCTTCTTTAAAATAGGCCTGGAACAACCCGCCGTGGATCCCAATATTGCAGCCAACGCGCCGCCCACCAACTATCACGATGACAGTGTACGGTACTATAATTTATACAAAAAGGAGCTGGAGTTCGGGAAGTTTTCCATGGTGGACATCATGAAGCATCCCTTCAGCGCCATGAGCAAGAAGAACCGCCAAATTTGGGCATTTCAGGAAGAGTTTGACTGGTTTCAGCAGGAGAAATACATCAACTACACCTTCAACGAAAAACTGGTTACCAACCTCACGGGCCTCAGCGGAGACAGCCTAAACACTTACATGCGTATGTTCCGGCCTACATACAACGACCTGCGCAACATGAGCGAATATACCTTCTACACCTACATTCAAAAATCGGTAGACCTTTATCGCCGCCGCGGCCCAAGAGCGCGTATGTCTCCGTCCAGAGGCTCGAGGTAATTACAACAGCAAGGCAGACAGCACGTAATCGGCCAGCAGGATAAGTATACAGCTTACCACTACCGATGTGGTAGATGCGCGGCCTATTTCCAAGGCACCGCCTTTTACATAATAGCCGAAGTAAGCCGGTATAATGGATATGATAAGTGAAAACACAAAGGCTTTGGCCATGGCAAAAAACAGGTTATAAGGCAGGAAGCCTTGGGTTAGACCTTGATAAAACTGCTCTTCGGTAAGAACGCTGGAAAACATACCGGCTATATAACCGCCCCATATACTTATGGCTATAGATAAAGTGATAAGCGCAGGTACCATAATCATGGCGGCAACAATTTTGGGCAGCACCAAATACGTTTTGGTATTGATACCCATAATCTCCAACGCATCTATCTGTTCGCTCACGCGCATGTTACCCAGTTCCGAGGCTATTTTGGAGCCTACTACACCCGCCAGCACAATACAAATTACCGTGGGTGACAGTTCAAGAATGGTAGAATCACGGATGATTTGAGCAATAACAGGCTTGGGTACCAACGGGCTTATCAACTGGTAAGCCGTTTGTATGGTAAGTACCGCACCCAGGAAGAAGGAGATAACGATAACGATAGGCAATGAGCGGATGCCTATATCGTTGCACTGCTCCATAAACTCCTTCCAGTATACACTGGCTTTTTCGGGCTTGTTTATCGAGCCTTTCAGCATGAGGGTTATAGCGCCTATGTGTTCCAATAACTTCTTCATCGGTAGCAAAAGTAAATAAATAGTAAAGCCAACGGAAATATCGGTGGTTCAAATCTTTATAGCAAAAATCCCGCCACGAGGGCGGGATTTTACTTATTATTTAAAACCTTAAGATTAAGCCAGCTTTTTCAGCTCTTCGATTTTAGCCTCACGGTCTACTTCTTCTTTCAATCTGTCGGATTTATCCATGTCTACCAATACGGGGGCAGCCACAAATATAGACGAGTAAGTACCGGTAACTACCCCTATCAACATGGCGAATGCGAAACCGCGGGTAACCTCACCACCAAAGATGAACAGGATAAGGATAGTCAGGAACACGGTAAGCGACGTCATTATGGTACGACTCAACGTATCGTTGATGGCGCGATTGATAATGCTCTTCTTGTCTTCGTTGGGCGATTTGCGGAAGTATTCGCGAATACGGTCGAACACGATAACGGTATCGTTCATAGAGAAACCGATAACGGTAAGTATGGCGGCAATAAAGTGCTGATCAATTTCCAAGGCGAAGGGAACCACGCCACGGAAGAACGAGAACACCGCCAAAGTAATACAAACGTCGTGCAACAAGGCCACCAATGTACCCACCGAATATTGCCATTTGCGGAAACGCAACAGAATATAAAATGCAATTGCTATCAAAGACAAGATGGTTGCCCATTTTGCACCGTCTACCAAGTCATCGGAGATAGTAGGCAATACGGTTTGAGAGCTTTGGAGGTAAGACGTGGCAAATTCTTCCTGAGATACTGAAGCGGGTAAAAATCCGCCGGCTTTCAGGCCCTCATACAATTTGGCTTGCACTTTACCTTCCACATCTTGGCCATGCTCGGTTATAAGATAGCCTGTGGTGATGTTCAGTTGGTTTTCTGTACCGATGGTTTTCACAACGGGGAAATCGCCAAAAGCAGGTTCCAGTTTCTCACGTACATCGCTTACTTTATATTGCTTATCAAATTTGATGGTATAGCTGCGACCACCCGCAAACTCCACACCATAGTCAAAGCCGTTGAACAAAGAAGCAACACCTGCCAGCAACACCACTACAGAGATACCGTAAGCTATTTTACGGGCACCAATAAAGTTGAAATGTGCTTTACGGAATATGGATTGAGACAACCCTGTGAAGTACTTAAAGTGACGCTCACGCTTGGTATAAATATCGGTAATGAGACGAGATACCAAGATACCGCAGAACAGAGACAGCAGGATAGAGAGTATCTGCGTAGTGGCAAAGCCAAGTACGGGGCCCAAACCAAATATAAACAGGATAATAGCTGTAATCAAAGTGGTAACGTGACCGTCCAATACGGGTGCATAAGAGCGTTTGTAACCGTCTATCACGGCCTGTTGGTAAGATTTGCCCGAAGCCAATTCTTCCTTGATACGCTCGAAGATGATAACGTTGGTATCCACAGCCATACCGATACCCAATACCAGACCGGCGATACCGGGCATGGTAAGAGTGGCGTGCAGCGCAGACAAGATACCTACGGTGAAGAATACGTTAAGTATAAGGGAGATGTTGGCTACGATACCACCGGTATTGTAGTACACCAGCATCAACACGAATATTACCACGAAAGAAATCAACAACGAGTTGAAACCGGCATCAATTGATTCCGCACCAAGGGTTGGACCTACCACTTGCTCTTGGATGATACGAGCGGGGGCAGGCAGTTTACCCGATTTCAGGATGTTGGCCAAGTCGGTGGCATCTTCAACGGAGAAGTTACCGCTGATAGACGTGTTACCGTTGGGGATTTCACCGTTTACTATGGGTGCGGAATAAACTTTATCATCCAGTACCACAGCCACATATTTGCCGGTGTTATCACCGGTCATTTTCCTCCATATACGCGCGCCGGTTGCATCCATCGACATAGAAACCTCGGGCTTACCCGTAAGAGGACTGTAGTCCATACGAGCATCGGTTACGTGGTCACCTTCCAGTTTGGCTTCCGCGGCACCGGGCACGGTTCTCAATGCATAGAGATAAAGAGGTGCATTGGGATTGCTTGCTTCTTTCTTGCTTTCGGCACCGTATACAAACTTCACGTTGTTGGGGAACTTGTTCCTAACCACGTCAAGGTTCAGGTATTTATTCAACTTCGCGGTATCCCTTTTGGCCACTATACCTACTATGGGGCCTTGGTTAACATTACCTTGTTGTGTGATGTTGGGGTACCATACGGCAAATAAGGGATTTTTCTTCATTGCTTCTTCCCTTGATTTGGCAGCGGTATCGTTGCCTGCGGCTGTTCCGCTTTGTTCCGCAGTGCTTCCGCCCAACAGGTCGGAGAGGCTTCCCGTATCGGCAGCTGCTGTCTTCGTGCTGTCGGCACCTACGGCGGCAGCCGCAGTGGTTGCGCTATCGGCAGTTATTGCATCACCATCCGTTTCGCCGGCCAGGTAAGCGGCCAACGCATCGTTTGCGGGCTGTATGGCATTGATGATTTCCTCATTGGAGAAAGCCTCGAAGAATTGCAGCTTGGCTGTGGATTGCAGATAGTTACGCACACGCTCGGGGTCACGCACACCGGCCAACTCCACCGTAATCATACCCTTGTTTTCATCCAGGTTTACGTTGGGTTGTACCACACCGAATTTATCGATACGCGTCAACAGTACATTGTAGGTACGTTTGATGGCGTCTTTCGCTTCTTTGTTGATTTTAGACAGCACCTGATCGTTCGTAGAGCTGAGTGTAATCTCTTTTTCCGAAGGTTTGGTAAAGAGATAAGCCATTTTGGCGTTGGGATTGTTCTTTTTGAATGCCTCACCAAACAGGGTTACGAAGCTGGCCTGGCTGTTTGCTTTTGCCTTGTTGGCATCGGCAATGGCTTGGTTCAACGCCGCATCCTTGGGGTTGTTGGACATCGAGCGTACCAGTTCATCCAAACTAACTTCCAAAGTAACGTTCATACCACCTTGAAGGTCAAGACCCAAATTCAGCTCTTGCTCTTTGGCTTCCATGTACGTATACTTTTTAAGCAGGGGAATGCTCAAAACGTTTTCTGCCGACATGCTGTCGGTCAGGTCATCATAGCGTGCATCGATGAGTTTTTCCAGTTCCTTTTTGTCATTGATACCGGGATTTTCGGCTTTTACCAGGCGCTCGGCTTTGGCTTTTGCCTTCTTTTCCACATTTCTTACAACAAACGTGAACGAAAGTTGATACAGCGATATTAAAATAAGCGCTACGGTAAAAAATTTCACCAACCCTTTTAACTGCATAGGTTTTAGTTGTGTATTACTATATATTTTTTTAACAGAGGTGGGCAAAGATAGGATTTAATATAAAAAAAGAAAGAGCCGGGGAAACTTTACTCCTTTTTACCCAAAAAAATTTATCTTTCACAATCTTTTAGCATTTTATTGATTTAAGTACTATTTTTACTATCCGGTCAACTTATTAAAAATTTAAATTTACATGATACGTAGAATTACGCTACTGTTCCTTGCTTGCATCTTTTTCACGGATTGGGCCCGGGCGCAATCTTGTGCGGCGGACAGGGTGCATCAAAGCCTGATGAACTCTAACCCGGCCTATGCCCAGTTTTACAATCAGTTCAACACCAAGTGGGCCAATTGGATGGCATCGCAATCCAACCCAAACCGCCTTTTATTAACCCTGCCCGGCGGCGAACAGGTGTACGAAATACCTGTAGTATTTCACGTAATGGACCCCAAACAAACGAGTCAACCGGGATACTACACCCCCACCGACGATACCATTAAAGCATGGCTGAATTATACCAACCAGGTATGGGCTGCCAACTGGGCTTCATTCCCGGCACCCGGGTCAGGCGGCACAAAAATACCTGTGCGCTTTACCTTGGCCAAAAGAGACCCCAATTGTAACCCCACCACAGGTATATTGCGTGTAGATGCATCCTCGATTACGGACTACACCGCAGAAGGAGTTGAACCCTACCCCAGCCCCGGTACCAATCCGGGTTGTAACGAAATTGCGCTTAAAGCATTGAGCAAATGGCCCAACTCCGACTACTACAATATTTGGATTGTACATAAAATTGAGAACGTAGACGGTACATCCGGCCAGTTTACCGCGGGCTATGCGTTTAAGCCCTCTCTCTCTCCCGCGTTCTCCGATATTGACGGTACCGTTATCTTGGCTACGCAATTCAGTCGCTATCCTTTAGGCAGCAACATTACTTTGGCTCACGAATTGGGTCATGCGTTTAACCTTGAACATACGTTTTTAGGTGGTTGTGCCGCATCATCCGGCTCACCCAACTGTACCACAGACGGAGATTTTTGTTGCGATACGGAACCCATGGCACAGGCAGCAAGCGTAGGCACCTGCCCTACCAATAATACCGGTACAGGCTGCCCCGGTACGCCTTTCACGATGAATACACAGCGTAACGTGATGAATTACTCCAATTGCCAAGACCGTTTTACACCTAACCAAAGAGACCGTGTATTGCTCGCCTTGCGTTCGGCTCCTCGCGCTTCATTGATATCTTCTTTAGGTGCCACGGCATTACCTACAACAGGGTTACCTTCCGTTTGTACACCCACTTACGCAAATCCTCCCGTTCCTGTTGACGCCGGGCCGACACGTGTTCAGGTATTGGAAGGCGCCAACCCTCTTTTGGATGTAAGCTCAGGCGGATATATTGCCGAAGGCAATAAAGTTTATGTAGACAACACTTGTAAGCATATGCTGTTGCTGTCTTCCGGAGGTACTTATACCGCTAACGTTACCGTTGCCGGTTCCACTACCGATTCGGTTCAAGTATACATCGATTATGACAACAACGGTACTTTCGGCAACAATGCCGCGGAAAAAATCAAATTATCACGGCCTTCCCTGGCAGGTCTTTGCACCGCCAACTTTACCGTGCCTTCTTCTAACGTAACTTATTGCACGCCGCTGCGCATGCGCGTAATTTCGAACGTAGCCACGCCGTTACCGGGTCCTTGCTCTTCTACTCCTTACCAGGCAGAAGATTATAGTGTTATGATTACGGGAGGCCCGGCTAACACTGCCTCCATCGCAATCAACAATCCGCCCCAAGGTGGCAACCCGTCGTGTATAGGTACTACGCTTACATTCAGCACTACCACTACAGGCAATCCCACTGTTGTAAACTACGCTTGGTTCAGGAAATTAAATCCTTCAGGCACCATAGTGAACGGCCCTTCTTGCGCCACTTGTTCCACTTGGACGTCCAACACATTTACCAATCTGGATAGTGTGTACGTTGTAATGCGCTATGTGAATGCCTGCGGCACATCCGATACTGCATCGCCAAAAATGCAATTGCTCCGCCCCGCAACCATTCCTCCCGGTGTAACCATCGGCAGGGTGTTCGGTACAGACCCAAGCTGCGCCGATGATTCGATATCAATAGGCGTTACATCTAACGTTAACCCCGGTGGTGCGCCAATGTATCAATGGCGCGTGAATAATATCAACCAAGGCGCGCCCACAACGTCTACAACGTTTAATGCATCAAACCTGGCAAGCGGCAGCAAGATAACCGTGGTAATGACTTCCAGTGCCACAGGTTGTGCTGTACCCATCTCCGCAACTTCCAACGAGATAACAATAACACACGCACAAAAGCTGCCTTCCGTAACGGTGGCGCTTACAGGTGGTACCAATCCCGGTTGTGCCAACCAAACACTTACATTCACCGCTATACCGCAAGTAGGCGGCACGGCACCCACATACCAGTGGTTCCGCAACGGTAATCCCGTACCGGGCAACAGTACGAATACTTACAGCGATGTGTTTAACAATGGCGACCAAGTGTATTGCCGCATGACATCCAACTCTGCGTGTGCTTCGGTACCCACGGTAACTTCAACCAATACTGTTACCATATCGCACATACTTATAACGGCAAACATTACAATTGCCCAAACTATGGGTCAAACACCGGCTTGTAGCGGTAAAACATCGGCCTTCACCGCCACAACAACCGATGGCGGCTCCAATCCCGGCTTCCAATGGTTTATCAACGGTGCACCGGTAGCCAATGCAACCAACGCGGTATACGCCACAGACTCGCTGAAAAACGGTGACAAGCTGACCTGCGTATTTATTGCAACAGACCCCTGTGTTACCAACCGCACAGATACGTCTAACGAACTGGCGATTACGGTAATTCCAAGCAAAATACCCCGTATAAATCTCAGCATTACAAAAGGCAAGAACCCCGGCTGTTTGGACTCTTTGGTGGAATTCACCGCCATTGCAAACGATTTGGGTAACAGTCCCGCATACACGTTTAAAATCAACGGTTTCGACGTACAGTTTGGCTCTAACGTATATAGTTCCACAGCCTTCCTGAACGGAGATGTGGTATTGGTTTGCGCCAACTCTACCGATGGTGGTTGCTACCTGCCCGATACCATCTGCTCCACACCGTTCAATATGGTGCGTTCTGTAACTCCCGATCCTCCCGTTATTCACCTGATCGGCAACAAGATGATTACCAATATACCCGGCAGCTTTGTATGGTTTGGTCCCAACGGTCGTCAAAACGGCGGTGGTGAAGATGGTACCTTCTACCCTGCTCTGTTGGGTGAATACTACGCGGTAACCAACAACAACGGCTGTTTCTCCAAACCTTCAAATATCCTTACCATCACGTTGCTGGATATCAGCACCATTGATATGGATAACCTGAAGGTATACCCCAACCCCACAAGCGGTACCATTACACTGGATTGGGGTAAAACAAACGTTACCGCAACAGTTGACGTTTACAACCCCTTGGGACAACGTGTAATGACCGGTTCCATGGACAAACAAAGCCGTAAAGAATTTGACCTAAGCGGTTTGGCAAACGGTGCATACCATGTACTGATTACCGACAGCGATGGCAAAACAGGTAACGTAAAAGTTACCGTAGCAAAATAGGAGTTGACTATAACACATAACAAAAGAGAAAGGCCGCTTTTTAGCGGCCTTTATTTTTGCAAATCCGAAAGTCAAAATTCAAAAATCAAAAACAACCTTACGCTCTAACTTATTAGCTTACCTATCTTCTACACCTCATTCTCATAAATGCGCTTCACTCTTTGCGATATACCTGTCATCAACTCATATGGTATAGTGCCGGCTTTCTTTGCCAATTCGGTTAGCGGCAGTTCGGGTCCGAAAACAATCACTTCATCTCCTTCGGCAGCCTCAGGGATGTCTGTTACATCCACCATACACATATCCATACACACCACACCTACAATAGGCGCGGGTTTGTCGTGTATCAGTACATTGCCGTTACCGTTGCCCAATACACGGGGATAACCGTCGGCATAACCTATGCTGATGGTGGCAATACGGGTTTCATTCTCGCTCTTGCCCCTGCGGCCATATCCCACGGTTTCATTGGCGGGTATCACCTTTACTTGGGCAATGGTGGTTTTCAGCTTTCCTATTTGTCGCAACTCGCCTTGCAGCCCCGATGAAGATGTGTTGCTATCAATACCGTATAGTCCCAGCCCCAGGCGTACCATATCGTAATGCAACTCCGGGTGGCGAGAAATTGCCGCAGAATTGCAAATATGCCGGATGGGTGTATATCCCAATATGTCCATCAACTTCCCGCTCATCTCCTCGAAGAGTTGAGACTGATATCCGGTGAAACTATCTTGCGTGGGATCTTCACTTGCGGCAAGATGGCTGAATATACCCGCAACTTTTATCTGTTCGCTATCCTTCAATTCGCTTCCGAGTGTGTCCAGTTCACCCGAAAGAAAGCCTAAACGATGCATGCCGGTATCCAGTTTTATGTGCACCGGGTAATCCTTCACTTGTAAGTTTTTTGCCATTGCAACGAAGGCATGTAGTGAGCGGAAATTATAAATCTCCGGCTCCAATTTCCAAGCCATCATTCTATCGAAAGAGTTTTGCTCCGGGCTCATCACCATTATCGGCAATGTGATACCGGCCTTACGCAGTGAAACTCCTTCATCCGTAAAAGCAACTGCCAAATAATCAACGCCCGAATATTGCAGCAGATGCGCAATTTCGTAACTACCCGCGCCGTAAGAAAATGCTTTAACCATAGCCATAACACGCACACCCGGCTTAAGCCTACGGCGATAGGCATTGAGGTTATGTATAAGCGAAGAAAGATTGATGGACAATACCGTTTGATGTACCTGCTGCTCCAGTAAGGCATTTATCTTCTCGAACGTAAACAGGCGCGCCCCTTTAAGCAGCACAGCCTCGTTATTAAACGTAATAAGATGGAAGTTCTTTAGAAAATCGGCGGTGGATTTAAAAAATACACTGCGCAGCTTCTTATGCTTGCGAAACATTGCCTTGTGTTTGTACAACGCAGGACCTATACCAATGAATCGCTGTATGCTTTTGCGGGCAATCAATTCAGCCACTTCTTCATATAACTCGCCATCGGGCTTTGCAATTTGCAGCATATCAGATAGAATGACCGTATGTTGCCTATGCTGCTTTTGCTGCTCCAGGTAGTCCAGTGCAATAAGCAAAGATGTAAGGTCTGAATTATAAGAATCGTTAATAACCGTGCAATCGTTAATGCCCTGCCTCAGTTCCAACCGCATGGATATAGGTTGTAGGCGAGCCATGCGTTCGGCAATTTTATCCGCACCCGTATCAAGCAACAAAAGCGTACAAAGACAATGCATTGCGTTCTCTATCGATGCCGGGTCGGTAAACGGAATAGAAGTGCTAAAACTTTGGTCTTTGTACTTGTAAGTAATACTCGTTCTACCTGCGGTTATCTCAACCGTCTCCACAAAAACTGTGGCGTCCTTGTTTTTTTGAGACCATGTAAACAGTTCGGGTACACCTTCCTCCGAGCGAATGTTATGTACATACTGTGCCACACACTCGTTCACATCCGCATGGTCGCGGCAATATACCAATTGTTTAGCGTGGCGAAACAGTATCAGTTTTTCATTTATTTTTTGTCGTTGGTTAAGAAAGCCCTCGCTATGCGCCTCCCCTATCATGGTGAATATACCTATACTCGGTTGTATTATTTTCTCAAGATTGGCCATCTCACCGGGCTGTGATATGCCTGCTTCAAAAATGCCCAATTCATGATGAGGCTCCAGTAGCCAAACGGAAAGCGGTACACCTATTTGAGAATTGTAACTTTTAGGGCTGCGCACCGCATCGTAATCTTCGCTCAAAAGTTCATACAACCATTCCTTCACTATGGTTTTCCCATTACTGCCGGTGATGCCGATTACAGGTATGTGAAAATGTTGCCGATAATACCCGGCTATTTGTTGCAAAGCCTTTAGGGTGTCTTTCACCAAAATAAAACAGGAACCGAAAAATGCAGAATAATCTACCGGCTTGCTAACGATAAAATTACGTATACCCTTTTCATAGGCCGCCGATATAAAATCATGTCCGTCTCTGCGAGGCGCCGATAGTGCTACAAAAAGGGCATTTTCAGGCTGAGCCACCTTTCGGCTGTCAATCACCAATTCCTCAATAATCACATTGTTATCCTGCTTTACCACACTGCCGCCACACCATTGCGCCAAGGTTTTTATCGTTCTGTTCGGGACCGTATTCATGAGTAAAAAAAGTCGCACCGACAACAGGTGCGACAACAAAAATAAAGTAATTAATGAGGCTATATCTCTATTGCCCTATTTTTATGGAACCGGTTTTAAGGTCGTTTACATGTATATCGCTACCGGGCTTTTTAGTCGTGTCATCCCCTTGGTAAAACTCATAACCCTTTCTAAATATCTTCTCAAACATTTGACGTTGGATGATAACCGTGTCCTTAAAATCGTTGATGGTAGCGTAGAAGCGGTCGGCATCAAACTCCTCTGAAGTATTGGGGTGTGGTACGGTACGGTTCTTACTCCTTTTGTTTAGCGCCATCCAATATACTTCCATGTGTTGCTTTTGCCCGCTATGGCTCTCCATGTCTACCGTGCATCTTTTCAGCGTGTTGGCAATCACAGAATCCAAGCCTATAGTGCCGTTGATATAACCTTCCGCATACAGTCCCTCAAAATACCCCGAGTATATCTTTGCCCTACGTGCGTTAAACTGTAAGCCTTTAAGCTCTTCATCCAACGCCACCGAAATATTGCCGTCTTTTGTTCTGTTCAGGGTAAATGAGTTGAGTGGTTCATCCGGATATCGCACTACTACCGTTTTCAGGTCTTCTTCAGGGATAGAGGCAATTTGCTTGCTTCGCCATACCGATGCATCGGCGCTGTACCTTGTAGCCACATATCCCTCCAAACCGGGTATCTGCACCACGTAGGGCCGCGTGGCTCCTTCCATAAGCATAAATGTGCCCGAATTGCCCGGAGCTTGTCCGCCTACATAAAACTCACGCATCTTATCGCCACTTTTGTCATACAGTTCCACTTTCACCGCTCTTGCCGCCAACATAGCCACAACGTTGTCGTGCATTGACTTGGGAACGGGATAAAGCGGTGTCTGATTGGCCATGGTTTGTAACAGAGTGTTGAGCGGCCCCGATGTTACCGGATGCTGTCCGTTCATAACCCAACCGTTTTCCTTACGCTCCAGTGTTACCGAGCTACCGTTTTTATCCGCAATAAAGATGCGGCCTATGGTACCGGTATCTTTTATTTGAAAGGCGGCTTCCTTTTTACCAAACACTTCATGCTCGCTAAAAACAAAATAATAAACGGCAAAGCCAAGTATGGCCAGCAGTACCAAATAAATCAACGTCTTACCCATCAGGATTTTGTTTTAGTTTCTTTTATCACTTCGTACCTGCGCTTACGGAAGAAGAAATAAGCAGAGGAAAATATCAACACCAGCGCCACGGGAATACCGATGTTCACCACGCGCCATTTTACTTTTTCATCTTTTACACGCTTGGGGTCGAGCATGCGCAGCTTCACTTCTTTTGAGCGTGCTTCTATAAGGCCGCTACGGTCTGTAAGGTATTCTATACAGTTTAGTATAAACTCCTTATTGGCAAAACGCTGGCCCGAATATTTCCAATAGCCCATTTCCACGGGTCCTTCTTTCTGAAAGAAATCGTTCTCCATCAGGTCGCCATCCGATAACACTATCATTGCCCCGGAGCTATCGGCCGCAGACTTAAATTCCATCTTAAGCGAATCGCGCAGCGTAGCCAGGAACTTGGGATGCAACCTGTTGTGGAAGACCGACTTGAACTTGCCTTCGAGTAATACGGCTACGTTTTTATAACCGTTGTTAAACATTTTTTCATCCAGCGGATAATACATCATCCCCATGCTCACGCGCACGGGTACAGATTCCGTGCGGCTATATTGCGACGACTGCAACAATACCGTTTTTTTAATTTCGGGGTTGGTCATGGTGTCGATACTGTTGACAAACTGGCCCATGATGTAATCCAGATTCTTGGCAATGGGATGCGTTGATGTAGGCAAGAACACCGGGAAATAAATCCAGGGACGTAGTTGAATATTTGGGCGTCCGCTTATTTCGCCCTCCGTAACCGGCATGGGCAAACATTGCGGGTATTCTTCCACCAAATCGGCGTTTACACGTACACCGTATTTAAACAACTGATCATCCAGGTTCAGTGGGTACTCCAGCGCTATAAACTGTTGCGAGCCGGCAATACTATCCATAGGCGTATGCAGCTTGTCTATAGCCCACAGCACACGGCCGCCGTTCATAATGTATTGGTCTATTTTAAACTTATCACGGTCATCAAACTCCATGGTAGGCTTGTTGATGATTATGGCGTCATACGTTTGCGGAAGGTATAAACTGTTAATCAAATCCACGGTATCCACCACGTACTGTTTGGCTAAGGTGGTAAGCAGGTCAAAGGTATTGTATCCCAAAGTTTGCCCGTTGCCCATGATATAGGCTACGTGCTTTTTAGCGGGATAGTTGAGCTTATTAATGGCATTGGCAAACTTATATTCCAAAACGGCTTCGGAATTGTTCAGGTTTTGAAACGCGTTCATGCCCATATTGTTTTCCAACAGCGGCACAGGCATCTCTTTACCTTTATACTGTACCAATGCCCAAGGAAACACGATACGTTCGGAATAGCCGGCGTCTCCGCCCTTTGCCTGTAGGTTTACGGGAATCATGCCGCGCTCGCCAAACTTTTGGTATATCTCCACCCTTTCCGCCTCAGCCTTCCCCTCAAAAGGGTCTACAAAACGGAATACCACTTTGTTACCGCTATAATCCCTAATGGATTGCAAGCGCTCACGCGTAGCCTCAGCCAATTTTTGAAAACCTGCGGGAAAATTACCTTTCAGGTATACATCCACCATGGCCACTTCATCCATATCGCGGAGCAGCTTCTTGGTGGCATCGGAAAGGGTGAAACGTTTTTCCGTGGTAAGATCGAGCCCGTAGTGAAAACGGGCAGCAAGTATATTGACGCACAGCAATATGGCAGCCATAATAACAATGCGTATAACGGCCTGCGTTTGTTGTCGTTTTCTCTTAGTTGTGTTGTTCTTTGCCATAGTCGTCTTATGTCTTAATCACCGATAGCCGTATCCCAGGTACGACGATTAAGCGAAAGGCGTGTGAGGGAAATAAAAAGTATGATTAGCGATAAAAAGTAAATCACATCGCGGCTGTCGACAAGCCCGCGGCTTATTGAGTCGTAGTGAAAAGACATGCCTATCATGCTCAGGTAATAATCTATACCCTCTGAAAAAGCGGGGATGGAACTCAGACTCTCGAAACCGCTAAACAGTAAATAGCAAGCAAATAATGAAATGAGGAAACCCACTATCTGGTTACTTGTAAGGGAAGAGCAAAATACCCCAACCGCGGTGAAGGTGGCCGCCAAAAATAACAGGCCGATGTATGAACCTATTATGCCTCCCGTGTCAATGGTAAAATCGCCGACGGTAAGGTTTTGAATGGTGTAGATGTAAATAAGCGTGGGGATGAGGGCAAACACGACCAATGTCAAACTCGCAAAATATTTGCCGAGTATAATATCTGTATCCTTAACCGGCTTGGTAGACAACCACTCAATGGTGCCCACCCTAAACTCATCGGCAAAAGAGCGCATGGTAATCGCAGGTATCAGCAACAGTAAAAACCAAGGCGCCATTTCAAAAAAACGGTCGAGCGAGGCATAGCCAAAGTCCAGTATGCTTGAATCGGGTATAATCCACAAAAACAAACCGCAGGCTACCAAAAACACCAGCATGGCCACATAACCTACTATGGAGCTGAAAAAAGAGTTAATCTCTTTGACGAAAATACTGAGCATGTATGTGCGTGGTTGTGTTTAGAACGGGCAAATATAGTAAAATGACGGCTGTTTATCCGTCATGCCAATGTGTTAAAGATTGCATTACGGCAACATATATGTATTTGCACTCCCGCTCGCATTTTAACATATCGGGCAGTTAAAATCAGGTATTTTTGGCCGCGAAATACCCCTGCGTGAAACGAATTAAGAAATATTACTATAATGCTAACACGCATAAGTTCGAGAAGTTTGAGCAGCCGTTGCGCCAGCGGTTGCTAAAGCTGTTAGGGTTTGTTTCCGCCACCATAGTAACCGGGCTGATATTCGTGGCGGTGGTTTTTCGCTTCCTGGATTCCCCAAAAGAAAAACTGATGGCTGCGGAACTGAAACAGATGAAGGAACAGTTCAACGCACTGCAACAGGAACTGAATACGGTGAATAATTCGTTGGCGGAACTGGAAGAACGCGACAATAACATATATCGCTCCGTATTTGAATCTGCCCCCCTACCCGACAGCATACGTAAAGGAAAGGAATATGCCAAGTTGAGCCAAATGCGTATGGCCTATGTAGCCACGGAAGACGTTATCGAGAACACCCAAAAAGGACTCGCGGCTTTAAAACGCCGGGTAGCCATCCAAAAGCGTTCTTATGACACACTTGAAGAATTGGTACGCTCGAAACAGGAAATGCTGAGCGCCATACCGGCCATACAGCCCATATCCAACAAAACGCTGGAGCGCCTGGCATCGGGCTTTGGTTATCGCATAGACCCGATATACAAAACGCCAAAGATGCACACGGGTTTGGATTTTTCCGCAGCAACAGGCACACCCATATATGCCACGGGTGACGGGCGTGTGACAACAGCAGGATTTGACAACGGCGGAGGATACGGTTACCACGTTATCATCAACCACGGCTACGGCTACGAAACACTATACGGACACATGGTGCGTATAAAGGTGCGCAACGGAGAACGAGTGAAACGTGGACAGGTAATAGGTTGGGTAGGCAGCACGGGCAAAAGTACAGGGCCCCATTGCCATTACGAGGTAATCAAGAACGACAATAAAATAGATCCCATACATTTCTTCTTTAACGACCTTACCGCATCGGAATACGAGCGTATCACACGCATAGCGGCTGCAGGCAACCAGTCTTTCGACTAAGGTTTACGCACAAACTTCAGGCGGAGGCTTTCTCTGCCCTTTACCTGCATCACACGAATATCGCCATAGCCCAATTCGTTCAATGCTTTAACCACATCCGGCTCGTGAAAGTCTCGCCCTATAAGATAACCGCTCTTTTTAATTTTTGGCAACCAAGGTGCAATTATGTATTTATGAAACTCCGGCGTACTGATGCGATAATTGAAACAGTCATAAAAGACAAAATCAAAGTGCTCATCGGGAAAATTTAATGCGATTTTAGCGGCATCACCCTTAAAAAGCTGTGCACGGTTACCGAATCGCGCCGCCCTTTCCCTACACTTCCTTTCGTTCTCGGCATTGTGCGCGTAGGGGCTGTTGGGTTGGTCTTCCCAAAGGTCCATTCCCACCATCTGAAGTTCGGGATTCTTACGCAGGAATACCACAAAAGAGCGCCCTGCCTTTACCCCAACCTCTGCCCCACGCTTTAAACCCTGTTCTTTTATAAAGGATGCCAACTCATAGTACCAAAGCTTATAGCGCAGCCATCGGAAGAAATTCATAATCATTATTTGAAATAAATATAGTGCTATTTAGCCGGGGAACAATAGTCCCTGTGCAGGTAACGGAGGCAACAGCCCCGTATGGCGTTCCACTTTACCCACATCGGCAATATGCCACACTTCCCAATCTTCTTTATGTAGCCGCTCGGATATATACGCCCGATGACAATGCCGCCAAGATGCCTCGGCGCACATGTATGCCAATCGTTTTTGCATGGCTATGTCTTTTAACCGAGCCAACTCATTATTAAAAGTATCGGTTTCCATATAGGCAACGTAGCCTCCTGCAATTTGCTTTTTACCGCCCAGCGCAGGTAAATGAACGTACGAAATGCCTGCACCGGCTAAAGATTGCTCCAAAGCGGCGCGGTTAAATTGCGGGAACCTTGACGAGCCGGGAAAAGAACGTACATCTGCCAACAGCTCGATGCCGAAAGACTGCAATTTGCCTATGAGTGCTTGTACATCTTTGTTGGAATGTCCTATGGTGTAAACTTGTTTCATGCCGCCCCTCAGGGCAAGTTAAGCCATCTTAACCTTCAAGATGTATGGAAATTACTATCATGCGGGTATTTATCCCGTCCAAAGCATTACTCAGCGGTATTTTGGGGTCTCTAAACTGCTGGTTCATCAGCCCCTGGCTCAGCTTTATTTCGGGAGAAAAGATAAAATTGGGGTAGTAAAACTCAAAACCGGCCCCTATTTCGTAGCCCATATCAAAGGGTTTTACTTTGATAAACTCATCGGCACGACGGGAGCGCGCATTGGCGGCAAGGTCAAAATCAAACTTCATACCGCCGAGCGCATAAAAGCGAAAGTTAACGATACGGTCGCTCTTAAACTTCAACTGAACGGGCAAGTGCATGTAAATAGACTCGATGGAACGGTCTGAAATACTGTCCTGCATGGCACTCGAGCGCATATTGAAGTACATCCTTTTCTCCGCAAAAGACAATGACGGCACCGTCCTCAAGTCGAATCGGTTGTTCAGGCGCAGGTTTCCCATAATACCCAGGTTAAAGCCGGGCCTAAAAGTGGAAAGTATTTGTTTAAAGCTGTCTGTAAGCTGAAAAGATTCGCTGTACTTAAACCGATACTGCGAAAAGTTGGTACCGAATGTGATACCGAAGTAGTACTGCTTGTTATCATGTTCGGGCATGTTGGGTATGGCACCTTGTCCCTGAACACGTTGTGCAAAACACAACACGATAAACAATAATACTATAATACGACCTCGCAGCATGAATAACGGTAAAGATAACGTTCGAAAATCAATATACAATATGCGAGCAAGGGGCTTTATGTTCAACATTTAACTTTTTGTATACAAAGGCAACTTAACTTTGTCTCATCAAAGAATTTTCACCCGCCATTATGAGCGCTCACATCTCACCCCTCTAAAGGGTGAGATTTTTTATTTGGGCAACCCTTCTTTTTCCCGCTGCTCATTCACAAAATCCATACCGAAGGTCAACTTCTTGGCGGCGGGAGCTTTATTGTCAATCATCCTCCAGAAAGGTGTAATATCCTTAATCGGCGTGCCTGCAGTCAGTTCCTCATACGCATGTTCTGCCGTTATACGCAAAGCAATACCCGAAGTTACCGGGCAGGTATATTCGGCTCCATAGTCTGCGGCAAGGTCTTTACGCATCTGCTGCAAAGAAGTATGTACACCTTCCGGTATACTGCGCAGGTATTTATCCACCACTTCGGGCGTAACGATAAGCATTTTCGCGCCTTCGGGTATATCCGCAAACTTCTTTGCGGTACGCTCCACATGAGGTACCATATTGGGCTTCATCTTTTCCGCCCAGGTTTTTCTCTTGTTGCCCATTGACATAGAAATAGTTTGCAAATTAAATAGTAAATAGGACAGTTAGCGCATAAGCGATATGAAAGGCTTTCCATACGACTTGCGGCACAAACCGACGAAAGACACATAAGCGGCAAGAAATATATCGCACTTCTTTGAGCCGATTCGGTTGTCATCCGCGTAAAAAATAACCAACTAAAAAATATCAAAAATTACCGGTACAATCAAAAAAGCCCCTTTTTATAAAAAGAGGCTTTTTTGATGACAATTCGGGTTAGGGGCTATTGTTTCACCAGCTTTTGACCGGCCACCCCTTTGGCTGTCTGCACTTGTATGTAGTACATGCCCGGCACCATCGCCTTCATGGATATTACATGCTTTTCGCTATCGGGTATTGCGGACATCATTACCTTACCGCTCACATCAAAAACAATTATTTTCAACATCCTTTCATTCCCTGTTTGTATAAACAGTTCATCTGCCACGGGATTGGGATACAAACGTATTTGAGGAATGCCTGAAACCGTAACCGATGTGGTTGGCGTTTTGATGCAACGGACACTAAGACCGTGACCGCGAGGAGAGCAGGCAAGGCCGAAGCTTGCCGAGTTACCGCTAGCGCGTGCAATATACGCGGAAGGCTCACTTTGCGGACAAACATCGCTGCTCCAAAAATACGCGGTATTACCTACTTGCTCCAAAGCTCCGTTATTGCCTGCTCCGCCGTTTCGGCGGCCTGCACCCGCTATCTTCAGCCCGGAAGCAAAGGCCGAGGAAACATCTGAAATACCTTCTTTAGTGCGTACTTCTCTCCATTCCAAATTGTTCGGCACATGCCAATCGCCACCCAATATTTTTTTGCAAGGGTCGCACCCGTTGGTGGCAGTTATATCTGCAACGGTTGCCGCCGACCACTTATCGGTATCTGAGCCTCCGGCCCACCAACCCGGGTAATAAAACGGGCTGCCGGTAACACTTCCCGTACCGGTAGGATCATTGGGTGTGGGTGTTCCGTTATGAATATTATCCGGGTTTCGCGACTGGTGGCCGTCATCCATACGCCCCCATTGATATAAACCTCCGTAAGACAATGTATCGGTTTCCGAAACGGCGACACGTGCCGCACCCAGGTTCTGCTGCAACCACATATTGGTATCCTTTGCCACGATATAGGTATAAGTGATACCATCGTTGCCGGTTACGGTACCGGTAGTACCTATCTGCTGAGCTGCTGCGCCATGCGTTATTAAAGCACAGGCAAACATTAATGTCAAAATCTTATTCATAATATTGTTTTTACAAAGTTGACGTAACCTAACGCACCACCAATTACCGCAAAGACGGTATTTTACCATCCGTGCCACCGGGTATATGCTTGTGGCCGCCTCGGCCAAAAACATAGGCAATTCTCCGTATCTTTGCATCCAAACATTTCAATTACCGATGTAGAATATAATTTCTTCCGAAAACCGAAAAGCGAACTCATCAGGAGTATATCGCCTATTTGTTAACCACTACAGGAAAGAAATTATGCTTATTGCCCAAAACATCGGCTATACACACCCCGACAAAGAACAACTATTCGAAAATATCTCCTTCGGCATAGTCAAAGGAGACAAGATTGCCATTACCGGTAATAACGGCACCGGCAAATCCACATTACTGCGTATACTGGCCGGCTGCATTGCGCCGTCATCCGGCAGCATACAAACCTCGGCCTCCCGTTACTATGTGCCACAACATTTTGGCAACCACAATCATTACACCGTGGCAGAGGCTATGGGGGTAAGTACCAAACTAAGAGCACTGCGCGACATATTGGCCGGCAACACCACCGAGGAAAACTTTGCGCTGCTAAAAGACGACTGGACGATAGAAGAGCGTTGCAAGGAGGCCATGGACTACCTGCGAATAAAGGAGTTGGATATGGACCAACCGCTGAGCACACTAAGCGGCGGACAAAAAACCAAAACCTTTCTTGCAGGTATTCGTGTGCACCAACCGCAGATTGTATTGGCAGACGAACCGACAAATCATATGGACACTACGGCCCGCAGAGTGTTGTATGACTACATCGCCGAAACAAAAGATACATTGGTAGTGGTAAGCCACGACCGCACTTTGCTTAACCTCTTGCACACTACTTGGGAATTGAGCCCCAAAGGCATTACCGTGTACGGAGGCAATTATGATTTTTATACCGACCGCAAGGCAGAAGAAGCCGAGGCGCGCAGCCGTGAGATAGAGCATAAAGAAAAAGAGCTGCGCAAAGCGAAGGAAACGGCAAGAAGCGCCATGGAACGACAACAAAGAACCGACGCCCGCGGAAAAAAGAAACAAGAAAAAGCCGGGCTACCCACCATAGCAATGAACACACTGCGCAACAATGCGGAAAAAAGCACGGCAAAAACAAAAGAGGTACATGCCGAAAAAACAGGCAGCCTCGCAGCCGAATTACAACATCTGCGCGAGGCACAACCTTCCGTTGAAAAAATGAAGGCAGCCTTCAGAAGACCTGATTTGCACCATGGCAAAATCCTATTTCGTGCCGAAGGAATAAATATCTCTTACGGAGGCAACAATATATGGGCAAACCCGCTATCGTTTGAGATAAGAAGCGGAGAACGCATAGCCATAAAAGGCGCAAACGGTTCAGGCAAAACCACCCTGGTAAAATCACTACAAGGCTTACACTCCGTATCCTCGGGCAACTTAGACATACAGGAAGCCGGCATTGCTTATATAGACCAGGAATACGCACAGGTAGATGATAATTTATCCGTGTACGAACAAGCACAACGCTTTAACACTACCGCCCTGTCGGAACATGAAATAAAAATATGGCTGACCCGATTCCTGTTTACAAAAGAGCTTTGGCATAGACGGTGCGCCACTTTGAGCGGTGGAGAAAAAATGCGCTTGGCATTGTGTTCCGTTACCATCGGCAACATAGCTCCGGACATTATGATACTGGATGAGCCCACCAATAACCTGGACATCGGCAACATGGAAATACTTACCGAGGCGGTGAATACTTATAACGGTACTGTCATAGCCATATCGCACGACGAGTATTTCCTGAAAGCGATAAACATAAACAGAAGTATTATACTTTAGCGAAGAAAAACAGCCGTATGTAACAAAAGTCACCTACAAATCGAGATGTTTTACACACCTTTACCGCTTAATTCACTTTATGGAAATTGCTGGTTATTTGGCATCGGTACTTATCGGGATATCACTGGGGCTTATTGGGGGCGGCGGCAGTATACTTACGGTTCCCGTGTTGGTATATCTCTTTCATACGGAAGCGGTGTTGGCCACCGTGTATTCACTTTTTGTGGTAGGCAGCACAAGCGTGGTAGGCTCGGTATCTTATTTCAGGAAAGGACAGGTAAACCTTAAAACCGCCGCGGCTTTCGGGCTACCCTCCATCATATCGGTGTTCCTTACGCGTACCTATGTGGTGCCGGCCATTCCACAACACTTGTTTTATATAGGCGGTTTCGAGATTACGAAAAGTATAATGCTGATGCTGCTGTTTGCCACGCTTATGGTATTTGCCTCTTACAGCATGATAAAAAAGAAAAGCGGAGCTGAGGAAGAACCAATGACGCCCTTCAATTATACACGGGTAGCCGTGCAGGGCTTGGCTGTGGGAATGCTTACAGGCCTTATCGGCGCCGGCGGAGGATTTCTTATCATACCCGCATTGGTAAACCTGTTACGTTTACCCATGAAAACGGCCATAGGCACTTCGCTGGTTATTATTTCCGCCAATTCCTTGGCCGGTTTTGTCTTTTCCCTGCTCAACTATACCGTGCAATGGCAACTCCTACTTACGATTACGGCCATAGCCATTGTGGGCATATTAATAGGCAGCTACCTATCTACCAAAGTTGACGGTAAGAAACTTAAACCTGCTTTCGGGTGGTTTGTGCTGATAATGGGTCTCTATATCATTATAAGAGAAACCTTACTAAAATCATAAATCAATGTGACTAAAGTAACAAAACGGCTGACTTAAGCTTCAGACCTTTGCTTTATCAACGACGATTTTAAACCACCGAAAAATGAACGTAGAACAAATTTATACCGGATGCCTTGCACAAGGCGCTTACTATATTACCTCAGGCGGAGAAGCCGCAATTGTAGACCCGCTAAGGGAAACGCAACCTTATATTGACCGGCTTGAAAAAGACGGCGTGAAGCTGAAATATATCTTCGAGACACACTTTCATGCCGACTTTGTCAGCGGACACTTAGACCTAAGCAAAAAAACAGGTGCGGCAATAGTGTACGGCCCCACCGCCAAGCCCGAATTTGAGGCCATAGTTGCGGAAGACAACCAAGTATTTCAATTAGGTGATGTAAAAATAAAAGTGCTGCACACGCCGGGTCATACATTGGAAAGTTCCTGTTTCCTGTTGATAGACGAAAACGGGAAAGATAGTGCATTGTTTAGCGGCGATACCCTGTTCCTGGGAGATGTGGGCCGTCCGGATTTGGCACAAAAGGCCGCTAACATGACACAGTATGAACTGGCCGGGCTTCTGTACGACAGCCTCTATACCAAGATAATGCCGTTGGCAGATGATATAACGGTTTATCCCGCACACGGTGCAGGCTCGGCATGCGGCAAAAACATGATGAAGGAAACCGTTGACAGTTTGGGTAACCAAAAGCAAATGAACTATGCACTTAACCAACCCGACAAGCAATCATTTATAAAAGCAGTAACAGACGGGCTTCTACCTCCACCCGCCTATTTCGGCATGAATGTGGCCATGAACAAAAAAGGCTATGAAAGCTTTGACGAAGTGCTGAAGCATGGCCTCCGTGCGCTAAGCCCCGATGAATTTGAAATGGCAGCCGATGCTACCGGAGCTTTGATATTGGATGCGCGCGGCGATAAAGATTTTGCATCGGGTTTTATCCCGCAATCTATAAACATAGGTCTTAGCGGCGATTTTGCACCTTGGGTGGGCACGTTGATAGTGGATGTGCAACAGCCCATACTGCTGCTAACGGATGAAGGGAAAGAACAAGAAGCCGTTACAAGGCTGAGCCGCGTGGGATTCGACAATGTAGAGGGCTACCTGAAAGGCGGATTTGCGGCTTGGGCAGCTTCGGGTAAAGAAACGGACAAAATAAACCGGATAACTGCCGAAGAGTTTGCACGACAACTGAAAGCCGACGGTCATAAAATAATAGACATACGGAAGGAAAGCGAATACGCTGCCGAACACCTAGAAGACGCATATAGCAAGCCTCTGGCCTACATCAACGATTGGATAAAAGACATCAATCCCCAAGAGCATTTTTATATGCACTGTGCGGGCGGGTACAAGAGTATGATTGCCGCAAGCATTTTACAGGCACGCGGTTATCGCAATTTCTCGGAAGTGGAAGGCGGATTTAAAGCCATAAGCGAAACCGATGTACCCAAAACAAATTATGTATGCCAAAGCAAGGTATTGCCCGGCTAAAAAAGACAGTGAAGCGGTGAAGATGGGTACGACTAAGCAAATTACGTTCACCCGGCCGGGTAACACCGGCGGGTAACGTAATTATAGTATCAACTAAAGTGTAACCATAAAAAACAATACTTATGAAACAAAACATGAGTGGCGCCGACAAGGCGCTCCGCATCTTGGTGGCCGTTGCCATTGCAGTACTTTATTTTACCGGGGCCATATCCGGCACGGCGGCCATAGTGGCGGGTATCATTGCAGTCATATTCGTCCTCACATCGTTTGTGGGCTTTTGTCCGCTTTATACCATATTCGGCATTAGCACATTAAAGAAGAAGCAGTAGTAAAAAAATACCTGAAAAATTGGGAGCTCATGCGCATCTGCGTTTTGCCGATGGGGTAATATAGCCATAGTGCGAATTTAACAAGGACAAATTTACGGCGGCCTGCTGTTTGGCTTGGGTTGGGCGCTTACGGGCGCATGCCCGGGACCACTATATGCCCAAATTGGTACAGGAGCCTTAATAATTGTCGTAACATTGCTCAGTGCCATTGGCGGCACATGGGTGTACGGATTGTTAAGAGACAAGCTACCTCACTAACTAACCATGCGTATTGAAAAAGCACTGAAATTAATAATTATATTGTGGCTATACACAGTGCGGGTGCATGCCCAACAGCATTTCAATACATGGTTACGAGGTACCGTTAATTACAAGTATAACGAAAGAATATCAACAGAGGCAGAACTGCAACACCGGCGGCAAAACGGGTATGAACGCACCCTTCCTTGGGAACAAAACCTGATGTATAGCTTTCGGGTCAGGGTACACTACAATATTTCTCAGCGGTTTAGATTCACCCTGTCGCCGTTTGCAATATTCGACAACTACAAAATCATTGAGGCACGGGAAGACGGAAATGCGAAACCTATAAAGGAATACCGCTTTGCCACTGCGGTAACGGTGCAACAACCCTTATCGAAAAAGTTGGGCTTTACGCATCAAACAGGCCTTGAGTATCGGATATTTCAATTGCCCACCCCTGATATCCTCCGGCTCAGAAGCAAGTTTGAACTACGCAGGCGGTTTTCTTCAAATGTTGCGGTCGGTGCCTATGAAGAGATATTGGTCAATGTAGGCGGCCTAACGCCCGCACATATTTTTGACCAAAACCGCCTATCCGGGTATATTACTTACAACCTAAGTAATCAATGTAAGTTGGAAGCAGGATACATCTACATTCACCGGCTACAACTAGTCACCCATAAAGAACTGGATGAGCACGATAGCTTTTTGAATCTTACCTTCATGTTTTGATTGCCAAAAGACCACTTTTACATTACTATAGAAGTGTCAAATGATAGCATTTAACACTTCTATAATAGTATTACTACCGCAACTGATGTAAATACTTTATTTTTGCCCCCGAAACAGGTAGCTATGGCCATTACTAAGGTTAACATATTCAAGAAGTTACTCGAAATACTGCATTACGAAAAAGAGGAGATTTCGGCCATATACTTTTATACGGTTTTCAGCGGACTGGTACAATTGTCGCTGCCGTTGGGCATCCAGGCCATTATCAGCTTTGTACTGGGCGGTACCATATCCACCTCTTTGGTGCTACTCATCATCATGGTTATAGCAGGCGTATTTGTCGCCGGATTGTTACAGGTTAACCAAATGAAGCTGATTGAGAAAATACAACAGCAGTTATTTGTCCGTTATTCCTTCCGCTACGCACACACCATACCCAACCTGGATATGGAGAAAGTAGACGGTTATTATCTCCCCGAATTAGTTAATCGCTTCTTTGATACGGTATCGCTGCAAAAAGGTATATCCAAGCTGCTGCTGGACGTACCGGCGGCCACCATACAAATTCTATTCGGGCTTATACTGCTGTCTTTCTATCACCCGGTGTTTATCTTCTTCGGCGTGATGCTGCTTATTGTTCTGTACCTGATATTGCGGGCCACAAGCAACAGAGGATTGGAAACCAGCCTCCGCGAAAGCGATTATAAATATAACGTAGCGGGCTATCTGCAGGAAATGGGCCGCGTCATCACTTCGTTGAAGTTTTCCAAAAACAACTCTATGCACCTGCACAAAACCGATGAATACGTTACAGGTTACCTCGAGTCGCGTACGGCGCACTTTAAGATACTCCTGTTCCAATATTGGACGCTGATAGCTTTTAAGGTGGTAATCACCTCCGCAATGCTTATAATAGGCGGTGTACTGTTGGTAAATCAACAGTTGAACATCGGCCAATTTATTGCCGCGGAAATAGTTATCCTAATGGTAATAGGCTCCGTAGAAAAATTAATCATAAACCTTGACAAAGTATATGATGTGCTTACCTCGGTAGAGAAGTTATCGAAGGTATTGGAAAAGCCCATTGAGCATAATGGCACGGTAATACTTCCGAGTACCGATAAAATAGGCCTCGCCGGTCAAAACCTCTCTTTTGGTTACCGGCCGGAGCACCCTACTTTGAAAAATATCACCTTCGATATCCTTGCGGGTGAATCCGTTTGCCTGCAAGGTGCTTCGGGCGCGGGTAAATCTACCTTACTACGGCTGCTTACGGGTGCCTTCCCATCCTTTACCGGAAACCTGCTGGTAAATGATATACCGATTGCCAATTACGACATGAATTCCCTGAGGTCTAACACCGGTATCATGTTGCACACGCAGGAGATATTTCAAGGTACGATACGCGAAAACATTTGTATGGGCGACGATAGTATCAGCTACCACGAGTTAGACAAACTGGCGTACATCGTGGGTTTGAAATCATATATAGACCAACAGAAGGAAGGTTACGATATCGTGCTGCAACCCACCGGACAACACATGTCGGGGCGCATCAGTAAAAAAATATTACTCATGCGCGCGTTGATACACAAACCCAAATTACTGCTGCTGGAAGAGCCTTGGTTAGGATTGGAAGAGCAATATGCCATGCAGATACAAGATTACCTGCTTACAAAGCTGACCGACACCACAGTCATCGTGGTAAGCAACGATAAAGCTTTTGCCACAAAATGTGATAAGGTTATAGTATTGGATAACGGCAATATCATATCAACAATCGAAAACTAAGATGAAGGAAATAAAAAGGATAGTTGAAACGGAAACTCGGGGAAAGCCGTTGCATGCCTTCTCCACGGTTTATCGTATAGGCAGGCGCAGCAGGGTGAGGTATTGGTTTTACGGCATATTGGCTGCCATGCTTATCATATTGATATTGCCATGGACGCAAAACATAAGAGCAAGAGGTACGGTAACCACTCTGCGGCAAGAGCAAAGGCCGCAGGAGCTGAATACCATAATCGCCGGACGTATAGTGAAGTGGTACGTGAAAGAGGGGGATTTTGTACACGCGGGCGATACCATTGCACAATTGGCGGAGATAAAAGACAACTACCTTGACCCCCAATTATTGGATAGAACCAAAGATCAAATCAAGGCAAAAAACACCTCTATAGAATCTTACAACCTGAAGGTGATGGCTACCGATGCCCAAATGCAGGCCATGCAACAGGCAAGAGAGCTGAAACTGCAACAACTGAACAACAAAGTGCAACAGTTGCATCTAAAAATCATCAGCGACAGTATGGAGGCGATAGCCGCTACCAACGAGATGAAAATTGCCGAGGAGCAATACCGCCGCCAACAAATAATGCGCGACAGCGGGCTGGCATCCATGGTACAATTGGAGCAGCGCAACCAAAACTATCAAAACAAGATGGCGAAAAAAATAAGCGCCGACATTAAATTCACCAATACCAAAACAGACCTTACCAATACCCGTATAGAACTGAACCAGGTAGAACAGGAATATGCCGAGAAGATATTTAAAGCGCAGGGAGAACGCGCCACTGCCGAAAGCGAAATAGCGGCCGGACAAGGCGAATTGGCCAAACTGTCCAACCAATTTACCAACTACAGCATCAGGGCCGGGCAATACTACCTGCTTGCCCCGCAAGACGGCCAAGTGGTGAAGGCCACCAAAGCCGGTATAAACGAAATAGTAAAGGAGGGCGAAAAGCTGGTGGAAATTGTGCCCGCGCATATAGAGTATGCGGTGGAAATGTTTGTGCGCCCGGTAGACCTTCCGCTTTTATCCGTGGGCCAAAAAGTGCGCTTTATGTTCGACGGTTTTCCGGCGATAGTGTTTAGCGGATGGCCACAATCCTCCTATGGCACCTTTGGCGGACGTGTTGTGGCCATAGAGAGTTCCGTGAGCCCCAACGGTAAATTCAGGATACTGGTGGGGGAAGACCCCAAGGACAAACCTTGGCCCAAGGCCTTACGCATGGGTACCGGTGCAGCCGGCATAGCCTTGCTTAAAGACGTGCCTATATGGTACGAACTTTGGCGTAACATCAACGGCTTTCCCCCCGATTATTATCAACCTACAACGCAGACCGCGAATGACAAGAAAAAGTAGATACCTCTTGCTTGCGTTGCTGTTTATGTATGGCTATGCCGCAGGCGACACCACATTTGCCCTAAGCAAAGACGAGTTTCTGGGTATTGTAAAAACCTACCACCCGGTAGTGAAACAAGCCGCGCTGCAAGTAAACCGCGCGGAGGCAGATGTACAGGCCGCACGCGGAAGCTTCGACCCGAGCGTGGACGCCGGGCTGGACCGCAAAACATTCGACGGCAAGCTTTACTACAGCTATTTTAACCCGCAAGTTACCATACCCACATGGTACGGTATAGATATAAAGGCCGGACTGGAAGAAGTGATAGGTGAACGGGTAACATCAGAAGCCACCTTGGGGAAAACAAGCTACTTAGGCGTTAAAATACCGGCAAACAACCTGCTGTTTGACCGCCGCAGGGCGGTACTGCGCCAGGCACAGAGCTTTGTGGAACTGTCGGAAGCCGAGCGCCGCCTCACCATAAACGACCTGCTTTATGACGCGCTTGCCGCCTATTGGAACTGGGTGCGCGAATACTACAACTACACCGTCATCAGCGAAGCCGTAAGGGTAAACGAGGAGCGGCTGAAGTTTGTGCATATAGAGTATGAACAAGGTGCACGACCCGCGATAGACACTACCGAAGTATCGGCTCAACTCCAAAATTTTTATCTGCAACAAAGCGATGCACTACTCGCCTTTCGCAATGCGGGTTTCGAGCTTTCCAACTACCTGTGGCTGGATAACAATACGCCCATGGATTGGCGTGCGGATATACTCCCCGCCGATATGGAAGTGTTTAAAGATAACAGCATACCCCAACTGGAAGAACTGGTGTCGGATGCCGGGATAAACCACCCCAAGATATTGAGCCTAGGCTTTAAAACAGATGTACTGGAAACGGAAAGAAGGTTAAAGGCGCAATACCTGTTGCCGAAGCTAAGCGTAAGCGCCAACCTGCTAAATAAGGGCTACGATGCCCCCGAAAGAGTAACTATGCCATTTTTGGAAAACAATCATAAGCTAGGCGTAGACTTAAGCGTGCCGCTGCTGTTTAGAGAAGCACGTGGTAACTACCGTGCCGCAAACATAAAGTTGCAAGAAATCTCCTTGGAAAGAGAGCGCACCGTACTGCAAATAGAAAACAAAATAAAAAGCTACTACAACGAAGTACTGCAACTGGGCACGCAAATTATCATATACGAGCAGGCATTAAACAACTACCAAAAATTATTTCGCGGTGAGCAAATAAAGTTTGAAACCGGCGAGAGCACCCTTTTCCTGCTCAACTCTCGCGAAAACAAGATGCTGGAAGCCACACAAAAGCTGTATGAGTTGCGTACCAAATGGCACAAGAGTTATGCTGCTTTGCTATGGGCTGCCGGCCGGCTTTCCTGATTATTCGGCCTTATCGCCCTTATAGGCGTCCAGCGTGTTGAACACCAATTCCTGCAAAAATTGCATCAGCAATACCGCATCCTTCTTGCCGCCAAAATCGGTAAGGCGAGGCAAATGGTCTTTAAAGTACATTTGACGGTGAGCGGTTTCTATAAGTGTGCTGCCTAAAGAGTGCGGGAAAGGAAAGCCGGGCTTGTATTCCAGAAACACTTCTGCCACACGATGACAAAGGTCTTTGTAGGGCTTAAACAGCATGGCCTTGTTATCCTCGGTTACATGCTTGGTAAGGTAAGATTTGTCGCCTTCGGCTATTACTATCTCGTGCAGCACGTTTTTATCTATATGCTCCAGCACAAAGTTGTCTGTGGCCTGAAAGGTCAGCAGGTTGATAATAACGTTTATTTTCTCGCGGGGGTCTTTCAGGTTATTGGTATGAAATATCAGTTGATATTCCATCCAAGTCCAAAACCAAGTGGTGATATAGGTGAGTAAACGATGCTTGTTCTCGAAATACCGATAAACGCTGGCCTCCGTGGTACCGATATCGATAGCTAGTTTTTTAAACGTAAAGTCCTCAAAACCTATCTCGTTTATCATTTTAATACCGTTCCTGATGATGCTCTTACCCAATTCCGAAGATTCGGGGTCGCGAACATACAGTGCGGTATTCATCTTTATTTTTAAGTGTAATTCCATACGTTTTTTTGGGGTACTGTAAAATTAACACTTAAGATTGAAAAGCAATCATAAATGAGATAGATACGCCGAAAGGCAATAGTAATGCTATCGCTTATTTTTTCGGGTACTCCACAAAGCCCATAGTATCAACGGGGGTTGAAAGAACAGCCGTGTAAAGCGTTTGGCATCGGTATCCAGCCCAAACGCGTCTATTTGCTTATTATACTGGTGAATGTTACCCGGGAATACGGCAGCAAAAAAAGCCGCCGTGATTGCGCCTGCGGTCGGGCGGTATCGCTTGGGTGCCGCTATCAATGATAATCCCAAAGATATTTCTGCCACGCCCGACAGTAATACCGTAGTATCCTTATCGGTAGGCACCCAATCGGGCACCTGGGCTTGAAACTCCTCCCTGGCAAAACTTAGGTGGCTTGTGCCGGCGAGGGCAAGCATGGCACCCAGCAGTATGCGTGCCACGTTTCGAGATTTTTCGTTCTTACACATCATTCGCTTGGTTTTGTAAAAGGGAGAAAAATTCGGGCCGGGAAGGGATTTAAAAAAGAAACGTCCCGTTTTTGCGGGACGTTGATGCAGAGAGGAAGGGATTCGAACCCTCGATACGTGTTACCGTATACCCGCTTTCCAGGCGAGCCCCTTCAACCACTCGGGCACCTCTCTGTAGGGGGCAGCAAAAGTAATGATTTAGCTTAGTATTTAAAAAGTTTTTCGGCATTTTCCGTGGTTATTTTTGCCACCTCTTCCAAGGCTATGCCTTTCAGTTCGGCTATCTTTTGGGCCACGAGCACGGTGTATGCGCTTTCGTTACGCTTACCCCTATACGGCGTAGGCGCCAAATACGGGGCATCCGTTTCCAACACTATATGCTCCAAGGGCGTTTCTTTCACTACATCCTGCAAACCGGCTTTTTTAAAGGTAATCACACCACCTATCCCCAAGTAAAAGCCTAAATCCGCTATTTGCGCTGCCTGCTCTTTGGTGCCGCCAAAGCAATGAAATACACCGGTTAGTTTTCCGTTCTGCTTTTTGCGCACCACGTCTATACATTCGTCGGTAGACTCGCGGCTGTGTATCACTATAGGCAAATCATACTGCAAAGCCAAGTCTATCTGCCGCTCAAATGCTTCATATTGTTGGGCTTTAAAAGTCAGGTCCCAATAAAAGTCCAAACCTATTTCGCCAACCGCATAAAATCTCTCAGCAGCCAGTTGTTTTTCCACAATAGTCAGTTCATCACGGTAATGCTCTTTTACATAACAAGGGTGCAAACCCATCATGGGGAAACAATTATCGGGGTACTTACGCGCGATGCGCATCATTCCCTCAATAGTGGTACTGTCGCAATTGGGCATGTACATGCGGCCTACGCCTGCGGCTAAGGCACGGTCAATTGCAGCGTCATCGTCTATAGTCAGTTGCTCGTCGTATAAATGCGTATGTGTATCTATATACATCTTCAAATTTGGGGCAGGGCTTTCACCTGCAAATTATGTTCTTTACAATAAGCCAGCACGCGCGGTAACGCATAACTCATTCGCTCCCATGCCTTCTCGCTGTCGTGAAACACCACGATACTGCCCGGTTCGATATTCTTGAGTACATTATCCAGGCACTGCTCACCGGATATACCGCGATCAAAATCGCCACTCAGCACATCCCATATATATATTTGCCAACCTTCTGCTTTCAGCCGGCGTATCTGCGCTTGGCGTATGCGGCCGTAAGGCGGCCTAAACAGGCGACTATGTATGCTCGCCGCCGCCTTTTGGATATTATCGAGGTATTGCTCCGTATCTACCTGCCAGCCGTTCAGGTGGTTTTGCGTATGGTTGCCCACGGTATGGCCCTCATCGCGTATGCGGCGATAAATATCGGGGTGCGCCTCCACGTTTTTACCGATGCAAAAAAAGGTACCTTCAGCCTCATATTCTTTTAGCGCGTCCAACACAAATGGCGTAGCCTTTTCATGGGGCCCGTCATCGAAGGTGAGGTATATTGCAGGCTTGTCACCCACAGGCATTTTGCCGGTAAGTCCGCGATACAGTACGCTGTCAATCCACCACGGTATTTTTACCATATATGGCATAGGCGGCAAACCAACGAAATTTTAAGGAAACGAGGCATTTAAATTTTCTCCATGGCGGCCTTACTCATCCATCCGGCGCGACCATCAGGCAAAGTCACCTCAACCATACCTCCGTTTTCACTACCCCATTTTACCGTGGTGCCCTCGGGTACCAGGCTCTGCGATTTGGTGCTTTGAGGTGAGGATACCAAAGGGGTGTCTTGTTTCATTACCACACCTCTGCCGCTGTCCTTTTTATGGCTTGCGGAGAAGAAGGCCAAAACAAGCGTAATGAAATACAGGAGAACCAATACTACGGTAACCTGCGGGGGGAATTGAATTTTATTGAAACGACGCGCCAATATAGCCCCTATGAGTGCCAAAAACAGCACGAGACTCGATATGGCCCAAAAGCTTGCGCGGGAACCGTGCGTCCATGCTTTCCACCATTTTACAAAGAATATTTCGGGTGCGGGCTGTATGCGATTACCGATGCGGTTTTGCGTGAGCAGCAGATTATCTTTCGCATCCTTATAACCGGGGTCTATCCTTAAGGCGCGCTCATAATTCAAAACCGTGGGGCCAATCAGGTTGAGGCGATAATAAGTATTACCCAAATTGTAATACACATCCGCATCTTCCGGTTTGCTTGAGGCAATACCTTCATAGTAGAATGCGGCGCTGTCGTATATCTTTTGTTCGTAAAACTTATTGGCCAGTTGCCATACTTTGTCATAGTCCGGTGAGGCAATGGCCGGTACGCCATTCTTTATCACAAAGAAGAGCAGTAACAACAATGTTCTCATCGGTTAAAAAATTTCTTCCAGTTTACTGATTACTTCCACTGCTTCGCTATACGTTTTGTTCATTTGCTGCAAACCATTGATACCCGCGTACAGTGCGGTTTCACAGTCGTCTATCACGCTTTCGGTTTTTTGTTGCAGCGTAGGGGGTACGCGTTTTGCGGTCATGGCATCATAAGCCTTCTCCCGCGAGAGTGAAGATAAAGGAATATTTAGTTTATCGCTTAAATAAAGCCAAATGGCTTTGGAAACTTCTTCGTAAAACTCACCGCGTTTATTCTCTTTTAAGAATTTCTCAGCGGTTTTCAGGCGTTTGAGCGCCTCTTTATTTGCCCTGCGATTGCGATACGCCACCATATCTTTGGTAAGGGCATCTTCCCTGCGGCGCCATACCAGTACCCCGGCAAACAACAGCAACGAAAATCCGTACATCATCCAATAGTTGGTTTTGAGGAACAAAGGCTTACCGGCAAATGCCAAACTACCCAAGGGCTGCTTGTTGATACCGTGAATATCGCTCATGGCAATATTCTGTGCTTTAACGGCCTTATAGCCCTTGCCTTTATCCACATGCACTTTGGCCGGCTGCGTTTGCAGCGTTACATACTTGCCCGTTTGAGGGTTAAAGTAAGAAAAGCTCAATGCCGGTATGGTATAATCTCCGGGTGTATTGGGCTGTATGGAGTAAGTGATGGTTTTGGAGCCGCTTATGGTGGTGCTGCGCCCGGTAATGGTGTCGGTAACAACGGGGTCGTATGCCTCCAAGCCGTTAGGCAGTTCTAATTTGGGTGCCTCTATAAGCTTCAGGTTCCCACTGCCGTTTATCGTCAGTTTATAGTTCAGCACATCATCGGTGGTGAGTGATGGTTTATCTATAGATGATGTGATAGTAAAGTTACCCACCGCGTTACCGTAGCCTTCGGGTTTACCTTCTTCGGGCAGCGGTAACACCGTAATTTTTACGGGGCTGCTCTTTAGGCTCACCTTTACATCGCGATAAGCCATGGAACCAAACATATCGTCATTGAAAAAAGGATCGCTCATCATCATGCTGCCGAACGACTGAAAGAACGGGTCGTCAAAAAAATCGGCAAATGGATTGTTGCGGCGATTGGTTTTCTGCACAATACGGGCAATGCCTTCGGCCTCTGCAGGGTCAAGTTCCAACGTACCGGTTTGCTGCGGGTAAAGTGCCGATTTTTTTAGTGTAAATACCTGGAATTTCTTGCCGTTTACCACCTCTTCCACCGGTTTCAGTTCTCCGCCTTTGGGTATGTCAAAGTCCTGTGTCCAAAAACCATTCAGCGAGGGCAGCTTGGATATGTTTACCTGCATAGGCAGGCGCGCGTACAACTTGTAGGTTGCGGTTATCTGCTCACCCACATGCACCTTGCTTTTATCCACCACTACCTTTATAAACAGGTTTTGTTTGATTTCATCCATGTTTACCGGCTGCTCCTGCTGCTGTTGCGCTGCGGCGCTTTGCTGCTGCCTCAAGGCCTGCAATTGGCGTTGGCGTTGGCGGCGTATGGCCTCGAAAGGGTCGTCCGCAAAAGGGTCGTATCGTTGCTGCTGCTGTTGTGCCGCCACGCTGCCCTGCACTACTTCCATTTGCAAGGAATTTGACTGGTAAATATGCCCTTGCCCATCCTTGGCCACTGCGGGACCTATAGTAAAATGCCCCGTTCTTTTGGGCTGAACAATGTAAGTGACGGAGATGCTCTGTGTTTGGCTCATATGGCCGTTCACATATTGCACACTGGTGCTTTGGCTGTTATAAGGACCGCCTACCACGTTAAAATCGCGAGACAGTTCGGCAGGGGGTGCAACGGTTTGCAAGTCTTCCGCATTTTGTATGGTATACTGCAATTGCACTTGGTCTTGCACACCCATCTTGTTGGCGCCCGCCGCTGCGGTAAACACAACATTTTGCGCCAATGCGGTACAATATCCTGTCATTGCAGACAGGAATAAAACACAACTACTCCAAATCTTACCTACTTGCATCATTGTCGGGGCGTTCGCAAAAATTGCAACTAAGATAAAATCCGACTGATGAAAACACGGTTAAAGCAGTGTTAAAAAAAATGCTAAATATTTCATTTTAAGACTTCTGTAACCCCTATGAAGTAAAAATGCTCCCGTTTTCGGAAGCATTTGACAAGTGTTATTTAAAAATATTTATGGGGCATAATTTATAGTCCAAGTATTTGATGCCGCATCATAAGAAATAATTATTGAGTGCTCCTGCGAACAAGCACTACAAGGTGTTACCCAATACACATCGGTAGGCGTACATCCGACGGCCATTCTTCCCGTGCAAGCGGTAATGGGCGGGGGACAAAGCGAAGGATCAAAGTTTACCCAACAAAAATCATAAGCAATAAAGTTTGGCAACGCACACCCGATTATTGGCGGGGCAATAACCGTGGTATTTCCTTGAACCAAAAGCGGCACATAGGCCCTTACCGGCGTATTGCAATCCTTCATACAATACCGGTCTACCGAAAAATCGCAATTTGTATTGTTAATAAATGTTTGAGCCTCGACATTTAACGCGGCAACAATAAACGATAACAGCAAAAAAATCTTTTTCATGAAACTATATTAAAAGGTTATCAATTTCATGAAAATATAAATAAAAGTTTATAAAAACAACATTAACTTATTTCATCCGCACTATCAAATATCTCCTTTTAAGGGTCTTATAACTATTGTCTCCAAATTTGCGCCTGCAGACAGGTTGAAACTTGACCAAACCACTTCGGCAATATCCTCACTTTTCATGAAACGTTCTTCCGGCAGCCCGGTGCTTGCCCAACTACGCGTGTATACGGCACCCGGGCAAATTGCTGTTACTTTGATACCGTCCGCCTTTAATTCTTCGCGTAAATTTTCGGAAAAGCCCAACAAGGCATATTTGGTAATGCTGTAGTCTCCCCCTCCGGGATATGCCTTAAGGCTTGCAACGGAACACATATTGAAGATGTGCCCGGCGCCTCGTTGCTTCATTCCCGGCAATATGCGACGGGTAAGATGGTACGCACTGTACATGTTTATGCTCATCAGCGTTTCCAGTTGACCCTCCGGCTCATCGGCCAGCTTACCGGGAAAGTACGTGCCTGCATTGTTCACCAACACATCTATCTCGGGGAAATTTGCCGACACATACGTAGCAAAGGCCACCACATCCTCCTTAATCGAAAAATCCGCGGCAAAGGCCAATATCGATGCGGTGGGGTACTTCTCGTTCCATTCTGCCTGCACGGCATCCAAATCGGCTTGTGTACGGGCGCATATCGCAACCGAAAATCCCTCTTTTAAAAACTTCTCGGCAATGGCTTTTCCGATTCCTTGGGTGGCACCGGTAACTATGGCATATGGCATATGGCAATATCTTTTTTTACGCCGGTAATTTACGTTGATTTGCAGGAAATGACCGAAACAACAATCAAAACGGTGCTCAACTGGAGCTCCGGTAAGGACGCGGCACTGGCCTATCACCTGCTCCTACAAAGCCGAACCTATAAAGTAACCAAGCTGCTCACCACCGTAAACGCCGAGCTTACGCGTGTGGTGATGCACGGTATAAGAGAAGAACTGCTCGATGCCCAAGCCGCCGCGATAGGCATCCCCATGAAAAAAATATACTTACCGGCCGCGCCCGACGATGCCACTTACAAGAATGCTATGCACCAAGCGCTTAGCGAATTAAAAGAAGAAGGTATCGGCGCGTCGGCTTTCGGTGATATTTTTCTGGAAGATTTGAAGGCATATCGGGAAGCGCAACTAGCCACCGTGGGTATGGAGGCCGTTTTCCCCTTATGGAAGCAAAATACGCGAGAACTTATCGGTTTTTTGGAGGAGACCGGCATAGAGGCAATGGTGGTTTGCCTGAACGGCGCACTGCTCGACCAAAGCTTTCTTGGCCGCAAAATAGACCGTAGCTTCCTCAACGACCTGCCTGCGAGTGTAGACCTTTGCGGCGAGAATGGAGAATTTCACACGTTTGTGTACAATGCCCCATATTTTAAAGTCCCCATACCGGTAGCCAAGGGAGACATTACGCACAAAACATATACAACACCCGATTCCGCCGGTTCCTCCGCCAAAACCGGATTTTATTTTCTTGACCTATATCTTGATAAATAAATCCGTCATTTGATAACTTTGCGGCGCGGGCTGCGAAGCCGGACGCATCAGACCTTTTTTCTTTTGACTTTTAATTTTGAATTTGAAAATGGATTACCGTATTGAGAAAGACACGATGGGCGAAGTAAAAGTGCCCGTTGACGCACTTTATGGCGCACAAACACAACGCTCCATCGAAAACTTTAAAATAGCGCAGGACATCAACAGGATGCCCAAAGAAATTATTCAGGCTTTTGCCTACCTGAAAAAAGCCGCCGCGCTTACCAATACGGATTTGGGCGTATTGGCTCCCGAAAAATCGGCACTCATTGCCAAAGTGTGCGACGAGTTGCTGGAAGGTCAACATGCCGATGCGTTCCCGCTGGTAGTATGGCAAACGGGATCGGGTACACAATCCAACATGAATGTGAACGAAGTGGTAGCCTACCGTGCACACGTGATTAACGGAGGCCAACTGAGCGATAAAGATAAATTCGTACATCCCAACGATGATGTGAACAAATCACAATCATCCAACGATACCTTCCCCACGGCTATGCACATTGCTGCCTATAAAATGCTGGTGGATATAACCATACCCGGCATTAAAAAACTGCGCGATACGCTGGCCGCGAAATCCAAAGAGTACATGCACATCGTAAAAATCGGTCGCACGCATTTTATGGATGCCACTCCTCTTACACTGGGTCAGGAAATAAGCGGATACGTATCTCAACTGGACCACGGATTGCGCGCGATTAATAACACATTGGCGCACTTGAGCGAGCTGGCCCTTGGCGGCACGGCAGTAGGTACGGGCATCAATACCCCCGAAGGTTATTCCGAAAAAGTGGCCGCAAAAATCGCGGAACTTACCGGTCTGCCCTTTGTTACCGCAGAAAACAAATTTGAAAGCCTGGCCGCCCACGATGCCATCGTGGAAGCACACGGTGCTTTGAAAACCGTAGCCGTAAGCCTGATGAAAATAGCCAACGACATTCGTATGCTCAGCTCAGGCCCTCGTTGCGGTATTGGTGAAATATTCATCCCCGATAACGAACCCGGTTCTTCCATCATGCCCGGCAAGGTGAACCCCACACAATGCGAAGCGCTTACTATGATAGCCGCACAGGTAATGGGTAACGATGTAGCCATAAACATAGGCGGCGCCACCGGCCATTTCGAGCTCAACGTGTTTAAACCCGTAATGATATACAACTTCCTGCACAGCGCACGCCTGATAGGCGACGGTTGCGTATCCTTCAACGACAAATGCGCGGTAGGTATCGAGCCGATACAAAAGAATATAGACGAGAACCTGCACAACTCGCTGATGCTGGTAACATCACTGAACACCAAAATAGGCTACTACAAAGCCGCCGAAATAGCACAAACTGCACATAAACAAGGTAAAACGCTGAAACAAACGGCTATAGACCTGGGTTATGTTACCGCCGAGCAATTCGATGAATGGGTAGACCCTTCAACGATGGTAGGCAATCTGAATTAATACAACAACAATACTTTCTATACAAAGAGGCCCGGCTAAACCCGGGCCTTTTTTAATACGCTTTGAAATAATCGGCGGTGGTGAGCACCCTGCGCACATACAACTGCTTGCCCGGCTTAACCATATACTCGGCGGCACCTATGTGGTTAGGATTATCGGCGCACCAATCATAGGTATAGCCCATGGCCGTAAAAGGATAGCAATTGGATGCCACGGTATCTTTGTACGAGTCTCCCAAGTAAGCCGTAAGCGAATGCACATAACCTGTGTCAGGTTTAAATCCGGCTGCCGGCCACGTGATGGCATCGGCCTCTGCCGCCGGGCGAAACAAATCCTCCTCTTTTACCCAGCACTCAATAAAGTAGTAATAATTCCTGTGCGGAGGCAAACCCAAGCGTTGCTTTATCCGCAGGTCCAGTTGTTCTTTCGAAAGTTTGTGGCATTGGTCTTTATAATACCATACGCTTAGGTCGGGTGCCCGTGTTACATAGATAGGGTATTTAAACATTTGGTTACCGGCTTGCACATACCATAGTTTCAGTTTATTGTCATAACGGCGGCCATACAGGGTGTCCACAGGCTTCCATGCCACGGTAAGCACATACCTTGTGTTTTTTATCGTGGTATCGGTGCGGTACTTATAAGTAAGTGCCCACCTTCGCGCAGCCACTTCGCTATCGGGATGCGCGCCGTTGAAATAGTCTATGGAGCCCTTTCTTAGCGAATCAATCATTCGGGCATAAGCCATATAAACCGCAGCGGTATCGGTGGTTGCGGAAACCTCTACGATATTGTTTTGCGGCTTGGTCTTGTTACCAAGACTCAAATCATAACCCAGCAATTGCAGTAAACCCAGTACAAAGAACAATACGCCAAAACCAAACAGCCATTCGGCGGCTATCAGGAACCGCTCCGATTGCTTTAATTTTTGCCTTAACCCTGTTCGTTCTTTTTGTGCTCTTTTTTCGTCGTTGGCATACTTGGCCCGTAAGAAGCCTACGCGATAGCTAAGACTATCGGTAGCGAAAAAACGATGCGCCAAAGTAACACCCGCACTTAAGGCAAACATCAGCGACGACACAAGGAACCCGAATGCGTTTTTAACCACATCCAAAGCATCGTGCTCCAGTGCATACATAATCATGGCGCCGTAGCCGCCTATGGCAAGCAGGCTTATGCGAAGCAGTTCCGACGAAAAGCCGATATAGCGCTCGGCTATTTCAAAATCGGCTTTGTAATCATCCTCTTTTAAAGACATTGCAAAATAATATAAGCGTGAAACTAATATTTTTAATTTCAATTTACAATGTCCTTACCACGTGAATTTTATTTCAATTTTATGACGCCGCTTAATTGGCACTTTTTTTGTTTTTCGGTAAATTAGGATAACCAAACCACCGAGAGATATGCTGAGTGAAACATGGTTTATGGAAGGATATATAGACTTTGAACTGCAGAAGTATAAACTGCTGGCCTACCTGCAAGAGGTAAACAAGTACTTTACCCAAAACAAGCTCTACCCGCAACTCGCAGATATCATATTCCACCACAATAACCTGGTATCGCTGCGCGAAAACAAGAAGTTTTTGCAAGACCGCTTTCCTAAACAGCTGAGCAGCCTCAACACGCAAAAATTGGAATTGGTGTATGAAGAAATGCTGAAAGACGACGAGATGATGCAGGAGTTGGAGCGCATGACGCAATACGCGATGGAACAAATGAAGGTTACCATCAATAACGGTACGGAGATATACGAGTTGGTGGAACAGAAGCTGCGTATTGAGCCTATAGGCATTGTGCCGCTGTACAAAAACGAGGGTTACATGTTACTGCGCCATGGCAATCACCCCGAAGTGCGGGCTTACTCATATACCATTACCCTGTTTGAGCAACAAAATGCGCGATACAAGGGCATAAGAATGGATTATGTGGATAGTTGGGAGAAAAACATAGTAACCACCTACGAGCAAATAAAGCGCGACATCATACGCAATATACGCACCTTGCCCAACCCTGCCGTGTATTGCGTGGAATCGGCTTTGCAAGTACCCGTTAACGAAACCCTGTTGCCAATTGCCAAGCGGGCACTGGTGCGGCATATTACCACTTACGAGGCATAGAAGCTCGCAAACTGAGGTTTGATGGTTAATTGATACTTTTGCCACATAAAACAGTCCATTTGAGCGCACCGGTATTTCTTATAACACCTCCTTTCACGCAATTAAATACGCCATACCCGGCCACGGCTTACCTGAAGGGTTTCCTCAATACGAGGAACATAACTTCTCACCAGGCAGATTTGGGCATAGAAGTAATACTGGCATTATTTACAAACAAGGGACTAACAGACCTGTTTGCTCATATCGGCAACGGGGGCGAAGAAATATCGGATAACGCCAAGCGCATGATAGCGCTTGCCGACAGCTATATACAAACCATAGAACCCGTGGTGCGCTTCCTGCAAGGGAAAGACCCCACCATGGCGCACCTCATCGGCTCACGCAATTACTTGCCCGAAGCCTCGCGCTTTGCACAACTGGACGATTTGCAACTTGCCTTTGGCAACATGGGCAAGCAAGATAGGGCTAAGCATTTGGCCACCATGTACCTCGAAGATTTATCGGACCTGATAAGCGAATGCGTAGACCCGCATTTCGGCTTCAGCAGGTATGCCGAAAGATTGGGCCGCTCCGCCAACAGTTTTGATGAACTATATACCGCACTAAATGGCACACCGACTTATATAGATAACATTACCACCAAAATACTGGCCGAGCGAATGGCAGAGATAAAGCCCCAAATGGTGGCCTTCTCCGTTCCCTTCCCCGGCAACCTGTACTCCGCTTTCCGTTGCGCACAGTGGATAAAACAAAATGCGCCCGGAGTAAAGGTGGCTATGGGTGGCGGCTTCCCCAATACTGAGCTACGCTCCCTTTCGGACGCAAGAGTATTCGAGTTTTTTGATTACATAACGTTGGACGACGGCGAAGCACCCGTAGAAAACCTGGTGCTGCATCTACGCGGAGAGAAGACAGTTGAAGAACTGAAACGAACATTTTTATTACAAAACGGCTCCGTTACTTACATCAACAACCAAGCCTGTACCGATTATAAACAGGGACAGGTAGGCACGCCCGACTACAGTGATTTACCGCTTGACGATTATATCTCCGCCATAGAAATCGTCAACCCCATGCACAGCCTGTGGAGCGACGGGCGATGGAACAAACTTACCATGGCGCACGGGTGCTATTGGGGTAAGTGTACGTTTTGCGATATTTCCCTCGATTATATACGCCTGTATGAACCCATCACCGCGCAATTGCTTTGCGATCGCATGGAAGAAATCATGGCACAGACCGGGCAAACGGGCTTTCACTTTGTGGATGAAGCTGCGCCGCCCGCATTGATGCGCGCATTGGCATTGGAAATTCTCCGTCGTAAACTCAACGTATCATGGTGGACCAACGTGCGTTTCGAAAAAGCATTTACACGTGATTTATGCGTGTTGCTTAAAGCATCCGGTTGCATTGCCGTTTCCGGAGGATTGGAAGTGGCATCAGACCGCCTGCTCGACCTGATACAAAAGGGCATAACCGTTGCACAGGTAGCCCGTGTAAACAAGCACTTTACCGAAGCGGGTATAATGGTGCACGCCTACCTGATGTATGGCTTCCCCACGCAAACCGAACAGGAAACCATAGACTCTTTGGAAATGGTTCGGCAGATGTTTGCCGCAGGCATCCTTCAATCGGCGTTTTGGCATCGCTTTGCCATGACGGTGCATAGCCCGGTGGGCTTGATGCCCGATAAATTTGGCGTGGTGAAAACCACCGACGCGGTAGGCAGCTTTGCCAATAATGATGTAGACTATACCGACCCCAAGGGTGCGGAACACGACAACTTCGGGTACGGATTGAAAAAATCCTTGCTAAACTACATGCACGGCGCCTGCCTCGATTATCCTTTGCATAAATGGTTTGACTTTAAAGTACCAAAAACCACCGTTGCGCCTGATTATATCATTAAGGCTTTGGAAGAGCAGGAATATGCTTCAAGTAAGCCCACTGCGAAAGTAGTGTACCTCGGCACCGAGCCAAAGCTGGAAATAACCACCAAATCAAAGAAAGGCGCGAGTTGGGAAATAGCCTCGATTGACTTCCACAGCCGCACCCAACCGTTTAATATTAAAACAGACCCGGAACAGGGCAGATGGCTGTTGAGCCTACTACAAAAGGTTTCTGTAAACAACATGAAAACCTACACGCTGCAAGAGGTAAAAGCCGACTATGAAGCTGCGGGCCTCGAAGACTTTGACTTGTTTTGGGACAACAAGCCCGTAAACACCCTGCATAAAGTGGGCTTACTTACCTTGTAAGCAAGCGCGCTAATGATACGATGGCGCTTCCTGCCCTTGTTTCACCCTTGCGGTAAGTTCCTTTTGCTTGCGCGACGATAACAGTATTAAACGCAGCGTGGTATCATTGGTAAAATAGCTAATGACCCAATTGATGAAAATAAACAGCTTGTTGCGTACACTAAGTATCAGCATTAGGTGCAATGCCATCCAAAACAACCAGGCTATTATGCCTTGGAAACTAAACTTAGGTAAATCTACCACCGCCTTGCGCTTGCCGATTGTGGCCATCACACCGGGATTCTTATAAGAAAACGGCACAAGGGGTTCGCCACCCAATAATCGCTTCATGTTTTTTGCGAGGTGCTTACCTTGATTCACGGCCACGTTACCCAGTTGCGGGTGTCCCTGCGGCCAGTCGGGCGTCTCCATATAGGCAATATCCCCCAAGGCAAACACATTCATACTGCCCTGCATTCGGTTGTATTGGTCTACCTTAATGCGATTGCCACGGGCCAGTTTTTCTTTGGGTATACCCGGGGGCACATTACCCGTAACCCCGGCTGCCCATATCAGGTTTTGCGTAGGTATCTTACGGCCGTCCTTGAGGGTGGCGACATGTCCGTCAAAGGTCTCCAGCAGCGTGCCCGTCCATACTTTCACACCCAATTCCTCCAAGTATTTCTGCGACTTGGTTTGCGAGGCCTCACTCATGTTGGACAGCGTATGCGGTGTACCTTCCAACAGGTAAATGTTCAGCTTCGAAAAATCCATGTCGGGATAATCCTTGGGCAATACGTTGCGCTTCATTTCAGCCAATGCGCCGGCCAGTTCCACGCCGGTGGGCCCGCCACCCACAATTACGATATTCATGATGCGCTCCAACTCTTCCGGACCGGCGTTTAGCGCCATCTCAAAATTCAGCAGTATGCGATTGCGCAAAGCAATGGCATCGGGCGTGGATTTCATCGGGAAGGCGTGTTGCTCTACCTGCTTGTTACCAAAGAAATTGGTAGTACAACCTGTAGCCACAACGAGGTAATCGTATTTAAAATCTCCTTGATCTTCGGTATGCACTATTTGCGCGTCCATGTTTATATCCGTAACCTTGGATACGCGCACATGCACGTTCCTTTTACGTTGGAACACTTTGCGCAGGGGGAAGGATATGGAACTGGGTTCTAACCGAGCTGTTGCAACTTGGTAAAACAGCGGCTGAAACTGGTGGAAATTATATTGGTCGATGAGAATTATTTCTAAATCGGTGTCTTTGATTCGTTGGGCCAGGTTAAGTCCGGCAAAACCGGCCCCGAGAATGATAATCCGCTTTTTGTTCATAGCGTTTCATTTTATGACGTTACAAAGCTACATCCTTTTACAAGTGCGGCTCCATCTATTTAACCTATATAATCATACCGGCAAACGATAATGCAGCAACCACCATGTACCGAACAATTGCCCATAGTGTAACAGTTGATCGAAACCCACCATATTAAAAAACGGACGCCACGCTTGGCGCCGCCAAAAGCCCGCATTCGCACGACTTGTAACAAAATCCGTGGCGGTGTGCGCCACAAATGTCAGGACCACAACTATGGCGATACTTTTCGCATCAGGGGCAACAATACCGGCGACTCTCCATAATACTGTGGTGGCAATGGTGTATACCACCACATGCATCAGCAAAGCACGCATGCTGTGGCTTTTGTTGCTTGCCATATAATCGGTCTGCAGCAAAAAATCGGCAATCCAATGAATAATCAATATCAGCAGCACCGTATCAACGCCGAGCATTGCCGTTGTATTTAATTTTAAAAAACAGGATGGCGAGATTTACCGATATCGCAAATGCATTGGTAAGAATGATGGGCCAATCTTGTTTAAGCGTGCCGTAATAAATCCAAAGACTTAAACCGGTCATCAATACCAAAATCATAACAACGGATATTTCCTTCGCGCTTTTCTCCTTAATCATCTTCACCAACTGCGGCATAAGTGACGTAGAAGTAAATACGCCCGCCGCGATGCCTATGTATTGTGGTGGAATTTCGAGTAGTACCATACGCCTACTCTCACAAAAAATACATACCGGGGAAGCCGCCTAAACAGTAGTGCCCACAGGCTTGTTGATGGTAATGTATTTCTTTTGATAACCGCGCAGCACTTCTATAACCTTTGCGGGATTGCGCCATTCAAACAGGTGTATAAACCATACCGTAAACTTTAGCAAACCCGACGGGCAAGTGAGGCCCTCCGCCAATTTCCGGATGGTAACATCGCGCTCTGCTATACAGGTATCATATACCGCTCCGGTCTTCTTGGCCAAATCATCTGCAAAGCACCAGGCCCCGTCGCGTGCGTTGCTGATGGTAAACTGTATAAGTATGGCATTGTAATTGGTGGCATGAAAGCCCATCAGCGACAGCAAGGGAGACACGCGGTTAATGTCACTCACCACCTCGTAAGTAAGCGCGGCCAATATGGTGTTAATACTGTTAAAATCCTTTTGCAGCGCATCTATATCGCTGCCCGCGGCCGTTTCCACCGCGGCAATACCCAAGTCTAAGTTAATATGTGCATTAATGCCCACCAGCAGATGTTGCAGCACCAATACACCGCGCCGCTTGCTTGCTTCAAAAGCCACTTGCCAAGAACCGGTGGGTTGCCCCCCGCTTTTCCATTGCCTGTATGCATGTATATACCTGTTGGCAAACAGTACGTCCAAACGCTCCATTCGGGCACCGTCTTCAAACTCACCCTTTAGAATACCTTCTTTTACCCGGCAAGTAACCTTATGATACAGTGCCGCAAAATAGCCGAGTCTACTCTTGCTACGTACACATTCGTTAAGGATGTCTTCCAGTTCGGCTATTACTTGGTCAATGGTTTGGGCAGGCATTGGCTAAAAAATGTGTTTTAAAAATACACTTTACACCGAATATCTTATACCTCTTACTCCACTTGGCAGGTCATACCCTTTTTTATTCCCTTTGAGGCTTGGCATCAACAAAAAAGCCGGCATAAGCCGGCTTTCGTATCTGTAAAGGTTCTTTTTATTATCGTGCTATGTTCACGGCCCTCAGCTCGCGTATAACGGTCACTTTTATTTGGCCGGGGTACTGCATTTCTTTTTGGATTTTGTCTGCAATCTCAAAAGACAGGCGGTCGCTGTCGGCATCGCTTACTTTCTCTGCTTCCACTATAACGCGCAGCTCACGACCCGCTTGTATGGCGTATGCCTTTTCAACACCGTTGTAAGCCATGGCGAGGTTCTCGAGGTCTTTGATACGTTGCAGGTAGCTTTGCATCATTTCTCGGCGGGCACCGGGGCGGGCACCGCTTATGGCGTCACAAGCCTGTATGATGGGGGATATGATGTAGCTCATCTCCATCTCATCGTGGTGCGCACCTATCGCGTTTACTATCGCAGGATGCTCGCCGCATTTCTCGGCCAGTTTGGCACCCAGCAATGCGTGGCTCAATTCGGTTTCTTCATCGGGCACTTTACCTATATCGTGCAGCAAACCGGCACGTTTGGCCAGTTTCACCACTTTTTGTCCCAAGCCCAGTTCCGCAGCCATAATACCGCAAAGGTTGGCGGTTTCTTTGGAGTGCATCAGCAGGTTTTGTCCGTAAGAGGAGCGGAAACGCATTTTACCCACCATACGCACCAGGTCTTTATGCAAGCCGTGTATGCCCAATTCTATAATGGTGCGCTCACCTATTTCCATCACCTGCTCTTCCAGTTGCTTTTTGGTTTTCTCCACCACTTCCTCAATACGGGCGGGGTGTATGCGGCCGTCTTGCACCAGGCGTTGCAGCGACAGGCGTGCCGTTTCGCGCCTAAGCGGGTCAAAGCAGCTTAAGATGATAGCCTCCGGTGTATCGTCTATTATCAGGTCTACCCCGGTGGCGGCTTCCAGTGCGCGTATGTTACGGCCTTCACGACCGATGATTTGGCCTTTTATCTCATCGCTTTCCAGATTAAACACCGTAATGGCGTTCTCAATGGTTTGCTCTGCGGCAGTACGCTGTATGGTTTGTATAACAATCTTCTTGGCTTCCTTGGAGGCGTTAAGCTTGGCCTCCTCCATTATCTCCTTAACATGGGCCATGGCCTGTGTACGCGCCTCTTCCTTCACGGCTTCCATCAGTTCCGTTTTGGCTTCCTCGGCAGACAGGTTGGACACCTTTTCCAAACGCTTGATGTGCTCTTCTTGGTGGCGCTCCAACTCGTTTCGCTTGATGCTCACCACTTCCAGTTGCTTATCCAGGTTCTCCTTCAACTGCTGATACTCGTTTATTTGCTTTTGCAGTGCGGAGTTTTTATCGTTGATGCTTTGTTGCTGCTGCTTGATGCGGCTTTCGGCCTCGGCTATCTTCTGGTTGCGCTGGTTTACTTCTTTGTCGTGTTGGCTTTTTTGCTGTAAAAAATGTTCTTTGGCTTCGAGTATCTTCTTTTCCTTGAGTGTTTCTGCGTGCGTTTTGGCGTCTTCTATTATTTTTTTTGATTGTTGGTCGGCTTCGTCTATCTGTCTTTGTGTGTTTTTTGAGAAGATGAACTTACCTAATACTATACCTATAAGTATTGCGGCCACGGCAACGATGGCAACAATTATTGCTGTTGATTCCATAAATTGATTTAAATTCTTTAAGTCCGATTAAATGTTTCACAAACGGCCTTTTCACATATTATATTTGGAAAATACTTAAATACGTTTGGGCACTATATTAGCGTGCTAAGTTAATAAATAATGAGAGAAAGTATAATAATTACAAAAACACGTAACATGTTGCCTTTATTGGCCTTTAAGCGGTTCATATTTTGCAAACTAAGGCTTTGGCAATAGCTTTACACCCATATACTCATCAGGTAAAAAATGGTTCTTTCTTACGCCCTTTGCAATACCGCCACGGCATCCGTTCGCCGCGAGCCTTTTCATTACGCCGAGCAGGTAACGGAACTGCTGTTTGGCGAAAAGGTGGAAGTACTTTGGATTAACGAGCGCGACTGGGCAAAAGTACGTGTGGAATGGGATGGCTATGAGGGCTGGTGTAAAGCAGGCCAATTGGCCATGGTATCAAAAAAAGACTACCGCAAAGCCTGCAAATACATGGCCGCGAGCCATACCGATAAGCTAACCTTTGATGATGATGAGATGCCCGTGCCCATGGGCAGCGATATGTATGGCAGTAAAATTACCGTGTGCAAGAAAGAGGCGAAGTTCAAAGGGAAGAAACTGTACATGGAGGATACCGAACGTAAGCCCGAACAACTGATAAAAGCGGCCCAACAATACCTGAATGCCCCTTACCTGTGGGGTGGCCGTTCGGTATGGGGTATTGATTGCTCGGGACTGGTGCAAATGGCATTTAAGCTATGCGGCATGCCCATACTGCGCGATGCCGCACAACAAGCCACACAGGGCGAAACGGTAGATTTTCTGCAGCATGCCAAATGTGGCGACCTTGCTTTTTTTGATAATGAAGAGGGAAAGATTACACATGTGGGTATACTGATAGACAACCAAACCATTATACACGCCGCAGACGGCAACGGCCGCGTGGCTATAGACAAGATAGACCAAGGCGGTATAGTAAGTACCATATTGCGCAAGCGCACACACAACCTGCGCGTGGTAAAGCGTTTCTTCTGATTGTTTATTCGTATTCCGTTCCGCGGTAGAAGATGCGGAACATGTTCTGCCCTATCTGGTATTTAATCACATCATAGGTCAGTTCCCAACTTTCCACGTTGGCGTTGGTTACATCATATATCTCACCTTCGGAGAAGAGGCGCAGCACCTTGGCCTGGTTCACATAAGCTACGGAGTTATACTGTGCCTCTACCTTATCGGGATAGTAAGATTCAAGCGTATGTATCTTGCCCTTGTAAAACACCTTCATATATCCGCTTTGGTCGCGGTACAGTACTATGTTATCGGCAACTTTATATTCCGGAGAGAAGAAGCCTACCGTTTTTATACTGTCCCCGTGAAATATCTTGAAGTATCCGTCGTTGGAAATGTAAGCGGCCACGTTATCTCCCACCTTATAGGATATGGGCGGAAAGTCTTCGGTAATGTAGGTTTCACCGTTGTGAAATATCTTAAACTGTCTGTTGATGTCTACATATCCTACGGTATTGCGGCCTACTTCAAAACTGGTTACCGCATAGTTTTCCTGCTCTATTATTTCGCCGTGATAAAATATGCGAAACTGGTTGGCATAATTGTCATAAGCGGCTATGTTATCGGTCACCTTTACCACCTCCAACGGATTGCCCGCCAAAAAGCCCTCAATGGGATACACTTTACCGTTGTAATAGGCTTTATACTCGCTGCGCACACCGTCGAAAAACAGCAGCACACTGTCTCCCAAATAATATTGCGTGGCAAAAGTCGACAGGTTTTTTACCACCCCTTTGTCAAAAACATGTAGCGAGGTATTGTTTAAAAAAGCCACCAGGTTATCCGTGGCATAAAAGTCATTGGTAAATCCCACGTTCAGCGTCTTAACACCGCCGCCATAGTATACTTTAAAAGAACGGGAGTTGTCAATATAAGGTACCGTAACACGTCCCACTTTCATCACCACAGGCTGCAGGTAATCCACCTTTCTTATCATCCCGTTATCCCAAACCATTACCTGGTTTTGCAAATTCACGTAGGCCGAAAGGGGCTGCGCATTGCCGTTAAACGTAAAAAATAATAAGGCTAAAAAAATGTACAGTTTCTTATCCGGCATAACAGAGGCGTGTAGATTGGTGTGGCTAAAATAAGAAAAATAAGGCGTTTGCCTTAAGTATATCGCAAACAACGCGACATAACCACTTTAATTGTGCAAGAATGTAAGGCTGAGATCGGTGGATTATTCGCTAAAAAAGAAAAGCCGACCTGAGAACAGGCCAGCCCCTATAAACCCTATCACTATGAAAACTGATACAAATTTACAACGGCTGACAATTCCAAACAAATTCTTTTAGTTAACGAGATGCAAAATAATTTATAGGATGACGCATAAAAAGAAAAGCCAGCCTGAGAACAGGCCAGCCCCTATAAACCCTATCACCATGAAAACTTCTTTATATAGACCGCATCAAAAGATGCGTTATATTTCTATTAATTGTAGCTACAAAGTTAATAAACGCCTTTGGAAATTTTTACAATTTTATGAAATATTTTTTCTGATTTCAAAATAAAAATTTCAGGCTCAATTATTTGTGCTTTATTTTTTCTTCTTGGGTGTAAATATTACCAGCATTCGGCGGCCTTCCATTTTAGGCATGGATTCCAAAGAACCTACCTCTGCCAAGCGTTCGGCAAACTTTAGCAACAACAATTCTCCACGCTCTTGGAACATGATGGCGCGACCCTTAAACTGCACATAGCACTTTACTTTGTTACCCTCTTGCAAAAACTTCTCGGCATGTTTGGCCTTAAATTCCAAATCGTGCTCATCGGTATTGGGCGTAAAGCGTATTTCCTTAATCTCCGACTGTTTGGCCTTTGCCTTTTGCTCCTTATCCTTCTTCTTCTTCTCGTACAGAAACTTCTTGTAATCTATTATACGGCACACGGGAGGTACCGCATTCGGCGAAATTTCCACAAGATCCACGCCTTTTTCCTTGGCCAGTTGTAAGGCATCTCTCAGTGAATAAACGGCAGGCTCTACATCATCGCCCACCACCCTCACCTCGGGCGCGGTTATTTCTTCGTTGAGCTTATGCTCATTCTGTGGTCTTTTAAATCTCGGAATTGGTCCTCTTGGTCTTTTCTGCATTAATGGTTTTTAAAATGACACGCAAAAATAGTGTATTTGCAATATAAATGTATCTTACAAGAATATAAAACTTTAGGCCGTTTCGGCAGCTTTTTTACCCTGCAACTGCTCTTCCACCACGGCTTTAATCTCAGCGGCAAAGGTTTCCAGCGCCATGGCACCCTTATCGCCCTCCCCGTGCTTGCGCACGGCCACTTGGCGCTCCGCCGCTTCCTTCTCACCTATAATCAGCATGTACGGGATTTTTGCCAGTTCGGTATCGCGTATCTTACGTCCTATCTTCTCGCTGCGGTCGTCAATCTCCGCCCTTACATCGCTACGCTTCAAAACACGTACCACCTCTTCGCAATAGTCCATATACTTATCGCTGATAGGCAGCACTTTTACCTGCACCGAAGCCAACCACAAAGGCAGGTTGCCCGCGCAGTGCTCTATCAATACGGCTATAAAGCGCTCCATAGACCCGAAGGGTGCGCGGTGTATCATCACCGGGCGTTTGCGGGTATTGTCCGAGTCTACGTATTCCAGTTCAAAACGCTCGGGCAGGTTATAGTCTACCTGTATGGTACCCAATTGCCAACTACGGCCTAAGGCATCCTTAACCATAAAGTCGAGCTTGGGGCCATAGAACGCCGCCTCACCATACTCAACAACGGTGTTCAGGCCTTTTTCGGCGGCGGCTTCCATAATGGAGCGCTCGGCTATTTCCCAGTTTTCTTCACTGCCTATGTATTTGCTGCGGTCTTCTTGGTCGCGCAGGGATATTTGTGCGGTATACTCGGTAAAATCCAAAGAATTGAACACATACAGTACCAAGTCTATCACCTTCTTAAATTCTTCTTTCACTTGCTCCGATGTGCAGAAAAGGTGCGCATCGTCTTGAGTAAATCCACGCACACGGGTCAGTCCGTGCAGTTCGCCCGATTGCTCATAACGGTATACGGTACCGAACTCGGCCAGGCGCAAAGGCAGGTCTTTATACGAGCGGGGAGATGATTTGTATATTTCGCAGTGGTGCGGGCAGTTCATGGGTTTCAGCATAAACTCCTCACCCTCTTGAGGGGTGGTTATGGGACGGAAACTATCCTTACCATACTTTTCCCAGTGCCCGGAAGTTACATACAATTGCTTGCTGCCGATATGCGGTGTAACCACGGGCAAGTACCCGCTTTCTATTTGGGCACGTTGCAAAAACTGTTGCAAGCGCTCGCGCAGCATGGCCCCTTTGGGCAACCACAAAGGCAAGCCGCTACCTACTTTTTCCGAGAAGGTAAACAGTTCCAGTTCGCGGCCCAGCTTGCGATGGTCGCGCCTTTTCGCTTCTTCCAGCAGTACAAGATATTCATCCAGTTCTTTCTGTGCGGGAAAGGTAACGCCGTAAATGCGGGTAAGCATTTTGTTCTTCTCGTTTCCACGCCAGTAAGCACCGGCTATGTTGGTAAGTTTTATAGCCTTGATAAGACCTGTATGCGGTATATGGGGGCCACGGCACAAATCGGTAAAACCGCCTTGGGTATAAAAAGTTATCTCTCCGTCTTTCAGATCTTGCAGCAGTTCCAGTTTATAAGGGTCTGCTTTATCAGTGAAGTAAGCAATGGCTTTATCCTTCGGCATGTCCTCACGTTGGTACACGCTGTTGGTTTTGGCCAGTTCCTTCATTTTATCTTCCAGCTTTTTCAGGTCTTCTTCGCCAATGGTTCTGTCACCCAGGTCTATATCGTAATAAAAACCTTTGTCTATCGACGGGCCTATTCCCAATTTCACACCGGGATACAGACTCTCCAATGCTTCGGCCATAAGGTGGGCAGAGGAGTGCCAAAAGGTTGACTTTCCGCCTTTATCGTCCCAAGTAAGAAATTTGATGCTTGCATTCTTATTTAAAGGGCGGGAGGCATCCCATATTTCGCCGTCTACCTCTGCAGCCAGCACTTTGCGCGCCAGTCCTTCGCTTATAGACTTTGCTATTTCCATTGACGATACCCCTTCTTGGTATTCGCGCACGGCGCCGTCGGGGAAAGTTATCTGTATCATAAAATATTATCTGCTGTTAAAATCGGTTTGCAAATGTACAAATTGCTTGTTACGATGTGGGGTTATAATAAAAAACCCGCCGTTGTCCGGCGGGTTCGTCATAAGGTACGGCTTGCCGGTTAGCGCTTTTTAAGCGTTACAAAATACATCGTCGTATCGGTGTGATAACCGGTATCCTCCAAAGTCACCATATATTGGGGAAATTTGATTCTCAGTGTAACATTGGTTAGTTCTTCCAAAGTGGCATTCACATCTTTTTCCGCTAAAAACGATTCGGCATTATAGATGTACATCTTGGTATCGGCATCGGTCAATCCCCAAGTGAAGCCATATTCCTCTAACTCCGCACCACATTTTTCGCCCCCCGTGGTGTGCGCACCGTCATGACCGGCCCTAAATACAATACGGTTGTCTTTTTGACAGTCTTGCATGGGCAAGGTATCGGTGGTTAAAGTGGCATAGTGAGTGCGAGTCACGCGCTCAATCGCCCATTTTCCATCTCTCAAAATGTCCTGTTTTGACTCCGGGCTTTCCGTTTTCTCGCAAGAAAACAAAACAAGGCTTAAAGAAAGAAGGAATAAACAATATTTCATATCTGCTATTAATTAACCCCCTAAAACTAAACAATATCTTGATGTTACAAAAGGTTTTATCGCAAAATTATCCCGCAATAGCTGCCCGGCCAGGTAGCTTTTACGTTTTTTGCGGAAAACTATCCTTATTTTACGCCATAAAAGCCTTCATAAACAGACGTTAAATCAACACCGACAGGCATCTTTGCATATAATGCGGGTGTAAATTTGTTCCCGAATGAAAAGAGTTTTTCCTTTAATCGTAGTGCTTATCACTTTATCCGTTTTAGGTATCATCTTCATACAGATGTCATGGATAAGCGATGCGATAAAACTGCGGCAAAACCAGCGCAAGGATGATTTGGAGTATGCAAGAGCGCAAATAACCCAACTCACCAACGACCTGTACCTTAAAAAAAGAGGTATAGCCTACCTGGATGTGGACTCCCGAGATTTTGTACTCAAAAATTTCACTTCTCAAATACTTACCGACGACGAGTTAAGCCAAATCATCGACCGTTCTCTAAAAAAATACAATATAAAAGAAGCCTATGAATATGTGATTACGGATATCTTCCGCAACCCCATTCACAAATCTCAAGGATTTACGCCCGACCTGTATAATGCGCCCAATACGAAAGTTTTTCGCCTCACCACCAACGAGGCCAACTTACAGGAAACCATGCACCTGTATATAAAACAGGATAAGAATTACATTTTGGGCAACATGGGCTGGATGATTGTGGCATCCATCATCTTTACCCTTATCATCATCTCGGCTTTCGCGCTCACCATACGCACCATGTTCAATCAAAAGAAACTTTCGGAGATAAAGTCCGACTTTATCAATAACATGACGCATGAGCTTAAAACGCCGCTGGCCACCATATCCTTAGCCATAGATGCCCTCACGAATGAAAAAGTAATACACGATACGGATAAAATCAGGTATTACAGCACCATGATTAAGGATGAAAATAAGCGGATGAACAAGCAGGTGGAAAAGATATTACAGGCGGCCCGCATAGAGCGACAGGAAATAAAACTGAACCTGCAATTGCTCAACGCTCATGAAATCATCAGCAAGGTAGCCGACAATTTATCGTTGCAGATACAAGAGAAAAACGGAACACTGAACCTGAACCTGCAATCGACACACGACATGATTCAGGCTGATGAAGTGCATTTTTCCAACATCATCTTCAACCTGCTGGATAATGCCATAAAATACTCCAAAGAAAACCTACAGATAGATATATCCACCAAGATAGACGATGACATGCTGTGCATCAAAGTGGCAGATAACGGAATCGGTATGAGCAAGGAAACCCAATCTCGAGTGTTTGAGAAATTTTACCGCGCGCATACCGGCAACTTGCACAATGTTAAAGGCTTCGGGCTGGGCTTGAGCTATGTAAAAGCCATAGCCGAAGCGCACGGTGGCAAAGTGCGCGTGGAAAGTACATTGGGCAGAGGCAGCAAATTTACCGTTTGCATACCCCTGGCCTAACATACATTATAATATTACGCACGCGCTTTTTATTACCGATACCAAACGGATGGCATCATAAATTCGCGGCTCTGAAGCGCCCTGCTCTTTCACGGAATGCTCGTGAGAAGTAACGCAACGCTCACAACCGTTCAAGGCCGATATGGCCAAGCTCAACAGTTCAAAAAATTCTTTGCCGATTGCAGGGTTCATCATTACGTTCATACGCAAACCTGCGGGTTGATTATTGTAATACTCCACATCGTGCATATAATGCCTGAAACGGTAGAACACGTTATTGGTATTCATTACGGCGGTACATGCATATACATCAGCCAGTTCCGCATCGGTGGCACCTTCTCTTCTGCTGCTCGCTTCAAACGCACGTATCAGCACTTCGTTTTTCTCATTGATGGCTGTACCCAATGCCAACAAATGCGCTTCTTTCGGGTTAAGATTGTTGCTCTTTAATACGGCTGATATGTTCAGCTTCATATCGCGCAAAAAACGGCTGTCTACCGACGAAAGAGTGTTTAACGCCAAGCTGTGGTGCGCTGTATCCACACCCAAATCAGTAAGCATATTTAGTACACCTTCGGTATAATTATTTTCCATTTTACTATATGTTATGATTAAAAAAATCCACCCCCGTATTTTGGGAGTGGACAATGTTTGTTCAGCTATATTAGTTCATTACCGCTGCGGTATCTTTCTTTTGTTTTTCGGTAAGTGTTTCTTCGCCTTTGGTCCAGTTGCAGGGGCAAAGCTCATCGGTTTGCAATGCATCCAACACGCGCAATACTTCACCTACATTACGGCCCACGCTCAGGTCGTTGATATTAACCCAACGCACTATTCCTTCGGGGTCGATGATGTATGTGGCACGATAAGCGATTTTCTCGCTGGCTTCCAAAATACCCAGTTCTTCCGCCAGGCTTTTTGAAGTATCGGCAATCATGGGGAAACGCAGGTCGCGCAAATCGTTATGGTCTCTGCGCCATGCCAAGTGAACGAACTCACTGTCTGTAGACGCACCCAAAAGTACCGTATCACGATCCTGAAAATCACCAAAAGCTTTATTAAACTCGGCTATTTCGGTGGGGCAAACGAAGGTAAAATCCTTTGGCCACCAAAACATAACCGCCCATTTACCGCTGATGTGATTGTTATCCAATACTTGGAACTCTTTCCCTTTCTCCATAGACACCACAGCTTTCTTGCTAAACTCGGGGAACTTGCTGCCTACTGTTACAAATGTGTTGCTCATTTTATCGTTTAATTTTTAATCCGCCGCAAAGGTCGCCCTAAACATCCGTCCGGCAAAGACTTTCACAATCGGATTTACTTATGAAAAAATAGGTCTTTTCAATTCACATAAAAAAACCGCTTCCTAAGAAGCGGTTTCTACCATATCAAATATTCTGATTATCGTAGTAAAGTTACGTTACCCGACTTGCGTATGCGTTGCCCCGAAGCGCAGAATCCGTCGGCATCCCAAACATACACACCCATCGGCGCATCTTGCCCGTTCACGGTACCGTCCCATTCTTTGGTGGGGTCGGCTATATTTTCGTCGCCTGCGGTAAATACGAGTTTACCCCAACGGTCGTAAATACGGAAGTGATTCAGTTTTACAAGCTGCTGATTGGCAAGACCAAAGTGTGCACGGGTATTAACTCCGCCGTTAGGCATAAACGCGTTCGGCAAGTTGATATCTTGACAATTAACACGCACTACCACCGTATCTATTGAAACGCAATTGGCAGAGTCCGTTACCGTCAGGTAGTATGTGAAATCAAAAGGAGGCTTGGCGTTCGGATTTTTGTCAAACCTGTTATCCATATATTGGTTAGGTGACCAAATATAGAAGTATTGGCTCCTGGGGCCTTCGGACGTGAGGGGGCCTCCCAAGATGGTTGTGGCACCGTCTGCAATTGTCCTGTCGGGGCCGGCATCCGCTTTTATTTTGTTTACACGCACCTTTACTACCGTATCTATGATACAGTTATGCGGGAAAGGCATGCGGAGGTTATAGTCCAGAGAATACTCCGGCCAAATTTTCACATTATCGCCGGACGAGGTGGTAGAAATATTATGTGCCGGAGACCACGTGTAGCTTAGCGCATTAACCGAATAAGCGTTTAACACTATGGTATCACCTTCACACACGGCGGTATCTTGCGGTGTAAGGAATATCGGAGGTGTGGGCAATACTCTTATCTGATGACACATTACCTGCATATCGGGGAACCCCTCGTTAACCACGTAATACACATTATACAACCCGGCGGTATCATAAGAATAAGGGGGAGGAGTATTAGTAGTAGCAGAAGGAATACTGGAATTGTCGCACTGTCCGAATTTTATACGAGAAAGTGATGTATCTGTATTCGCCGCTATTACAAACACCTCATCTTTATCCCTCAAGAAGCCCGACATAGCGCCGGGCGCCTTCATTCCCAGATTTGTATATCGGATACCCGAATAAGGCCCTAATACAGTGGTCATTCCCATGCGCACCAGGTTATCATTACCTTGGTTTACTATAAAGCAGTATACACTATCGCAATCTCGAATAATCGATATGGCCGAAGGTGCCGCCAAAGCACCTACCAAGTTATCGAAGGCCGCAGCCAAGGGGATACCTGTTGCCAGTGAATTACCCATTTCCAAACGAGCCACGTTATTACCTGGGCCCAAGGTCACGAAAAAGTACCAAAGACCATTATCCTTTAAGGCTGCCATGTCGGTCGGCATAATTATAGACGGATCTCCGTTATTGTCTACAACAACACCTAAATCTACCGCCACTGGAGTGAAAGACAAATTGGAATCAAATTCCAGACGAATCATCTCCGAATTCACCTTCCGGTTCAGTACAAAGCCATACCATTTATTGTCTTCCTGCGTCACAAACAATCCCACAGGGGTATTCATCTTGTTACCCAACGTACCAAAGTTTACAATATTGGGGGTGTTTGCCAGATTCTTATCAAAGTCGATACGCGCCAACGTAGAGTTTGCGGTGCTGTTGCCACCGGCAACAAATATGTGCCAAGTGCTATCTGCTTGCCTCACCAGGTACATGCTGCGGGGAAACTCCGGTAAAACGCCGTCCATATTACCATAGTTGGTAATCTTGGGCGTGTTGTTCAGGCTGTTGCCAAAATCCATTTTCACGAAGGTGCGTGTGGCGTTGTAGATGGCAAAACCATAGTAGCGGCCCCTGTCTTCGGCAATCTCAATACCCGTAGGTGTCGTGTAAAGTGTGGTATCCTTCACATTGTCGGCAGTAGGCCTGTTCAGCAAGTAGCCGGAGCAAAATCCCCAATAATGCGTCCGCGCATCGGGAGCATTACTTTTTAACTGAACCGTTTGCCTTGGGCACACCGTATCGGGAGCCTCAAAAAGTTTTTGTGCTCTTAAATAATTAACTTGCAACACCGTGAATAGCGCGACAAAAAACAGGTATTTTTTCATAATACTGAAAAGACTTTCTCTTTCTAATGGGCTAATATAACGAATTGACTAAAACTTTTATAGCGACAGCGCATATTTATTTCTTTAAAATTAATTCTCCTATGTTCAAAACCTCCCGATTTAAACCATTTATTATAAAGACCGCCTTATCCTTGGCATTGGTTGGCACCGCACTACAATCAACGGCCAAAGAAGGCATGTGGATGCCCAAAGAACTGCCCAAACGCGAAGCCGACATGAAAGCAATGGGCTTGGAAATACCGGTGAGTATGCTGTATAACGAGGCCGGCACGGGGCTGAACAATGCGGTGGTGCTTTTCGGGAAGGGATGCACAGGCGAAATCATCTCCTCCAAAGGACTACTACTCACCAACCACCACTGCGGCTACGGTACGGTGCAAGGCCTAAGCAGCAAAGACCATGATTATTTCGCCAACGGTTTTTGGGCCAAGAACACCGAGGAAGAACTGCCGTGCCCCGGTCTGACGGTGACATTCATCCGCAAGATGGAAAACGTGACACCGTTGGTACTGAACGGCATTGAGGATACCATGGAGGCCGGAAAACGTAATAAAATGATAGCCGAACGCATAAAAGGCTTGGAAAAAGGCTATCGCTATACTACCGGCATGGAGGCTACCATAAAACCTTACTATAACGGCAACCAATATTGGGTGGCCATATCCGAAACGTTTAGGGATGTGCGCCTGGTAGGCTTCCCCCCCAATGGCGTAGGCGTATTTGGCGGCGACACCGACAACTGGATGTGGCCTCGTCATACGGGAGACTTTAGCATGTTTCGCGTGTATGCCGGTAAGGATAACAAACCTGCGGATTATGATAAAAACAATAAGCCTTACCAAACACGCAACTTTTTTAAAATTAACGTGTCGGGCTATAAAGAAGGAGACTTTACCATGGTATACGGTTTCCCTGCACAAACCATGGAGTACATCTCGTCTTACCGTCTCAACCAAATTAACGACATTATTGACCCGGTGCGCATAGAAGTACGCACCAAAAGATTGAACGTTTGGAAAGAAAACATGTCTCGTGACCGTGACGTATTTCTTAAATACACTTCAAAAAAAGCAAGTGTTGCCAACGGCTGGAAAAAATGGCAGGGAGAAGTTCGCGGACTGAATATGAACAACGTGGCAGGTATAAAAACGGCTTACGAAAGAGATTTTCAAACATGGGCGCAAGCCGATAACGACTTACCATATGCAGACGACCTGCTCTCTGAAATAGGAGCTCGTTCGGTAGCGGTTAACGAATTGATGCGTGCCGACGAATACATTAAAGAAGCCGCGTTGGGCATAGAACTGGTACAAATGGGCAGCACGCTGGACCAAATGCTGGCCGCCATGCGTGTAAGAAGTGGTACCGCACTGCAAGACACACTGCAAAAGCTATATGCCAAAACGCGTGGTTTTTATAAAAACTACGATGTCGCTACCGACAAACAGGTGTTTACGGCACTGATGCCGCTGTATTTTGAGCGCGTTTCCGCATACGTGCCGGCTAACTACCGCCGACAATTTGCCGAAAACGGCAGTGATTATAACGCTTGGGCCAATTATGTGTTCACCTCGCGTGCGGCCGATTCGTTTAGCTTATCGCAACTGGCGGGCACATTAAATCCGGCAGACAGTGTTTTGATACAAGGCGACCCCGCATGGCTGCTGTACACGTCGGTATCGCAAATGCGAAATGAGAAAATCACACCTCGCCTGAATGAATATTACACCAAAATGGCCGAGCTTGACCGTTTATATATGAACGCGCAACTGCACTTGGATAAACGCAAAGAGTTTTATCCCGATGCCAACCAAACTCTACGCCTTGCCTACGGAAACGTAAAAGGCATCGACCCCGACGGGCCGGCCGGCTATTCCTACCAAACCAACTTGGACGAGGCTGTAGCCAAGGTAGACCCCAACGTGGAAGAATTTAATATGCCCGAAAAACTGAAAGACCTGCACGAAAAGAAAGACTACGGCCGTTGGGCGGTGAACGGTACCGTGCCCATTGCATTTATAGCCAACAATCACACTTCGGGCGGAAACTCAGGCAGCCCCGTACTCAATGCACGCGGAGAACTGATTGGCACCAACTTCGACAGGATATGGGAAGGAACCATGAGCGATTTGTATTTCGACTCGCGCCTTTGCCGCAACATCAGCCTCGATGTGCGTTATACATTGTTCATTGTAGAAAAGCTGGGCGGCGCCGGTTGGTTGCTCAAAGAAATGGAGCTGGTAAAGAAATAATGTAGCTACATCATATTATTGTCATTTCAACTCCTCGCTGCTTGGCGGGGAGTTTTTTTCTTTATCTTTACGCACCGCGAATGAAAAAACAATATTTTACTTTATTGGCTGCCGCCTTGAGCATAGGCTATACCGCATGTGCACAAACCAAGAAAAGCCGCACGGCAAGCGTAGCCCCCGTAAAGCATATTGAAAGTACCACCCGGCGCACATTACCCGGCCGCCCCGAGCAGGAACCGCAAACAGACATTCGCCACGTTATAATTTGGCAAGATAAAAAAGCCCCCGATGCTTTTTTTTGGCGCAACGAGGATGCATGGATGCCTTGCAATGTGGCCAAAGCACATAAAACGACCCCAACCTCCCCAAACGTAAGTTCGTATACTTCGGAAGAAGTAAGGCTTGAGCAGGTAAAGAAAGGCGACACACTGGAATTGACGCCCATGCCTTTAGGCAAATATGGCATGCCCGAAAACCTACCGAAGACCGCACGAAACACCATTTTTTATAAAACAACCAACAGCAAGTGGCTGATGTTGCCGGTGACGAACTTCAGGAAGCTCCCCGACATCGTGATGCCTTAAGACGAAACATGAAGAAGTTATTATTGGCTATGGCCGGAAGCATTTGTGCGTCGGCAGCCGTGGCGCAGCCATGGTTGCAGCAGGCACAACCCGGCAAGCAAACGTTACAAAGCCTTATAGAAGCGTATAATGCCCCTGTGGTAAAGGCAACAGAGGAAAACGAACATGTGGGGAAACAGGTAAAAGAAGGAAAAAACTACCATTATCGCCGCTGGATATGGTATTGGGAACGCCACCTTGACACTAACGGCGTACCCGTATCTCCGGTACAAACCTTGCATGAATGGCAAAATTGGCAAGAACAATATGCCCGTTCACAACACAAGGGCACCGCAAACAGCTCCGACTGGCATTTCATGGGTCCGGACAAATCTCCGGGAGGCTATAACGGCATAGGTCGCATAAACGTTGTGGCTTTTCACCCCACCGACACCAACACATTTTGGGCCGGCAGTGCCGGCGGAGGCGCATGGAAAACATCGGACTTTGGCCTTACGTGGACGGCAGTTAACGACTACTTCCCGGTGCTTGGCGTGTCCGATATAGACTTCAATCCGCAAAACCCAAATACCGTTTACCTATGTACGGGCGACCGCGATGCCAGTGATACCTACAGCATCGGCATACTTAAATCTACCGACGGCGGCAATACTTGGGACACCACAGGTATGAAGTATGACCGCAATGCCTTCGTACTCACCAATACCTTGGTGATAAATCCTGTAGACACCAATTCGCTGACGCTTGCGGCAAGCAACGGTATATTTAAATCGTTTGACGCCGGCGCAACATGGACAGCGGTAAGCGGCGGTTCTTTTAAAGAGGTTCTGTATCATCCTACCGATACATCCATAATGTATGCTGCGGGCTTCACCAACGGTTCTTCCCAAGTGTTTCGCTCGTCAAACGGCGGCCTTTCTTGGGTTCAGGCCACAACCTTTCCGAGCAATACGCGTGTATCCGTAGCGGTAACACCCGGAAACGTGGCCATAGTAAAAGCCATTGTTGCCAATAGTTCCAACGGGCTGGAAGGTATATATACCTCGTCCGATACCGGGAAAACTTTCACCAAAATATTTGACGGAGGCACCAATTGTTCCACCAACCTGCTGGCTACAACACCCCGTGGCAACCAATGCGGCGGACAAGGCTGGTACGACCTTACCATTGCCATAAGCCCGGTAGATACCAACTTCGTAATGGTGGGTGGCGTAAACACGTGGTACTCGGCAGATGGCGGCTACAATTGGACCATTGCCAACCAATGGACAAGTAACTTGCCGGGCATTAAAGTGGTGCATGCCGATAAACATTACCACAGGTATCATCCCCTGAAACCCGATATGCTGTTTGAATGCAACGACGGAGGATTGTATTTCTCCACTGACCCTTCCGGCGGAGTATGGACCGACATAACCAACGGTATGGGTATCACACAGTTTTACCGCAATGCGGTAAGCCCTAATGCGACTTTCGTACTGGGCGGTGCGCAAGACAACGGCAGTAAGCATTTGGAAGACGGTACATTCCGCGAGTTGACGGGAGGAGACGGTATGGATTGCCAAATAGATTATTCAGACCCCGACATTTTCTACACCTCTATACAATATGGCGAATTGAGAAGAACCACCAACGGCGGCGGCAACTTTCAAGATATAGCCCGCAACATACCGGGCCAACCCACCGGCGATTGGATTACGCCTTTTGTGATAGACCCCCAATTACCCAACGTATTGTATGCGGGATATGACAAGCTGTATCGCAGCATAGACCGCGGAGACAGTTGGGAACCCCTTACAGGCACTTTCGGCGGCAAAATCAAACGAGTGACAAAGGCAAATAACGGCACGCATATCTATTTCCTGGTAAACAACCGCATCAACGCAAGTAAAGACGGAGGACAAACATGGAACTATATGTTCCCCAACTTTAGCGGCTCATTGTCGGACGTAAAGGTAGACCCTAAAGACCCCGAAGTTTTGTGGGTAACCTACAACGGTTATGGCCTTACTCAAGTGGCACAATACACCCCTGCAAACAGTTGGAAGGAATATAACACCGGCCTGCCTCGACTGCCCGTAAACTGCGTGGAAATAGATGCGGTAGACGGCACCGTATATGTTGGTACCGACGTAGGTGTGTTTTACAAAACCAAAGACGTGGACTATTGGGAACCCTACAACACCAATCTGCCTACGGCCGAGGTGATAGACTTGGGCATTAATAACGCCAAAGGAGAAATATATGCCGCAACATACGGCCGCGGCATGTGGGTGTCGCCTACCATATCCTTCCCGTTAAACGTGGCAAGTGTACCCTACGCTATGGATGTGGCCACACTCTCGCCCAACCCCAACAACGGACGCTTTTCCATACATGCCGCCAATACTGCATTGAAAGGACAACAGGTTAATATCCGCATCGTTGGCATGACGGGCGCCACGGTATGGCAAAAGGCGGTAGCATTAAGCGCCTCGGGCAATGCTGCTATCGACGTACAATTACCCAAAGGAACATACATAGTAACCATAGAGAAAAACGGCGTGGCATTTGCCAAAAACAAAATGGTGGTGCAATAACGTTTTAACTAACGCCTAAACAAAAAGAGACGGATAACTTATCCGTCTCTTTTTGTTTATATAGTACCGGTATACTTTAAGATGCTACCAATTCTCTGGCATTTTGCAATGCCGCCTCTCCGGGTTGCTCTCCGCCTATCATTCGCGCAATGGCCAGCACCCTTTCTTCTGCGGGCAATGCACGCAGTCGCGTTGTGATGCGGCGGTCGGCATCCTCCTCCTTATACACATATAAGTGACAAGTGCCTTTTGCGGCCACCTGTGGCTGGTGTGTGATGCAAATCACCTGGTGATAGTTGGCCAAATCGCGCAGCAAAATACCTACCTGCTTGGCTGCCTCGCCCGAAATACCGGTATCCACTTCATCAAAAATCAGTGTGGGCATTTCCATAGCCTTGGCCGTGAGCGATTTGATGCAGAGCATGATACGACTCATCTCACCGCCGGATGCGGCCTTATGTATCGGCTGGAACTGACCGCTTTTATTGGCATCCAGCATAAAGGCGATGGTATCCATGCCTAATTTCCCGGGCACGTTACTTGTCTCTATAACTATTTTAACCGCGGCATTGGGCATACCCACACGGGCGAGCAGGGCGTTTATATGCGTTTCGGTTTGCGGCACTATTGCTTTACGCGCTGCCGACAGTTTACCGGCTTCCTCCATTAATTGCCGATGCAATACCTCATGCTCCTTCGTTAATCGTTCTATACTGTCATTCAGGTCGAAGCCTGTTTTCAGTTCCTCACCCAGTTGTCGGGCTATTTCTATCAACTCATTGGTAGTGTTTACGCCATGCTTCTTCAACAGTTTGTATCCGATATCCATGCGCTCCTGCAACCGCACCATCAGTTCTTCATCCAGGTGCACTTTGTCTTGCAATTGCTCCAGTTCTCCCGCCACGTCTTTTAGTTCAACCAATGCTGCGGCAATACGCTCATTCAGGTTTGCCGCATCGGGCATCACATCGGCTATGGTTTGCAATTGCTGGTTCACACGTTTTAGTTCGCTCAGTAAGGGTTGCTCTCCCTCCTCCAGCACACGATGTGTACTTTGCAAAACCCCTAATATGCGCTCGGCATGAGTCAGTTGTTTCAACTGCTGCTCCGCTTGTTCTATCTCTTCTTCCCTTAGGTCTGCCTGCGCCAGTTCATCATACAAAAACTGTTTGTAGTCCGACTCCTTTTCCCGCTGTGCTCTGCGCTCATTAAGAGCATTCAGCTCCTTGCCAAGCTGACTATAACGTTCAAAAAGCGATGTATACGTTTTGCGTTGCGCCGCATTTTGTGCCAGTGCGTCTACCACATCTGCTTGGAAGGTATCGTTCTCAAAAGCCAAATGCCCAAACTGGCGATGTAGGTCTACCAGTAACGAAGTAAGTTTATTAAGTACGGTAAGATTTACCGGGGTATCGTTTATAAAAGCACGTGATTTGCCCGCACTGTTGATTTCCCGGCGAATGATGCAGCCTCTGCCGTCGTCATCCAAATCCTCTTCTTTCAATGCCAGGCGAAAGGCCCGGTTATCTTGCACATCAAATACGGCTTCCACCACGCATTTCTCCTCCTTGTTAATCAACACGGAAGTATCTGCACGGTCGCCCAATATAAGCGACAAGGCACCCAAAATGATACTTTTACCCGCGCCGGTTTCACCCGTCACAATATTCAGGTGTGCATCGGGTTCTACCGAAAGGCGGTCTATAATGGCGTAGTTATTGATAACTAATTTCTGCAGCATAGCTTACCACAAAAGTATAACGGAACGAAATAACTAACAGTGCATTGCGAATAACTATATATTAATACCGGGAGAACACAACCGGGAAGCGACTATATCAACCCGTACTCTGCTTTATTTCCACTACTTTTGCGCCATGTCGAAATTTTTCCTGAGAAAAAAAGCCGGGGATCGAGTGGCAAACGGCCACCCCTGGGTGTTTGGCAATGAGTTGGGCGACCATGATGGTGACGCACAGCCCGGTGACATAGTTGAGGTTTATTCTTACAACGGCTCCTTTATCGGTAAGGGCTATTATAACCCTGCTTCGCAAATCCGAATTCGCCTGGTAACACGCGAGAAAGAAGAACAGGTAAACGAGCAATTCTTTCACAACCGCATAGCCGAAGCCTGGGCTTACCGCCAACAGATAGGTTATGTGGAAAATTGCCGCCTCATATTTGGGGAAGCCGACCAGTTGCCGGCGCTTATCATCGACAAGTTTAACGACTATTTTGTAATACAAACACTGGCGCTGGGTATAGATAAATGGAAACCTGCGATTGTGGATGCACTGCAAAAGATATTCAAGCCGAAAGGCATTTATGAGCGCAATGACGTACCGGTGCGCGAAGTGGAAGGCCTCCCGCAAATCAAAGGTTTTTTGTCGGAGCCATTTGATACCAATATTATCCTGAATGAAAACGGACTTAAATTTCATGTGGATATTGTAAACGGCCAAAAGACCGGCTACTTTTTAGACCAGCAGGACAATCGCCGGGCCATACAACACATTGTAAAGGACGCCGATGTGCTGGAAGCATTTTGCTACACAGGCACGTTCAGCATGCACGCCGCACACTACGGCGCCAAAAAAGTATTGGGTTTGGACATATCGGAAACGGCAGTAAACACCGCAAGACGCAATGCCGAGCTTAACGGCTTTCAAGACATATGTAAATTTGAGGCCGTTAATGCCTTTGACGTATTGAAACAATGGGTAAAGGACGGGCGACGCTACGATGTGGTGATGCTTGACCCGCCTGCATTTACCAAAAGCCGCGAGAATATACAAAAAGCCATCACAGGTTATAAAGAAATAAACCTGCGCGGCATGAAGCTCACCAAGCCCGGCGGGTTCTTGGTTACCGCATCCTGCACCAATCTTGTGCCACCCGACATGTTCCTGAAGACCATAGAAATGGCCGCAAAGGATGCCCGCAGGAGGATTAGACAGGTAACTTGGCAAACACAGGCATCCGACCACCCCATACTGTGGCATGTACCCACCACACAGTACCTCAAGTTTTTGATTGTACAAGTAATGTAGTTTATCATATAAGCCCCCGTTCGGGGGTTTATTATTAGGATTAATCTAAGACAGGGAAGGACATTATAAGGGTTAATGTACGTAAGGAGAAACCGGCAACTGCAAATTAAAGGTTGTACCCTCTCCCTGTTTGCTCTGCACCGCAATATTGCCCTGTAATAATTCCACGTAACGTTTCACAATATTCAAGCCCAAACCTGTACCCTGTATATTGTTGGCATTGCTGCCACGGAAAAACTTGCTAAACAGATAAACCTGCTCTTCGGGTGGTATACCTATACCTTGGTCCTGCACAGATATGATAAGATTGCTACGCTCGTTCTTGGTTTCCAGCAGTATGTCTTTGTCCGAATATTTCACCGCATTGCTCAACAGATTGAGCAATATGTTTTGCAACACTTTCTTATCGGAAAGGAATAATTTCTCTCCTTTATGCTTATGTACAATATGCTGCCCGGGTTTAAGCATACCCTCTATACCGTCTACCACGTTCTGCAGGAAGGCTTCAAAGTCAAACTCTTCGGGTTCAAGGCTCATCTTGCCCTGCTCCAGTTTTTCCAGCGATAGAAATACGTTGAGTATATTAGTAAGGTTCTCCACGGAATTCCTGATACGGTCTACGTGGCGCAACTGCTTATCCTTGTCGCCCAAGTCCATATACTTACGAATCAGTTCTGCGGAAGACTGTATGGTACTGAGCGGCGTACGAAATTCATGCGAAGCAATGGCCACAAATTTGGACTTCATCTCGTTGAGGTATTTTTCCCGTTCCAGTGCTTCGGTAAGCTCTAAAGTGCGCTCGCGCACCTTAAGCTCCAAATGGCGCGCCAAATCCTCTGCCGATTTGAATGCGCGCGTACGGGCGCTGATATCGGTATAAAATACGGATATACCGCCCGTATGCGGATATACCCGCACCTCCATCCACATATCTTGAGCACCGTAATAAGTTTCAAACTGCTGCATTTCACCCTCGCTTAGCACCTGCCTGAACTTCTCATCGAAGATGCTGCCGACGGTGTTGGGAAAACATTCCCAAACGGTTTTGCCCAGCAACTCATCCCGATTCTTTTGCATCATCGACAAAGCTTTGTCATTTACGAAAGTGTATCGCCATTCGCTGTCCATAACAACAAATGCGTCCCCTATCGTTTGAACTATATCTCCTATATCTGCCTTGTCTTTTTTACCGGGCTTCATATTTACGCCAAATCCTTATGATAAAAATACCACACGAATACTATATATCAAAGCCCAAAGGCAGCCGGTGCCGTATTTTTTATTTTTCGGATTGTAAATGAAACTCCTTAAATAATAAAACAGCTCCTTTTCAGAAGCTGCCATAAAAAATACCGGTTGATAAATTGAAAGTTAAACCCACTAAACCTACGTTACCAAATTTTGTTTTTTGAACCTTCAAACCCCTTCGGCCTTACTATGGTAAATACCCTCGACAGGTTGAAGCCGAAATGTATTCCGCCCTTGGCCCAATCGCTTGTATTTTGTCCTATAAAGGCGCGCTCGCTCATGGCTTGCGCATTACCGAAAATAAGCTGAAATACGTGCCCGCCTGTTTCTATATCTACTCCCAATGAAAGAGAATTCACATACGGAGATGTGCCGTTGCCGGCCAGTTCGGTACCCGGTATGCGATAGAAATATTCCGCATTCAGCGATACCCGGTTGGACACCTTTACACGTCCGCCCACACCCACGGCTATGGTATTATTAGACTCTGCAGTGGTAGGCACCAAGTTATAATGTATATGCGTGGGTGTTATCTGCAATGAGAAAGCATTACTGAATTTACGCGCTATCAATAACTGGTTTACATAAAACAAGCGGTTACTGAAATAGTATTCCTGCCCGGCAGGTAATGTCGGTGCTTCCATGGTTTGTACCGATACCGAGCCGAAATAACTAACGGATATCGGTGCACCGCTACCGGTCTTTTGACGCAGCAACCTTGCCTTGGCCAAGCCTTGAAATTCTTTCTCGTAGGTGCTGCGGTTAATACCTACCATCAGCCAATCGGTTACTCCGTAATCAAACCCGATGGAGGTATTGGCATTATCCAGACCAAAAAAGTTATCTACATCCTTCAGTTGGCCGAAACGGTGACATACCCTGAAATCCAATACGCCGGCAGCCACGTTTTCTACACTTTGGCCGTTAACAATGCGCGTGGTTTTAAACGTTGCGGATACCGGCTCGTTTCGAATAACTTGCTCGTCGGCCAGCATATCGGCCAAATCTTCGCTGTTATCCGTGGTATCGGGTTGTGCCTGTGCGCACAAAGTAGTTGTCAATAATGATGCGGTCAGCAAGGCTGTAAAAAATCGCATAAAATGGTTTTGCGTTATTGTTTATTTTTTGTTTAATATGCCGTTTACCGTCACCTCTATTTCCTTGGCAATCTTGCCTTCTACCAGCTTCGGTATGGCAATTTTATAATCTGCGGGGGCCACTTTAAATTTTGAGGACATGGTGGCATCACCACCTTTTACGATAATGGTTGCGGGAATGTTTACGTCCTTTGTAACACCATGCATGGTAAGCTTGCCCGATGTGGTTACGGGATAAGTACCATCCTTGGCAAAATTCACGGCGCTTAGGTTGGTAATTTTACCTTTATACTCCGCTTTGGGGTATTTATCACTCTCCATATAGTTCTCATTAAAGTGCTCCTGCATCAGCGCTTTTTCAAACTTAAAACTCTTTATGGGCAGTTGCACTACAAAATCCCCGGTTTTACTGTCTAACACCGCAGCCGCCTCATTGTTAAACGCCTCTATATTCTCCATAGGTGTGGCCGAAAAGAAGGTAACCTTGGCGGTGCGCGTCATATACTTTTGGGCAAAAAGATTGCCGCTACAGCAAGAAAGCACCAAGAGCGCTATCAAAATCCGTTTCATGATTATTGCTTTTTTGTTTATTAATCGTTTTTCGCTCCGAGGGTCACCCATTTATCAATTTTGGCAATGCTGCATTCATCCAGCTTAGGCATGCCTTTGGGCATGGCCTGGTAGCCGCTTTCGTGCTTTATTGCACCTAACATTCTATTGTTGGTTACGGCAAGCCTGGTGCCCTCGTAGGTAGTGAAGTTATAACCGTTGGATGGGGTGTTGGCATCGTGGCAACCGCTGAGGCCACAACTCGCCGTCATTATAGGCAATATTGTTTTTTGAAATGTAACGGCTGTAGTATCACAACCTGTGCTCGTATTAGGGTAGAGTTTGTCGGCCTTATCATTGTAGCAGCCGGTGAATATCAAAATCATCAAAACTCCCGCACCAAAAACTTTCTTCATATTTATTCCTGTTGAAATCATGGTTTGTTTAGTAAGTGCCTATGGGCACGTTAGGTTCTATTTTGCTATCACACAATCCGTAAGTTTAACACCAAACAAGTCACCACCCGCATAAAAACCTTTTATGGTTACTTCTTGTCCGCTTGTAGGTTTTAGTCCTTTTTCTCGCATAGTGCATGCCACATCGGCGGAGGTACCCTCGTCGTGTAGCACAAGAAAAGTATATCCGTCTTGATTTGTACTCACTTCCGAAATTGCACCTGTTACTTCCAATGCCTTGTTAAGATACTTAGCGTTGAGACTGTCGGGGTTAGCGGCGTATTCTGTTGCCAGTTGCTCCACGGATAGCTTAATTGCCGTTTCATCCTCCACGGTTTTATGTGGCTTATTCCACATTCGGTATGCGGTAAAGCCGCCAACGGCCAGCACCACCACCACTATGAGTATGACAATATTTCTCGATTTCATATCCTTATAATCGGGGTCAAAAATAGGTTGGCCATCTTGGCTCCCTTCTTCCTAAAAGGATGAAACGGGAATAACCGGGGATGAATTTGCATCACCACCCACGATAGGGAGGGCTAAAGTTCGCCGGCCAGCCAAAGCTTGAAATCTGCGGCCCGCTCCGAACTTACCACCGGCTGCTCTTTCACCGCCGGCTTTAAGGTTACTATAACCCGTGCCTTACTGTAGGTCTTCATTTCCTCAATGGCGCGCAGGTTAATGATATACTGTCTGTTTATACGGAAAAACTCTTCGGGTGCCAGCATGGTTTCCAAACCATCCAAGTTGTGGTCCATAGGATAGGTGCGCCCCTCGAAGGTGCGGGCAAAAGTGGACTTGTTTTCGCTATAGCAATAGGCTATATCGTCTACGGGCAGGGTTTTGATATGCTCGCCGAAACGTATAACAAAGCGTTTTTTATAGTCTTGTGTCAGAGCCTGTACCAATACATCGCCCGATTGTTTGAATATTTTTTTGAAATCGTCCAGCTTTTGTATGGCTGATTTTAGGGCGTCTTTCTTAACGGGCTTCAGCAGGTAATCTATACTGGCTGCCTTGAAGGCATCCATGGCATACTGGTCGTAAGCTGTGGTGAAAACTATGGGGCAATCTATCTTGGCTATTTTAAGCAAATCGAATGCGGAACCGTCTGCAAGGTGAATGTCCATAAACACCACATCCGGCAATTTGTTGCCGGCCATCCACTCTTTGGATGAGGTCACACTGTCTAAATGAGCCACCACACGGGCTTCCGGTATTGTCTCCTCGATTAGTTTATGTAATCGGTTATAGGCAGGTAATTCATCCTCTATTATTACGATGTTCATATCAATGGTAATATTACAATATATTCCTTATCTTTTATTCCAAACATAATTTGTTTTTTGGTCAGCAGGCCATACCGCTTGCGGATGTTAATCAGCCCCAGGCCCGCGCCTTTTTCCTTACTAATTTTAGGCTGCAACGGATTTCTTACCATTAAGGTTTCTTCCGTAGCTTCTATCGTTATTACCAAGGGCATGGATTGCGATACCACGTTGTGCTTAATGGCATTTTCCACCAGCAATTGCAAAGCCATGGGCACTATTTTCTTGCTATACATCACTTCATCGGTCACTATAGTGTTTAGCCGCAATGCTTTGCCAAAACGGCTTTGTTGAATATACATATAATTTTCGAGGATAGCCCACTCTTCATATAGATATATCAGGTCTTTATCACGATAGGACAACATGTTGCGGTAAAGATCCGCAAGGCGTGAAGTATAGCTCATCGCAACATCCGAATCTTCCTCTATCAGGTTGGTTAGCGTATTGAGACTGTTAAACAGAAAGTGCGGGTTTACTTGGCTTTTCAGGTGTTCATACTCAAACATCATCCTTTCCCTTTGTAGCGAAGACACCTTCCGTAGGTTTTCCTCCCTGAAACGCACATAGCCATAGGATATACCAATGGCAAAGAAACTCATCAAACCTATGAACCAAAAGCGCTTCCAAAAAGGCTTGTCAATAGTAAAAGTGTAAGTGGCCTCTCCGCGGCGGCTGAACGTTTTATTAAGCGATGCCTGTACCTTAAACGTATACGTACCCGTGGTAAGCTGTGGAAAGGTAACCGATTCGTCATTGGTTACTATCCAACTATCGTTGTAGCCCTGCAGTTTGTAACGGTACTGCAACTTATCGGCACCGGTAAAATTTACCCCGTCGAAACGGAAGCTGATGTGATTTTGGTCGTAATTAAATTGCGACGTGCCTTTTTGTACCGGCTTAAGAAATACACTTACCGATGAGATATTTACGACAGGTCGTATATCGTAATTGGATTCCAAGTTGCGAAAAATGATAAACCCGCGCTCAAAGGGTATGTACACGTTGCCCGCGGTATCGTTGGCATATAATTTCAACCCGTTTGAAGTACTGTCTATGAAATCGGAGCTCACCCGGCGTCCATAGCTTCGAAACTGGTTGCTGCCGGGATACCATACATCCAACCCCTTGGCATGCACGGCCACCACGTTTCCCGTTGCATTTGCGGCTAACGTATATATATTTAGGTCTTGCAGCCCCTTTTCGGGTCCGAAAGATTGCCATTTGCTTCCGTTATACTTGTACAGGCCTTTTTGATTTGCGCTCATCCACACATCGCCATGGTCGTCTTGCGTAATGCTGTACACCATACGTTCTCCCGGCCCTTCTGATTTTGACCAGCGTTTGTATCGGCCGTCTACATGCATCGTTACACCACCGCCTTCCGTTGCCATCCATACCCTGCCACGGCGGTCGGCATACAATTGCGACACGTAATCGCTGCCCATACCCGAGCGTTTGTTGTGGTGGCGCAGCAGGAACATCTTTTTCGTATACGGCAGGGGGTAGGTCATCTCCTTTACTCCTTTTATGCCTGCCACCCAAAGACGGTCGTAAGTGCCGGTAATATCCAAAATACTTTCGTTACGCATTTCGGCCTTATCTGTTGGCTCGTCTATTATTTCTGATACACGCGTGAGTATGTTACCACCCGGAGACTTATACCATAATCCGCCGGCTACTATGCCAATCCAAATACGATTTTCGCCATCGGCGTACAGGCAGGTAATTTTTTCAGGCATTGTAAGCGCCAAAGCCGGAGAGGAAATATTATTTCCGATAGGGAGTTTATACAGCCTGTTGTTGATGGCAAACCAAATCACATTGTCTTTGTCACAGGTCATTGCTCCGATGTCAGCCAATTTGTAGGGGGCATCTACCGGCAGGTAGCTCATATACTCGGCGGTAAACATGGTAAGGCCATGCTCCGTGCCACACCATATAATGCCTGCCGGCCCAATCAGCAAACTATAAAATTTTTTACCGGTATAGTTATTGGGCCTGATGTCATACCCTTCGGGCGTTTCTCTTAACCGCAATAGGAAACCTTCTTCGGTAACCATCCATGCTTTTTTACCGTTTATGGGCAATATGTCTGTAATCTTTCCCCAACGCCAGTCCGCGGCAGCCTTTATCTGAACTATCCTGCGCTGCCTTGCATTGTATAGCGCCGGTCCTTTAGCGGTGCCCACCCAATATTGTTCCGTACCTGGTACTTTTTTGATCACGGTCACCATGCTGTCAGGCAGCCCGCTTCCTACGCTTAATTTTGTGGTATTGATGCGCCCCGACTCAAAGACCATATCCAATAACCCTTCATCCGTGGCAGCCAGCAGCCGTTCGGGGGAAATCTCTACGGACATTCGGACGGCGCTTGCCGATTGGCGCGGATGGGTAGGCAACCTGAAACCTACGCCGCCTGCCACGGCTACCAAGCCTTGACGCTCGGTGCCGAGTATCATCACGCGGCCCGCATCGGAGCGTATATGCGTTATGGCTGAAGTTGGTTTCGTTCCCGACATAGGCACCAAACGCACATTGTTATCTGCGGGGTTCACATACGCCAAGGTACCGTTTTTATACCCTACCCATATCCTGTCTTTTACAAAGCTTACCGCGGTGGCGGGCTTCCCTATTTTATCCGGCACGGTATCAAAAACATGACCGTTGTAGTAAAACAAACCGGCATCGGTGGCCAACCATATATAGCCCGCTTTATCTTGGCAAAGCGCATTTACCTTTATGGGTGTACTTGCTTCGTTGAGCCACAAATCGCGCAAAAAATGATGTTGTGCATCCGCTTTCGCAAATACAGCAACAAATATTATGGCCAAAACAATACGCATAAGGGGTTCCGCAAGGATAAAATTACTCTAATATACTCAGCCCTGTGATATAATGACTACACCGGTCGGGGCAAACAAGCACAAAGAATTTAACAACTTACAATACTTTTGATGTAAGTATTGGCATACTACTTGCACCTACAGATATATGAGAAAAATTATTTTCTTAGTATTATTAGCCGGAACAATAACGCGCCCGGCCATGGCACAGGAAAATGTAATGAAGCACAACGACACCGCGGTGGTGTTTAAGCTGCAGGAAGTACATGTTACCGAAGGCCGCAAATGGGATGATGACAAGACACGTTATAAGTACAACCAAATGAAGTACTACGTGGAAACCATATTGCCTTACCTCAATGAGGCTACCTTACTGTTTAAACAGTTGGATGAAAAAGTGAACGACCCCCGGATAAGCAAACGCGAGCGAAAGACTTTTGTCAACTCTAAAGAAGATGAATTGCGCACTCGTTTTGAAGACGAGGTAAAAAAGCTGAACGAAACACAAGGCGTACTGCTTGTAAAACTTATCGGACGCCAAACGGGAGTAAACATCTACAGCATGCTTAACGAATTTAAAAACCCTTTTACGGCCATAAAATGGCAAACATGGGCCAAATTCAACGGCTTTAACCTGAACAAACGTTATGACCCCGATACTGAGCCAATGTTGGAACATATCATGGAGAGCCTAAACTACCCGTTGCCCCCGCTATATGGAGAGCGCGAACCGGTGGTGTTGAAGAACAGTGATGTGTATTATTAATAATGTTATTTTTTCTTTTCTTCAGGTTTGATAAAACCTGAAACCGTTTTCACGAATTTTTCATTCTCCTCGATAAAAGGGAAATGGCCCGATTGTTCGAATATCACCATGCGCGAGCCGGGAATAGATGCTTTAAGTTTTTCGTCGGCCTGCAACGGAATATTATCCGCATTGCCGTGCAGTATCAGTACCGGGACCTTTATGCTTTTTAACGAAGCATACATATCCTTGTTGTAGTTCTCCATGTCGGCTCTCAATCCCATCATCAGTAGCTTGCCGGCTTCGCCCACATTCTCCGCCACGTCAAGGTTGAGTTTGGACATACTGTCGGCCTTAAAGAAAGAGGTTTTAAAGTTGAGCTTTAAAAGCTCCTCATAAGCCTTGGGGTCACCGTTTTTAAAGGCTTCGGAGTTCACTATTTCCTCCTGTCTTTCCAAATCTTTTTGCTTGCTTCTGGTTTGCACCGAAGCCATCTGCAAGCTGTCAAAATCATGGTTCAAAGCTATGGGCGACACCAATATCAGCGACTTTACATCACCGGGATAGGTAAGTGCGTAATTCAGTGCCAAACGTGCGCCCCAAGAATGGGCAAGTATGTTCACCTTATTCAAATGAAGCGAATCCTTTAACGCTTTTATATCGCGCAACATATTTTCCAGGCTAAGCTGCGGTATTTGCTCCGCAGCCTGAGACAGCCCTGTGGAACGCTGGTCATAAAATACGACCTTATGGTCTTTGGACAATGGCAGCAAGTGAGGCAAGAAATAACCGTGGCTGATGCCCGGCCCACCGTGAATCACCAATATCGGGTCGCCCTCGCCATATACCTTAACGTACAATTCGGTACCGTTTACCGGCATTTGCCCTGCAAAAGACGGTTCTTTTTCTTGGGCCTGCCCCCTTGCAATACCGGCCAATACAACACAAAGCAATGCAATGCCGAAAATCTTACGAATCATATCGAAATTTTGTAGCGCAAATTTACCGGGTGTCCCGCGGATAAGACACAACAGATATAAGGTATAACATGCCGATAACAAACTAATCTTCCACCCATCGCCTGAAAGAAGCCGCTTTCTCCTTACTCACCGTTACCTCGGGACACGAAGCATGCTTTAGCTTCACCTGTATCTTGCCGCTTTCCTCGCTCCGTATACTTTCTATGTATTGCAATGCAATAATGTATTGACGGTTTGCACGGTAAAATTTTGTGGGGTCTATCAACTCCTCCACCTCATCCAGCGAGCGATAATCGGTAATATATTTCTTTCCGTCTTTATTAACGAGGTATATTAATTCCTCCTTCGAAAAACACAGTACATCATCGGCATTTACAAGCACTATGTTACGTCCCAAATGCACCGCAAAGCGCTCCTTGTAGCGTCGCGCATCTTTAAAGTTGCGAAACAGTTCACCTACATGATGCAGGTAGGTACTGTTACCATACTTTGATTGTAAAAGATGAAATTTGTCGAAAGCACTTTTAAGCTCATCTCTGTCCACAGGCTTCAGCAGGTAGTCCACGCTGTTTACTTTAAACGCTCGTATGGCATACTCATCATAGGCGGTCGTAAAAATAATCGGGCACTCCACTTTATGACCGGTAAACACATCGAGGCTGATACCGTCGGCCAATTGAATATCCGAGATAATAAGGTCGGGGTGCGATTGTGCCAAATGTGCCCTGGCTTCCTTTACACTTGCCACCGGCCCCTCTATCTGGGCATCGGGCTCCAACTGCCGCACCAGCCGCATCAGGCTTTCCGCCACCAAAGGTTCATCTTCCAATACAAGTATGCGCATAAGTATAAAGTTTACAACAAGGGTATTTTTATAACAAACTCGTTTTCTCCGTCTTCAATTATTATGGGTCTATCGCAAAGGTAGCCATATAGCTGCCGCAGCTGTGCCAGGCCCTGCCCGTTGGAGGTATTTACTTGGCTGCGCAACTGCTTATTATTGCCTACCGACAAATAGCCGGCCTCATCCCACAGCCTTATATTCAACGGAGCGGATTCATGCACTACATTATGCTTAATGGCGTTATCTATAAGCAGTTGCAAGGTAACCATTGCTATACCTCGTTCACGCGCCTCTTCCGACACATTATGCTCAATATTAAGTCCTTTCCGGTGCCTGATGTGCAGCAGTTCTATATAGTGACCTATAAAGCCCAGTTCTTCTTCCACGCTTACCACTTCGCTTTCCTTATGCTGTAACACATAACGATACACTTTGGACATGTGCCTTACAAAATCGGAAGCCAAATCGGGATTGGTTTGAATAAGGCCGTCCAACGATGTAAGTGTATTAAAGAGGTAATGTGGGTTAACCTGGTTTTTTAGATGTCTATATTGCATGTTAAAGCTTTCTCGCTCCAATTCCGCCGCCTTTACCTGCAGCTTCGCGGCTTCCTCTACCGACACTTGCCAGTTATGAAAGAAATAATACGCGTAAAAACCGAAATTGAACAAGAAAATCATAACGACAAACAACACCATGCCGATACCTATAAATGCCGGCCCGACGAACGCCGGCCAAAACGGACGGGTAAGCGCGCTGGCAAGCAGTAACGGAGGCGCGAACATTAGCATAGATAAGGCAATCTGAAGTATTACCCTTGACAGAGGGCCTTGTTCAAAGGGTATACGCTTATCCAAAAAATCGTTCAGCCGCTTCACCAAATGCCATACCACTACCAGCGAAATAAACTGGGAGCATGATGCCAATAACTGAACGGGCCACCCCCACTCGGGTATCATATAAAAGCGTGCGGATGTTACCAAAACGGTAAACAGCAGTATGATAAAATAAGGAATACGCCGAAACTGTAACAGTTGTAGCTTTCTTTGCTGTAAACTCACGCGCCGTGCTTTATTCAATGATTAACCTCCTTCACAAAATACAAAAAACAACAGTGTATGCTACCCTCGCACGGCTTTATGGATATTAATTACTTTGCCGTCTTCCATCTCTATAACCCGGTCCGAGCCGTTTGCGAAATCGGGGTCGTGTGTCACGGCTATTATTGTTTGCCCGTTCTTAACGGTCAGTTCTTTAAAAATATCAAACACCCGCTGCGAATTGGCTTTATCCAGGTTGCCCGTCGGTTCATCACACATAATGATGGCGGGGTCATTAATCAGCGCCCTTGCTATGGCCACGCGCTGTTGCTGTCCGCCCGATAGTTTGGAGGCGTGCTTCTTCACATGCTCATCCATGCCCACAAGTCGCAGTTTCTCTATGGCGCGTGCCTCTATTTCGTCCTCTTTATACTTTCCTAATTTCATGGCGGGCATCATCACATTTCGTAACACGGTAAACTCCGGTAGCAAGTAGTGAAACTGAAATACAAAACCAAGATGCTCGTTACGGAAGGCTGCAAGGGTGTTTTGGTCTTTGCCGGTCAATCGCTCACCTTTTATTTCCAGGTCACCTTCGTAATCCGTATCCATCGTGGAAAGTACATATAACAAGGTACTTTTACCACAACCCGATTTACCTATTATGGTTAAAAACTCACCCGTCCTTACGTCAAAGTCCACGCCTTTCAATACCTGAAATTTTTCGGGCTCGTAAAAGTACTTGACGATATGGTCTGCTTTTAATACGCTGCTCATGGCTTAACCTCTGATAATTTTTACGGGGTCGACTTTAGATGCTCTTTTTGAAGGAAAATAACCGGCAAACAGAGTGGTTAAAAAACCGAATCCCAAACCCGACGCATAATGCCAGGGATTAAAATTCACCGGGAAAGTATCTATACGAAAGAACTCCCCGGCAGGAAACGGCGTAATGGAAAGCAGGTAGCTGAAAAAGAAACCGATAAGCAACCCCAGTGCGCCACCGGCAACACCTATTATAACCGATTGCAACAGAAATATTGCGGTAACGTCACCACCTTGAAAACCGGTTGCTTTCAATATCGCTATATCCTTCATCTTATTGATGATGTTCATGTTCATGATATTGTATATACCGAACCCGGCCACCACCAACAGCGTGGCGCATACTACTACCAGCATGATGTTGCGCACTTCTTCACCGGCCAACAAAGAGGCGTTGGCCGTTTCCCAATCTTCCATATACACGTCGTCAAGTTGGTTTTCCAGCTTGGCTTTGAATGCGGAAGCCTCGTGAACATCTTTCAGCTTGATGTTTAAGTCTGTGATATAAGATGGGTCTTTACTCAATACTTTTTGCACGGTGGCCAATGTGGCATAGCACCTACTCTCATCCATAGCCGCCACCCCGAATGAAAATATCCCACCTACTCTAAAACTGAGGTTGTTACCCTCCGGCGTTGTTATACTGATGCGGTCGCCCACACTAACGTTCATCTTCTTGGCCAAGCCCTTACCCATCATTACCAAATCGGTTCCTTTCAGTAAATCCTCCAAATCCCCCTCGTCCATTTTCCTGTCGAGGCCAAATAATCGTATCTGCGCTTTAACGTCTATGCCGTATATGTTTCCGGGTATTTGTATAGGGCCGTTATTGTAGAATACTTGCGATGCCACCTGTGGTGCCACACCTTCCACTTCGGGCATCCCCTCTATTTGCTTCATCAGCGAGAAGGCACTTTTTATGCGTGGCAATTCGTTCTTGGGGCGCTGGTGTTCCACCACATACCAATTGTCCTTTTGCGTACCTGCCGCATCGGCAATTATTTTATCGTCATCTATCTTTAGTGGCTTGTACACGCGTATATGCGGCGTGTTATCCATAGCCATGTCTTCGGTAAATTGGTTCACACCGGTCATGAAGCTAATCATGATGATGAACATGGATATCCCGAAGGTAACACCCAGCATGGCTATGATGCTCTGCTTCTTTTTGGCCAGCAGGTGCGTTAATGCTATTTGTGCAACAAGCTTCCGATTCATTACCGAACTATTATGGTTGAAGATTTATCCAAACCGGCTTTTACCTCCACCCACTTATCGTCTTCAATGCCCTTCTCTATCTTCACCATGGCTTCTTTACCGTCTTTCTTCACCAGTACCGAATCGCCTTTCAACAATGCCGTTTTGGGTATGGCCAATACTTCCTTGCGCTCGGCCACCACAATATTGGCTTCCAAATTAAGCCCATACATCTCCACGGGTATGGCATCGTCCAATACGGCATCCACCCTGAAAGACTGCTCCACCTTATTCAATAAAGGATACACTTTGGTGATGTGCGCTTTGAATATCTTATCAGGGAAGGCATCCATGGTGAGCAAAACTTTTTGTCCCGCATATACCTTGTTCAGGTCACTTTCGTCTACCGACAACTTTGCAATCATGTCTCCCGCGCCCACCAAGGCTACCGGCTGATTGGGATTGATAAGGTCACCTTCTTTTTTATACACATCATACACCACACCGTTTACAAAGCTTTTCAGCATACCCACCTCGCTTTGCGCACGCGCTACGGAAAGTTGGGTTTGCGCTTGCTGCAATTGTATATCACCGGCCAATTTCTGCTGGCGCAGTTGCTCGCTCAGGTTCTCATAGTCTTTTCTTGAGCTTTCGTATTGCAGGAAATATCGCTCATAGCTGCTTTTGGATATGGCATTTTCCTCAAACAGTTTTTTGTACCGCACATATTGCAGGCTGTCTTGCTGCTTCTTAATGCGGGCCACTTCCATACGGCCTGCCAATTCTTTAAACACCGGCGCGCCCGCACTTACCGTGGGTAGTGTACGCTCTACCAGCAATGCTGCTCCCTGCTGTTGGGCAGTTCTTACATCGTTACTGATATAGAACAGCTTTTGGCCTTCGGATACGGTATCCCCTTCTTTTACGTATACATCAACCAGGTAGCCATCTACGCCCGATATCACTTTGTATTCCTGCTCGGGCACCAGCGTACCCGAAGCATAAATTGCCGAGGTGAGTAATTTCATTTCAGGCTTCACCTCCTCGCCGGTTTTACCACAGCCCAAGGCAGCCGCAACCAACAGTAACCATAACGACTGTCGCTTCATTCTTAAAGATTTTGAGTGCTTAGTAAATGATACAATACACCGTCTGCCAGGTTCTGCAAATATTCAATCCTGGCGCGGTTATATTCCGTGAAGATGTTGTTGTATTCGTCAAACTCCATAACACCTTCTTTTAAATTGAGGTTGGCAATGCGCAGGTTATCCGAAGCCGAAGTCACTTTACGCTTCAGTATATCACGCTTCTCAAAGGCTGCGGCATATTGCGCAAACCAGTCGGAATTTTGCTGCATAACGGAAACCTGTACACGTTCCCTATCCAATTGCGCCCATTTCAGTTGCAGGTTGGCTTTATGCCGCATAACACGGTAGTAGTTGCCTTGAAAAAGCGGAAGGTCTAGCCGCACGCCTACGTTAGCGACATTAAACTCCACATTGGCACCTCCTGCTTCAAGTTTACTTTGCATGTTGTAGGCATACCTGCCATTCAGCGACAATTTAGGCAGGGCTCCGTATTTACTTTCGCTCAGGGCCAGTTCGGCCACGCGCACTTTAAGGTTGGCCTCCTGCCATGCCGGGCGCCTTACCGCCGCTTGTGCCGCCTGTGGCATGGGCCATTCAAACGAGCCCAATTGTGCGGTAATCTCAAGCGAATCTTTGGGTACGCTCAACAACGAAGCCAAAAGATTAATGCTTTGCCTCAATTCACGCTCGTAATTAATTTGTGTCGTCTGCACATCTGCCTGCAGATTTTTTGTACGGTTATTATCGGCGGGATTAACCACACCGGCGTTATACCGCTCTTCCATAATGCGCAACAACTCTTCCGCCGTCTTGGTATTTTCTACATTTAGCGCCAGTACTTCTTTGGTTACCAGTATGCGGTAATACACCTGCGCCAATTGAATATGAAAACTCTCCAACGCGGCTTTGCTGCTCCACAGTTCCTTATCGTACTGTGCCTTGACCTTGGATAGTTGCGCCCACTTCTCAAAATTCACAACAGGCATGCTTACTTCCGCACCTGCCGTAAATACATAGGGCAACCCGAACTGCGCTTTCAGGAATGTGCCGGGCGCACCGCCGATTATCTCCGCAGGTATTACCTGCGTGGGTATCAGCGGGTAATAATCCGCAGTGGAAAACGCATTGATACGCGGGTAAAGGCCGGATGCTGCTAGTTGCTTATCATCATTGGCCATTTGCGATTGCAAGCGCGCCTGCCCTGCCGCCGGGGCATGCTCATCGGCATAAGTAAACACGGCCTCCAAGTTATTCAGTGTCACCTGTGCGGCTGCCGCAATCGGCATCAATAAGACAAATACAATAGCGTGCAAACAACGCATGCGCTCATTTTTTTTACAAAGTGAAAGCAAACGCCGTTCTTATTCAAATGATATTTAATAAAACGGAAGAAATCGACAGGGAAACACCCTAACAAACGACAATGTCGTTTACCTAAATGAGCGTTAATGTGAAAAGATACACAAACAAGTTAATTGCCAAAACAACGTAGAACACACGATTAACGGCATTACTGGTCTTCAGGAATTTTCTCAACCGGTCATCAAAAGTGTTCTTGATGTCGTTACTATTAAATATGGCAAAGGTTCCCAAAAACAAACCGAAATCTCCTCCTACGCCGGACAAAAAAACCAATGCGGCTTTAACCAAAACAAATACCCCAAGTATATAAAGAAATATCAGCAGTGCATGCTGTATGATTATGTCTATTAACATTGTTCTACGTTTGGCCGAACCGTTTGTGCGTGCAAAGGTATCTAAAACCCACGAATTACACGCAAGATACCAAACATAACACAGGCCTTTATCTCAAAGCATATAAATACATCAGCACACACAATGCCATAGTAATGGCAACAACAATCCATGGCGTGTATTTTTCACGGCTTGCCACATGCCGGCTTTGCGCCACTACCGTAGCTATGGTGTCTGCAATATCCATGGCACCGGGCAAAACCCGGGCCAAATGAGTTCCCACACCTTGCATGTACTCGTAACGCAGATTTTTTACAGACTCCAGTATTGTAAGTACTATATCTCTTTTCACCATATCGGCATCCGACCGGTGCAATACGGCCATATGCTCATCACTCAACAGTAAAAAAACATAATCATGCAGTGCGGAGTGGCTCATCCTGTAAGTATCAATGGTTTGCATGTGTTTATGCAGCCGCTTACTCTCCTGCAATATCCATTCGGGAGTTACCGCAACCATGTCCTTGGCACGACTACTCATACCGCTCAGCCAACGCTCTTCATCGTATTTCTTCCGACGATTGTCGTCTCTTAAAACTTCGTACGCTTCCTTTATGGCTATAAAATGCACTTGCGCATATTCACCGGGGTTGGTATCGGGGTGAAACTTCAACGCAAGCCTGCGATAAGCCTTTTTTATCTCATCGGCTTTTGCAGCGGGCGGCACTTCCAATATGCGGTAATAATCCTTTAATGTGTTGACTGTCATGCTTCCGATTGCAAAGTAATACACTAACGGGCGAAAGCCGTGTAAAAGTTAGGCTTTAAGCGAACACATAAAAATGATGAACATGTAAAATATTTATGCACAATGTTCCTTTGTTAACGATTTGTTATTAGCTTTGAAGCACGGCCTACTGAAAACAATGCAAATTCTACACCATATGCAATCGGAAACCTTTATGACACATCTTTCGGGAGAGTTCAACTATCGACCTGAGGAACTGATGTCATTTACTTATTATTTTGATGCGTTCAACATTCGCTTAAAAAACGGAGAAGTTGTGCGCTACCATACCACCGACCCGGAAGGTTTTTATGAGTGGTTGACGGGCAACGGAGTAAAAGTAAAAACACCCAATACTCCAACCGAAACTACCCGAAACGTAGCATACCTGCTCACACCACCCCTTTCATAAAATGTCCGCCATATCTGTTTTTACAATCTAATGCCCATAAGGGCTGTAAAGCCATGCCTGCACTTGAGTAAAAAGAAAAATAAGATTTAATACAAACAACAAAAAATATTAACTTCGCAGCCGGGTGAGAGACCCAGCTTGATTTAGTACAGGGTGTCCATTCTTGGCGCCCTTTTTTTTCACACAAACAATATTGATTCATTTCATACGTTTGTCTTGCATATCTGCCTGATGCCATGATGAGACTATTTCTGCTGATTTTAAGCATTTTCATATTGCAAAGTTGTTGTAGAGGCACACGTTGCGATATGGACATCCGCCCCTTTGAAATTATTTATCACGGAAACTATATGCGGGAGGAAGCCGATACGCTGCTGGTGCATGTATATAAAAAAGGAAGCAACTTTACAGAACACCTGGCTTCCGAAACGCACAGAGCAATATCTGCGTCGGCGCCTTACAGCTTTTTGCCCAATCCTCATTTTGAGGCAGATTATATTTTTAGTCTGCAAGACAGCGCAAGAAATGACACTGTTACCGATTTTACCACACGTTTAGCCTACTGCACCTCCTGCGACAGGTATGATAACGGCGTAACCATACTTACCGGCTTTACACACAACGGTGTACGCGTGGAAGGCAATGTGCTACACATCCGGGAATAATCTGCCGGCCAATAAATTCACAAAACCTTTTCTATTGCCAATTGCGGTTTATCCTATATTTGACGTTCAAAGAAAAGCTTAACATGAAAAAAATCTTCTCTGCCGTTGTGGGCGTATTTATGTTTGCCGGTGTGGCACATGCACAGCAGTATGGTAAAACGTTTAACACCGAAGAAGCCATAGAGGTAACCGAATTGGCATCCAAACTCAAATCAAAAAACAAAGTGGAAAACATTGCCGTTACCGGCACCATTACGGAAGTGTGCCAAAAAGCCGGCTGCTGGGTAAAGTTGGAAAACGAAGGACAGGACGATGTGTTTGTTAAGTTTAAAGAAGAAGACGGCAATCATGAAATGGTGGTGCCTAAAGACATCGCCGGCAAAACCATTACCGTGTATGGCGTAGCGTCAAAGAAGACCACTTCGGTAAAAGATCAAAAGCACTATGCCGAAGATGCGGGTGCATCCAAAGAAGAAATAGCCAAGATTACCAAGCCTAAGGAAGAACTGCGTATAGATGCGGTTGGTGCGGTTGTCAACTAATATTAATCCTTAATCGAGAACCGCAAAAAAAAACAATAACCCCGTTAAAAAAGCAGATATTACTCCGTTTAAAAACGGTTGTTGCACAATTTTGAATGGCGTAGCATTGTAAAAGATTTGGTACAGGGTTTTTACGATTAAGGTTATAAATTTGCATTACGCCGGTCCGTTCTCGGACCGGCATTTTTTATGCATTAACCTTACACCTTACTTGTAGGCTTAATATTGTTCTGCTGCAAGAACTGCAGCCAGTTGTTTAACGTTCCGTTCTTCAACACACGAGGAAACTTATTCATTCCTCCTTCTTTGCCAATGGAGCGCATATAATCGTAAAACACATTGTTAGGCAGTATTTCAACAAACACTTCTTTTAGGGCAGATGTACGTTCCACCGCATAATCATCGTTAATCTCACAAAGCGTTTGGTCCAATATTGCCCTTACCTGCTCCGTATCCACATTTGCATCATCGCAACCTATGTACCATCGGTGTGCAAACAGGTTCTCGTGCTTGAAACCGGCCACGGTAAATTCACGAATGGTGATGTTTAACTTACGCGATACGGTATCTATCGCCTTGTTCATATTGTCTACCGAAGTATGCTCGCCACACAGGCTCAGGAACTGCTTGGTGCGGCCCACAATGGCAATCTCATATTCTTTGGCATCGGTAAAGCGCACCACATCGCCTATGATGTATCGCCATGCACCGGCACAGGTACTCAGCATTACCGCATAATCGGTGTTTTCTTTTACCTCATCCACCGTATACGCCGTTACCTTTTCTTTCGGGTTGCCGTCTTCATCAAAATTTTCGGAGGTAAACGGTACAAACTCATAGAAGATACCGGTATTCAATACCAGCTTTATCCCATGGTCTCCCGGACGGGCCTTAAACCCGAACGATCCTTCGGAAGCCATATAGGTTTCTATATAGGTAATGGGCTGCCCCAACAGGCGTTTAAAACTTTCTTTATAAGGCTCAAACGATACCCCACCGTGAATATATACGTTAAGGTTGGGCCATATCTCGTGTATGTGCTTCACCTTATGATACTTGATGACCTCTTCAAACACTATCTGCACCCATGCCGGCACACCGCATACGGTACCCACATCCCACTTACGCGCCGTGCGTACGATAAGTTTGATGCGATCCTCCCAATTGGGACGCTGCGATATTTTTTGACCGGGCTTATAGAAGAAGTTGGACACCCAACGTGGCATGTTTTTGGCACTGATGCCACTCATGTCCCCTTCATAATATTCATCCCGCTCAAACAGCGATGTGGTGCCTCCCAACATCAATACCCCTTTCTGAAATGCCACAGGAGGAATGTCAAAATCTACCATGCTGTACAATTGCTTAAACCCTACACTTTTGATAGATTTAATCATATCCTGCGTTACGGGGATATGCTTACTGGCCGATTCCGACGTACCGGAGCTTAATGCGAAATATTTTACCTTACCGGGCCAGGTTACGTTCTCCTCTCCCTTTTGGCAGCGGTACCACCATTCGTTATACATACTGTTGTATGTACGCACGGGTACGCGTTGCTGAAAAGCCTTCACAAAATCCACCTCTTTGCTCAATATATCGTCAAAGCCGTAGTGCTTGCCAAAAGCAGTGTACTGGCCTTTGTCCAATAACATACGCAGGGTGTGTCGCTGATATTTTCCGGGAGTGGCGGTGGGCAGTTTAAATTGCCTCCGCAGTCGTAACGATCGAGCTATGAGATTGCCTAATAAAGCCATCTTGGTTAAGTATAGCCGCTATTTGTAAAACGGGACACAAAAGTAACCTATTTCGGGGAGGTTTTACATTTCCCGCTTCCCAAGGCTATACCCATTCTTGATTTTTAACATTTAAGAGGCAAACTATCGGGTAGGCTCCGTGGTATTTCCGGGTACGGAATTGTTGGTTGCCGTGCTTGGTTGCTTCATCGATGTACGCAGTTGCATCAGCCTGTTCAGTAAATCGAACCAAAAGGGTGCCCCCAACGAAATGGCGATGGCGGTAACGGCGAAACCGGCAAAGTGCAACTTGAACAGAGCGAAAAAATATGCCAGCTTTCTCTTAAAGTCGAACTTGACATAACCCGCGGATATCTCGGCCGGCTTGGCATCCAGTATGTTCAAATCGGTAAGCGGTTCGGTTCGCACTATCTTGCCCTGCTTCAATTTCAGCGCTACGCTGTCCGCAGGCCAGCCTCCTGAGCCTAATATGGTATGCGATTGGGCAATATCGGCCTCCAAGGCTTGCTTAATTTCCAGCAATGAATCCAGTTGCGCGTTGTAACCTGCACTCGCTCCTTGTCGCGCCGTGTCGCGGGTATACCTGCCGCTTTCTATATAAGCCGTTGCCATGTTCACCATCTGCTCGCGCGCCACTTTATCGTTAGAGAGTTTTCGGGCTATTTCAAACGTATCGGCATTAAACAACCAAGCCAGCATAAAGCCGATGGCAATAAGCACCACCTGTATTTTACGCTTATACCATTCGGTAGTCTGCTCCATAGTGCGGTCAAACCATTGTTCCAACTGCAACTTAAAGCGCACCACATCGTTATACGAATCTTCCCAAAGGCTTAGTACATAATCAGCGGTTTCCTCCCCAAACAATGCCTGTGTTTTTGTGCGCAGTGATGCTTCTATCTTTTGCGGGTCAAGCGGCCCCGTACCGTTCAGGAAGAACATTACCGTTTTGGAGAAACTTACGGCCTTGAAAGAAGACGGTGTTTTGGCCAAGCCGTTACTGCCCAAGTATTTTATCTCGGGGTGGTTATAAAAAGCTTCCGTTTTATCATCTTCTGCCGTTCTGAATATCTTTATCGAATTCCACAACCGAGATAAAAAATTCTCCTTACCCTCATCATTCAGCATACGACTCACCGCCAAACGCAGGTTGCGTGCCCGCAGGTTTAATTTCACTGCTATAATTTCTCCTATTACCGTAGCCAACAGGCTATACAACAGGTATACGAAAATGAGGCCTATTGCCACATCCAGTGCAACATTGTTCATAAAAAAGCGTTTGAGGTATTAAGTGCCGCTCGGATGCATAACCACAGTCACAAATTTATATGAGGCAAATCACAATGTCAATGCCGTAAAACCCGTATTTTATGAAGAGGCAAATCAAATCAACTAAACGCAATCCTTTTATATTTGTGTATAATGAAGCAGATAATATCGATAGCCTTGCTGATGCTTGCCATAAGCACCGCAACGGCTCAGAGCAATAAAGACAACCTTAGGGCCGCGCTGACAAAAATTGCCGCCGAAGCCAAGGGTGACGTAGGGATAGCAATAGAAGGGCTTGACTTTCAAGACTCGCTGAGCATAAATGGCAGAAAGCATTTTGCCATGCTAAGCGTATACAAGTTTCCCTTGGCAATGGCTGTGCTGAGCAAAGGCGAAAAAGGCAAGTTAAAAATGAACCGCAAGGTGCTGATACCTCGCTTGGCACTAGACACCGCCACATTCAGCCCCATGCTTAAAGACTATCCGCAAGGCGATATTATGTTGTACCCCGCCGACATACTCTACTACAGCGTATCCATCAGCGACAATAATGCCTGTGATGTATTGTTTAATCTCGTTGGCGGAACCGCGGAGACACATAAATATGTACAAAGCCTGGGCATAAAGGGCATCAACATAGCCGCCACCGAAAGAGAAATGAAAACGGGTTGGGAGGTACAATACACCAATTGGGCCGAACCACTTGCCATGACCCAACTGTTACGGCTCTTTTACGAGGGTAAAAAATTGTCGAAAGAGAGCAACACCATGCTGATGCGATTAATGACGGAATCTAAAAACTCCGATAAGCGACTAAAAGGTTTACTACCCAAAGACACGAAAGTAGCACATAAAACCGGCACTTCGGATAAAAACGACAAGGGGATAATAGCAGCCGTAAACGATGTGGGCATAGTTACCCTACCCGATGGGCGCCACTACGCCATATCCGTATTCGTAGGCAATTCAAAAAAGTCTTATGAAGAATGTGAAGCGGTTATTGCTAAGATAAGTAAGGCCGTTTGGGACGCGTACAGTAAACGGTAAGCCATATGGTATATCACGCAGCCGGTAGCACTTGAATCAAGACCTCATGGAGTACCTGCCTATCCGTGACTTTAGCTATACCGACGTAAAACATGGCCTCTAAGTAATATTGGCACGGCGAAACCGCCGGATACCAAGCGTCATTTTATAGTCATCTGTCCCGCAAAGCATTTTTAAAACAGGTGTAATATTTATCTTTAATCTACATTAAAGACCTTATTATGAAACCTATCATTACACTCATCGGGGCTTTATTAATTACTGCCATTGCCGGCAAAGCCCAAACATGGCAAGCCCTGGGCACGGACGACGCCTATGCCGCAGGTTACAAGAACAGCATGGCTACCTCCATATCTTACCACAACGGAACGCCCTACATACTTCTTTGGGAAGAACAACCCGGCGGATCTGAAGTAGGCGTAAAAAAATATGACGGCAAGGGCTGGCAATATGTCGGAGGCAAAACAATTGACGATAAATCTTCTACAGGCAGGCATTGTCTGGTGCACGATGCGGCAGGCAACATATACGCCGCTTACCAAAAACAACAAAGGGTAATTGTAAAGAAGTATAACGGCTCAACATGGCAATCGGTAAACGGAGGCGGTGTACCCGGTGAAATCGGCAATCTGTACATTCACCAAAACACCATCTTCCTTTCCTATAGTACGCTCTACCCTTCGGGAGACACCATTCGCGTATTAACCTTTGACGGCACGAACTGGAATACATCTTATCCCGGGTTGACCGTAAAAAATTTGGGAAGGTGGCAATCGTTTATAGACTATACGGGCAAGTTATACGTCGCCACGCTAAGCCGAATCGGCACTCAAAATTGGGAATGGCGAATTAATAAACAAGAAAATCCGGGATGGGCTTTGCTTGGCAACCCGATTGAAAAAGCAATAGATGCACAAACCCCATACTTGGCGTTCGACCGTTTGAACATACCTCACATGGCTGTACCGGATTTAGTGGACACGGGGAAAATGTTGGTAAAAAAATATGCAGACACCGGCTGGGTGTTGATAGGAAAACATGGACCCACACCTCAGCCTGATATGCAATATATCCATCCCACAGGACTACTTGGTTTTGACAACGACAATAATCTTTACTTAGGTTATGGTTCATGGAATATTCCCCTAGAGGTATTAAAATACGATCGAAACTCGTGGTCTAATTTAGTCATACCTCGCCACTTATTCGATGGCTTATATGACGTATCGATTACCGATAACAATGAGCCTGTCGTGCTATTGGCAGGAGATTATGTTGATTCTCACGGACCATATAGACCAAGTGTAAAGAAATACGATGGAACAACGTGGGAAACCTTGGGAACCGATTTTGGCACCTTTGGCTTTACCCCATCATATTTAAATTCGGCCTTAGATGCCACAGGCACTGCATACATTGCTTATCACGATACAAGCCTTTACTTTACGGGGCAAGTCAAAGTAAAGAAATACGATGCGGGGCAATGGCAAGACATATACAAAGAACACGACACCACCAATATACCGCCGGCTCTTGCCATAAGCCCATCTACCAAAGTCTACATCGGCTGTAGTATCAAAGATTCCATCCGTGTGAAAAGATACAACGGCTTCGGTTGGGATGACGTAGGGAACGCAGCCTTTCCCGCCGCTCGCTATTCTCTACACAACCTTATTGCCACGGCTAATGATGATTTGTACTTGGCATATACCCGCCCCGGCGATTATAAAGTAAGTGTAAAAAAGTATGGCAACGGCACATGGAAAGCCCTTGGGCCGGAAGCCGTTTCATCAGACAGTGCCTATTTGCCAACCTTAATATCCGGCAACAATAATGAGCTCTACCTAACCTATATGGGTTATACCAACGGGAAAATAAACGTTAGAAAATATAGCGCCGGCGCATGGTTACCGGTAGGTAACTCGGCTGATTTGGACGCAATATCTTACAATCACGCCTGCGCGATGCTCGACGGCAAATTATACATCGCAGGCTCCTCTCTTTCGCAAAAGATTTTGCTCTTCCGCGAGAGTGCCACAGGCTGGGAATTGGTGGACTCGTCCTTATCTTGCGACTACACTTACTTCCAAAACAATTTTTTGCAGTCAGACGGGCAATCCATTTATATAGCCCAAGGCGTTAATGAAGATATACTTATAAAAAAATGGCTTGACAGCAACTGGATAGACTGCGGCAAAGCATCGCATGTGGCCGCCTTCAATCCGGCATTGTCCGTAAACAACGGCCGCGGTTTGGTTACTTATTGGTCGCGCGGCATATTTGCCAAAGCAGCATCGTTGCCGCTGAGCATAGATAACCATAACGTAAACAAAAACCGAATAACACTGTTTCCCAACCCCGCTAGCGATTACGTCACGTTGCAGGTAAAAGACATTCCTGAACCCGACATAACGATAACAGACGTGGCGGGAACAATAATATTTACAGCCAGGCATAAAAAATTCGATGGGGGCAAAATAGTTATTCCCCTAACGGGTATACCCTCGGGCGCGTACATGGTAAACATAGTTTCGGGCAACAGCCACATTGCGGAGCAGCTTATTATAACACGTTAGTACCTGTTGACGTCTCTCATCGGCAGGAATGACAGCCGTCAGCCAAAACAATTATCACTCCCGTTACTTTTGTATCAGCATATCAGGGTAAGGGTGTGCATGATTCATAGTACGATTTAGTGGTTTAAAGAAGGGCTTCGTCCCTTCTTTATTTCTTTATTCCTACCTGCTTGCCGGCACTTCTGCCTGTTCTTACGCACTACCAACTCTTATACTAATAAAGCTTATCATTTTGTTTACACACAACGGCTAACTTGCAACAATGCTACACCTGCTGTTTTTGCTTTCTTTACCCTTATTTGTTTGGGGCCAAACACCGGCCATGGAAGATAATGTGTGGCTTCCCGATTATTTGCTTAACCCCGAGATGGAAATGTCGGCGCTATGCATACATGGTTCCGATTTATTGCTGATACCGCAATACCCCGATAAACATGACTATCGCATTTACAGGCTGGACACAACAACGGCAAATAATACGCGTAAAAGCATACAATCTCCGGCACCAGCTCAAGCCTTATACTACACACTATCCGGCTTAGACGAGATAAAAAAACAAATTGCCGCAAAAGGAGAAATATACGAGGGCATAGAAGCAGCTACCACCGATAATGCCAACCATATTTTTCTCTCCATAGAAACTTCCGCAGATGCTCAAAACTGCTATCTGGTAAAGGGATATATTAATCGTAAACAAGACCTTATTGTTTTGGGAAATCTCAACCCTTTGCCCCGCCCCTTAAAAATAAAAAATGCGGGCTTCGAGGCCATTGCTTACATGCCCGACAAAAAGAAACTCATTGCGTTTTATGAGTACAACCGAGATTCCGCCACTGCGTTTGCCTATATCATCAATGCCGACAACTGCATCATAGAACGGAGAGTGCAATTTGAGAAACCACTGTACCTAAGACTAACCGACATTACTTACACCGGCCACGGCACATTTGCAGGCATCAACTATTATTATCACGGCGATGGCACAACATACCTTTCCACTCCCGAGCATTACGCAATTGCGGAAAAGATAATAGGCCGCGACCCTAAAACCACTAATTATGCAAGCATCATACAACTGTCTCTGTCCGGCAATCATATCACACATCGTCCGCTTAAATCCATCTCTCATGCCAATGATAATTGGGAAGGCATAGCAAGGTTCGGCAAAGGATATTTCATGATAATAGACGGAAAGCCGCCGGGCAAACCCTGCAGATTATCATGGTTTCCGGACTAGCATAAAAAAAGCGGCAAGGTTTACGCCCGGCCGCTTGTTATGATTAACGTTGTTATCTCTTACTTTTCCACTACAATACGCATGGCCGAAGATGAGCCTTGCTCAGAAATTAACCGGGCAACGTATACACCCGCTGCCAAGCCTTGCGGCAATTCTATTTTATTGGTTCCTGCCTTAACGACGTAGCTGCCTATATCCTGTCCGTGTAGATTGGTGATTTGCAATGTACCTCCTATCTTGGCCTTCACATTCAATAGTCCTTTGGTAGGATTGGGATATATTGATATGGCTTCTTGATTTGCAACATCATCTACGCCCAAGTCTATGGCTATTACCACACAATCGGTCACGGTGGAAGGATTGGCGCAACTGAAGGAACTGGTCATACGCAAACACACGGTATCACCGGTTTGCAAATCAAGCCCTGTCATACCTTTAAATGTTGCCGTAGTGGCATTGGGTATGCTCACGCCGTTCTTTATCCATTGGTAAGCAGGGTTACTGCCTTCGTTAGACAAGCCGGATGCCGTAAAGGTTATCTCTCGCCAAGGACCTACGTTAACACCGGGAGTGGCGCTGATTTGCACCGTAGGCGCGGCGGCCGTCAATACCGCCACAGTTAAAGTATCGGGCTTGGATGTACACCCGTCTTTTGTGGCTACGGCTATGTACTTGCCCGCATCGGTTGTTTGCGCGGATATGATAGTTGTATCTCCCGACGCATTGCTTTTTTGCCATGTGGGCGTGCCTGACGTACCCGCGTAAAAGCTAAGGTTATAATTGGTAACACCCGTGGTTGAAGAGCTTGCGTTTAGCCTTAAAGTATCACCCACGCACACCGGCGCATTGGTTACCCAACTTGGTTTATTGGGTAATGGCTTTACAACTATCCTTACAGAGTCCTTATCTACACAGCCCATAAAATTACCGGCAAGCACATAATACCCGGTATCAATTACACGCATACCTGCTCGGTTGGCCGATTTCGTTATGGCACTAAACATGTTGGGGCCGCTCCATTGGTAGGTAATGCCTACAGGCGCACCCGTTGCGGTATCTTGCAGCTTCAAAGTATCTCCTTCACATATCGGCGAGGTACCGATAACGCCTACCCGCGGGTAGGGCGAGATACTGATGTTTTGCGCCGCAGTGGTATCTGCAGGCGAAGAAGAAAGTACTCTTATTTTATATCCCGTACCCGATGGTATGTTAGTGGGTATGGTATAGGATATGTGACCGGAAGAATCGGAAGTGCGAGTACCCAAAACAAGTGGCGTGGCAAAGCTGCCCGATGCGTTTGATAATTGCGCGGTAAACACGTTATTCGGTCCAAACTTATTGGTGGTGTGATAGTCGATGTGCGTAGCTTCACCTATACATTGCTGCGTGTCGCGCATATTCACATTCAAAAACAGGTTGGTATCCGCTTCAAACTGCGTAATGTAGGCTATCATTTGTCCGCCGGTACCAAAGTAGGTATTCTGGAAGCCGTTGGGTGTGGCAATGCCTACACCACTGTTGGTACTGCCGGCCATATATAGCTTACCATAAGCCATAGCCAAACACGTATTACTCTCCGTTCCGGTATCTCCGCGATAGGCGTACCACAACCTGTTTCCCGCAGTATCGAACTTAACCAGCATGGCATTAGGCGGGTCTAATAACCCACCCGTACTGATAACCCCGGCAAAATAAGGATACCCGTCGGTAGACACCTGCAAGTCGGTAATACGGTCTGCATACATAAGACCATAATACGTACCCCATTGCCGTTTACCGTTGCTATCCATCTTCACCAACATACCGTCTGTACCCCACGATCCGGGCTGCCAAGGTGTTATGGTCTGCTGAAAAGTTCCCGGGGTAACAATTCCCGACAAACTCCTTGTAACACCCGCCAAGTAAACGTTATTAAGCGAATCGCAGGCCAAACCTATAATCTCATCCTCTTCAGAGCCGCCATAAAAACTGCCCCAAATCCTTCCTCCGTTGTTACCAAATTTGGAAATAAACCCATCCGTAGGTCCTCCGCCAAAGGCCAACTGATGTTTGCCCGCGGTACTGACGTTAGAAGAAAACGGTCCTGCCATGCCGCCTATATATAAATTCGACGACCTGTCGCAAGCCAAAGCATAAATACGCGCCTTATAATAAGTACCCCAACGACGTTTACCTGCACCGGTTAATTTGGCAAAAAAGCCCTCCGTACTACTTCCCGGCACTGTGCCGCCAAATACCGGCTGAAAACTTCCGGGGGTAGATATGCTATCCGGGCTCTCGGTATATCCGCCGATGAACACGTTACCCGAATCATCGCAGGTCATAGCCAATATATAATCGTTGAAATATCCGCCGTAGTAAGTGCCCCACTGGCGCACACCGTTAGTATTGAACTTCGCCACAAACCCGTCCACCAGCGTCTGTCCGTTTTTCCCGTTCCCTCCGTTTACCGGCTGATGTGCACCGGTTGTACCCAACGCCTTAGTGGTATCGGATGTATAGCCCGCAATAAAAATATTCCCGAATTTATCGTTGGTTACCGCGGTAATCATATCTCTGTCATCTCCGCCGTAATAGGTTGCCCAATGCCTTGTTCCGTTCTTGTTCATCTTTACCAAAAAACCGTCTACATTGCCGCCATAGGTAAATTGATGGGAACCAAATGTTGCCACATTGGCGGTATTGGTGGTATAACCGCCTACATACACATTGCCGGCCAAATCAGTAGTGGCCTTTGCAGTCACGGTATTAATTACGTTACCGTAATAAGTACTCCAATTAATTACCGGGTCTAGCACTATCGTCTTCCCTTCGGCTTGCACGTCAAAATGCAGCACGTTTCCATCAAGCACAAACGATGAAGCAATTTCTGCACCTGTTTCCATATCATAGCTATAGGGCTTAAGCTCGGCTATATTGCCCATCGGCGTTTCCGCCACCATGCCACCGTCGCGCAGTTTTAGTGCGGTTGCTCCTTCGTAGCGCAGTTTTATATCTGCCGGGTTCCCCCCCGGGTGTACCACAAAGTCATACTTCAATCGTTCGCCATCTGCGTACAAAACCCAATCTATACGGGGATATATGTTTTTGTAAGTCAACTTTTCATAAGAACCTGCCGTAAAGCATTTTTGTCCTGCCCCGTAATAATGCTCTTCATAACTGCCCGGTTGCTCGGTAATTATCGGGGCGTTTATGTTGGCGCCTTCCAATACCACATCCAAGCGGTAGGTATGCACTTTTATTTCTTCGGGATTGTTGATATGGTCTAAGGCGTCTTGCCAATTATGGCGGGTAAGGTTTTCGGTACGCTGAAACTGGTAGTGTATTTGGCCGTTGCCCACATACATCACCATATCGCCTTCCGTGGTGCGGAAGTCAATATCCTTTCGCACATGTCTGTGCTGGTCGGTAATCTGTCCTTTGTTTTCAATGAACAGCAGTTTACCGGCGGATAATGATTTTGCGGTCGTTTCCGAAACAGTCGACTTGTCATCGGCGTGCAAAGCGGCTATGGGGCTTATAGCCAAAACGGCGCAAAGCAGGCCGTTTTTGAGTAGATTTTTACGCATAAGGTTACATCACTTGAAACCCTATAAAAATAACGATTTCAACGCACAGTTTCGGGCTTTTTTATATATCGGAACTATGGGGTGATTGTCAGGCGTTTAAAACCCGTTTGCCCCTTATCGTCGGTAGCCCGCAATATGTATACGCCCACAGGTAATTCCATAAGATTTATACGGTTTTCACCTTTGTTTATTTGGAGTTGATGCAGTACTTGACCTTGCGTATTCAGCATTTCGAGTGTGCCCTTGGCTACCGATTTTACCGTAAAGCTACCCTTATTGGGATTAGGATATACCATTATATCATTTCTTGGCTCGGCTACAGCAACGCCGAGGTCTACATTCATCACCAAGCAATTGCTTGTTACCGTGCGCGGTACGGCACAAAGATGATTACTTGTCACCACGCAGCAAACAGTATCTCCCACACGCAAATCTGTCATCTTAAGCACACTGTCTTGTCCGTTTGGTATGTCTGCCCCGTTACGCCGCCATTGATAGCCGGGCTTTGCACCTGCATTGTTCGTGTTTGCGATAAACGTTACTTCCACATAGGGCCATACGTGGGTACCGGGTACAGCCTTTATACTTATTGCCGGTGGCGATAATGCCGGCAATACGGTCAAGCGTACAGGTTTTGAAGAGATGGGCGTATTACATACGGTACCCGCGCTCATCCTTACGTAAAACGTATCCCCTGTGATTACCGATGCAGGTTTATACGTATTGCCTGTTGCCCCGGTAAATGCGCCGTTCTTGTACCATTGAAAAGTAGGGTTACTGCCTGCATTCTGATGGGCGGCACTAAAGGTCAGGGGCATACCGGCACATATGGTATCTCCGGGGTTAGGGTAGATAAATACCTTAGGACCTTGCTGCACTACCACGTTCACGGTGTCGGGCTCCGATGCACAACCATTTACCGTGGCGCGCACGGTATAATTACCGCCATGCGTAAGCGAGGCAAAATGCCTGGTTACCGTTTGTCCGTTTGCGGTAAACAGCAAAGGCCCTTCCCACGTATAGTTTGCGCCCGAAACGCCGCCCGCGGAAAGATTAATATCACCGTCTGCGCAAACCGGAGAATTGGAGGTTGCGGTGGGCTTAGGAGTAGGTGCATATACGGTTACGGCTAAGGTGTCGGATGAGGCACAACCGTTTAGCGCCACAGTCGCTATATAATTACCGCTTTGCGCGGTTGTCATGTTGGCACGTGTAGGCGCGGCGCTACCGCTTATAAATCCTCCGGGTCCGGTCCACCCGTAACTAACGCCCGGTGTGGGGCTTAATGCACCGAGGTTTAGGGTGCCACCGGTACACAATGGTGTATTGCCGGTTGCCACGGGTTTTAAAGGCCTCAACTTTATTTCCAAAGGTTCGCCGCCCTCCGCCGATATTCGCTCGGGGAAACGGGAAATCAGGCGCAGTTTGTATTTGCTACTCGGTAGCAGGCTTGGCGGTATTACCGTTTTTATAACCCCCGAAATGGTTAACGATATCGAATCCAAAGATTGGAGGTTGGCAAAACTGCCTCCGGTATCGGAAATCTGCAGGATGAACTTGTTACCCGGCCTGAAATTGGACGCCCAATATTTCACGTAAAGACTATCGCCTTGGCACAGAGAGGAACTGTTTATCGAATCTATATACAGTATGGTGTCGCGCATAAATAAGAAGCTCACCACACTGCCGCTATATGCCCCCGTTTCCATAATTTCCACCGAGGATATCAGTCGAGGGCCTATATCTACCGTGGTTCCGGCATTCAACCCTACCACGGGTCCGCTAAAGCCTATCTTGCCCGTACCGGTTACAAATGCGTAAAACCCGGCATTACAGCTTCCCGGGTAGGCGGAAAGCTCCGAGCTATTGATTGAGTAGGACTGTCCGTTTATTTTAAACTCTATTTCTTCGTTATGGTCTGAACCTGCAATTTCAAAACGCACGTGCTCCGTAGGCGGACTCAACTCAAATCTATACCCGTCGGTAACATTATTAAACTTACCGACATGATAGGGAGAACTACCGCAGGAAGAATTGGTGCCCGCCGAATTCAAGGAAGTGACCGTTACCGAATACCCGGCTATTATTTGTGTACCCGAGGTATGTGTAACTTTTGAGTAAGGCTGCGCCGATAACTTCCAAGGGATAATAAACAGAACAAGGCTGAGTACGATAAAGAATGATAAGGCGATACGTTTCATCTAAAACACGTATTAGGAAGCACTATGGATAACTGTACTTTTAAAGTTACATAATATTGCGTATAATATCTTCGCAACCGGCGGAAGACCTCGCTTTTCACTTTAACAATACTTCTTGCACACCTTAACAAAGCGGCAACATCATTGAAAGTAATTTTGTGAAAAACAATTGCCTATGTCCGGTTTTACTTCTACCAAAAGGCAAGTGAGGGGAGCGAGAATTGCGATGGATGTACTCCGTAACAGAAAGACAATGTGGCGAATGATCCGTGAAGTAACGAGCGGACATTACCGGATGTCCGTCTTCACCAACTTGATTATTACATTAGGGATACTGTATGTGTTTTTCCCTTTCGATTTTATCTCGGATTTCATACCGTTCCTCGGGTGGACGGATGACGGAGCCGTTATTTTTCTCTTGGTAAAACGCCTGCAGAAAGAAACGCAGCGCTATATCCGGCACAAGGCCATGGAAAGGCGCGGGCATTAAATTTTCACCTGTGCGGGCACAAACAAACTTACGTCGCCTTTATTGCGTATCACATCGCGCACAATGGTGGAGGATATGGTTGAATATGCAGGCGCGCAGGTAAGGAAAATGGTTTCTATGTCCGGCGCCAACATACGGTTCATATCCGCAATGGCTTTTTCATACTCAAAATCGCTGATGTACCGTATACCCCGCATGATAAATTGGGCACCTATACTGTGGCAAAAGTCTATGGTAAGGCCGCTATAGCCTACCGCTTCTATCTTGGGTTCGTCTTTAAATATTTCGCGTATCCAGTCGCAACGTTGTTCCACACTATACATCGGCTGTTTTGATGAGTTAATGCCGATACCTATCACCAGTTTATCAAAAAGGCCCACGGCCCTTTCAATCACATCCACATGTCCTTTGGTTATGGGGTCGAAGGTGCCGGGAAATAAACAGATACGTTGCATGATGTCTATTCGCTTGATGGTGTAAAGAAACTGAATATGGTGGTGCCGTAGTTTTTCATCCGTTTAAAATTCGGATGCTGCTGATAATCGTTGCGCGGTGTATGCTCCAATACAAATATACCTTCCGGGGCCAACATACTATGCGCAAAAACCAGCTTGGGTATGTCATCTATATTCACCAATGCGTAAGGCGGACCGGCAAATATAAAATCGTACTGCTCCGTGCTTTGCTTCATAAATTTAAACACATCGCCCCTGATGATGTTCAGCTTATCTTTTATACCCAGTAATTCCGCCGTTTTTTTTATAAAGACGATATTGCCGTTATCGCGTTCGATAAGCGTGAGGTCGGTAGCCCCGCGCGATGCCAGTTCGTAGCTTATACTGCCTGTACCGCCAAAAAGGTCGCAGGTTTTGGCGCCATCTATGTCCATCATATGTTCCAGTATGTTGAACAACCCTTCTTTGGCCACATCGGTGGTGGGCCTTGCAGGTGTGCTTGTGGGCGGGCTAAACCGCCTGCCGCTAAACATACCGCCTACTATACGCATGTATACAGTTGTTGAAGTAAATAAATAACACCGGTACGCTCGCCCGGTCGCTCCACTCGCTTGCTTCCGTCTTCCAACGCGGGAAAGTACTTGGTAAGGTTATGTACGGTTACCGCCTGCCTTTTATCGCAAACGGTAAATTCCACGGCAAAATTGCCTTCTTCTATACCATATTCCCGCAAAGCAAGCTTTATGGTGTAAACAATGTCTTCGGCATTGGCATAAGCAAACGCGCGATGCCAGGCCAATTGCTTATCATGGTAAACCGTTGCAAACGCGTGCGTACCGGTAAGGCAGCATTGCACCAAATTTCCGGTGTTGACATTCTTATGAAACTGGTAACTACTCAGCGGCAACATCTTGGGCTTATCTAAATAGCGCTCCAATAAGCCTTTTAACTCTTTGGGGATGAAGAACAAATGCTGTGTACGGTCGTCTTTCATTTTTGCGGTTAGCAATATATCTTCCTCTTCCGGGAAATACAACTTTGCCATCCATTGTTCCGCATCGGGCTTTGCAAATAACGATTGCGGCACCAACATATATTTATCGGCGGCCACAAATACCGTTGTTACTTTTTTCAGCAGGCGGGTAAACGATTTATTCTGAAACACGGCCTCCATCGCCGACAAATCGCGCGACTTGTAGCCCATACCAAAAGTGTTGATGGTCAGCACACGTCCTTTATCATCGTAGCCGGCCAATAAAAACACATCTGCGGTTATTACACATATGGCCTTACCCAACCCGTCCAGCAACGTACTGTCGCTACTCGACGCATAAACATCAATTATACTGCTTGCTTCCGTCATAGAATGACGCAATTATAGAATAAATTTGCGACACTTTGGGTCAAAGCAACGGCAAAACGCCGTACTTATGGTTTTTGCCCCTGCAATCAAACTCAATACACACCGTGAAATTATCGGCTACAAACAGGGACATCATCAGGCTGGCGGCACCCATTTCGTTCTCCCTACTTATACCTCAGCTCAGCTTTCTTACCAATACGGCTTTCTTGGGCCGCCTGGGAGAGATGGAGTTAGGTGTAAATGGTATTACCGGCGTGTTTTACCTCATCCTATCTATGGTGGGCTATGGCCTCAGTAGCGGAATACAGATATTGATGGCGCGCCGCGCGGGAGAAAACAACATGAAAGAAATGGGAAAAACCTTCGCCAACGGATTGATGCTCTCGTTGGGATTCTCCCTGTCGCTAATGCTGTTATCACTTTGGTTTGCACCCATAATATTTGGCCTTAGCCTGCACGAGGAAGCGCATATATCCCTCGCCGTACGCTTTTTGTACATACGGGTGTGGGGCTTGCCTTTTCTTATTTGCACACAACTGCTTAATGCCTTCTTTATCGTCATAGGTCGCTCGCGTTTTCTCATTTATGGTTCCGTAGCCGGTACCACAGTTAATATCCTCCTCGATTACCTGCTTATCTTCGGCAGGGGCGGTTTCCCTGCCATGGGGCTGGATGGTGCCGCTTTGGCGTCCGTAGCTGCTGAGCTGTTTGCGGCAATCGTTATGATCGCCGCATTTCTGTTTCGCAATATGCACAAGACCTATCACACTTTTTCGGGCTTGCGTTTCGATGTGGATTTATCCAAACGTGCGCTTAACGTATCCGCTCCGCTTATTGTACAATTTTTGTTTAGCATAGGCGGTTGGCAAATATTCTTCATTTATGTGGAGCATTTGGGCCAAAGAGAGCTTGCGGCTTCGCAAATGCTGCGCAGTGTGTTGGGTGTGGTGAGTGTGGGTACATGGGCTTTGGCCTCGGCTTGCAATACAATCGTGAGCAATGTGATAGGCCAAGGCAAGCAACACCGCGTCATCAACCTGATTATTAAAATAGCCAAGCTCAGTTTTTTATATGCCCTCGGGGTTTGTATACTGCTGCTGCTTTTTTCGCGTCCGTTCTTGGCTATTTATGGCGCAGGCCCCGAACTCATAGAATTGTCTGTTCCGGCACTGCGGGTTATAGTGGTGGCTACTTTGCTCATGTCACTGTCCACCGTAATGTTCAACGGGGTGGTGGGTACGGGTAATACACGGGTTAATCTTATAATAGAAGTTACTTGTGTACTCACTTACTTGTTATACTGTTACCTGGTTATCGAGCGCCACCGCTTAGGCTTGGCTTGGGCTTGGGGTTCGGAGTTTGTGTATTGGGGCACTTTGTTTATTACCAGTTTCATCTACCTGCGTTCCGGCAGATGGAAGGGAAAGAACATTTAATCTCACATATAGATTATTTTTCGCTATCTTACATAAGCATAGCATTCACCTATATGAAACCAACCTTAATTGCGCTGCTTATCCTTCTGTGCTCGCTACCCGGCCGCAGTTTTGCTCAAAATCACGTACCCAACGCAAGCTTTGAAGTATACAATTCTTGCCCTACGGGATTTTCACAAATATCGTCTTGTTTCGGTTGGGGCACTTTCACCATGGCCTCACCCGATTATTATCATGCCTGTGGCTCCGGAAACGCCCACGTGCCCGACAATGTGCTGGGCTATCAGGCGGCCGCATCGGGCGGTGCTTATGCGGGCATTATCGCCTATCAAAACGCTGCCGTATACCGAGAATACTTGACCACGCAAATCACTCCCTTGCAAATAGGGCGCATGTATCGTGTGGCTATGTCCGTCTCTCGCGCAGATCAGTCCGCGTATGGTTCTAACAACTTGGGCATTCACTTTTTTATTCGCGAAACATTTCCCATGCTCACTTCATCCTTTCTCACTAAGGATGTACAAGTGCCCTATGCGCGTTACGGCATCTTAAAAGACTCTTCGGGCTGGACAAGGCTCACCGGTTATTTCACCGCCGACTCCGCATACACCGGCATTGTAATAGGCGGATTCCGTGCAAATAGCGATGTACAGGCTACCGTAGTGGCCGGCAATGTATCGTCTTCTGCCATAGCTTATTATTATATCGACTCGGTAGAGGTCACACCGGCCCCCACAGGTATATGGATTATGCATGCCGATACAACGGTGTGCGTTAACGATACGCTGGATGTGGATTATGTGGCCAACGGTATCACCACAGGTAATAAATTCATACTCCAACTGTCAAACGCTTCCGGAAGCTTTGCCAACCCCATCCGGCTGGATTCGGCAAACGCCAATACCTCGAGTACTTTCAAGGCGAGGTTTCCGGCGAATCTGCCTGCCGGCTCGGGCTATAGAATTAGGATAGTGTCTACCCTACCGGCCATTACATCTGAAGACAATGGGTTTGACATAACCATACTACCCAAACCGGCCAAGCCGCAAGCTACAACCAACGCCCCTTTGTGCGACGGAGATTTGCTACGCCTAAATATTGGCAATACCATGTCAGGCGCATCTTACGGATGGGTTGGCCCCGGAGGTTTCTCTGCTGCCTTGCCGCAGGCGCAAAGACCGGGGGTAACACCTGCCGCATCCGGTAACTATGTGGTAACCGTAACCGCCGGCGGATGCTCCGATAAAGACACTGTTGCGGTGAACGTATACCCGATACCTGCCGCTCCCAATGCAGGTACCATAAACCCGGCATGCATCGGCGGAGACATAACATTAACAGCAAGTAATATCCCGGGTGCCACATATACCTGGGGTGGCCCTGTGGCCTATTATGCCGCAGTACAAAACCCGGTAAGAACAAATGCAAAAGCCACTTATGCCGGCAACTATTGGGTGACCGCAACCGTTGACGGATGTACTTCTCCTGCCGATACTATAAACGTAACCATGATACAAGGCCCCGAGGTATCCATATACCCCAACCCGAGCGATACTATTTGCGACGGATGGGATGTGAGCTTTGTGGCCCTACCCAAAAATGCAGGGGGAACGCCAACCTATCAATGGTATAAGAACGGTATATTTACGGGTGGTACAGGGGCGAGTTACAAAGCTTCGGGTGTTACGGACGGTGATACGTTTTATGTAAAGATGACAGCGGGCACTGTGTGCAATACGCCCATTACAAGCCAACCTATTATCATGAAGGTGCTGCCGGCACAAACACCGCCCACCATAAGCATCACAGCCACACCCGGCACTCATGTATGGCCTTATGTGGCGGTTACTTTCAAGGCTACCACCGGCAATGCGGACACCAAACCGGGTTATCAATGGCGGCGCAATGGCGCGGATATCCCTAACGGAAAGGACAGCATTTTGCAAATGACCAACCTTAAAAGCCGGGACACCATAAGTTGTGTGGTAACAAGCAATATCCTCTGTGCCACACCACGCGAAGTGAAAAGCAATCGCCTCATCATGAATGTTGATTTGAGCATTGACAATCCTTCGGATGCTATTGTGCTATCCGTATATCCTAATCCCAATTCGGGGCATTTCATCTTGACCGCCACCACCGCGGGTGTTTTATCCGTCACCGACCTGCAAGGCCAAGCCATAGCGACTTATGAAATTAAACCGGGCCAAAACGCCATACAAATGCCGCAAGGCATTGCGGCAGGCATTTACATTGGCCGCCTAAAAGCAGACCCCGGCGTGGAAACTTTCAGAATATACTACAGCGGCAAATAACGATAAAGCCCGCATGAAGCGGGCTTTATCGGAACACGTATCGTTAGTGCAATTTATCTGCGGTCTTTAAACAAGCGATATCCCACCCCAATGCGCACATAAGGCTGTTTGTGTATGGTCCGCACTTTTTCGTCGGGTATATAGTTGGCGTTGTTCAGCATTTGCTGCACCATTATTTCGGCTGTCCAGCGCTTACCTATTTTATAGTTCACGCCAATCATGTATCCTACCCGCAGCGGATCGGCTAACGGGTTTTGTGCGGGCATTACGCTGCCGGTGTAAGGCGTGGCATTGTAACTGAACATACTGTCTATGGAAGGCGGTATGGGGTCTTGTTCGGTAACCGGTACGGGCGCATAGCTTACGGTATTCGATTTTGATAAGCCTTTAAATTCCTGCCTGTTCTCCTTCAGTCGTATGGTTTTGCCAAACATAAAGTTGATCCCCCCATACACCGAGAAGTTCTTGGTAACATTATACTGCAACATTACGGGTAGCTCAAACTCAAAGTAGTTCCTGCGCTCTGTGGCATAACCGATGTTGAGCGAGTCGTAGGTTTGGTTATACAGGTAGCGTCGCGTAATGGTATCTGGAGCCAAGGTATCGGCCGCATTTACAATGATATGGTTGGCCGTTACCGATGAATTGGTAATGCTGTAATATGCGGCAGATGTACCCATATCCGTGCGGCTCAGTCGGCCAAACTTAAAGCCCGGCTGCAGCAATACGCTCAGGTTGCGGCTTACCGAATACCGCAGGTATGGCATCACCACAAGTTTGTTCATCGTGTACTTCTTAAAGCCGGCTTCTATCCCGGCTTTTATACCCGCTTCCAATTCCCCGGATTCCATGCGACGCTTCAGCATCTTCACTATACGCTCCAGTCCTTTATCGGTGTCCAGGAAACCGTAATCGATATCGGGTTGCTCGCTATGCAGCAATTGCATGGAGCCTTTAAAGAAGAGTGCGGACAACTCTTCCTTAATACGGGGTTGTACAGGGGCCGGCAGTTCTTCGGGTTGCTTGGGTTTCAACGGTTCTTCCGGTGCTGTCGGTATCTTTTCCTTCTCGGGTTGTATCAGGGGCTTGGCGGGCGGCATTATGGCTGCCGTTACAGGGGCTGATACCGCTTGGGGCACTTTAGCGCTCCCCGCATTATTGGCTGCAGATTTACCGGCAACCGTAGGCTTATTTACTTTCTCCGGTTGGGTTAGAGGCTTGTCGGGTGGCAGTAAAGTAGCCGTTACCGGGGCTGATACCGATTGAGGCACTTTAGCGCGTTCCGTAGTATGGGCCGCAGGTTTACCGGCAAGCGTGGGTTCATTTACTTTTTCCGGTTTGGCAGAAACCTCTTTCGGGACCTTGGGCAGTGCATTTTTCTTAACCATACTACCGCTTTGCGTACGGGTTGCCTCCGCACCGGTTGGGGCCGATACAGGCTTAGCCCGATTTACGGAAACGGGCCTGTTTGCGGAAGAAGTGTTTGCGGATGTTGTCGGCACCGTATGGGCGACATCTTTGGCGGGTGATATCGGCTCTGTGCTATTTGCTTTCGCAGGTTCTTGTTGGGATTGGGCCGGTGTTTCAGACAGTTTTTCTTCACCGGTTTCCTCAGGCAATTCGTTTATGCGGGTTGCAGGTTGTTCGGCACGTATTTCGGTGGTTGGGTTGCCCGGTTTTACAGTACCGAAGTTTCCGGTAGCCCACCTTGCGGCAAAAAACAGTGCGGCGGCGCCCACCACCATGAGCAATATCTTACCCTTGCCCAATATGGCAGCCGCCCCTGAACCGCCCCCGCTGCCGGGCGTACCGGGGGCGGGAGTGGCATCCAGCTTTTGCGCTATATCAGACCACACGGAAGCATCGGGCACTTCGCTATAGTCGCCCAGGCTTTCCCTGAAAAGGTCATCGATATGTTTATTCTGCTCTGCCATCAGGCCGTTTTACTACTGTTACTTATGATTAATGTTTTTTAAGCGTTCTTTTAATCTTCTGCGGGCATCGTTTAAATGCCACCTGCTGTTGTTCTCCGTTATTCCTAAATGCTCTGCTATATCCTTGTGCGACAAATCGTCGAAAACGAACATATTAAACACCGTTCGTTGTGTTTCGGGCAACTCATGCACCAGCAACAGCAACTCTTTATACGACATGCGGCTGACCGCGCTATCATGCACGTATACATCCACTGACGCAACCTCGGTGCTAATCGTTTGATTATGTTTAATATTTTTTCTCACATGATCGGTGATACAATTAATCACGATCTTTCTCATCCAACCTTCCAAAGCACCGGTGAAGGAATACATGTGCAGCTTGGTAAATATCTTCAAAAAAGCGTCACTGAGTATTTCCTTGCCTGCGTTGGGGTCGTTGACATACCTGCGGATGATACCGAAAAGAATGGGGCTGTGCTTGTTATACAGTTCTCTTTGGGCTACCCTGTCTCCGGCTATACACGCATCAACCAGACCACGGTTTTGCTCGTAGTCAGGCAGGGGCTCGTCAGCCCTTTTTTGACCAATTATGTTTCCAGGTTCCGCCAATATCGGGTATAATTACAGCAAAGGCCTTTTTAAATCATTCAGACGTCAATGATAAACAAAATGTTAGTGCCGGTGCTTAATATTTTTATGAAAAATGAGGTGCCGGGTGTTGCCACATAACAACAAAATAACTATCTTTGATTTTTATTAAAGTTTAAATACCAACCAATTAGCCAAAGCGGTTATTAGAAATATTCCAACGTTTTCACGCTTTCACCATTAGCAAAGAGGCACCCATGGGGTGCCTCTTTTTATATGTGGTTATTTATGAGTTGTTTAAGTTGGTGTGCAGGTACTACGCCCGACTGCCGCCAAAGTACTTTACCTGCCTTAAATAATATAAGGGTGGGCACACCCGAAATATTAAATGCCGCCGATGCCTCGGGGTTTCTGTCGACGTCTATCTTTACGATGGTGGCAGTATCTCCCACCTCCTTCTTCAGTTCTGCAAGAATGGGTGCCATCATTTTACAAGGGCCGCACCACTCCGCCGAAAAATCCACCAGTACGGGCTTATCCGAATTTATCAGGTCGCTGAATTTGGTTGCCATATTTATCTTGTTTACTTCATACAAAGTTACGGATGCAGGCTTCTGCAAAGTTCGGCACATTTGCGACAGGCTTCGGCGCAGGCCTTGCAATGCTCGTGTTCATGTTTTTCACACTCTTCGGCACAGGCGTCACATATATCGGCACAAATGGTGCAGATGGGCAATACTTGGCTGCCGTTCATGCTCATCAGTCGGGCTGCTGTGAAGCACAACTCGGCACATTCCAAATCCGTTTTTATACATTGCGTCATCATGGCCACATCATCCTCCTGTAAGCAGGCCGATGCACAATGTGTGCAGGCTGCCGCACAGGCCAGGCATGCCTCTATGCATTCTTTATAATCATGGTAGTTCATCAGGTTCTCTTTTTTGCCCAACGGGTTTAAAAGACCATACCGGCAGGCATTAAAACAAAAAGGCATCGCCGTGAAGCGATGCTTTTTGTATGTATAAAGCGCGGGGCAAGGAAAAAACGTTTATTGCCTACCCAAGCAATGTTCTATTGTTTCATCAACTTGCCGGAATAATACATCCTGCCGGCTTCGTCTGTTACTTTATAGATGTAGGTGCCTGTAGTTAATGCGTTTACAGGTAGTGTTACGTTGGCGTTGCCTGCGTTGTAATTCACGACGCCCGTGTTGTACACTTCTTTACCGGCAACATCATAAACGCCGATGGCCAGTTTCTGAGCTTTTTTAAGACTGATTTGAAGGTAAGCAACGGAAGACGCGGGATTGGGATAAACTTTCACCTCCGCATCAAAGCGTATATTTTGCACGCCCAGCGACGCGTCTTCGTATTTATAGAGCTCCGTACCGGTTAAGGGCTCTGTAGCCGTAAAATACAATGCATTGTTATACACCGTAAAGTTGGCCGGGAAGGAAGACCCGTTCATTGCAGTATCAATATCGGCAACCATCTCGGGTGCGTTCATCCCGTCATAAGACCACAGTTCGGTGCCTTTGTCGGGAGACGAGGCGGAGAAATACAGTTTTTTATTAAACAACGTAAACGATGCGGGCGAAGAACTACCCAAAGGATTGATATTATACACCAGGGAAGTAGTTTCCTTCTTAGGGTCAAACTTGTACAATTGATATCCCGTTATGCCGTCTGTGGCACCGAAATAAATCATATTGTTGAGTACTCCGATTATTTTTTGCCCTACGGATGCAAAATTGATGGAACTGCCTGTTCCGGTGCGTACATCGGTATGACGTTGCACCAGCGTATCTGTAACGGAGAATAACTCGCGACCATACGTGGAATGGGTAGCCACAAAATACAGGCGACCGGCCACGGTAAGCATGCTCTGCGGCGAGGATGAGCCCGAGGTATTGATGTCTCCAACCAACTTAGCCGTCTCGGTGGCAGGGTCATACACAAACAGCTCGTTGCCCACAGAGGGCTCGTTGGCAGCGAAATACAGCTTGCCGTTGTAAACCGTAAGATTGGAAGGGTTACTGCTTGGTCCGCCTGCATATACATCAGCCACCATGCGTGTGGTGCCGTAGGTGGGGTCATGTTCCCAAAGTTCAAAACCGTTTGTACCGTCGGTAGCGGAGAAATAAACTTTATTGCCCAGCATCACTACTTCGGTAGGCGACGAACCCGGCGCACCGGGATTAATATCTTTAACCATCATGGGGGCGTTTGTTCCGTCCCAACTGTACAGTTCCGGTCCGTTGGTGCCGTTATTGGCAGGGAAGAACAGCTTGCCGCCGGCTACAGCCATATTGATGTACGAGGCCGCTAAGTTGGCAGAAGCAGTACCGGGGTTGATATTGTACACCAGCGAAGGAAAATCCAAACTGTCGAGCGTCCACATTTCGTTTCCGCCGGCAGGTGCCACGGTGCCATCGCTTGCAAAAAACACCAGTTTATTTTTAAATACGGTGAGCCTTGTGGGGTTAGAGCCGCCGGTACCGGGGTTAATCTCCGGTATGGCCTTGAGCTGACCAAAGGACGAGGAACACATAGCCACCAACGACAAACCGAGTAAAGTACGTTTCATATTATTTCTAAGTAGAAAGGTTAATAATGGATTATTTGCAAAGGTTTAGTAAAAGGCTACGGAACTTTTGGTTCCGTAGCCCTTAAGTATCTTATTGTTTCAGGATTTTACCCGCCGCACAGTTGCGTACCTCATTATCTATACGATACATATACGTTCCGGCAGGCAACGAAGCCATAGGCACCGTAATTTTATGACTGCCTGCGGTATAGCGTTGGGCGGCTGTGGCAAAAACCGTTTTACCGGCCATATCGGTTACCGCAACGGAAAGCGTTTCGTTATTTTTCAATTCCAACGCGATATAAGCCTCGGATGTGGCAGGGTTGGGGAATACTTTCACTTCCGCGTCAAACTTCACGTTTTTAATGCCCGCAAGTACCGCCGTATCAAATAACATATACAGTTCGGTGCCCGTATCCTGCGTATGAGCCGAGAAATACAGGGCGTTATTGTGGATGGTAAGGCTCTGCGGATTGCCACTGCCTACCGCATCTATATCGGCTACCATTTCGGGAGCGTTCATGCCGTCAAACCGCCACAGCTCTATACCGTGCGTATCATCATAAGCCGAGAAGTACAGGTTGGGACCATATGTGGTATAAGATGAGGGGAACGAAGCGCCGGTGGGGTTGATTGCATATACCAGGCCTGCCGTACCGTTCTGCATGTTGTAACGATACAGTTGGCTGCCCGTGCTTCCGTCATCACCGGTAAAGTACAGGTAGTTGTTAAACCAAGTCATTATTTTTTGACCCGGCGCTGCGCTTATCAGGCCGCTTGCACCGCCCGTAGCCAAATCTGTAAGGCGCAAAATATTGGTGCTGTCGAAGGAATAAATCTCTCTGCCGTATGCCGAGGTGTAGGCAGTAAAATACAATTTACCGTCGATAACGATCATGCTTTGAGGATCGGAACCGTTAATACCGGTTTCGATATCGCGCACCAGCGAAGTATTATTTGTTTTGGGGTCGTAGCGATACAGTTCCGCACCGGTGGTAGTGTTAGTGGCGGAAAAATACAGCATGCCTTTATACACGATAAGGTTGTGCGGCGTACTGCTTGTAGTGCTAGCGCTGATATTGGCAACAATACCCGTGTTTAATGTTTTGGTGTCGTGCATCCAGAGTTCCACACCGTATGTAGAGGTATAGATGGGGAAATATACACGGTCGCCCAGCACGGCTACCTCGTTCATTTGCGAGGGGGTGCCCGATATGTTAATATCCTTTACCATAAGCGGGGGCATGGCGGTATTGCCGTCCCAACTGTATAATTCCTGCCCGGTGGTACCGTCGTCGGCGGGGAAGTACACCTTACCGTTGGCCACGGCCATATTGGTATAGTTGGCAATTGCACCCGAACTTGCCGAACCGGGATTAATATTATACACCATATAGGTAAGGCTGTCTTTGGCCCAAAGCTCGTTGCCATTTGCGGCATCGCCGGCAAAGAACACCAGTTTATCGTTAAACGAGGTAAGGCGCGACGGGAAAGAGCCGTTGATACCCGTATTGATGTCGCTCACCAGCACGGGTTGTGCATTTGTTTGCGCGTTAGCTGCCAAACCACAGGCACACAAAGAAAAACATAGTAAAACATGCTTCATATTCAAACGGAATTAAATGGGGTTAACAATAATCTTCAACATAAATATAGCACCTGTTAATTTAATATTACAATATTGTGACCACAATATTTCTCTAATGTAAAATTAAGGAGACCAAAGCTCAACCCTACAGACGGTTTAAATATTATATCTTGTAGCCTGAATGATGGATTCCGTCAAAGTCGTAAAGAAGCACCTGTTAAAAGTTGCGATCATAACCGCACTGCCTCTATGCGTTGTAACCGGCCGGGCCAACGCACAGCGTGGCGGCACCGGGAGCGCACAGCGTTTTGTTATGCAGGTGCAAGACATGATGGATATGGGTTACATCAACGAAAACCAAAGCTACACCTCTACCGGCCTGCTGGATATAAACGAACTGGAAGAAGGGAAAACGGCGGAATATAATTTCAGGATACGCACCAACGAACCCTTTCGCATTTTTTTAAGCATTAGCGATGCGGAAGGGAGTGAAGCGAATAACCTGCTGCAGGTAGCCCTGCCACAAGAAAAGGGCGCAGACTTCAAAGACATTACGGAAACACAACTTACACTGGTGGAGCGCACGGACAAATCCGCAGACAAGGTTTTTACCCTTCGCTATCGCTCAAAGCCGGGTAACGAACTGCCCGAAAGCGGGAAAGATTTAAGACTGTTGCTGACCGCCAGCTACCCGTAACGCAGCCTTAAAACATGGGCCACCACTACCGATACCATACCCAATAAAGAAAGCAGTGCAAAAGCCATGGCTATCAGCATCATGGCAGATTGGCGGGTCACGGGCGAAAATATTCTCCTGATCATTGAACGTCGGTTGATTTTTAGCGACCTATTTGCATAAAGACTATGCCGGGTTAAGCGTAAAAAATCCGTTAAAAACTTCTCCATATCCCCGCATTTATCATATTTCCATTTGCACCCGTTGCCGGCTATGGCTATCTTTGCGTGACTTTTTTATTTTATCACGATAAAATTCTTTTCAGAAAATGAAAATAACCGTAGTTGGTGCCGGCGCAGTAGGCGCCACATGTGCCGATAACATTGCACGCAGAGAGCTTGCGGAAGAACTGGTATTGGTGGACATTAAAGAAGGTTTTGCCGAGGGTAAAGCACTCGACATCATGCAAACCGCATCTTTGTTGGGCTTTAATACCCGTGTTATCGGTTCTACCAACGATTATTCCAAAACTGCAGGTTCGGATGTTTGTGTCATCACATCGGGCATTCCCCGCAAACCCGGCATGACGCGCGAAGAGCTGATTGGCACCAACGCGAAAATCGTGGAAACGGTTGCCAAAAACCTGTTGGAACACTCTCCCAATACCATCATCGTGGTTATCTCCAACCCCATGGATACCATGACCTACCTGGCATTGAAAGCCACAGGCCTCCCCAAAAACCGCATCATAGGTATGGGCGGCATATTGGATAGCGCGCGCTTTAAATGCTACCTGCAACAAGCACTGGATTGCGCCCCCGGCGATTTGGACGCTACCGTTATAGGCGGCCACGGTGATACTACCATGATACCCCTTACGCGCCTGGCCACGCTTGCCGGCATACCCGTAAGCAACTACCTGGGCGAAGACCAACTGAAACAAATAGCCGCAGATACGATGGTAGGCGGTGCCACACTTACCAAACTGCTGGGTACATCCGCATGGTATGCACCCGGTGCAGCCGGAGCCGCATTGGTAGAAAGCATCGTACGCAATCAAAAGAAAGTATTCCCGTGCTGCGTAGCCCTTGAGGGCGAGTATGGCCAAAGCGATATATGCTTGGGCGTACCCGTAGTAATAGGCAGCAACGGCTGGGAGAAAATCATAGATTACAAACTGACTGCCGAAGAGCAAGAATTGTTCAACAAATCGGCCGACGCCGTACGCAATATGAACGGTGTACTGGATACACTGGTTGCTTAATGCATACACAACTCAATATAAATGCCTCGCCATGTGCGGGGCATTTATATTTATGACAATGGCATTATTCCATAACCTGTGCGAGAGGACATTAGCAGGGCTGCACTATTAGAAATGAAAAGCCGGAGCATTGATATGTTCCGGCATTAACAGAGTAACCATATGCACCCAGCCTATTGTGTGCGCTGTAAAAGTATGATTAATAATATCAATCAACAAATTTTTAACCTTTTATGACCTGCACCTACACTTGCATCACGGGGGCTACCGGTACGTTGTCCACTTTGTTTGGGCATAGTGCCGCAACACTTCGTAGCTCTGTACCCAACCGTTAAAACGGCTGTCGGCAAAGAAATCGCAAAACAGGTATAGCTTACCGTCGGTGATGTAATACACCTCGGGATTGGCGGTTACCTTCTCTCCGTTGGCCATGTTAAAGGCACACCAGCCACCATATTGCGGCTCATATAAAGCAGGATTCAGCCTAAAGTAATCCCTGTTCAAGGTATTGGAAAAGTAGTAATTGATGCCCCTGTAATTGTACTTTATATCCGAGCGGCCTTTTGCGGGCTTGCTTTTGAAATAGCTCACAGGGTCGTAGCCTTGCAGCGCAAGAAAGGAACTGTCTACGCTATATTGGCGTTGCCGGTAAGCAATAATTGCCTGTTCCGCATCGTCAAAAGAGCACAGCAGCAGTAACAGCAGTATCACCGCTATGTTTTTCATTCTTGTGTTTGTTTGGTTTGATATTGTTACCGCAAAGTAAAGCACGGGAGGTGTTGCGGTAAAATTTTGCGGCGACAATAACAGGCCGTTAAGAAACCAGGGTGTTTAAGAAAGAAGCTATCTCTTCGGGCGACAGTATATAATCCGGACGCACCGCTTCTATAGCCTGCTCGGGCATATATGCCACATCCGCAGTGGCAGGGGTTTGCACCACCAACGTGCCGCCTTGCCTGCTTATGTATTGCATGCCTTTTGCCCCGTCGGCATTGGCACCGGATAGTAGTATGGCTATCAAATCTTGCCCGTACACCTCCGCTGCCGACTCAAAAGTTACGTCGATAGCCGGGCGACTGAAGTTCACTTTTTCCGAATAGTCGAGCGATAATGTACGGTTTTGCTCTACCAGCAGGTGATAATCTGCCGGTGCTATGTATACGGTAGCCGGCGCAATTTTTTCCTTTTCATCCGCCTCTTTCACACGCATCTTTGTACGGTCGGACAGTATGGCGCTGAGCAGTTCTTCTCCGTTAGGGGCACGGTGCAGCACCAATATTATGGGTATATTAAAGTCTTTATGCAAAAGCGGAAACATGCGCAGCAGTACGTTGAGGCTGCCGGCCGACCCACCAATCAAAACCAGGCGCTCCTCAGTTATCTTTTTAGCTTTCTCCATATCTTTTCTTTGCTCACCTGCTCAAACTTGGAGTGAAGTGGGGAAAACTTCAGGGTTTCTTTGGAGCCTAAAGCCAGGTAACCCAATTGCTCCAGGCTGTTGTCGAAAAGATTAAGTACCGAGTCTTGCAATTCTTTATCGAAATAGATAAACACGTTGCGGCAAAGTATCAGTTGAAATTCGTTGAACGAACTATCGGAAACGAGGTTGTGCGTGGAGAATATCATCTTTTCCCGCAGGTCTTCGTTAAACAATACCCGACCATACTTGGCGGTATAGTAGCCGGAAAAATCCTGCTTGCCGCCCGATGCGATATAATTCTCGGAATAGTGCTTCATGTGCGTTATGGGGAAGATGCCCTTTGACGCTTTCTCTATGGCCGCCGGGTTGATATCTGTGGCATAGAGCAACGACTTGTGCAGCAGGTTGGCTTCTTTAAGCATTATGGCCATGGAGAACACCTCCTCCCCGGTGGCACAGCCGGCGTGCCAAATGCGGATAAAGGGCTTTGATGCTATTTGGGGCAACACCTCCTCGCGAATGGCCTTGTAAAACATGGGATCTCGGAACATTTCCGTCACATTCACGCTTATCTCCTCTACAAAGCGTTGCACATAATGGGGGTCTGTACGCAGGCGATACCTAAACTCGGCAAATGCCGGAAAGCGGTCGAGCAACATCAGCCGGTTTACCCTACGCTTAAGCGATGCCTTGGAATAATACTTAAAATCATAACCATGGACACTCAAGAGGTCATCCAACAACAAATCCAGCTCCTCGTCCTTTATGTTTATCTCCATTAACGCACTTTGCTTTTCAATATCCCCAACAAGCGATCTACATCTATAGGTTTGGATACATAGTCATCGGCCCCGGCCTGTAAGCACTTTTCGCGGTCTCCCACCATGGCCTGTGCGGTTACCGCTATCACCGGTATGCCATATTGTTTTTTGATAAGCGGAATAGCCTCATAACCATCCATATCCGGCATCATCATATCTATAAGTATTATGCCAATATCATTTTGATTGCTCAATATCTCCAGCCCCTCCTTTGCCGACGCTGCCGCCACGCAATGAAACTTATACGCCTTTAGCATGGCCGTAAGCGCAAATATATTGCGGGTATCGTCGTCTATTACCAGGATTTTTTCCTGCATCTTTTGGTGTTTAAATGGTAATGTAAGTTTATTCGTACAGCCATACTCTTAACAGAGACAGCAGTTGGTCTATGTCTACAGGTTTGGATATATAATCGGATGCGCCGGCTTTGATGCATTTTTCCCGGTCGCCTATCATGGCTTTGGCGGTTACGGCTATCACGGGCAGGTTTTTCCATTTATGCTCTCGACGAATGGCGCGAGCCGTTTCGTACCCGTCCATTTCCGGCATCATCATATCCAGCAACACCACATCTATGTTTTTATGCTCCTGCAGTTTGATGAGCGCTTCCTTACCGTTGATGGCCGTTACTATTTTCATCTGCATGGCCTCCAGCGATTTGGTGAGCGAGAAAATGTTGCGCACATCGTCATCCACCACCAGTACCGTTTTATCTTTAAGCACATCGTTTACCGTGTGGGGCTTGCGCGGTGCCAAGTTATTGCCTTTGGGCGCCTCTTCCACCAAGTGCAAGAACAGTTTTACTTCATCCAGTATGCGCTTGTATGATTGCGCCGTTTTCACCACAATGGAATCGGCATATTGCTTAATTTTTTGCTCTTCGGAGAGGGAAAGACTTTTACCCGTGAAAATAATGATGGGAATATGCTCGCCGTCGCGGCTGTTTTTCACCTGCTCCAGCATATCGTAGGCTTTTTGGTCGGGGATGCCCATATCCAATATTACGCAGTCCACATCTGCCGAAAGCGCATCTATACTGTCTCTTACCGTGTGCTTGATTTCGGTATTGATACGGAAATCTTCGAGGAAGTACGACAACGCCTTTGCGTGTTTGGTATTTTCCTCCACTATCAGCACCTTCTTCGATTTGCGATTCAGTACGGTCTCAAGTTTATCAAACACCTCGCGCATTTGCTCATAGGCCATAGGCTTATTCACAAAGTCTACGGCTCCCTTCACCAGGCTCTCGTTCTTTACCGAGTGCGAAGACATCATGTGGATAGGTATATGACGAGTCCGCGGGTCCGATTTTAGTTCGTCCATCACTTCCCAACCGCTCTTTATCGGCAATTGTAAATCCAGCAGTATACAGCGCGGCATAAACTTGCGTGCCAGCGACACACCTTCATCGCCCCTTACGGCTACAATACACTTATAACCGTTTTTGCGCGTATAATCGGCCAGAGAGCGGGCAAAGCCGGTATCGTCTTCCACTATCAGCACCACTTTATCGTTCTCTCCGATGGTACTGCGGTCATCGGGTATGCTCTCAGGTATATCGCCGGACAAATAAGTGGTGTCTTTGGCTGCAACCGGTGTTGGTGCTTCTTCTTTGGCTTTTATGGTTGTGGTTTCCGGTATATCCAATGCCATATCGGCATACTTACGCGCAACTGGTACATATACCTCAAAGGTACTGCCCTTCCCTTCCGCACTGTATAACTCTATCCTTCCACCCAACAGTTTTACCAGTTCCCGGCTTATGGATAAGCCCAAGCCGGTACCACCATATTTGCGGCGCGTGGTACCGTCGGCCTGCTGAAATGCTTCAAATATCAGTTTTTGCTTTTCCTCAGGTATACCTATCCCGGTATCGCTCACTTCAAAACGCACCGTTTTATTATCATACTTGCTTATGCCCAATTTCACATGACCTTCGGCCGTAAACTTCAGCGCGTTGGAGATAAGGTTTTTAATAATTTGCTCCAGCTTCATCTTATCGGTCTCCATCTCTGCCGGCAGCGCCTTATCCACTTCCACATTGAAGGCCAAGTTACGCTCTTGCGCCACGGGCGTGAACAGGCTCTTCATATCTGCAGCTATGGACGCAATATCCACATTGTGGTATTCCACATCCATTTTACCGGCTTCTATTTTGGAGAGGTCCAGTATCTCATCTATCAGTGCCAGCAAGCCGTAACCCGAGTTTTGTATCACTTTGGCATATTCCACTTGCTCGCTGTTCAGATTTTGCTCGTTGTTCTCGGACAATAAGCGACTGAGCAGCAGGATAGAGTTGAGCGGCGTGCGTAACTCGTGCGACATGTTGGCCAAAAACTCCGATTTATACTTGGTGCTCAAAGCCAGTTCTTCGGCCTTTTGCTGCACTTCCAGATTTTTCTGCGTTATCTCATAGTTCTTGTCTTCCAGCATACGCGTGCGCTCTTCCAGTTCCTGGTTGGCTTCTTGCAATGCTTCTTGTTGCACGCGCAGTTCTTCTTCCGACGCCTGCAGTTTCTCTGCCTGAGCCTGCAGTTCGGTATTTATATTTTCCAGTTCGGAATGCTGGGCTTGCAACTCTTCGGACTGCGCCTGCGTTTCTTCCAGCAGGTTCTGTATTTTTTCGTAATTGTTGGCCGTATTGATGCCCGTTGCTATGGACTCGGAGGTATTGCGTAGGAATTCCAAGTCTGCTTCGGAGGGCTTCTTCATCATGCCTAATTCTATCACGCCTATCGATTCGTCTTCGTACTCCAACGGCATTACAACAACGTATGTAGGCTTAGTATTGCCTGTGGACGATGTTATATTGAGGTAATCTCCCGGTAGTTCCTCAGACACTATTATCTTGTTGCTTTGTACCGCCTGCCCGGTAAAGCCCTCACCTGCAGTGATGTACCTAGGCGCACCCGATATGGCAAAACTACCTGCCAATGTAAGATTCAAATCTCTGTCGGTAATATACAAGGTACCCACCGATGCGGAAATATAATTGGCCAAAGTTGCAATAATGTTATTGGCCAAAGGCTTCACAAAGCGTACGCCTTCCATGGCCTCGTTTACGTTCATGGCGCCTTCCTGCAACCAATTGCGATGACTCAGTTCACGGAAATTCTCTTCCAACGAAACGGCCATATTATTCAGCGCCACCGATATGCGTCCCAATTCGTCTTGCTCGGTATCAATGCTGCGGGCCTCATAATCTCCTGCTGATATGCGATTGGTTACATCCTCCAAAAGCGTGATACGCTTCGCCGTTCTGAAGTATTTCTCCTGCTCTTCTTTTTGCTTGCGAATGCGGTCATCCAAGTCGGCTTTTATACGCAGATAGGCCATTATAGATATGAGTATGGCCAGTAACGCCGCAATGACAACAACTATAGGCGTATAGGTAATGAAGGTTTGCTGTTTTTCGGTCCGCTCTTTAAGCAAATCGGTCTCCAAATCACGCATATTGCGCACCTTTACGCGTAGCTCATCCATTATCTTTTTGCCGCGCAATATCTCTTCGTGACTGGTTTGTTGCAACAGCATAATGTCTCCCGAAGACCTTTGCCGACGAGCCAGCTCCAATACCTCACGCATTTTATTAAAACGGTCATCTATCAGTTTCTTTACCTCCGCCAAGTTCTTAATCTGCTGCGGATTATCGGAAATGAGTTCTTTTAAACGGTCGTGCGATTCGAATATTTTTTCGGAGGCGGCGTTATAGGGTTCCAAAAACACTTCGTCTCCCGTAAGCAGGAAGCCCCTCTGCCCCGTTTCCGCATCTTTGGCAATGGAAATAAGCTGCTCTGCTTCCAATATCACCTCATTGGTATGGTCTACCATTAGGGAGGTTTCTATAAGCTTACGGTTGGTATAATAAGATGCGTAAGAACTTATCAGCAATATGAGTATCGATATCGCAAATACCACCTGTAATTGCCGCGTTACCGAGCTTGTGTTATTATTGGTCATTGGGGGTTACTTTATATAATTATACTTCTTCGGTTTGCATTTGCGCCACCTGCTCCACAGGCAGTATTATGGTAAAAGTGGCACCGCGGTCGGGAGCACTTTGTGCACCTATAAGTCCGTTGTGCTTGTCCACTATCTTTTTTACTATGGCCAGCCCTATACCGGTACCTTCGTATTCTTCTTTATTATTTAAGCGCTGAAAAATAGTAAAAATTTTCTCTTTATACTTTTCATCAAATCCTATTCCGTTGTCTGCAACTGTAATTTTGCAGTATTTGCCGTCTTCGGCAGGTTTGCCATCGGGCGAACGCTCGGCAATCAGCTCGGCATCTATATTTATTACAGGCGGCACATCTGCCGAAGAAAACTTGAGCGAATTGCCTATGAGGTTCTGGAACATCTGCCTTATCTGCCCCGGTATGGCGTCAATTTCCGGCATATCGCCCACAGTAATGGTGGCCTTCTTTTCTTCTATACGTATTTCCAAATCCGACACGATTTCGTTTACCACATCGCGCAAATTGGTTTTGCGAAAAAAGGAATTAATCGACAAGCGCGAATAGCTCAACAAGTCGTTAATAAGGCTGCTCATCCTGCGGGATGCGTCTACTATACGGTTCACGCTGTCCAGCGCGGGGTCTCCGTCTTTCAAAAAGCGGTTCTGCAATATGGAACCGAATATCTGTATCTTACGCAAAGGCTCTTTAAGGTCGTGCGACGCTACGGAGGCAAATTGCTGCAAATCGTGATTGGTAGTTTCCAGTTCTTTGTTTTTTGAAAGCAGTTCGCGGGTTCGTTCGTCCACTTTACGCTCCAGCACTTCCGAGGCGGCTTTTTGGCTGTGTATATCGGTAAGGGTGCCTACCCATTTCACTATTTCACCTTTCGTACGCACCGGTATTACTTTCATGAGGTGATACCTAAAGTCGCCGCTCTCTAGGTTTTTCATCCGTATTTCGCGAGAAAATGCCTCTCCTCTCGCCATGCATTCTGCCCATTCTCCCGCAGCACACTCATCATCGGGGTGAAACGTGGGCAGTACATCTATAGACGGGGAATAGCGATACCACAAGTCGTTTACATATTCCAAGATGCCGTCGGGCTTGCAGGTAAAAGCTATGTGCGGCATAGACTCCAATACCGAATGCAACTCACTAACGCGTCTACTCAATTCGGTTTCGGTATTCTTACGAATATTTACCTCCTCGCGTAGCGAAGCCTGTGTACGTTGCAATTCCCGCTTTTGCTCGTAGAGCTTATGCAAGGTTTTCACCTTTAGCATAAAAATGTCGGGGTCCACGGGTTTGGTTACATAATCTATGGCACCGCTTACGTATCCTTTTTTGATGAACTTTTTATCCGTGTTTACCGCGGACAGAAATATGATGGGAATTTCGCCGGATTTACTGTAACCGGACATAAGTTCGGCCACTTCAAACCCGTCCATACCGGGCATTTGCACATCCAGTATTATCAGCGAATAAGAGTTTTTCAGAATTTTCTTTAATGCCTCCTCTCCCGAAGATGCGCTGTCTACCTCAAAATTATCCAACTCGAGTGTACGACGTAAAGAAAGTATATTTTCCGGTTTATCATCGACAACCAGTATCATGCCTACCGAATCGTTTTTGCTCAAAATACATCATAATTTGCCCCGTTTAGGGGAAAAATGACAGTAAAGGTTTAAAAATTGTGTAATCGATTAATTATTAAAAAATTATGCCAATACCGCTGTTACCTGATAATAAGATTAAGCAAGAAACCGGTACACACCAATCCTGTCATATACTGTAAAATAAGCACGTAGGTAATGCGCTTATCAAAATTGATGCGGCCAAAATCCAACGATATTCTGAAGAATACGTGCATGGTATATAGCCAGGCATATATACCACGCTTTTTATCGGCTTCCACCTGCGGCAGCTTTCGCGTATCCAGGTTTTCAATGGTATAAGCCGATTGTACTTTATCATAATAGGCTTCATTGAACGCAGCAAATATAATCAGGAACAACAGCGTCCAAAGCACCACTCGCTCCCGCGCATAGCCAAACTTCCACCAGGCATAGGCAATATAGCCCCCGACCAAGTTTACGGCATATACGAGCTTGTTGGCATAATCGGTAAAATAGCTGCTCTTAGGCGGTACCCTGCTTGCTTTCCACAGTTTATACTCGCAATCCAATTCCTCATAACTATCCTTAAAACCGTTTGCAGACATACTTGCCAGCAACCTGTCGTAAGTACTTGTAATCTCGTCATAGCGCTCCGGGTTGGTCTTCATATTATTAGGGAAATAGAGCCTAAAGTTCCCGTATTGCATCTTTATCTTGTCAATATCGGCATGCAGGAGATTGATGTAACATGGCCCGGAAGGATTGGCCACTGTGCCGGTAAGGTCTACGAGGTTGGCAAACTCCGTATTCGAAAAGTCAAGCGTATCAGGTAATTCCGTCCTTTCAAATTCCAATGTGGCATCGCCCAAAAATTTGCAGGAGGAGAAATCCGTTTTACCTAAAAGCTGCACATTGCCGAAAGAAATGTTTGCCGCAAGGGGATGATGATAGGTGCCGTCGTTGTATTTACTCAAGCGCGAGTATATGCGGGTTTGTAGTTGACGGAAATTCCTGATTGCAATTGTAGCTGCACCCATCTTACCGACACCGAAATTATTGATTACGGAAAAGGAGAATCTTGCGGGTGTTTTCAACGTGTCCCGATAATTCAGCACCAAGCCATGCGCAAAGCCCGAAGCCGTGACGGATAGTGACGTATCTTGCGCCGGAGCGTCCAAATAAACGGCAGAACGGAAAAGTGTGTTGTCTAAATAACGGAACCGAGCAAAACTATCGTACCCCGGAACGGGATATTTCGCGGTTGTTTGCGCGGTATAAAAAGCCGGTTGTAGTAAGTCGTCGCGTTTGCCATGCCTTAAATAAGCCATAACGTTAAGGACTATACCGAAGGCAATCAATATGAGTACCACCGCTTTAATTATATTTTCCACGCGCTTATTCATAGCACCCGAAAAATAGAAATTATTTTTAACGCATCATAACGCAAAGGCATTTACCATTACCTCCGTCTTACTATTACCTAAATGTCAATAATATGAAAAGCTACCTTACCGCCGTACTGCTCATCCCCTTGTTGCTATCGGCATGCAAAAAGAAAGATAAACCTGTAGAGACCAACCCTACGGATTTATACATCTGCCGCCTCCCCGGCTTTGTTGCCGAGCCGGATAATCGTTATTACCGTATCACCGAAACCGGATTGGTAATTGCCGACTTGGAGCGCCGGTCGGAAAGTGACCCGTCGGTTTATGATGACACGTTGGCTGCACAAAACACTTCTTGGGGAAATGCCTTAAGAGCCATACCGGATAAAATGTGGCAGGAAAACGGCGCAAGTTATAATAATGATATGCCGGCCGATGCTCCGGGATATCGCATCAGCACCCAAGCAAACGGTGTGCGTTACAACTGGTACATTACCGACGCTTCGGACGCTTTGCCGGCTCCTATAAAAGAATACGCCGCCAAACTGCGTCAAGCCTGTGAAGCTTTTGCAAAGTAATCAAACGGTCATTTACTACTGTAATACCAAGAGTTATTTGCGCACACTCGTCTTTCAGATAAACGATTTTATGAAAAACATACTCATCTTAACCTTGGCAACGTTTGCAATCGGCTTCACCTCATGCCAAAGGAAATCTTATACCTGCAAATGTTCGGGCGGTATCAGTGGCGGTACTTTTTATAACGAGATTACCGCAAAATCAAGAGAACAGGCCAAACGCAAATGCGAAGCCAATAACCCCGACCCCGGCGAAGGAACAGGCAACGATATGATGTATTGCGAATTGCAATAACAGAGACTCCGCGGGAGCCGCAATACACAAAAAAAGCACGAATGACTATTCGTGCTTTTAAAATATGTGCAATGTATAAAACTATTCTATCGTTATGCGACCCGTGTGTTGACTTGCACCGACCGATAACTTGTAAATATACATACCCGGTGCAATGGCCTCGGTATTTATACTTAGCGATTGACCACCTGCGCTAAGGCCCGACCACTTATCTTGCCTTACTATACGCCCGGCCATATCCGATAGCTCAACCCTTACATCTGCGGGCTCATTTAATGCAAACCGCAAAGTAGCTTTGCCATGCGCGGGGTTGGGAAATACATTTATATCGGCCTCAAACATCGTGTTACCAATTGTTGTGGGTTCCTCTATCAAAACGAGGTTTAAACAGCTTTCGTTATTTGTGAGTACAGTGTCGCTTACACTGTCGGCCGCATTTGCAGGAATTACTTTCATACAAATACTTAACGGACCGGCCGTGTAGCCTGTACCAAATATAAAGTTGGTGAGCATAATATAATCGGAATCATCCGAGGCTAAGTTATACCCTCCGAATGGAGAAAACGGGCTTTGCGTCATGGTAGCCGCATCATAAAACATGATAGGGTTGTTGTTAATCGTCATGTACAATCGCAATGTATCATCAGATACAATAGTATCGGCTCCGAAATTCCATACCCGAACTTTCAAATCCACGGGCTGATTAATTGTAACCGTGTCACCGTTCTTTAATCCACGCATGGCCACATCCAAATCCGTATAGCGACTTTGCGCTTGTAGCATACCGTAAGAAAAGCAGTAAAGAAACGACAGTAGTAGTGTAGCTCTTTTCATAAAATAATTTTTAAGGGTTAAGACTAAGTTTAAAATGGCTACAATGTATATCGCATTGGTCATATTTAATCGCTTTACTTATCTAAATGACGAAGCCTTTACAAAACATAATAAAAAAGCCCGCATTTGTCATGCAGGCGTAAGCGAACCGGGTTAAGTCGGATTTATTTGATGTTCACAATTCCCGTAAATCGTTCCTTGGCTGTTATAATACTGTAACCATACAACCCTTCGGCTAATGCAGATACATCAAGGTTTATAATCTTCGACAAACTATGCTCTTTTATTACCGTTCGGCCCAATACATCGGTTAACACCACTAACACCGGTTCACCGGTGCTACCTCCGGAAATTTTAAAATTCAACACATCGGTGGCTGGATTGGGATATACCCCAACAGAGGATATGCCTGTCGGTAATTGTGCGACACTCAAACTCGGATCTGTTATACGCATCATCACACAGCCTTTATTATCTGCCGTTGCTGTATCGGCTAACCAATCCGCACTATTTGTAGGAATAACCTTAACACAAAAATTTGTAAAACCGGTATCCCAACCGGTGCCGACACCAAATTGAAATTTGTACTCTACCGAATCCTCCGGGTAAATTTCTATACCGGTTTCGGGTATATAATCCAACGTGGAGGTATCCACCAAAAATAATATTACACTAGTGTCAAAGCTTAATGAAAAACGCAAAGTATCGGTAGCTCTGATGGTATCGGCACCTTGGTTATGCAATTTAACCGTAACATCGAAAGGGTTATTAACCTGTATCACGTCGCCGGGAACCGGCTCTTTCAAGGTTACTTTTAAATCGGCATAGCGTTGTTGGGCGCACACATCGGCAAAGAAGCCCGACAAAAAGATAATTAAGGGAAACAGTTTGCTCATAATCGTTGGCTTTAAATTTTGAAAGATAATTACGCTTTATAACGTAAATATAAGTTATAAAGCGTAAAAACAAAATAATTCCAAGAGTAAGGCAAAAAACTTCCTTAAAATATAGATGTGAACCGGCAGCTTAGGCTATGCTATCGGTTGTGGGTGTGTGTAAAGGTGTAATAAGAGGGGGTATTCGAATGTGCGGATTGGTATAAAAGCAAAAATCCCCTTTACAAATAAATGTAAAGGGGACTTTTAATAAATATG
>VFQP010000123.1_pt1 | contig 220808 bp, 231 predicted proteins | sample 3512351 | NCBI WGS metagenome assembly VFQP01 (sample SAMN10412372, study PRJNA504923) | tailings metagenome | isolation source: Relicate 1 Philex TSF1 revegetated site | place: Philippines: Tuba, Benguet | collected 2017-08-29 | reverse complement strand
CCGTCGCAAGACCAAAACGCCTCACAACCGTCGTCGCCGAGCCGGTCCTGGTGCCTTTGACGCCGGTTCCCGGCGAGCCTGAGCCGGAGGTTGCAGCTCTGGAGGGTGCGGCACCGGGCCTGCAGGAGGCTGCATCACCGGACGAGGCCGAGACAGGTTTTGAACCTTCGGACGAAAGCGAACCCGACGCGCCCGGGGGCGAGGCTGCCGTGGTGGTGCCGCGGCGCATTGCAGCCTTGCGCTGATCGGCCCCTGCCGAGGGCCCTTGCCTTGCGGTCAGGCCATGATGGCTTGCGGCCAGTTGTCGTGGCCGCTTGTCGGTGCGGCGCAAAGTGGCGGGGCAGGGTGCCCTACCCTCCTCCGATCAGCACGCCCGCGGCAAAGACAAGGCTCCCCCCAAGAACGACCTGCAGGGCCGCGCGCAGGAAGGGTGTCTCCATGAACCGGTTCTGGATCCAGGCGATCGCCCAGAGTTCCACGAAGACCACTGCGATGGCGATGGTCGTTGCCGTCCAGAAATCGGGGATCAGGTAGGGCAGGGCGTGACCCATGCCCCCTACCGTCGTCATCACGCCCGAGGCGATGCCGCGCTTCAGGGGCGACCCGCGGCCAGACAGCACGCCGTCATCATGGGCGGCCTCGGTAAAGCCCATCGAGATGCCGGCACCGACCGAGGCTGCCGCGCCCACAAGGAACGTGGTCCAGGTATCCTGCGTGGCGAAGGCCACCGCGAAGATCGGGGCTAGCGTCGACACCGATCCGTCCATCAGCCCGGCAAGCCCGGGCTGCACCCAGGTCAGGATGAACTGGCGCCGGGCGGTCTGGTCCTCCGCGCTACGGGCATCCTCGGTCAGGTGCCGGGCCTCAAGCCCCTCGGCATGGGCCTCATGTCCGGCTTCGGCCGCAGCGAGGTCGCCAAGCAACTTGCGGGTTGCCGCGTCCGAGGTGCGGGCGGCCGCACGGGTGTAGAAGTCCTGAGCCGCCTTCTCCATTGCGCGGGCTTCGCCCCTTATCGTGTCGAGCGACAGGTTCCGGGCCAGCCAGACCGGACGCCGAGCATAGAAACCCGCAACATGTTCCCGCCGGATCAGCGGGATCACGTCACCGAACCGGGCCCGATGCAGGTCGATCAGCCGCTGGCGGTGGCCATCCTCCTCGGCCGCCATTCCATCAAAGACTGCTGCAGAGCCGGGGTAGTCCTTGCGGAGACGTTCGGCGAAGCCGCGGTAGATGCGGGTGTCGTCCTCTTCGGACGAAATGGCCAATGCCAGAATCTCTTGCTCGTCGAGGTCGGCAAAGCGACGGCGGAAGCTCAGGGCGGAAAGCATGATGGTTCCCGTATTTAGAAGGATTCTAATCTAGGGGGACGAAGGGCGAGTGCAATACCAAAGAATGAACGGAAGGGTTCATTTTCTTGCTTGCAAATCTGAACTCGATGGTTCAATTTCGATCTGAACCAGTCAGTTCAGAATGGAGCCGAAGATGCGATCCTTGACACTCGCCCTTGTCGCGGCAGTTGCCCTTGCCGTTCCGGCCGCAGCACAATCGCTGTCTGTGCTTCTGCCACAGATCAGCTATCCGGAGCCGGTGTCCGCACCCTCGACCAAGAGCTGCGTGGCCGCTGAAGCGGCTATCTGCCAACTGCCGGAATGAGCGCGGCGACTTGCCGCAACGGAGCCTGATGATCTATGCTCTCGCAAAGGGAGCGCGATGAACGTCATTTCAGACCACGGGGTCCGGCGCGGCCGCAAGTTCGACCAGGTGCTGGAAGGCGCGCGCAAGATCTTTCTGCGCGACGGTTTCGAACGTGCCTCGGTCGACGACATTGCGCGCGAGGCGGGTGTTTCCAAGGCAACGATCTACGCCTATTTCCCTGACAAGCAGCTGATGTTTCTGGAAGTCGCGCGCTGCGAATGCCACCGCCAGACCGAAGAGGCAGAGGCGATGGTGACGGGCGATGTGCCGGTGCGTGTCGCCCTGACCATTGCGGCAGAACGGATAGCGGCCTTCCTGATGTCGGATTTCGGCCAGCGAATGTTCCGCATTGTCGTGGGAGAGGGCGAGCGCTTCCCAGGCCTTGGGCGTGAATTCTATGATTATGGGCCGGGGCTGATCCATGGTCGGCTGGTCCATCACTTCGGATGCTACGTCGAACAGGGTGCGTTGCGGATTGATGATCTTGAGCTTGCGGCCGATCAGTTCGCCCAGCTCTGCAAGGCGGGCATTCAGGAGAAGCTTCTGTTCGGCATGGCAGAGCAACTGACGCCGGAGGATGTCCGTCGCAGCGTGCATGGCGCGGTGGACATGTTTCTGGCGCGATATGGGGCGGCGGCCCAAAGGTGAGGCGGGCCCTCCTCGTTCGACTTCGTCTCCTCGTCGGGACGTCCGCGAGGAGTGACGAAGTCATCGACGAGCCTGTGACGGCGGCCTCTCAGCCATTCTCGCGCAGAACGGACCCCGCCAGATAGAGTGAGCCGCAGATCAGGACGCGCGCTTCCGGCGCCTGTGCAGCGATCCCCGCCAGCGCCTCGGCTACCGAGCCAGAGGTCACGGCGTCCATCCCCACCTTGCGGGCCGCGTCCCGGGTCGCTTCGGCCGGAAGCGTGTTCTTTTCGCCCGGGATGGACACCGCATGCAGCCGCGTGACATGGGGCGCGAGCGGCGCCATGTAGCCGGCGACGTCCTTGGTGTTCAGCATCCCGCAGATCAGATGCGTCTCGCGCGGCGGCATCCGGGCCAAGCTTGCCGCCACGGCTGCGCCCCCGGCAGGGTTGTGGCCGCCGTCCAGCCAAAGCTCCACATCCGGGGCCTGGTCCACCAGCGGGCCATGGCGCAGGCGCTGCATCCGGGCGGGCCAGACAGCATGGGTCACGGCGGCTTCGCAGGCAGGCTCATCCTTGCCCAGAAGTCGCAATGCAGCGATGGCCGCCCCGGCATTCTGCACCTGATGCGGGCCGGGCAGGTTGGGCAGAGGCAGGTCGAGAAGACCGTTCTCATCCTGATAAACCAGCCGGTCACGCTCTTCCCAGACCCGCCAATGCTGGCCGAAAACCCAAAGCGGTGCGCCAAGGGCTGCGGCTTTTGCCTCGATCACTGCCAGACCTTCAGGATGCTGGGGGCCGACGATGCAGGGCACCCCGCGCTTGATGATCCCGGCCTTCTCGCCTGCGATCTTGGCAATGGTGTCGCCAAGAAAGGCCTCGTGGTCCATTGACACAGGCGTGATGATCGTCAGCCGCGGATGGTCCACCACATTGGTCGCATCAAGGCGGCCGCCAAGTCCCACCTCAAGCAGGGTCCAATCGGCAGGTGTGCGGGAAAAGGCAAGGAAGGCCGCGCAGGTGGTGATCTCGAAGAAGGTGATTTCGTCCGGGCCATTCGCATGGACGCATTCGTCAAGGATGGCGGTCAGCGTGGATTCGCCGATCAACTCGCCCGCCAGACGGATACGTTCATGGAAGCGCGCCAGATGCGGAGAGGTGTAGGCGTGAACCCTGGCGCCTGCGGCCTCAAGCCCCGCGCGGATCATGGCCTGGGTCGACCCCTTGCCATTGGTGCCGGCGATGTGAACCACCGGGGGAATCTGTCGCTCAGGATGGCCCAGTGCGCCAAGCAACCGTTCGACGCGGCCCAGGGTCAGGTCGATGACCTTGGGGTGCAGCGTCATCATCCGGTCGAGGATGATGTCGGAGGTAAGGGTCACGCCTCGGCTTCCGTCTTTGCCTCGGGCGATGCCTCGGGGGGAGGCGTCAGGTCGCCTCTGATGGCCGGCGGAAGCGACATCAGCATGCGCACCAGCGCCACCAGTTCATCTTTCATCGCCCGGCGATGGACCACGCGGTCCAGCATGCCGTGGTCCAGAAGGTATTCGGCGCGCTGGAAGCCTTCGGGCAGCTTCTCGCGGATGGTCTGTTCGATTACCCGGGCCCCGGCAAAGCCGATCTGCGCGTTCGGCTCGGCGATCTGGACGTCGCCCAGCATGGCATAGCTGGCGGTGACCCCGCCGGTGGTCGGATGCGTCAACACGACAATGTAAGGCAAACCTGCCTCTTTCAGCATCTGCACCGCGACCGTGGTACGCGGCATCTGCATCAGGCTTAGCATACCCTCCTGCATCCGTGCCCCGCCCGAAGCGGAGAACAGGATCAGCGGGCGCTTGAGTTTGACCGCCCGCTCGGCCGCCGCGATGATCGCATTGCCGACATGCATGCCCATCGACCCGGCCATGAACGAGAAATCCTGCGCCGCCGCGACGATCGGCGTGCGGCCCATTTCGCCTTCGGCCACCAGCATCGCGTCCTTTTCGCCGCTGGCCTTCTGCGCCGCCTTGATCCGGTCGGGATAACGCTTCTGGTCGCGGAACTGGAGCGGGTCGGCCACGGGTTCCGGCACCTTGATCTCGGCAAAGATCCCGCCGTCGAACAGCGCGGCAAAGCGTTCGCGCGGGCTGATCGTCATGTGGTGATCGCAGCTGGTGCAGACGTTCAGATTGGCCGCAAGTTCGCGATGAAACAGCATCGTCCCGCATTCGGGGCACTTCGTCCAAAGATTCTCGGGCACTTCCCGCCGCGAGAAGAGCGAGTTGATCTTGGGGCGGACGTAGTTGGTGATCCAGTTCATCGGGGCGCCTGTTCAGCCTCTTCCGGTCGGTGATCCGAGATAAGCCCGCAGGGCGTGAATTGCAATCGGCCCGACCCGCCTAGAGATCGAAGCTGGCAAAGACCGGCACATGGTCGCTGGGTTGTTCCCAGCCCCGCACAGGGCGCAGGATGCGGCTGCCATGAGCGGCGCCAGATATGTCCGGCGTGGCCCAGATATGGTCCAGCCTGCGGCCCTTGTCGGCGGCCTCCCAGTCGGGGCTGCGATAGCTCCACCAACTGTAGAGGCGGCCTTGGGGAATGTCCTGGCGCGTCACGTCCTGCCAGCGCCCGGCCTCCATCACCGCGCCCAGATGCTCGACCTCGATCGGAGTGTGGCTGACGATCTTCAAGAGCGCCTTGTGGTCCCAGACGTCATCTTCGCGAGGTGCGATGTTCAGGTCACCCACAAGGATGGCCCGGTCAGGGCGCTCCCAGCGGAAGAAATCCCGCATCTCGGTCAGGAAATCCAGCTTCTGGCCAAACTTTTCGTTCTGCGTCCGGTCAGGAATGTCACCGCCCGCCGGGACATAGCAATTGTGGATCGTGACGCCATTTTCCAGCCGCGCCGATACATGTCGTGCATGGCCAAGCTGGGCAAAGTCCTTGTCACCCCCATCGACGATGGGCAGCTTCGATAGGATGGCCACGCCGTTATAGCCCTTTTGCCCCCGGGCCACGATGTAGCGGTAGCCCAGCGCCTGGAACTGCTCCAGCGGGATCTTTTCCACCGGGCTCTTGCATTCCTGCAGGCACAGGATGTCGGGGCTTTCCTCGATCATCAGCCGGGCGACGAGGGCCTCGCGCAGGCGGATCGAATTGATGTTCCAGGTGGCAAGGGTAAAGGGCATGGGGCCTCAGGGATCGGGTGAAGACGACAGAAGACCGGACAACGCCGTGACCAGCGCGGACTTGAACGCGGCGGGGGCCTCGATCTGCGGAATATGGCCGACCTCCTCCAGAATCACCAGCGGAGCGCCGGTCAGTTCGGCCAGCCTTTGTCCCTGTTCAAGCGGGGTTGCCGTGTCCCGGTCGCCCCAGAGAAAGGCCAGCGGCAGGTCCAGCGCTTGCCAGTTTTCGGGCCGTGTGGACAAAGCGTCGGCCGGTGGCACCAAGAGGCTGGGGAGCCAGTCGGCAAGCGCCGCCGTCGTTCCTGCACGCGATCCGGGGAGGTTCAGCATGGCGATGACCTCTTCGGTGGCGGCTTCCTTGCGGTAAAGGAAAAGCCGCAGAAGCGGGCCCATGGCAGAGGGGTTGGTCACGCTGGCCGACACCCCAAGCTCGCGCAGGAAGGGGGAACCCAGCGGCCAGGGCAGCGATTTGCCCGACAGATGACTGTCCAGCCCCACTGCACCCGACACGACCACCAGCCCGGCAAAGGCCTCGGGCGTCATCATCACCGCCTCGGCGGCGGGGCCTGCCCCGAAGGAATGGGCGATCACGACGGGCCGCAGGTTCAGGGCATCGACCAGAGCCAGCAGCCGCGCGGCCTGGGTCTGGCGGCTGTAATCGCCCTCCGGGTCGCGGAACGACCAGCCCATCGGCGGCATGTCAAAGGCAATCGCGCGGTAGCCTTCGGCAGCCAGCGCCTCGGCCGTCGGTCGCCACATCCGCGACCAGCCGACCGAGCCGTGGACCAGAAGCAGTGGCACGCCATCTTCGGGTCCCAGCTCCTCGAAATAGATCGGGCCCAGGGCGGTCTCGACGATCTGGCCTTCCTCGGGGATGCGTGCTGGCAGCATCTCGGCCTCGCGAATGAGCGCCGCCAGCCGCAATCCCAGAAGCATGACGCCCGCAAGGCAGACAAGGATGACGACAAGGCCGATCACATAGCGCATGCGCCATGGCTAGCAGGCAAAGCCCCCCGCGGCAATCGCGCCGGCCGGGGCAAAAAAAGGCCGGGCGAAAGCCCGGCCAGGTCCAACAGGGAGGATGCCGCGCCATAACCCCGACGCGACAAGGGGAACTTTCAGCACAACCTGCGCATGTTGAAAAAGTAGCAATTGATTCCGGCAACAATAAGCCCTGATGCGCAAGATTTCGCGGCTGTTGCAAGGCGGACGCAGTTGACTTGCGCGGCTGCCACAGGGAATTCAGCACATCCTGACACCGTCTCGACACGATCTGCCGGATCAGGTCCGGCAGATCGCCGGTGCGTTGATCCCGGGCATTGATCTCAGGCCACCAGCCGGTATCCGCCGCTTTCGGTCACCAGGATCCGCGCATTCGAGGGATCGGGCTCGATCTTCTGGCGCAGACGATAGATGTGGGTCTCCAGCGTATGGGTCGTCACACCGGCATTGTAGCCCCAGACCTCGTGCAAGAGCACGTCCCGGGCCACGACATTCGACTGCGCCCGGTAGAGGTATTTCAGGATATTGGTTTCCTTCTCGGTCAGGCGGATCTTTCTTTCCTTCTCGTCCACCAACATCTTCTGCGCGGGCTTGAATGTATAGGGACCCATCTGGAAGATGGCGTCTTCCGATTGTTCATGCGTGCGCAGCTGCGCCCGGATGCGGGCCAGAAGAACCGGGAACTTGAAGGGCTTCGTTACATAGTCGTTCGCGCCCGCGTCGAGGCCCAGGATCGTGTCGCTGTCGGTGTCATGGCCGGTCAGCATCAGGATCGGGCATTTCACACCCTGCTTGCGCATCCGGCGGCAAAGTTCGCGCCCGTCGGTGTCGGGCAGGCCCACATCGAGGATCACCAGATCAAAGAGACCAGCCTTGACCTTTTCCATCCCGTCGGCGCCATTGGCGGCTTCGAAGACATCGAAATCCTCGGTCATCACCAGCTGTTCGCTCAGCGCCTCACGCAGGTCGTCATCATCGTCAACCAGCAGGATCTTGCGAAGTTGGGCCATGTCTGCCTCCTTTGCCGTTTCGGGTGAGATGCGCCCCGATCACGGACCCTGCAAGAATTGCGACGGAAATCTCACGCGGTCGTGTCGCAGCGTGGCGGAATGTTTCAATTTCGTCATCCGGGGGCTATGGATGGGCGCATGAGCCTGCACCTTTCCATCGCCGAACGTCTGACCCGCGCCAAGGGAGACCTGCGCATGGGCGTGCCCGTCGTGCTCTGCGGGGCTGGTGGGGCGGCTCTGGTGGCGGCGGTCGAGGCGCTGGATACCGCGCGGCTGGCCGACCTGCGCGGCTTCGGCGCGCCCGTGCTGGCGATCACTGCACGCAGGGCCGAGACGCTGAAAGCGCGCGCCTATGACGGCGACCTGGCGCGCATCCTGCCGCCCGCCGATGCCGATCTTGCCTGGCTGCGCGCCGTGGCCGACCCGGCCGATGACCTGCGCATGCCGATGAAGGGCCCGCTGACCTCGGCGCGCGAGGGGTCGGCCGATCTGCACCGCGCGGCGCTGGCGCTGGCGAAATCCGCCCATCTTCTGCCCGCCGCGCTGGTGGTGCCGGTGACTGACCCACTGCGGCTGGCTGCTGACCACGGCCTCACGCTTCTGATTCAGGACGAGATCGCCCCCGCCCTTGCCGCCCTGCCGCCCATGGCCGAGGTCGTCTCGGCCCGGGTGCCGCTGGTGGCATCTGAGGCCGGTCGCGTCCACATCTTCCGCCCTGACGACGGCGGCGACGAACATTACGCGATCGAGATCGGCCGCCCGGACCGGTCGCAGCCCGTTCTGGCGCGGCTGCATTCGGCCTGTTTCACGGGCGATGTGCTGGGGTCCCTGAAATGTGACTGCGGTCCGCAGCTGCGCGCGGCGCTGGCGCAGATGGGTGAGGAAGGGGCGGGCGTGCTCCTTTACCTGAACCAGGAGGGCCGCGGGATCGGGCTGGCCAACAAGATGCGCGCCTATTCCTTGCAGGATCAGGGATTCGACACGGTCGAGGCCAACCATCGCCTCGGCTTCGAGGATGACGAGCGCGATTTCCGCATCGGGGCCGACATCCTGCGCAAGCTCGGGTTCTCTTCTGTACGGCTGCTGACCAACAATCCGAAAAAGATGGCGATGATGGCAAGCTGCGGTCTGCAAGTCGTGGAGCGAGTGCCGCTGAGGGTTGGCGAGACGGCACAGAACGCCGGGTATCTGGCGACCAAGGCCGCGAAATCGGGGCACCTGCTTTGAAACGCGAGGATATCGTGGTGACCCCGACCGGCGCGCGTTTCATGGGCCGCCGTTTCCCCTGCACAATCGGCCGCGGCGGAATCGTTGCCGCGCGGGACAAGCGGGAAGGCGACGGGGCGACCCCGGCGGGTGTTCACCGGCTGGTCGGCATGCTCTACCGCCCCGACCGGCTGACCCGCCCTGCCGACTGGGCGCTGCCGATCGGACCCTGCGACCTCTGGTCCGATGACCCGCGCGACGCCGCTTATAACCTGATGGTTCGGGCGCCGCACGGCTTCAGCCATGAGCGCCTGCGCCGGGCTGATCCGATGTATGACCTGGTCGTCATCACCGGTTGGAACTGGCCCCATGCCGATCCGGGGCGCGGCTCGGCCATCTTCATCCACCAATGGCGCCGCCCCGGGGCCCCCACCGCCGGCTGCATTGCCATGTCGCGCCGCGACCTGCACTGGATCGCCCCGCGCATCACCCACCAGACCCGGCTGATCGTCCAGGGTTGACGCCACGGCCCGCAAACGGCCCCTTCGAAGGGGCCGTCCCGATTTCTTCCAAGAAATCGGCTCCCTGTCCTGTTTCATGCCCTTTCCAAACCGCTTTGGATTGCCTAATCTGCCGCAGACAAGGGAGGATGACCATGGCCAGAACGCCGTCCGGCGCGGATGACGATCTTTTCCAGCTGCGACTGGCCCGGTCTGCGCCTGACCTCTTCCCGATGCTCGAGGCGCTTTACGGGGCGCATCCGGATTATCCGGCGTTTCGCGAACGCCTCGTCAAGGCGCTGAGAAGAGGCTGGGCCGACCGTCCCGCCGACCTGAAGCGGCTGGACCTCGCCCGCGACCTGGAACCCGACTGGTTCCAGCGCCCCGGCATGGCGGGCTATGTCTTCTACATCGACCGTTTCGCGGGCAACCTGCGGGGCATCCTCGACCGGCTCGATTACCTCGAAGACCTCGGCATCACTTACGTCCACCTGATGCCCTGCCTGAAACCCCGGCCCGGAGATTCGGACGGCGGCTATTCGGTGATGGACTACCGCCAGATCAACCCGGCCTTCGGCACGATGGCGGATTTCGAAGCGGTCAGTGCGGCGTTGCGGGCGCGTGGCGTGTCGCTCTGCGTCGATCTGGTTCTGAACCATACCGCCAAGGAACACCCTTGGGCCAAGAAGGCTGCGAAGGGGGATGCGACCTATCAGGATTACTATCTGATGTTCGACAGCCCCGACCTGCCGCAGCAGTATGAACGCAGCCTTGTCGAGGTCTTTCCCGACAATGCGCCCGGCAACTTCACCCATTACCCCGAGTTTGGGAAATGGGTCTGGACCACCTTCAACGAACATCAGTGGGACCTCAACTGGGCCAACCCTTGGGTCTTTCTAGAAATCGTCGAAGTCATGCTGTTTCTGGCCAACAAGGGCGTCGATGTCCTGCGGTTGGACGCGGTGGCCTTCATGTGGAAACGGATGGGCACCCGCTGCCAGTCGGAACCCGAGGTCCACATGCTGCTTCAGGCCCTGCGCGCCTGCAGCCGCATCGCCAGCGCGGCCGTCCTGCATCTGGAAGAGGCCATCGTCGCGCCTGCCGAGATGCTGCCCTACCTTGGGCGTGGGAAACATGACGGGAAGGAAGGCAACCTCGCCTATCACAACAGCCTGATGGTGCAGTTCTGGTCATCCCTCGCCACCCGCGACACGCGGCTGATGACCCATGTGCTCGCCACCCATTTCCCCGACCGGCTGACCAACGCGACTTACGCCACCTATATCCGCTGCCATGATGACATCGGCTGGGCGGTGACCGATGAGGACGCGGCCGCCGTCGGCCTCTCGGGCCACGGTCACCGTGCTTTCCTGTCAGATTTCTACGAAGGCAGCTTCCCCGGGACCTTCGCCAAGGGCGCGCTCTTTCAGGTGAACGAGGCGACCGGCGACAAGCGGATTTCCGGGTCCTTCGCGTCGCTGGCCGGGCTGGAACGCGCAGGCGGCGACCCGGCGCTGACCGAGATGGCGGTTCAGCGGATTCTCATGGGCCATGCGCTGATCGCCGCTTTCGGCGGCATTCCCCTGATCTACATGGGCGACGAACTCGCCTTGCCCAACGACTATGGCTATATCGACAACCTCGACCACGCCCATGACAGCCGCTGGATTCATCGCCCCCGGATGAACTGGCCGCTGGCCGAAACCCGGCATGGCGGCGACACCCCCGCCGCAAGGGTGTTCTGGGGGACAAAGCAGATCCTCGCGCGCCGCGCGGTCACCCCGGCCTTGCACGGCGCTGTGCCCGTCCGTGTGGTTCCGACCGGCAACGACGCGATCTTCGGCTTTCAGCGGCTGGCGCCCACCGGAACGCTTCTGGGTCTCTTCAACTTCACCGAACACTGGCAACAGGTGTCCGAGGCCTGGGCAAGGTCCCTCGGGGCGCAGGCCATGCATGACGCGCTGTCCGATCATCGGGTGGAAACGCACCAGGGCCAGATCGTCCTGCCGCCTTACGCAAGGGTCTGGCTGACCTGAGGTCTGGCGCCGATTTCTTCGAAGAAATCGGTGCGGAGTTTTCGAAAACTCCGCCTCCCGACCGTGAGGAAATGCCGACTGGACGCCGCTGCCCGGGAAAGCCATCTTTGCCCGGCAACAAGCAAGAGGTGCCGCATGGCGCTGACAAGACGGGCGGCGCTGTTCGGGGCCGGGGCGGCGGTGGGCGTGGCGGGCAGCCGCTGGATGGGGGCCGCAAACCCCTCGCTGGATGGCGTCCGGATCATCGCGCCAGCAGCGGGCGAGACGATTCTGAACGACGCCTCACTCTTGTCGGAAACGCCCGTCTTCAAGCACATCATCGTCAAGGAACCGCGTGGCGATGCCCTTGTCGCCGCCCTGCGCGCCGAATTGCGCGAGGCCGAGGGCGCAGGCCGCCCGGTCAACCTTGCCGCCGCGCGCCATACGATGGGCGGCCAGGCAATCCCGCGCGACGGTCATGCGATCACGCTGGATGCCCCCTTTGTCGAGGCTGATGGCGAGGTCTATCGCGTGCAGGCCGGCACCCGTTGGCATCAAGTCATCACCGCGCTTGATCCCCTGGGCCTGTCGCCCAAGGTCATGCAATCAAACGCCGATTTCGGCGTGGCCGCGACCTTTTCGGTCGGCGCGCATGGCTGGCCGATGCCCTTCGGACCCATGGGCGCGACGGTGCGCAGCGTGCAGATGGTGCTGGCCGACGGCAGCCTGGTCACCGCCTCGCGGACCGAGAACGCCGACCTCTTCCGCGCCGCGATGGGGGGCTATGGCCTCATCGGCCTGATCACCGAGCTTGAGGTCGAGGCGGTGCCGAACCAGCTTCTGGAACCCACCTTCCGGACCATGCCCGCCGCCAATTTCGCCGCCGCCTTTCAGGCCGTTGCAGATGGCACAATCCCCATGGCCTATGGCCGGCTCAACATCGACCGCGAGGGCTTCTTCGACGACGCCCTCCTTGTCACCCATCGCCCCGTGCCGGGCGACATCCCCCCGGCACAGGGCTCCGGCTTTCTGTCCAAGGCCTCGCGCGCAATCTTTCGGGCGCAGCCGGGCAACGAATGGGTGAAACGCCGCCGCTGGGGGATCGAGACCGGGATCGGCGCGATGCTGGCAGGCGCGACCAGCCGCTCATCCCTGATGAACGAACCCGTCATCACGCTGGACGACCGCGACCCGACCCGCACCGACATCCTCCACGAATACTTCGTCGCGCCGGACAGGTTCGGCGACTTCCTGACCGCCGCCAAGGCGATCATCCCCGGCAGCTATCAGGAACTGTTGAACATCACGCTGCGCTGGGTGGAACGTGACTCCGACGCAATCCTGTCCTACGCGCCGGATGGCCCGCGTATTGCGTCTGTCCTTCTGTTTTCCCAAGAGATGACCGCCCGGGCCGAGGCCGACATGGCCCGGATGACCCGCGAGCTGATCGACGCCGTCCTCGCCATGGGCGGCAGCTACTATCTGCCCTACCGCCCCCATGCGACGGTAGAGCAGTTCCAGCGCTGCTATCCGCGCAATCTGGACTTCCTGAAGGTGAAACTGGCCGCTGACCCGAAGCTCAGGCTGCGCAATGCCCTTTGGGACAACTATCTGGACAAGGGATTCACCTATTGACCCTGCACCGCCGCACCGCCCTGGTCTATGCCGCGATCCTCGCGCTGGTCGCCTCGCTCAACTACCTGCCGATCCCCGGGCTGGTGGATGCCGAAGGCCGCACCTTCGGGATCTTCGTGCTGGACATTTTCGACGATGCGCTGCATCTCGCCTCGGCGCTCTGGGCGCTGGCCGCCGCGCTGATCTCGGCCCGCGCGTCCCGGATGTTCCTGATCCTCTTCGGCGCGCTCTACTTCCTCGACGGGCTTCTGGGCTGTTTCGCGGGCTCTGGCTTCCTTGATCTTGGCATCTTCACCTGGGGCTGGCTCGATATTCCCGTGACGTTGAAAATCCTCTCCTCGCTGCCGCACCTGGTCCTGGGTGGCGTCGCCCTTGCCCTGGGCTTCAAACGGTGAGGGTCCTTTTCCGCCTCATCAAGCGGCTGGTCCTGCTTGTGGTCCTCCTCGCGCTGGGCCTCCTCGCCCCCGTCGCCTATGTCGAGACGATGTGCCGCCCGCAAGGCACGGCACCGGCGCATGCGCCGCTGGTTGGCGCTGACTGGCAGCGCCCCGAGGGGCGGACGCTGCTCACCTATCCCGAATGGCACATCGTCCATGCCTATGCCGATTACGCCGAGGTGATCCGCACCGGCGACCCGCACGCCTACGGCTTCCTGTCCTCGATCGCGGGCTTCTGGTCCTCGACCTGCGCCTTGTCCAAGGCATCAGGCCCGCATGGAGGCTTCCCGTGGGAGACGAAGCAGATGGTCTATACCATCGGCATCAGCTTCACGACCGAGCTTCTGGCCAAGGCCGCCTATGAGGAAACCGTTGGCCGCATCTTTGCGGCCCTGCGGGGCGCGACCCGCGCGCCGCTGGATGACCTTTCCGCCCGGCAGGCGGCGGACTATGCCGTCTTCCTGCAGCAGGTCCCCTGGTACAAATGGGACTTCACCCGGGATGCCGGGGAACTCGACGCCGCCGCGACCGATGCCTTGCGCGACCGGGAACGGCGCCTTGCGCTGGGCCTCGAATACCGCGCCAAGGCTGCCTATGCCGAGGTCATCGCCGCTGCCGTGGCCGCCGTGGGCGAAGACCAGCTGCGCCTGCGGGCGGTGGTCACCGGCTTGTCACCAGAGGCGCTTGCCGCCCTGCCCGAGGTGCAGGTCATCAAAGCCCTGCCCGATGGCGTGATCGAGGCGCCGCGCTACCGCGCCTTTACCCGGCTGGCCGAGGCCATCGCGGCGGCGGGAGGGGACTTCGTGGAAATCGCAGGGAACGATGATATCCTGTTCACCATGATTACCGACCAACCCACGACCAGCGGGGCGCTGCATTCCTTCGCACGGCAGGGCAACCCGGGGTATCGACATCTGGTGCTGCTGCCGGTGGCCGATCTGGCCGGGGCGCTGCGGGCGCTGCCCGATGGGGCGCTGGAGCATGTGCATGACTATTGACTGGCGCTGGATTGCGGCCCCGCCCGTGGTCGCCTTGGGCTGGATCGGCACGCTGGCGCTGGTCATGCGGCTGGGGGGCGAGGCGCCGGGGGCGCTGGTGGTGTTCCCGCCCGAAGGCTTCCTGCGCGGCCTGCCGGACGGGGTGGCGGTGGTCTCAACCGGGCCGGTCAGCGTCACGCTGCAAGGCGGCGAGGGGCTGGTCGCGGCGCTTTACGCGCTGGGCGCGCCGCTGGTGCTGCCAGCGGGGCTGACGGGCTGCCTGCCCCAAGGCTGACGGACCGCTCATCCCTTCCTTGCGGTCGGTCTTCGCTGGCGCCGTCGCGAAGAGCGACCGCAAGGAAGCGATGAGCCGCCCTCTCAGACCGGATAGGACCGTTCCCCAAAGATCGCGCTGCCGACGCGGACATGGGTCGCGCCGTGGGCAACTGCGGCCTCGAAATCGCCGCTCATCCCCATCGACAAGCCCTTCAACCCATGGTCCTGCGCCATCTGCGCCAGCATGGCGAAATGCGGGGTGCTGTCCTCGCCCTCGGGCGGGATGCACATCAGCCCGACCGGGGTCAGGTCCATCGCCCGGCAGTCCCTCAGGAACCCGGGCAGATCGGCGGGCAGGACACCGGCCTTCTGCGGCTCCAACCCGGTGTTCACCTGTACGAAAAGCTGCGGCAGCCCCCCCCGCGCCTGTTGCAGGCCCGCGAGCTTCACCGCCAGCGAGGGGCGGTCAAGCGTGTGGATCGCGTCGAAAAGCTCTACCGCGACCTTGGCCTTGTTCGTCTGCAAGGGGCCGATCATGTGCAGCTCTACCGGCCCGAAGTTTTCGCGCCATTGGGGCCACTTGCCCGCCGCTTCCTGCACATAGTTTTCGCCGAAGACCCGATGCCCGGCCTCCAGCACCGCCAGCACGCGGTCGGCGGGCTGCACTTTCGACACCGCGATCAGCGTTACCGACCCCTCGGCCCGCCCCGCCGCCCGCTCGGCCGCGCGCAGCCGCCCTGTGATCTCTGCCAGCGCCATGCCGCCCCCCTGTTGCCGGGCAGACCCTAGAGCCTGGGGCGAAAAAGAAAAGAGCGGGCGATTGCCCGCTCTTTCCCTTGTTTCGATCCCGAAGGATTAGAACGAGAAGGTCAGCCCGGCTTCGAACCGGTCGTCAGACCATTCACCGAAGCCAGCACCATAGTTGGTGAGCTTGCTGTCCAGGCGGCTATAGCCAACGCTTGCAGCGGCACCGCCGCCCAGATCATAGGCCACTCCGACCCCGTACCGGGTGGTCTTGAAGCCGTAGTCCTCGCTATCGATCCAGGTGTAGGACACGTCGCTGCGCGCAGCGAAAGCGGTGATTGCGAGTGCGTCTACCGTGTAGGTGGCCGACAATGCATACTGCGTTCCGTCGACCGGGAAATCTGCGTATGCCAAGCCGTCCGCCAGACCAACACGTGCTTTCACAACGAGATCGCCGAAGGTCGCATCAGCCCCGAGAACAAGATGTCCGTCAAGGTCAAAACGATCCCAGTAGGTAACCTCTGGATCATCAAAGTAGGCGTCCTGAATATTCCGGAAGCTGTAGATCTTTGCCTGGCCCCATTCATAGCCAGCCATCACCTTGTAGTCGCCGAAGCTGTAGGCCACAGCGATCGAGTAAGCCTGCTCATCGTTGCCGTCATAGTCCTCTTCGGCGTCGATCTGGCCCACCGAGGCCCCGAACGACACGTCGCCCATCGAGTAGGTGTAGAGGACCGAAGTGTCGGTCTGCCCGATGTAGGCGATTTCGTTCCAGTCACCGTTGCCGGTGTAGCCGACGCCGTCGACATGGCCAATCAGCGCGTTGGCAGCCGTGTCGTTGTCGCCCATCGTCAGCTTGCCGAAGGCACCCGAGATGAACACGGTGTTGTCGCCGTTTGCAAAGCCGTCGCCCGGAGCGTCGTCCTGGTCATGACGGACCGAGGCGCCGAAGGACAGGCCGGCATCCGTCTCGCCCGAAGCGGTGAAGACAACGCGCACGCGGCTGGAGAATTGGGTAACGTTGTCGTCTTCCGACAGGTTGTAATAGTTCACGATGCCCATACGGGCCGAGCCCGAGAGCGAAATCTCTGCCGAGGCTGAACCTGCTGCAAGCACAAGCGCCGTGGTGGCAAGAAGTTTGGTTTTCATGACAGTACCTTCTTTAGTCTGCTGGCGCGACCGTAGCGAACCATTTCGCCCAGCGCATCGGTTGTTGGACAGACATGGGCAGATTCGCCACCGGCGTTGCCGAGGGATCACATCTGCTTGAAGTCGCCAGAGCCATTGCGCCAACACAATGCGCGTCGTGGAATATGCCAAAAGAAAAGAGCGGGCGATTGCCCGCTCTTTCCCCGGTTCTGATCCGGAAGGATCAGAACGAGAACTTCAGACCAGCGTTGGCGATGGTGATATCGTCAAAGACGCTGTTGTTCTGGCGGGTCACACCGGCGGCCAGGGTGGCGCCGCCGCCGAGGTCGTAGGCCACGCCCAGACCGATGTGCTTCACGTCGGGGTCGATCGAACCATAGGGGTTCAGGATGATACCCGTGTTGCCGTAGTCGGTGTAGAAGGCGGTGAAGGTGGTCGGGCCAGCGACATAGTCGACCGACAGGGCATAAGCGGTGTCAGCACCGGAGATGTCCAGATCCGACACGCGGGCCTTGACAGTCACGTCACCGAAGTTCGCCGAACCGCCGAGCGAGATCATGTCGAGGCTGTCGCTGCCGGCTTCCCATCTTTCCCACGCGATTGCGGCCGAGTAGCCACCGTCCGAGTACTTCACGCCGACGTTGTAGCTGTCGTAGCCGCCAAGGCTGACGGTATCCATCTGGCCGATGCCGACACCGAAGGTGACCGGGCCAGTGGAATATTCATAGTAGATGGCGGTCTTGATGGTGCCGAGGAAGTTGATTTCCTGGGTGTCGTCGTTCGGGCCGTAGCCGACGCCCGAAACCTGACCGACCAGCGCATCAGCCGCGCCGGAAACGTCGCCCATGGTCAGCTTGCCGAAGGCGCCCGAGATGAACACGGTGTTTTCGCCGTTCAGATAACCAGCGCCGATGCCGAACGGGTCATCGCCAGCGTCGTCCTGGTCGTGACGGACCGAGGCGCCGAACGAGAGGCCCCCATCGGTTTCGCCCGACAGGGTGAAGACGACGCGAACGCGCGAGCTGAACAGCGTGGTCGAGTCGCCGCCGGAGCTGAAGTGGACGATACCCATGCGGGCCGAACCGGACAGCGAAACCTCAGCCGAGGCGGCGCCTGCGGCGAGGACAAGAGCCGAAGTGGCAAGCAGTGCAGATTTCATGACAGACACCTTTCCTTGATCGTTGACCTCACGTTACAGCCAAAGCCCGCCGAACATGAACCGCTTTAATGACTCAGGTGACAATTTCGCAAACGGCGTTGCGGAAGGATCACAGGACCCGTTGCCGCCGGGGAACCGCCTTCCGGCCAGAGGAGGCACCGAAAAAGAAAAGAGCGGGCGATTGCCCGCTCTTTCCCTTGTTCCGATCCCGAAGGATTAGAACGAGAACTTCAGACCAGCGTTGGCGATGGTGACATCGTCAGAGAAATTGTTGTTCTGACGGGTCACGCCGGCGGCCAGGGTGGCGCCGCCGCCCAGGTCGTAGGCCACGCCCAGACCGATGTGCTTCACGTCGCTGTCGCCCGAGTCATAGGGGTTCAGGAAGAAGCCCGTGTTGCCGTAGTCGGTGTAGAAGGCCGTGAAGGTGGTCGGGCCAGCGACATAGTCGACCGACAGTGCCCAAGCCGTGTCAGCACCGGAGACGTCCACATCCGAGATGCGAGCCTTGACCGTTGCGTCGCCGAACGTGGCAGAACCACCGAGCGAAATCATATCGACATCACCAAGCAGGAAGACGTTCTCGACCCGCTCCCAAGCGATCGCAGCCGAATAGCCGCCGTCCGAGTACTTCACACCGATGTTGTAGGTGTCATTGCCAGTTTCCATCTGGCCGACGCCGACACCGAAGGTGACCGGGCCGCTGGAATATTCATAGTAGACGGCGGTCTTGACGGTGCCGATGAAGTTGATTTCCTGGGTGTCGTCGTTCGGGCCGTAGCCGACGCCCGAAACCTGACCGACCAGCGCGTCAGCCGCGCCCGACACGTCGCCCATGGTCAGCTTGCCGAAGGCGCCCGAGATGAACACGGTGTTGTCGCCGTTCAGGAAGCCATCGCCCGGAGCGTCGTCCTGGTCATGACGGACCGAGGCGCCGAACGAAAGGCCGCCATCGGTTTCGCCCGACAGGGTGAAGACGACGCGAACGCGCGAGCTGAACAGCGTGAACGAGTCAGTGCCGTTGTCCAAGTGGACGATACCCATGCGGGCCGAACCCGACAGGGAGACTTCAGCGGCCGCGGCGCCGGCGGTCAGAACCATGGCGCTGGTCGCGAGAAGAAGCTTTTTCATGTTTTCCCTCTTTCTTCAAGGTAAGCCCGCCGCAGGGGAATCCGCAGGGGAATGGCAGGTATTTCACCGCTCGCGCCCCGGATTGCAATCCAAAGGGGCCGCGCGCCGGAAAACGGTGCAAGGCTGGTGCAGCTATGCCACAGGTCGGGAAACCCCTCCCCGCCGACACCGCCCTTTGTGCGCCCGCCTTCGCGCGCGGGCGGCAAAAGCCCTTGGCACGCCCCGGTGCCTAAGCTAGACAGCAAGGCACGGATAGGCAGGGTGGCTTGATGAACTTGCAGCGCGTTTCACGCATCGCACTGGCGACAGGGCTGGTGGCAATGCTCTCGGCCTGTGGCGGCGGCGGGTTCGGTCTGTTCAACCGCGGCGCCTCGATGCCGACGGAACAGCAGATGACCCGGAAGGAACGCGCGGACGCCCAGCGCGCGGCCAATGCGGCCGCGAACCCCGACCGGCAGCAGCGCGGCTCGACCATCTGGGACCTCTTCGGCAATGCCGACGACCCGAACACCACGGTCGAGGTGAACAAGTACCTGTGGCAGGCCAGCCTTGAGGTGCTGAACTTCCTGCCCATCGAATCGGTCGATCCGTTCACCGGCGTCATCGTGACGGGATATGGGCGCCCCCCCGGCGGCGGGCGGGCCTACCGCGCGACGATCTATGTGCAGGACCCGGCGCTGGATGCGCGCAGCCTGAAGGTGGCGTTGCAGGGCCAGGGCGGGGCTCCGGTCGCGGTCGAGACGGTGCGGGCGGTCGAGGATGCGATCCTGACCCGGGCGCGGCAGTTGCGGGTGCGCGACAGCAAGCTTTAAGGCGCCTGCCGGCGGCCTTGTGTCGGGGAAGGGGTGGACCTTTCCTGCCGCACATGTGTAATTCCGCCCGGAATTCCGCATGAGGCCCCAGATGTCGCGCTATGACCCTTCGGTGATCGAACCCAGATGGCAAGCTGCCTGGGATGAGGCGGGGGCCTTCACGGCGCGGCGCGACCCGGCAAAGCCCAAGTATTATGTGCTGGAGATGTTCCCCTACCCCTCGGGGCGCATCCACATGGGCCATGTGCGCAACTACACGATGGGCGACGTGGTGGCGCGGTACAAGTCCGCTCAGGGGTTCAGCGTGTTGCACCCGATGGGCTGGGACGCTTTCGGCATGCCGGCCGAGAACGCGGCGATGGAACGCGGCGGCCACCCCAAGGACTGGACCTATGGCAACATCGCCGACATGAAGGCGCAGATGAAGCCCTTGGGCCTGTCGATCGACTGGTCGCGCGAACTGGCGACTTGCGACCCGGAATACTACGGTCAGCAGCAGGCCATGTTCATCGACATGATGGAGGCGGGCCTCGTCTACCGGAAGGCCGCCGTGGTGAACTGGGACCCGGTGGACATGACGGTTCTGGCCAACGAACAGGTGATCGACGGCAAGGGCTGGCGGTCGGGTGCGGCGGTCGAACGGCGCGAACTGACGCAGTGGTTCTTCAAGATCAGCGATTATTCGGAAGAGCTTTTGTCGGCGCTGGACGGGCTGGCGAACTGGCCGGAAAAAGTGCGCCTGATGCAGGCGAACTGGATCGGAAAGTCGCGCGGCCTGCAGTTTGCGTTCGAGACCGTCGACGCTCCGGCCGGGTTCGACAGGCTTGAGGTCTACACCACCCGCCCCGACACGCTGATGGGCGCTTCCTTTGCTGCGATCAGCCCCGATCACCCGCTGGCCAAGGCGCTGGAGTCCGATCCCGCCGTGGCAGCTTTCGTGGCCGAATGCCGCAAGGGCGGGACCAGCGCCGAGGATATCGAGACGGCCGAGAAGATCGGCTACGACACCGGCATCCGCGTCAGGCATCCGCTTGATCCGAATTGGGAACTCCCCGTCTGGATCGCCAACTTCATCCTGATGGACTACGGCACCGGCGCGATCTTCGGCTGCCCCGCGCATGACCAGCGCGACTTCGACTTTGCGACCAAATACGGGTTGCCGATCGAACCCGTCTTCCTTCCCGAAGAGCGCAGCGCAGCAAGCGATGAGGCGCTGGCCGAGGCCTTCGTGCCGATGAAATCCGAACGTGTCCGCTACGTCCGCGGCTTCGCGGGGTCCGAGGTCCAGACCGGCGACGAAGGCGTCGCCACGGCCATCGCCCATGCCGAGGCCCAGGGCTACGGCCAGGGCGTCACCAAGTATCGCCTGCGCGACTGGGGTGTCTCCCGCCAGCGCTATTGGGGCTGCCCGATCCCGGTGATCCACTGCCCGTCCTGCGGCGTGGTGCCGGAAGACAAGAAGAACCTGCCGATCGAGCTGCCCTATGACGTCAGCTTCGACACCCCCGGCAACCCGCTGGACCGCCACCCGACCTGGCGCGACTGCACCTGCCCCAAGTGCGGGCAGCCGGCCCGGCGCGAGACGGACACGATGGACACTTTCGTCGATTCGTCCTGGTATTACGCCCGCTTCACCGCGCCCCGCGCCACCACGCCCACAGTGCTGGAAGACGCCGACTACTGGATGAACGTCGACCAGTATATAGGCGGGATCGAACACGCGATCCTGCACCTCCTCTACTCCCGCTTCTTCGCCCGCGCGATGCAGAAGACCGGCCACCTGCCGCAAAAGGCCATCGAGCCTTTCAACGCGCTTTTCACCCAAGGCATGGTCACGCACGAGATCTACATGACCCGCGACGACCAGGGTCGCCCGGTCTATCACCTGCCCGAGGAGGTGACCGTCTTCAACCTGGCCGACCGTCGCATCGTCGTGCGGGGCACCGAGCCGCCGCCCCTGGACATGGTCGACGATGCCGATGCCTTCATCCGCGCCCTCGCCGACGAGGGGCTTCTGGTCGAGGTCATCCCCTCGGCCAAGATGTCGAAATCGAAGAAGAACGTCGTCGACCCGATGAACATCATCGCCAGCTTCGGCGCCGATACCGCGCGCTGGTTCGTCATGTCCGACTCGCCCCCGGAACGCGATGTGGAATGGACCTCTACCGGGGCCGAGGCCGCGTTCAAGCATCTGAACCGGGTCTGGACCCTCTGCGACCGCATCGGCCAGATGCCCGCCGACCACAAGGGCGAGGGCGACGAGGAGTTGGCACGGGCGACCGCCCGGGCCATCGACGAGGTCACGAAGGGCATCGAGGGCTTTGCCTTCAACAAGGCCATCGCCAGCCTTTATGCCTTTACCAACACCATCGCCAAGGCCAACGCCTCGACACCTGTGATGAAAGAGGCGATCCGCACGCTGGCGCAGCTGATGCAGCCGATGACCCCGCATATCGCGGAATCCATCTGGTCATATCAGGGCGGCACCGGCCTTTGTGCCCAGGCTCCCTGGCCCAAGGCCGACCCGGCGCTTCTGGTCGACGACACCGTCACGCTGCCGATCCAGATCAACGGCAAGCGGCGGGCGGAAATTAGCGTGCCGAAGGATATGGCCGTGGCAGAGGTTGAAAAGCTCGCGCTGGCAGATGAGGATGTGATCAGGTTCCTTGCCGGCCAGCCGGTGAAGAAGATCATCGTCGTCCCGGGCCGCATCATCAATGTCGTCGTCTAAGGCCACTCCCCCCACCCTATCCCTCCCCCACGCGGGGGGGAGGGGATCTGTCGCGCCCGTCCACAGCCGCACCGCTTCAGACCCGGCGCCTCCCTCCCCCCGCGTGGGGGAGGGAGGGGGTGGGGGGGCGCCTCCTGGCCAGCTGTCCCGCCGCTTGGTTCTGGCCGGCCCCCTTGCCCTTGCCGCCTGCGGGTTCACCCCGGCTTACGCGCCGGGGGGCGGGGCTGATCGGCTGGTCGGCACGATCTGGGTTCAGGACCCGACCGACAAGAACGCCTTCGACCTCGTGGAGCGGCTGGAAGAGCGGCTAGGGCGGCCTCGCGATATCCGCTATGATCTGGCTTTCACGATCACGACCGAGGCCGTCGGTGTGGGCATCACCACCGACAACAAGATCACCCGGTTCAACCTGAAAGGCGTGATCGACTACACCCTCACGGAACGCGCCAGCGGGGCGCGCGTCGCGGGCGGTAGGGTGCAAAGCTTCACTGCCTATTCCGCGACCGGATCCACCGTCGCGGGGCTTGCTGCCGAAGAGGATGCCGCCACCCGGCTGATGCGCCTTCTCGCCGATCAGATCGTGGCCCGGCTGATCGCTGCATCGGCCACCTGGTCATGATCCTGAAGGGGGCCGAGGCCGCCCGTTACTGCGCAAAACCCGACCCGGCGCGGGCGGGCCTGCTGATCTTCGGCGCCGATGCGATGCGGGTGGCGCTGAAACGGCAAGAGGCGATCGCGGCCCTCGTCGGGCCAGAGGGCGAGGCCGAAATGCGGCTGACCCGCATGTCCGGGGGCGAGCTTCGGAAGGACGCAAGCCTCCTTCTGGATGCGATCAAGGCGGTCGGCTTCTTTCCTGGCCCCCGCGTCGCCTTTGTCGAGGATGCGACTGACAGCCTTGCCGACACCATCGGCGCGGCGCTGAGGAACTGGCAGGCGGGTGACGCGGTGATCGTGGTCACCGCCGGCGCGCTGACCGGCAAGTCAGCGCTGAAGACCCTTTTCGAAAAGCACCCCGATGCCGTCTCCATCGGCCTTTACGACGACCCGCCCAGCCGGGAGGAGATCGAGGATGCGCTGAGGAAGGCAGGACTGACCGACATCGACCGCGAGGCGACGGCCGACCTCAACACCCTTGCCCGCGCGCTTGACCCCGGCGATTTCCGCCAGACGCTGGAAAAGATCGCGCTCTACAAATACGGCGATGCCTCGCCCCTGACCCCCGCCGATGTCGCCGCCATGGCCCCCTCCACCATCGAGGCCGAGGTGGATGACCTGATTTCCGCCGTGGCCGAGGCGCGCAGCGCCGCCATCGGCCCGCTTGTCCGGCGGCTGGAGGGGCAGGGGACGCTGCCGGTGACGATCTGCATCGCGGCGCTGCGGCACTTCCGCATCCTCCATGCCGCCGCGACCGACCCCGCCGGGCCGGGCGCGGGCATCCAGAAGGCGCGGGTGAACTTCAAGCAGAAGGACGCAATGGGCCGTCAGGCCGGGCAATGGGGCAGCCGGGCGCTGGAATCCGCCATTGCCGTCCTGCTGGAGACTGACCTGACCCTGCGCTCGGCCAGCCGCGCACCCGGCATGGCGCTGATGGAGCGCGCGCTGATCCGCATCGCGATGACCCGCCGCTAGGGGCGGGTCATCCGGCCTCAGGCCCGCAGCGTGCCGCCGGTGGCCTTGGTCACCTTCTCGATGATCTTTGCGCTGACGGCCTCGATTTCCGCCTCGGTCAGCGTCTTCTCCTGTGGCTGCAGGCGGACGGAAAGCGCGATGGACTTCTTGCCCGCGCCCATCTGCGCCTCGGCCTTGTCGCCGGTGAACTGGTCGAAGACCCGGACGCTTTCGATCAGCGCCTTGTCCGCGCCCTGGGCGGCGTTCACGGCGGTCAGAGCCTCGACCCGCGCATCCACGACAAAGGCGAAGTCACGCTCCACCGCCTGCAGGTCGCTGATCGCCAGCGCCGGGCGGGTGGGGGTCTTTACCTTGGGCGCGGGGACGTTGGCGACAAGAACGGTGAAGGCGACCGCCGGGCCTTTGACGTCCATCGCCTGCAGGATGCGCGGATGCACCTCGCCGAAGGTGGCCATGATGTTCGGCCCAAGGCCAATCACGCCCGACCGGCCCGGATGCCACCAACCGGCCAGCTTGCGGCTGATCTGGGCACGGGCGGGGGCGCCAAGGGCGGCCAGCACCGCCTCGGCATCTGCCTTGGCGTCGAAAACGTCCACCATCCGGCGCGACCCGTGCGGATCGCGGCTCGCCGCCGCGCCGATCAGAAGCCCTGCGGCTTGCAGATGCTGGTCCCCCGGCTCGCCGCCGTGGAAGGCCGGGCCGACCTCGTAGAGCGCGAGATCCATGAAGCCGCGTGCCTGGTTCCGCGCCGCCGCCGCCAGAAGGCCCGGCAAAAGGTCGGGCCGCAGATGCGTCATCTCGGAGGAGATCGGATTGTCGACCTTTACGGCATCAGACCCACCAGCGAATAGTGCGGCGGATTTCGCGTCGATGAAGCTGTAGGTCACGCATTCGTTGTAGCCCAAGGCCGCAATGGTGCGCCGCGCGGTGCGTTCGCGGACTTGCAGCGGCGTCAGGATGGGTTTGGGCACGCCGGGGAGCGCGCGGGCCATGGGCGCGCCTTGCAGTTTGGTCAGGCTGGCGATGCGGGCGACTTCTTCGACAAGATCGGCGTCGCCGAGGATGTCGGGGCGCCAGCTGGGCGGGGTTACCTCATTCCCGCTCAAGGTGAAGCCGAGTGCTTCCAGAGTCGCGCGCTGGGTGGCTTCGGGGATATCCATGCCGACCAGGCTGATGACCCGGGCCGGGTCCAGCCGATAGGTGCGCGTCGTGTCAAGGGGCGCGCCATCCTGCACGACCGTGCCCGCCTCGCCGCCGCACAGTTCAAGGATCATCTGCGTCGCAAGCTCCAGCCCCGGCAGGGTGAAAGCCGGGTCCACGCCGCGTTCAAAGCGGTAGCGTGCGTCCGAGTTGATCTTGAGCGCGCGGCCGGTGGCGGCGATGGTGATCGGGTCCCAGAAGGCGGATTCAAGAAAGACATCCACCGTCTCGGGCGTGCAGCCTGAAGCTTCGCCACCCATGATCCCGGCCAGCGATTCCGGTCCGTGGTCGTCCGCGATGACCATCTGTCCGGGCGACAGGGCATAGGTCTTGCCGTCCAGCGCCAGCAGCGTCTCGCCCTCATGTGCAGGGCGGATGGAAAGGTTGCCCTTCACCTTGGCCGCATCGAAGACGTGCAAGGGGCGGTTCAGGCCGAAGGTGAAATAGTTGGTGATATCGACCAGCGCCGAAATCGGGCGCAGCCCGATGGCCTTCAGTCGGGCCTGCATCCAGTCAGGCGACGGGCCGTTCCTGACGCCCCGGATCAGCCGGCCGGCGAAATGCGGGCAGCCCTTGGCCTTCAGCGCCGGGTCGATGGTCACGCCGATCGGCGTCGGGAAGGTGCCTTCGACCGGCGTCACGCTTACCGGCTTCAGCCTGCCCAGCCCCCGCGCGGCAAGATCGCGGGCGATGCCGTGGATGCCCAGCGCATCGGGGCGGTTCGGGGTGACCTTGATCTCGATGACGGGATCATTCAGCCCCTTCCAGTCGATATAGCGCACACCCAGCGGCGCGTCGGCGGGCAGTTCGATGATGCCGTCGTGATCATCCGACAGCATCAGTTCCCGTTCCGAACAGAGCATTCCATTCGAATCGACACCCCGGATATTGCCGGGCTTGAGGTCCACACCAGTGCCCGGAACGTGGGTGCCGGGGGGGGCGAAGACGCCGACAAGGCCGGTCTTGGCGTTCGGCGCACCGCAAACGACCTGCACTTCCTCGGTCCGGCCGCCCGGACCATCGGGCCAGGTTTCCACCCGGCAGACGCGCAAGCGGTCGGCATTGGGGTGCTGCACGGCCTCGATCACCCGGGCTATGCGGAAGGCGCCCAGCTGTAAGGCCGGGTCTTCGATGCCCTCGACCTCCAGCCCGAGATCGGTCAGCGCCTCGGCGATGGCATCGACGGTGGCCTCGGTGTCGAGGTGATCCCTCAGCCAGGACAGGGTGAACTTCATCTTGCGGCTTCCCGTAGCTTTTCGGCCTCGGGATTAGCGCAAAGGACGGGGAAGGGGAAGCGGGGTCAGCCGCCCGTTTCAGCCGCCCGTGTCAGCCGAGCGTGATCCTTGCGTGCAAGGTGAAAAGGCCGATCAGGATCGGTTGGTGGATCAGGTAAATGATCAGGGAATGGCGGCCGGGGAAGCTTAGGACGCGCAGCAAGTCCGAGGGCGCGCGTTTTGGCCAGCGTTCCAGCGCAAGGGCCTTGGCGAGGGCAATCCCCGCCAGCGCAGGTGCTGTCCAGGGAAAGAGCGGCACATAATCGCCCATCATGGGGCGGCTTTCGGCAAGGCCCGTCCAGATCAGCCAGATCGGATCGAAGGCCGGGCTCTGATAGACCCAGGGAGTGGCGAAGATGGCGGCGGCGAAGGCAAGTGTGACCGGCCACGGCAGGCGCAGGGCCAGAAGGCCCATGAGGCTGACCGCCGCGATGGCGTGCAGGATGCCGAACCAGATCGGCCCGCCGGGAACGAACCACAGGCTCATCACCGTGACCAGCAGCGCGGCACCGGCGATCCTGGCCCAGCGGAACCAGAAGGCGCGCCAGCGGATGCCCTGGCCATGCGCCAGCCAGAGGCTGACCCCTGCAAGAAACAGGAAGCTGCCCGCGATCATCCGGGCGAAGTAGTACCAGAAGGGCTGAACCATCGTGTCCGGCGGGATGTGGCCGAAGAGCGCAAGGTCGAAGGTGAAATGGAAGATGACCATGCAGACCAGCGCCACGGACCGGGCGAGGTCAAGCGTCGTCAGGCGGCCGGTGGTGCGGGCTGCATCAGTCATGTCGGCAAGAGTGGCGCGGATCGCAAGGTGCCGCAAGGCAGCTGGGCCAGGGGGGCTCGTCGAGCACTTCGTGCACTCCTCGCCGTGGGTCCGGCGGCTTGCGACGAGAGCACGAAGTGTTCGAGGAGCAATGGTTCAGAACAGTTGCAACAGCCGCTTGAGATAATCCAGTTCCTCTGTCGGTCGTGCCAGTTCGCCGGTACGGCGCCGGATTTCGTCCAAAAGTTCCTGCGCGCGGCGGTTGGGATCGTTCTGGACCATGTTCTCGTCTGACCCGATCCGCGCCGTCTCGCCCGGGCGGCGGCCAAGGGGGTCGCGACCCGCCGGATCGGCGCTGCCGAATTGCTGGTCGCCGCCCTGGGCGTCGCGGTTTTCGCGCTGTTCCTGCGCCAAGGCCTCGCCGAAATCCTGCAACCCGTCGCGCATCGCTTCCATCGCCTCGGCCTGGCGATCAAGCGCACCGTCCAGATCTCCGCGGCGCAGGGCCTCTTCGGCCTGCTCCATCGCGCGGCCGGCGCGGTCGAGATTGCGACGGCCTTCCTCACCCTGCTCGGTGCCGTCGCCGGGCAGTTGCCCGCGCTGCAGCTGGTCCAGCCGGTCACGCAATTCCTGCTGACGCTCGGCCAGAGAGCCCTGGCCCTGGCCCTCCTGCTCGCCGCCCTCCTGGCCTTGCTGCTGGTCGCCGTTCTGGCCGTTCCGCCCTTCCTGCATGTCGCGGTAGGCATCATCGGACAGTTCCTGCTGGTCGCGCAGGGTCTGGCCAAGCTCGCCCATCGGGCCGCCCTGGCCCTGGCCGCCTTCACCCTGGACGACCTGCATGTTTTCCATCAACTGGCGGAGCTGCTCCATCAGTTCGGCCGCTTCGGCGGTGCGCCCCTCTTCCATCAGGCGCTGCAACTCGTCCAGCATCTGCTGGAGCTGGTCGCCCGACATCATCTGGCCCTGCATCTGGCCCTGTTGCGGGCTGTCGGGGTTGCGCTGCGCCTCTTGCGCGAGTTCCCGCATGTATTCGCGCAGGGCCTGCTGCATCTCGCGCATCAGCTGGTCGATCTCTTCGGGCGAGGCGCCGTTGCGGATCGCCTCGTCCAGCCGGTCCTGCGCGCGTTGCAGCCGGGCGAAGGCATCCTGGAGGTTCCCTTCCTCGACCATCAGCGCGATGGTCCAGAGCTCTTCGGCCAGCCGGTCGCGTTCCTCAACCGAAAGGCTTGCCTCTTGCGCCTCAAGCTCGCGCATCAGGACGCGCAGATAGAGGAAGGCGCGTTCGTGGCGGATGAAACCCTCGGGCCGGTGGGACACGGCCTTCAGGATCTGCACCGCACGAGGGGCGTTGATCCGGTTCCACAACAGGTCGCGCCGCATCTCGATCAGCGCGGCGGCCAGCGGGTCGAAGAAGCGCTTGCCGGGCAATGTCACGGCGTAGGGTTCGGACAGCCCTTCCTGCCCGGCGGCATCCACGGCGGCAAAGACCATGGTCACCGGCAGATTGGCGAAGACGTGCTTCGACAGATCGTCGATCAGGGTCTCGGTGATCTCGGTCCGCTTGCCCGACAGGGGCATGGGCAGGTCCAGCGTGACGGGGTCAACGGGCTCGGGGTCGGGGCCAAGGCCGTGGCGGCGGTCGATCCGGGCCAGATCAAGGCTGATCGTGACGCGACCGGCAACCACGCCGTAATCGTCGCTGGCGGTAAAGCCCTGCTTGAAGCGGCCATCCGCCTCGCGGCCCATGTTGCCCGATACGGAGATGGCCGGCAGACCGTCGGGAATCGCCGTGACCAGCCATTCGCGGCCGTTCGGCCCGGCAATGGCCAGCTTGCCCGATCGGGATACCGTAAGGTCACTGATCCCGGCCGCGCCATCCGGAGCAGCGGCGGCGGGGACGGGCTGGCCGTCAGTCGCCGCGGCAGGGGGCGCCGGATCGGAAACCGTCTGCTCGACTGTCAGGCTGCCTTCCTGACCATAGATGCGGATCTGCACCCGGGTTCCGGTCGGAAGTTCCAGCACGTCGGCGGTCACGTCGTTCAGGTAGATCGAGGGCTTGCCCGTGTAGGCTGGCGGCTGTGCCCAGCCTTCCCAGCTGGGGCCGCCGGGCATAGCGACGGCTGCGCCGGGTGCAAGGCCCGAGACCGATGCAACGCGCCAGAAAGAACCGAAGATCATCGCCATGACGAAGGCGGTCAGCGCCACATAGCGCAAGCTGAACGGGTCACGGGACGACAGGCGCAGGTCGGGCTGCACGGGCCGCGCGGCAGCGGCGCGGGCTGCCATGCGATCCTGATGCGCCTGCCAGACGGCAAGCGAGGCCGGATCGGCCGTTCCAATGGCCTGTGTGTCGAGCAGAGCCGAAATCGGACGGCCAGGCATGGCGGCGTCCAGCCGCATCAGGGCATCGACGGTCGTGGGTTTGCGGAACCGGCGGTAGCCCACAACCAGCAGGATCAGCATCATGAGGCCAGCGACCGCCCCACCGATCTGCGCCCAGCGCAGGGGGCCAAGATCCTGCAACCCAAAGGCGAGGGCAGCGAGCACCAGAAGCACCAAGGACCAAAGCGGCCAGAAGGCGCGGGCAAGGCGCTCGGCCCAGAGCCCCAGAAGCGTCAGACGCATGGGCCAGACAAGCGACTTCAAAGGTGGCTGTTCAGGTTTTCCGGTCATGTCCTGCGCCTTCGACCGGACCCCGCGTCACAGCCATTCGGGGATGGTATCCCGCTTCAGGATTTCGTCAAAGGTCGGTCTTTCCCTGATGACAGCGAAGTGATGCCCATTGACCAGAACCTCCGGCACAAGGGGGCGGGTGTTGTATTCCGAGGCCATCACCGCGCCATAGGCGCCTGCGCTGCGGATGGCGATCAGGTCGCCCTCGGTGACCAAGGGCAGGTCGCGGCCCTTGGCGAAGGTGTCGCCGGTCTCGCAGACCGGACCGACCACGTCGAATTCCTGCGTTGGCGCGGCCACCGGGGGTTCGGCCACCGGCACGATGTCGTGATGCGCGCCATACATCGAGGGGCGGACAAGATCGTTCATCGCGGCATCCAGGATCAGGAAATCGCGCCCCTCGCCGTTCTTGATGTAGATGACGCTGGCGACCAGCAGCCCGGCATTGCCGCTGATCAGCCTCCCCGGCTCGATCTCGATCTCGCAGCCCAGATCGCCCACCGTGCGCTTGATCAGCGCGCCGTAATCTGTGGGCAAGGGTGGCGCCTCGTTCGAGCGGGTGTAGGGAATGCCAAGCCCGCCCCCAAGGTCGAGCCGGGTGATCGTATGGCCTTCGGACCGCAACCGGCGGGTCAGGTCGGCGACTTTCAGGTATGCTTGCTCGAAGGGCTCCAGCTCGGTCAGTTGGCTGCCGATATGGACGTCGATCCCTACCACCTGAAGCCCCGGCAGGCGTGCGGCTTCGGCATAGACCTCGCTGGCCCGGGCGATCGGGATGCCGAACTTGTTTTCCTTCTTGCCGGTCGCGATCTTTTCGTGGGTCTTTGCATCCACGTCCGGGTTGACCCGGATGGTGATCGGCGCTGTCAGGCCCAGCGATATGGCGACCTCCGACAAGGCCCGCATCTCGGGCTCGCTTTCCACGTTGAACTGGCGGATGCCGCCGGTCAGCGCCAGGCGCATCTCGTCCCGCGTCTTGCCGACACCGGAAAAGACGATCCGGTCGCCCGGCACGCCCGCCGCCTTGGCGCGCAGGTATTCCCCACCCGAGACCACATCCATCCCGGCGCCGAGATTGCCCAGCGTCTTCAGCACCGCGACGTTCGATAGCGACTTGATGGCGAAACAGACAAGGTGCGGCAGGGGGGTCAGCGCCTCGGTGAAGAGGTGGTAATGCCGGGTCAGGGTGGCGGTGGAATAGATGTAGAACGGTGTGCCGACCGCGGCGGCGATATCGGGGATCGCCACGTCTTCGGCATGCAGTGTGCCGTTTTTGTAAAGGAAATGGTCCATGTCGTCCCCGTTCGCCGGTGCCGTCATATCCGGGCGCGGCCCTGGTGCAAAGCGCCGATTTCTTCCAAGAAATCGGGCCGGAGCCTTCGAAGGCTCCGGTGCGGAGTTTTCGAAAACTCCGCTAGGCCGACGGTCGCCCCGAGCGCAGGAAGAGATAGAGCGGCAAGCCGCAGCTGACGCCGATACAGAAGGTTGCCGGAATCGCCACCAGATGCTTCCAGGCGCGGCGGCTGATCGCCTCGGCTAAGATCCAGACGGTCAGCGCAATGGCCGCGATGGTCAGGTCCCAGGTCAGCCCGGTGGTCGAGGCATTGACATACCAGGCGTCGATCAGTCCGGACAAGCCGGTGCCGGTCTCGCGCATGTAGGTCACGAACCAGTACATCGGATGCACCGCCCCCCAGATCGCCAGGGCCAGATAGGCAAGTCGAAGCGGAGTCACTTGATGACCACGCCGATCTGCGCCTCGCCCGAGACGGTCAGCCCGGGTTTCGCGGGGGGCTGAGGCTCGCCATCTGCGCCGCAGGCGGCCAGGGCAAGACAGGCGACAACAAGCAAACGTGACATGGATACTCCTGTTGGTTCGATGACTTTCCGGCAGCTCGTCGCACTGCCGCGTTCCCCTGACAAGGCAGAGAACCCCGACCTTCAGCCCAGCGCCGTCTTCCAGAGGGCGACTTGCTCGCGCACCCGCTCCGGTGCCGTTCCGCCATAGGAAGTGCGGCTGCGGACCGAGTTTTCCACCCCAAGGACCGCGAAGACGTCATTCGTGATCCCAGAATGGACGGATTGCATCTGCGGCAGCGTCAGGTCGGGCAGGTCCACGCCCTGCCTTTCGGCCATTGCAACAAGCGACCCGGTCACATGATGCGCCTCGCGGAAGGGCAGGTTCAGGGCGCGGACCAGCCAGTCGGCAAGGTCGGTCGCAGTGGAAAAGCCGCTTGCGGCGGCGGTGGCAAGCGCCTCGCGGTTCGCGGTCATGTCGCTGACCATGCCGGTCATCGCGGCAAGACCCAGCATCAGGCTGTCGGCGGCGTCGAAGACCTGTTCCTTGTCTTCCTGCATGTCCTTGGAATAGGTCAGCGCAAGGCCCTTCATCACGGTGAAAAGCGCCACTGTCGCGCCAAGGATGCGCCCCAACTTGGCGCGCAGAAGTTCCGCCGCGTCGGGGTTCTTCTTCTGCGGCATGATGCTGGAACCCGTCGTCCACTTGTCGGACAGACGCACAAAGCGGAACTGGGCCGAGGACCAGATCACCAGTTCTTCGGCAAAGCGGGAAAGGTGCATGGCGCAGATGCTGCTGGCCGCCAGAAACTCCAAGGCGAAGTCGCGGTCGCTGACGCTGTCCAGGCTGTTGGCCGTTGGTCGGTCGAAGCCCAGCGCCTTGGCCGTCATGTGCCGGTCGATGGGAAAGCTGGTTCCGGCCAGCGCCGCCGCACCCAGGGGGCATTCGTTCATCCGGCGGCGCGCGTCTTCAAACCGGCTGCGGTCGCGGGCCAGCATCTCGACATAGGCCAGCATGTGATGACCCCAGGTCACCGGCTGGGCGGTTTGCAAATGGGTGAAACCCGGCATCACCCAATCGGCCCCGGCCTCGGCCTGCGCCACGAAGGCCCGCATCAGCCCGGTCAGTCCGGCAATCGCCTGATCGCACTGGTCGCGCACCCAAAGCCGGAAATCGACCGCAACCTGATCGTTCCGGCTGCGGCCCGTGTGCAGCCGCTTGCCGGGCTCGCCAATGATCTCGGTCAGGCGGGATTCCACGTTCAGGTGGATATCCTCCAACTCCACCCGGAAGGGGAACTGGCCCGCTTCGATCTCTGACAAGACCGTGAGCAACCCTTCCCCGATGGCCTGCGCGTCGCTATCACTCAGGATGCCCGTCGCCGCCAGCATCGCGGCATGGGCCCGGCTGCCTGCGATATCCTGCGCGTAGAGCCGCTGGTCGAACCCGATCGAGGCATTGATCGCCTGCATGATCGCGTCCGGCCCGGCGGAAAAACGCCCGCCCCACATCTGGTTGGCGGCTTGGGGATCGGGACGGTCGGACATGGGGGCGGCCTTTGGAGTGAGAAACATGTTGAAATGGCTGGTCGTCCTCTACACGGGCTTCATCCTTGGTGCAAACCCGGTGGCGGCAGATGTGGCGGCCTTGCGGGACGGCGACATGAAGAAGCTTGCCCTGCATGCCGAGCCGGTGACCATCCCCGAGGTCGTGCTGCTGGACGCCACCGACGGCGAACACAGCCTGTCGGACTACAAGGGCAAATGGGTGGTGCTGAACTTCTGGGCCACCTGGTGCGCCCCTTGCCGGCACGAGATGCCCTCGCTTGACCGTCTGCAGGCGGCGATGCCCGAGATTGCCGTGGTGCCGGTGGCGACAGGCCGGAACGCGGTGCCCGGCATCGAACGGTTTTTCGCCGAGATTGAAATCAGGCACCTGCCCATCCTGCGCGACCCCAAGTCGGAACTGGCGCGCGGGATGGGGGTCATCGGCTTGCCGGTGACCGTCATCCTGAACCCTGAAGGACAAGAGGTCGCACGGCTGATTGGCGATGCCGAATGGGACAGCGACAGTGCCAAGGCGATTCTGGCGGCGCTGGCGGCGGGGTCGTAAGAATCAGAGCTTGCGCCGCGCCCGAAGCGCCGCGCCGATGGTGCCGTCGTCAAGGTAATCCAGCTCACCGCCAATCGGCACGCCCTGCGCCAGCGTGGTGATCTGCGCCTCGGTCCCGGCCAGCGCGTCGGCAATGTAATGCGCTGTGGTCTGGCCATCGACCGTGGCGTTCAGCGCCAGAATCACCTCGCGCACGCCCTCATCGGCAACCCTCGCGACCAGCCGGGGGATGCCAAGTTCTTCCGGCCCGATGGCATCCAGCGCCGACAGCGTGCCGCCCAGCACATGATAACGGCCCTTGAAGACCTGCCCCCGCTCCATTGCCCAAAGGTCGGCCACATCCTCGACGACGCAAATCTCGCCCGTCGCGCGGGAAGGGTCGGCGCAGATGCCGCAGACTTCGGTCGTCGAGATATTGCCGCAGACCCGGCATTCCTTCGCCGCCAATGCAACTTCTGCCATGGCCTGCGCCAAGGGCGCCATAAGCTGCGCGCGCTTCTTCAAAAGGACCAGCACCGCCCGCCGGGCCGACCTCGGGCCAAGGCCGGGCAGCCGGGCCATCAGATCGATCAGCGCCTCGATGCCGGTCTCGTCGGCCATCAGAAGGGCAGCTTCATCCCGGGCGGCACGCCCATGGATTCGGCAAGCTTCGCCATCTCGGCCTCGGTCCGGTCGCGGGCTTTCTGCTGCGCGTCACGGATCGCGGCGAGGATCAGGTCCTCGACCACTTCCTTTTCGGAGGCCACCAGGATCGAGGGATCGACGTCCAGCCCGGTGACCTCGCCCTTGGCGGTGGCGCGGGCCTTGACCAGACCGGCCCCGGCCTCGCCAACCACGACCATCTGGGCCAGTTCCGCCTGAAGCTCGGTATATTTCGCCTGCATTTCGGTGGCGGCCTTCATCATCTTGGCCATGTCGCCAAGCCCGCCCAATCCGCCCAGACCTTTCAGCATGTCGTTCTCCGTCCGTTTTCCCCGAGATACGGTCCCGACTGCACCGGCGCAAGGTTTGGGCGCAAGGTTCGGGCGCAATGTGGGCACTACTCTTCAAACGGATCCCAGTCCTCATCCGCTTCGGGGTCGGCCACCGGCAGGGCGGCCGAGGCGGCTTCGGCGGTCAGGGCTTCGGGGCCGCGCACCTCTGAAATCTTCGCGCCGGGAAAAGCGGTCAGGACTGCCTGTACCAGGGGATTTTCGGCCGCCTCTGCGCGCACTTGCGCCAGTTCCTGGTCGCGCGCCTCGGCGATGGTGGGGGCGCCACCGGACGACACGACCGAGACCGCCCAGCGCGCGCCGGTCCAGCCCTGCAGGCGCTGGCCCAGCCGCGCCGCAAGATCGGGCCTTGCCCCCGGGGCCGGTTCGAACTCGATCCGGCCGGGGGAATAGCGCGCGAGGCGCAGGCCGGTTTCGATCTCGTTCAGAAGCAGCATGTCGCGCTTCGAGCGGACCAGTTCGATGACCGCCTCAAAGCTCGCGTAGACCTGCAACTGGCTTTCTGCCAATGCCGGAGCGGCGGCGGTCATGGTGGGCCCGTGCGAGGGGGCCGCGTGGACCGGGGCAAGGCGCGGGCTGTGGACGGTCGAGCCACCTGCCGGAGCGCCCCCGGCCATGCCTGAGCCGCCGCCCGTTGGCGGGCGGGGGCCGTCGGCCAGCTTTTTCACTAGCGTTTCCGGGTCGGGCAGGTCGGCGACATGGGTCAGGCGGATCACCGCCATTTCGGCGGCCATCATGGCGTTCGGGGCCAGCGCGACCTCTTCGATGGCCTTCAAGAGCATCTGCCACATCCGGGTCAGGGCGCGCATCGGCAGGCGGGCGGCCATGTCCTGCCCGCGCGACTGTTCATCGGGCGGGGTGGTCGGGTCCTCGGCGGCCGAGGGGTTGATCTTTATGACGGAAATCCAGTGGGTTATCTCGGCAAGGTCCCGCAGGACAGCCATCGGGTCGGCACCATCGGCATATTGCGCCGAAAGCTCGGCCAGCGCCGTCGCGGCGTCGCCCTTCATGATCAGGTCGAACAGGTCCAGCGTCCTGCCCCGGTCAGCGAGCCCCAGCATCGCCCGCACCTGATCGCCGGTGGTTTCCCCGGCACCATGGGCTATCGCCTGGTCCATCAGGCTCATCGCGTCGCGGACCGAGCCTTCGGCGGCGCGGGTGATGAGGGCGAAGGCATCGGGCGCAAGCTTCGCGCCCTCAAGGTCGGCCACGCGGGCGAGGTGCGCCATCATCACCTCGGGCTCGATCCGTTTCAGGTCAAAGCGCTGGCAACGGCTGAGGACGGTGACCGGAACCTTGCGGATCTCGGTGGTGGCGAAGATGAATTTCACATGCGCGGGCGGTTCTTCCAGCGTCTTCAGAAGCGCGTTGAAGGCGGCGGTCGACAGCATGTGGACTTCGTCGATGATATAGACCTTGAACCGCGCCGACGCCGCCCGGTAGTGAACGGAATCAATGATTTCCCGGATGTCGCCGACCCCGGTGCGGGAGGCTGCGTCCATTTCCAGCACATCGACATGGCGGCCTTCCGCAATCGCGCGGCAGGGTTCGCAGACGCCGCACGGCTCAGTCGTGGGGCCGCCGGTGCCATCGGGGCCGATGCAGTTCAGCCCCTTGGCGATGATCCGTGCCGTGGTGGTCTTGCCCACCCCGCGGACGCCCGTCATCACGAAGGCATGGGCGATCCGGTCGGCGGCAAAGGCGTTCTTCAACGTGCGCACCATCGCCTCTTGCCCGATCAGATCGGCAAAGGTCTGGGGGCGGTATTTTCGGGCGAGGACCTGATAGGCCGGAGTCGTTTCGGTCATGGCCGACAGCTTAGCCGGGTCCATGCCGCGGGGGCAAGCGACGGTGTCGGAGGGGGCATGTGACGGGCGGGTCAAGGGGCACCGCCGCCAGAGCCGATCCAGGTGAATGACGGGTGAACGCAACGCTGCGTCCGACCGCAGGGGTGGTTGACGCAGTGTTGTGCAACCCCTTGGGAACGCTTTGCTAATACCGGAGATTTCGCGGTGGACTGGCGTCTTTTTCCGGTCTTCCTTCTGTCTTCCTTCCGTCTCTACGCGCGTGACGATCTTACTGCGTTAAGCCTTTTGAACGAATCGGACCCGGCCAGTCCTGATGGGGGATCATTCCGCTGCCGCAGAATTGCCGGTGCCCGGGGCGCGTCATTCCGTAACCGCAGCCTTTGCGTCTTCAGGAGCCGTTACCGGGCCAGCGGGACTGCCTCCTGCAAAAGCCGCATGAAGACCCGTTTCGGTGCTTGCCTATGCGGACGCATCCTCCGACGCCCGCACGCAGCGGGCGGCAAGGAACACGTTGGGTCGCGACTTGCCCCACATGTCCCGTTGACCTCGGCTCGGGCCTTTTGCGGTGCGATGATTGCCGCCCCTTTTGGTCGGTCAGCCCTTGGATGTGCGGTTGGCAGGATCCGGTTGGACGCCGCCGATCCGCACCCGAGGCACAGGGGATCTGCCGGTTCTTGATTCAGGTCATGGCACGGCCGGGCGATGGCCGTCAGGGTGACGCCCGAGGTTTTTCCTGGGGGAACCCACATGTCCCGGATGTCACGAAGAGCCGTGGATGGCGCCGGAGTTTCGATCGCGGCTGCGGGCGCTGTCGGATATGGCACCTGGCCGCGCATGCAGCCTTGCCGCGAGGCGACCGATCTGCATCGAGAGCTTTCAAACGGCAACCCGGCCATGGAGGAACTGGTGCGCATGGCGGTGCTGGCCGCCAACAGCGCACAGATGGACGATCCCGCCTTCATCCGGGAACTGTCCGACTGGCTGCGCTTCAGCCCCGAACGCGCGGTCGCGACCGGCGACGGGCTGTTTTCGGCCTGTTCGGGCAACCCGGTTCTGCCCGACTGGATCGGTCGGCGCCTCTTTCCCATGGTCTTCAGGACGGGAGCCGAGAACGACAAGTATCGGGCGCATGTCCGGTCCTCGGCCGGGATCGCGGTCTTCACCGGGGCCAAGGCGGACCCCGCCCACTGGATCCGCGTCGGGCGCAGCTTCGAACGTTTCGCCCTTCGGGCGACCGCACTTGGCATCCGCTTCGGCCGCGGGCCGGCCTTGCCGATGTCGCTGCGCCGTCCTGTCGGTGCGGTGCTGTCATGAGGTCATGTTCCGGGAAACTCAGCACATGACGGTCCGGCGCAACCTGCTTCTGGGCTTCGCGGGGCTGGCGCTTGGCGGCGGCGGTTACGCCGCGGGCGCCTTTCGCGAGGCGGGCCGCCAGGCCCAGACCCGGCTTTTCGCCCAGGGTCAGGTGATCCCGGGCGCGGCAGGTCCGCTGGAATTCGCGGTCGTGGGCGATGGTCCGCCCCTGATGATGATCCACGGCACGGGCGGCGGCTTTGACCAGGGTCTGCTGTTCGCCGCAGGGCTGCGGCAGCGCGGGTTTCGCATCATCGCCCCCTCGCGCTTCGGCTATCTGGGCAGCGCCTTTCCCGACGATGCCTCGCCCGCGCATCAGGCGGATGTGCTGGTCGGGCTTCTCGATCATCTTGGTATCGACCGGCTGCCGGTCGTCGGCGGTTCGGCCGGGGCGCTGACGGCGGCCGAATTTGCGCTGCGCCACCCCTCGCGCTGTTCGCACCTTGTGCTGCTGGTTCCGGCGGCGAACCTGACCGACCGCGATCCGGTCCAGTTCACGGCCTTGCAGGAGGTTGCGGTGACCATGGTCCTTGGGTCCGATTTCTGGTTCTGGGCGCTGGCGCGGCTTGCACCCGGACAGATGATCCGCACGCTTCTGGCCACCGACCCTGCGCTCCTCGACCGGGTGTCCGAACCCGAGCGCCTGCGCGCAGGGGTGATCCTGGAACAGATATTCCCGATCAGCCGCAAGGTGAACGGGCTCAGGAACGACGGGTTCTGGGCCGGCACGCCGACGACAACCGCTCATGACCGGATCGCGGTGCCAACGCTGATCCTGTCCTGTGAGGACGACCTGTTCGGAACGGCCGCCACCGCCCGCCTGCTGGCCCGGCGCATCCCGGGGGCGGAGGTGACCGTCTATCCGACCGGCGGGCACATCTGGCTGGGCCGTGACACGGAGGTGACGGACGCGATCAACGGCTTTGTCGCCGGAGCACACTTCCCATGAGCCAGTCAGGAGGCGCTGCATGCCCTTTACCCGCGTAAGTTTGATGGCCTTCGGAGGCCCGGATCAGCTTGAGCTTGAAACGGTCGATGACCTTCCCGAACCCCGGGCCGGGGAGGTGCGCATCCGTGTGCTGGTGACCAGCGCGGCCTTCACGGATGTGATGATCCGCAAGGGCATGTATCCGGACGTCAAGGAGAAGCCGCCCTTCACCCCCGGCTATGACATGGTGGGTGTCGTCGAGGCCACTGGCCCCGGCGCGACGCGGTTCCGCCCTGGCGACCGGGTTGCGGATCTGACAACGATCGGAGCCTATTCGGAATACATCTGCCTGCCAGAGACCCGGCTGACCCCTCTGCCCGAGGGGGTGTCGGATGTGGATGCGCTTGGCATGATCCTGTCGGCGGTCACGCCCTGGCAGATGCTGACCCGCGTTGCGAAGATGCAGGCGGGCCAGAGCCTGCTGATCCATGGTGCAGGCGGCGCGGTCGGCACGGCCATGCTGCAACTTGCGCGCGACGCAGGGATGGCGGCATTCGGCAGCGACATTGCCGCAAAGCACGACCTGATCCGGAGCCTCGGCGCGACGCCTGTCGCCGCTGATGCACCCGAGGCGGCCTTGCTGGAGGCGACGGGGGGCGGCGTGGACGTGGTGTTCGATCCGCTCGGGGGCGAAAGTCTGACCCGCTCGCTGCATGCGCTGAAGCCGGGGGGCATGCTGGTCGCCTTCGGCTTTCAGAACGAGGTGCTGGGCCGGGGCGGGTCGATCCCGCTCGACTTCGTCAGGCTCACGCTTTGGGACTGGTTGCCGAACGGTCACGCGACGGCCTTCTATTCGATCGGTGCGATGCGGCGGAAACATCCTGACTGGTTCACGGAAGACCTTGCCACGCTGTTCGGCATGCTGGCAGAGGGCCGGATCCGGCCGGTCGTGGCCGAGGTCCTGCCCCTGGCAGAAGTGCGCCTGGCGCATGAAAGGGTCGAGGCGGGCGACGTGGCCGGCAAGCTGGTTCTGCGGGTGTCGCAGCCATGAAACACGCGCTTGGCCCTGCTTTGGCGCTGTTGCTGGGTCTTTCCTCGACCGCCCTGGCCGATGCGACGCTGCTGACGAATGTCACCATCGTCGACGTCGAAACCGGCCTTCTGACCAGCGGCAGTTCGGTGCTGATCCGCGACGGCATGATCGTTGCGGTTGCGGATGACATCACGGCGGACGATGCCGTCCATCTTGATGCGGCAGGCGGCTTTCTGATCCCCGGCCTGTGGGACAGCCATGTCCACATCTTTTCGACCCCGACCGAACCCGATACGGCGCTGCCGCTTTACCTGATCAACGGCGTGACCGGCATCCGCGACATGGGCGGGCTCTGGCCGATTGCGGAACAGAAGGCGCTACAGGCCCGGATCGAGGCGGGCGAGGTGGCGGGCCCCCGGCTTGTCCTGTCCGGGGCCTGGGTGGATGCAAGCCCCGGCTCGTGGCCGGGGATGTTCCTGGCCGATACGCCTGCCGAGGCCCGCACGGTGGTGGAGCGGATCGCTACCGAAGGCTGGGCGGCGGTCAAGTCCTACTCCATGCTGGACGAGCCGACCTATCTGGAACTGGCGGCAGCGGCGGCGGAACGGGGCTTGCCCCTTGTCGGCCATGTGCCGGAAAGGGTCTCGGTCGGCACCGCGATTGCTGCGGGCCAAGACGGGATCGAGCATTTCGGGCGTATCCCGATGGCCTGTTCGACCCGCGAGGGCGAGATGCTTGACGCTCTGGCCCTGGTCATGGCCGAGGGCGCCGAGCTGGCGCAAATCTTCGAGATCATGGCCGCGCGCAACCGGATCGTGCTGGAAAGCTGGGATGCGGGCCTGTGCCAGACGGTGCTTGCCGATCTGGCCCGGGAAAAGGTCCACGTCAGCCCGACCCTGATCGTGGCCGATTTCTACATCGGCAACTGGCCCGCGCCGGACACGCCCCGCATGCGGATGCTGCCGGCCCCGGTGCGCGACGCCTGGGGAAAGCCCGACTTCCGTCTTGCCGCGATGACCGAAGAGGTGCGCGCCCTTGCGGCAGACAGCATCGCGCTGGATCGCCGCACCTTCCGCCTGGCACAGGATGCCGGGGTACCGATCCTAGCCTCGACCGACGCGTCTTTCGCCAATCCCTATATCTTTCACGGCTTCTCGCTCTTGGACGAGCTGGACATCTACGTCGCCGCCGGGCTTTCCCCGCGCGAGGCGCTGTTTACAGCTACCGTCGCCCCGCCGCGTTTCTTTGGTCTGGCCGATCAGGACGGCACCATTGCCCCCGGTCGGCGGGCAGATCTTGTGCTTCTGGATGCGAACCCGCTGGACAGCCTAGCGCCGCTGCGCCGCCCGCGCGCCGTGATCGCCGGGGGACGGCTTCTGGACCGTGCCGCGCTGGACGCCCTTGAGTCCAGGCTCCTTGCGGAGGGTGAATAGGTGACGGATTGCCGAGGATCATCTGCCATCTTCCAAGCGGTCGATCTGCGGCACTCACAGGCAGTATTCGGATGAGGAGATCTGCAATGGACATCACGATACGCGAACCTTCCATTCGGTCGGTATGGCTTTTCTTCTTTCTGGCCTTTGCAATCTCTTGGGGCGTCATGGGGCTGGCCCTGTCCTTTCAGGAGGCTGTCGAAGCCGCCCTCGGTCCGATGGGGGCCACGCATCCCCTGTTCATCCTGGCGGTCTGGGCGCCTGCCATCGCGGCGATCCTACTGGTCCTTTGGCATGGTGGCCTGCCGGGCCTGCGCCGATATCTTTCGCGCCTGCTGTTGTGGCGCGCGCCGGTCGGCTGGTACCTGCTGCTGCTGGTCGGACTGCCCGCCGTGTCGTTCCTTGGCGCGGCACTTGGGGGCAACCTGACACGGGAGGGGCTTGCGCAGCCGCCCCTGCCCGAACTTCTGGCGATGGTGGGTTTCATGCTCATCCTGGGACCGATGGAGGAACTGGGCTGGCGCGGCTATGCGCTGCCGATCCTGCAACGCGCCATGGCGCCGGTCTGGGCCGGGTTGCTTGTCGGCGTGGTCTGGGCGCTGTGGCATGTGCCGGCCTTCTTCCTGAGTGGGACACCGCAGAGCGGCTGGCAGGTTCTGCCCTTCCTTCTGGGCGCCACCGCCGTCAGCGTGATCCTGACCGGGTTCTTCAACGCGGCCCGGGGCAGCATTTTGGTCGCGGTCCTCTTCCACTGGCAACTCAACATGCCGATGTGGCCCGATGCACAGCCCTGGGACATGTATCTGTTCATCCTGCTGGCAGTCGTCGTCGTCTGGGTGAAGCGCGAGACGATGTTCAGCCGCGCGGGTGCTGCCACCGAAGTCATGCCGTCGTGAAACGGAGGTCAACATGAGAAAGATCATCGGATTCGTCTTCGGCCTTGCGCTTGCCCTTCCGGCAACGGCCGGGGACCGGGTGGACGAGGTTCTTAGGACCTTGCACGACACGCATGGCTTTCCGGGCATATCGGTCGCCTGGGTCGGCGCCGATGGACAGGTGCAGGCACGGGCCGCCGGTATTGCCGACGCCGAGGCGGGGGTGCCGATGACCCCGGAAAGCCGGACCCTCGCGGCCAGTATCGGCAAGAGTTTCGTCGCCGCCGCCGCCCTGGCGCTACAGGCCGAGGGGAGGCTGTCGCTGGACGCCCCGCTGTCGGACTGGCTGGGCGCGCGCGACTGGTTCGCCCGGCTGCCCAACCATGACAGCCTGACGCTGCGGCACCTTCTGACCCACACCGGCGGCCTGCCGGATCATGTCGACCTGCCTGCCTTTCAGGGCCTGTTCATGTCGCTGGGGCCGGACGATCCGGCCCCGCCCCCCGAGGCGCTGATCGCCCTGATCCTTGATGCCGAACCGCTCTTTCCGGCGGGCGAGGGTTGGGCCTATTCCGACACCGGCTATCTGGTCGCGGGTCTGGTGATCGAGGCGGCGGCGGGCCAGCCCTGGACCGAGGTCGTACGCGACCGCTTTCTCCTGCCGCTGGGGCTGAACGACACCGAACCGTCGGACCGCCGGATGCTGGACCGGCTGGCGGCGGGACAGACCGCGATCGCCGGGCCCGTGATGCGTACGCTGGACCCCGAGGGCCGGGCGATCTTTCATCCGGGCCTCGAAGGCGCGGGGGGCGGATTTGTCACCACGGCCGCCGATCTGGCGGTCTGGGGAAGGCTGCTGTGGTCGGGCCGCGCGCTGGAGGGGCCCTATCTGGACCAGATGCTGCGCGGCGTCGACACCGGCGCGCCTGGCCGCAGCTATGGCCTTGCCGTCGGGATCGACCGCAGCGGCGGCGAGGAGGTTCGCGGCCATGGCGGCTGGATTCCGGGCTATGTTGGGTCGCTGCGCTACTACCCGGCGCGGGATCTTGCCATCGCGATCCAGATCAACAGCGATGTCGGGATGATGGGTCCGGAGGGCGCCTTTGACGGGATCGAGCGGGCAGTCGCCACCGCGATCCTGGAGGGTGCCGAATGACGATGCGCGACGGCGCAAAGGGCCGCCGGATACGACCGTCCGGTGGCATGACTACCGGCAAGAAGCGGTCGACGGACCGGATGCGTGGATGCTGAGCCATGCCGAATGCTGACGGCTGCACCGCACCCATCGTCTGGAGAAGGAACCTCGCGCGCATGGGCTTGATCGTTGCCGCCACACTCGCCCTCCTGGTCCTTGGCGCTTTCGCCTGGCTTCTGGCGGTCAGCCCCGGACAGCCGCGTCCACTGGTCGATGCCGAGGGTCGCGTGATCCCGGGGAGCCTTTCGGAGCGCGTGTTCGTCGAGATCGGCGGCATCCGGCAGGGGATGATCATCCAGAGTATCGATCCGTCGAATCCGGTCCTTCTGTTCCTGCACGGCGGGCCGGGGATGGTCGAGTTCTTCATGGAAGAGGACTACCCCACCGGGCTTGCGCAGCATTTCACCATGGTCTGGTGGGAGCAGCGCGGCGCCGGCATGTCCTTTGCCTCCGACATCCCGCCCCAGACCATGACGATGGCGCAGATGATCGCCGACACGATCGAGGTTGCCGACTATCTGCGCGACCGCTTCGGGCAGGAGCGGATCGTGCTGATGGGCCATTCCTGGGGCTCCTATCTCGGTATTCAGGTCGCCCATGCCGCCCCGGACCGCTTCCTTGCGTATGTCGGCATGGCCCAGATCGCGCATCAGCTGCGTTCCGAGGTGATGGCGCACGACCACCTGCTTGGCGTCTACCGCGCGCGGGGTGACATGCGCATGGTCCGTCGGCTTGAGGCCGCGCCGGTCAGCATGGAGGAGGGCACGTCGGACACCTGGATGCGGCTGCGCGATGCGGCGATGCACCGGGCCGGTGTCGGGCACATGCGACAGATGGACTCGGTCGTCACCGGGATCTTCCTGCCGATGTGGCGGGTGCGGGCCTATACGCTTGGCGAGAAGATCAACATCTGGCGCGGCAAGGTCTGGTCCCGGCCGTTCTTCTGGGAGACCTTGCTGCGCGACGACCTTGCCGCGCGGCTGACCCGGTTCGAGATCCCGGTCTATTTCCTTGTCGGGCGCCATGACTTCACCGCCAATGCGGATCTGTCGCGCGCCTATTTCGAAGCCATCGAGGCGCCGGTGAAGGGCTTCTACCTGTTCGAGGACTCTGCCCACAGCCCGCTTTTCGAAGAGCCGGAGCGCGCGACCCGGATCCTGCTGCAGGACGTCGTGCCGGGCCGGAATGCTCTGGCAGAGACGGCAGAAGTCGGGTCTGGCGTCGGTCCTCCTCCCCTTGAATGACCGCGAGCCCGGCCGGTGCGCGGAACCGTCAACAGGCGGCTCCCGGACGTCGCGCGCCTTGGCGTTGTCCGGGAGCCCGATCCGGACCGGTTCGGTTCGGCGGATGACGTGCCGCAGCCCCTTGGGGACCAGCTTTCGCACCGGCCACTGGCGGCGGATGGTCTGCACGTGTCGCATGCCGACCGAGCCCCGTTCTGTAACAGGTTTTGTGGCAGGGAATCTGGCATAACCCGTTGCGTGCAAAGAGTTCATGCACAAGCAACGCCACGGAGGGGGAAAGGTGAGAGGCTGGACAACGACCCAAGCGGGGCTCGTTACGGCTGCTTCCTTCCGGACCTGACCGGGTTGGCGAGGCGCCTGCCCGCGCCAACCTCTCACTTGCGCATATAGTCGGGGGCGGGGGGATTCGCAAGGAACGCGGTCGCTTCGGGCCGCTTGCCTCGTCGGTCACTTCGTGTCCTCCTCGCAGGGTGGGCGCGAGGAGGCACGCAGTGCACGACGAGCGCGGCAGAGGGGAGGGGATGCCATGAGCAGATTGCAACGCCTGGACTGGCCGGACCATGGAACGCCGGACCTGCCGCCAAGGTTGCGCTTGCAGGACTGCGAGGCCCGGCTGGCCGCCTTGCGCCAACGGGCCGTTGCGGCGGGGTTCGATGTCATTGTCGTCTATGCCGACCGCGAGCATGCGGCGAACCTGCAGTGGCTGACCGGGTTCGATCCCCGCTTCGAGGAGGCGGTGCTGGTGGTCACCCCGGGCGATGCGCTTCTGTTGGCGGGAAACGAATGCCTGGCCTATACGGCCGTCTCGCCGCTTGTCGCGGCCGGGTTGGTAAGGGTCGGGCACTGCGCCAGCCTGTCGTTGCCGTCGCAGCCCCGGGGGGGACGGCGGCTGGTGGACTGGCTGGCCGACATGCTGGGCAGCGATGACCGGGTGGGGGCGGTAGGCTGGAAGTGGTTCGGCCCGGAGGAGGTGGAGGATCCCGATACCGCGCTGGACCTGCCGGCCTTCCTGGCCGACCCGCTGCGGCGCCTGGCCGGGCGGGTCGAGAATGCGACCCCTTTGCTGATGCACCCTGCCCATGGCCTGCGCGCCAGGGTGGATGCGGCCGAGATCGCCCGGCTGGAGTTTGCCAACCACATGGCGGCGGCGGCGCTGCGGCGGATGGTCTTTGCCCTGCGCGACGGGATGACCGATTTCCAGGCGGTCGAGGCGGCGCGGATCGGGGGGCTGCCGCTGGGCTGCCACGCGACCTTCGCCCTGGGTGAGGCGCCGGGCCTGTGCGGACCCTCGGGCCTGCATCTGGAAACCGGCCTGCCGGTCAGCTTCAACATCTGCCATTGGGGGGCGAATATCTGTCGGGCCGGGTGGCTGGCGCGGTCGGCGGCGGATCTGCCCGTTGCGGCGCAGGATTATGTCGCGGCTTTCGTGGAGCCCTATGTCCGTGCCATGTCGGACTGGTGCGCGATGATGCGGCCTGGGGTTTCCGGCGGTTATGTCTGGCGCCAGATGATGGCGGCGCTTCCGCAGGACCGTTTCGGCGTCACGCTGAACCCCGGGCATCTGATCGGGTTGGACGAGTGGATCTCGTCCCCGATCCGGGAGGGATCGACCGACGCGCTGGCCAGCGGCATGGCGATGCAGATGGATGTGATCCCGGCCCATCCGGTCTATGGCTCGACCCGGATGGAGGACGGCTATGTCATCGCCGATGCCGCCCTGCGCGAGGCGCTGGCGCGTGATTTCCCGAACGTCGCCCGGCGCTGTGCGCTGCGGGCGCAGTTCATGCGCGAGGTGATCGGCATGGAGGTGCCCGAAACGCTGTTGCCGCTGGCCGATACCTGCGGGATCGTGGCGCCCTTCCTGTTCGATCCGGCGCAGGTGGTGGTCTGCTGACCCAAGGCGTCGCCCGCCGTCAGAGCAGCCCGGCCATGCGCGCCCCGGTCAGAAGGTCCGGTGCCAGATGATGCGCCCAGCGGCCCTGGCTTGGCACCACATCGGGAACCTGCACCACGACACAGCCGGCGCGGTGCGCGGCCTCGGCCCCGGTTTCGCTGTCCTCGAACACCAGGCAGCGGGCCGGGTCGATCCCGAAAAGCGAGGCGGCGAGAAGATAGGGGGCAGGCGCGGGTTTCGGCGCGGTCACGTCGTCCAGCGTCACGACATGGGTGAAGTGGTCGGCGATCCCCGCGATCCCCAGCTTGCGATGCGCGCCTTCCCGCCCGGTCGAGGTCACGATGGCCATGGGCTGCGGCAGGGCGGTCAGCAGTTCGGCGGCGCCGGGTTTCAGCGCCAGTCCACGGTCCACGCCGTCCGCAAAGGCCGCGCGCCAATGGCGGTTCACGGCCTCAAGATCGGCGGTGGGCAGGCTTTCGCGGATGATCCGGGCCGCGGTGGGTTCGTCCCGGCCGACAAGGCGGTGCATGAATGTCGCGTCCACCGCATGCCCATGGGCGGCAAAAGCGGCGATGCCGGTTTCAAGCGCGATGCTTTCGGTATCGACCAGCGTTCCGTCCAGATCGAAAAACAGCGCATCAAACATGACCGGCCTCCAGCTTTGCCGGGCGTATAGCCGATCAGAGATGCAGCCGGTAGTGGAGGAATCCGTCCATCGCCGGGCCCAGCGCCTGTGGCCGGTAGGGCGCGAGGTCGTGAAGATGCGCCTCGGACCCCGGCCCGGCGGCGATCCGGACCGTGGTGCCGGGCATCGGCAGGAAGTGCCAGTTCCAGGCGGCAGGTGCCCCGACGACTCCTTGCCTGCGGACATGGGCGGCCAGCACGTCTTGCGTTCTGGTGCCGTTTGCCAGCACGATTTCGGGCTGGCGCCGCGACGCCGTGGCAATAGCCCGACTGGCCCGGTGATTGTTGGTCACAAGGATGACATGCTGGTCGGGGTCAAGCGGCTTGCCATCAAGGCAGAGACCCACGATCCGGCGGGCATCGGGGTTGACCAGTTGGCCATCCACGTTGAACCTTGCCGGCTGGCTGAGGTCGATTGCGTAGGTCAGGCCGGGAATCGCGTCGAAGGTGAAGGAGGGGACCTGCTGGTCATGCAGGGGGGCATCGGTCGCGCCCGGTGCAATCTGGTTGAAGATCGCTGCCGATTGTTCCAGCCAGTCGCACACACCGGCGCCATCGATGGCGAGCGCCATGAGGGTGTTCGGAAAGATGTAGAGGTCCGACAGATTCCGCATCCGCAGCAGGCCGGGCGGGATGTCGGTAAAGTTCTCCGGTCCGCCGCGACCCCCCGAGCGGAAGGGTGCGGCCGAAGCCAGAGGCGGCAGGTCCGCCCAGCGGGTTCCGGCAAGGGCGCGACGCGAATGATCGGCCTTGGCGGCGGCAATCAGCTCGATCGCGGCACTTGGGGCGGTGGTGGCGAAATGTGTGTGCAGCGCTGTCTGCGTTTCGCCCAGAACCCGCCGCGACCAGGCAAGCGCGGCGCGGTGATCGACCCCGATGGCCCGGCGCAGCGCGGCTGCGGGAGGCCGCTGCGGCGCAGCCCGACTGCAAAGCCGTGCGGTCCCTGTCGTTACGACCCAGCGGCGCCGACCCTGGGAGCCGGGGCTGAGCATCAGGTCGATGATCCCGAGGTGGCTGCCGGAATGGCCGGGCATGACCGCCGGCTTGCCGGCAAGACGTCCCTGCACGGGATCCACCGCCGGGGAGGCGGGCACCTCGGGGCCGGGAAAGGCGAGGTGGCAGTGCCCGGCGATGACAGCGTCGATCTCGTCCAGCGCCGCCAGTGCGGTGGCCGCATTCTCCATCCCGTCTTCCGGCACGACGGGGCCGATCCCCGAATGGGCCAGCGCAACGATGACATCCGCCCCGCGGGCGCGGATACGCGGCAGCCAGGCCCGGGCTGCATCCACGATGTCGCGCACCCGGATTCGGCCATCCAGATGGTCACGATCCCAGACCTCGATCTGTGGCGGGGCAAAGCCGATCACACCGATCCGAACGGTATGTGCGCGCCCTGCAGTGTCGGTCAGCCTGCGCCGCAAGATGGCAAACGGGGGCACGAAGGTCTTGTCGCGCAGCGGGCTCTTGCCAAGCCGTGCGGCAATATTCGCGGAGACCACCGGGAATTTCGCGTGCGAAAGGGCTGTCGAAAGAAACCCGATCCCATAGTTGAATTCGTGGTTGCCGAGCGTGACAGCATCATAGCGCAGGGTGTTGAACGCCGTGATGACGGGATGCGCCCGGCGCCGACGCAGCGAACTTGCCACATAATCGGCCAGGGGGTTGCCTTGCAGGAAGTCGCCATTGTCGAACAGCAGGTTGTTTGGCACCTCGGCGCGCGCCATTGCAATCCTGTGCGCCAGATCGGTAAGGCTGCGCCCCGCTACAGGGCGATTTGCAAAATAGTCGAAGGGCATGAGACAGGCATGCAAATCACTGGTCGCGATCAGCCGCAGTCTTATCGCGTTTTTCAGATCGGGTCCCGAACCCGGCTGCGGCTGGCCATGGATCGCATTGGCATAGCCCTCTGGACTGGTCGAAGCACGCAAATCATTCGTCACGAACGCCGAACTCATCCTTGGCAACAGCCTTCTTGCAACCCATACGGTGCTTTCTTTACTGGCCAAAAGCACGTCATACGGATGTTCACTGATCCTGTTCTTGATCCCATTTTATCGCGCAAGTTGTGCCAAAGTTAGATTTGGATGGTGAATTTCAAGCGATGGTTGCTTTTTCAGCGCATGTTTTCTGAACGTGACTCGTTTATTGGGTTCACAGATGAAACAATTTCCTCATTGCCGGAAATCTGTCGTCTGGAAATCTTCGATCCGAACTGGCATCTCACGGGAAGCGCATTGGGAGATCGCACGAGATGCAGATTGCCGAGTCGGTCACGTTCGGGGGGTCAGGGCTGAATCGCCGGGCCGCGTTGCGCAGGGACCCGGACCTATTGGCCAGCGCGCTGGCAGCGGGAGAGGTGCTTCCGATCTGGCGCGGAAAGCCGCTTGTCCGCCCGGACGGCGCGCTTGGCTGGATCGGGGCAGATCATCCCGCCCTCGCCCTTGCTGCAGAGCCGGTGTTCCTTGGGGTGGACCAGGGCAAGGCACGTTTTGCCGCGGATATTTCCGACTGGTCGCCCGAAGCAGGCGCGGAGGCGGTGGTGGCCGGCTTCTTCGATCCATCGGTCCAGCACCATCCGGCAATCGGCGACGGAGCAGGATTTGTGGAACTGCGCGGGGTGATGACGCAACTCTCCGCCCGCGATGCCGAACTGGTGGCGACAGCCAAGGCCGTTCTGCAATGGCACCGAAGCCATGGTTTCTGTTCCGCTTGCGGAGCGGCCTCGGATTTTGCGGAAGGGGGCTGGCAGCGGGCCTGCCCTGCCTGTGGCGCACGGCATTTTCCAAGGACCGACCCGGTCGTCATCATGCTGGTGACGCGCGGCAACTCGGTGCTGCTTGGCCGCAGCCCGGGATGGCCTGACGGAATGTATTCCCTCTTGGCCGGGTTTGTCGAACCGGGCGAGACGATCGAGGCCGCCGTTCGGCGCGAAGTGCTGGAAGAGACCGGCGTCCGCTGCGGCAGGGTGGGCTATCTGGCCAGCCAGCCCTGGCCGTTTCCGGCCTCGCTGATGATCGGTGCGCGCACCGAGGCGCTGAGCCATGCCCTGACGCCCGACCCGGAAGAAATCGAGGCCGCGCGCTGGGTCACCCGCGAGGAAATGGTGTCGGTCTTCGCGGGCAACCATGCGGCAATCCGCCCACCGCGCCGGGGGGCGATCGCAGAGTTCATCCTTCGCAACTGGCTTGCCGACCGGCTTGATTGACGTAAAGGTGACCCGGAGGTCCATGAGACGGGCGGTATGAAGGCGCGATGAAACTGACGGCGAAGACCGATATCGGGGCACCCCTTGGCTTTGTCTTCGCAACTCTGGCGGACACGGCCGTCTGGGAACGCGAGGCGGTGCGCCGCGGGGTTGAGATCGAGCGTCCCGGCGACATGCCCTTGGCCGGAGTCGGGGCGGGCTGGCGCGTGCGCTTCCGGTTTCGCGGCAAGCAGCGCAAGGTCCTCTTGCGGATCGACGAGATCAGCGTGGATGAGCGCATGGCGCTGTTCTTCGAGGGGCAGGCGCTGCTTGGCACATCGGTGCTGGAACTGTCGGCGCTTTCGCCGCGGCAGACACGGCTGCGGGTCCTGCTTGAGGTCAAGCCCAAGACCATCGCGGCCCGTCTGTTCATCAACACGCTTCGGCTGGCGAAGGGCCGGGTGATCGCGCGGTTCGAAAAGCGGCTTGGTCAGCTTGGGACACGGATACAGGACCGCTACGTTCGCAGTCGGGCACAATCCGCACTGAACTGAGGCGGGCTAGCCGCGTTCGCGGTCGGCCGGGTAGACGCCAAGGATGCGCACCTCTTTGGTGAAGTAGCGCAGCTCTTCGATCGCCAGGGCCACGTTGGCATCCTCGGGATGGCCCTCGATATCGGCGTAGAATTCCGTGGCGGTGAAGGACCCGCCGACCATGTAGCTTTCCAGCTTGGTCATGTTCACGCCATTCGTGGCAAAGCCGCCAAGCGCCTTGTAAAGCGCGGCGGGGATGTTGCGGACCCGGAAGGTGAAGGTGGTGATCATCTTGCCGGGGCCGCGACGGCGGTGGTCGGGTGTCCGCGCCATGACGAGGAAACGGGTGGTGTTGTTCGCCTGATCCTCGATATGGCGCGCCAGCACATCCAGCCCGTAGATCTCTGCCGCCAGTTCGCTGGCCAGCGCGGCGCGGGCCTTGTCGCCCGCCTCGGCCACCTCACGCGCGGCGCGGGCGTTGTCGCTGCTGACACGGCCCCTGATGCCATGCGCCTTCAGGAAGCCCGCGCATTGCGGCAGGATCACCACATGGCCGAATGCCTCGCGCACATCCTCGACCCGAGCACCCTTTACCCCGAGGAGATTGACGTGAACCCGGACGAAGGCTTCGTCGACGATGTGGAGATCGGATTTCGGCAGCAGGGAATGGACGTCGGCAACCCTGCCATAGGTCGAATTCTCGACGGCGAGCATGCCAAGATCGACTTCCCCGCGCGCGACCTTTTCGACCACCTCCTCGAAGGTGGTGGAGGGGACGGGCTCCATTTCGGGGTGTTTTTGCCGGCAGGCCTCGTGCGAGTAGGCCCCAAGTTCGCCCTGAAATGCGATGCGTCCGGTCATGTGAAGGCGTCTCCGTCCCGAAAAACCCGCGGAAAGGGGCGTTTGGTCGCGCGTCTACACCTTGAAACCGGCATGGGGAAGCGGATACATACCCCGCAACTTCAGACCCAAGACAGGTGATCCATGTTCGACACGATGACGATGACCAAGGCGGTTGGCGCGGTCTGCGGCTCGCTTCTGGTGTTCATGCTGGCGGGCTGGGCCGGTAGCTCGCTTTATGCTGTCGGTCACGGCGGTCATGGCGAAGAGGGTCTGGCGCAAGCCTATACCATCGACACCGGTGACAGCGGCGGCTCGGATGCCCCGGCCGAGGAAGGGCCGGACTTTGCCACACTCTACGCATCGGCTGACGCCAGCGCGGGTCAGGGCGTGTTCCGCAAATGCGCCGCCTGCCACAAGCTGGACGGGTCGGACGGTGTCGGCCCGCATCTGAACGGCATCGTCGATCGCGCGAAGGGCGCATCGGCTGGATATGCCTACTCGGACGCCCTGATGGCGATGTCGGCCGAGGCCTGGACGCCCGAGAACCTGGATGCCTTCCTGCTGAGCCCGCGCCAATACATGCCGGGCACCAAGATGGCCTTCGCAGGGCTGCCGAGCGCGCAGGAGCGGGCGAACGTGATCGCCTATCTGGCAGCCAACCCCTGAGCTTCGGCCACGCCGGATGCCAGCAAAGCCGCCCAACCGGGCGGCTTTGTCGTTTCTGCGGGCTGGTCGGGGCCATTCACGCAAATGCGTGGCGCAATCGCGGCTTGTTGGCTCGACAAAGCGTGAATTAGCATAAATGAATGGGCCAAGGGCGCAGTCAGGGAGGGTGCGGATGCGGACGTCTTCGCAAGCGGCGACACGGGTGGCAGTTCGGCGAGCCCGGGGTCCGATGGCTGCGGCCGGAGCACTGATTCTGGCGCTTGCGGCCCAGACGATCTCGGCCCGGGCGGAAGAGGTGATCGTCAGCCACGGCATCTCGACCTTTGGCGACCTCAATCTGCCGGCTGACTTCACCCATCTGTCTTACGTCAATCCCGACGCGCCCAAGGGGGGTGAGCTCAGCCAGTGGGCTGGCGGCACCTTCGATTCCCTGAACCCCTTTTCGGCCAAGGGTCTTGCCGCGACGGGATCGACGATCATGCTGGAATCGATCCTGACCGGGACGCTGGATGAGATCGGTGCAAGCTACTGCCTGCTGTGTTCGACCCTTGAATACCCGCCTGATCGGTCCTGGGTGATCTTCAACCTGCGGCCCGAGGCAAGGTTTTCGGACGGAACACCCCTGACGGCGGAAGACGTGAAGTTTTCCTACGAGACCTTCGTGACCAAGGGGCTGACCGATTTTCGCACCGTTCTGGCCCAGCAGGTGGAGAGTGTCGAGGTGCTTGACCCGCACCGGGTCAAGTTCACCTTCAAGGCCGAGTTCCCCAAGCGCGACTTGCCGCAAGAGGTGGGGGGCCTGCCGATCCTGTCGAAGGCCTACTACACGGCAAACAACATGGACCTTGAGGAAAGCATGGTCATCCCGCATCTCGGGTCGGGGCCCTACATGTTCGACCGGATGGATATTGGCCGTTCCATCGTCTACCGCCGCAATCCCGACTATTGGGGCAAGGACCTGCCGATCAGTGTCGGTCAGAACAATTTCGACACCCTGCGCTATGAATACTTTGCCGACGGCAACGCGGCCTTCGAAGGGTTCAAGGCCGGTGTCTATCGCTTCCGGATCGAGAACTCATCGAAGACCTGGGCCGAGCTTTACAACTTTCCCGCGCTGACCAACGGTCATGTCGTGAAGAAGACATTGCCAAGCGGCGCCAAGGGATCGGGTCAGGCCTTCATCTTCAATCTGCGTCGCCCGCATCTTTCCGACCCACGGGTGCGCGAAGCGATCGGTCTGATGTTCAATTTCGAATGGTCGAACCAGACCCTGTTCTACGGCCTCTACAGCCGCATCAACTCGATCTGGGAAAACACCGAGATGGCGGCGGAGGGACTGCCCACACCCGAGGAGGTGGCGCTGTTGCAGCCGCTGGTCGACGAAGGTCTGCTGCCCGCCACCATCCTGACCGAACCCGCCATCATGGCGCCGACCAGTGGCGAGCGGCAGCTGGATCGTGCCAACCTGCGCAAGGCCAGCGCGCTTCTGGATGAAGCGGGCTGGATCGTGGGCGATGACGGCAAGCGCCGCAATGCTGCCGGGCAGGTCCTTGGTCTTGAATTCCTGAACGCCAATCCGCAGTTTGATCGGGTGATCTCGCCCTTCGTGGAAAACCTGATTGCCGTGGGGATCGATGCGAAGCTCGTGAACATCGACCCGGCGCAGTTCGAGGCCCGCACCCGCAATCCGCAGTATGATTTCGACATCATCACCGATGGCGCGTATTCAACCTATTTCTCCGGGCCTGAACTGAAGCAGTTCTACGGGTCGGAAACGGCGGATGTGTCGGTTTTCAACGCCATGGGGCTAAAGAGTCCGGCAGTGGACCGGCTGATCGACGTGGTGATCGCGTCGGACAGCCGCGAGGCGCTGACCGTTGCCACCAAGGCGCTGGACCGGGTCTTGCGGGCAGAAGGGTTCTGGGTGCCGCAGTGGTTCAAGGCAGAGCACTGGGTCGCCTACTTCGACATGTACGAGCACCCCGAGATCATCCCGCCCTATGGCCTTGGCCAGACCTCGCTCTGGTGGTACAACGCCGAAAAGGCCGAGGCGCTCCGGGCAGCAGGCGTCTTGCGATAAGAAGAACGGGCAGGGATCTTGGGCGCCTATATCCTTCGGCGATTGCTTCTTGTGATCCCCACGCTGTTCGGCGTGATGCTGATCAACTTCGCCCTCACCCAGTTCGTGCCTGGCGGACCGATCGACCAGATCCAGGCCCGGCTTCAGGGTGAGGGCGATGCCATTCAGGCGCTGGGCGGCACGGGCGACGCGACGCTGGGCGGCGCGGACGAGCAGGGGTATGTCGGCGCCAGAGGGTTGCCGCCTGAGTTTCTTGCCAAGCTAGAGGTCCAGTTCGGTTTCGCCCGCATCGTCTGCGACGACGGCTTTGCCGGAACCCCGTCGATCACGGCGCCGGAATGCCGGAAAGAGCAGATTCCGGCGACCGAACGCTTTCTCATCATGATGGGAAACTATCTGACATTCGACTTCGGAGAGAGCTATTTCCGCTCGATCTCGGTCGTCGACCTCGTCTTGGAAAAGATGCCGGTTTCGATCACGCTGGGCCTGTGGTCAACCCTGATCGCCTATCTGATCTCGATCCCACTTGGCATCCGCAAGGCGGTGCGCGACGGGTCGGGCTTTGACACCTGGACCTCCGGCATCATCATCGCCGCCTATGCGATTCCCGGCTTCCTGTTCGCGATCCTGCTGATGGTGGTCTTTGCCGGCGGGTCCTACCTGCAATGGTTCCCGCTGCGCGGTCTGACCAGCGAGGGGTGGGAGGACTTTACCCTCTGGGGCAAGATCGTCGATTACTTCTGGCACATCACCCTGCCGGTGACGGCGCAGCTCATTTCGGCCTTCGCGACGCTGACCCTGCTGACCAAGAACAGCTTTCTGGACGAGGTGAAGAAGCACTATGTGATGACCGCCCGTGCCAAGGGCCTGTCGGAATCCCGCGTCCTTTACGGGCATGTCTTCCGCAATGCGATGCTGATCGTGATCGCCGGGTTCCCCGGCCTGTTCCTTGGCATCTTCTTCGGATCGAGCCTGATCATCGAGTTCATCTTCTCGCTGGACGGTCTGGGCCAGCTTGGCTACCGCTCGGCGGTGGAACGCGACTATCCGGTGATCTTCGGCACGCTGTTCGCCTTTGGCCTGATCGGCCTGATCGTCGGCATCCTGTCGGACCTGATGTATGTGCTGGTCGATCCGCGCATCGACTTTGAAAGGCGCGGCTGATGGCCGGGTTCTTTTCACTGTCGCCCCTGAACCAGCGGCGCTGGCGGAACTTCAAGGCCAACCGGCGGGCCTATTGGTCGCTGTGGATCTTTCTGGCGCTTTACGGTCTGTCGCTTTGCGCCGAACTGATCGCGAACAATCGCCCGATCCTGGTCAGCTACAACGGCGCATTGCACATGCCGGTCTTCAGGTTCTACCCCGAGACGGCCTTTGGCGGAGACCTTCGGACCGAGGCGAAGTATTCCACGGTCGAGGTGCAATGCCTGATCGTGGCAGCCGGATCGGAGGCCTGCTGGGACGACCCCGAGGCGATCATCGACGAGGTCCGTGCCTCGGGAACGGCTGACGGCCTGCCGGTGACGCGCGGCTGGATCCTGTGGCCGCTGATCCCCTACAGCTACAACACGATCGTTGACACCGGCGGGGTGGCTCCGGGCAAGCCGTCCGCGCAGAACTGGCTGGGCACCGACGATACCTCGCGCGATGTCGCGGCGCGGGTGATCTACGGGTTCCGCCTGTCGGTCACCTTCGCGCTGATCGTGACGGCGCTGACCTCGATCATCGGGATCATTGCCGGCGCTGTGCAGGGCTATTTCGGTGGGCGCACCGATCTCATCTTCCAGCGGGTCATCGAGCTTTGGTCCTCGGTGCCGACACTTTATGTCATCATCATCGTCTCGGCGGTGTGGTCGAAAAGCTTCTGGCTGATGGTCGGGCTGATGGTGCTGTTCGGCTGGACGGGCCTTGTCGGCGTCGTCCGGGCCGAGTTCCTGCGGGCGCGGAACTTCGAATATGTCCGCGCCGCCCGGGCCTTGGGCGTGCCCGACTGGCAGATCATGTTCCGCCATGTCCTTCCGAACGCGATGGTCGCCACGCTGACCTTCCTGCCCTTCATCATCACCGGCACGATCGGCGCGCTGGCCACCCTTGATTACCTTGGTTTCGGTTTGCCGTCCTCATCGCCCTCGCTGGGCCAGTTGTCGCGTCAGGCGCAACAGAACCTGCAGGCCCCGCATCTGGCCTTCACCGCCTTCTTTACCTTCGCCATCATGCTGTCGCTGCTGGTCTTCGTCTTCGAGGGTATCCGCGACGCCTTTGACCCGAGGAAAACGTTCAAATGAGCGTTCTTGAGGTCAGGAACCTTTCCGTGACCTTCCGTCAGGACGGTCGGCTGATCCAGGCGGTCAAGGGCGTGAGCTTTGGTGTTGGCAAGGGTGAAACCGTCGCGCTTGTCGGTGAAAGCGGATCGGGAAAATCGGTCACGGCCCTTTCCACGGTCGGGCTTCTGGGTGACACGGCCGAGGTGGCGGGATCGGTCACCTATGCGGGCCGCGAGATGATTGGCGTCAGCGAACGCGAGTTGCGCCGGGTTCGGGGCAATGACATCAGCTTCATCTTCCAGGAGCCGATGACCAGCCTCAACCCGCTGCACACGATCGAAAAGCAGCTGGCCGAAAGTCTGGCGCTGCATCAGGGTCTGACGGGTGAGGCCGCGCGCAAGCGCATCATCGAGCTTCTGGGCAAGGTCGGCATCCGTGATGCCGAAAGCCGTCTTGGCGCCTATGCCCACCAGCTTTCGGGCGGGCAGCGCCAGCGGGTGATGATCGCCATGGCGCTGGCCAACGGGCCCGACCTTCTGGTGGCGGACGAACCCACGACGGCGCTGGACGTGACGATCCAGGCGCAGATCCTTGACTTGCTGGCCGACCTGAAGCGGTCCGAAGGGCTTAGCCTTCTGTTCATCACCCATGACCTTGGCATTGTCCGCCGCATTGCCGATCGGGTCTGCGTGATGCAGGGCGGCGAGATCGTGGAACAGGGGCCGACGGCCGAGATCTTTGCCAATCCGCAGCATCCCTATACGCGGAAGCTTCTTGCCGCAGAACAGAAGGGCGGGCCGGAGCCTGTTCCCGCAGGGTCGCCGGAAATCGTGAGGACCGAGAATCTTCGGGTCTGGTTTCCGATCCAGAAGGGCCTTCTGCGTCGCACCGTGGGTCATGTGAAGGCGGTGAACGATGCCAGCCTGTCGGTCCGCGCCGGGGAAACTCTGGGGATCGTGGGCGAAAGCGGATCGGGCAAGACGACACTTGCGCTTGCCATCCTGCGGCTGATCGGCTCGCAAGGGCGGATCGTGTTCCTTGGCCGCAACATCAGCCGTCTGGACGAGACCTGGGACGAAGGCGAGGTCCGCCGGGACGCAAGCCCGAGCGTGGAAACCTGGGACGAATTGATCGCCGTCGCCCGCGCCGCCTTTGGCCGGGCCAAGGGCCGCAAGGCGATGCGGGTGATCCGGCGCAACATGCAGGTCGTCTTCCAGGACCCCTACGGCAGCCTGTCCCCGCGCATGACGGTCGAGCAGATCATCGCCGAGGGGCTGGGCGTCCACGGTGTCGAGCCGGGCCGCAACCGGACCGAGATGGTGGCCGAGATCATGCAAGAGGTCGGCCTCGACCCCGCCACGATGGCGCGATATCCGCATGAATTTTCCGGAGGGCAGCGCCAGCGCATCGCCATCGCCCGGGCCATGATCCTGCGACCTCTGCTTGTCGTGCTGGACGAACCGACCAGTGCGCTCGACATGACGGTGCAGGTCCAGATCGTCGAACTTCTGCGCGACTTGCAGCGGAAATGGGGTCTGGCCTTCATCTTCATCAGCCACGATCTGCGGGTCATCCGGGCCATGGCGCACAAGGTGATGGTGATGCAGGCGGGCGATGTGGTGGAAAGCGGCGACTGCGCCTCCGTGTTTACCAACCCTCAATCGGACTATACCAAGGCTCTGATGGCGGCAGCCTTCGGACCCTGACCTTGAAGATACTTTTCGTCCACCAGAATTATCCGGGGCAGTTCCTGCACCTCGCCCCCGAGATGCAGCGCCGTGGTCATGACGTGCGCGCGATCTGCGATGCCGCCAACCAATGCCCGCCTTCGGTGCCCTTGTCGCGCTACAGCTTCAAGGCGCCGCCGGTCGAGCCCGCAGCAACCCGGCTGGGGCGCAGCTATACCATGACGAGTGATCGGGGCGTCGTCGTGGCCCGGCATTGCCGGGACCTGCGGGCGAAAGGGTATGTGCCCGATGTCATCTTCGGCCATTCCGGCTGGGGCGAGACGCTGTTTCTGAAAGAGGTCTGGCCCGAGGCGAAGCTTCTGGTCTATTCCGAGTTCTACTATCGCGGCAATGGTGCGGATTCCGGCTTCGACCCCGAATTCCAGGCCTCGGGCTTCGATCAGGTCATGATCGCCCAGGGCAGGGCGGCCTATCAGGCACAGGCGCTGGCCCATGCCGATTGCGGCCTCTCTCCGACCCGGTGGCAGGCCAGCACCCATCCGCCCATGCTGCGGCGGAACCTGAAGGTGATCTTCGACGGGGTGGATTGCGACCGGCTGACCCCGAACCCCGAGGCCAGCTTTACCCTGCCGAACGGGCGGGTGCTGAGGGTGGGGGACGAGGTCCTGACCTTCGTCAACCGCAATCTCGAACCCTATCGCGGTTATCACATCTTCATGCGCGCCTTGCCCGAGGTGCTGGCTGCGCGGCCCGAGGTTCAGGTGGTGATCGTGGGCGGTGACGAGATCAGCTATGGCAGGCCGCCCGAACGGGGAGGCAGCTGGAAAGAGGTCATCCTGAACGAGGTCAGGGACCGGCTTGACCTCAACCGCGTGCATTTCACCGGCAAGGTGCCCTATGACAATCTGGTTGACCTGATCCATGTCAGCCGGGTCCACGCCTATCTGACCTATCCTTTCGTCCTGTCCTGGTCGATGGTCGAGACGATGGCGGCGGGGACGCTGGTCATCGGCTCGCGCACCGCGCCGGTGCAGGAGATGATCGAGGATGGCGTGACCGGACGGCTGGTCGATTTCTTCGACATCAAGGGCTGGTCCGAAGCGCTGATCGACGCCCTGGCCCGGCCCGAGGCCTATCTGGACATGCGCCGGGCGGCGCGCGAGATGGTGTTGGAACGATATGACCTGCGCGGCATCTGCCTGCCGAAACAGATCGACCTTCTGACCCGGCTGGACCGGGGCGAGCTCTTGCCGGACTGAGCGCGCAGCGGCCCTGTGGGAGGGCTCGTCGTTGACTTCGTCACTCCTCGCGGCGCGGCCCCGACGAGAAGACGCAGTCGTGACAGAGGAGCGCGGGCGCCCGAAGGGGCCGGGAAAGACCCGGGCAGATCAGGCGCGGCTGTCCTTGCCGAAGACGCCGGTCAGCGCGCGCGTCACCAGCGACGATACGGCCGGACGTTCAAGCGCCTCGAACGGCATCGGACGGCACAGCTCCATGGCGGCCACCCCGACCCGTGCAGTCAAGGCCCCGTTGACCACCCCTTCGCCAAAGCGGCGCGAGAGTTTCGACAGCACCCCGCCGCCTGCAACCGATCCGATCATGTCATCGGTCAGCGCCAGGGCGCCTGCTGCCAGAAGGGAGGCAAAGACCCGACGCATGAGTTTCAGGCTGCCCAGGCTTCCCGATCTCCCGCCGTAGATCTCTGCAATCCGTCGCACCATCCGCAGGTTCGCCACCGCTGCCACCGCCACATCGGCCAGCGCGAGCGGCACCAGTGCCGTGACCATCGCCACTTGCCGTGCGGCGCCTTCGACGGCGGCCCGTGCCTCGGCGTCGAGTGTGGTCAGCAATTCCCGCTCTGCCAGCGACAAAAGGGCATCGGCATCCATGACCTCGTCCTGGCGCTCGGTCAGGCGGGCCCGGCCCCAGGCGGCATCGGCACGCGCTGCATAGAGGCTGTCAAGCGCCGACACCACCTTTCGGGCTTGCGCAAGATCGGCCGCCGACCGCGCAGCCACGGCCTGCATTCGCAGGCTATCCAGCCGCTGCAAGCGCAGGAAGCCCGCCCATTCGCGAAAGGCCAGCAGCAGGCCGGCAAGAACTGCAATGGCCACGAGGACCAGGGCAATCCAGCCAAGGACCAGATTGCGGGCCATGAGGCCGGTCACGAAATCCCATGCGGCGACCGACAGTGCAAAGGTGAACAGCGCGACAAAGGCCGCAAGGACCAGTCGGGTCAGGGGTGATCCCTCGCGCCGGGACAGGGACGCAAGACCCTGCATGGCCTGACCCTCGGGCAGGCTGTCCGGCACCGCAGGCGCCGACGCAGGGTCGATGGCCGCGTCGATTTCCTGGACGAAGGGTTTGGGCGGACGGCTCACAGCTCATCTCCGACAAGGAACTCGACAGCCCGGTCCAGCCGGATATGCGGCGGGCCCTCGCCCGGTTTCAGCGACATCCGCGCGGGGGCAAAGGCCATCAGGTCATAATCGGCGTCAAGCCAGGTCTCTGCCCCCTCTCGCGCGGGCGACAGAAGCCGGGCCGGGTCAGCCGGCAGGGCACCGGGATACATCAGAGCAGGCTTGCCGGTCGCCAGAAGGGTGCCGCGCACTGCCGGAAGCACCTCGCCATTGCGGGCGACCTGTTCCTCGACCGTCGCACGAAGGGAGGCAAGCGACAGTGACTGGGTCCGGGCTCCGGAAAAGTCGGCCCGCGCCTTTGCGTCAGCCAGCAAGGCCGCCGTGATCGCCGCGAGGGCCGGGTGCTGTTCATGGTGCAGATGATCGGCCTTGGTCGCGGCAAAGAGGATGCGTTCGACCCGGCGCCCGCCGAAAAGGCCCGTGAGCCATGAATTGCGGCCGGGACGGAAGGCCGAAAGTACCTCGGCCATGGTGCGGCGCAGGTCTTCGACGGCGGGTGGGCCCTTATGGATTGCGTCCAGCACGTCGACCAGCACCACCTGCCGGTCGATCCTGGCGAAATGGTCGCGGAAGAACGGGCGAACGACCTTGGCCTTGTAGGCGTCATAGCGTCGCTCCATCTCGCGCCACAGACTTGCGCGGGGCGTCAGTGCGGGCTTGGGCAGGGGGGCGAAGGTCAGGACCGGCGACCCGGCAAGGTCGCCGGGCAGAAGGAACCGGCCCGGGGTGACGTCGACCCGGCCCTGATCCCGGGCGGCGGTCAGATAGGCGGTGAAGGCCGCGGCCAGGGCGCGAGCCTTGTCCTCGTCCAGCTGCAGCGCCCCGTCCTCGGCGCGGGCAAGGGCAAGAAAGCCTGCCGCTTCCGGACGCCTTTCAAGGCGGGCGAGCGTTGCGTCGGACCAGGCCTCGAAGCCTTGGCCAAGAAGGGCGAGATCGAGAAGCCATTCGCCGGGATAGTCGACGATGTCGAGGTGGACCAGTCGCGGCCCGCGCCAGGACGACAGGAATCCGCCGGGCTGGACACGAAACGAAAGCCGGAGTTCCGAAATGGCGCGGGTCGAGGTGGGCCATCGCGGGCTGTCGCCCGTCAGCGTGGCAAGGTGGGATTCGAAATCGAAGCGGGGAAGCGTGACGTCGGGCTGCGGTTGCAGATAGACGGCCTGTATCCGACCCTCGGCCTGGGCCCTGAGCTGCGTCATGCGGCCCCGGTTCAGAAGATTGGCGACCAATGCCGTGATGAAGACCGTCTTGCCGGCGCGCGACAGGCCGGTCACGCCAAGGCGCAGGGTCGTCTCAAGGAAGGTTCCGGAAATCGTCGCACCGGCGCCCTCGATGCCACGGGATAGTCCTTCCGTCAGTCCCGAAAGCGCCACGTCGGTTCCTCGCCATTGCCGGCCCAAGATAGGCGGGCTCTGTTCCGAATGGTAGGGGCAAGCACGCCCCGGCGGCCTTGCCATGACCGCACCCGTCCGGCCGGACATCAGCCCTTGGCCGGTGCCCTATCCGGTCTTGCTGCCGCAGACAGCACAATCTGTGCGTCGCTTGACCCCGATGACCCGGGTCTCGGCAAGAAGCGCGTCATGGATCATCAGGCGGCCCGACAGCCCGGTGCCGGCGCCGGTGATCCACTTTACCGCCTCCATCGCCATCATTGCCCCGATCACCCCCGGCAGGGGCGCCGCGACCCCCGCCTCGGCGCAACTCGGCGCCAGACCGGGCGCGGGCCTGACCGGGAAGACGCAGGCATAGCATGGGCCGCCCTGCGCCGGATGATAGAGGCTGAGCTGCCCTTCCCACTGGGTGATGGCGCCCGAGATCAGCGGCACTCCGGCGGCCACGCAGGCCCGGTTCACCAGATCGCGCGTATCGAAATCGTCGGTCCCGTCGAGGACAAGGTCGTAGTCGCCGACCAATCCGGCGGCATTTTCGTCATCAAGCTTGCGGTTGTAGGGCCGCACCTCGATGAACGGGTTGAGCGCCTTCATCGCGGCCTCGGCGGAGAACACCTTGGGCATCCCGATCCGGGCATCCGTGTGGATCACCTGTCGTTGCAGGTTGGAACCTTCCACCACATCGGAATCGATCACCCCGATCGTCCCGACCCCGGCGCCAGCCAGGTAAAGCAGCGCAGGCGACCCCAGACCGCCCGCACCCACAACCAGCACCCGCGCGGCCTTCAACCGTTTTTGCCCCGCTCCACCGATCTCGCGCAGCAGGATGTGGCGGGCGTAGCGCTCCAGTTCCGTCTCGCGAAAGGTCGGCGTCGCGGATGGCTCCGGTGCGGCGACCTTGCGCCGCCGCAGCGCCCGCAATCCTTCCCGATAGGCCAGGGCCAGGCCGCCAAGCAGGCCGAACACCAGCCATGCCCGGAAGTCCCCTCCCAGCACGCGCGATGCCGGATTTCCCGCCAGAACGGGCAGATGGACAAGGACGAGCAGCGCCCACCAGAGTCCTGCGAACAGAAGCCAGCGCTCTCCCCAGCCGCGCCAACGGCCCAAGGCCCAAAGGCCCGCAAAGCCAAGCAGTCCGATCAAGTCCGTCTCGTCCCGAAGCCGGTCGAACCGAAGCCCCCCGCCCCGCGTTCGGTCTTGTCCAGCGCTTCGACAACGGCAAAGCCAACCTGCACGACCGGCGCCACGACTGCCTGCGCCACGCGGTCACCGTGCCGGATCGTGTAGGGCTCGGCCCCGAGATTGATCAGCGAGACGCCCAAGGGCCCGCGGTAGTCGCTGTCGATGGTGCCCGGCGTGTTCGGCAGCGTGATCCCGTGCTTCGAGGCCAGCCCCGAACGCGGGCGCACCTGCATTTCATATCCGTCGGGGATCGCCACGCGGATGCCGGTCGGACAGATCGCCCGCTGCATCGGCCCGAGGGTCAGCCCGGTTTCGCGGCTCTCTGGCGGGAAGTTGGCGCAGAGGTCCGCCCCCGCAGCCCCCGCAGTCTGATAGCTGGGCAAGGGCAAGCTTTGGTCAGCCCATTCCTCCCAAACCACCTGCACAACCGGCCCCATCCCCTTGCCTTTCCCCTGTCCCAGATATCCCTGCCTGAGGCTTCTGCAACCCCAATCAGCGCAGTGCCTCGGCAATCCGCGCGGCCAGACGCCGTGCCACCTCATCCTTGCCCATCCGTGGCCAGGTCTCGGTTCCTTCCTCGGAAATCAGCACAACCGCATTCTCGGCGCCGCCCATGATCCCGGTGCCGGGCGACACGTTGTTGGCCACGATCCAGTCGCAGCCCTTGCGCGCGCGCTTGGCGGTGGCATGGGCCACCACGTCAGTGGTCTCGGCCGCAAAACCCACCATAAGCCGGGGCCGGTTCGCGGCTTTCGACAGGCTCGCCAGAATGTCGGGGTTCTCGGCAAACTCCAGCGCCGGAGCCTTGCCCGAGCCGTCCTTCTTCATCTTTTGCCCGCTGGCATTGGCAACCCGCCAGTCGGCCACCGCCGCCGCCATCACCGCGGCGTCGGCGGGCAAGGCCGCCGCGACCGCCGCCGCCATTTCCTGCGCCGTTTCCACCCCGACCACCGTCACCCCGGCCGGAGGTGGCACTACAGCGGGTCCGGTGACAAAGGTCACCCGCGCCCCCAGATCGCGCAAGGCTGCGGCAATCGCCGTCCCCTGCGCCCCGGACGAACGGTTGGCGATGTAACGCACCGGATCGATCGGCTCATGCGTCGGGCCCGAGGTCACCACGATATGCTTTCCGGCCAGAGGCCCCCCGCCCAGCGCCGCGCCAATCCCCTCGACGATCGCCGCAGGCTCTGCCATCCGCCCCGGGCCATATTCGCCGCAGGCCATCTCGCCCTCGTCCGGGCCGACGATCAGCACCCCGTCACCGCGCAAGGTCGCCATATTGCGCCGCGTCGCCGGATGATCCCACATCCGCACGTTCATCGCCGGCGCCGCCAATACCCGCTTGTCGGTCGCAAGCAACAGGGTCGAGGCCAGATCGTCCGCCCGCCCGGTTGCCATCTTGGCCAGCAGGTCCGCCGTCGCCGGTGCCACCACCACAAGATCGGCAGAGCGCGACAGCTGGATGTGGCCCATCTCGGCCTCATCCGTGAGGTCGAACAGGTCGGTATGGACCTTTGCTCCGGCAAGGGCGGCGACGCTGAGCGGGGTGACGAATTCGCCCCCTGCCCGGGTCAGGACCGGCGTGACCGAGCCCCCCGCCTTCTGGACCAGCCGGATCAGTTCCAGCGCCTTGTAGGCCGCGATCCCGCCACCGATGATCAGAAGAATACGCTTGCCAGCCAGCATCGGCAGGTCCCCCAAAGCCTGCCCAAGGTGTAGGCGGCAGGAGCGGCAAACTCAACTCCCCCGGGGCATCCGGTCGATTTCCCCGGCCACCGGCGCCTGCAGGCGCCAGAGACCCGCGCCCCTGATGCCCCGCGCGTCACCCTGTGTGACCCTGTTCAGAAGATACCCCGCCCCGGTGCCCCAATGGCCGCAGGCCCGGGCGAGGGTCCGGGCCACCTTCACGGGCGGCAGCCGGGCCTCCGCTGTCTAGACCAGCAGCCACCGGGGCATGCTGTTGATCGGCTTCACCGTGAACGCGCGCCGGAACTGGCGGTCAAGCCTGTCGGCAGGTGCCGCGGGCGAGGACCTAAGCCAGGAAGTTACGCACTTCGCGCGACTGGGCCTCCAGGCTGCGACGCATCTTGGCAAAGGCCGCCGCTTCCAGCTGGCGCACGCGCTCTTTCGACAAGCCCAGTTCCTCGCCCAGCGATTCCAGCGTCCGGCCTTCTTCCTTCAGCTTGCGCTCGGCCACGATATAGCGCTCGCGCGCATTCAGACCTTGCATCGCCTTGACCAGCCAGCCACGCAGCCGGGCGCCGTCATGCGCGCCCTCGACCGCCTCGGCCGCCTGCACGCCATCATCCTCCAGCGCGTCGATCCATTCGCGCCCATCCTCATCGGTCGACTGGGTGGCGTTCAGCGAATAGTCGCTGCCGGAAAGCCGCCCTTCCATCATCTCCACATCGGCGACCGGCACGCCCACTTCAGCCGCCACCATCTGGCGCAACTGGTGCTGGTCCAGCACCTCGCCGCGCTGCGATGCCTCACGCTCAAGCTTGGCCTGCACGCGGCGCAGGTTGAAGAACAGCGCCTTCTGGCTGGAGGTGGACCCGGTGCGCACCATCGACCAGTTGCGCATCACATAGTCCTGGATCGAAGCCTTGATCCACCAGACCGCATAGGTGGAAAACCGCACGCCGCGGTCGGGATCGAACTTGTCTGCGGCCTTCATCAGGCCCAGGCTCGCCTCCTGGATCAGGTCGTTCATTGGCGCGCCGTAGCGGCGGAACTTGGCGGCCATGCTGATGGCAAGCCGCATGTAGGCCGTGATCAGACGGTGAAGTGCGGCCTCGTCCCGCTGGTCGCGCCAGGCATAGGCGAGGCGCAGTTCGGTTTCGGCATCCAGCAATTCCGCCTTCATCGCCTGGCGCGACATCGTCTGGTCAGAGTATCCGTCAAGTGCCATGATGACCTCCTGGATGGGCTGACTGCGGCGCTTCCGCCATCTTTTGCAACTTCTACGGACGACGCCCGTGACCGGATCACCCCCCCGCAACATTCTTTCGTCTGACGCCTTGCCGGCGCTTACCCTGGTCGTCGGCGGGGCCAGGTCCGGGAAATCGGCCTTCGCCGAGCAATTGATCGTCGCCTCAGGCCGTCCCCGCCGCTACATCGCCACCGCCGAGGCCTGGGATGACGAAATGCGCGCCCGCATCGTGCAGCATCAGCAGGACCGGGGCGGCAACTGGGTGACTGTCGAAGCTCCGCTCGACCTGCCCGCCGCATTGGCCGCAGCCCAGGCGGATGAGGCGGTGCTGATCGACTGCGCGACACTCTGGCTGACCAATCATCTGCTCGCCGAACACGACCTCAAGGCCGAGGGCGAACGTCTTGTTCTGGCGCTGGCCTCTTGCCCCGCGCCGGTGGTCATCGTCTCGAACGAAACGGGCTGGGGGATCGTGCCCGAGAACGCTCTGGCCCGCCGTTTCCGCGATGCGCAGGGCCGTCTGAACCAGCGGCTGGCCGCCGAGGCCGCCCTTGTCGTCACAGTGATCGCCGGTCTGCCGCTTGCCCTGAAGGGAACGATCCCGGCATGAGCAGTCGGCGACGCAGCAGCCACCCCGCCCCTTTCCCTGGATGGATGTGGCCGGCCTGTAGAGGGCGCAAGACATGACCCGCTTCTGGCTGGTCCGCCATGGACCGACGCATGCCAGGACCATGATCGGCTGGACCGATCTTCCCGCCGATCTGTCCGACACGGATGCCCTCGCCCGACTGAATGCCCGCCTTCCGCCGGATGCCCCGGTCGTCTCCTCAGACCTTGCCCGTGCGATTGCGACCGCCGATGCGCTGGGGCCAAGGCCGCGCCTTCCGCATGACCCGGCCTTGCGCGAGATTCACTTCGGCCAGTGGGAACAACGCAGCTTCGCCGAGATCGATGCCGAAAGCCCTGCCCTCATTCGCGCCTTCTGGGAGCTTCCGGGCGACAGCCGTCCGCCTGGTGGCGAAAGCTGGAACGACCTGACCGCCCGCAGCTGGGCCGCGCTTGACCGCCTGCAGGGCACGGCGCCCGATATCATCGTGGTCGCCCATTTCGGCCCCATCCTCGCCGCCCTGCAACGCGCGGCCGGGATCACGGCGCTGGAGGCCTTCTCGCACCGGATCGAAAACCTGTCCCTCACCCGACTGACCCTCGCACCGCCAATGGTCGAGGTCGTCAATCAAGGACCGTGATCGATAGCGCCACAAATCATCGTTTCCCCTGCGCGGCCCATCCGGGCCAGATGCCTCGGAAAGGACATCCGGCATGACCTACGACCTCGTGATCGGCGACCGCGCCTATTCCAGCTGGAGCCTGCGCGGCTGGCTTCTGTTCGATGCTTTCGGCATCCCCGTCAGAACCCGGCTGGCACGGCTTTATTCCGACGCGCTTCCGACGCTTCTGAAGGACTATTTCCCGGCCCGCACCGCGCCGACGATGCGCACCCCCGATGGCTCTGTCGTCCCCGAGACCATCGCGATCGCCGAGGAACTGGCGACCCGCCACCCCGAGGCGGGGATCTGGCCATCAGACCCGCACGCCCGCGCCACTGCCCGCGTTCTGGCCGCCGAGATGCACGCAGGCTTTGCCGCGCTGCGCAGCCATTGCCCGATGAACCTGCGTGTCAGCTATACCGATTGCCAGCCGCCCGACGAGGTTCTGGCCGACCTCGCCCGGCTGGAAACCCTGTGGTCCTGGGCGCGGCAGACCACTGGCTCCGTTACCCCTTGGCTCTGCGGTGCCTATTCTGCCGCCGATGCCTTCTTTGCCCCGGTGGCCACCCGCATCGCGACCTACAATCTGCCTGTCCGACCCGAGGCGATGCTTTACGTCAACGCCCATCTTGCCCACGCAAGCTTTCGTCGCTGGCGCGCCATGGGAAAGGTCGACGGAGCCGACCAACCTTTCTACCGCCGCGACTTTCCCCGCCGCGACTGGCCGGGCCCCGTCCCCTTGCCGGCCCGCGCCATCCCGGGCACCGACACCGAAAACGCGGCCTGCCCCTATTCCGGCCAGCCTGTCACGCATGCGCTGGAACTTTACGGACGCCGTTTCGGCTTCTGCAACGCCTTCTGCCGCGACAAGACCGTCGCGGACCCCGAGGCCTGGCCGCAGTTCATGGCCCTTTACCAGTCGTAAACCATTCCGCCCTACCCGTTAACCACGGCGAAGCGGGTGGGGCGCATGGGAAAGACCGATTCTGAGCGGCACAGCTTCTGTCCGGACATATCCCCGCCCGCGGCCCCTCGCCCGAGCCGGTTGCGCGCCCTTCGCGCGCAGAGGCGAGACAAAGGGCTTGCGCGGAACGCGCTCCATTCCGTAACCGCCCACCGCCCGGGGCGCAGGGGATGACCGCCCGCACCTATACCGTGGCCTTCGAGGGCGTCGAGGCCCGCCTGGTCGAGGTGCAATGCGCCCTTTCCCCCGGCGCGCCTGCCTTCACGCTGGTCGGTCTGCCCGACAAGGCAGTCAGCGAGGCGAGGGAACGGGTCCGCGCGGCGCTTCAGGCGCTTTCCATCGCACTGCCCTCGAAACGGATCACGGTGAACCTTTCCCCCGCCGATCTGCCGAAGGAAGGCTCGCATTTCGACCTGCCGATCGCGGTCGCGCTCCTCGCGGCGCTTGAGATGATCCCACGGGATGAGGTTGAGGGTATCGTCTCCCTCGGCGAACTGTCGCTCGATGGCCGCCTTGTCCAGGTCGCCGGGGCGCTTCCTGCAGCGATGGCCGCCGCGGTCGAGGACCGGGCGCTTCTCTGCCCGAAAGCCTGCGGCGCCGAGGCCGCCTGGGTCGGCGCTACCCAGGTGCTGGCCCCGGCCGCGCTGGACGAGGTGCTGCATCATTTCACCGGCCGCGCGCCCCTGATGCCTGCCAGCGCGGGGGAGGTTACCACGGCGACCTCCCCCCGCGACTTTCGCGAGGTCAAGGGCCAGGAGCGCGCCAAACGCGCGCTGGAGATTGCGGCGGCCGGGCGGCATCACCTGTTCATGGTCGGCACGCCGGGCTCGGGCAAGTCGATGCTGGCGGCGCGGCTGCCCGGCATCCTGCCGCCCCTTTCGGCGCCCGAGGCGCTGGAAACCTCGATGATCCATTCCCTCGCTGGGCTTCTGACCGAAGGCGGCATCTCGCGCGACCGCCCGTTCCGCGAACCGCATCACACCGCCTCGATGGCCGCCATCGTCGGCGGGGGCAGGGGGGCCAAGCCGGGCGAGATCAGCCTGGCGCATAACGGGGTGCTCTTCCTTGATGAGTTTCCAGAATTCCCGCGGATGGTCCTTGACACGCTGCGCCAGCCGATCGAGACCGGCAGCGTCATGGTCGCCCGGGCGAATGCCCATGTCCGCTATCCCTGCCGCTTTCTGCTGGTCGCCGCCGCCAACCCCTGCAAATGCGGCTACCTGTCTGACCCGAACCGCGCCTGCGGCCGCGCACCCGTCTGCGGCGAAGACTACCTTGGCCGCATCTCCGGCCCGCTCATGGACCGTTTCGACCTGCGCGTCGAAGTCCCGCCGGTCGCTTTCGCCGATCTCGATCTGCCGGCATCCGGCGAAAGCTCTGCCGCCATTGCTGCGCGCGTCGCCGAGGCCCGCAAGCGCCAGTCGGCGCGCTATGACGCGGCGCCGGAGCTGCGCGTGAATGCCGATCTGGAGGGCGCCGCGCTGGAGGAATTCGCGGCACCGGACCCTGAAGGAAAGGCGCTGATCTCGCGCGTGGCGGAACGGATGGGTCTGTCTGCGCGCGGCTACCACCGGGTCTTGCGCGTCGCGCGGACCATCGCCGATCTTGACGGCAGCCGGACCGTGCGCCACCCCCATGTCGCCGAGGCGATCAGCTTCCGGCTGTCATCTGCCGCGGGCGGGTTGTGAGGGCTGCAACTGCAACCCTCAGGCGCCGCGCTTCGCCTCGATCGCCTGCCAGATGCGCTCAGCCGCGTTGGTCCCGTCGAAGCGCTCAAGCTCCTGGATGCCGGTGGGCGAGGTGACGTTGATCTCGGTCAGCCAGTCGCCGATCACGTCGATGCCCACGAAGACCTGGCCCTTTTCCCGCAAGGTCGGCCCGATCGCCCGGCAGATTTCCAGATCACGCTCGGTCAAGCCCACCTTCTCGGGCCGGCCGCCGACATGCATGTTCGACCGGGTCTCGCCCGCCTGCGGCACCCGGTTGATCGCGCCCACCGGCTCGCCATCGACGAGGATCACCCGCTTGTCGCCCTTTTCCACCGCCGGCAGGAACTTCTGCACGATCAGGGGTTCGCGGTTGATGCCCATGAAGAGCTCATGCAGCGAAGAGAGGTTGCGGTCATTGGGGTCAAGCCGGAAGACACCTGCACCGCCATTGCCGTAAAGCGGCTTCAGGATGATGTCGCCATGCCGCGCCTTGAAGGACCGGATCGTGGACAGGTCGCGCGCGATGGCCGTGGGCGGCGTCAGGGTCGGAAAGCGCAGGACAAGCAGCTTTTCCGGGCTGTTGCGCACCCAGAACGGATCGTTGACCACCATGGTCTTCGGGTGGATCATTTCCAGCAGATGGGTCGTGGTGATATAGCCCATGTCGAACGGCGGGTCCTGGCGCAGCCAGACCACATCCATCTCGCCCAGATCGACCTCGGTCTCGTCGCCGAAGCTGACATGGTTCCCGACCTCTCGCCGAACCTCGATCCACCAGCCGCGCGCAAGGACACGGCCCTCGACATAGGCCAGCCGGTCGGGCGTGTAGTAGAACAGCCGGTGCCCGCGTGCCTGAGCTTCAAGCGCGATGCGGAAGGTCGAATCGGCATCGATGTTGATCGACCCTATCGGGTCCATCTGCAGGGCTACCTTGAGTGTCATGGTCTTCTCCAGCGCTGATCCGTTGGAGTGTTGGACCAAGCCAGAGGAAGATGCAATTCAGCCCGCGAATGCGTTCTCGATGATCTCGACCCGCCCGTGGCCATCGACCAGCGCCAGATCGATGCGGATGTCGGTCATGAGCCCCTTGGGTTCCCCAGCCAGGAATTCATCCACCGTCGCAAAGATGCGTGCCACCTGCGCCTGTGTCATGTGCGAGGCCGCAAGGTCATGCGTCCGGCTGGACTTGACCTCGACGAAGATGACGTCGTCACCCTGCCGACCGATCAGATCGATTTCGCCGCCACTGCCGCGCCAGTTGCGATCGCAGATCGGGATGCCGCGGTCCTGATAGACCCGGGCGACCGCATCCTCGGCCGCATGTCCGGCCAGATAATTGGTCCGGCCGCGGAGCGACCGGCAGCAGCGGGACGGCGCGGGGGCGAAGTCAAAGGGCATGGTTGTCCTAGTCCTGGCGGCGTTGGATGGCAATCTGGTAGGCGATCTTGCGCGATACCCCCAGAGTTTGCGACACGAAAGTTGCGGCATCCTTAACGCGCATCGTCTGAAGCGCGGTGTCCACCGCCTGCCGGATATCTTCTTCGCTGGCCGCTGTCGGCGGGGCCCGGTCGACCAGCACCACGATCTCGCCCTTCACCTCGCGGGCCGCGAAGCCATGTGCCAGCTCGTCCAGCGTCCCGCGCGAGACGTCCTCGAAGCGCTTGGTCAGTTCGCGGCAGACCACCGCCTGTCTGCCGCCCCCCAGTGTCTCGACCATCTCGGCCAGCAGGGCCGCCAGCCGCTTTGGGCTCTCGTAGAAGATCAGCGTTGCCTGCACGCCTGCAAGCCCGGCCAGAAAGTCGCGCCGGGCGCTCTTGGTTGCGGGTGGAAAGCCAGCGAAGAGGAATCGGTCCGAGGGCAGGCCGGACAGCGTCAGCGCGCAGATCGCGGCACAGGGGCCGGGGGCGGCGGACATCGGCAGCCCCGCCGCGGCCACGGCCCGTGCCAGTTCAAAGCCTGGGTCCGAGATCAGCGGCGTTCCGGCCTCGGAGGCATAGGCGAGGCTTTTCCCCTCGGCCACCAGGGCCACCAGCCGGGCCAGCGCCGCCGCGCCGGAATGGTCGTGATAGGCAATGACCGAACGGCCCGAGAGCGGAATGCCGTGGATCTCCATCAGGTGGCGCAAGGTCCGGGTATCCTCGGCCACCAGCACATCCGCGCCCGCCAGAATATCCAGCGCGCGAAGCGTGATGTCGCGCGCAGCACCGATCGGGGTCGAGACGAAATGCAGCCCCGGCGGAATGGCGCGCAGGCCGGGCTGATGGCTGGTCATCGGCGGGTCGGATGGCTGGCTCACAAGTTTACTTCCCTTTCCGAACCAATTACCTTGCCCACCAATCGCCGTAGCGCCGCAGAGTGAGGAAGTCCAATGTTGTCCGTTCTGAGCCGGGCCCGCAAGTCGCTGGGTCACATGGTTGTCGGTCTCTGCGCTGTGGTGCTGGCGGCCTGTGTCCCTGCCGATGGTCCGGCGACAGGACCGGCGCAGGGATCGGGCGGTTCGGTCAAGGTGGCGCTTCTGATTCCAGCAGGATCAGGTCAGGCACAGGATGAGCTGTTCGGCACCAACCTGGAAAACGCCGCCCGTCTGGCGATGCGCGATCTGTCGGGCGTGACCATCGATCTGCGCGTCTACCGCACCGGTGGCAGCCCGGCCCGGGCCAGCGCGCTGGCGAAACAGGCCGTGGACGAGGGCGCGCAGGTCATTCTGGGCCCGTTCTATTCCGAGGAAGCCAACGCCGCCGGGGTCGCGGTGGCCAATTCGGGCGTCAACGTGCTCGCTTTTTCGAACAACGCGGCGATTGCAGGCGGCAACATCTTTGTCCTCGGGCAGACCTTCGACAACACGGCGCGGCGACTGGCCTCTTTCGCGGTCAGGAATGGCAAGTCGCGGATCCTGATCGTTCACGACCGCAACGTCGCGGGTGAGGTCGGCAAGGCGGCCATCGAACGCGGGGTCGCGGCGGCGGGCGGCTCGGTCGTGGGTGTGACCTCTTACGAATTCTCGCAGAACGGCATCGTTCAGGCGGCGACCGGCATTGTGGGAACCGCCAGGTCCTCGGGCGCGACGGCGCTGTTCCTGACGGCGGATACCGCGGGCGCGCTGCCCCTGCTCAGCCAGCTTCTGGTCGACAACGGCATTGACCGCTCGGCCACCCAGTTCATCGGACTGACGCGCTGGGACATCCCGCCAGCCACACTGTCGCTGCCCGGTGTGCAGGGCGGCTGGTTTGCCATGCCCGACCCCGGCCTGCAGGCCCAATTCCAGGCGCGCTACGAGGCGGCCTATGGCTCGGCGCCGGTCGCGGTCGCGGGCCTTGCCTATGACGGGATCGCCGCCATCGGGGCGCTGGCCCGGACGTCGAAAGGCGCGCCGATCACCCGCGAGGCGCTGACCCAGTCGGCCGGATTCGCGGGGGTCTCGGGCGTGTTCCGCTTGTTGCCGAACGGCACCAACCAGCGCGGTCTGGCTGTGGCCACGATCCGCGGCAATCAGGTCGTGGTGATCGACCCGGCTCCGCGCAGCTTTGCCGGCGCCGGGTTCTGACAGCGTGACAAAGGCTGCCGAGGCCATGGCCGCGCCTTCAGCCGTTGAGCGTTCCATCTACGCCTTGCCGGATGTCCGGAAGCTGGAAGCAAGCGTTCTTGCGGATCTTGCCCTGTTTGCGGATGCGAAGGCTGCTCGGGCGAGTGCCGTCAGCCATCTGCTTGCGGCCCGAACCTCTGCAACAGCAGGCTTTGAGACGGTCTTCAACGCCGCGCCGCATGAGGCCCGCCCGCTGGTCCTTGCCCAAGCCTCCCTGACGGATGTTCTGGTAAAGGTGGCGCTTGCTGCGGCAATGCAGTTGCACCCGCTGGCCAACCCGACCGAGGCGGAACGCATCGCCGTTCTGGGTGTCGGCGGCTATGGTCGGGCGGAAATGGCGCCGCAATCGGACGTGGACCTGCTGTTCCTGACGCCATGGAAGGTCACGCCCTGGGCCGAAAGCGTCATCGAGACGATGCTCTACATCCTGTGGGACCTGAAACTGAAGGTCGGCCATGCCAGCCGCACGGTGAAGGACTGCATCCGCCTTGGCCGCGAGGATGTGACGATCCGCACCGCGCTTCTGGAACACCGCTTCATCTGCGGGCATGAGCCGCTGGCCACCGAACTGGGCGACAAGCTCTGGGGGGAGCTGTTCAAGAATTCCGGTCCCGAGTTCATCGAGGCGAAGCTTGCCGAACGCGCCGAACGCCACAAGCGGCAGGGCGGCCAGCGCTATGTGCTGGAGCCGAACGTCAAGGAGGGCAAGGGCGGCCTCCGCGATCTTCAGACGCTTTACTGGATCGGCAAGTATCTGCACCGGGTGCCATCCGCAGAAGGTCTGGTCGGCGCAGGGCTTCTGAGCCGCGAGGAATTCGACAGCTTCGCCCGGGCCGAGGATTTCCTCTGGGCCGTGCGTTGTCATCTGCACTACATCACCGGGCGGGCGACCGATACGCTGGCCTTCGACCTTCAGGTCGAGGTGGCGGCCCGGATGGGCTACCGTGACGCGGGTGGGCGCCGGGCGGTCGAGCATTTCATGCAGGACTATTTCCGCCATGCGACCCGCGTGGGCGAGTTGACCCGCATCTTCCTGACAGAGCTTGAGGCCCGCCATGCCAAGCGCGAGGCAAGCCTTTTCGGCATCTTCAAGCGCACCAAGCGCGTCAAGCCGGGCTACAAGCTGGTGCAGGGCCGGATCGATGTGGCGGACCCCGCGACCTTCCTGTCGGACAAGCTGAACCTCTTGCGGGTCTTCGAAGAGGCCCTGCGCACCGGATACCTCTTGCACCCGAACGTCATGCGGCTGCTGGCGGCGAACCTTGAGCTCATCGACGACGAGATGCGCGAGAACCCCGAGGCGCAGCGGCTGTTCCTTGACCTCTTGCTCAAGCACGGCAACCCGGAACGCTCGCTTCGCCGGATGAACGAGTTGGGGGTCCTGTCGGCCTTCATCCCCGAATTCGAGCCCATCGTCGCGATGATGCAGTTCAACGTCTATCACCACTACACGGTGGACGAACACATCATCCAGACGATCAGTTGCCTGGCCCAGATCGAGCGCGAGGAGCTTGTCGAAGAACTTCCCGTGGCCAGTGGCATCCTCAAGGAAGGCGTGAACCGCCGGGTGCTTTATGTGGCGCTCTTGCTGCATGACATCGGCAAGGGGCGCCCGGAGGACCACTCGATCCTTGGCGCCCAGATCGCGCGCCGCGTGGCGCCTCGGCTGGGGCTGGAGCCCGAGGAATGCGAGACGGTCGAATGGCTGGTGCGCTATCACCTTCTGATGTCCGACATGGCGCAGAAGCGCGACATCGGCGACCCGCGCACGGTGCGAGACTTCGCCAAGGCGGTGAAGACCAAGAAGCGGCTGGATCTGCTGACGGTGCTCACGGTCTGCGACATCCGGGGGGTCGGGCCGGGGACCTGGAACAACTGGAAGGCCATGCTGCTGCGTCAGCTTTACAAGCAGACGGCCGAGGCGCTGGAAGGGGGCCTTGAAAGCCTCAACCGCGAGAACCGCAAGGACGAGGCCAAGCTTGCGCTGCGCAAGCGGCTGAAGGACTGGGACAAGGCCGATCTCGACCACGAGACCAGCCGCCACTATGCCCCATACTGGCAGGGGCTGACCACCGATACCCAGGTGGTCTTTGCCGGGCTTCTGCGCGGGATCGGCGATGACGAGATCCGCATCGACCTGCATCCCGAACCCGACCGCGACGCGACGCGGGCCTGCTTTGCTCTGGCCGACCACCCCGGCATCTTCAGCCGCCTTGCCGGTGCTCTGGCCCTGGTCGGTGCGAACGTGGTGGACGCGCGGACCTATACCTCGAAGGACGGCTACGCGACCGCCGTCTTCTGGGTGCAGGACATCGAGGGCAAACCCTATGAGGCCAGCCGCCTGCCGCGCTTGCGGGGCATGATCGACAAGACGCTGAGGGGCGAGGTCGTGCCGCGCGAGGCGCTGAAGGACCGCGACAAGCTTAAGAAGCGCGACCGCGAGTTCCGGTTTCCGACCCATATCACCTTCGACAACGAGGGGTCCGACATCTACACGATCATCGAGGTCGATACCCGCGACCGGCCGGGGCTGCTCTATGACCTGACGCGGACGCTGGCGGGCAACAACATCTATATCGCGTCAGCGGTCATCGCCACCTATGGCGCGCAGGTGGTGGATACCTTCTATGTCAAGGACATGTTCGGATTGAAACTGCACCAGAAGCACAAGCAGGAAGCGTTGGACCGCAAGCTGCGCAGCGCCATCGCCGAAGGCGCGGAACGGGCGCGGGCATGATGCGGGCCGGCTCGTCGAGCCCTTCGGGCACTCCTCGCGAGGGTGCCGCGCAGCGAGGAGTGCCCGAAGGGCTCGACGAGCGGCCCCGACAGCCGGAAAGACCCAAGGCATGAAACCCGTCCGCATCGTCAAGGGCTTCCTGACCGTGGGCTTCTGGACGCTGGTCAGCCGGGTGTTCGGCCTGGTCCGCGACATCTTCCTTGCCCGCTATCTGGGTGACGGCACGGTCGCCCAGGCCTTCGTCGTCGCGCAGTCGCTGCCCAACATGTTCCGCCGCTTCTTTGCCGAGGGCGCCTTCAACTTTGCCTTCGTGCCGATGTTCGCCAAGAAGGTCGAGGCGGGGGAAGACGCCGAGGGCTTTGCCCGCGATGCCTTCTGGGGCATGGCGGCCTTCCTGTCGGTCTTCTCTTGCGTCGCCATCCTGGCCATGCCTGCCCTTGTGGTGATGATGGCCTCGGGCTTCATTGGGGACGAACGCTTCGAGGTGGCGGTGACGCTGGGCCGGATCGCCTTCGCCTATATCCTTTTCATCTCGCTCACGGCGCTGCTGTCGGGCATGCTGAACGCGCGCGGGCGGTTCGTGGTGACCTCGGTCGTCACTGTCCTTCTGTCCGCCACGATGATCGCGGGCATGATCCTGGCCGACCGGATGGGCTGGGACATGGGGCGGACGCTGGCCTGGTCGGTGACGCTGTCGGGCCTGTTGCAGCTTCTGGCGACCTGGGCCGCCGTCCGGCATCTGGGCTACCGACTGCGCTTCCGCTGGCCGCATCTGACGCCAGACCTGAAGCGCCTTGCCATCATCGCCGCCCCCGCCGTGCTGGCGGGAGGGGTTGTGCAGATCAACCTGATCGTCGGCCGCCAGGTCGCCAGCATGACCGATGGCGCGGTTGTCTGGCTCTATAACGCCGACCGCATCTACCAGTTGCCGCTGGGCGTTGTCGGCATCGCCATCGGGATCGTCCTTCTGCCCGACCTGTCGCGCCGCCTGAGGGCCGACGACCACGAAGGCTCGCGGGCCTCGTTCAACCGGGGGACGGAATTCGCGCTTCTCCTGACGCTGCCTGCCGCCGTGGCGCTGATGGTCATCGCCTGGCCGATCATCAGCGTCCTGTTCCAGCGTGGGGAATACGGGCCGCAGGCGACGCTGAACACGGCCCTTGCCCTTGCGGTCTACGGCGCGGGCCTGCCGGCCTTTGTGCTGCACAAGGTGCTGCAACCCCTGTTCTACGCGCGCGAGGATACGCGGTCGCCCTTCCGCTATGCGGTCTGGTCGATGGTGGTGAACGCAGCCCTTGCCGTGGGCCTTCTGCCGCTGATCGGCTGGATCGCGGCGGCGATCGCGACCACGGTCTCGGCCTGGGTCATGGTCTGGCAGCTCTGGCGCGGCAGCCGGGCGATGGGTGATGCGGCGCGGCTGGACGAGAGGTTCCTTCAACGCTTGCCGCGTATGGCCTTGGCTTCGGGCCTGATGGGGGTTGTGCTGGCGGGCCTGATGATGGCGCTGGCCGGGCCGCTGGCCACCCCCGGCATCCGCACCGCCGCGCTGGGGGCAATGGTGCTTGTCGCGATGGCGGTCTATTTCGGCACCGTCCTTCTGATCGGCGGGATGAGCTGGGTCGAGCTGAAAGGCGCCTTCCGCCGTCAGCGCTGACGCAGCTTGTCCATCACCCGCGCCCAGCCGCCGGGGCTGACGACGAAGGACAGCAGGAACCCGGCCGCAAAGCCGGTGATGTCGGCCACCCAGTCCCAACCCGCGCCGAAGAGAAGGCCGAAGACCAGCTGGAAGAACAGAAGCGCCCCGATAAGGGTGAAAGCGCGATACTTGTTGGCCCCGGCACGGGCGAGGTTCACCCACAAAAGGAAGGTGAAGGCCCCGATCAGCCCGTAGACCGCCGGATAGGCGCCGATCAGCTGCATCCGGTTGCCGGGCACCAGAAAGGTATAGACGACCGCCCCAAGGACCGACGCGCCAGTGACCACGGCCACCACCGCCCACCAGCGGAAGATCTCGCCCACCATCTTGCCCAGCGCCAAGAGCAGGACCACGGCAAAAAGCGCATGGCTGAAGCTTGCGTGGACCAGCGGGTAACTGACCAGCCGCACAAGCTGGTCATGGGGCGCGCCGCCGGTTTCCCACTGATAGCGCAGAAGATCGGGGAACATCCCGAAGCGTTCCACCGCCTGCAGGCGCCAGCCCACGCCCTGCGGCCCGCCGATGAACCCGGCCGAGGCCAGACCCAGCACCAGTTCCATCGCGATCAGCGGCAGGGCCAGGGCCCAGACGATCAGCGGCAGGGGGTTCAGCGGTGCCTCGTTATGGTTCTCATTCATTCCCTGCCCCGACGTTGACGGTTCTTTCCCCTTCGATTACGCGGGTTCGGCAAGCTTTTCCAGACGGAGCGATCCCATGACCTCGCAGGCTTCGGCGGTCCAAACGCCGAAAACCTTCCAGCCCCGCATCTTTTCGGGGATCCAGCCCTCGGGCGGGCTGACCCTTGGCAACTACCTTGGCGCGCTGAAACGCTTTGTCGAAAAGCAGGACGAGGGGATCGAGACGATCTACTGCCTGGTCGATCTGCATGCGATCACCGTCTGGCAGGACCCCGAGGCGTTGCGGCGCCAGACGCGCGAGGGGGCGGCCGCCTTCATCGCGGCGGGAATCGATCCGAAGCGGTCGATCCTGTTCAACCAGAGCCAGGTCAGCGCCCATGCGGAACTCGGCTGGATCTTCAACTGCATCGCCCGCATGGGCTGGATGGGGCGGATGACCCAGTGGAAGGACAAGGCCGGCAAGAACGCCGAGGCTGCGTCACTGGGCCTGTTCGCCTACCCCTCGCTGATGGCCGCCGACATCATGGCCTATCACGCCACCATGGTCCCGGTGGGCGAGGACCAGAAGCAGCATCTGGAACTGACCCGCGACATCGCGATCAAGTTCAACAACGACTACAAGGTGGATTTCTTCCCGGTGGTCGAGCCCCTGATCGAAGGGGCGGCAACCCGGGTGATGAGCCTGCGGGACGGGACGAAGAAGATGTCGAAGTCCGACCCCTCGGATCAGAGCCGGATCAATCTGACCGACGATGCCGACACCATCGCGACGAAGATCCGCAAGGCCAAGACCGACCCCGAACCACTGCCGGACACGGTGGAGGGGCTGAAGGACCGGCCCGAGGCGCGGAACCTTGTGAACATCTACGCCGCCCTGGCCGGGCACAGCGTCGATCAGGTCGTCCGCGACTTCGCCGGCGCCCAGTTCGGCACGTTCAAGCCCGCGCTTGCCGATCTGGCGGTGGCCAAGCTTGCCCCCATCACGACGGAAATGAACCGGCTGATGGCCGATCCCGCCGAGATCGACCGCATCCTTGCCGACGGGGCCGAGCGCGCCGATGCCATCGCACAGCCGATCCTTGCCCGGACGAAGGAAATTGTCGGCATGATCCGGTCACGCCGGTAATCCACAGGAAAGATCGGCCGCACGATAGGCTGTCACACACCCGATTCAGGCGCGCGCTAGACCATGGGCGTCCGGAGGCGCGATCTGTCCCCATCGCCGAAGGCCCGGCCCGTCTGTCCCCTGAGTTGGCCGCGCCTGACCCGACATGCCCCCATGCGCCCCCGCATGGGGGCGTTTTTTCGTCAGGCGGCATCCCGGTCTGCGCCCTTGCGACAAGCCCTTGACTCTTCTGACTCTCTCTTCCGGGAATGAGCGTTGACACATGAACCTGCAAGGACGCGGGAAAATGTGGGAAAAGGTGGTAGGAGCCGAAAAGGCGTGTGATCCTGTGCGGTTAGCGCAGGGTGGCCGGGGCGCTGGGCGTGTGGGGCGATGTCAGCAGGAAAGCGCCAAGCGGGCGGCTTGCGGCGCCTGGGGCCACCTGGGGACCGGTGATGGGGCACTTCCCGGGGAAGCGTTCAAATGCCTGTAAAATGGGGATTTCAGGCAGCCGGACAGGCGTGGTGGCGGGCAATACCGGAAACGAGAAGGCCTCGGAACATGCAAATGGGCCTGCGAGTTGCGGGTTGCGTTTGCATGTTGCGTTTAAGGCATTGATCTATCAGCTAAACAGGCCTGCAAGGAGGGCTGTCAGGGCGCTGCGGAACATGCAACTGGCCTTCGGAACTGGGAAAGGACGTGCCAAGTTTGCCGGGCAGTTCCCAGAAAGGCGCAAGGGTCGGAAAACACGTACATTTCGGAAGGAGAATGGGCATGAAGCCTATTCTCCTTCTGGGAACTGATATTGGCGTCTAGAGGCAGAGATACAGGTGCTGCGTCTGGTAGGTGTTGGGGTTGTAGCTTGATGACGCATACTCAGCGCGCTGCTTGCCCCCGGCACGACAGACCCGTGTTGCTTCTGCCTGGTTTGCATCGGTCTTGCCTGAGGAATAGTCTGTGACCTTTACGCTTGCGCCGTTGTAGTCTGAAACGACTGGCTCGGCAGGGACGCAGGCTGCGAGCACCATGAGTGGCAGGGCAAAATAGATACGCATGAGAACCTCCAGTGACTGGCAAGTGGGCCCCGGTCAAGGCGACCGGCTGTCGCGAAGTCTTCTGGGAGAACAGTGGTAAAAATCTGGCGCAGAGAAGGCCTTATCCGGCCTATCGCCAGACGCGCCCCGACCAAACGACCTGCCCTAGAATGTTGAGGACGTGAGAGTCGCTTTCGGCAATGATCTCGGGAAGGACTTCTCTGTTGTCGGAGTAGAGAACCAGGATCTTCTCTGACGGCACGCGCGCCAGTCGTTTCACGCGAGCCTCGTTGTCCTGTGTAAAGGCAAAGATCGGAAGTGCCGAGGGTGCTTTCGACATGCGCAGGGCCGGCACTTCCTTTCGCGATGTGTCGATCATCACCAGATCGCCAGGCTGGATGCAGGGCGCCATACTGTCACCGTAGACTCTGGCCATGACGGCGGCCTGTGGCTTCACACCAATTTTCCTGAGCCAGTCTGTGCCAAATACCAGGTGCCCCTCTACATCGGCACTTCCGTTCTCGGCTCCAGGGCCAGCGGAAACGGAGGCTGCATGCAAAGGAATGCGCGCATAATCCGACCCGTCGAGTTCCACCATTCCAATAGGGTCGGCAGGCCTCTTGGGGCCGATGTGGAACTCAATGCCGAGGGCATCACACACAGCTTTTGCCTTGTTCAGCGTGGTGCCGGACTTCTTGATCCCGCGAAGGATGGCGCGGATCGTGTCCTCAGGTAGCCCAGCTGCGGACTCGACTGCGAAAGCGTTTGTATTCAGCGCCTTAAGGCGCTGCTCGACCATTTGTCTGAGGGTTTCTTCGGCATGTTCCACGAATCGGAGAAAATACCGAAAACAATCCGGCTTGACTATCGGTAAAAACTCCGCATAGCTTATCGGAGAAAACACCGATAATGGCCGAGCATGGACACCAAGATCCTCGTTGAACTGGCAGAAGCCTACGCCGCCCATACAGGGCTGAAGCTCTCAACTGTCTCTACCTATGCAGCAACAGACGGGAAGTTCTTCGGCCGCCTGAAGAAGGGCGCAGGCTGCACACTTCGCAAGGCTGCTGGGCTGATTGACTGGTTCGACACGAACTGGCCTGCCGACCTGACCTGGCCGAAGCACATCGCCCGGCCAAGTGCTGCGTCCAAGCTGCCGCGCGGACGGAGGGCTGCCTGATGCCCACCCCCTTTACCACCTGGAGAACTGCAATGCTGACACGCCTGAGGGCCGGTCTTGACCGGTTCGAGGCGGCGCCGGAGGCCGACCTGATCGGCGCCGTCACCGTCTTTGTCCTTCCCCTCCTGATGCTCGCCCTTGGGCAGCTCTTCGACGGGGGGATGTGATGAACGCACATACCCCTATCCCCCGCCTTTCGGAGGCGGCGCTGATCGCGGCCGTGACGGAAAAGGCCGCATTTGCCGAGAGCGAGATCGAGGCCGCCTACCGCTTCAGTGCGGGCTCGGCCATTCAGGGCTGGCACCTGGAGCGTGCCGATCAGGCCACGGTCGAGCTGCTCGGCCTGATCAACGCGCCGCAGAACCGGGACACCTGGGCGAGGATTGCCGCTCTGGCCGGATCGGAGGTCGCGGCATGAGCGGGCGCGTGATCGACTTGTCCCGCCGCGAGACTGCCGCCGGCGAGCGGGACCGGCTGACCGAGCTTCTGGCACAGATCGAGGCTGCGCGCCTTGCCCGGGCGGACTGGGAGAAGCGCGATGCCGATCTTCTGAGCGATGCGGACTGGAATGCGCTGGACCAGCTGCAGGAGCTGGAAGGCGAGCTTCTGAAGCGGGTCCTCGACCCTGATCTGGCGGCATTCCTCGGCTGCGTCCTGGACCAGCTGGTCGATATCGCGGAGGGACGGCCATGAATGGCGCGCCTGTCCCCGAGGCATGGACCGCTCTCTGCGCCCATCATCGTGCGGCGCAGGTGGCGCAGGACCAGATGAAGGACCCTGCCGCCACGCAGATCATGCGCGACGATGCGACGGTCCGCTATTCCCGGGCCTGCGACGCCATCGTCGGGTGCCTGAACCGGCTGTCCGAGACCCACGAGCTGGGCCGGATCACCATGCTGCTGGCCCGGAAGGAGCGCCGGTGATGGGGTCGGATAACGCACTCTTCTCCAAGCCCTCGGTGGCACGCTGGACGATGGAATTCCTGCCAGGACGCGGCTGGCGGCTGGTCGATCCCAAGGGTCAGCCGCAAGCTGCCGTTTACTCCAGTCGAGATCTCGCACTCACCACGCTGGAGGCGGCGCAAGCACGCACGGACGTGGCACTGAAGCGCACCATGCGGCCCTGCCTGTGCTGCGGCAAGCCGTTCCAGAGCGAGGGCATCCACAACCGGATGTGTACGCCCTGCCGGGGCCTGAACGCAGACGGCTGGAACCCCTACAGCCTCGCGCCGAGATCGGGGCGGGCAAGATGAGCCGCGCCACCGGCAGCATTCATGCGGCCCCGCTGACCAGCCCCCGGCTGCGGCGGGTGCTTGCTCTGCTGTCGGACGGCAAGCCCCGAACGACACGCGACATCGTGCGCAAGGCGCGCGTGATGGCGGTGAACGCCTGCGTCGCCGAGCTGCGCAGCCACGGCGCCGAGATCACCTGCATCCGCCAGGCCGCCCCGAACGGCGAGGGCTGGCGATTCTACTACACCATGACGAAGGCCCCTGACCTGACATGATAGACCGCCCCGCCCCAGTCCTGCAGCTTGTCGTGCTGGCCGACGTGAAGTCGAGCGAGCGGCTGCGCCCCGTTTCTGACGCCGGTGTCCAGTCGATCCTCGCCTCGGTCGCCGAGATCGGCCGGATCAAGGACCCGATCCATGTCCGCAAATCGAAGAAGGGCCTGACCCTGCTGGCGGGCGGGCATCGCCTGGCAGCCTATGCCGCGATGGGCGTGACCGAGGCCGAGGCTTGGGTCTGGAACGGGATCACCGACGACCAAGCCCGCCTTATCGAGATCGACGACAACCTGGCCGGGGCCGAGATGGGCCCGCTGGATACGGCCGTCTTCCTAGCCGAGCGCAAGCGGGTCTACGAGCGACTGCATCCGGAGACCAAACGCGGCGTGGCTGGGGCTCTGGCGCGGCATTCTGCAACTGACATCGAGTCAGTTGCATCTTTCGTGACCACGACCGCCGAGAAGTTCGGCATGTCCGCGCGGCATGTCTATCGGATGGTTGCCGCCGGGGAAAAGCTGGGCGTCGACAGCGCGCGCCTGCGCGGCGCCCCGCGCCCGATCACCCTGAAGGACCTGATCGAGATCTCGAAGGTCGGTGAGGTGACGGAACGCTATGCGATCATCGACGCGCTGATCGAGGGTAAGGCGAAGTCGGCAGGCGACGCGCGCCGGGTCTGGAAAGCCAAGGAGAGCGGTCTTGAAGGGGTCGTGAAAGACCCCGTTGAAGAGGCGTTCATCGCCTTGTCGAAAGCCTGGGCGCGCGCGCCGATGGCGGCAAAGAAGCGGTTCCTGTTGCAGCACCGATCCGAGGTCTGGGAGGCCCAGAACAAGGGCGCCCCGCTGTCTGACTTCCATGATCCGGAGGGCGAGGAATGAGCGCGCTCACTCTCTACTACGGCGAGTCGGACCTGGACGAGCACCCCTACGAGATCGAGATCGGCGACGAGGTCGAGTTCGAGGGCGATGGCAGCTATGGCCCGGCTACGCATACGGGCGAGATCACCGCGGTCCAGCCGAAGAAGCGGACGGTCCGGGTGTCCTATCTGGACGAGACTGACTGGAACAAGCTGGGCGAACCGAAGCGCAAGGCGGCAACCGTCCCGGTCGCTGGCCTGACCCTCATCCGGAGGGTCCAGTGATGACCCTTACCCCCGCCCAGGAATGGTGGACGCCTGCGCAGATCGCCGAAAGCGGGCTGCCCGATCTGCCGAAGACCCGACAGGGCGTCGATGCTCTTGCTGAGCGCCTGAACTGGCGCGGGGCCACCAAGTTCGCCCGCCGCCGGGCGGGCAAGGGCGGCGGCTGGGAATACAGCTGGAAGCTCTTCCCGAATGCGGCACAGCGCGCCCTGTTGAAGCAGGCGGTGGCCCCAAAGGCCGCGGCGGCCCGCGCACGGGACGAGGTCTGGGCCTGGTATGAGGCCCTGCCGCAGGCAGTGAAGGCCAAGGCGGAGGCCCGGCTTCTGACGATCCAGAAGGTCGAGGCGCTGGAACCCAGCATCGGACGGTTCGTGGCCGTGGAGCAGGTTGCGGCAATGGAGGCAATCGGAGCCCGGACCATCTGGTCGTGGTTCCAGATGATCGATGGCGTGGCCGTCCACGACCGGCTGGCCTATCTGGCCCCCCGGAACCGCGCGGCGGAAAAGCGCCCCCGCGCCAAGGAGTGCAGCCCGGAGTTCTTCGAGGTCCTGAAGTCGGACTTCCTGCGGCTGGAGTCCCCGCCCTTCACCGACTGCTACCGGCGCGCCTTGCGCGTCGCAAAGGAGCGGGGCCTCGACACGCTGCCCGAGAGGACGATGCGGCGGCACCTCGACGCGGCCGTCAGCCGGGTGACGCAGGTCCTAGCCCGGCAGGGGGTGGATGCCGTGAAGCGGCTGTTTCCGTCTCAGGTGCGCGACAAGACCTGCCTGCATGCCTTGCAGGCGGTCAACGCCGACTTCCACAAGTTCGACGTCTTCGTCCGCTGGCCCTCGGTCGGGGCTGAGCCCGGCCTTGTGACCCGCCCGCAGATGGTGGCCTTCCAGGACATCTATTCGGGCCGCATTCTGGCCTGGAGGATCGACCAGACCCCGAACTCGACCGCCGTCATGCTTTGCGCGGGCGACATGATCGAGGCCTGGGGCATTCCGGAGCATGTCCTCCTCGACAACGGGCGCGAGTTCGCGGCCAAGGCGATCACCGGGGGGGCGGCCACACGCTTCCGCTTCAAGGTCAAGGAGGACGACATCCCGGGCCTGTTCACGGCGCTTGGCTGTACGATCCACTGGGCCACGCCCTACAGCGGCCAGTCGAAGCCGATCGAACGCGCCTTCCGCGACATGTGCCAGTCGATCGCCAAGGACCCGCGTCTGGCCGGGGCCTATACCGGCAACCGGCCCGATGCGAAGCCCGAGAACTACGGCTCGCGGGCGGTCCCGCTGGAGGACTTCCTGAAGGTCGTCGCCGAGGGGATCGAGGAGCACAACGCCCGCGAGAACCGGCGGTCCGAGGTGGCCTTCGGACGATCCTTCAATGAAGTCTTCGACGAAAGCTACGCCAGCGCTCCGATCCGCAAGGCGACCGAGGCACAGCGTCGTCTGTGGCTTCTCGGGGTCGAGGGTCTGCGGGCCGATGCCAAGACCGGCATGGTCCGGTTCCAGGGCAACGAGTTCTGGGAGCCCTGGCTGACCGAATTCGCGGGCGCCCGCGTGGTGATCCGGTTCGATCCGGCGGACCTCTGGTCAGGCATCCATGTCTACGCCCAGGACGGGGCCTATCTGGGCCATGCCGAATGCCGGTTGAAGGTCGGCTTCTTCGACATGGACGAGGCGCGGATCCACGCCCGCGCCCGTGCGGCCTGGCTCAAGGCGCAGAAGGCCGAGGTCGAAGCGCATCGCACGCTGACCGCGATGCAGCTGGGGATCACGATCGACAGCATGACGACGACGCAGGCGCCAAAGCCCGAAGCCAAGGTCGTCCGCGCCCAGTTCGGCAAGGCGGTGCCGGAAGCCCCGGTTCGGCCCAGCGGGTCGCCCCCGATCGACGCAGGCACCTTCGAGAGAATTGAGGCAGGCGTTATTGCGAGCCTGGACGCGGCACGGGCGGGCAAGAGCCCGGCGCCTTCCGCAGAGGAAACTGCCCGCGATCGGTTCAAGCGGGCCTTGGACATCGAGCGCAAGCTGGAGGCTGGGGAACCCGTCACGCGGGACCAGGAGCGCTGGCTGAGCGTCTTTCAGAACACCTCGGAATATCGGTCGGAGCGCCTGCTCTGGGACGACTTCGGGGACGCGATTTTCGGATGAGAAATGCCGCCGGGGGCGGTCGAGGCCCCACGGCGGCGATAACGAGCAGAGGAGACCAAGGTGTCAGAACGAGGGGAACTTTACAATACGGTCGCGCCGCTGGCGAATGTGACGCGCTTGGTGGCGCTGATCGACCGTGCGCAGAACCGGGGGGCAGGCCTGCCGGGGATGGGCTGCTTCTATGGCCGAGCGGGTCTGGGAAAGACCACAGGCGGCATCTATGCGACGAACACGCTGAACGCCTGTCATGTAGAGGCGCTGCCCTTCGGCGGGTTGAAGACGCTTCTCAACATGATCGTGACCGAGCTCGGGCTTCGGCCCAAGCGGCTGATACCCGACATGTTCGAACAGGCCGCGCAGGAGTTGGCGATCACGGGGCGCCCACTGATCATCGACGAGGCCGACAACATCCTGTCGACCAAGATGATCGAGGCGGTCCGTCACCTGCACGACAAGTCGGGCGCACCTGTCATCCTGATGGGCGAGGAGCTTCTGCCTCAGCGCCTGACGGCCTGGGAGCGCGTCCATGGCCGGATCATGGCGTGGGTCGAGGCGGAAACGGCCACGATCAAGGACGTCGAACATCTGACCCGGGTCTATGCGCGGGACATAGAGGTCACGCCTGACCTGCGCGAGGCTGTCCTGGCCTCATCCAAGGCGTCGATCCGCTACATCAGCACCAATCTGGCCGCCATTGCCGAGTTTGCCGCTGTCCGTGGCCTGAGCCGCGTCACTCTGTCCGACTGGGGCAACGGCGCCTTCCATACCGGGGAGCCACCAACACTGCGGCGGGGTGCAATGCCGGCGGTCGCCCGCAAGGGGAGGGCGGCATGAGCGCCCGTCGGCCCGTAGCACAGTCAACGCTGGAAGCGGCGTTCGCTTTTGCCGCGACACAGGAGAGCTTCACCGTTGCGGACGTCCAGTTGAAGATGGGCGTCACCGAAAAACTGGCGCGCAACATTGTCCGCACCTGGCGGGATGCTGAACTGCTTGAGCTCATCCAGTCCGGGCACCGTATCCGTTCGGTCTGGAAGGTGAAGCCGAGCGCGCGGCTGGTCCTGGCAGCCAAGGCCAGAACACCCGAGCAGAACATGTGGACGGCCATGCGCCAGATGAAAGGGGGATTCACCCCCCGGGACCTGGCCGCGCATGCAACGACCGAGGAAGTTCTGGTCACTCCCGAGGCCGCACAGGACTACTGCCGAGCGCTTCTTGGGGCAGACTATTTGGGCGTCGCCCGGAAAGCCGTGCCAGGCAAGACCGAGGCGATCTACCGCTTGGTCAGGAACACCGGACCGCGAGCCCCGCGCGAGAAGCGCGTGCGCGCCGTTGTCGACGCCAACACCGAGCAGACCATCGTGATCGGGGGTGGCCAATGAGCGACCTGATCACCATGGCCGAAGAGGCCTGGGGCGCGCCCCTGCCTGACTGGATCAGGTCGCTGGCGCTGGCCTGCGCCCGGTCGAGCCAGTCGAAGGTCGCGGCTCAGCTGGACCGCTCGCCCGCCGTCGTCTCGACCGTCCTGCGCAAGAAGTACGCCGGGTCCTATGAGCGCATCGAAGAGCGGGTGCGCGGCATCCTGATGGACGGCCGCGTCGACTGCCCCGCTCTGGGTCAGCTGCCCAGCCACGAATGCCAGGACTGGCGCGAGAAGGCGAAGGTCTTCGCTGTCGGCAACCCGACCCGCACCCGCATGTACCGGGCCTGCCACCGCTGCCAGGTCTTCACCAAGGAGGGTGGGGAATGAGTGTGGAAACGACTGTCCGGCTAATCGTCCCGGCGAAGCTCGGGAACCCCACGATAAGCCGGATAATCCGTGCCTTTTCGCGCCTGACCGGCACATCGGTCGAGGACCTCGCCGGGCCAAGTCAGGCTGCGACAATCAGCCACCATCGGCACCGCCTGATGTACCTGATCCGCGAGATTGACCCAACTGCATCCTACAGCTTGATCGGCCGCCACCTTGGTTCGCGGGATATGGCGACCGTCCATCAAGCAGTGACCAAGATAGCGATGGCGGTCGAGCAATCCTATCAGGTCGCGACGGAACTGGCGGCTATCGAGGCTGAAATTCGTAACGACATCCGCCAGGAGGTGGATGCCCCGGGTCCTTGGCAGCTGCTCGCTGCCTGCCAGGTGCTGCGCGACGATAAGATGACCGATGCCGAGGCGCGGAAGGTCGCTCTCGGGTTCCTCCAGCAGCTGGAGGCGTCCCATGGCTGATGTCGCGCCGAACCTGAAGACCATGCGGCAGGTCCTGGAAGGGGCGTCCCGCGCCGTGGGCCGGATCGATGCCCAGGGCGTCCGGGGTCTGACTGGCCTGTCGGTCACCGACATCGAGGACATGGCCCTGGCGCTGGTCGCCTTCGGTCTGATCGCCACCCCGCCGGGCGAAACCCCGCCCGAGCGGCTGATTTCCACCCCTGAGAAGGAGGCCCCAGATGGCCAGTGAGTTCACCCCCGCGCCGATCCCGTCCGGGCGCATCACCATCGACGGGACCGAGCGGATCATCGACGCCAAGGGCGGCTACATTCCGGTCGGCAACGTCAAGCCCGTCGACCTGCTGATCGACGAAACCGTCCGCAAGATCATGGGCTACATGGTCGCGGCCTCAGACCAGATCAGCCGCCTGAAAGCCCACACCTTCGAGGACATCGGTGGGCTGGAGGCGCTGCTGGCGCAGGAATACGGCGCGACCCTGGGCGGCAAGAAGGGCAACATGAGCCTGACCAGCTATGACGGCTGCTTCCAGGTTAAGGTGCAGGTGGCCGACAGGCTGACCTTCGGCCCCGAGCTGCAGATCGCCAAGACGCTGCTGGACGAGTGCCTGAACGAATGGGCCGCATCTGCGCGCCCCGAGCTGCAGGCCATCGTGACCCGCGCCTTCAACACCGACAAGGAAGGCCAGATCAACCGCGCCGAGATTTTCACGCTCCTGCGGCTGGAGATCGAAGACGCGCGTTGGAAAGAGGCGATGCGGGCGATCCGGGACGCGATCCGGGTCGAGGGCACCCAGACCTATGTCCGGGCCTATCGCCGCGCCAGTGCCGACCAGCCCTGGCAGCCCGTGACCATCGACATGGCGAAGGCGTGACCCGGATGACGCCGTATCTGATCTTCGCCTTCGGCTTCGCCGCGGGTGCCGCCGTCGGCTACCGCGACCTGCCGCTTGCAGCGCTCGGCCTGGCCTGCGCGCTTGGCCTCTTTGCGTTGAACACGGCCGACGTCTGGCCCTGACCGCATCCCCGGCGGGCTTTCCCGACCGGGTTCACCCCGCGCCATCCCGGCGCTGCCACCAGAGGAAGACCTGACATGACTGTATCCAAGGGAAAACTGATCGAAGACCTGGCCGAGACCCAGGGCATCACGAAAGTCGCCGCGGGCGCCTGCGTCGATGCCCTGCTGAACCTGATCCGGGGTGCCGCCGCCGCAGGCGACAAGGTGATCATCCAGGGTTTCGGCACGTTCGAGATGAGGACGCGCGCCGCCCGCACGGGCCGGAACCCTCGGACCGGTCTTCCGGTCGAGATCCCGGCCACGACCACGCTGACCTTCCGGGCATCCAAAGCAAAGGTCTGAGAAAGCTCCGTCGCCCCGGGATTGCGCCCCGGGGCGACGGTGAAGGCAGGTGGCCGGCCTGCGAGTGGAAGACCCGGCCAATCCCCACCTTCAACACCTGCTTAAAGGACAACTGACATGAACGCTGCCAGATTCAGCGCCTCTATCTTCGCGCTGCCGATCCTTTCCCTGATCGCCTGTGCGCCCCACTCCGACAGGGGCCACGTCCCGAACGGCCGCGACAAGCCCGCAGTCATCCACAAGCCAAAGCCACCCGTCAAATGCAACGCATGGTCCTGCGAACGGCCAAAGCACTTCTGACCGCCATACCCCCGGTTCCGTTTGGACCGGGGGCACTGCCACGACAGGAGACCACCATGGTTGCCTACAGTTTCCAGCCGCGCTTCATCGAACCGATCCGCCAGGGCCTGAAGACCCAGACGATCCGCGCCATAGGCCAGCGCCGCCATGCCCGCCCGGGCGAGCTTTTGCAGCTCTATTCCGGCATGCGCACCGCGCACTGCACCCGTATCCTGCCTGACACGCCCTGTCTGGAAGTGATGCAGATCGAGATCCAGTTTCGCGCTGGCGAGATCGCCCGGATCTTCACCGATGGCGTTCCGGTCCGCGACCTCGACGCCTTCGCGCTGCGCGACGGATTCGCCGATGCCGTCGACATGTGGGCCTTCTGGCGGGATCACCACCCGCAGGCCGTCGAGGCTGCTGGCGGCAGTGTCATGACCGCTTTCCGTGGCATCTTGATCGAGTGGGCCCGCCCGGCAGAGACGATGCAGGTGGCGGCATGACACGCGCCCTGCAGAAGTTGGTCCATGTCGGCTGCCGGAACCTCGGGATCGACGGCGAGACCCGGCGCGATCTGCAGCTGGTGGTCACCGGCAAGGAATCCATGGCGGACATGACCGAGGCCGATCTGACGAAGCTGGTCACCGCCCTGAAGGAGCGTGGGTTCAAGCCGCACGCGGGCAGGGCCCGGGCCAAGCGACCGGCGGCAAAGCGGGCGGACACCCGGTTCGCCCATGTGCTGTGGAGCAAGCTTCACAAGGCAGGGGCTGTCAATCAGGGCGGGGCCAAGGGCTTGAACGCCTTCATCCGCGCCCGGTTCGAAAAGAGCTGGGGCGCGGCCACCTTCGACATCGACGCCATGCAGGATCATCGCCAGATCGCCACGCTGATCGAGGCCTTGAAGGGAATGTGCGCAAGGGCGGGGATCGATCTGTGAAGAAGCCCGTCGCCCATGTGACCGATCACGCCGTCCTGCGCCACCTGGAGAGGGTCCAGGGAATTGACGTCGAGGCCGTTCGCCGCGAGCTGGGCCACAAGGTCGATGCCGCCGTGGAGGCCGGTGCGCGGGCGACAGTGGTGGAGGGGATCAGATACGTCCTGGTCGAGGATCGGCTGATCAGCTGTGTGCCGGTCAAGTCGATCCCGTTGCGCGACGGTCGCAAACGCCGTCGTCGGCTGCGCGAGGAGGACGAGGATTGAGCCTGCGCCCCCTCCTGTCGATCCGGCCCGCCGGAGGTTTCGGGTTGATCATGGCCGACCCGCCCTGGTCCTATGAGATGCGGTCGGACAAGGGCTATGCCAAGGCGCCCGAGGCGCAGTACGCGACCATGCCGCTGGCCGCGATCAAGGCCCTGCCGGTCGAGGCGCTGGCAGCCCCCAACTGTGTTCTATGGCTCTGGGCGGTGAACCCGCAACTGCCGCAGGCGCTGGAGGTCCTCGCCGCCTGGGGCTTCACCTTCAAGACGGCGGGCACCTGGCTGAAGCGGTCGACGCGCGGCAAGGTCAGCTTCGGCACCGGCTACATCCTGCGGTCGTCGAACGAGCCCTTCCTGATCGGGACCCGGGGGGCGCCGAAGACCACGCGCGGCACCCGGTCCTCGGTCATTACCCATGATGCGCGCTTCCACGGACCATGGGAGGACGTCTGGCCGAACGGCACCATCACGATCGAGGCGACCGCCCGGGAACACAGCCGCAAGCCGGACGAAGCCTATTGGGCCTGCGAGGCCCTGATGCCCGACGTTCAGCGCCTCGACCTTTTCAGCCGCACCGACCGGGACGGCTGGACAGCCTGGGGTGAAGAGGCGGGCAAATTCGGTGTCGCGTCATGATCCGCTGGGAACCTGCCGATCCCGACCGGTTGCAGGCGCAGGAGATGGCGCTTCTGCATCTTTGCGACCGGATGACCACGCTGGAGCAGGCCCTTACCATCGAATGCGAGACACGCCAGCAGCTGACGCTGGAGCAGGCACGGCGGCTGGCAAAGCAGCACGACATGATCCTGGAGCAACGCGAGACGATCCTGCGCCTGGAAGAACGCCTCCGCAGGCTGGAGGCGCGCCCGTGACCGATCCCCTGCGCCCGCCCGCCCAGATCGAGCCATTCGTCCGCGTCCTTGGCGTGGACGCCACCATCCGCTTCATCGAAGAGTTCGGCGGCGTCGAGATCTACATCGCGAAGAACCCGACCGCACGGTCGCGGATCGTCAAGGTGCTGGGGCGCGAAAAGGCCGAAGCCCTTGCCCGCCTGGCCGAGACCGGCGAGTGGCCCGCGCGCATTCCTCTGGTCAAACCGTGGGTCGCGGCAGTCCTGAAAGCAAAGGGCTTGCCCGTTTCCGATATCGCCCGCATTCTGCGCACGACCGACGTGACGGTGCGCAAGTACCTCAGCCCGGCCCCGGCGGCAGACCCGCGCCAGCCGCGGCTCTTCTGATCCCCCCAAACCTACGGCAAGCCCCCCACAAACGCTTGTGGGTGATTTTCCCAGATGCCGCAGGGCACATTGGCCGTGCAACCGCCGGTCGTGTCCGGCCATCCCCGGGGATCAGCCATGCAGACCAGCACCAAGGGCCGCGCCGACATCAAGCTGCACGAGGGCGAGGTCTTGAAGGCCTACCGCTGCCCGGCAGGTATCTGGACCATCGGCGTCGGCCTGACCAGCGCTTCGGGCGTGGTCAAGGTGACACCCGGCATGGTGATCACCCGGGAAGAATCGGACCGGCTGCTGACGAAGGCGCTCAACCTCAACTACGAGCCGCGCGTGGCCAAGGCGATGAACCACACGCTCGGAAGCAAGGTCGTCCGGCCGAAACAGCATGAATTCGACGCAGGCGTCAGCTTCGATTTCAACACCGGAGCCATCCACCGCGCCAGTTGGGTCAAGGCCTGGATCGCCCAGAACTGGATCGACACCGAGGCCCGGATGAAGCTCTGGACCAAGGGCGGCGGCAAGGTGCTGCCCGGCCTGGTGCGCAGGCGGGAGGACGAATTCCAGATGCTGCGCCGGGGCCTTTATGCCTCGCAGGGGCGAAGCCCGATGCCCATCCATACCTCGCCGCAGGCGGCGCGGATCGCCCTGATGCTGTCGAAGGAAGAGGTGCAGGACGTCTGGGAGGCGTTCCGCAAGCTCGGTTTCAACCCTGGCCCCGATTACAACGAGATTTCCGTCGACGCGGTCCGTGCCTTCCAGAAGAAGCACGACCTCACCGTCGATGGCATCCTCGGCCGCGCCACACTATCGACCCTGCAGCGCGCTCTGGACGCGCGGAGCAAGGCCGTCCCGGCCGTGGGCGTTCCCGCCGCTGCTGGTGCCTCTCAGGCCAGTGGGGCCGACGAGGTCCTGACCGGCCTGCCCTGGGTCGCCGACGCGGTGTTGGTCGTTGCTGCCCTGTACGCTCTCTGGCTTGCCTGGCGCTACCGCGACCAGATCGCAGGCGCGATCCAGTCCCCCCTGCCGCGTGTCGCGGCCTTCCTGAGGAGCTTCTGATGCGCAGCCGCTGGGGTTACCCGCTTCTTCTTCTGTCTCTCATCGTGGTGCTGGCTCTGACCATTGCGGCGTTGACGCAGCCAGCCCGGGCCCAAGGCGCGCGCTGTGGCGGCTTCGTGGACGTTCTGGCCGATCTTGATCGGTCCTTCGGCGAAAAGGTCGTCTGGATCGGAGAGCGTGGCACTGCTGGGCACCTGGTGATCACTGCAAAGGTGGACGGTTCTACCTGGACGGCGCTGCTCGTTCGGGGGGAGGTTGCCTGTCTTGCCGCAGCCGGGACAGGCTGGACGGCCCGCCCCGCCGGGGAGAACATCTGATGAGTGCGCTTGCCTCTCTGGCCCTGAATGCTGGCTTTCCGGTGATCCGCGCGGTCCTTGAACAACGACTTGGAGACACGGCCGGTGGCCTTGCGGCCGACGTGCTGGGCGCTGTCGCAGGCCGGGCCGGGGTGCGAACCGACCAGCTCGAGGAGCTTGCCGAGCAGAACCCGGGCCGCGTGATCGACGCTATGCGCGAGGTCGAGCAGATGACGCCCGAGCTGGTCGGCCTTTATGCCAAGGGCCTTGAGCACCAGAACGCGCTTCTGATGGCCGAGCAGGAGGAAGGCGGCTGGAAGGCGGCGTGGCGGCCGCTCGGCATGTACTTCGTCATGCTTCTGTGGGCCTGGCAGGTGGTGATCCTGCACATCCTGAACGCAATCTACAAGATCGCCCTGCCGCCGATGCCCTATGACCAGCTGGTGACCTTCACCGGGCTTTACATGGGCCTTTACATGGGTGGCCACACCCTGAAGGACATGGCGGCAAAGTGGGTGGGTGCGAAAAAGTGACCCCGGAAGAAACCACCGTGCAGTTCTTCGTCATCTGGGCGCTTGCCCTGACCGCCATCGTGAACTTCCTGACCAACCTCTGGACCATTTTCTCGGGGCCGTCGAAGCGCAACGCAGCGACACTTGCCGAACACGCCAAGCTGCTAGCCGATCTTCAGACGCAGCTGCAGTCGGTCCAACTGAAGCAGGCGGCCCAGCCGACGACCGAGACCATGCACCAGCTGGAATTGGCAATGGAACAGATGCGCGGCGAGATGAAGGCGACAGCCGTCCAGATGAAGGCCCAGACCGAGATCATGGAGCGGCTCGAGGCCATAGTCAGCCGCCACGACAACCATCTGATGGGGGGGCGCTGAGCGATGAACTACGAGAACGACCAGGTCCGCCCCGACGCCCGACTGATCATCCTGAAGGCGCTTGCCGCCCAGACGGACGAGCGTTTGCATTCCGGCTTCATCTCCGAGGAGCTGATCCGCTTCGGCATCGACCGCCCGCGCGAGTGGATCCACGGCGAGCTCGACTGGCTGGCCGAGATGGGCGCGGTCACGCTGATCAAGCCGGGCAGCGTCGTCGTCGCCACCCTGACCGAGAAGGGCCACCGCCACCTGCGCCGCGCCATCGTGATCGAGGGCGTCAAGCGCCCCTCGCGTCCGGGGGAATAGGCCATGGCCACCGGGCGCGGCCGTCTGTCCAGTCTGGACCTTCTGCCGAAGGAGGTCGACGCCATCGTCGCTTGGGCCGCCAGTGAGCTGGCCAACCGCGAGAAGACCCAGACCGAGATCTACAGCGAATTCGTGACCCGCTGCGAGATGCTGATGAAGGAGCACCGGGGCGAGCTCGAGTTCCAGATCCCGTCTTTCTCCAGCTTCAACCGCTTCTCGATCCGGCAGGCGCGGCTGTCGCGGCGCCTCGATCAGACCCGCGAGATCGTGAAGGTCCTGGCCGAAAAGCACGACGCCAAGGCCTCGGACGATCTGACCATCATCGCGGGCGAGATGATCAAGTCGGTCGTCCTGCACATGCTGAGCGATGCGGCCGACGGCATCGCGCCCAAGGAGCTGAAGAACCTGGCCGACGCCTTCCGGTCGGCCCAGGCGGCGCAGAACCTATCGAGCGCCCGCAAGACCAAGGAGACCCAGCAGCTGCAGGCCAAGCTGGGCGAGGCGGTGGATGCCGTGGCGAAGGCCAAGGGCCTGACCGCCGAGACGGCCGAGCAGATCAAGTCCGAAATCCTGGGGGTGACGAAGTGAGAGCGCTCGGCACCCAGGGGAAGCATACCGGCCTTGGTGTAAACGGCGCACGGGTTCCAGCGCCAACCGAGCCGGTAAACGTTACCAGATCGATGCGTGAGGGGGAATGGGCATGACTGCCGGTCCGAAGCACGACGGCCTGCCGGTGGCGGGCTACAAGTCGCAAAGCACCGAGGCTGTGGAACTGGTCAACGCCAACAAGGTGATGGAGGAGCTCGTTCTGCGGTGCCTCGACGACCTGGCCGAGATGCCGGGCGTCGACAAGCGCTGGCTTGCCATCGGGCGGACCCAGATCGAGCAGGGCTTCATGGCCGTGAACCGGTCGATCTTCAAGCCGGGTCGCGTGGCACTTCCCGAGGACGTGCCCTGATGCTGACGATCGAGGTCAAGCTGAACGGGCGGCTGGTCGGCTACGCCAAGCTGGTCAACCAGAGCGCCGACCTGCCCGAGATCTCCGACTACTCGCTGGAATGGTCGGAGGCCGGTGGCGACTTCCTTCTGGAAGGCAAGGCAACGGGGCGCACGGTCATCACAGGGCACCGCCGCAAGTCGGGTGCCTGGGCTTTGGTCGCCCGGGTGTCAGCGGCGATCCTTGGCCAGAAGATCGACGACATGGAGGGCCGGGGGTGACCGCCCCCCTGACCGAAAAGGCCTGGGCCGACGCCCGCGCCGCCGCCATGGCCTCGATCCCGGCCGAGGTGAAGGCGCACGGGCTGCCTGCTGTCCTGTTGCCCTACCAGGCGCGGGCGGTGGATCTGCTCGACAGCGCCTGCCCGGTCCTGTTTGTCGAGAAGTCGCGGCGGATCGGCCTGACGTGGGGGCTCGCAGCCTATGCCGTCCTGCGCGCAGCGCGTCAGAAGATCGCGGGCGGGATGGACGTGATGTACATCTCCTACAGCCGCGAGATGACGCGCGAGTTCATCGACGCCTGCGCGATGTGGGCCCGCGCCTTCGACAGCGCCGCGGCGGCCGTCGAGGAGACGCTGTTCGACCAGGGCGAGGCCGACAAGGCGATCAACGCCTTCCGGATCAAGTTCGCCAGCGGGTTCGAGATCATGGCGCTGTCCTCCGCCCCACGCGGGCTGCGCGGCAAGCAGGGCGTGGTCATCATCGACGAGGCGGCCTTCGTCGATCAGCTTGCGGAGCTTCTTAAGGCAGCGCTGGCCTTCCTGATGTGGGGCGGCCAGGTCGTCGTCTGTTCGACCCATGACGGGGCCGAGAACCCGTTCAACCAGGCCATTCAGGACATCCTGTCGGGCCGGTCGAAGTATGCCCACCTGCGGATCGACTTTGACCAGGCGCTGCGCGAGGGCCTCTACCAGCGGATCGCGCTGGTCACCGGCAAGACCTGGACGCCGGAATCGGAAGCGAAGTGGCGGCAGGACATCATCGACTTCTACGGCGACGGGGCGGACGAGGAACTGTTCTGCGTGCCCAGCCTCTCATCTGGTGCCTGGCTGCCCGCGCCGCTGATCGAGGCGCGGATGACGGTCAAGCGGAAGGTCCTTCGGCTGGAGCTGCCTGCCGATTACCTCTACCGACACCGGCTCGACCAGCAGGCGCTGCTGGCCGAGTTCCTCGCCGACCTGAAGGAGCAGCTCGCCGCCCTGCCGCGCGACGTGAAGTACGCCTTCGGCTTCGACTTCGGCCGCGTGTCCGACCTTTCGACGGTGTCTTTGCTGGCCATTGAACAGGCCCTTAAACGGACCGAAGCGCTGTCGATCGAGATGCGCAACGTGCCGGGCGACGAGCAGAAGATGATCGTCGGGCTGATCCTCGACGCGGTGCGCGGCCAGCTGATCGGCGCGGGCTTCGACGCCACCGGCATGGGCTGGACCGTGGCCGAAGACATGGGCCGCCGCTTCGGCCTGCGCGAGGATCACGAGGCAGGCGTGGGCCTGATCATGGCGGTCAAGTTCACCGAGGAATGGTACCGCCTGCACATGCCGCCCCTGAAGGCCGCCTTCGAGGATGACGCGCTGGCGCTGATCGCCGACGAGCTGCACCTGAGCGACCTGCGGATGGTCAAGCTGGTCCGGGGCATCGCCCGCGTCCCCGCGCTGCGCGAGGGCGAGACCGGCAAGAAGCGCCACGGTGACTATGCCATCGCGCTGGCCCTGGCGCACTGGGCCAGCCGCATGCGCTGGTCGGAGTATTCCTACCGGGGTGTCGTGTCCGACCGCGCGTCGGGCCGTTCAGTGCTGGCGCAGGACCAAGACGAAGAGGCCAGCCAGTGGCGCCAGCCGCTCGGCGCCCGCTTGAGAGGATCGATCCTATGAAAACCGTCCAGCTGCTCGATCACCGTGGCCAGCCGGTCCGCAAGGCCGATCTGAAGGCCGAGGTCTCGGCCGCGACGGTCGGGGGCGTGCGCAGCCCGCTGCCGGGCTATCCGGCCGACGGGCTGAACCCGGTCCGGCTGGCGAACATCCTGCGCGAGGCCGATGCGGGCGACCCGGTCCGCTACCTGGAGCTTGCGGAGACGATCGAGGAGCGCGACCTGCACTACCTCGGCGTCCTGGGGACCCGCCGCCGCGCCGTGACGCAGATGCCGGTGGCGGTCGAGGCGGGCGACGATAGCGCAGAGGCCGAGACGCAGGCCCAGATGGTGCGCGACTGGCTCAAGCGAGACGAACTGACCGAAGAGCTTTTCGACATCCTTGATTGCATCGGCAAGGGCTACAGCTTCACCGAGATCCTCTGGGATACATCGGCGGGCCAGTGGATGCCCACACGGCTGGAGTTCCGCGACCCCCGCTGGTTCCGCTTCGACCGCCGTGACCTCGCCACCCCAATGATGCTGAATGACAGCGGGCAGGACGTCCCGCTGCCGGCCTTCAAGTTCATCTTCGCCCAGATCCGGGCCAAGTCCGGGCTTGGCTTGAGATCCGGTCTTGCCCGGGTTGCCGCCTGGGCCTGGATGTTCAAGGCCTATACCCAGCGTGACTGGGCGATCTTCACCCAGACCTTCGGCCAGCCCCTGCGCGTCGGCAAGTTCGGCCCCTCCGCCAGCGAGGCGGACAAGGATACGCTGTTTCGCGCTGTGTCGAACATCGCAGGGGACTGCGCGGCGATCATCCCGGAGTCGATGGCGATCGACTTCGTCGAGACCGCGAATGTGGGGGCCTCGACCGACCTCTACCTCAAGCGGGTCGAATGGATCGACCAGCAGGTGTCGAAAGGAGTCCTGGGCCAGACCGCGACAACCGACTCTCTCACTGGCGGCCTTGGGTCGGGACGGGAGCACCGCGAGGTGCAGAAGTCGATTCAGACGGCCGACGGCCGCGCGCTGGCAGCGATTCTGAACCGCGACCTGATCCGGCCCTGGATGCAGCTGAACTTCGGCCCCCTGAAGGTCTACCCCCGGATCAAGATCGAGGAGCCCGAGCAGGAAGATCTGAAGGCTTTCGCGGACGCGATCGCGCCGTTGATCGACCGCGGTCTCGAAATCGACCAGGGCGAGGTGCGCGACAAGTTCAGCCTGTCGGACCCGAAAAAGGGCGCGAAGCTGATGCGTCCCCAGGGAGCGACCGCCCCAGTGGTCGACCCCCCGCCGTCCGTTTCCGAAATTAAAAGCCAAAGCGGCGAAATTAAACGGGGTCCGGCCCTTCCGGGTACCGAGACCGCCCTGAACGCGGAAGGGGCTTCTACGGCCAAAAATCAGGGGGTCTCCGAAACCGATCCTCTGATCGACCGTCTGGTCGCAGAGGCTGCCCCGGCGGTCGAGGCAATGCTGGTCCGGATCGAGGCAATGATGGAGGCCGCAGGCAGCCTTGAGGAGCTGCGTGAGATGCTCTTGGCGGCATACCCTGATATTGGCGTGACAGATCTGTCGCGCGTGTTGGCCGAGGCGATGATGGCCGGCCATGCGGGTGGGCGTGCGACTGCGATCCGCGACAGCGAGGGCGGCGGTGACTGACCAGCTTACCGGAACGTTCAGGAAGCCCTTCAGGGAGGCTGTCGCTGCCTTTCGCCTGCGTCTGGGCAACCTGGTCCCGACCGCCCGCTGGGATGACCTCTGGCAAGAGCAACATGATCGCGCCTTCATGGTGGCGGGCGCAACGAAGGCCGACCTCCTGGCCGACCTCGCCGCCGCCGTCGACAAGGCGATCTCCCGGGGCACGAGCCTGGAAGAGTTCCGCCGCGACTTCCGCCGGATCGTCGAGGAACGCGGCTGGCAGGGCTGGACCGGCGAGGGCACCGAAGCGGGCGAGGCCTGGCGGACCCGGGTGATCTACCGCACCAACATGCGCACCGCCTACTCCGCCGGGCGCATGGCGCAGCTGATCGAGGGCGGGTTCCCGCTTTGGGTCTACCGCCACGGCGGTTCCGCCGAGCCCCGGATCATCCACCTTGGCTGGGACGGCCTGGTCCTTCCGCCCGACCACCCGTTCTGGGCGACACACGCGCCACCGAACGGCTGGGGCTGCAGCTGCTACATCGTCGGCGCCCGGAGCTTCAAGGGGGCACAACGGCTGGGCGGACTGCCCGGCAAGCAGCTTCCGGAGGGCTGGCAGAAGCTCGACCCAAAGACGGGCGCCCCGAAGGGCATCGACCGGGGCTGGGCCTATGCGCCCGGGGCGACGGTTTCGCAGGACATCATCGGCATGGTCCGCGAGAAGGCCAAGCAGCTGCCGCTGCCCCTTGGAATGGATCTCGCGGATGATGTTCAGAGCATCGCCGCGAAGCCTACCGGCCAGGAGGTTCGACGGCTGCTGCAGGCCATCGGCGTCGGGAATGTCGGCCAGCTCATCGAGACCATGCGCGCGAGGCTTGCAAAGGCGGGTATCGCCCAGATCAGCCCGGCCGAGGCAGCCGCGATCAACGTCTACACCGGTCCGTACCACGGGCGCCTGAACTACGCTGCGCGCCAGAAGGCGCTTGGATTTGCGGCGGCTCCCGATGCCCTTCGGCTCGTGGAGATCATCGACAACGCCCTGCGCAGGTTGCCGCCCTATGTCGGGACCACAGTGCGCGGGATCACGGTTCCGCCGCCACGACTTGTGGACTTCTTCCGCGATGCACCGGTCGGCACCCGCTTCAGCTTCGAAGGTCTGACCAGCTCGTCGAAGGTCCCGGAGAAGGCATTCTCGGGACCGATCGTCTTCTACATCCGCACCCGAAGCGGCCGCGACGTCTATGCGCTGTCGGAATTCGCTGACAAGGAGGAGGAGGTCCTATTGCCATCTGGGCTCCAGTTCACCATCTTAGCCAAGCAGGTACGCTCCGGGGTCCTGTACCTCGAGGTTGTCGAGGAGCGCCGGAGCTGGGCCGACCTGCCCACGGAGGCAAGACATGCAGAGCAATTGGGATGAAGGGGGGCGCCGCGTGGTTCACGCATCGGGCAGCTACACCTTCGTGCCCTATCTTGGCAGCACGTCTCAGGTGGAACGCTGGATGGCAGCCGGCTTTGACATCGGAGCCGCCGCTCTGCGGACCGACGATCTTGTCGCGCGTTTCCAGAGCGCCTCCGACTTCGACACCGCCGACCGGATGCTGCAGGATCACTTTGCGGCCGAGGCCCGGATCGCGATGGAGCAGGGCGTTGCGGCCGATGACCCGGATTTCCACCGGATCGCGCAGTCCTGCCGCGCCTTTGAATTTGCGGGCTGACGACGCCAAGGCCCCGGTCCGGGAAGCCTTTGCATGACCGCTCCCACCATCACCATCGAAAGCGACGAGATCACGGCCGCGCTGGATGGCATCGCGCGCGCGCTCGAAAACCCGTTGCCGCTGTTCCAGGACCTCGGCGAGTACCTCGTTCTGTCGACCAAGCAGCGATTCCCGACCGGCCGCGCGCCCGACGGTTCGGTCTGGGCGCCGAAGTCGCCGGTCACGATTGCGGCCCAGGGCGGGCGGCGGACGAACCGCTTGGACACGCGGCCACTCTTCGGCCCTTCGGGGGCGCTATCCTCGACAATCGCCTACGAGGCCTTCTCGGATCGGGTCGAATGGGGCTCGCCGATGATCTACTCGGCCGTCCAGCAGTTCGGCGCAGGCCAGGGCGCCTTCGGGCAGACGAGCCGTGGCGGGCCGATCCCCTGGGGCGACATCCCGGCGCGGCCCTTTGTCGGGCTGTCGGTCGAGGACGAGGGCGCGGTCCTGGACATCATCGCCGATTACTTGTCCGGGGCAGCGGGCCAGCCTCTCTGAAGATCGCACAGGGGGGCGCTTGACCGTCGACCTGCCGACGGTCAAGCTGATGCCATCCCCCGAACTGCGCTGTCGCGCCCCTGACCCACAAGCCCTTGTGGGTGTTTTGCCCTGGTCGGGATCGCGATGATCCTGGGCATGACGCAAGCTGCCCCTTCCCTTACCCGGGCCATGATGGCCGCGACCGACCTCGACCAGGGCGCCGAGGTGCCGGAGTGGGTGCATCTTCTGCCGACTGCGGCAGGACGGGTCCTGACCGCCGACCAGCGTGGCCCTTACACGGTCGAGGATGCCCGGGCGATCATCGCCGCCAGCTTTGCCGACCAGTCAAAGCTGCAGATCGACGAGAACCACGCCGAGGACCTGAAATCGGGTCAAGGCGAACCCTCTCCGGCCCGTGGCTGGATCACCGAGCTTCAGGCCCGCGACGACGGGATCTGGGGCCGCGTGGAGTGGACCGGCGCGGGGCGCGCGCTTGTGGCCGACAAGGCCTATCGCGCGATGTCGCCTGTGATCCTGCACGACAAGGCCAAGCGGGTCGTCGCGATCCTGCGGGCCAGCCTTGTGAACCGCCCGAACCTCAAGGGCCTTCAGACACTCAACCGGGAGCAATCCATGGACTTCAAGGCAAAGATGGCCGCCGCGCTCGGCCTGGCGGAAGGGGCGTCGGAAGATGACGTCATGACCGCCCTCAACGCGCTCAAGGACAAGAAGCCCGAGGGCGATGCGGCGGTCCAGGCCGCGCTGCAATCGTCGATCTCGCAGATTGGCGTGGCGCTGGGGGTCGCGGAAGATGCCGCGCCCGAGGCTGTGGTCGCTGCGGCGAAACTGGCGGCAGGCGGCAAGACCGACCTCGTCGCGCTGCAGGCGCGCGTCGAAGCCTTCGAGCGGGCCGACAAGCGCGGCAAGGCCGAGGCCTTCATCGACAAGGCCATCGCGGACCGCCGCGCCGGGATCAACGCGGGCAACCGCGAGGACATGATCGCCCTGCACATGTCCGACCCGGGCACCGCCGAGAAGCTGGTCAGCGGCATGCCGATGCTGACCGCCACTGGCACCGTCCAGACCCCGCCGGCCGGCAAGGACGGCGTGGTCTCGCTGAACGCCGAACAGCAGGCCGCCTGCAAGGCGCTGGGCCTGGACGAGGCGGCCTACCTGAAAACCCTGCAAGCTGAACAGAAGGAGCGCAGCTGATGGCCCCGCTGACCCAAGACCGCAACACGCCGCGCCTTGAGGGTGACGAGCGTGTCGGCACCCTCGGTGCCTCCCAGTCGATCTTCGCCGGTGCCATCCTGATGCGCAACTCCAGCGGTGACCTGATCGAGGGCGCGACCGCGACCGGATCGTTCGGTGCCGGAATGGCGCTGGAGCGCAAGGCCTCGGTCGGTGCAGGGACGGAATCGATCCGTTACCGCCCGGGAACCTTCCGCTTCGCCAACTCGTCGGCGGGCGACCTGATCACCAAGGCCGACATCGGCACCGTCTGCTACATCGTCGACGACCAGACGGTCGCCAAGACGAACGGCACCAACACCCGCTCGCCTGCGGGCGTCGTCGACAGCGTGGACGCCAACGGCGTCTGGGTCCGGTTCGACGAGTCGCTCACCCGCGCCATGCTCTCGTAAGGAACCCCGACATGCTTGTGAACGCAGCGAACCTCGACAGCCTCCGCGTCGGCTTCAAGACGAACTTCCAGAACGGACTGGGCCAAGCCTCGACCGCGTATCTGCGGGTGGCGACCGTCGTGCCGTCGAGCACGAAGGAGCAAAAGTACGGCTGGCTGGGCAAGATCCCCAATGTCCGGGAATGGGTAGGCGCCCGGGCGGTGCAGAACCTGCAACAGCACGACTACTCCATCAAGGAGAAGGCACTGGAACTGACCCTCGGGGTCGACAAGGACGATGTCGAGACCGACAACCTCGGCATTTACACGCCCCTCTTCACCGAGATGGGCATGTCGACCGGTGCGCAGTGGGACCTGATGGTCTTCAAGGCGCTGAAGGATGGCTTCTCGACCAACTGCTACGACGGTCAATTCTTCTTCGACACCGATCACCCCGTCCTGGACGAGAACGGCAACACCGTGAATGTCGCAAACACCGACGGCGGGTCGGGCACACCCTGGTTCCTTCTGGACACCAGTCGGGCGATCAAGCCGATCATCCTGCAGAAGCGCAAGGATTTCGTCTTCACCTCGCTCGACAAGCTCGACGATGAGAACGTGTTCAAGAACAAGGAATTCATCTACGGCGCAGATGCCCGGGCGAACACGGGCTACGGATTCTGGCAGATGGCCTGGGGCTCGAAGCAGACGCTCAGCCCGACCACCTATGCCACCGCCCGCGCCGGCCTGATGGGGATGAAGGGCGACTACGGCCGCCCGCTCGGCCTTATGCCGAACCTCCTGGTCGTGCCGCCGTCGCTCGAAAGCGCGGCTCGGAAGATCCTGAACTCCGAGTTCGCGTCGGGCGGCGAAACGAACGAGTGGAAGGGCACGGCCGAGCTGATGGTCGTGCCCTGGCTCGCCTGAGCCTCGGTCTGAACCAGCAGAGGGGGCGGGCGCGCCTGCCCCCTTCCTTGTCCAGACCTTTCCCCACCTGCCGAGAGGAAGCCCATGTCCCGCAGTTCGACCCGGAAGGCCGCTCCGGCCAACCCCGCCCCCGACACTCCCGCTGCGGCCCCGGTTGCAGCCACCCCCGATCCGGCGAAAGGCACTCCCCAGGTGGCGCCGGAAACCACCGGCGCCGCAGTGGCAGCGGCGGCGCCGGTGGACCCCACACTCAAGACGCGAGCCGCCAAGGGCTTGGTCCTGCGCGTGAGCGGGCCGGCCAAGGGCCGCTGGCGCGCGGGCCGACACTTCGGGCCAGATGCAGTCGACATCCCTGTCGCAGACCTGTCCGAGGACGAAATCGCCAGGCTGAAAGCGGATCCGGAGCTGATTGTCGTGGTCGTTGCCGAGACCTGACCCGTCCCGAGCGAAAGGTTCAATCGCGAAACCGACCGGAAAGTCCAGCACCCAGAGGCCCCGGCGGACGAACCGAGTAGGCGAACCCGGCGCGGACCGGGGGTGAACGTCGGAACACGGGCGTGACAGCCGGGAGAGACCGGCACCCGAACCATCCGAGGACCCCCAGAGCCAACCATGCCTTACGTCACCCTTCAGCAACTGATCGACCGCTACGGCGAGCCCGCACTGGTGGCGCTGACCGATCGCGGCCCGGTGGCGCTTGGGGTGATCGACGAAACCGCCATCGACCGGGCCGTGGCCGATGCCGGAGCGGTGATCGACGGCTATCTTGCCCGCCGCTACGCCCTGCCGCTGACCGATGCGCAGCCCTTGCTGGTCAAGATCGCAGGCGACCTCGTCTTCTACGACCTGCATACCTTTCAGCCCGACCCCAAGGTCGAGGCGGCGCAGAAGGCGGCGCTTGCGATGCTGCGCGACATCAGCGCGGGCACGGTCGCACTTACCGCAGCCGGGATCGAGGCGCCGAATGTGGGTGGATCGGGCGCGCGGATCACCGACCGAGCGCGCCAGCTGACGCAGGACAACACCAAGGGGTTCATCTGATGCTGCCGGGCCTTTCGATCACCGATCACGTCATCCAGCGCCTCAAGGACCGGGTCACGGCCCTTTCCGGCCGCGTTGAGGGCGCGGCGAGCCTGGTCCAGCTGATGCAGGAAAACCAGCTGCCACAGCACAGCCCGGCTGCGAACGTGATCTCGTCCGGGCTTGCCGGCGGCGCCGCCACGACCGGCGCGGGCACCTTCGTCCAGGCCGTGGACGAGACCGTCAGTGTCTTCCTGACCTTCCGCAACGTGCAGGGCAAGGGCACCCGGGCGTTGGACCACTTCGACGCAGTGCGCGGAGACGTCATCGCTGCGCTCTGCGGCTGGGCGCCGGGAGACACCGTGGGCGTCTTTCGCCTCGTGAGGGGCCAGGTCGTCCGGATGGCGGCCGGGACGCTCATCTACCAGATCGACTTCGCCGTCGGCGATCAGCTGAGGATCATCGAGACATGACCGACCAGACCCTTCCCGCCTCGGGCGGCGCCTACATCCGCGAAAAGGACGGCACCCTGCGCCTGGTTGAGGAGCCGACGGCGATGGAGGCCCCGGTTCAAGCCCCCGTTGAAGACCCCGTGAAGACGGCCGAGACGCCGGCCTTCAAGTCCAGCCGGAAGGAGGCCCCCTGATGCCCGCCGCGAAGAAGTGGAGGAAGAAGATCTTCCTCTTCAAGATCGAGACGACCTACGGCGTCGACGCCGCACCCACCCCGGCCGCGAACGCGATCCTCGCAACCGAGGTCAAGTTCCAGCCGATGGAGGGGACGGACGTCAACCGCGACCTCGACCTGCCCTATCTCGGCGGGCAGGGCACGATCCCGAACGAACTGCATGCCAAGTTCAGCTTCAAGGTGGAATTGGCGCCCTCGGGTTCGGTCGGTGTGGCCCCGGCCTGGGGTCCGCTTCTGAGGGCCTGCGCCTGTGCCCAGACGATCAACGCGGGCGTCAGCGTGGTCTACAACCCGATCACCGACAACCACGAGTCCGGGACCCTGAAGCTCTACATCGACGGAATCCTGTTCCAGTCGACGGGCATCCGGGGCACGGCCAAGTTCACGGTCAACGCCCAGGGAATCCCCTATCTGGAATTCGAGTTCACCGGGCTCTTCGTCCAGCCGGCCGACGACACCACGACCGCGCCGACTCTGACTCCTTTCCAGAAGCCGCGCGTCGTTTCGACGACCTGGACGCCGACCTTCACGATCAATGGCGTGGCGATGGTGATGCGGACTTTCAGTCTGGACCTGAAGAACAAGGTCGAGCCGCGCTTCCTGGTGGGCAAGGAGGAAATCCTGATCACCCAGCGGGAGGACATGATCGCAGCCCAAGTCGAAACCCAGCCGCTGTCGGCCTTCAACCCCTTCGCCCTTGCGGCAGCCCAGACCGCCGTGCCGGTGACCCTGGTCCACGGCATCGGCGCGGGCAACATCGCCACCCTCAACGCGCCCGCCGCCCAGATGCAGAGGCCGCAAGGCATGGAGACCGCGCAGGACATCATGGAGACGCCGCTCTCGCTGATGGCGCTGCCCGTGGTCGGCAACGACCAGTGGACGCTGACCTTGACCTGACACTGAACCGGGCCGGGAGCCACGGCCCCCGCCCACACCCCATTCGAGAGAGGCTGCCATGGCTTTCAAGCTGTCGAAGAACCCCGAGTTCACCCACAAGGTCACGATCCCCGTCCCGATCGATGGCGGGCACCGCGACGAGGTCCTGAAATGCCGCTTCCGCGTCGTCTCGGCCGAGACGCTTGCGCTGCACGACCTGATGACCGCCGAAGGCACTGAGTCCTACCTGCGGGCGATATGCGTCCGGTTCGAGGACGTGGTCGATGAAGCGGGCCAGCCGATCGAGCACTCCGATGAGCTGACCGAGCAGCTGATCGCGCTGCCGTTCGTGCGGTTGGCGCTGGTCCGCGCCTACACGGCGGCGATGGCCAAGGCACGACTGGGAAACTGAAGGCGGCCGGGCGCGCCTGGGCAAAGGGCGCGCTCAGCCACGAACGCAGGCGGGACGAGGCAGAAGACGACGCGGATCGCTTCGGCCTGATCCTGCCGCCGGACGAGGACGACGACAGCGATGGCATCTGGCCCGAGAACGAGGCAGCCCTTACCGCCTTCCTGCGGGTGCAGACCCAATGGGTCTACGTCTGTCCGGGTGACGGATCGGTGCGCCGGGCGGCCCTGGACTACGGGCGCGTCGAGGCCGCGCTGCGGGTGGCGGAGGTGGCGATGACGCCGCAGCTGTTCGCCGACCTGCAAGTGATCGAGGCGGGGGTCATCCTCGCCGACCGTGAGGAGACCGACTGGTGAGCCTTGTCCTGACAGCCGCACTCCGGATGGAGGCCCAGCAGGCCAAGACCGAGCTTGAAGCAACGCGCCGGTCGGTCGAGGGCGTAAAGTCTGCGACCGAGGCCCAGACCCGCGCGGCGCGCTCCTCGACCAGTGCCACCGATGCCGACACCGCCGCGAAGGGTCGCAACCGGCAGGCGACCGAGGGCGTTGCCAGGGCAAATACACAGGCTGCGGGCGCGACCGGCAACCTGGTCGCGCAGTTCAACGACATCGGCATGATGCTCGCCGCCGGGCAGAACCCGCTACAGCTTGCGATCCAGCAGGGGACCCAAGTCACCCAGGTGATCGGACCGATGGGCGCGACGGGTGCGGTGCAGGCGCTCGGTGGCGCTTTCCTTTCCATGTTGAGCCCGATCAATCTTGTGACCCTCGGGGCAATCGCGGCTGGTGCTGCGATGGTCCAGTGGCTCACGAGTTCGACCGATGGTGCGGCCACGCTGGAAGAACAGATCCGGGCTGTGAACGATGCCGTGAAGGCCTGGCGGGACGAAAGCGGCAAGTCGCTTGACGACCTGCGCAAGACCTTCGGTGCGATCACCCCGGAAGTCGTGGCGATGCAGCGCGAGATCAACCAGTTGCGCATTGCGGACATTGTGCGCGAGGCGGACGCCGCCGCGCGGCAACTGGCCGAAACCCTGGGCTCGGGTATGTTCGCCAGCGTCGGTGGCGACATCCGGCGGCTGTTCCTGGAGTCGGGCATCACGCTTGGCACAAGCCAGATGGCCGAATTCAAGGCACTGCTCGACGACGTCGGCAACGCCACAGGTATCAGCGACCAGCTGGCGGCCGTCCAGGCCCTGCGCGAAGAATTTGCCCGGATCACCGGCGGTATCCAGAACATGTCGGAAGGCCAGCGCGCCTTCTACGGCACGCTTCTGGAAACCGAGTCCGCCCTGCGCGCCGCTGCCGTGGCAACGGGCGAGATCGACACGAAGACGCAGGATGCCGCGCGTGCCGCGAGCGAGCTTGCCAGCCGCGCGCAGGCGGTTGTTGCTGCCATCGCCTCGGCCGACGGCAGCAAGCTGGTCTCGGCCTTCCAGGCGGCCTTTCCGGTGGCCAGCCAGCTGCTGGGCATGGCGCAGGGGATCATCGCGACAATTGGTGCGGCAAGCGCCCAGGCCGCGGCCTTTGAATCGGCCGAGACAGCCGGTCTGGCCGCCCAGTATGCCCAGTATGGTGCAGGTCGGGCGGCAGGGGAACGGCTGGCTCGGGAATCCGGGGCGCTCTACGGTGGCCGCCGCGTCATTCCTGCACCGGCCGGAAAAGGAACGGGACGGAGCGGCGGGGGCGCGGCGGCGGCGCGGGACGAGGCCGATGCGCTGCAGGAGCTGATCGCGGCCCTGGAAGCCGAGATCGAGGCGCTGCGCATCACGGACCCGATCCAGAAGGAGATGCTCCAGCACCGCAAGGCCCTGGCAGGCGCGACCGAGGAAGAGCGCCAGAAGGTCGAGGAGCTGATCGCCGCCCGCGAGCGCGAGCGCGCACAACTGGCGGCCATTCAGGAGCTTCAGGACTTCAAAGAAGACCTCGTCGAGAGTGCGCTCGATGCCCTGATCGTCAAAGGCGAAAGTCTGAACGAAGTGCTGAAGCAAGTGATTGCCAACCTTGCAAAGGCCGTCATCCAGGCTGCTCTGTTTGGGTCCGGCCCTCTAGGCAGCTTGTTCGGCGGCGGAGGTATCGGGTCGCTCCTTGGCTTCGCTGACGGCGGCGTCGTGCGGGGGCCGGGGACGGGGACCTCGGACGATGTCCCGATCCTGGCCTCGAACGGCGAGTTCGTGGTCAACGCCCGGGCAACTCAGAAGAACCGCCACCTGCTGGAGGCGATCAACGCGGGCGGGCGCATCCAGGGCTTTGCCGGGGGCGGCCATGTCGGCACCGACAACCGCCGCCTTGCCGGGCGCGGACCGGCCGGCGACACCACGATCCATATCAATCTGGCCGGGGCCAAGGGCGACCGAGAGATCGAGGCCATGGCCCGCAAGGGAACCCAGGCGGCCCTGCGCGAGTATGACCGCGAGGCATTGCCCTCCTCGGTCAAGCGCGTCTCGGGCGATCCCCGGAGGTTCGGCTGATGGCTCTGACCTATCCCCTGGCGCTGACCGATTTTGCCGACATCCTGCCGGTGGCGGAGATGTCCTTTCATCTGCCTGAACAGGTCGTGATGTCGCGTACCGGGCAGGGTGAGGTGCTGACCGCCGATATCGCCGACCGGCTCTGGCAGGGTCGCATCACGCTGGGGCGTCTGACCCGGGCCGAGGCCGGACGCCCGGAAGTGCTGATCGAACTGATCCGGCAGGCCGGCCGCAGCTTCCTGATCTACGACCTGCACCGGATCAACCCGCGCCTCGACCCGACCGGCGCGGTCCTCGGCGCTTCGGCCGTCACGATCCTTGGGCTCGGCACGGATGCGCGCGAGCTGTCCCTGGCTGGGCTGCCGGCGGGCTATGTCCTTTCGGCGGGGGATCACCTCTCGTTCACCTACAACTCGGGGCGCTACGCGCTGCACCGGATCGTGACCACCTCCGTCACGGCCAGCGGCGCGGGCGAGACCCCCCTGTTCGAGGTCGTGCCGGAAGTCAGGCCCGGCGCCACGACCGGCACCGCCGTCCAGCTGAAGAAGGCTCGCTGCAAGGCGGTGGCCATCCCCGGTTCGGTCGAAGAAGCCCTGCGCCGCAACACCCTGTCGGAGGGCATGGCCTTCGACTGGGTCCAGACGCTGAGGTAGCAGGATGCGCAGCTACGACGCCGCCACCCTTGCCGCATTGCAGACCCGCGCCGGGGTGCGCGCGCGCATCCTGATCTGGGTCGTGGCCAAGAACCGGGTCTCGGGCCTGGACGAGGCACTTGGGCTCTGGACCGGGGCCGAGGACCGGACCTTCACCATCGGCTCGGAGACCCGGACCTACGCCGGGGCCGGGGCGATCATGCAGATCCCCGCGCTGAAGTTGCAGGCGGGCCTGACGGTCCGGATGCAGCGGATGACGCTGTCGCCGATCTCTACCGTGGTGGCCGACCTGATCGAGACCTACCAGTCGCGCTTTGCCCCGATCGAGATCCACCGCGCACTCTTCTCCACCGAGGACGGCGCGCTCATTGCCGCGCCGCACCGGGTCTGGAAAGGCTTCATCGACGAGGTCGAGATCACCCGGGCCGAGACAGGTGGCGAGGCGACCTGCGAGGTCACCGCCGCGTCCTCCGCGCGGCTTCTGACGCGGACGCTGCCTCTGAAGAAGTCCGATGCCACCCAGCAGCTGCGGTCGGGCGACCGGTTCCGTGCCTACGTCGACGTTTCGGGCAAGGTCGACGTCTGGTGGGGCGAGAAGAAGGGTGGTGGCAAGGCCAATCCGCTTGAAGGCTGGACCAGGCCACCCTCGATGCCGCCGCCGATGTCGCTGAAGCCGCCCAGCAAGCCGATCGCCACCAGCCCCATACTGTCCAGGTTCCCGCGATGATCCCGCCCCGCCGCCCCGACTGGCAGCCGTGTCTTTTCGCCTATCTGGCCGAGGTGGCGCGCCGGCCGCTTGCGCCCGGCCAGCACGACTGCGCGCTTTTTGCCGCAGGCGCGCTCGAGGCGATGACCGGGGTCGATCCGGCTGCCGAATGGCGCGGGCGTTACACCAGCTTCAACGCGGGATTGAAGGCCCTGAAGAAGGCCGGATTCCGCGATCACATCGCCCTGGTCGCCAGCCACTTTACGGAGGTTGCCCCCGCCTTTGCACAGGTGGGCGATCTTGGGGTCATTCGACTGCCCGGTGAGCTGCCCGCGCTGGGCATCTTCACCGGCGAGCACCTGGCCGTCCTGCGCGACAGCGGTCTCGGTTTCGTTCTGCGCGAGATGGCCTCCGAGGCGTGGAGGGTGCCGTGACGCGCGCACTGGCCCTGACGCTGCCCTGGGCCGCGCTTCTGGCCCTGACGGCGACCCCGGCCGAGGCGGGGGGCATCGTCGCGGCGATCGGGGCATTCTTCGCCTCGAGCAGCATCGTGGTTCAGGTGATCGGCCGCATCCTCGTGTCGATCGCAGCCTCGGCCCTGATGCGGGCACTTGCGCCGAAGCCCCGCACCCCCGGCATCCGGACCGAGGTAACACAGAACGGCGGGGTCAATCCCTGCAGTTTCATCCTGATGCGCTATGCCACCGCCGGTCAGCGCGTCTGCCCACCGATGAGCCACGGCAGCTCTGGCGACACGCCAAACGCCTACCTGACCGAGGTGATCGAGCTGGGCGACATCCCCGGCCAGGCGCTGCACCGGGTGATGATCAACGACCAGTATGTCACCTTGGGGGCCACGGCCCACCCGGATTACGGCTTCCCGGTTCTTGGAGAGCTGAACGGCGTCGCCTGGGTCAAGTACTACGACGGGACCCAGACTGCCGCCGACCCGATGCTCCTGGCCAAGTATGGCACCTATCCCGAACGGCCGTGGACAGCCGACATGATCGGACGGGGCCTCTGCTACGCCATTCTGACTTGCAAGTTCAGCCGCAAGAAGTGGAACGCGATGCCGCGCTTCCGCTTCGAGGTCGGCGGCATCCCGCTTTACGACCCTCGCAAGGACACGACTGTGGGCGGTTCTGGCCCCCATCGCTGGGCGAACAAGGCGACTTGGGAGCCGACCACGAACCCGGTCGTCGCGATCTATAACATCCTTCGCGGGATCGCACTGCCCGACGGCAGCGTCTGGGGCGGCGGCATCCCGGCAGGCGATATCCCGCTTGCCAGCTGGTTTGCGGCCATGAACGAATGCGACGTGCTGGTCGGCGACGGCCTGTCAGGCACCGAGCCACAGTATCGGGCAGGGTTCGAAGTCGCGGTGGATGAGGAACCGGCCGACATCATCGACGAGCTGCTCAAGGCGTGCTCGGGCCAGATCAGCGAAGTCGGGGGCATCTGGAAGATCAGGGTCGGTGGACCGGGCGTTCCCGTCCTGTCGATCACCGACGGCGACATCCTGACCTCCAGCCCGCAGGACCTGACGCCGTTCCCCGGCTTCACGGCAAGCTTCAACGGCATTCACGCCACCTACCCAGAACCCGCCATGCTGTGGGAGCCGAAGGAGGCCCCCCCGCTATACAACCCGGCCTGGGAAGCGGCCGACCAGGGCCAGCGCCTCGTGGCCGACCTCGGGCTGCCGGCGGTGCCCTACGGCGCGCAAGTCCGCCGCCTGATGGCCGCCTACATCGCCGAGGAACGCCGCTTCCTGCGTCACGGTCAGTCCTTGCCACCCGACGCGGCCGTGCTGGAACCGCTCGACGCGATCAGCTGGACCAGCGCGCAGAACGGCTACAGCGCCAAGGTCTTCGAGGTATCCGAGGTCGCCGACGACCTGTGGACCTGTCGCCAGACCGTGGCGCTGCGCGAGCGCGACCCGGCGGATTACGTCAGCTCGAACCCGGCCCCGCCCGAGGTGCCTTCCCTGGCCGTGGTCATCCCCTCGGTGCGGGTCGTGCCGGGGTTTTCGGTCACGGGCACGTCGATCACCGATGCCACCGCCGCCCCGCGCCGCCCGGCCCTGAAACTGTCGTGGGAACCCGACCTGCCCGACGTGCGGGCCATCGCCTACGAGGTGCGGCTGCAGGCGACAGGTGCGATTATCACCAGCGGATCGACCGACAACGTGGCGGCGGGAGAGCTGGTGGTCAGCGAGGGACTTCTCGCCTCGACGACCTATGAGGCTCGCGTCCTGCCGGTGCTGGACCGCGATGCCGACTGGACCGACTGGGAGACGGCCACGACCCCGGCTGTGCTGATTTCTGCACCCGACATCGCAGAGGGTGCGGTGACCGAGCAGCTGCTGGATGAAGATCCGACCGAGCGGCACTTCTCGACTCTTCCGGTAAACACCGTGCTGGCATTCGTCGCTCTGAATCCGGCCACCGTGCCTTGGGTCATCAATGCCCAGTTCGAAATTCGCCGGACTGGATCCGGGACATTCAACGTGGTCCTGCAACGGCGCCTGGCCAAGGCTCCGATCAACGACATCTTCAAGACGATACACACCTGGACCATCATGACGGACGGCGAGCCACACGGAATTCTCGATTGGTGGCCGCGCTGGCATGTCGCCTTCTCCGGTGGGCGCTACGGTACCCATGAGTACCGCCTTATGGTTTCCGCCAACAGCGGGTCACCCAACGGCTTGATCCGAAACGTCGAGCTCTTCGCGACGAGGGTCACGAAATGACGGCTCCCGCCCGAAACCGTGTCTTCCAGCATCTTTGAAAGGACCTCCAACAATGTCTTTCCAATTCTCAACCGCCGCCCGAAACGCCAGCCTCGACGCGATCGAGACCGCGATCGGCGCCAGCCCGGTGCTCGAACTGCGCACCGGCGCCCCGCCGGCCAGCTGTGCCTCTGCCGACAGCGGCACGCTGCTCGCCTCAATGTCATTGCCGGCCGACTGGATGGCAGCGGCCTCGGGTGGCTCGAAGGCGCTCCTTGGCACCTGGAGCGACAACGCGGCAGATGCTGCCGGCACGGTCGGCCATTTCCGCGTGAAGCAGGGCGGGACCTGCCACATCCAGGGCACAGTCACGATCACCGGTGGCGGCGGCGACATGACAATGGACAATCCCGTCCTTGCGGTCGGCCAGAAGGTCGACGTGGCCACCTTCACGATCACGGCAGGCGGCGCGTAAACGATGGCCGACATCGACCTTGCCCTCCTGACTCCGCGCGGGCGGCTGCCGGGCGACCACGTCGTCGTCTTCCTCGACGGCACCCCGGACGAGATCGGCATCATTCCGGTCGAGGAATTCCTGCCGCCCGTGCTGGGTCCGGCGAGCAAGGTTCTCTACGCCGGCCCGGACGGGATCCCAGTCGGCGCCGACGATGTCGAGATCGAGGACGGCCAGCTGCGCCTGCCGGCAATCGCACCCCCGGCTGCGCCGGCATCGGGCGGCGTGAAGCTGTTCGGTCGTAGCATGGGCGGGCGTATCCTGCCGGCCTTCATCGGGCCAAGTGGCCTCTACTCGGCCCTGAACCCGCATTTCGGGCGCAACAAGATCGGCCTGTTCCTGCCGCCGGGCAACGGCGGGACGGTGACGAACATGGGTATCGCCACCGCTTCAACCGGCACCTCGACTGCGGTCAACGTGGCCACGACCAACCTGCACACCTACATGCGACGGCAGGAATGGCTGGTGACCACCGCTTCGGCGACGGCGGTGGTCGGATTTCGGGCCTCCGCGCTGCAATGGACACTTGGCGGTCCTGCGGCGCGTCTGGGCGGGTTCCACAAGGTGATGCGCTGGGGGCCCGCCACCGGCGTCGCGAACGGCTCGCACCGGAACTTCGTCGGAATGCGCGGGTCGACTGCGGCTCCGACAGACGTGAACCCGTCGACGCTGACCAACATCTGCGGCATGGGCTATGACGCGGGGGACGCCAACATCCAGTTCATGCACAACGACGGTTCGGGCGTGGCGACGAAGATCGACCTCGGGTCGAGCTTTCCCAAGCCGAGTGCGGACCGGACGTCGGTCTACGAGGTTGCGCTGTTCGCGCCGCCCGGTACGACCCAGATCTTGCACTACGAGGTGACCGACCTCGTCTCGGGCGAGATTGCCACTGGCACCGTCACGACCGACCTGCCCGCCACCACCCAGTTGCTTGCCCCATGGAGCATGATGAGTGTCGGAGGGGTCTCTTCCGTGGTCGGGATGGCGGTCATGGGCATGTACATCGAAACCGACTTCTGAGGGACACGACATGACCGATGCAACCATCGCTCCCTCGGTTCTGGCGGAACAGGTGGAGCGCCTGACCCGCGAAAGGCCGTTCTTACGCGACCGCCGCGACCTGCCGCGCTGGGCGATCTTTACCGAGGACGGCACACCGCGCTGGTTTGGCCCCGAGCCCGTCGATCAGGCCGAGCCGCTCGACCTGGCGGCCTTCGCCGAAGCCTTCGGCTTTGCGCCGGAATCGAACACCGCGCTGATGATCCAGCTGCTGGCCACCCACCGCCGCCTGCCGGATGGCACGTGGGTCCTGCGCGGCGCACCGGCACAGGTGGAACCGACCGAAGCCGAAAGGGCCGCCGCGCGCGAGGAAGAAGCCCGCGCCGCCGCCGAGGCTGAGGCAGAACGGCGCCGGGCGGTCGAACAGGAAGTCTTTCGCCGCTCCGGGCCTGACCAGCTTCTGCGGATTGGCGGAAAGATCACCATCGCCGAGTTCAACGCCCGGCTGGCCGTGATCCGGGCAGCGGTGGAGGCAGGCGTCTGATGGGCATCCTGCGGCTTGGCAGTGACCGGATCGTCCTGAACGGGGCGACGATCGGCTTTGCCGGTGCCGCAGTGTCCGAGGCGCAGGCGGCAGGTACGCTTCCGTTGGCAGGGGTGGCGGCTGGGGTGGCACTGGCACGGGCCAGTGCAACCGGCGCGCTGCCCTTTGGCGGCACAGCTGTAGCCCAGGCCTTGGCCCGGGCAGGCGCCGCAGGCGTCCTGCCCCTTGGTGGAACCTCGACCGTCCGGGCCACGGCCCTGGCCGAGGCGGCCGGGACGCTGCCACTGGCCGGGATCGCGGCGGCGGCGGCGGTGGTCGAGGCCAGCGCGACCGGTGCATTGCCGATCCTGGGCAATGCAGCCGCAGAGGCCCGTGTTCGTGCGGATGGTGCAGGCAACATCACGCTCGTCGGATCCGCGACGGCTCGGGAAACGATTGGGGCAGAGGCCACGGGCACCTTGCCGCTTGGCGGCAGCGGCACTGCCACGGCCCTTGCCCGGGCAGGCTCAGCCGGTGAACTGCCTCTTGGTGGCAGTGCGGCAGCGGAGGCCCGTGCCCGGGCTGAGTGCGCGGGCAACTTGCCGGTGGGAGGATCGGCAACCGCAAGAGCCACAGCCACGGCCGAGGCGTCGACGACGCTGCTCCTGGGCGGGATCGGTGATGCCAAGGCGCTTGCCCGGGCCAGCGCGGAGGCGGAGCTTCCCCTTGGCGGCAGTTCTGTTGGCGTCACCGGGGCAAGGGCCGAGGGTGCTGGCGTTCTGCCCCTTGAAGGCGCCGCGACTGCCCGGACCATCAGTGCCGCCGAAGGGGACGGGGTGCTCCCCCTGGGCGGCGAAGCGACCGCCCTGTCGACCGCCACGGCCGTCGCGGCCGGGGGCCTTGCGCTTTCGGGCGAGGCTCTGGCCGAAGCGCGGCCCTTCGGGGACTATCCGTCCGGCCGCCTCGCCTTTGCCACGGTCAGACCGCGCCAGGGCGACCTGCTGAACACCGCCCCGCGCCGGGGTCGCCTTCTGAACACCGCCCCGCGCCGAGGCACTGTCGCCACTGACGGTACCCGCGCAGGCGTCATCCTGTCCCCCTCGCGCAGGGGGGAGCTTCTGGAGCTGAGCACATGAGCAAGACCTTCACCATCCGGCAGGGCGACCGGCGCCCATGGCTGGCCTACAAGTTCGGCTTCAGCCTGGCCGAGGCCGAGGGCGTCACCTTCTCGGCCCGCGACAGCGAGACGGGAGAAGTGTTCATCGAGCGCGCGGCCGCCGTGATCGCCGATGGCGTCTACACGATCAATGGCGCGAACGAGGTGCTGACGCCGGAAAGCGGCGTCGTCTTCTACCCCTGGGGGCCGACCGACACGGCCGTCGCGCGGAAGGGCGTGGTGGGCCTTTTCCACATCCTCTGGCCGGGAGGCTTGCAGGAAACGCTGCCCTCGGAGGGCTACGAGCGGATCGTGATCGCCGAGAACTTCTGACGACGATCAGAACGCCCCTTGAACCGGGCGTTTGAAGGGGTGGTGGAACACCCCTTCAAAACGGGGTCCAGCATCACCCGACCCCCGCCGACCAGACTAGGCTTATGGCCGCACCCGCACCCTCGAGGGCGGGTGCAACGTCTGCGGGAATCGCCCTTCATGTCCATGTCCGAAATCCAGCCAATTCGACCGATCGCCCCCTACCTGGGCGGCAAGAGGAACCTCGCCCGGCGCATCTGCGCGTTGATCGACCGGGACAGCCACGAAACCTACGCCGAGCCTTTCGTCGGCATGGGCGGCATCTTCCTGCGCCGCACCACGCGCCCGCGGTCAGAGTTCATCAACGACCGGGGCCGAGAGGTCTACACCCTCTTCCGCGTGCTTCAGGAGCACTACGTTGCCTTCCTCGATCTTCTGCGGTTTCAGATCACCACGCAGGCCAACTTCGAGCGCCTCGTCGCCGTGGACCCCGAGACCCTGACCGACCTTCAGCGCGCCGCGCGCTTCCTCTACCTCCAGCGCCTGGCCTTCGGCGGCAAGATCAGCGGCCGGAACTTCGGCGTGGCGGCCGACCGCCCGGCCCGGTTCAACCTGACGACGCTGGAGCCGGACCTCGAAGCGCTGCATGCCCGCCTGTCGGGGGTGACGGTCATGAACCTCGACTACGCTGCCTTCATCGACCGGCTGGACAAGCCCGGCACGCTTTTCTACCTCGACCCGCCCTATTGGGGGAACGAGGGCGACTATGGCCCGGGCTTGTTTTCCCGGGCGCGGTTCGAAGAGATGGCCGAGCAGCTCGCCCGCCTGAAGGGACGGTTCCTCTTATCCCTGAACGACCGCCCCGAGGTCCGCGAGGTCTTCGGCAGGTTCCACCTGACCGAGGTCCGGACGACCTACTCGATCGGGTCGAAGAAGACCGTCGAGGAGGCCGCGCGGGGCGAGCTGATCATCGGGAACTTCAATCCTCAGTAGGTTGATCGTCTGACCAGGTGAAGACGCCGCCATAGCCAAGCGGCATCTTCACCAGTTTCTTGCAGACTAGGCAGTACCACGAGGGTTGTCCGTCCTCATCTCGGAGCACTTCATAATCATCGGACTCACCAATTAGCAGCGGGCGATCGGTGCCGCATTCCACGCATCGAATGATTGGCATGATGGGCCTCTTGGCAGTTCAGACATGCGCAGTTTTAGACCGCCGATTGTCGATTCTGCAAAGAATCTGCTTGTGCTATCGTGGCGACGTACTTGGGAGGCTGCCATGGCTCAGAAGACAGAGATCGAATGGACGGATGCGACGTGGAACCCTGTCGCGGGTTGCATTAAAGTAGGGCCTGGTTGCGACAACTGCTACGCTGAGCGGTTCGCCGAGCGCTGGCGGGGCGTTCCCGGGCACCCCTATGAGCACGGCTTTGACCTGCGGCTGTGGCCTGAACGTCTGAAGCAGCCAGCCCTCTGGAAGAAGCCGCGAATGATCTTCGTGAACTCGATGAGTGACCTCTTCCAAAAGGAAATCCCGAGGTCCTACGTCGACCAGGTCTTCGATGCGATGGAAGCGGCAGACTGGCATGTCTACCAGGTTCTGACGAAGCGCAGCTCGCTCATGCGGAACTATGTCAGGAGCCGGTATGATGGCGGCAAAGTGCCATCGCACATCTGGCTCGGCGTTTCGGTCGAGGATGCAGCCCACAAGGGGCGTATCGCGCACCTGAAGGAGATTAACAGCGATGCGCGGTTTATCTCATTCGAGCCGCTCCTTGGGCCGATCGGTCCGGTTGATCTGACTGGTGTGGCCTGGGCTATCGTCGGAGGCGAGAGCGGGCCCAGCGCGCGTCCAATGGACGGGGACTGGGCGACAGAACTGCGCTTAACTTGTAGCCGGGACGGAGTCGCGTTCTTCTTCAAACAGTGGGGCGGGGCGCGTCCGAAGTCTGGTGGCCGGATCCTTGACGGAGAGGAGTGGAACGGTTTCCCTTATCATATAGTCCCCCGGTCGATTCTGGCCGAGCTTGGTATGGTATAGGTCAACTCTTCATGGCTCGCGTTTGAGGAAATCGCACTCCGAAAACACAGTCGGACCTTGGGCAGAGCGCAAGCTCTATGCTCTTCAGCGGTACTTGGAAGCCTATATGATGGTGATGAAGAAGCAGTCGTTCCGGCTGGTTTTCGTCGATGCATTCGCGGGCGCCGGGATCTCCAAAGTTCGATCTTCGAAGGGCGAAGAAGCGCCACCGACATTGTTGGACGATGAGGACGTGGTCGATCAGGAGCAGTTCATTGAGGGGTCCCCACTGAGAGCTCTAGGGCTAGAACGTCCATTTGATCACTATCGCTTTATCGATATGGATCCTGTTCGAGCAGCACGGCTGGAAGCACTGAAGGGCGAGTTTCCGACCCTTTCTCCCCGTATCAAGGTGATCAACATGGAGGCGAACCAGGCGGTTCAGGCCATTGCCGCAAAGTTCACCGCTTCAGACCTGCGCGGGGTAGCGTTCTTAGACCCTTATGGAGCACATCTTCACTGGCGCACCTTGGAAGCGCTCGGGCAAACGAAGAAGTTTGATGTCATAATCAATTTCCCCGTCGACATGGCGATCAACCGGCTCATTAAGCGAGACGGGGATATTCCGAGCAGCTGGTCCGAGCAGCTCGATCTGTGTTTTGGCGGAGACCACTGGCGCGGTGAAGCCTATGAACAAACTGCCGGTCTCTTCGGTGCTCAGCAGCACAAGCGGAACGACTGTGGTGATCGACTCCTTGCACTGTATAGACTGCAACTCGAACGGGCCTTTGGCTATGTTTCCGGCGCGAGCTTAGTGCGGAACACGAGGGGCGTCGGTCTCTACTACCTCATTTGGGCAAGCGCAAATGCGCGCGGCCTACCGATTGCGAACCATGTTCTTGCTATGGGAGAGCACCCCGCTAAGGGGCGGAACGGGCGCTAGTACCGCAAGAACGTTTGCTGCCAACTGTGTTGTCAAACCTTGCAGATTCTGGTGGCGAGCCACAGGGAAAACGGGTTCTCCACAGCTTATTTCGCAAGAAATCGCTTTACAGGCTTCCGCTTTGGGCACACCATATCTAGTAAGGGCAGTGTCGGGCAAACGCTGACCCTTGCCAGACACCCAGCTTTTAGTGGGTTGCGGCCCGCAAAAAGCTTCATGATGAGGCCGGGCAATGTCGCTTTCCGAAGACTACGCAGCGATGGAAGATCTTCATCCGATCGACATCGTCGAAACCCTGGCCGAACACCACGCCTGGGAATTCGACCGGGTGACCGATGACCAGATCGCCATGGCGGTCGAAGGCCAGTGGCGCACCTATTCTCTGACCCTGGCCTGGTCTGCACAGGATGAGACGCTGCGGCTGATCTGCACCTTCGAGCTGGACCCGCCAAAAGAAAAGCTGCCGGCGCTTTTCGATGTCCTGAACCGCTGCAACGACATGGTCTGGTCCGGGGCCTTCACCTGGTGGGCGGAACAGAAGCTGATGGTCTGGCGTTATGGGCTGGTGCTGTCCGGCGGGCAGATGGCGGGGCCAGAGCAGATCGACCGGCTGATCGCATCGGCCGTCATGGCCTCGGAGCGGTTCTATCCGGCGTTCCAGCTGGTCAGTTGGGGCGACCAATCCCCTGAACAGGCGATGCAAGTCGCCATTGCCGAGGCCTACGGGCGCGCCTAACCTTTCTTGCGTTGTGCAGGGAGGTTCCATGGCATTGGATCGCGTGGCCCGGGACGGGCTTGTGCTGCTGGGTTGCGGCAAGATGGGGTCGGCGCTCTTGGCCGGGTGGCTGAAGGCCGGGCTACGGCCCGAGGCTGTCTGGGTGATCGAGCCCAACCCGACCGACTGGCTGATCGAGACCGGGGTGAACCTGAACGAGGGACTGCCCCGTGCGCCCGCCGTGGCGCTTCTGGCGGTCAAGCCGCAGATGATGGGCAAGGCCTTGCCCGCGTTGCAGGCGCTGGGCAACGGGACGACGCTGTTCGTGTCCATCGCGGCAGGCACGACCATCGCAAGTTTCGAAGCCGTGCTGGGCGACCGCACCCCGATTGTGCGCACCATGCCGAACACGCCCGCAATGGTAGGGCGCGGGATCACGGCGCTGGTGGGCAACGGGCAGGTGTCTGATGAGGACATGGTTCTGGCGCGGGCCCTGATGGCGGCGGTCGGGCAAGTGGTAGAACTGGAGCGTGAAGATCTGATTGACGCGGTGACCGCCGTTTCCGGCTCGGGCCCGGCCTATGTCTTCCACCTGATCGAGGCGATGGCCGCAGCGGGCGAGGCCGAGGGTCTGCCTGTCGATGTGGCCATGCAACTGGCGCGCGCCACGGTCTGCGGGGCAGGGGAACTGGCATTCCAAAGCCCTGAAACGGCGGCACAATTGCGGGTCAACGTCACCTCTCCGGGCGGCACGACGGCGGCGGCGCTGGAGGTGCTGATGGACCCGGAGACCGGCTTTCCGGCCCTTCTGCGCCGCGCCGTCAAGGCGGCGGCGGATCGCGGGCGGGAGTTGGGCAAATGACCATTTCCTACGCCGATTTCGAGAAGGTCGACATCCGCGTCGGCCGGATCACCCGGGCCGAACCCTTCCCCGAGGCGCGCAAGCCGGCAATCAAGCTTTGGGTCGATTTCGGCCCGGAGATTGGCGAGAAACGCTCGTCCGCGCAATTGGTGCGGCACTACACTCCCGAAGCTCTGGTAGGGCGGCAGGTCTTGGCCGTGGTCAACTTTCCGCCGCGCCAGATCGGCCCGGTCAAGTCGGAGGTGCTGGTGCTGGGCGTGCCGGATGAAGACGGCGAGGTCGTGCTGATCGGGCCGGGCCATGAGGTTCCATTGGGGGGAAAACTGTTTTGAAACCGACGCTTCTGATCACCCGCCGCCTGCCCGACCGCGTTCTGGAGGCCGCCCGGGCACGTTTTGACGTGACCCTGCGGGACCGGACAGACGTTCTGTCGGCCGATGAGTTGTGCTCCGCCTTACGCGACTTTGACGCCGTGCTGCCGACGCTGGGCGACCGCTTTCAGCCCGATGTTTTTGCAGATGTTCCGGCCCCCCGGGCGAAGATCCTTGCCAACTTCGGGGTGGGCTACAACCACATCGACGTGGAGGCTGCGAAGGTGGCCGGGGTCATGGTCACCAACACCCCCGGCGCGGTGACCGATGCGACGGCGGATATCGCGCTCAGCCTGATCCTGATGACCGCCCGGCGTCTGGGCGAGGGTGAGCGTGTCCTGCGCGCGGGCCGCTGGGAGGGCTGGGGGCCGGTGCAGATGCTGGGCACCCATGTCACCGGAAAGCGGTTGGGAATCATCGGGATGGGCCGGATTGGCAAGGCGATTGCGAAACGCTGCCACTACGGCTTCGACATGGAGGTGGTGTTCTACAATCGCTCGCCCGTCGCCGATCCGGGCCTGCCCGCCCGGCAGGTGGAGATGGCCGAGGCGATGGCGGCGGATTTCGTGGTGGTGGCCGTGCCGGGGGGCAAGGCCACGCATCACCTGATCGACGCCAAGGTGTTGGGAATGATGAATGAAACCGGCATCTTCGTGAACATCTCCCGCGGCGATGTGGTGGATGAGGCAGCCTTGATCGAAACCCTGCAAGCGGGGAGGATCGCCGGGGCGGGGCTGGATGTCTATGAGTTCGAGCCGCAGGTTCCCGCCGCGCTGATGGCGATGGAAAACGTCACGCTCCTTCCCCATCTGGGCACCGCCTGCCTTGAGGTGCGCGAGGACATGGGGATGATGGCGGTGACGAACCTGATCGCCTGGGCCGAGGGGAAGGCACCGCCCAACCTGCTGAATCCATGATCATTTCCCGCGCCCGCCGGTTCATCTTTGCCCATGCGCCAAAGACCGGCGGGACGGCATTCGCGCTCGCCTACGAGGGCCGGGCGGCGAAGGACGACATCCTGATCGGCGACACGCCCAAGGCGCGGAAGCGGGCGGGGCGCTGGAAGGGTGTCAAGACCGCCGGGCGGGTGTGGAAACATGCGACGCTGGCGGATGTGGTGGGATTGGTCAGTCCTGAGGAAATCGAGGATTGCCAGACGGTTACCCTGGTCCGCAACCCCTGGGACCGGGTGGTGAGCTATTATCACTGGCTGCGGGCGCAGGGCTTTGCCAATCCGGCGGTCGGGCTGGCCAAGGCGCGGGATTTCAGCGGCTTCCTGAACCATCCGCAAACCATGACGGCCTTTCGGCTTTGGCCCTATGGCGCCTATCTGCGACGGTCGGACGGGTCGGAAAAACCCAGCCTTTTCATCAGGCTGGAGGCGTTCGAGGCGGATGCCCAACCCCTGTTCGACCACCTCGGCTTTCGCCTGACACTGCCCCGGGCCAATGCCAGCGACCGGGCGCGGGACTGGCGGGGGTACTACTCTGACGCAGATGCGGCGCTGGTGGCGGATCTTTGCGGTGAGGACATTGTTCGATTTGGATACCGTTTCGATCCAGCTGCCTGAGGTCTGCCAGTTAACCGACGGGATTCAGGGCATTTCCCCGGTCTTCCTTGCGTCTTCTTCCTGTCTTCCTTCCGTCTCTACGCGCGTAGAGACGGAAGTCCGTTAACCTTTGGGCGCGAATCGCTCATCAGCCGTGACCGGCTTCTTCGCTGGGCGCCGCACAGCGAAGAGGCCCGTAAGGGCACGATGAGCGGCAGCTTAGGCGGCGGCCTTTTCGCCGCCGAAACGACCGTAGAAGCTCTCGCCCTTCTCCGCCATCTCGCGCAAGAGGGCGGGCGCGTGGAAGCGCGGGCCGAACTGGGCGGTGAGGCCGCGGCAGATTTCCACCGCGCGGGGCGCACCGATCATGTCGAGCCAGCTGAACGGCCCGCCCGACCAGGGTGCAAAGCCCCAGCCGAGGATCGCGCCGACATCGCCTTCGCGGATGTCGGTCAACACGCCCTCTTCCAGCGCCTTCACCGCCTCCAGCACCTGGGCAAAGAGCATCCGGTTCTGCACGTCCGACAGCGAGGGCTGCATCTTGTCGAGCGGATATTTGTGCCCAAGCCCCTCCCACAGGCCCAGACGTTCGCCCTTGTCGGAATAGGCGTAGAAGCCCGCGTTCGCCTTGCGGCCCAGACGGCCCTGATCGGCCATCCAGAAGAGCACATGGTCCACCGCCTCGTCGGGGTAGTCCTTGCCCATCGCCTCTTTCGTGGCCTTGGCTATCTTGACCCCAAGGTCGATGGAGGTTTCATCGACCAGTTGCAGGGGGCCGAGGGGCATGCCCACCAGCTTGGCCGCATTCTCGATCAGCGCCGGTTCCACGCCTTCGGCGACCATGCGGATGCCTTCGTTGATGTAGGGGATGATGCAGCGGTTGGCGTAGAAGAAGCGGGCGTCGTTGACGACGATCGGGGTCTTGCGGATCTGGCGGACGAAATCCAGCGCCTTGGCCACGGCGGTATCGCCGGTCTTCCGGCCCCGGATGATCTCGACCAGCATCATCTTGTCGACCGGGCTGAAGAAATGGATGCCGATGAACTGCTCGGGCCGCTGGCTGGCCCCGGCAAGGCCGGTGATCGGCAGGGTGGAGGTGTTGGTGGCGTAGATGCAGTCCGCGCCCACCACGGCTTCGACCTTGGCGGTCACTTCAGCCTTGATCTTCGGGTCCTCGAAGACGGCTTCGACGATCAGGTCAGCGCCCGCAAGGACCGCATAATCGGTGGTCGCCGTGATCCGCCCCAGAACTTCGGCCTTTTTCTCGGCCGTGACCTTGCCGCGCTTCATGCCCTTGTCGAGGATGGCTTCGGAATGAGCGCGGCCACGGTCCGCTGCCTCTTGTGAGGCGTCGATCAGCACGACCTCGATCCCGGCATTGGCCGCGACATGGGCGATGCCCGCGCCCATCATGCCTGCGCCGATCACGCCAAGTTTCCTCACCGTCTGGTCGGCGGCGGCGGGGCGGTTGGCGCCTTTCTCCAGCGCTTCCTTGTTGATGAAGAGGCTGCGGATCATCGCCGAGGAGGAGGGGTTCATCAGGACAGAGGTGAAATGCCGCGCCTCGATCTTCAGCGCGGTGTCGAAGGGCACCAGCGCGCCTTCGTAGACGGCGGCCAGCAGCGCCTTGGCGGCCGGATAGACGCCCATGGTCTTGGAATGGACCATGGCAGAGGCGCCGACAAAGGTCATGAAGCCCGCCGGGTGATAGGGCGCGCCGCCGGGCATCTTGTAGCCCTTGGCATCCCAGGGCTTGACCAGATCGGCGTCGGTGGCCGAGAGGACCCATTCCTTGGCGCGGGCCAGCAGGGCTTCGGGGGCCACGACCTCATCAATCAACCCGGCGGCCTTCGCCGATTTCGGGTCGGAAAGCTTGCCCTCCAGCAGGAAGGGCGCGGCCATCATGGCGCCCAGCTTGCGGGCCAGCCGGGTGGTGCCGCCCGCGCCGGGGAAGATGCCGACCATGATTTCCGGCAGGCCGATCTTGGCCTTCGGGTTGTCGGCGGCGATGATGCGGTGGCAGGCGAGCGGCAGTTCCAGACCGATCCCCAAAGCGGTGCCGGGAAGCGCGGCGACGATGGGTTTGCCGCCTTTCAGGGTCTTCGGGTCCATCCCCGCGCGTTCGATCTTGCGCAGAACCTGATGCATTTGCATCACCCCGTCGAAGATCGCCCCCGCCCCCCCGGCCCGCATCCTTGCGATGACGTTGAGGTCCATGCCCCCGGCGAAATCCTTCTTTCCGCTGGTGATGATGATTCCCTTCACCCCCGCATCGGCCAAGGCCTCGTCGATCAGGTCCGAGAGCAGCATGAAGGCCTCGGTCGACATGACGTTCATCGATTTGGACTGCACGTCCCAGGTGATGGTGGCGACGCCCTCGGCATCGGTGGTCATGGTGAAGTCGGTCATGCGGGGTCTCCTTCGCGGTGGGGCGTGCCGTCGCGGCGCAGGTAACGCCGGTCGGGGCCGTTCTTTTCGGTGATGAGGTCGTGGTCGGTGTAATGGATGCGGTCGCGGGTCGCCCGGGTGCCGATGACCAGATAGCGGGCGGGTGCGGCCGAACGGTTGTCGAGCCGGTGGCCGACGGGATGGCCGGCGGGCCAGGCGGCCACATCGCCCGGGGTGAGGATGGTTTCGACGTCCTCGACCAGAACGACCTGTCCTTCGAGCATCAGGATCATCTCGTCCTCGGCCTCGTGCCAGTGGCGATGGCCCGAGTTGCTGCCCGGCGGCAGTTCCTCGATGAAGGCGCCGAACTGGGTGAGGCCGCCGGGGTCGGACAGCAGCCGGTAGCGGTAGGGGCCGGGATGGGGGCCGGTGACCGGGTGGGTATAGGCCGCCTCGTCCGCCCAGTCGGGAAGCGTGACCTTGGGCATCAGGGCACCTCTTGCGCAAGCGGCAGGAGATCGGTCCGGGCGGCAGGCGCACCCGGCTCTGGTGCCGTGTCAACCGTCTTGGGGAAGCCAGAACTCATCGGACAGCCGCGAGAGGACCATGGGCCAGCGGGCGTCCCGGGTGGTGTTGTGAATTCTGGTGGCCTTCCAGACGCCATCGCAGCGGCGGATCCACATCTTGGAATGGAAGGCCGGCAGGGCAAGCTGCGATCCGGCCATCAGCCGGGTTTCGTAGATGCCGACGATCTGATCGGGCTGGAACCGGTCGGCGACCCTGACCGTCCGGAGCAGGCTGGTGATGCCGCGGCTCTGGATCATCTCGATGAAGTCGTCGAAACCGTCCTGCAGGTCGTCGATCGTGGCAACCGTAAGCGCCGCCGCCGAGGTGAGGATGGTCAGTGGCAGCTGAATCCCGGCGGCATAGTCCTCGAAGCGCTCTTCCATCACGGCGGCGCCCATTCGGTCGAGGTAGGCCTGCAGGATGGCCGTGGCGGTCATCGGTCGGTATGGTCCCGTTCTGGATGGACGCTGCAACGGCAGAGTGTTGCAGGCGGTGTCGGTTGAGGGCGATGCACAAGCTCTGACGGTGCAACGTTAGCATGGTGCAACCGGAACGGGAACCCTCGAATTCCAAAGAGGCCGGTATCCTGTGGCCGAAGCCCTGTGCCGTGGGGATGTCAGCCTGGCCTGTCATGTCGGCTCCTGTTCGCCTTGCCGCAGGCCGAACTGCTGTTCAAGGTCGGCGCGTGTCACGGGCCAGCGGCTGGCGGCCATCCGGTAATGCGCTTCCGAGAACAGCCAGTGGTCACCGCGACGCACGATGGTCTGGCGCGCGGCATGGGGGTGGTTCAGCCGTTCGCCCCGCAGGATCATGTGGGTATGGTGCCAGCCCTCGATCCGGTCGCGATGGGCGTAATCGGCCGAGCGCGCGACCCGTTCATAATGGGTGGCGCCCGTGTCGCGCAGCATCTGGTGCAGGGCTGCAAAGGTCGGGCGCAGGTCTTCACGGGTCGTGACCAGCAGGCGGGCGGTGTCGGTGTGGACCAGGTAGGGCAGGTCGATCTGGGCCGCGTAACGGTCGAAATCGCCCGCCACCACCGCTTCCGAGACGCGGTCCAGCGCCTGCTGGTAGATGTCGAGCGGGTTCATCGCGGCCCCGTCCAGTCGCTGCCGTCGCGATAGGTGAAGCGCGCCTTGCCGCCCTCGATCTCGACCCGCAAATCGACGTCGGAATAGGTTGCGACCTCGCGCGGGGCCTTGGTCCCGATGACAAGGAAGCGCGCCAAGCGGTCGGTGCGGTTCACGAAATGGTGGCCGTCGGGGTTGCCCGCCGGAAAGGCCGCGCAGTCGCCGGGGCGCAGGACGGTTTCGCCCGCGTCTTCGATCAGGGTACATTCGCCCTCGGTCACCATGACGAATTCGTCCTCGTGCTGGTGCCAGTGGCGCAGGGAAGAGAGGGCCCCCGGCGCAAGCGTCACGAGGTTCACGCCGAACTGGGTCAGGCCGCCCGCGTCGCCAAGCCGGAGGGAGGACCGCCCCTGCATCATGGCGGCATAGGGTTCGGGGTAGATCGAGCCGGACTTGACCGGCACCTTGCCGGGGTCGATTACAGGCATCGGGGTTCTCCTCCGGTCAGGCCGCAGCGCCCCCGGAGCAACCCCGGGTTCAGGCCGACAGGGCCAGCGCCGCGAAATGCGGGTTCAGCTCGGGCATGGACGGCTTGGTATATTCCACCATTTCGACCAGAAGGCCGGACGGGGCCGGCCTGCAATAATAGATCACGCTTGAGCTGCCCGTCGCCTCGGCCGGAATGGCCAACTCCTGCCACTCCACCCAGACGCGGAAGTGACCGCCCCGCGGCAGGTCCAGAGCCTTGACCCGCGGCAGGGTCGCAATAACGCCGCGCTGAAGGAAGGCCGAGCGGAGCAGGCACAGGATCGAGGCCATCTCGTCCGGTGACCGCACGATGAGGCGATTGCAGCCCAGATACATCGGCAGCGGATAGATGTACTGTTTCGCGATCTTCTCGTACTCGCCGGCGAAAAGAAGATCGGCCCGACGCCGGAAATGCGCAGTCAGCTGTGCAAACATCGCCTCCGAGCCTTTCGAACTGTCCTGAGGAAGCGCTCATCTTGGGAGAATCACCCCAGGCGCGGCGTAAGGATGCGACAGCAGTTTGCCCATAAGCGACATCATGGCGGCCTTGCGGCCTGTGCATGGCACGGCTGAAACCGGCAGCACACACGAGGTCAAACCCTTTCAATGATCGTGGCCGCGCCCATTCCGCTGGCAATGCAAAGGGTTGCAAGTCCGACGGTCTTGTCCTGCCGCTCCAGCTCGTCCAGAAGCGTGCCGATGATGATCGCCCCCGTTGCGCCCAAGGGGTGACCCATGGCGATGGCGCCGCCGTTCACATTGACGACAGAGGGGTCGACGTCGAAGGCCTGCTGGAAGCGCAGGACCACGCTGGCGAAGGCTTCGTTGACCTCGAAAAGGTCGATGTCAGAAATGGCCATGCCGCTGTCCTTCAGGATCTTCTGTGTCGCGGGGACCGGGCCGGTCAGCATGATCGTCGGATCGGTGCCGATCTTGGCCGTGGCGCGGATGCGGGCGCGGGGTTTGAGGCCGTGGGCACGGCCGAACTCGGCATTGCCGATCAGCAGCGCCGCCGCGCCGTCAACGATGCCGCTGGAGTTCCCGGCGTGGTGGATATGGTCGATCCGCTTCAGATGCGGGTATTTCATCAGCGCGACCTTGTCGAAGCCGGGCATCACCTCGCCCATGTCCTTGAAGGCGGGCTTGAGCGCGCCAAGGGCCTGCATGTCGGTGCCGGGGCGGATGTATTCGTCGCGGTCAAGGATGGTCAGGCCGTTCTGGTCGCGGATGGGAATGACGGACTTGGCGAAGCGCCCTTCCTCCCAGGCCAGCACGGCGCGGCGCTGGGATTCCACCGCCAGCGCATCGGCCTGGTCGCGAGTGAAGCCGTATTCGGTGGCGATGATGTCGGCGCTGATGCCCTGCGGGACGAAATAGGTCTTCATCGCAAGGCCGGGATCGACGGCAATCGCCGCCCCGTCGCTGCCCATGGCGACGCGGCCCATCATCTCGACCCCGCCGGCGATGTAGGCCGCGCCGGCGCCGCCCTTGACCTGATTGGCGGCGAGGTTCACCGCCTCCATTCCTGACGCGCAGAAGCGGTTGATCGCAAGGCCGGGAATGCGTTCGTCAAGGTCCGAGGCTAGCACGGCCGAACGCGCGAGGCAGCCACCCTGTTCGCCCACTTGCGTGACATTGCCCCAGATCACGTCCTCGACCGCGTGGCCATCCAGACCGTTGCGCTCTTTCACCGCGTTCAGCACCTTGGCCGAGAGCGCGACCGATGTGAGTTCATGCAGGCTGCCGTCGGGACGGCCCTTGCCACGCGGGGAGCGGACGGCGTCATAGATGAAGGCATCGGTCATCGTGGTCTCCTTACGCGGGGAAGGCGCGTTGCATCAGGTCGTAGGGGTGTTGCCAGCCGGGCAGGGCCGCGATCCGCGTCAGCCAGGCGTCGATATGGGGCCAGTCAGCGCGGTCAAAGCCGTAGGGTTCGGGGTAGTAGAGATAGCCGCAGCAGGAGAGGTCGGCGATGGTGGGGCCGTCGCCGACGATCCAGTCGCGGGCGGCGAGATGGTCGTTCAGGGTGGTGTAGGCGGCCTTGAGGCGGCCCTGCAGGAAGGGGATCACCGCCTCGGGCCGTTTTTCGGCGGGCAGGAAGTTCATCAGGAACCGGGTGGTGCCGATCTGGGTCGACAGCTTGTGATTGTCCCAGAAAAGCCAGCGCAGAACCTCGCGCCGTTCGGCGGCGGAGCGGCCGCCCAGCTTGCCGGTCTTGGAAGAGATGTAGTCGAGGATCACGCCGGACTGGGTGAGCGTGGTGTCGCCGTCGATCAGGACCGGCACCTCGCCCATCTCGTTGATCTTGCGGAATTCGGGGCTGCGGGCCTCGCCCTTGAAGAAATCGACATGGACCGGGGTCCAGTCGAGGTCCGCCATCTCCAGCGCCAGGGCGCATTTGTAGGCATTGCCGCTTTCGGCGAAGCAATAGAGTCTCATGGCCGTCCCCCCTTTTTGGCTTTTCCAACCTGACCTGTCAGAGGTCTGACCGGAAGACCTCCTCGTTCGACTTCGTCTCCTCGTCGGTGCCGACCTCAGCGAGGAGTGACGAAGTCATCGACGAGCGGTCCCGGTCAGAATGCCTCGGCCGTCAGTGCCATCACCGGATCGGCGCCGCTTTCGATCCGGGCCAGATGCATGCCGCAGGCGGGCAGCTGGCGGGCCATGTAGAACCGGCCGGTGGCGATCTTCGCTTCCAGGAAGTCACGGTCGCCCGCGCCTTCGTCCAGCGCAGCATAGGCCGCCTTTGCCATCCGCGTCCACATCAGGCCCAGGCAAACGTGGCCCATCATGTGCATGAAATCATAAGACCCGGCCAGCGCGGCGTTGGGGTCTTTCATGCCGTTCTGCATGAAGAACATGCCCGCCTGTTGCAGCTGCTTCGACGCGGCCTTCAGGGGTTCGGCAAAGCCGGTCATCCGGTCGTCGCCGTCGTGCGATTTCACCTCGGCCTTCACCATCTCGAAGAAGGCCATCACATGCTTGCCGCCGTCACTGGCGAGCTTGCGGCCCACCAGGTCCAGCGCCTGCACGCCGTTGGCGCCTTCGTAGATCATCGCGATCCGGGCGTCGCGGGCGAACTGGGACATGCCCCATTCCTCGATATAGCCGTGCCCGCCGTAGACCTGCTGGGCCTGCACGGCCATGTCAAAGCCCTTGTCGGTCTGGAAGCCCTTCAGGACCGGGGTCAGGAGGCCGACGAGGCCATCCGCCGCCGCATCTCCGGCATGCGCCCGGTCGATCAGCGTCGCGCCCCAGAAGGTGAGGGCACGCGCGCCTTCGACAAAGCTTTTCTGCTCCATCAGGTTGCGCCGGATGTCGGGGTGGACGATCAGCGGATCCGCCGGGCCGTCGGGGTTCTTGACCCCGGTCACGTCGCGGCCCTGAAGCCGGTCCTTGGCATAGGCAAGCGCGTTCTGATAGGCGGCCTCGGCCACGGCATAGCCCTGCAACGCCACGCCCAGACGCGCCTCGTTCATCATGGTGAACATGGCGCGCATGCCCTTGTGGAGATCCCCCAGAAGATACCCGGTCGCGCCGTCGTAGTTCATCACGCAGGTCGCGTTGCCGTGGATGCCCATCTTCTCTTCGATCTTGCCGACGCTGACCGCGTTGCGCGCGCCAAGCGAGCCATCCTCGTTCACCAGGACCTTCGGCACGATGAAAAGCGAGATGCCCTTCGTCCCCTCGCCACCGCCGGGGGCCTTGGCCAGCACCAGATGCACGATGTTCGACGCCATGTCGTGATCCCCGGCCGAGATGAAGATCTTCTGCCCGGTGATCTTGTAGCTGCCATCCGCCTGCGGTTCGGCCTTGGTGCGCAGAAGACCAAGATCGGTGCCACAATGCGGTTCGGTCAGGTTCATGGTGCCGGTCCATTCGCAGGTCACGAGCTTCGGCAGCCACTTCTGCTTCTGTTCGTCCGTCCCGTGGACCAGGATCGCCGAATAGGCGCCATGGGTCAGGCCCTGATACATGTTGAAGGCCATGTTGGCCGAGACGAAGGTCTCGTTCACCGCCGTGTGCATGAGGTAAGGCAGGCCCTGCCCGCCATAGTCGGGATGCGCGTCCAGGGACATCCAGCCGCCGTCGCGCAGCGTGTCGAAGGCGGCCTTGAAGCCCGAAGGCGTGCGGACGACGCCGTTTTCGAGGACGCAGCCCTCCGTGTCGCCGACCGCGTTCAGGGGGGTCAGGACCTCTTCGGCCACCTTGCCGGCCTCGGCCAGCACCGCTTCGGTAAAGCTTCTGTCAAGGTCGCCATAGCCGGGAATATCGGCCTCGGAGATCTTCAGAACGTCGTGCAGCAGGAACTGCATGTCCTTCACGGGGGCGGTGTAGGTTGGCATATCGTTTCCTCTTCCCTGTCTTGTGCCGCCCTGATCGGGCGGGTCTTTCCGTCAGGCTGCGTGTCCCGGAATCTGGTTGCGTTCCGCCGCATGGGCCAGCGCGGCCTTCAGTTCGGCGATGGCCACGTCGAGTTCGGCGCGCTGCGCCTCCATCACGGCCAGTCGCTGGCGGGCCAGTTCGCAGGCCCGTGCGCGTTGCGCCGCGTCTGATTTGTCGCGGTCGTAGAGGTCCAGCGTCTGGCGGATGTCCTCAAGACTGAAGCCGAAGCGCTTTCCGCGCAGGATCAGCGTCAGCCGCGCCCGGTCGCGCCGGGTGAAGAGCCGCTTCGTGCCTTCGCGGATCGGCGAGATCAGCTCTTTCGCCTCATAGAACCGCAGGGTGCGCGGCGTCACGTCATAGGCGTCGCACATGTCGCGGATGGTCATCAGATCGCTTTTCGTGTCGGGGTTCATGGCAGACTCGTCACTCGGGTGCATTGATGCTGGGCAGATGCAAACCCGATCCGGAGATTACCAGAGCCGTTGACGTTAACGTCAGCGTAACGTCACGTCATGAAATCGGCTGACGTGAAGTCAGCCGTTTTGCCTGAAAGCTGGCACCTTCCGGCAATAAAGCCCCTCACCACGAGGGGAGCACCCCACCACGAAAGGAGCCCCCCTCCCCCCTCCCCTCCCCACGGGGGGGAGGGGAGGCACGACTTGGTCAGCGCAGTTCCATGCCCTTGGGCCAGCTGAGCGTGTGTTCCAGTGTCACCGTCTGCTTTCGGCCGGGGGCGAGGTCGAACTCCCAGCCCAGGATGCCGCGCTGACCGTCGACATCGGTTTCGGTCGGCTTGGGATCGGCCTTGACGGTCAGGGACAGGTCGGTCTGTTCGGTGTAGGGCACCTGATCCAGAAGCCGCACGGTCCAGGCCTCGGCGCCGGTGTTTTCCACCGTGATGACCGCGCTTTCGGTGCGTTCGTTCGAGGTGGTGAAGACGCCGGTCTGCCCCTCGCTGGTCCTTGGCATCTCGCGCTTGATCCGCAGGGTCTCGATCGCGCCGAAGGGCAGGTCGGTTTCCACGCCCGGGGCGATCATGTCGAGCCAGGTGGAGCCGACCAGCACGCCTTCGCGGAACAGCATCGCCTCGCCCGGAAGCAGGGGTTCGCCGCTGGGATTGGTGAAGCTGGCCATGACAAAGGCGGTGCGGTCGAGGCGCGGGACGGCGACGGCCTTGACCACGGGGGCGAAGGTCAGCCGGTCGAGCGGGAGCCGCAGGTCTTCGGCGCTGGACGCGACGGTGACCGGGTCGGGGTAGTGGTAGACGACCGTGTCGCCTTCCATCGCCGCGCCTGCGGTGACCGGCGCGGGGGCGGGGGCGGTGACGGGCTCGGGCATCATCGCATCGGCAGCATAGCCCGCCTTGGCGCGGGCGATGTCTTCGGGCGTGGGCTCGGGCACGATGCGGCGGAGGTTCGGCCAGAGGGTCGAGGGCGCGGCCTGATCGGCCGGGCGCGAGGAGGAAAGGGTGAGGGCCACGCCCGACCAGTCCTCTCCGGTGAATTGGCTGACCAGGACCGAGCGGTCGACGGCCAGGCTGTCGCCGCCCGCGCGGGTAAGGTTCAGATCGTAGAACGGTCGCCAGCTGGCCTGATCGACATATTGCGTGATGGTGACGGTATGTTCGCCTGCCTCGGCGGCGGTCAGGGCCACGGCCAGCGCGGCGTAGTCGCGGTCGGCCGAGGGCAGGGCGTCGAAGGCGGCGCGGGCCTTTGCCAACGCCTCGTCCGCGTCTTGCAGCGCCTTTCCGGCGGGGATGAGGTCGGCCCGGGCGGCGATGGCGCCCTGCCGGGCGGCCAGGGTTTCGGCGCCGATCATGGCGGCCATGGCGCGGATGCTGTCGGGGGTGGCGTCCGGTGGCAGGGCGCCGGAGAAGGAAGTGAGGAAGCGCACCTGCGCCTCGGCGGCATCGACGCGGGCCTGAACGGCATCGAAAGCAAGCGCTGTGCCGGCCCGTTCGGCCTCCAGCCGCTCTACCTCGGCCTTGGCGGCCTCTTGCTCGGGCGTGAGGGGCAGGTCGCGCGGGGGCAGGCGGTCGGCGCGCAAGGTGAAGGCGCCAAGCCGGAGCCCGTCGCCGGGGGCAAGCTGCATCAGGCCGGGCTGGCTGATGGCGGGCAGGTCGGTGACCAAGAGGTCATGCGCCCCGGCGGTGGGGGCGGTGAAGGTGACCTCACGGATCAGTCGGGCGCCTTCGGGGTAGACGGTGACGGCGGTGATCCGGCTGGTGGCGGCGATGGTGTCGGCCAAGGCCGGCAGCGATGTGGTGGCGAGAAGGAGAGTGAGCAAAGCACGCATCGGAGGGCCTTTCGCGAAGGGATCTGCCGCTAGCCTAGGTCTGGCCGCGATCCGGCGGCAAGGCGGGAAACCCGCCCCCGCCCCGGCCCAAGGACATGCGCCCGGGCTGCGTCGAAGCGGTCAGTTCTCCAGCGGCGTGGCGATCAGGATATGGAGGTCGCGGTCCGGCACATAATCCGTCTTTTCCATCACGAAGGTCGTCGGGCCGGTCTTGGTGATCCCCTCGGCGCAAAGCGAGACGATGTTGCGGGTGTCGCCCTTGTCGACAGTCAGCCGGAAGCGCTGAATGGGGCCGGCCCAGCTGTTCGCGGTGCGCAGGATGTAGGAGATGTTCCAGGACATGCCCATGGAATAGACCTCTCCATCCAGCGGCGGCTGTGCCAGCGCCCGGGCCAGCCCCTTCGAGGTGCTGTCGTCGATGCAGTACAGGTCCACCACGTCCTGCATATAGTCTTCTGGCGGGTGCGACCAGCCGAAGATGCCGCCGGGCGAGCGATTCTCGTATGTGTGGCTGATCTCAACCGGTTGACCGGCGGGGAAAGTCTGGGTCCAGTGATAGCGGATCAGGACCGACCAGCGCGGGAAGGCATAGGCATATTCGGTGCCATCATCATAGAACTCGGCCAGCCCCAGGGCCGTGGCCTCGGCCCGCTCTTCGGGGGACAGGGCCGTCAGGGCGGCCATGACCGACTCGCCGTTCAGCGTCAGTGGCAGGCCGAGCCGCGCAAGATCGGCGGTCACGTCGCGGCCCGGCGTGTCGTACTGGGTGGAGGAGGGCACCCAGGCCTCGGTCGGTTCGGGCTCGACCACGGCGATGCGGTCGACGCTGACCGCGACCGGCCGGCCGTCAACCGTGGCGGTAAAGCCGACGAGGTTTTCGCGGTCGGGGTCTTCGGGCAGGTTCCACTGGCTTTCCAGCACCTGCCCGACCGGGATCGGGGGCAGGGGAAAGATGACCTCGCCGGTTACATCGGCATCGGTCAGGTTGCGGAAGACATAGTCCACGGCGATGCGGTCGATGCCGATGAAGAGGTTCTCTTCCTCCATCGCCACGGCCTCGGTCTGGCCAAAGGTCAGGCCGGTGGCAGAGAGGCCGCCGAAGCCGTCATTGGCAAGGGTGGGCGTGGCAAGACAAAGGGCTGCGAGACAAATGGACAGGCGCATCGAAACCTCCTGGGGCACGGCTGCTGCATCTGACGCCGCGGCGGGGATTCCCGCAAGCCCCTTGCCGGATCACGGCTTCGGCCGGTCGTCCCAGTCCTTGGTCAGGATGCGGTGCGAGTCACCTTCGGGGTCGTCGAACTGTTTCGTCTTCATGGCCCAGAAGAACGCCACCAGCCCGATGCCGCCAAGAAACAGCGAGACGGGGATAAGGATCGACAGGATTTCCATTACTTCAACCGCATGGCGTTCAAGGCCACCGTAATCGAGGACAGCGACATCGCAAGGGCCGCTGCCAGCGGCGTGGCATAGCCGACCAGCGCGATGGGCACGGCAACGACGTTGTAGCCGCCCGAGATCAGGAAGTTCTCGACCATCCGTTTCGAGGATTGCCGCCCGATCCGCACAGCATCGGCGATCGGGGCGATGTCCTGGCCCAGAAGCACGATATCGGATGCCACCCGCGCCGCATCCAGCGCGCTGGCGGGCGAGATCGAGACATGCGCGGCTGCCAGCGCCGCCGTGTCGTTCAGCCCGTCGCCGACCATCAGGACGCGACGCCCCTGTGCCGTCAGTTCGGCCACCCGCGCGGCCTTTTCCTCGGGCAGCACGCCTGCCTGCCAGGTGGCGATGCCCAGCCGTTCGGCCAGATCGCGGACCGGGGCTTCGGTATCGCCGGACAGCAGCTCAACCTGCATCCCGGCGGCTTGCAGTGCCCGGACGGCTGCTTCTGCGCCGGGCCGGGGACGGTCGGTGAAGGCAAAGGCGTGGGTGGCCTGTGGCAGGTGGCCCCCCACCCCCATCCCCTCCCCACGGGGGGGAGGGGAGGCGCCCGGGCCTGCGATGGACAGATAGGTGGCAGTCGTTGGCAGCGGGTCGGCCCCGCACCAATCGGCGCGGCCAAGGCGGAGGCGGGTGCCCTGCCACTGGCCCTCGATCCCGTGGCCGGGAACTTCGCGGATATCGGTGACCGCTGCCGGAGCGATGCCCGAAAGGCGCGCGCCCTCGGCCAGGGCACGGGCCAGGGGATGCGACGATCCCGCCGCCAGCGCCGCAGCAAGGGCGACCACCTCTGGCGGGTGACCGGCAAGGGCCACGGGTTCCGGCACGCCAAGCGTGAGCGTCCCCGTCTTGTCGAAGACGACGGTATCGACTTCGGCCAGCCGCTCCAGCGCGGTGCCGTGCTTGATCAGCAGACCCTTGCGGAACAGCCGACCCGAGGCCGAGGTGACGACCGCCGGAACAGCGAGGCCCAGCGCGCAAGGGCAGGTGATGATAAGAACAGCGGCCGAGATGTTGATCGCATAGCGCAGGTCGCCCCCGGTCGCCCACATCCAGTAGCCGAAGGCGCTGAACGACAGCAGGTGGACCAGTGGCGAATAGGCCTTGGAGGCCCTTTCGGCCAGGCTGGTGTAGCGCGTCTTCGCACCTTCGGCGACAGCCACGAGGTCGGCCATGCGGTGGAGGCTGGACTCCTTGCCGGCCGCCGTGACCCGCAGGGTGAGGGGGCCGGTCAGGTTGACCTCGCCCGCGCTGACCAGGGTGCCTTCGCCCGCCCGCACCGGCAGGCTTTCGCCGGTCAGGAGACTGCGGTCGACTTCGGAGGCGCCCGCGATCACCACCCCGTCAACCGGCATCCGCGCCCCGGGGCGGACCAGGACCAGATCGCCGGGCATCACTGCCGAGATGACCGTCTCGACCTCTTGACCGTCGACAAGGACGATGGCCCGGGGCACTTCCAGCGCCGCCAGTTCCTCGGCCGCCGAGCGGGCGATGGCGCGGGTACGATGGTCGAGGTAGCGGCCGAGCAGGAGGAAGAAGGCCAGCATGACGGCGGCGTCGAAATAGGCGTGGTGGCCGGACATCGCGGTTTCATAGACCGAGATCGACGACGCCAGGATCAGCGCCAGGCTGATCGGCACGTCCATCCCGAGCTTGCCCTGCCGCAAGCTGGCCCAGGCCGACTTGAAGAACGGCTGACCTGCAAAGATCACCGTGGGCAGGGCGATGGCGCCGGAAATCCAGTGGAACAGGTCGCGCGTCGCGTCCTCGGCCCCCGACCAGACGGCGACAGACAGCAGCATGACGTTCATCATGGAAAAGAACGCCACCCCAAGCCGCATCAGAAGGTCGCGGCCCTGCCGGTCGGTTTCGGTGGAGCTGAGGAGGCCGGGGTCGAGTTCGTGGGCCTCGTGCCCGGCCTCGGCCAGGATCGTGACCAGCTGTTTGGCGGTGACGCCGCCGCCGACCTCAAGACTGACGCGCTTTTGCGTCAGGTTCACCCGGGCCGAGCGGACGCCGGGCACGTCCTGCAACAGGCGTTCGACCGAGGAAATCGTTTGCGCTCCCTCGGCTTTCGGCAGGGACAGGACAATCCGCCCCTCGCGGCTGGCCCGCATCGCGGCGATGCGTTCGGCCGCCGGGACCACTGTGCAGGCCGGGCAGGCCGAGACGGGCGCGCGTCCGAAGTCTTCGGCCACGGTCATCGCGTCAGCCCTGCACGAAGAGTTCGGAGCGCTGTTCGAACAAGGTCCCGTCGGGCGCGCGGGCGGTGACCTTGACCATCCACTTGCCGCGCGCCAGTTCCAGTGGCGCCGAGTATACATCGCCCATGGCCATGAATTCGGGCCGCGCGTCATCTGCGGTCGAGGTGGTGCGGCCGATCAGCACCTGCAACTCCTCGACCTGCACCGGCAACCCGTCGCGGTCGGTGAAGGCAAGGTCGATGCGGCCCTCGGCATAGCGCGGCGCGAGGCTCCAGCCCAATGCCTCTTGCGCGGCCTTGCGGGCGTTGAAGCCCTGGCTGGCGACATAGGAGTTCTTGACCTCAAGCCCCGGGAAGGTCGAGACCGCCTTGAAGGCCAGCGTCAGGTTCACCGCGATGATGACGGCGAAGGCGCTGACCGTGATCACAAGGACGTGCTTTCCCTTCAGTTCGGTCATTTCAGTTCTCCTTCCCGTTGAAGATCGTATCATGGTGGATGCGGTTCGTCGTCCCCTGTTCCTCGACCCAGAGCCTGACGTCGGTTCTGGGGCTTACCGCCGCCCGGCTGCCCGGAGGCGCGGTCAGGTAGACGCGCTGCGACTTGGTCTCGTTTGCCGGGACCACGACGGTCAGCCCCTCGACCCCTTCCAGCGACAGGGTGACGAAGGCATCCGAAGTGACGGCGATGGTGAAGCGGGCATCCTCGCCCTGCTTGTTGCGCAGACGCAGTTCATAGGCGTTGCGGATGCTGCCGTCGGAGAGAAGCACGAAGGTCGGGTTCCGTTCCGGCGTCACGTTCACGTCGATGGGCGAACGCAGGAAGAGCGCCACGATCAGCGCGATGCCGACACCCGACCAGAGAACCGTGTAAAGGATCGTGCGGACCCGGAACACATGGCTCCAGACGCTTTTCGGCGGCTGGCCCGCACGCTCGCGGGTCTCGTCGGTCAGGGCAAGATAGCCGATCAGGTCGCGCGGCTTGCCGATCTTGTCCATCACGTCGTTGCAGGCGTCGATGCAGAGCCCGCAGGTGATGCAGGCCAGTTGCTGGCCGTCGCGGATGTCGATGCCCATCGGGCAGACGTTGACGCAGGCCATGCAGTCGATGCAGTCGCCATTGCCTTCGACGTTCTGCTTGCCGCGCGGCTCACCGCGCCAGTCGCGGTAACCGATGGTCAGCGTGTCCTCGTCCATCATCGCGGCCTGGATGCGCGGCCAGGGGCAGGCGTAGATGCACATCTGTTCCCGCGCGAAGCCGCCGAAGGCGAAGGTGGTCAGCGTCAGGATCAGCATGGTGATATAGGCGACGGGATGCGCCTGTCCGGTGACGAGGTCACGCAGCAGCGTTGGCGCGTCGGTGAAGTAGAAGATCCAGGCCCCGCCGGTCGCCAGCCCGATCAGGAACCAGACCGACCACTTGATCGCGCGCTTGCGGACCTTTTCGCCATCCCATTTCTGCCGGTGCAGCCGGATGCGGGCGTTGCGGTCGCCCTCGATCCAGCGTTCGACAAGGATGAAAAGGTCGGTCCAGACGGTCTGCGGGCAGGCGTAGCCGCACCAGACCCTTCCCGCCGCACTGGTGAAGAGAAAGAGCCCAAGCCCCGCCATGATGAGAAGACCCGCGACGAAATAGAATTCGTGTGGCCAGATCTCGATCATGAAGAAGAAGAAGCGGCGGTTGGCAAGGTCCACCAGAACCGCTTGGTCGGGCAGGGATGGACCCCGGTCCCAGCGCAGCCACGGCGTGATGTAGTAGATGCCCAGCGTGACCGCCATGATCCACCACTTCATCGTGCGGAAGGCGCCTTTCACGCGGCGCGGAAAGATCGGTTCGCGCGCGGCATAGAGGCTGGGGGGGGTATCCTGGCTGGACAAGGTGAACTCCTGGGCGCAAGTCGCACCGCTTTCTGCTTACGCCTGCAATCGGCCATTTCGGCGCTGCGGGCATTGACCTGCATCAATAGGCGCCTTGAACCGGCCAGTTTGAATGCGGCATAGCGGCACAATTCCCGGTGAGCGGCAGGTGCCGGAACGGAAAAGGGGGCCCGAGGGCCCCCTTCCCGAACAGTCATGCGTCGGGTTACTCGCCGCCGCCCTTGCCATGGACATAGAAGGCCACGGCACGGATCTGATCTTCGCTGAGGCGCGTGTTCCAGTTCGGCATCACGCCGAAGCGGGCGTTGACCACCGAATAGGTGATCGCCTCGCGCGAGCCGCCGTAAAGCCAGATCGCATCGGCGAGGTTGGGCGCACCCTGGGTGCGGTCGCCCGAGCCGTCGTCCATGTGGCAGGCGGCACAGTTGTCGAGATAGACCTCGGCCCCGGCTGCTGCGAGGGTGGCGTCATGCTCTTGCCCCGAAAGGGCGAGGACATGTTCGACCACCTGCGCGATCTGGTCGGCATCCAGAAGTTCGTCCACCCCGAAGGCGGGCATCATCGAATAGCGCGCGTCGGGGTCGGTGGTGTTGCGGATGCCGTGCGCGATGGTGAGGTAGATGTCCTCCATCGTGCCGCCCCAGAGCCAGTCGTTGTCGATCAGGCTGGGATAGCCCTTGCCCTCGAATCCGTTGGCGCCGGACCCGTGGCAGGTGGTGCAGTTGGTGCGGAAGACGGCAGCCCCCGCGTTCTGGGCGAAGTTGGCCAGTTCGGGGTCCGAGCCGATTGCATCGAGGTCTGCCGCGATGAGCTTGGCCTTGATGTCGGCGTTGGCCGCGTCCACCCGGGCGATCTCGGCCGCGACATCGGCGCGGGTCGAGGCGCCCAGAAGGCCCGGTGTCGCCTCCTTGATGAGCGGCCAGGCGGGATAGGCGATGGTATAGCCGATCCCCCAGACGATGGTGGCGTAGAACACCCAGACCCACCAGCGCGGCAGGGGGTTATTCAGTTCTTCGATGCCGTCCCACTGGTGGCCGGTCGTTTCCACCTGCCGCTCTTCTTTCTTGATTGGCTTGGCGCACATGGCCTTAGCCCTCCTTCTTGGCAGAGGTGGCTTCCGCAGGACGGTCGTCGTTGCGGAAGATCGAGTTTGCGACATCCTGGTGCATTTTCCGGCTGCCGGGCCGGAAGGCCCAGACGCAGAGCGCGAGGAAGCCGATGGTCATCGCCAGCAGGAACCAGCTGTCCGCCATGGCGCGCAGGAAGGTGTAGGTTTCCATCTTCCCCTCCCTACCGATTGGCCACGGGGGTATAGGTCGAGAAGTCGACCATCGTCCCCAGGACCTGCATGTAGGCGATCAGCGCGTCCATCTCGGTCAGCTGCGGCCGACCGTCGAAGTTGCGGACGTTGACCGGCGTCCCGAAGGCGCCTTCGCCATACCGCTCTTCGAGGCCGGAGCTGTCGCCCATCGGGTCGGCCTGCGCCACGAAATCGGCCAGCGCATTGTCGACCATATCGTCGGTGTAGGGCACGCCGGTCATCCGGTGCGTGGCGACGAGATCCTGGATGTATTTCCCGTCGATCACGTTGCTGGCGAGGAAGCCGTAGGGCGGCATCACCGATTCCGGCACCACGGACTTCGCGTTGTAGAAGTGGTCCTGATGCCATTCGTCGGAGTAGCGTCCACCCACGCGGGCCAGATCCGGCCCGGTGCGCTTGGACCCCCACTGGAAGGGCCGGTCGTACATCGACTCGGCTGCGAGGCTGTAGTGGCCATAGCGCTCCACCTCATCCCGCATCGGGCGGATCATCTGGCTGTGGCAGCCATAGCAGCCCTCGCGCAGGTAGATCTGCTTGCCCGCCAGTTCCAGCGGAGTGTAGGGGCGAACCCCTTCCACCTTCTCGATCGTGTTTTCGAGGTAGAAGAGCGGCACGATCTGCACGATCCCGCCGATGGTCACGACCAGAAGCGAAAGGATCATCAGCAGGGTCGCGTTGGTCTCGATGACCTTGTGCTTGTCAAGAAAAGCCATGAGTTCGTTTCCTTATTCTGCCGGAACGGCGGAGTTCTGGGTGACGCGGGCGGGCTGTGCCCGGACGGTCATCCAGAGGTTCCAGCACATGATCAGCGCTCCGGTCAGGAACAGCAGACCACCCAGCGCCCGTACGACATACATCGGGAACTTGGCGGCCACCGTGTCGGCGAAGGCGTTCACGAGGAAGCCGTTCGCGTCGACCTCACGCCACATCAGGCCTTCCATGATGCCCGTGACCCACATGGCCGAGGCGTAAAGGACGATCCCGATGGTCGCGAGCCAGAAGTGCCAGCTGACGAGTTTGAGCGAATAGAGCCCCTCACGGTTCCACAGGCGGGGAACCAGGTAGTAGAGGACGCCGAAGGTGATCATCCCGTTCCAGCCAAGTGCGCCGGAGTGGACGTGACCGATGGTCCAGTCGGTGTAGTGGCTAAGGCTGTTGACGGCCTTGATCGACATCATCGGGCCTTCGAAGGTCGACATGCCGTAAAAGCCGATGCTGACCACCATCATCCGGATGATCGGGTCGGTGCGCAGCTTGTCCCAGGCGCCCGAAAGCGTCATCAGGCCGTTGATCATGCCACCCCACGAGGGCATCCACAGGATCACCGAGAAGACCATGCCAAGGGTCGAGGCCCAGTCAGGCAGCGCGGTGTAGTGCAGGTGGTGCGGACCGGCCCAGATGTACAGGAAGATCAGCGCCCAGAAGTGGATGATGCTGAGCTTGTAGCTGTAGACCGGGCGTTCGGCCTGTTTCGGGACGAAGTAGTACATCATCCCCAGGAAGCCTGCGGTCAGGAAGAAGCCCACGGCGTTGTGGCCGTACCACCACTGCACCATCGCGTCCTGCACGCCGGCGTAAAGCTGGACCTGGGCCGAACCGAAGATCGACACCGGGATCGCGGCGTTGTTCACCAGGTGCAGCATCGCCACGGTCAGGATCATCGACAGCAGGAACCAGTTGGCGACGTAGATGTGGGGCTCCTTCCGCTTGAAGAGGGTGCCCATGAAGGCGATCAGGAAGGCGACCCAGACCACGGTGATCAGGATGTCGACGTACCAGACGGGTTCCGCATATTCCTTGGCCTGCGTGGCGCCCAGCACATAGCCGGTTGCCGCCAGCACGATGACCAGCTGCCAGCCCCAGAAGACGAACCAGCCAAGGCTGCCGCCGAACAGGCGCGCGGCGCTGGTGCGCTGGACGATGTAGAAGGACGACATGATCAGCGCGTTGCCGCCAAAGGCGAAGATCACCGCGCTGGTGTGCAGTGGGCGCAAGCGGCCGAAGTTCAGATAGCCCTGCGCCCATTCGAAGTTCAGCTGCGGGAAGGCCAGTTGCAGCGCGATGACCACGCCGACCAGAAAGCCCACGGCGCCCCAGAAGGCGGTGGCGATTGCCCCGGCCCGGATCACGCCATCGAAATATTCATGCTGCAGGTTCGGCTTGGGGTCCCCCGCCGTCCGCAGCACCCAGAGAAAGGCAATGCCTGCGGCCAGCATCACCGTGATCGCGTTGACCTGATAGGCCAGGTCGCGGGCATAGTTGGCGGCTATCGCGGCGCAGACCGCGAGGAGGCCAAGCCCGGCCAGTTTGAGGTAATCCCACATTATTTGCGTCCCTTCGTCCTGTCTGTCCGGCCCAGCCCGCATGCGAGTCGGGTCCTTGCCGCACACTCCGACAGCTTGCGTTCTGCTGTGCGGCGACGGAAAGCGCCTTGATCTGCGTCAATATCTTCCTGCGGCCGGGTTGACCTCGGTCAAGGCGCGAGCGCAACCTTGACGCAATGATCGGGTATTCCAAACGGGAGCAAACCCATGGCCTACAAATCCCTTCTGACTGTCGCCACCTCGCCCGAGGGCCTGTTGCCGGTCGTGTCCGCCGCCGCCCAGATCGCGGTGCGGGCTGATGCGCATCTTGATGCGCTGACGCTTGGCGTCGATCGCACGCAGATCGGCTATTCCTATGTCGGGTCGGGCGCGGTGATGATCGCTGCCGCGATGGAGCGGGCCGAGCAAGAGGCCCGCACCACCGAAAAGGCAATGAACGATGCCATCGGCGCCCAGTCGCCCGACCTGCGCTATGCGGTCGATTCGGCGGTGACCCAGCTTGGCGCCCTGACCGAGGTCGTCGCCGCCCGCGCCCGCTATGCCGATCTGGTCATCCTGCCGCTGCCCTATGGCGAGGGCCGGGGCGTCGAGGATGAGGCGGTGATCGAGGCGGCGCTCTTCGAAGGCATGGCCCCGGTGCTGGTTGTGCCGCCGAAGGGCATGGCCACAACCGACCCGCGCCGCATCGTCATCGCCTGGAACCAGAGCCGCGAGGCGCTGGTCGCGGCCCGCCGCGCCATGCCGCTCTTGCGCCGGGCCGACTCGGTGCAGATCGTCGTGATTGACCCGCCGACGCATGGGCCGGAACGCTCGGACCCCGGCGGGATGCTCTGCCAGATGCTGGTGCGCCACGGCGTCCGGGCCGAAGTGACTGTGCTGGCCAGGACCCTGCCGCGCGTGTCGGACGTGCTGATCCGCCACCTGCGCGACGCCAACGCCGATCTTCTGGTGATGGGGGCCTATGGCCATTCCCGCTTCCGCGAGGCGATCCTGGGCGGAGCCACCCGCGACATGCTGGAAAGGGCAGAGGTGCCGGTGTTCCTGGCGCATTGATCCCGGCCTGTCACCCCAAGAATTTTCGTCGAAAATTCTTGGGGTTCCTAGGTTCCATCCGGAGGTCGGATGCGGCCCTCGGCGATTGGCACCGCGCCGCCCGCGATCCGGACTTGCGCAAGCGTGCCATTGGTGACCACGGCGGTCAGGCCGATCACGCTTGGCCGTCCCATTTCCACCCCCTGATGCAGGGACAGCCTGGTTTCCCCCTCGGCCAGCGCGCTGCTGGCCAAGAGTTGCGCGGCAAGAATCGCGCTGGCCGACCCCGTTGCCGGGTCTTCCGGGATGCCCGCCGTGGGCGAGAACATCCGCGCGCGGTAGTCGCACTGCGCTCCTTTCGTGTAGAGATAGATGCTGTCCACCCCTGCGGCCTGCATCTGGTGGGACCAGACGGGTTCCATGGGGCGGGCCCGGGCAAGGACATCGAGGCCCGACACCGGGGCATAGAGGAAGCGCGGCCCGCCCTGCCAGAGGCCGGGGCGATGGCCGCCAAAGCCGATGTCCGACGGTGCAAGCCCAAGCGCGGCGGCCAGTCGGGCAGGGTCGAGCGCCGCCGCCAGATCGGGCGCGTCGGTCACGCCATGCGGCAGAACGGGGGCGACGAATTCCGCCTCTGTCACCCCACCGCGCCGCGAGACCCGGACCGGGACCAGGCCGGCCTCTTCCTCCAGCACCAGGTCGCGGTCGAAATCGCCCTCGCCCGCTGCTGCCGTGGCCAGATGGATCGCGCAGCCGATGGTCGGATGGCCGGCGAAAGGAATTTCGGCAGTGGGAAAGAAGATGCGGACCCGGGCTGTGTGGGCGGGGTTCCGGGGGCGCTGGACGAAGATCGTCTCGGAGAGGTTGAATTCCCGTGCGAGGGTCTGCATCTGCGCGGGCGTCAGGTCGTCGGCGCCAAGGACGATGGCCAGCGGGTTGCCCGCGAAGGGCTGATCGGTGAAGACATCGCAGGTGTGAAAGGTCAGCATCGGGGCAGGCAGGCCTAGACCAGCATGCCGCCGTCGCTGTCGTCACCGGCCTCTTCCAAGAGACGGTCGATGTCGGGAATCTGGACGTGGCGGTTGCCTTCCAGCGCGATCACGCCGTCCTTCTTCAACGCGCTGATCTGGCGGCTGACGGTTTCCAGCGTCAGGCCAAGATAATCGGCCATTTCTTCCCGGGTCAGCGGCAGGTCCACCGCCAGCATCCCCTTGGGCTTGCGCAGATGCAGCGCCGCCTCGCGCCGGGCGATGATCGAGATCAGCGAGGCGATCTTTTCGCGTGCGGTCTTGCGGCCGAGGAGCAGCATCCATTCCCGTGCGGCGTCCAGTTCGTCCAGCGTCATCTCAAGCAGGCGCTGGGCGATGTGCGGGGTGGTGCCCATCAGGTCTTCGAAAGGCTTCTTTCGGAAACAGCACATCACCAGATCGGTTGTCGCCGTCACGTCATAGGCCGCGACCGACCGCCCGGGGCGACCGACGAAGTCCGACGGCAGCAGAAGCCCGACCATCTGGCGACGCCCGTCCTCCATCGTCTGGGTCAGGGTGGCGATGCCGGTGACGACCGAGCCCACGAACTCCATCCGGTCACCGGACCAGATGACTGTCTGGCCCGCCTGGAAGCTGCGGTAATACTTGATCTGCTCCAGCCGGGACAACTCGTCCGACTCACAGCGCGCGCAAACCGCCCGATGCCGGATCGGGCATTCCGAGCATTGCACATGTACCGATTGGTCCTGCATGTCCCGTTCCTGTCACTTGATCTGCGTCAAGGAGCGTCATGTCCGCTTGACATAGCTTACCCTCATGACCCACGACCCGCAACTCGCCCGGCTCGGGCTTTTTGACGCGCGCGTGCCGCGCTACACCTCTTATCCGACCGCTCCGCACTTCGGATCGGCCGTGGGACCGGGGGATTTCGCGCATTGGATTGGCGCGATTCCCGAAGGAAGCGAGATATCGCTTTATCTGCATGTGCCATTCTGTCGCAGGCTCTGCTGGTTCTGTGCCTGCCGGACACAGGGCACGACCAGCGATGAACCGGTGTATGCCTATGTTGACACGCTTCTGGCCGAGCTGGCGATTCTGCGCGAGCACCTGCCGCGGGGGGTGACGCTCAGCCGATTGCATTGGGGCGGGGGCACGCCGACGCTGCTGTCCGCCGACCGGATGGAGGCCTTGGCCGAGGCCGTCTTCGACGTGGCGCCGATGGCGCCGGGTGGCGAGTTCTCGGTCGAGATTGACCCCAACGAGATCGACGATGCCCGGCTGGACGCCCTGGCGCGGGCCGGGATGAACCGCGCCTCGATCGGGGTGCAGGATTTCGACCCGATGATCCAGAAGATGATCGGTCGCGAGCAGAGCTATGCCCTGACCCGCGACGTGGCCGAGCGCATCCGCGCGCGGGGCGTGGCCAGCCTGAACGCCGATATCCTTTACGGCCTGCCCAGCCAGTCCGGCCCCCGGATTTCCGATTCTGTGCAGAAGCTGCTGACCCTTTCGCCCGACCGGGTGGCGCTTTACGGCTATGCCCATGTGCCGTGGATGAGCCGGCGGCAGCAGATGATACCGTCGGACGCGATGCCCACGCCCGAGGAACGGCTTTCGCTGTTCGAGACCGCACGGAAGCTGTTCCTGTGGGACGGCTACCAGGAGGTCGGGATCGACCATTTCGCCAAGCCCGAGGACGGGATGGCCCGCGCCCAGCGCGCCGGCAAGCTGCGGCGGAATTTCCAGGGCTATACCGACGACCCCGCCCCGGTGCTGATCGGGCTGGGGGCTTCCTCCATCAGCCGCTTTCCGCAGGGCTTTGCCCAGAACGCCAGCGCCACCGCCGCCCATACCAAGGCGATCCGCGAGGGGCGGTTCTCGACCCACCGGGGCCATGCCTTTGCGGGCGAGGATACGCTGCGCGCCCGGATCATCGAGGCCTTGATGTGCGACTTTGCCGTATCCAGGGCGGAACTGCTGCGCGACTTCGACGTGACGCCCGCGCGGCTGGACGCGATGTTCCAGAAGGCCGTCGGCGAGTTCGGCGATATGGTACGGGTGACGGCTGAGGCCTTCGTGATACCCGACCGCGCGAAGCCCCTGACCCGGATGATCGCCAGGGCCTTCGACGCCTATGACACGGCGCAGGCGCGGCATTCCTCGGCGGTCTAGGTCCCTGATCGGATTGTCTCTTGTGGTCGGTGCCTGACGTGCGCTTGGCCAAGGGCCTCTGCATGTGACAGAGGCCGCCCTAGGGGGCGGACCATGTGACCCAGCGGCCGTGAAAATCGACCCTGCCAAGGGGGATCGTCTCGCCCCTGGGCCAGATCGTCACGGTCAGGGCCGCGCCCTCGGTGGCGCCGTCAGCTTCCATGGCAAGTCTTGCGACCGGGTCGCGTTGTCCGGCCGTTTCCAGTGCCGCCAGTGCCTTGGCCCTGGTCGTGGTCGGGAAGTATTGCCAGGCGACGGTATGAAATACCAGATGCAGGGCGCCCTCGGTCGGGGGTGACAGGCGGGTTTCCAGCCAGTCGGCGGCGTCTGCGCAGTCGACCGGGGGGCGGCGCTGTGCAGCAAGATCAAGCGCTGCGCGGGTCCGGGCGAGGCGGTCGTCCTGGTCGGCCCAGATATAGGCCAGAAGGCGCAGCCGGTCGGTGACCGGGTCGAGCGGGTTCAGATCGGTGCCCCTGCGGTCGAGGATCGTCGGACAGCGCAAGGGTGGTGTCGGGCCGCTCCAGTCGGAGGTCAGGGTGAGTGCCGGATTGACGGGGCCAAAGGTCTGGTCGCCGATGCGAAGCGCGTAGTTGTCCCACAGCAGGTTCAGCCCCGCGCTGGCGCCGAGTTCGGACAGGATGAGCGGCAGTCCGAAGCGGGCGGTCAGCCAGTGCGCGGCGGCGATGAGGGGGGCAGAGCGGCGGACCTCATTCGTCTGGGGCGGTGAGGTGAGTCAGTCGAGCAGGAAATCCGGATGCTGGCGGATCGCGGCAAGGGCTGCTTCGGTCGGGTCGGTGTCGGAGGCATAGGCGGCGGCGAGGGCGGGGTCCTGGCCGGTGAGGACCAGCGCATGCAGGCCTCCGGCAAGGCGGAGGGGGACAGATGCGGCGCGGGACGAGGGGTCGCCGGGCCAGGTGAGCACACGGTCCGTCACCGGGTTGCCGGGGGCAAGGCGATTGGCGAGGCCGGTCATCAGCCGTTCCATCAGAGGCGAGCCCAGCGCGGCGCAGGCGGCGGCCTGACCGCGGAAGGCTTGCCGGACGGCGCTCATCGGAACTTGTCCAAGAGCCGTTGCATCGGGCTGCGGCCGTCTTCCTGCGGCTGGGGCGCGGGGGCGGGGGGCTCGGGCTTTTCCTTTGTGGTCGAGGACCGGGGTGGCGCGGTGCGCAAGGCGACGGCGTTCATGAACTTCTGCCCCTCGCCCATGGCCAGCGCTTCGGCCCCGTCCGAGATGCCGCGGAGGAGGTCATCGAGCCAGCCCTGATCGGCCTTGGAGAAATCGTGCAGCACATAGGCGGCCACGGCATCCTTGTGCCCCGGGTGGCCGATCCCCAGCCGGACCCGGGCGTAGTCGTCGCCCAGATGCGCGTGGATCGACCGCAATCCGTTGTGGCCGGCATGGCCGCCGCCCTGTTTCAGGCGCAGCTTGCCGGGGGCGAGGTCAAGTTCGTCATGGAACACGGTCAGGTCGCCCAAGGGAAGTTTCCAGAAGGCAACGGCGGCCTGCACCGACTGGCCGGAGAGGTTCATGAAGGTCTCGGGCTTCAGGAGCGCGACCTTCTCGGTGCCGAGGCGGCCTTCGCTGACCAGCCCCTGAAAGCCCTTGCGCCACGGGGAAAAGCCGTGGTCGGCGGCGATGCGGTCCACGGCCATGAAGCCGATGTTGTGCCGGTTGCCGGCGTATTTCGCGCCCGGATTGCCGAGGCCCACGAAGAGTTTCACCTGAGCGCCCCCGCCTGTTGCCCTGCCGGATATAGACCGGGGGGCGGCGGGGCTCAACCTTACGCGGCCTTGCGACCAAGCGCCTCTGTCTTGGCCAGCCAGCGGGCGCGGAGCGTCAGGGTTGAGTGTTCGACGGGCGAGAAATGGGTAAAGCCGCGTGGCCGCAGTCCGACATAGGACAGGATCTGGCGCTGGAACTGATGCTTGGCGGCACTGCGGTACATCAGCGCGAAGGCCCAGCCGGGGGTGTCCGACGTCAGGATCAGCCGTCCGGTGCGGCCGCCAAGCAGGGGCCTCGGCAGGCCAAAACGGCGCTTGCGCGGGTCGAAGGCGTAACCGGGCAGGAGCGTGCGGTCGAAGAGGCCCTTGGCCTTGGCGGGCAGTCCGCCCCACCACATCGGCGCAATCAGGACCACATGTTCGGCCCAGGTCAGAGCGTCGCGGAAGGTGACGAGGTCTGGTTCCAGCGGCGGGGTGTTGCGGAAGGACGACTGGCCGAGGTCGGGGGTGAAGTCCATTTCGGACAGGGCCAGCGCCCGCGTTTCGTGGCCGGCGGCCTCGGCCCCTGCGCGGTAGGCTTGCGCTAGGGCAGCGCTGAGTGATTGTCTGGCAGGGTGCAGGTCGCAGATCAGGATGCGTCGGGACATGGGGGCCTCAAAAAAATGACTATAGTCAATATTGGTGATTGTATGACTATAGTCAATATTTCTGGCGGGAGAATTTCGTGATGCGCAAGGTTCAGGCCCGCACTCTTGCAACACGCGACCGGCTCTTGGCCGCCGGACGCGAGATCGTGGCGGCACAGGGGCTGGCGGGGCTGCGAACGGATGAGGTCGTGCTGCGGGCGGGGACAGCGAAGGGAACCTTCTTTGCCCATTTCGCGGATCGGGATCATTTCCTTGCCGCCCTGCTGGCCGAACGCCTGACGGTCGAGTTCGCGGGGCTTGAGGCTGCGAAGGACCGGAAAGGGCTTGAGGCCGATCTGGACCGGGTCTTTGCGGCCTTTGCCGCCGATTCCGAAACTGTGGCCCTGCTTGCGCGGTTCAGCGGCCCGGCGGGCGCGGGTTTGGGGCTGGACCTGATGATCTGCGGGCTGATCGAGCGCCTGGCCGAGGGGGTAGCTGCGATGCAGGCGGCGGGGCAGGTGGCGAGCCGCGCGAGGCCGGAGGTGCTTGGCGAGGCGCTGATGGCGCTGGTCTTTCATGCGGCGGCGTCGGCACAATGCGCCGCGCAGGCCGATGCCGTTGCCGTGCGGGCGCGGGCGGAGCGGCTGCTGCGCGAGATGACGACGGCGCTTCTGGGGGCGTGAGGGCGCTCCTCGTGCGACTGCGTCTTCTCGTCGCGGTCGCCAGCGCGAGGAGTGCCTGAAAGGCATCGACGAGCAGATCCGAAATGCAAACGGGGGACCCGATGGCCCCCCGCGCATTGTCGTCAAGCCGGGCGCATCATGCGCCGGCTTCGGCCGCCTCTTCAGCGACGAGGCCCGAGGGCGCCGCGATGTTCGCGATAACGAAGTTCCGTGCGATGGTGGGCTTGACGCCCTTCGGCAGCGCCACATCGTTGATGTGGATCACGTCGCCGATCACCTTGCCGGTCAGGTCGACCGTGATGTGATCGGGGATGTCACCGGCGGTCACTTCCAGTTCGACTTCCGGGCGGACCACGGTCAGCGTGCCGCCGCGCTTCAGGCCGGGGCTGGCGTCCTGGTTCACGAACTCGACATGGATGAACAGGTTGATCCGGCTGTCGTCGTGGATGCGCATGAAATCGACATGCGTCGGCAGGTCCTTGACCACGTCACGCTGGACGCCGCGGCAGATGACATGCACGTCCGGCTGGCCTTCGACCTTGAGGTTGAAGAGCGTCTGCAGGAAGCGGCCTTGCCGCAGCTTGGTCAGGAGGTAGTTGTATTTCACCTTGATCGGCGTGGGCTCGGCCCCGTCGCCGTAGATGATGCCAGGTACGTAGCCCTCGCGGCGGGCTTGACGGGCGGCCCCCTTGCCTGTCCCCGTCCGTACCTCGGCGGTAAGATCCGTGATCTCGCGTGCCATGAGGTTCTCCATATAAGTCCGCCATCCTCCAAGGGTGCATGGCGCGACCGAGGGGCTATAGCGACGAATCGGGGGGAAGGAAAGGGATAACTTGCCCTGTTGCCTGCCATGTCGCTTTCGGCCGGGGCAGGCGTCGCGGGCGGGGTGGAACAGGGGCGCGTGCCGGGCTAGCTGTCGGTTTCGCGTGAAGGAGCCCCTGATGTCTGCCCTGACCACCCTGGCCTATTCCCGCCCCGCGGTGGCGGCCTTCGGCGCAATGGGGGTGCTTTGGGGCACCTTTGCCGCCGTGCTGCCCGACCTCAAGGCGCAGCTCGGGGTGGACGAGGCGCAATTGGGGCTCTTGCTGTTCCTGACGCCGATTGCCGCGATCAGCGCAATGCTGGCCGCGCCGGTCTTCGGGTCGCTGGCGGGACGGGTGGCCCTGCCGCTTGCCGTGGCGCTGATGGCGCTGGGCTTTGCGTTGCCGGGGCAGGTGCATGTGCTGTGGCTGTTTCCGCTGGCGATGGCCTGCGCTGGGGCGGCGACCGGGTTGACCGATGTCCTGATGAACGCCCGCGTCTCGGCGATGGAGAATGCGCGGGGCCTGCATCTGATGAATCTGGCCCATGCGGTCTATTCCTTCGGCTATGCGGGCGGCGCGATCCTGACCGGGCTGATGCGCGGCGCGGGCTGGGGGCCGGCTTCGGTGATGGGTATCATGGCCGCTGTCGGCCTTCTGTGCGCGCTGCTGTCGATCGAGGCGGACGGCCGGATCGAGGGGCTGCGCAAGCCGAAGGACGGCACCGCCCTGCCGCTGGGCCTGGTGCCGGTGATCGGTGGCGGGATCGTGCTGATCGCCTTCATGACCGAGAACGCGGCCGAGAACTGGTCGGCCCTGCATATCGAGAAGACGCTGGGCGGCAGCCCCGAGGAAGGCGCGCTTGGCCCCGCCTTGCTGGCGCTGACCATGGGCTTTGCGCGACTGGGCGGGCAGTGGCTGGCCGGGCGGGTGAACCCCTATACGATGTTGCGGGTGGGCGCGGTGGTCGCCGCCATCGGCGCCTTCATCGCGGCACAGGCGACAAGTCCGGCCGGGGCCTATCTGGGGTTCTTCGTCATGGGCATCGGCGCTTCGGTCCTTGCTCCGACGGCCTTTTCGCTGGTCGGACAGTTGAGCGACCCGAAGGCGCGGGCCCGCGCCGTCGCCCGGGCCACGCTTCTGGGCTATTTCGGCTATTTCTTCGGCCCGCCGCTTCTGGGGCTGATTGCCGGGACCTTCGGGCTGCGCATGGCCTTTGTCTGGGCCGCGGTGATGGTCGGCGCGGTCTTCCTGCTCGCGCCGCTTCTGGCCCGTCAGCGGACCTGAACCTCCAGAAACCGCGGGCCGTCCTGCGGGGTGGCGAGAATCTCGGCCAAGGCTGCGGGGTCGGGTGGGACCTGGGCGAAAAGCATGTCGCAGGCCATGGCGAAATGTTCCATGTCGAGCGGCGAGGGGTCGCAGCCGATGATCTCCGGCACCTTGGCCTGTTCCAGCGCCTCGGCGATCTCGCGGAAGCCGGCGTTGTTCCAGACGACATAGGTGATGGGCAGTTTCTCATCCACCGCGGTGCGCAACTCGCCCGGGCTGAACTGCAACCCTCCGTCGCCGATCAGGCAGACCACCGGCGTGCCGGGCGCGGCAATGGCGGCCCCGACGGCGGCCCCCGGGGCAAAGCCAAGCGCGCCGTAGCCGGTGGCGGCGTTGAACCAGCCGCGCGGGCGGTCGTGGTCGTAATAGAGGTTGGCCGCATAGACCGGCTGGGTGCTGTCACCGACGATGATCGCGCCGGGCATCGCGTCACGGATCGCTTCGACGATGTCGAGTTGCCCGGGCAGGGCGGGGTGCAGCCCGTCAAGCTCGGCCCGGGCGGTGGTGCGGGTGGCCTCGGCCCGGCGGGCGCCCTCTCGGTTGGCGGGCAGGATCATGGGCAGAAGGGCGGCCATCATCGGCCCGGCATCGGCCTTGATCGGCATTTTCGCCGGGTGGCGGGCCAGCTGGTCGGCGCAGATGTCGATGCGGATCATGCCCGACAGGTCGGGCACGCCGCCCTTGGCATAGACGTCATAATCTGTAGGCCCGAGTTCGGTGCCGATGGCCAGCACCTGATCGGCCGCCGCGATCAGGTTGCGGACGGTGTTCAGGCTGGGCGAGGCGGGCACCGCCAGCCGGTGGCCATGCATCGCACCCCGGGCATTTGCGGTCAGGACCACGGGGGCGTCCAGCATCTCGGCCAGCTTGCGCAACTCATCCTCGGCGCCGCGCGTGCCGCCACCGGCCAGGATCACCACCCGTTCGGCGTTGTTCAACGCCGTAGCGACGCTGCGCAGGCGACCCAAAGGCAGGGGCACCGTGGAACTGCCGACCACGGGCGATGGCAGTGCGGAGCAGGGTTGGCCCATCATGTTGGTGGATATCTGGATATGCGCCGGACCCGGCCGCCCCGAGGTCATCGCGGCGAAGGCGCGGTCGAGCACCTCGCCCAGCTTCTTGGGGTCGGTCACGGTTTCCGTATGGCAGAGCGTCGCCACCATCGCGCCCTGATCGGGCAGTTCGTGCAGCCGCCCCAAGCCCTTGCCCAGCGTGTCGCTGCGCCCGAGGCCCGAAACCACCAGCAGCGGCACCGAATCCGCCCGCGCCTGGGCCATGGCGGTCAACGTGTTGGTCAGCCCCGGCCCGGTGATGACGAAGGCGGCGGCAGGCTTGCCCGAAACGCGCGCATAGCCGTCGGCCATGAAGCCCGCGCCCTGTTCGTGGCGGGGAGTGACATGGCGGATCTTGTCCCCGGCCTTGGCGAGGCCGCGATAAAGCTCGATCGTGTGGACACCGGGGATGCCGAAGACGACCTCGATGCCCCGGTCGATCAGGCCCTCGACCAGACGGATGCCGACGGTGGTCATGCTACAGTCTCCACGGCGTTGGCCGCATGGGCGGCGATGCGGTTGCAGGCCTCGGTGACCACGTCATCGGGCTGGGTCAGGCTGAGCCGCAGCCAGCCGTTCAACCCGGCCCCGAAGCTTTCGCCGGGCATGACGGCCACCTTCTGCGCGTCGAGCAGGCCAAGGGCGAAGTCCTCGCCCGATAGCCCCGTCGCGCGGACATCGACGAGGGCGAACATCCCCGCCTCGGGCCGATGGACGCGCAGGCCGGCGACCCCGTCCAGCGCCCTGGCGATCAACGCGGCGCGCCGGGCGAAACGTTCGGCCATTCCGGCGGCAACGGGCGAAGGTTCGGAAACTGCAAGCTGGGTCATGTCGGCGATGAAGGGTTGCGAGCCGAAAAGCATGGTTTCTGAAAGTGGCAGCAGGCGTTCACAGAACTCGGCTGGCCCAACGCACCAGCCCGAACGGAAGCCCGGCGCCGCGTGGGACTTGGAAATGGACGAGGCCACCACCACCCGGTCGGCAAGGTCGGCGAAATCGAGCGGCGAGGTGAAGGTGACGCCGGGGAAGACCAGATCCTCATAAACCTCGTCCGAGACGATCCAGAGGTCATGCGCGCGGGCCAGCTCGCCCAGGGCGCGGATATCCTCGGCGCGCAGGACCGCGCCGGTGGGGTTGTGCGGCGTGTTCAGGAACAGGACACGGCTGCGCGGCGTGATCCGGGCCGCCACATCCGCCGCCTGCATCCGGAAGCCCTGTTCGGGGCGCAGCGGCACCGGCACCATGGTGGCGCCGGTCTGGGCGATCAGGCCTTCGTAGGTGGCATACATCGGGTCGCCAAGCAGCACTTCGTCGCCCGCTTCCACCAGCGTGCGCAGGACGCCGTAAAGCACGGTCTGGGTTCCGGGCAGGCACATGACCTGATCGCGCCCGATCTGCCGTCCGCGCCGTGCAGTGTAGCGTGCCGCCAGTGCCGCGACGACGCCCGGCTCGCCCCTTCCGTTGGAATAGCCGGTGCGGCCCGACTGCATCGACCGGGCGGCGGCCTCCATGAACCGCTCGGGCGTCGGGACGTCAGGTTCGCCGATCGTCAGTTCGATGATCGCCTCGCCCGCTGCCTTCAGGGCGCGGGCCCGGGCATGGACCGCCCATTTCGCCCCCCCAAGGTCAGCCAGACGGTCAGTGACGGAAGCGTATCTCATGCCAGTGTCTTTCCCGGATCAGGCAACATGGAGGAATGGGCGATGAGGTCGACCCCCAGGATCGCACCCACGGATTTCAGGCCCAGAGTCACGATTTCGCCCGGGGCGAAGGTATGGGCGAGGATCGAGCCTTCGACCCAGAGCCCGTCGATCACCGCATTGCAGGCAATGGCCTCGCCGCGCAACTGGGCCGCAGTCGCCTCGCGCGGCAGGGCGGCGATCAGCGACTGAAGCGCGTCGCGGTAGGTGGTATAGGCGGTTTCGTGGACCGCCAGAAGCTCGGGGTCGTTGCGGACCTTGTGCATGTAGCCGGCCCAGAGAACCACCGCCCCCACATCCAGCACCGGCGGGCGCAGCGAGGCGGCGACGAAGGCGGCCAGTCGTTCCTCGGGCGCGGCGCCGACCCCTTCCAGCGCATCCGAGCCCTTGGCCGTCATCCCGTCCATCAACGCACGATAGGCGGCGCGGGTCAGTTCGTCCTTGGACTGGAAGTAATGCCGGATCAGCCCCGCCGTGACCCCGGCCCGCGCCGCGATGGCGCGGACGGTCGCCGCCTCGGGCCCACCTTCGGCGACCAGTTCCTGCGTCGCGGCGATCAGATCGGCGCGGCGGGTCTCTTCGCTTTCGCGGCGATAGACGCGGCGGGCGGGTTCCATGGCCAGACCTCAATTATACGCGCGAGTAATTTGCGCCTTGCGGGGGTAATGTCAAGCCATGATGCATCCGTCGCATCCTAGTCTGCGTGAACGTCCTTGTGAATGATGACATCGGCTTGCGGATAGGCCGTCAGGATCGCGCGGCGCAGGCCCGCGCCGATATCGTGCGCCTCGCGCAGGGTCTGGTTGCCGTCAAGTTCGATATGGAGGTGGACAAAGACCCGGCTGCCCGCGGTGCGGGTCTTGAGGTCGTGAAAGCCGCGCACGCCGGGCCAGTCGCGGGCAATGGCGGCGATCCCTTCCTGGATCGCAGGGTCGGCGGCGCGGTCCATCAGCGCGTCCCAGGCATCCTTTCCGATCCTGAGCGCGCCGAGCACCATGACGCCGGCCGCAGCCAGAGCGACCACCGCATCGACCGAGCCCATCCCTAACCGGCTGGAGGCCCAGAGCGCCACCAGCGCGCCCAGGCTGGGCAGAAGGTCGCCCAGATAGTGCAGGCGGTCGGCCCTGACCACCTTGCTGCCGGTTATCCGGGCCACCCTGCCTTGCCACCAGACCAGCGCGAGCGTCAGCAGGATCGAGATCGCCATGACCACCATCCCGCGCCCCTCGGCGGCCAGAACGGGCGGTTCCGGTGCCAGAAGCCGGGCGGCGGATGCCCAGCCGATGACCCCGGCCGAAGCCAGGATAAAGGTGGCCTGCGCCAGAGCGGCAAGGTCCTCGGCCGAACTGTGGCCGAAGGCGTGGTCTTCATCCGCGGGGCGGGCGGCATAGACAATGGCCGCCGCCGCGCCCAGCGACATCATCAGGTCAAGCGCACTGTCAGCCAGCGAGGCCGCGATGGACAGCGCCCCGGTCGCGGCGAGGGCCCAGAGCTTCAGCCCGACAAGGACCGTTGCCACCAGAACCGAGGCGAGACCAGCCGAAATGGCAAGCCGGGTCCGCCCGGCTCCGGGGTCAGTCGAAGGTTTCATCGGCCCGCACGCCCCATATTGCCGACTTCCGCACCCAGCCGCGTTGGCCGTCAAGCGCCACGCGGCACCAGTCGGGGTTGCAGGCCAGCAGCCTGCCAAGCACCCCCAACTCGGCCTGGGCGATGACGGTGGCGTCATCCGCCGGGCGGTCGCGGAATTCGGCCATGTCGAGGGTTACCAGAACGGTGCGCACACCGGACAGAAGCGAGTAGTGGACCCATCCTCCGGCGCCCTCGAAATCCTCGACCCGCCGCCAGTTCTCGAATTCGGCGGTGATGCGCAGGGGCATCCCGGCGCGGGTGAAGACCCAGTCGATCCGGTGCGTCAGGCCGGGCCCGCGCCGTGCGTTGCCCTGACTGCCCTTGAGAGAGACAAAGCGGGGCAGCGGCAGGTTGGTGACGCAGCCGACATCGGGTTGGCACTGCTTTTCCGCGGGCCTTGCCGCCGTGGGGGGCTCGGTCTCGGCCGAAGGGGCGGGGCCTTCGGCTTCCTGCGCGGCCAGCGGCGGGGCAAGAAGCGCCGCCGTCACCATCAGAGCCGTCAGAAACCGATACATCCGCGCCCGTCCTGCCTGATCGCCCCGCGCCGGTCGGCGGCTGCGGTCGATAAACCCTCGTCCGGGGCTTGTGCATCGCCCCGCTTGGCTTAACCTTGCCCGAAGCACACCGGATTTGGAAGTGTCGGGGAGAACACCATGCCTGCCGCCCGCCTGACTGTGGTCGTGACGCGACGGTTGCCCGAGGCCGTGGAGACACGGATGAAGGAACTGTTCGATGTGGAACTGCGCGACCCGGATGTGGCGATGACGCGCGAGGAGCTGGTTGCGGCCATGCGGCGGGCCGATGTTCTGGTGCCGACGATCACCGACACGATCGACGCCCCGCTGCTGGCGCAGGCAGGCGACCGGCTGAAGCTGATCGCCAATTACGGCTCGGGCGTGGACCATATCGACGTGGCGACGGCGCGGCAGCGGGGGATACTGGTGTCGAACACGCCCGGTGTCGTGACCGAGGATACCGCAGACATGGTGATGGTGCTGATGCTTGCGGTCACCCGGCGCATCCCCGAAGGACTGGCGCTGATGCAGTCGGGCAAGTGGGCGGGCTGGTCGCCGATGGCCAACCTCGGCGGGCGGCTGGGCGGGCGGCGGCTGGGCATCCTTGGGATGGGCCGGATCGGGCAGGCGGTGGCGCGGCGCGCGCGGGTCTTCGGGCTGCAGGTGCATTACCACAACCGAAGACGCCTGCACCCCGATATCGAGGGCGATCTGGAGGCGACATATTGGGAAAGCCTTGACCAGATGCTGGCGCGGATGGACATCCTGTCGATCAACTGCCCGCATACCCCGTCGACTTTCCATCTGTTGAACGCGCGGCGGCTGAAGCTGATGAAGCCCTCGGCCGTTGTGGTGAACACCTCGCGCGGCGAAGTGGTGGACGAAAACGCGCTGACCCGCGCCTTGCGCGCGGGCGAACTGGCGGGGGCGGGACTGGACGTCTACGAGCACGGAACCGACGTGAACCCGAGGCTGCGCGAGTTGGCGAATGTCGTCTTGCTGCCGCACATGGGGTCGGCCACGGTCGAGGGGCGAATCGAGATGGGCGAAAAGGTCATCATCAACATCAAGACCTTTGCCGATGGTCATCGCCCGCCGGATCAGGTGGTGCCGGGCCAGTTCTAGGCCTGAGTTTGCCGAAATTTCCGTGGTATTCTCGCAACTGCTCTGGATTGATGGAACAGGCCCGCATCTTGGCGATTGATTGTGTCGCCTGTGATCAATAGCGTGTGAATGTCTGCCATCTTGGCGGGAAGCGTTCAAAATTCGGAGCAAATCATGAAGAAAATCATCGCCTCGGTCATGGCCCTGACCCTCGGCGCCTCGGCTGCCAACGCTGGCGGCCCGGTCGTTATCGTCGACGAGCCGGAAGTCGTGGCCGAAAAGCCGGCTTCGTCGGTTGGCATCCTGCCGCTGCTGCTGGTTGGTGTCGTTCTGTGCGTCGCGCTCTGCGGTGGCAGCGACGACGACGGCGGCGAGAACGTCTACTGATCTTCAGGGCCGGCCATGCGGTCGGCCCGATGAATGCCGGGGGGTGCGGGGTACTGTCGTCGTGCCCCCCGGATACCGCACCGTCGGTCCCTTGACTGAACGGTTGTGAAGGCAAAGCCTGTCCGCAAGCAGTTGATGCTGTCGCGGCGGCAAGCCGCAATACATGCCATTATGCAACAGACCGGGCACGCTTTGGCGTGTTGAGCGCGAATCTGTTTGAGTGGCGATCACCAAAAAGTTAGGGTCAGTCGGGCAGGACAAGGTGTCGTGCCCCGACCGTTATCGTTTCATGGAGTGAAACATGAAGAACATTCTTGCATCGACGCTGGCGGCTTCTCTGCTGGTATCTTCGTCCATTGCCCACGCAGGCGGTCCGGTCGTGATCATCGAAGAACAGGAAGTGGTGGCGGAAAAGCCCGCCTCCTCGGTCGGCATCCTGCCGTTGCTGCTGATCGGCGTCGTGCTTTGCGTCGCGCTGTGCGGCGGTGACGACGATGATGAGCGGCGCCTGGTCTCGGCCGGCGAATAACTTACGCGTCCAGGCTTCGCCAGCGGCGGGCCCGATCGAACCAGAAAGGTTCCACAATGAACAAGCTTCTTGCTGCCACCCTCGCGTCAGCCGTCACCCTGTCTGCGGCCACTGGCCATGCCGGCGGCCCCGTCGTGATTGTCGACGAGCCGGAAGTCGTGGCCGAAAAGCCGGCATCTTCGGTTGGCATCCTGCCGCTGCTCTTGGTCGGCATCGTGCTCTGCGTAGCGCTCTGCGGCGGCGATGACGATGACGACCGCAGAACGGTCATTGTTGGCGAGCCGGATCTGCCGCCGACCTGACTCACCGGCTTTTCCGGGCCTTCAGTTCGTGAACGGGGCCGGGTCGGCGCAATGTCGGCCCGGCCCTTGTCTTGATCGAGCTTCAGGATTGTGCCGCGCGGCTGCCGTGACAGGTTTCGGTCTGGCGTGGCACCTGTGGCGGTCAAGGGACCCGCGTCTGCCTTTTCCTGCGGCCCCATTCGATGGCGAAGCAGACTCCCCGAAGGCTGTCAGGAACGTCCGACGCACCCGCGCGGCGACCCGCGGTTGTTGCCTGCGGGCATCGTTCCCTGCGGCAGCTACGGTAAATCAAACACCATGATTGACGCCCCGGCTTTCGGCGGCTAGGCGTCATCTGACACGGCGTCAGCTTATCGTCGAACGTTGTCGCTTTCCTGGCGATGTCCTTGCTGCGACCCGCCACCTGACCGATTGGAGAATGTCGAAATGAAGACCCAACTCGCTGCCATCCTTGCCACCGCAGTCACCCTGTCCGCCGCGACCGCCCATGCCGGCGGCCCGGTGATCATCGAAGAACAGGAAGTCGTGGCGGAAAAGCCCGCCTCGTCGGTCGGCATCCTGCCGCTTCTGCTGGTCGGCATCGTCCTTTGCGTCGCGCTCTGCGGCGGTAGCGATGATGATGAGCAGGGGGGAAGCATCGGCGGCGAGCGCTGATCACGACATCTTTCGGCCGCGCGCCAGACGGCGCGTGGCCACCGAGCCAACCCAAAGAGGAGACTGCCATGAAGAAACTTCTCGCGCTCAGCCTGGCCGCTGCGGTCAGCCTGTCTGCAGCCACCGCCCATGCCGGTGGCCCGGTGATCATCGAAGAACAGGAAGTCGTGGCGGAAAAGCCCGCCTCCTCGGTCGGCATCCTGCCGCTTCTGCTGGTCGGCATCGTGCTTTGCGTCGCGCTTTGCGGCGGCAGCGACGATGATGAGCCGCGCCCGCAGTGATCGGCAGCCCGCCGCGTGACGGCAGGGCAGGCCTGACTGATTTCGGGAAAGCTGACGGTGCCATCCGCGCCGTCGGCTTTTTTTGTCAGAAACGGTCGGGCCGATAGGGCGCGATGTCCAGCCTCGGCGCCGTGTTCATCACCAGATCGGCCACGATCCGCGCCGTGATCGGGGCCAGCGTCACCCCCAGATGACCGTGCCCGAAGGCATGGATCACCTCTCCCCCGGCTTGTGACGATCCGATGACCGGCAGGCTGTCCGGAAGGCTTGGGCGGAAGCCCATCCAGTTGCGGTCAGGTTCGCCAAGGTCGGGAAAGAAGGCCCGCGCGCCCTCGACCAGCCTCTGCACCCGGTGCGGTGAGGGTGGCAGGTGCAGACCGCCCAGTTCCACCGTTCCCGCCACCCGCAAACGGCCGGCCATCGGGCAGAGATAGAAACCTCGCGCCGTCGGGCAGCAGGGGCGGCTGAGGAGCGGTTCTGGCATATCCCATTCGACATGGTAGCCGCGTTCGGTGTCCAGCGGGATCCGGTCCCCCGCCTGCCGCGCCAGCGCCCGGGAATGGGCGCCCGCGGCGATCACCACGCGCTTTGCGTGCAGGTGCAGGCCGGGCCCTTCGATGACCACGCCATCGACGACGCGCGTCAGCCGATCCGCCCGGGCAGCGATATGGCGCGCGTGGCTTAGCACGGCATCGGCAATCAGCCGCATCATCCGCCCCGGATCGTCGAGGAAGGTTGCGTCAGAAAAGAAGGCCGCGCCCGCGATGCCCGGGGGCAATCCCGGCTCCAGCGCGACCAGAGCATCCGGACCGATGAGCTCGACCTGGACGCCAAGCGACCGTCGTCCCGCCATCTCGCTTTCGGCGGCGTGCAGGGCTTCGACGGACTCGTAGAGATAAAGACACCCGCGACGTTGCAGGATTCCGGCACCCGCCACACGCAGCGCCAGATCGTCCCACCGTTCGCCGGCATCGGCAAGCAGGGAGGCCAGCGCGCGCGCGTTCCGTTCGGTTCTGCGCGGCAGGGATTGCAGCAGGAAGCGGATCAGCCAGGGCATGAGGCTGGGCAGGGCGCGGTGCCGGATCGCCAGCGGAGAGGTGCGCCTGAACAGAAGCGTGGGCAGGGACCGCAGCACATCCGGCGTGCCGACCGGGCTGGTGGCATAGCCCGCGATGGTGCCCGCATTGCCGTAGCTTGCACCCATGCCCGGCACGCCGGGATCGACCAGCACCACCTCGCGGCCCTGATCGAGCAGCTCCAGCGCGATGGTCAGCCCCACCACCCCCGCGCCGATCACGGCAATATCGGTCTGTTCCCGGATCACTCTGCACCACCGAAAGACCCGCCGGACAAGCCCGGCGGGCCACGCCCTTACAGGCAGGCCTCGAACAGCTTGCGCGTGTTCTTCTTGGTCATCTTGACCGGGTTGCCGCCACAGGAGGGATCTTCCAGCGCCATCTCGGTCAGGAGGTCGAGATCGGGGTTCTTCACCCCCAGCTTGGTCAGATTGGCCGGGATCGCCAGTTCCTCGCGCAGGTCCATGATCTTCTGGCGGAAGCCCTTGTAGCCGCCCTTGATCCCGCAATAGGCGGCGGCACTTGCCAGCCGGTCCTTCACCACCTTGCGGTTGAAGTCCAGCACCATCGGCATCACCACGGCGTTCGTGGTGCCGTGGTGGGTGTTGTAAAGCGCCCCGATCGGGTGGGAAAGCGCATGGATCGCGCCCAGCCCTTTCTGGAAGGCCACGGCACCCATGGCGGCCGCGCTCATCATATGGGCGCGGGCGTCAAGGTCGTCGGGGTGTTTGTAGGCCTTCGGCAGGTTCTCGAACACCAGCCGCATGCCTTCCAGCGCGATGCCCTGCGACATCGGGTGGTAAAAGGGGCTGCTGAACGCCTCAAGGCAATGCGCCAGCGCATCCATGCCGGTGCCGGCGGTGATGAACTTCGGCATCCCCACGGTCAGGGCCGGGTCGCAGATCGTGACCCTGGGCATCAGGGCGGGGTGGAAGATGATCTTCTTTTTGTGGGTCTCACTGTTGGTCAGCACGCCTGCGCGGCCAACCTCTGACCCGGTTCCCGCCGTGGTCGGCACCGCGATGATCGGGGCGATCTTCTTCGCGTCCGCCCGCGTGTACCAGTCGTCGATGTCCTCAAGATCCCAGACCGAAAGGGTTTTCTTCTGCCCCGCCATCAGCGCGATCATCTTGCCAAGGTCCAGAGCCGAGCCGCCGCCGAAGCAGATCACGCCGTCATGGCCGCCCGCCTTGTAGACCTCGATCCCGGCGGCCATGTTGATTTCATTCGGGTTCGGGTCCACCTCGGAGAAGACCGCCCGGCCAAGGCCCGCGGCCTCCAGCACATCCAGGGCCTGCGCGGTGATCGGCAGGCTGGCCAGCGCCTTGTCGGTGACGAGGAGCGGCTTTTTCAGGCCGATGTCCTTGGCGTGGTCGGCCAGTTCCGCGATGCGGCCAACGCCGAACTTGATCGCGGTCGGGTAGGACCAGTTCCGGTTGGGAACGTTGTGGGTCATGGTCTCAGACTTTCTTGAGGTGATAGGATTTCGGCCGGGTCACCGAATGGAACCCGAGGTAGGACAGCGAGGTGCCGCGCCCGGTGTCCTTGACCCCGGTCCAGGTCAGCGCGGGGTCAAGGTAATCGGCCCGGTTCATGAAGACGGTCCCGGTCTCGATCTGCGCGCCGAGCGCGGCGGCAGTGTCGTAGTCTTCCGTCCAGATGCTGGCGGTCAGGCCATAGGGCGAGTCGTTCATCAACGCGATGGCCTCGGCGTCGTTCTTCACCGGCATGATGCCGACCACCGGGCCGAAGGATTCCTCCTTCATCACCCGCATCGAATGGTCGACGTTGACCAGAATCTGCGGCGCAAGGTAGGCGCCGCCGTCATCGGCGAAGTTTTTCGGGTCGAGGAGAGGCTTTGCCCCCTTGGCGATGGCCTCGGCGGTCTGATCGCGCACCACTTGCGCGAACCGTTTGTGCGCCATGGGGCCAAGCGTGGTCGAGGCGTCGAAGGGGTTGCCGAGTTTCAGCTGGCCGACCCAGGCGACGGATTTCTCGACGAAGCTGTCGAAGAGAGACTCGTGGACGTAGATCCGTTCGATCCCGCAGCAGCACTGGCCGGCGTTGTACATCGCGCCGTCCATGAGCACGTCCACCGCCACGTCGAGGTTCGCATCCTCGCGCACATAGCCCGGGTCCTTGCCGCCAAGCTCCAGCCCCAAGGCCGTAAAAGTGCCCGCCGCTGCCCGCTCGATGGCGGCGCCCCCGCCGACCGAGCCGGTGAAGTTCACGAAACCGAAGCTGCGCGCGCCGATCAGCCGTTCGGTGGTGGCGTGGTCAAGCACGACGTTCTGGAAGACGTCTTCCGGGATGCCCGCCGCATGGAAGGCCTCGGCGATGCGTTCGCCGACCAGAAGGGTCTGGCTGGCGTGCTTCAGGACCACCGTGTTCCCTGCGATCAGGGCGGGGACGAGGGTGTTGATGGTGGTGAGGTAAGGGTAGTTCCAGGGCGCGATGATGAAGACGACGCCAACGGGTTCGCGGGCGAGGTAGCGGCGGAACGCGGCGCTGTCCTCGATCATCTCTGGCGCAAGGGTCTTTGCGGCGATCGAGGCCATGTAGTCGGTGCGGGCGTTCACCCCGCCGAACTCGCCGCCATAACGGGTGGGTCGGCCCATCTGCCAGGCGATTTCCTCGACCACGACGTCGGTCATCGTGTTCAGCTTGGCGACCCCGGCCTTGACCAGCGCGATGCGGTCTTCCAGGGGCCGGGCGGCCCAGGGCTTCTGCGCGGCCTTCGCGCGGGTGACAACGGCATCGGCGGCGTCGGCAGACAGGGGCATCCGTTCGGCATAGACCCGGCCATCGACGGGGGAAATCAGTTGGATCGGTTTCATTTCGTCCTCGTAGGGTGGGCTTTCTGCCCACCATGGCTAAGGAAGGTGGGCAGATTGCCCACCCTACATTCAGGCGCGCTCCAGAAGCCGCTCGCGTTCGAAATCGGTGACGACGCGGTCGGTCTCGGCAATCTCCCATTGGGCGGCGTGGTGGTAGTGGTCGATCACATCGTCCCCGAAGGCTTCGCGCAGCATCTGCGACTGGTTCAGCAACGCCGCCGCATCGCGCAGGTTCGTCGGGATCTCGCGGATGCCCTTGGCGGAGTACATGTCGCCCTTGAGTTCCGGCTCCAGCGCCATCTTCTTCACGATCCCGTCCAGCCCCGCCGCCAGCAGGGCCGCGCAGGCGAGGTAGGGGTTCACGTCGCTGCCGGGGATCCGGCATTCCACCCGCACGGCTTTCGTATGCGCGCCGCAGACGCGGAAGCCCGCGGTGCGGTTGTCGGCGCTCCAGACTGCCTTGGTGGGAGCAAACATCCCGACGGTGAAGCGCTTGTAGCTGTTGACGTAAGGCGCCAGGAAGGCCGTCAGGTCGCGGGCGTGGTGCAGCTGGCCTGCCAGGTAGTGCTTCATCAGGTCGGACATGCCGTGGCTGTCGGCCTTGTCGGCAAAGGCCGCTTGGCCGTCCTTCGTCCACAGCGACTGGTGGATATGGCTGGACGACCCCGCGCGGCGGTGGTCGTATTTCGCCATGAAGGTCACCGACTTGCCCTTGGTCCAGGCGATTTCCTTGATGCCGTTCTTCACGATCACATGGTTGTCGGCCGCGTCCAGCGCGTCGGAGTAGCGGTAGTTTACCTCTTCCTGGCCCGCCTCGGCCTCGCCCTTGGAGTTCTCGACCGGGATCCCCGCGCCGTAAAGCCCGTTGCGGATCGCCCGCATCACATCCTCTTCCTTTGTGGTCTGGAAGATGTGGTAATCCTCATTGTAGCCGGATACCGGCTTCAGCGCCGAAAGCCCGCCGTCGCGCAGGTTTTCGTAAGAGTTCTCGAACAGGTAGAATTCGAGCTCGGTCGCCATCATCGGCTCGAACCCCATGGCGCGGGCGCGGGCAACCTGCTTCTTCAGGATCGAGCGCGGTGCGTGTGGCACATCGGCGTGGGTGGCATGGTCCTGCGTGTCGCCCAGGACAAGCGCGGTGCCCGGCAGCCAGGGTATACGGCGGAGCGTGCGCAGATCGGGCTTCAGCGTATAGTCGCCATAGCCGGTTTCCCAGCTGGTGGACTTGTAACCCTGCACGGTCGTCATCTCCATATCGACGGTCAGCAGGTAGTTGCAGCAGTGGGTTTCCTCCCAGCCGCTGTCGACGAAGAACTGCGCGTGAAAGCGCTTGCCCATCAGGCGGCCCTGCATGTCGATGCCGGCGGCGATCACGGTGTCGATCTCGCCGGCCTTCACGGCGGCTTTCAATTCATCAAGTGTCAGATTTCCGGGCATGGTGCCTCTCTTGTTGGTCGGATGTCAGGTCAGGGGCAGGATGCCCCGGTGGCAGGCCATGCCGCGACCCCGCCGCCGAATTCGGGCTTGCGCGGCCAGCAGGGGCCGCTTTCCGTATCCTGCGGCTCTGACCGCATCCGATGATCTCCCCGTCACGGGAAGCGACCCGTGAATTTGATCATTCATTCACAGGTCAGGGGGAATTCGCAAGCCCCCCTGTCCGCTGCGCCCGGGCCCCCATCAGGGCATTCAGCGCCACTGCGGCCAGAAGCACCCCGCCGCCGACGAAGGTGGCCGTGCTGGCCGTCTCGCCCAGAAAGGCAAAAACCCACAGCGGCGCGAGAAGCACCTCGATCAGCGACAGAAGGGTCAGTTCTGCGGCCGGGATCACCCGGCTGCCAAGCGTGTACATGACCATCCCCAGGGCCAGGATCAGGGCGCCGATGCCAAGCGAGATGCCCATGTCCCAGCCCGAGACGACAATCGGCGCGCCCTGCACGGTCAGCACACAGGCCGCCGCCACCGCCGAGAACACACCCCCCAGCATCGAGACCGGGAGCATCTGCTTGACCTTGCCCCAGCGCAACGCGACCGAAAAGGCGCCGAAACCCGCAGCGGACAAGAGTGCCGCGATGTTGCCTGCAAGCGCCCCCATGGCCAGCCCTTCGCGCACCATCAGATACATGCCGAAGACCGCAAGGCCGATCGCGGCCCAGGTCCAGGGCTTCACCCGTTCGCCCAGAAGGACCCAGCCAAGGATCGCTGCGACGAAGGGTGAGGCGGTAAAGAGAAAGACGGCATTGGCGATGGTCGTGGTCTGGATGGCGTAGATCGCCCCGGCAAAGGCGAAGACGAGGCCAAGCCCGCCGATCACCCCGGCCAGCCCGACCTTGCGCAGGGCGTCCAGGGGCTGCCCGCCCGAACGCCACCAGATGAAGGCAAAAAGCACCGGCACCATCCCGACCGAACGCCAGAACAGGATCTGCCAGACAGAGGCCGCCTCGATCTGCCTGAGGCCAAGGCCCATCAGCGACCAGAGCGACCCTGCCGCCAGCACCAGTGCCACACCCTGTCCGTATCGCATCGCCATACCTCTTTACGGCAGTGCTGGCACGCGGCCCGAGTTCCCTCTGTCCCGTTCGCGACCTATCGCGGGCAGCCCAAGAATTTTCGACGAAAATTCCTGGGTCAGTAGCCGCGTGTGCGGTCGACCAGATGCAGGAAGGGCTCTCCGGCCTGGCCGCGCCGGATGTTTTCGGCGATGACCCTGGCCGCGCTGAAGGCACGGGTATCGGCGGCGATATGCGGGGTGACGGTCACCCGTGGATGGGTCCAGTAGGGGTGATCCGGCGGCAGGGGTTCGACGCGGAACACATCCAGAGTGGCGTGGCCGATATGGCCCGTATCCAGCGCCGCCAGAAGCGCATCATCGTCGATCAGCGCGCCGCGTCCGGGGTTCAGGATCACCGCGCCTTGCGGCAGAAGGCACAGCCGTTCGGCGTTCAGCAGATTCTCGGTCTCGGGCGTCTTCGGCAAGAGCAGGATCAGGATTTGCGCTTTGGCCAGCGCCTCCTGCAACCCGTCTTCCCCGTGCAGGCAGCCGGGCTTTGCTGTCCGGCTCCAGCCGGTCACCGGAAAGTTCAGCCCGCGCAAGGCCGCAGCACAGGCCGAGCCCAGCGCACCCATGCCCAGCACCGTCACCGGGCGTTCCCGGGCGATCGGAGGGCAGGTCGGGTCCCAGACATGGCCGGGGTTCACGATGTGCCGATCCATGCCCAGATGGTGCCTCAGGGTATGGCCAACGACCCATTCGACCATGCCTTCCGTCAGACCCGGATCGACCATGCGGCACAGGGCTTGCGTCAGCGTCGGGTTGGTCACGATCCGCTCGACCCCGGCCCAGAGGTTCAGGACCGCCTTGGCGCGTGCATAGGGCGCGAAGTCCTGCAGGGGCGAGCCCGGGGCATAGATGATGTAGTCCACCGCCGCAGGATCGGCCTCGGTCACCACCTGTGCGGTGACCCCGACCTCGGCCAGCGCCTTCGGCAGTTCGGTTTCATACTCGGCCCAAAGCGCGGGCGCGGCAAAGAGGATGAGCGGCATCGCGGATGGTCCGGGTTGGGGGCCTCGTCGTGCATGTCATGCACTCCTCGGGCGGGCGCGTCCAGCGAGGAGTGCATGACATGCCCGACGAGCGGCCCCTTAGCGGGGTCGGTGGACATGGGCGCTCTGGACCAGACCGAAGCCCACCAGAAGCACCATGAGGGCCGACCCCCCGTAGCTGAGCAGCGGCAGCGGCACGCCCACCACCGGCGCCATGCCCATGACCATCGACAGGTTGACGGCGATGTAGAAGAAGAAGTTGGCCGCAACGCCCACGATCAGCAGCGCCGAGAACCGGTCGCGGTTCTGGAAGGCGGCAACGAGGCAGAAGCCGATGATCAGCGCATAAAGCGCCAGCAGCGAGAAGGCGCCGACAAAGCCGAACTCCTCGGCCAGCGTGGTGAAGATGAAGTCGGTGTGTTTCTCGGGCAGGAAGTTCAACCGGCTTTGGGTGCCCTGCATGAAGCCCTTGCCTGACCAGCCGCCCGAGCCCAGCGCGATCTTGGCCTGGATGATGTTGTAGCCCGCCCCGAGCGGGTCCGCCGAGGGGTCGAGGAAGGTGTCGATCCGGCGATACTGGTAATCGTGCAGTAACTGCCATTCCGTGCCGCGCAAGGTGAAGACGCCGATCACGGCGCCAACCCCCATGGCAAGCACCGCGCCGAAGTACCACAGGGAAACCCCGGCTGCGAACATCACTGTCCCGCCGGCCAGCAACAGCATCAGGGCCGTCCCGAGGTTGGGCTGCATCAAGACCAGCACGGTCGGGGCTACGGTCAGCAGCACCGGAATCAGCACATAAAGCGGGCGCGACACCTTGCGGTGATCCAGCCAGTCGTAATAGGCGGCGAGCATCATCACGAGGGTGAACTTCATCATCTCGGACGGTTGCAGGCGGATGAAGCCCAGGTCGATCCAGCGCTGGGCCCCCATGCCGACGGTGCCGAAGAATTCCACCACCAGAAGCAGGACGAAGGCGACCAGATAGGCGATGCCGGCCATGTTGCGCCAGAACCAGATCGGTACCATGGCGACGATGAACATCAGCACCATTCCGGCCGCGAACCGTTCCATCTGGGGTCGTGCCCAGGTGTCGATGTTTCCGCCGGCAATCGAATACAGCATCAGGAAGCCGACCGATGCGACGGTCGTGACCAGCACGACCAGCGGCCAGTTGAGGTAAAGGACCTTGCGCAGCCCGGCTGGTGCCTGCTTGACCCGATATTCCAGGAAACTCACGCCGCCCTCCTCAGGCCCGGGTCCGGGCCGTGGTCACGCCGGTCACCGGATCACGCAGCGGAAGCTCTTGCAGCATGGTCTCGATCCGGCCGCGTTGGGCGGCGGGATAGGCGTCCAGCGGCGGAAGGCCATCGGACATCGCACGCAGGATGATGTCGCGGGCGATGGGCGCCGCCGCGGTCGAGCCGCCGCCGCCATGTTCCACCACCACCGCGATCGCATAGCGCGGCGCGTCATATGGGGCATAGCCAACGAAGAGCGCATGGTCGCGCCGATGCCACGGCAGCTGGTCGTTCGAGATCACCCCGGCCTCACGCTCGGCCGCCGAGATGTTGCGCACCTGGCTGGTGCCGGTCTTGCCGGCCATGACCATGGTCGGCGCGACGATCCGGCTGGACTTGGCCGTGCCGCGTTCGTCGTTCACCGTCTCGTACATGCCGCGGCGGACGGCGGCCAGATGCTCGGCAGGGATCTCCAGCGGCGGGGCCTCTTCCATCGGTAACTCGCGATCGTTCACCATCCGGACGAGGCGCGGCACCACAGCCCGTCCGCTGGCCAGCCGCGCCGTCATCACCGCCAGTTGCAGAGGCGAGGTCAGCACATAGCCCTGCCCGATCGAGGCGTTGATCGTGTCGCCGATCCGCCAGTCCTGCTGGTGGCGTTCCAGCTTCCACTGCTTGTTCGGCATGATGCCTTCGGTGATCGCCGACATCGGAATGTCGAAACGCTGGCCGAGGCCCAGGCGGCGGCCCATCTCGGCGATCTTGTCGATGCCGACCTTCTGGGCGATGTCGTAGTAATAGACGTCGCAGCTTTCCGAAAGGCTCTTCACCAGGCTCACGGTGCCGTGGCCTCCGCGCTTCCAGCAATGGAAGCGCCGCCCGCCGAATTCGATGAAGCCGGGACACCGGACACGGGTATCGGGCGTTGCCACCCCGGCCTCCAGCGCCGCGAGGGCGGTGACCATCTTGAAGGTCGACCCCGGAGGATAGGCGCCGGATACGGTCTTGTTGGCCAGCGGCCGGTGGTCGTTCTCCATCAGCGCGTTGTAGTCGCTGTGGCTGATCCCGCGCACGAAGAGGTTGGGGTCGAACGAGGGCGACGAGGCGATGCAGATGATCTCGCCGTTCGTCACATCCATCACCACGGCGGCGGCGCTTTCGTCACCCAGACGCGCCTGGGCGAAGTTCTGCACGCCTGCATCGATCGTCAGCCGGATGTCGGTGCCCGCCTCGCCTTCCTGCCGTTCCAGTTCGCGCATCACACGGCCGGCAGAGTTGACCTCGATCCGCTTGGTCCCGGCCTTGCCCCGCAGCGTGTCCTCCATCCAGCGTTCGACGCCGATCTTGCCGATCTGGAACTTCGGGATGCGCAAGAGCGGGTCTGGCCGGTCCAGCGCCTCGAGGTCCCTTTCGCTGACCGGGCCGACGTAGCCGACGACATGGGCGAAATCCTGGTCCAGCGGATAGCGCCGCGACAGGCCGACCTCGGGCACCACGCCGGGTAGGGCGGGGGCGTTCAGCGCGACCTTGGAGAAATCCTCCCAGCTGAGGCGTTCGGCCACGGTCACCGGCACGAAGGCGCGCAGGGCCTTGACCTCTTCGATGGTGCGCTCAAGCTCTTCGGGGGTGATCGGGATGATCCCGGCCAGACGGCGCAGCACAAGGTCGACATCGCCGGCGGCCTCACGGGTGATGACGACGCGATAGTTCTGTTCGTTCGCAGCGATCAGGCGACCGTGGCGATCCTGGATCAGGCCGCGCTCGGGCGGGATCAGGCGGATGCTGATCCGGTTTTCCTCGGCCAGAAGCTTGAACTCGTCGGCCTGATCGACCTGAAGGTAGCGCATCCTGGCGCCGAGGATCGCGACCATTGCCGTCATCGCGCCGCCCAGCATCAGCGTGCGGCGGTTCAAGGTGCGGGCTGTTTCCTCGGTGTCGCGTGGGGTTCGTCTCATACCCGCCTCCCGAAGTCGTCCACCTCGCCCATTGCGGGCTTGCGCAGGTCAAGAACCAGCCGCGACAGGCCCACGACCAGCGGATAGAGCGCGACCGACCACAGCACCTGGACGATAGAGAAACCGAAGGCCGGCTGCGCCACGAAGGCCATGGCCAGCACAAGGCGATAGGCCAGGAGCATCCCCAACATCATGCCCGATACCAACACCCATTCCACCAGAAAGTTCAGTTCGCGTGTCAGGGCGACGCGGCTGCGCAGGAATTCCGTCGCCAGGATCACGATCGCCGTCCAAAGGCCGGGTGGCCGCATCAGGACAAGATCCTCGATAAGGATGACGATCAGGATCAAGGGCATCGGCAGGAAATCGGGCCGTCGGACGACCCAGGCCATGATGAGGCACAGCAGCAGGTCCGGACCCGGCAGTGCCCCGGGCGCATTGGCCATCGGCAAAAGACGCAGGAAAAGCAGCACCAGCGCAAGGCCAAGGAAGAGGCCACGGAAGATCCAGTGGGTCTGGCGCCAGAACTCAACCATCGACGGCCCCTTCCGCGCCTTCTTCGAGACCCGAACCCGCTGCTTCGACGTTGCCGCCCTCGGTCCGCGCCGGAGGTGCGCTGGCTGCCCGCTCGGCAGTCTCGGCCGAAGTGTCCGGCAACGGGGGCAGCAAGGGGGGTGCGATCAGGCTGCCCGGATCGGTGATCGGCTCAAGCTCGTGGCTGCGCAGGACGCGCAGGAACTCCAGCCGCCGGTAATCGGCCGCCAGCACCACCCGCAGACGCCTGTCCGTGCCAAGGGCGACCTGCCCCACCAGAAGCCCCGCCGGAAACACGCCCCCGTCACCTGACGTCACCACCCGGTCACCGGGCCGGACCTCGTCGGCGCTTTCGATGAAATCCAGCGGCGGCAGCGGAGAGTTGTCGCCCGACAGGATCGCCTTCTGGCCCGAAGGCTGGATCGTCACCGGAATCCGGCTGTTGGTGTCGGTGACGAGGATCACCCGGCTGGTCCGCTGCCCTACTCCCGAGATCCGGCCCACCAGCCCGATCCCGTCCATGGTCGCCCAGCCGTCGCGGATGCCGTCGCGGGCGCCCACGTTCAGCAGGACCGATTGCCGGAAGGGGCTGCCGCTGTCGGCCATGACGACGCCGGTCACATAGGTCAGTTTCGGATCCAGCCGCACCTTGTTCAGGTCCAGAAGCCGGGCGTTCTTCTGCTCCAGTTGCAGCGCGGCCTCTTTCCAGGCTTTCATCTGCTGCAACTCGCGCTTCAGCTCCTGGTTCTGTTCGTAGATGCGCGTGTAGGACTGGAAATCGTCGATCATCCCCGCCACTGCCGTCACCGGCCGCATGGCCCAGTCGAGGTTCGGCACCACCGCGTCGATCAATGCCGCCCGGAAGCGTTCGACCCTGGGCGAGTCGATCCGCCACAGCAGGAAAAGGCCAAGCAGCATAAGCACCGCCAGCCCCACAAGAAGGCGGCGAAGCGGTCGGGAGAATTCTTCCGGTCCGATGCGGGTTCTGGCCACGGGTCAGCCTTTCCAGCCGGCGCGCATTGCCCCGGCCTAGGTGTCGTAGTCGATCACATGCCGAAGCTGCTTTTCATATTCCAGCGCTTTCCCGGTTCCCAGGGCAACACAATTCAGTGACTCGTTGGCCACGCTGATCGACAGGCCCGTCTGTTCGCGCAAGGAAAGGTCGAGTTCCCCCAGAAGCGCCCCGCCCCCGGTCAGCATCACGCCACGGTCGACGATGTCGGCGGCGAGGTCCGGCGGGGTAGCCTCCAGGGCCTGCATCACCGCGTCGCAGATCTGCTGGACGGGTTCGGCCAGCGCTTCGGCGACCTGGGCCTGGTTGATCTCGGTTTCCTTCGGGACGCCGTTCAGAAGGTCGCGGCCCCGGATGGTCATGCTGGACCCGCGCCCGTCATCGGGCATCCGGGCGGTGCCGATCGAGGTCTTGATCCGCTCGGCCGTCGATTCCCCGATCAGAAGGTTCTGGTGGCGGCGGAGATAGGAGACGATGGCCTCATCCATCCGGTCTCCGCCGACGCGGACCGAGCGGGCATAGACGATGTCACCGAGGCTGAGGACCGCAACTTCCGTGGTGCCGCCGCCGATGTCGACGACCATGTTGCCGGTGGGCTCGGTGATCGGCATCCCCGCTCCGATGGCGGCTGCAATCGGTTCCGCGATCAGGCCGGCGCGCTTGGCCCCTGCCGACAGGACCGACTGCCGGATCGCCCGCTTTTCCACCGGGGTCGCGCCGTGGGGGACGCAGACGATGATCTTCGGTTTCGAGATGGTGGACCGCTTGTGAACCTTGCGGATGAAATGCTTGATCATCTCTTCCGCCGCCTCGAAATCGGCGATGACCCCGTCGCGCATGGGGCGGATCGCCTCGATGGTGCCCGGGGTGCGGCCCAGCATCAGCTTGGCATCCTCGCCCACTGCAAGGACCACCTTCTTGCCGTCCTTGTTGTGATAGGCCACGACCGACGGCTCGTTCAGGACGATCCCCTTGCCGCGGATGTAGACCAGCGTGTTCGCGGTCCCGAGGTCGATGGCCATGTCAGACGAGAAGAGGCTTGGGAAAAGCGACACGGGCGTTCCTTCACGGTGGCAATACTGAAGCACCCGACTCGGGCGGAATCCCGACGGGGCGCCTTCTTATAGGTGGCCGCTGTGGGAAGCGAAAGCCCTGCGTCCGGGAATGCGCTCACTTCCGCGCGTCAGCAGAAATACGATGATTCCGGTGCGTCAGCATGCTGCGCGACCGCCCTTTCTTGCAGTTTTCGCATATGCCATGCTGTGACTGTCGTGGCAGGGAGGGTGCGGGCATGTCTGGCGTGGCGGGCAGGGTGGCCCTGGTGACGGGCGCAGGTGCGCCGGGGGGAATCGGTTTTTCCATCGCGCGGGCCCTTGTGGCGGCAGGTGCGCGGGTTGCGGTGACCGCAACGACCGCACGCATCCACGACCGCGCGGCCGAAATCGGCGCGCTGTCACATCTGGCCGACCTGACCGATCCGGCGCAGGTCGCCGGGCTCTTTGCGGCGGTCGAGGCCGGTCTTGGTCCGGTCGAGATTCTGGTGAACAATGCGGGGATGGTGCAGTCGGGCAAGGACGTGGAGCGCCAACATCTGGCCGGATGGTCGGATGCCGCCTGGGCCCATCACATGGCGCTGAACATCAACACCACCTTTCACTGCTGCCGGACCGCCCTGCCGGGAATGGCCGAAAGGGGATATGGCCGCATCGTCAATATCTCTTCGGTGACCGGGCCGCTGGTGACCATCGACGGCTCATCTGCCTATGCGACCGCCAAGGCCGCGATCACCGGCATGACCCGGTCGATCGCGCTGGAATATGGCGGGCGGGGCGTAACCTGCAACGCGGTGTTGCCGGGGTGGATTGCGACCGAAAGCTCGTCCGAGGACGAGATCGTCGCGGGCAGCCGCACCCCCGTCGGCCGCCCCGGTACGCCGGACGAGGTGGCCGCCTGCGCGCTGTTTCTGGCGTCAGAGGAGGCCAGCTATGTCACCGGCACGATGCTGGTGGTCGATGGGGGAAACACCTTGCAGGAAATGAAGGGCGGGTAGGGTCCCACCCGTCGTTCTGCCCGAGGTTCCGGTGGCGCCCGGGCTGACCGGCGTGCCGCTGGACGAGATCGGTCCGGGCCTTTTCCGCCCGGAACCACATGACCCGTTTCCGGCTACTCCGCGTGGTAGCTGACGGTCTTCACATCCTCGCCCGGGGCGGTCTTCTGCCGCCGCACGATCAGCCGGTTCAGCGCGTTGATATAGGCGCGGGTCGAGGCGACGATCGTATCGGTGTCGGCGCTTGATCCAGTGACGATCCGACCCTCTTCCTCAAGCCGCACCGAGACTGTCGCCTGCGCGTCCGTCCCCTCGGTCACGGCATGGACCTGATAGACCTGCAGCCGCGCATTGTGCGGGAAGAGCATCTTCACGCAGTTGAAGGCCGCATCCACCGGCCCGTCGCCGGTCGCGTCGATATGGCGGTCGGTGCCGTCGATGGTCAGCACCATCTCGGCCTCTTGCGGACCTTCGGTGCCGCAGACGACGCGCAGCTTCTTCAGTTGCAGGTATTCGTAGGCGTCGTTGGTCTGCTCGTCCGAGACCAGCGCGATCAGGTCGTCGTCGTAGACCTCTTTCTTGCGGTCGGCGAGCGCTTTGAAGCGGACGAAGACGTCGTTCAGCTGGTTGTCGGCGAGGTCGAAGCCCAGTTCCCTCAGCTTCGCGCGCAGCGCGGCCCGGCCGGAGTGCTTGCCCATCGCAATGTTCTTCTGCGTGAGGCCGATATCCTCGGGCCGCATGATCTCAAACGTCTGGACGTTCTTCAGGACCCCGTCCTGATGGATGCCGGATTCATGCAGGAAGGCGTTCTTGCCGACGATGGCCTTGTTGAACTGGACCGGGAAGCCCGAGACCTGGCTGACGCGGCGGCTGAGGTTCATGATCTTGGTCGTGTCGATGCCCGTCTGGAACGGCAGGATGTCATTGCGGACCCGCATCGCCATCACGACCTCTTCCAGCGCCGTGTTGCCTGCGCGTTCGCCAAGGCCGTTGATCGTGCATTCGATCTGGCGGGCGCCGGCCTCCACGGCGGCAAGGGCATTTGCCGTCGCCATGCCGAGGTCGTTGTGGCAGTGGGTGGCGAAGATGATCTGGTCGGCGCCGGGCACGCGGTCGAGGAGCATCTTGATGATCTTCGCCGACTCCATCGGGTAGGTGTAGCCGACGGTGTCGGGGATGTTGATCGTCGTCGCCCCGGCCTTGATCGCGATCTCCACCACGCGGCAGAGGTAGTCGGGTTCGGTCCGGGTCGCGTCCATGGGCGACCACTGGACGTTGTCGCAGAGGTTCCGCGCGTGGGTGACCGTCTCGTGGATGCGGTCGGCCATCTGGTCCATGTCGAGGTTCGGGATGGCGCGGTGCAAGGGCGAGGTGCCGATGAAGGTGTGGATGCGGGGGGACTTCGCGTGGCGAACGGCCTCCCAGCAGCGGTCGATGTCCTTCTGGTTGGCGCGGGCGAGGCCGCAGATCGTGCTGTTCTTCGCCCGTTTCGCGATCTCGGTCACGGCGGCGAAGTCGCCTTCGGAGGCGATGGGGAAGCCCGCCTCGATAATGTCGACGCCCATCTCGTCGAGGAGGGAGGCGATCTCCAGCTTTTCCTCATGCGTCATGGTCGCGCCGGGGGATTGTTCGCCATCGCGGAGCGTCGTGTCGAAGATGACGACGCGGTCTTGGGTCGGATTGGTCATGGGTCTGGTCCTTCGTGTCTTAGCCTGGGTTGCCTTGGGCGCTGGTCACCTCTGAGCGGTCGCGCCCGGGGGCACGCTCAGAGGCGGCTAAGAAGGAGGAGGCCAAGGGGCAGGGCAGGGCGGAAGGCCCCGGCGCCGGTGTGGATATGGTGTCCCCTGGTCATGAGGCGCGACTATACGGGGGAAATCGCGGAAGGGAAGGGGGATTTTCGGAACGGGGGTGCCGTCCTCGGGGGCATCGAGCCCCCTCGGCCGGCGCTGCCGGGCTCTGGTCCTGTGGCCGGGCCATTCTGGGCAGGTGGTGGCGCCTCCGGCGGGAGTATTTGGCAAGGAGCAATGGCTGGTCCAGCGAGAGGGTGGCCCTATCTGGGCGGCAGGACAGGCGGAGGCGGCATGCGATCCTTGGTGGTGGGGGCGTCGGGCGGGATCGGCGGGGCGCTGGTGACGGCGCTGGCGATGCGGGGCGAGGTGGTCGGTCTGTCGCGGTCGGCGGATGGGCTGGAGGTGACGGACGAGGCCTCGGTCGCGGTTGCCTTCGCGCGGCTGGAAGGGCCGTTCGATCTGATCATCGTGGCGACGGGAGCGCTGGTGCTGGGCGATGTCGGGCCGGAGAAGACGGTGAGGGCGGTGACGGCCGAGGGGCTGGCAGCACAGTTCGCGGTCAATGCGATCGGCCCGGCGCTGGTCGTGAAACATGCCCTGCGGCTGATGCCGCGCGACCGGGTGGCGAAGCTGGCGGTGCTGTCAGCGCGGGTGGGGTCGATCGGGGACAACCATCTGGGCGGCTGGTATGGCTATCGGGCGGCGAAGGCGGCGTTGAACCAGCTGCTGCGCTGTGCGGCGATCGAAGCGGCTCGGACGCATCCGCAATCGGTGCTGGTCAGCCTGCATCCCGGCACGGTGGAGACCGGCCTGGCCCCTGCACAGCGGGCCGGGCATCCGGCGGTGGCGCCGGAGGTTGCGGCTGGGCATCTGCTGGCCGTGCTGGACCGGCTGGGGCCCGGTGACACAGGCGGGTTTTTCGACTGGAAGGGTGAGGTCGTGCCGTGGTGAGGCTGGTCCTTGTGCTGGGCGACCAGCTGACGCCGCATATCGCCGCATTGCAGGCAGCGGACAAGGCGCGCGATGTCGTGGTCATGGCCGAGGTCATGGGAGAGGGGACGAGCGTGCCCCACCACCCGCAGAAGATCGCGCTGATCCTGTCGGCGATGCGGAAGTTCGCCGCGGCCTTGCGTGCGGAAGGCTGGCGCGTCGCCTATTCGGGGCTGGAGGATCCGGAGAATTCCCAGACCATCACAGGCGAACTGCTGCGCCGGGCTGCCGAGGTCGGCGCGTCGGAGGTGCTGGCGACGCTGCCCGGGGAATGGCGGCTGGTCGCGGCCCTGGAAGACCTGCCGCTGCCGGTGACCCTGTTGGAGGATGACCGTTTTCTCTGCTCCCGCGCCGAGTTCGCGGCCTGGGCCAAGGGGCGCAAGCAGTTGCGGATGGAGTGGTTCTATCGCGACATGCGGCGGAAGACGGGGCTGTTGATGGCGGGCGACCAGCCCGCCGGGGGGCAGTGGAACTTTGACCATGACAACCGCAAGCCCGCCAAGGCCGATCTTCTTCGCCCCCGGCCGAGGGATTTCGCGCCCGACCCTGTTGTCGGAGAAGTGCTTGATCTGGTCGAGAAGCGCTTCTGCCATTTTGGCCGGCTGCGGCCCTTCCGCTGGGCCACCGACCGCGAAGGGGCCTTGGCGGCGCTTGAGGATTTCGTCGCTTGCCGCCTGCCCCGGTTTGGCGAGGAACAGGATGCGATGCTGGAGGGTGAGCCGTTCCTCAGTCACGCGCTGATCTCTGCTTATCTGAACCTTGGGCTCCTGAGGCCCATGGAGGTTTGTCGGGCCGTGGAGGCCGCATGGAAGGCAGGCCGCGTGCCCATCGCCGCGGCGGAGGGCTTCATCCGCCAGATCATCGGGTGGCGGGAATATGTAAGGGGAATCTGGGGGTTGCAGGGCCCTGACTATTTGCAGGCGAATGCGTTGGGCCACGACCGCCCGTTGCCCGGCCTTTATTGGGGCGGCGAGACGCGGATGGCCTGCATGGCGGCCGCGATCGGGCAGACCCGCGACCTCGCCTATGCCCACCACATCCAGCGGCTGATGGTTACCGGCAACTTCGCCCTGTTGGCCGGGGTGGACCCGGCCGCCGTGCATGAATGGTATCTCTCGGTCTATGTCGACGCTTTCGAATGGGTCGAGGCGCCGAATACGCTGGGCATGAGCCAGTTTGCCGACGGGGGGCTACTGGGGTCGAAACCCTATGTTTCCTCAGGGGCTTACATCGACAGGATGTCCGATCACTGCCGCAATTGCCACTATCGGGTGAAGGACAAGACGGGCGACAGGGCCTGCCCGTTCAACCTGCTTTACTGGCATTTCCTGGCTCGGAACCGCGAGCGGTTCCGGTCCAACCCCCGCATGGCGCAGATGTACCGGGTCTGGGACGGAATGGCAGAGGATCATCGGAGCCGCGTGCTGAAGGAGGCCGACCAAGTGCTGCAGCGGCTGGATGCAGGCGCCGTTGTGTGACCCGGGCGCAGGAGGCTTGAGAAACGAGGGCAAGCCCAGAGCGCTCGATCATGCCGATCGGCACGATTATGGTCGATCCGACATGTCGCCGAAGGGTCATCCTTGTGCGGGACGTCCGGCCAGGGCGAAGACGTCCAAGAGCGACGCGGCGGCCGTGGACCGGATGAAAACCGCCGGGAAACCGGGAGGTGCCGCGATATCGTGAACGCCCGCCTCGTAGGTGGTTCCAGTGAAGGCATGGCACCACTGACCAGCGGGAAGGTGGACGCTGCGGCGCTGGGCTCCGGCTTCGATCACCGGGGCCACCAGAAGCGATGGACCGAAGAGATACTGGTCGGGCGCATCGGCGGCAGGGTCGTCGGGAAAGTCGAATGCGACGGCCCGCATGGGTGGAATACCGTCGGTATGGTAGCGTTGCATGGCCCCGGCGATATAGGGCCGCAGACCCTCGCGCAGGGCAAGGAGGCGGCGGGCCATCTGCATGACTTCCGGCCCGTAGCTCCAGACCTCGTTGTCGCCGCCCGTCTCGGTAAAGATGAAGAACATGTCGCGGGGGCCGTAACTGACCGGCTCACCCGGTGGCGAGAGGGGCACGCCTTCGGGGATACGAAAGCCGTGCAGGCGGCAGATGGGAGAGAAGACCCCGAACTCGAACCAGCGGATGAGAAGGTCATGGAAGGCTGGGTCCTTGCCGTGACCTTCGTAGAAGCCGCCGATGTCGGTGGTCCACCATCCGATGCCACTGGCCGCGGCATGACACCCTGCGGCGATCTGGGCGCGGAGGTCCTGCCAGGTCGACCAGACGTCGCCCGACCACAGGATGATCGGCGCCCTTTGCCCGCCTGCCCAGGTCGAGCGGGTCAAGAGAACGGCGTCGGTGATGCCTTCCTCGGCAAGGCCCTCGGCATAGCGGTCGGCATGCAGTTTCGGGTAGGCCGACAGCATCTCGGCCCCGTTGCCAAGGCTGGTGCGGATGGTCTCGGCATTCGCCGGTCGGATTTCGGGTTCGCAGCTGTCCAGCCAGAAATTGCGGAAGCCGCGGTTGAGGTAGCCTTCCTTCACGCGGGCCCAGTGATAGTCGCGGGCGGCCGGGTTGAATGCGTCGTAATAGGTCAGGAAGTGCAGACCGTAAGGGTCCTTGTCGGGGAACATGTTCACCGCCGGGATGCCACGTTCCGTGCGCAGGATCATGCCCCCCTCGCGCAAGTCCTTCCAGGTCTCGGCGTTCAGGCCGATGGTGGGCCAGATCGAAACCATCGTCTCGACCCCCATGTCGGCCAGATCGCGGATCAGGCCTTCGGGGTCGGGCCAGTCGGTGGGGTCGAACTTCCATTCGCCCTGCCTTGTCCAGGCGAAGAAATCGATGACGATGCAGGAGAGCGGCAGGCCAAGCTGCTTGTGCTGGCGTGCAACGCCCAGAAGTTCATCCTGGTTGCGATACCGCAGCTTGCATTGCCAGAAGCCGGTGGCCCAGTCAGGGAGCATGGGCGGCCGCCCAGTGGCGTCGAGGTAGAGCGACAGGATTGCGGCGGGGCTGTCGCCCGCGCAGATCCAGTAGTCGAGGCCCGGGGTCGCCTCGGCCCGCCAGCGGGTGATGTTCGCGGCAAAGTCGCAGCGCCCGACGGCGGGATTGTTCCAAAGAAAGCCGTAGCCGCGGGAGGAGATCACGAAGGGGATCACGACGTGATAGTTCTGCTGGACCAGCGTGGTCGAAACGCCCTTCAGGTCCAGCCGCCCGTGCTGCGGCTGGCCGAGGCCCAAGAGCCGTTCGCCGTCATAAGCCGTGAACGTCGCCTCCAGCTGAAAACTGCCCGAGGCGATCGGTTTGAAGGCGCGGGGGCCGGGACCGGCGAAATGGCTGCGGGTTTCAGCCAGAAGTTCCCGCCCGCTCACGCTGTCGACATACCGGATCACCACTTCCTTCGGTTGGTCTGCGCCGTGACGGGGAACAACCTGCAACTCTGCCCGGATGCGCCCGTTCGTAATGCTGGCGCGGATTCCGTCGATGCGTATCTCCGGTGTGGCGGGGGCTGGTGGCAACAGGGCGCTGACATGGGGCTCGGTCACGGTCAGACCGGGGCGGGCGCGGGTGCGCAGTGCGTGAGGGCCATGCGCCTCGATCCGAAGCGTTTCGCCGAAAAGGCGCGCCACGAGGGCACCGTCATCGATCTGGAAGGGCGTCGTCATCTGTCACCTGGGGCGGAAGGATAGGGTCAGGCTGGAAAATCCCTGCGCGCGGGTGATGCCACCGATGTCGCGTGTTCCCGGGATGGCCTCGTGCAGGTCGATGCCGCCGACAGCTTCGCCCAGCGCGGCGAGCAGCGCCCGGATCACAGCCCTTGCATGGGCAGCGCCCAGGCAGGCGTGATCGCCCGCGCCGAAGCCGACATGGGGGTTCTGCGCGCGGTCGATGCGCAGGGTCAGCGGGTCGTCGAAAGTGCTGTCGTCGAAGTTCGCGGCTGCCCAGCAAAGTGCTATCCGGTCGCCGGGCTGGCGGGGCAGACCGGCCACCTCATCGGGCCGGGTGCAGATGCGACCGATATGGGTCAGGGGCGAGAAGAAGCGGACGAATTCCTCGGTCGCGCGCGGCAAGAGGTCTGGTTCGTCCCGAAGGCGCCGAAGATCCGCAGGGGTGCGGGCCAAGTGCCACATGGCGCCCGACATCGTATGGATCAGCGTGTCGCGGCCGCCGGCGAAGGCCACATGGGCAAAGCCCAGCCGCTCGTCGCGGGTCAGGGGGCGCCCGTCCAGCCGGGCAGTTGCCAGATGGTCGAAGAATGTCTCGTTCGCCCCGTCACGGCCCGCGTCCACATAGCCTTCGATCATCCGCATCAGCATGGCCGCCTTGTCCGGATCGTTCCGGCCTTTCGACTTGAACGCGTGAAGGCCCCAGCCCGTCCACAGGTCGGCCTCGGTCTCGGGCAGGCCGAAGAGGGCGGCCAGCGCGTGCGACTGGATCGGCAGCGAGATGGCCTGGACCGCCTCGACCGGCCCCGCGCCGAGAACGGAGGTCACGCGGACGCGCGCAATACTCGCGATCCGGGCGGCAAGGCGGTCGTCTTCCAGCGGGCGGCGGAACCAGTCCTTCACCAAGGCCTTGTAGGCCCCATGGGCCGGGGGGTCGATCTCGATGGGCAACTGGCGGAGCGACCTGATGTCGGTTTCGTCCGGCACCGGAACGCGGCCGGGGCTGTTGTTGGAGAACCGTTGCCAATCGCGGGCTGCGGCGCGAATGTCACGCCAACGGGTCAGGACGGGCATGACCTCGCCGTTGAACTCGCCCACGTATCCGCCAGATGCACGGGCAGGGCCGAAGGGGTCATGGGATGGGTCATCCGTCATTTCCGCCTCATGAAGCCGCCATCAACAAAAAGCTCTTCTCCGGTGACGAAGCTGGCCGCATCGGAAAGCAGGAAGACGATCGCTTCGGCCACTTCCTCGGGCCGGGCCATGCGGTTCAGGATATGGGCGGCGTTGGCGCGCTGGCGGATCGCCTCGCCATCGGGCATGTCGGCCAGCGCGCGGTTGGTGAAATCGGTATCGACCCAGCCCGGGCTGACGGCGTTCACGCGGATGCCGCGGGCGGCGAATTCGCCGGATGCCGCGCGCATCAGGCCCAGGACCGCGCCTTTCGAGGTGTGATAAGCGACCGAGCCGTCCGTCGCGATATGGGCCGAGACCGAGCCCATCAGGACGATGGCCCCCCCGTCCTTCAGTTGGGGGCTTGCGTGTTTCATCGCCAGCATCGTGCCCCCCGCGTTGACGCGCAGGACACGGCGGAAGTCTTCCCACGGCTGGTCGGTTACCCGGCCCATCGCGTTGATCCCGGCGATGCAGGCCAGACCGTCCAGCGGCCCGGCCTCTGCCATCGCCTGCGCCAGCGCGCCCTCGTCCATCAGGTCGAGGGTAAACGACAGGTCGGCCTCCGGGCTGGTCGCAAGGTCGAGGCCGACGGTCCGGTGCCCGGCTGCGCGCAAGGCACGGCAGGTCGCGCTGCCGATGCCCCCCGCCGATCCGGTGACGACATAGGTTCCCATCAATGCACCCGCATCAGGCCGCCGTCGACGAAGAGCGTCTCACCCGTGACAAAGGAAGCCTTGGCCGAGGCCAGCCAGACGATTGCCGCCGCGACCTCCTCCGGCCGTGCCATCCGGCCCAGAAGATGGGCTGCGCGGGCCCGTTGCGAAAGGGCGGCGGGATCCTCGGCCGTTTCAAGTGCTGCGCGGGTGAAGCCGGCGTCAACCCAGCCCGGCGCCACGGCATTGACGCGGATGCCAAGTGGGCCGACCTCGCCTGCCAGCGCCCAGGTGAAGCTTTCGACGGCCGCCTTCGTGGCAACATAGGCCGGATAATCGGGGCTTGCCACATGGCCCGAGATCGAGGCCATGTTGACGATCGCCGCACTCTTTTCCGTCATCAGCGGGATGGCGTGCTTGCAGGTCAGGAACATCGCGCCGACGTTCACATTCATGATCCGGTCCCAGTCCGCGATCCGCATCTCGGACACGGGGGAGCGATGGTTCGTGCCGGCGATGTTGGCCAGCACATCGAGGCGTGGAAACCGGTCTGCAATCGCGGCAAAGGCAGCCGCCACGGCAGCCGGATCGGCAAGGTCACAGGCCAGGGCCAGGCCGTCGACCCCGCCGGGAAGGCACGGCTTTGTGCTGTCAAGCAGGACCAGCGCATGACCGGCATCGGCGAAGGCCTGTGCCGTGGCCGCCCCGATACCGCCCGCTGCACCCGTGACGACGGCAACCCTCATCGCACGCGCGCGCCTCCGAAGCGGTGGGCGACCATGGTCAGGATGATGACGAGGCCGAAGATGAAATCAGTCCAGAAGCCGGCGAATCCCGCCCCCACGGCGCCCGAGGGGATCAGCGTCACGGTCAGCGCGCCGAAGAAGGCGCCCCAGATCGTGCCGACACCACCCCAGGTGGGCGTGCCGCCGACAAACAAGGCCGCCAGCGCGATCAGGAGATAGGCTTTCCCGCTGGTCGGGAACCAGACCATGTTTGCCGTCTGCACCAGGATCACCCCGCAAAGCGCTGCCGCAAGGCCGGACCACACGAAGACCCCGACCCGGATGCGGTCGATGTTGATGCCCATCTGCCGGGCGCTTTCGGGATTGTCGCCCACCATCTGCACCCGGATGCCGAAGCGGTGATACTTGAAGAGGACAAAGCACAGCACAGTCCAGCCCACCGCGATCAGGAAATGGTTCGGGACCTGCAGGCCGAATATGTCCCATCTTCCGGTGAAGAAGGCATAGCCGAGGGTGTTCACGCTGTCGCGGCTTTCGATGTTCTTGCCCTGGGCCAGCAGGTTCACGATGCCGACGATGAAGAAGTTGAGACCCAGGGTGGCGACCAGAGAACTGATCTTGCCATAGACCACGATCGCTCCGATCCCAGCCCCCAGAAGGGCACCTCCCAGCATCGTGAGGGCGGCGGCAGGAAGAATCGGGACGCCAGAGACGACAAGGGTCATGAACAGCCCGCCGGCCGCCCCCATGACTGACGGAAAGGCCAGGTCCAGCTCGCCCGACACGATCACGAAGACCAGCGCGGTCGTCATGATGATCGTCGCGGGAACCGAGAACAGGAAGGCGTTGTAATAGCCCGGGATCAGGAACAGCGTCGGGTTGTTGAACGCGAAGAAGCCCCAGACCAGCAGGAAGGTCAGGAAGGCGTTCAGCGCCCGTCCGTTGCGGCGATAGAACATCCGCCATTGGCTTTGCGTGCCACGCTTGTCGATGCTTGCGGCCGGGGCCGGGGCGGTGGTCATGTCGGAATCCTCCTAACCCGTCTTGCGCAGAGAGGCGGTGTCGGCGCGGCCGGTTTCGGCAAGCTGGTGCATCATTTCGATCAGATGGTCGGCCCCGGTGAACGAGGACTTCTCGCCCTCGAAAGCCTCGCGGCCCCGGTCGATCACGAAGAACCGATCGGCAATGTCCCAGACGTGATAGATGTTGTGGCCGATGAAGACGACAGTCCGCCCGCTGGCCTTCACCGCCTGGACGAAGCGAAAGACCTTCTGCGTCTCGGTCAGCGACAGGGCGGTGGTCGGTTCGTCCAGAACGATGACATCGGCGTTGTTGTAAAGGGCGCGGGCGATGGCGACGCCCTGCCGCTCGCCCCCCGACAGGTGGCCGACCGTGCTTTCGGGGTTGAAGACCTTCGACGTGAAGCCGATCTCGCGCATCAGGCGGTTGGCCTCGTCGATCTGTTTCTGCACGCGGATCAGACCCAGCGCGTTTGTGATCTCGCGTCCCATGAAGATGTTGGTGACGATCGAATGCTGCGGGGCAAGGGCGCGGTCCTGAAAGACCGTCTCGATCCCGGCGTTACGGGCCGCAAGGGGCGTCCAGGGGCTGACCTTGCGGCCCTTCACGATGATCTCGCCCTCGTCCGGGTCATGGACGCCGGCCAGCGTCTTGACGAGGGTGGACTTCCCGGCGCCATTGTCGCCCAGAAGCCCGAGAACCTCGCCCTTGCGGACAGTAAGGGACACGCCCGACAGCGCCTCGACCGAGCCGAACCGTTTCACGATGTTGCGCAGTTCCACGATGGGGGCGCCGGGGGGGATGTCTGCATCCGCCATGAAGAGGGTCCTTTTCAAAAGGCGGCCCCGGGCGCGGTCAGACGCACCGTGCCCGGGGCCAGGGAGGAAGCATGGTCAGCGGATACCCTGTTCGGCCAGGGCGACCACGTCCTTGTAGGTTTCGGCTGTGACGAAGCCAGCGCCGGTATCGACGTTCAGGGGCGCCATCTTGTAGACGATCTGCTGGCACAGCGAGAGCACCGGCATGTAGCCCTGCAGATAGGGCTGCTGGTCGGCGGTCACCGTGACATAGCCCTGATCGAAGGCTGCCATCACGCCCTGCCCAAGGTCGAAGCCTACGGCGATGATGTCTTCGGGACCCTTGCCCACGGCCTGCATGAAGGCTGGCGCTGCCGACAGCCAGGGTCCGCCCGGATAGCCGATCAGCTTGACCTCTGGGTTCGACAGGAGCGTGGCGGTCAGGGTCGGCAACTGCAGCATCTGGTCGGCCGAGGCGCCCTCGGCCTCTTGCAGCTTGATGACCTCGATCCCGGCCTCGGTCAGGACATCCACCAGCCCAAGTTCCCGCTGGGCGCGGTTTTCCGATTCCCAGCGGCTCATCACGATGGCCTTGTCCCCGGGCTTCAGCCGATCGCCCGCCTGACGCAGGGTTTCCTCGCCCAGCGCGCGGCCCTGGTCATAGAGCCGTGCGCCGACATAGCCCGCGCCGGTCTTGGCGCGCACCTCCGGCACGTCGACGTTCATGTACATCATCTTGATGCCAGCGGCGGCAGCCTGTTCGGCCAAGGGCATGATCGCCGCATCACCCGGGTGGCCCATCATCGCGATGCCCTGCGGGGCCTGCCCGATGATGTCGCGCAGCTGGGTGATCATCTTGTCGAAGTCCCAGTCGCTGTAGATGATCGAGACATTGGCTCCGGTGTCCGCCGCCGCCTGGGTCGCGCCCCGGTCGATGATCGAGTTGAAGGCCCCGCCGGCAGGACCGCCGGAGAACAGCGTGATGTTCACGCCAGAGCACCATTTGTCGCCGTCCTGCGCCATGGCCGTCCCTGTGGCGATAGCCAGCACACTTGCCCCCAGAAGGGCAGTCGTCAGTCTGCGCATGTCTTCCTCCCTGTGGTGGGTCGGTCTGGCCGGCCCGTGTCAAAAACGTTTTTGGTATTTTCTCTAGTCATGCCGGGGAAAAACGGTCTGTCAACTGGAAATCTTCCCCTGAGATGGCATTTCCGTTGCGATCTGGCAACCTACTTGACGCAAGAGCCAAAAACGTTTTTGGATTGCTGCGGGTCAGCAAAGGACACGCGGCGTGAAAGATGGGGTGGGGATCGTGACCGGCAGCCATCAGGTGCAGGGGCAGCCTGCCGCCTGGTGGCGCGGCGCCAGCCTTTACGAGGTCTATGTCAGGTCGTTCATGGATTCCGATGGCGACGGCGAGGGCGACCTGCGCGGGCTGACGGCGCGCCTTGACTACCTGGCCGATCTTGGGGTCGAGGCGCTGTGGCTGACGCCGGTCTTTCCCTCGCCGATGTTCGATTCGGGTTACGACGTTGCCGATTACCGCGCCATCGATCCGCGCTTCGGATCGCTGGAAGACTTCACAGCACTGGTCGAGGCGGCCCATGAGCGTGGGCTCAGGATCGTGCTGGATCAGGTCTATTCGCACTCGTCGCATCTGCACCCCTGGTTCGTCGAAAGCGCTTCCAGCCGCGACAATCCGAAGGCCGACTGGTATGTCTGGGCCGATGCCAAGCCTGACGGCAGCCCGCCGAACAACTGGCTGGGCCGCTTCGGCGGAATCGCATGGGAGTGGTCGCCGATCCGGCGGCAGTATTACCTGCACAACTTCCTGATCGAACAGCCCGACCTGAACCTGCACAACCCCGAGGTTCAGGCCGAGGTTCTTGATATCATGCGCTTCTGGTTCGACCTCGGCGTCGACGGGCTGCGGCTGGACGTGGCAAACTTCTTCATGCACGACAAGGCGTTGCGCGACAATCCGCCTGCCGGGATGAATGCACCTCCGGTCAATCCCTACTACTGCCAGGCCCATGTCTACGATCGGTCGCGGCCCGAGAATCTACCGTTTCTCGCGCGGATGCGCGCTCTGGCCGATGCAGCGGGAGACCGGATGCTGCTGGCGGAAATCGCCTGTGACAACCAGCTTGAGCGCATGGCCGAGTATACGGCACCGGGGCGGCTGCATACGGCCTATTCCTTCGAACTCCTCGGCCCCGGACCGGACGGCAGGAAGATCGCCGAGGCGGTTCTGGCCGCCGGCGCGGGTGACAGCTGGCCGACCTGGGCGTTCTCGAACCATGATGTGACCCGGGTTGCCAGCCGCTGGGGGGCCGAGAACAATCCCGACCGGATCCGCCTGTATCAGGCGCTGCTTCTGTCGTTGCGCGGAACCGTGATCCTGTATCAGGGCGAGGAACTGGGCCTGTCGCACAGCCCGGTGCCACGCCACCGGCTGCAGGACCCCGAGGCGATCCGCTTCTGGCCCAATCATCGGGGACGAGACGGCGCGCGCACGCCCATGCCATGGGACGATGATGGCCCAGCGCTTGGTTTCTCGCCCCGCGACGGCTGGCTTCCTGCCGAGATGACCCATGCGCCCATGTCCGTCGCGAGGCAGGCACAAGACCCGGCGTCGATCCTTGCCCATTGCCGTGCGCTTCTGGCCCTGCGACGCCGCTCTCCGGCCCTGCGCTGGGGCGGGTTCGACATAGTCTCGGCGGCTGCGGACCATCTGGTTTTCCGGCGCACCCATCCGGAAGGCACCCTTCTTTGTGCCTTCAACTTCGGTTCCGTAGCCCTGCCCTTGCCTCATGCCGGCGAAACCCTTGTGGGCAAGGCCGAAGCGGGCCAGCTTGCACCTGACGGTTATGTGATCCTGAAGGAGCAGGGATGACCACCAGAGTGGCAGAGGGATCAGGCGGAAAGGCCGGTATCCGTCTGGTGGCGGAGGCGGCAGGCGTTTCGGTCTCGACGGTCAGCCGGGCCCTGAACGGCTATTCCGACGTGAACCCGGCGACCCGCGCCAAGGTTGCCGCTGCGGCCGAGGAACTGGGCTACCGCCCGTCCTATGCCGCCGCCATGCTGCGCCGGAACCAGACCGACACCGTGACCTTCATGGTCTCGAAGCCTTGGACCAAGTTCGTCGATCCCTTCTTTCTTGGCATTCTGGACGGGTTGGAGCTGGCCCTGTCCGCGCAAGGTTACGATCTTCAGGTCGTCATGGCCCGCGATTACGAGGCGGAGCATGAAGTGATCCGTCGAGTTGTGGAACGCCAGCGGTCCGACGCGCTGATCTTCGCCCGGACCCGGCCCGAGGATGAGAGGATCGACTGGCTGGAGGACCGGGGCTTCCCCTTCGTCACCATCGGCCAGACGAATCGCAACAGCCATGCCTTCATCGACCGCGACCAGCGCCGCGTGGGGATCGAGGCCGTGCATCGTCTTGCCGCGCTTGGGCATCGGCGGATCGCCTTTCTGTCGACCCCTTACCGCTATACCTACAGCGTCCACGGGCGCGAAGGATATCGTCAGGGTCTGGCCGACACCGGCCTGCCGCATGATCCGGCGCTGGAGATCGAATGCTTTCTGTCGCGCAGGACGGGCGAGGAGGCCGTGACGCAGCTTTTCACAACCGGGGCAAACCCGACGGCGCTGTTCTGCGGCAATGACATGATTGCCCTTTCGGCGATGGAGGGGTTGCGGCGACTGGGCATCACGCCCGGTCAGGACGTGGCGCTGATCGGCTGTGACGATTCGCCCCTTGCCGCCCATGTCCAGCCCGCGCTGACCAGTTTCCGGCTTGACCTTGACGCGATGGGCATTCGGCTCGGCCGGATGATCCTCGCCCGTCTCGGGGGCGATGTCTCGGCAATGCAGGAATTCGTCCGTGGCGAGATGGTGCTGAGGGAAAGCGATAGTCCGATGCGACCGAAGGGCCTGTCATGAAGCTCGAGGTCCATCAGATCCGCGGGCTCAAGGGTGTGCGGCAACTGACCGAGCTGAATGTGACCGGCCCCGAGCAGGCGTGCGCGGCGGAAGAGGCCGGGATCGACATCGTTGTGTCGGGCCGGATGGACCAGCGGGCGGCGATCAGGGCGGCGGCACCACGAACACATTTCTGCTTTGGCCTGATCTATGGTCACCATGTGAATACGGACGAGGCCCTTCGCGCGGCCTTTGACGCATTGGAAGCAGGGGCCGACAGCATCTATTGTTGCCTCTCACCCCGGATCATCGAAGGGCTGGCGCGCGAGGGCGTGCCGGTCGTGGGCCATGTGGGCCTTGTGCCGCAGAAGGCCCGCCTGACCGGCTTTCGTGCCTTCGGCAAGACGCTGGAGGAAGCGCAGTCGATCTGGCGCGACACCCGCGATCTGGAACAGGCCGGGGCCGTCGCGGTCGAGATGGAAGTCGTGGCCGAACCTGTCGCCACAGCGATTGCCCGGCGAACGGCCATGACCGTCATCTCGATGGGCTCGGGCGGGGGCTGCGATGTGCAGTACCTCTTTGCCGTCGATGTGCTGGGCGAGACCCTCGGCCGGATGCCCCGCCACGCGCGCAGCTATGCGGACTTCGCCGCCGAGCATGCAAGGCTTCAGGAGCGCCGCATCGCCGCCTTCGCAGCCTACCGCGCGGCCGCGCTTGACGGAACCTATCCGGCTGCGTCGGAAACCGTGGCTGGCAATCCGGCCGAGACCGAAACATTCCGCGCCTGGCTGGAGGCGGTGTCCGCATGACCCGGCGCCTCAGCATGGCCGACATCATGGACGCCAAGGGCAAGCGGCGCCTGGTCCAGTTGAATGTCGACAGCCCCGAACAGGCCAGCGCCGCAGCCGTAGCGGGCATCGACATCATCGTGAACGGCGAGGCCGCGCGCTGGCTGGCGATCAGGGACGCAGCGCCAGAGACGCACCTTTGCCTTTCGCTTCGCTATGGTGCGCAGGCCAGCGCCACCGAGGTCCTGCGCGCGGCCTTCGACGCCCTCGACGACGGGGCGGACTCGGTCTATTGCCCGCTCTCCCCTGCCATGATCGAACCCTTGGCGCGCGAGGGTATTCCTGTCTGCGCCCATGCGGGGTTCGTTCCGCAGAAGTCGCGGATGACCGGCCTGCGTGCCTTTGGCAAGACGGCCGAGGAAGCCATGGACCTGTATCGCCGGATCAAGGATTTCGAACAGGCGGGCGCCACGATGGTGGAACTGGAACTCGTGGCCGCACCGGTCGCAGCCCTGCTGAGCCGGCACACGACGATGACGACCGTCTCCATCGGCTCTGGGCCAGATTGCGACGTGACCTATCTGTTCGGTGTGGACATCCTGAACGAAGCCGCCCGCCGCCCGCGCCATGCCCGCGCCTGGGACGATCTTGGGGCCGAGGCGGGCAGGCTGCACGCGGCCCGGGTCGCGGCCTTTGCGGCCTTCCGTCAGGATGTGATGCGGGGCCACTTTCCAGCCGTGACCGAAACCGTCGCCGCGCCAGCGGGTGTGGCCGAGACCTTCACCGACTGGCTGGATCGGCAGACCTAGGACAGACAGATGGACATCCTCGCCCCGCTCAAGTTCAAGATGCCGCGCGATTATGCGCTGACCGGCCCCGAAAGTGCCCATGCCGTCGAGGCGGGTCTTGCCGGAGCCGACTGGTACCAGACCCCGGTCGATCGCAAGCTTCTGAAGGAGCTGATGAAGCGTTCCGATGGGCCGGCCCTGCGCGACACCGCAATCTGGCTTGGGCTTCTGGTCGCAACCGGGGTGGCAGGCATCTGGTTCTGGGGAACCTGGTGGGCAGTGCCGTTCTTCCTGGTTTACGGCGTTCTTTACACCAGCGCCGCCGACAGCCGCTGGCACGAATGCGGCCACGGCACGGCATTCAAGACACCGTGGATGAACGACTGGGTCTACGAATTCGCCAGTTTCCTGATGATGCGCAACTCGGTTGTCTGGCGGTGGAGCCACAGCCGCCATCACACCGACACGATCATTGTCGGCCGTGATCCCGAAATAAGCGCCATGCGTCCGCCGCAGCTGATCCTGATCTGCCTCAACGTGATCGGGCTGATTGCGGTGCCTCAATCCCTGGCGCGGCTTGTGCAGCATGCCTTTGGCCGCCTCTCGCCCGACGAGGCCGATTTTGTGCCCGAAAGCGAACGACCCAGGGCCTATCGCGTGGCGCGGGTCCATGTGGCGATCTATGCTGCCGTGATTGCGGCAGCTTTGCTGTGGCAAACGTGGCTGCCGCTGGTGCTGATCGGCCTGCCGCGCGCCTATGGCGTGTGGCTCTTGATGGTCATGGGTCTGCCGCAGCACATGGGGCTGGCCGAGGATGTGCTGGACCATCGTCTGAACGCGCGGACGATGATCTTCGGTCCGGTCCTGCGCTTCATCTACTGGAACATGAACTATCATGTGGAACACCACATGTATCCGATGGTGCCCTACCACGCCCTGCCGCGGCTGCACGAGGCGGTCAGGCACGATTGCCCCCCGCCCGAGACGCTTTGGGGTGCATGGCGGCTCATCATTCCGACAGTCCTGCGCCAGTTGAAGGACCCGACCCATTTCATCCGCAAGGAGCTGCCGCCCGGTGCCGGGCGGGCGCGCGAAACCCCCCTAGCTGCCGAATAGGACAACCATGCCCTGGACCCAGGCCCTTTCCTTCGACGAGATCGAACCCGAAGACGTGATCCGCTGGGATCACAACGGAGCGACCTACGCGCTTTACCGGACCGAAGATGACGCGGTCTATGCCACGGATGGCCTGTGCACGCACGAACGGGTGCATCTTGCCGACGGACTGCTGATGGGCCATCTCATCGAATGTCCGAAACACAACGGTCGCTTTGACATCCGGGACGGCTCTGCCAAGCGCGCTCCGGTATGCGTGGCGCTGCAAACCTATCCGGCCAGGGTTGAGGACGGCATGATCTGGGTCGATCTGCCGGGCTGACCCCAAGGATCGACCGCCGGCTGACCGGATCGGAAGCGGAGGGAGGGCCCCGATCGCCGCCGGGGCCTTCTGGTGCTTGAAATCCCGGGCCAGAGCCCGTATGTCCCGCCCAATCCCGAGACCGGAGCCCACAGGCCATGATGAACCCGTTCCAGTTCCTGCAGCAGACCCGCAACGAGGTGGCCAAGATCGTCTGGCCGACCCGGCGCGAGGTGCTGTTGACCACGCTGATGGTCTTCATCATGTCGGCGCTGGCCGCGACCTTCTTCAGTCTGGTTGATCTTGCGATCCGCACCGGGCTGACCGCGATCATCGGGTCGTGACGGGTTCCCTCTTGAAATGACGGCGGGCAGGGGGTAAGCCCCGGCCAACCAAAGGGACACCGGCGCGCATCGATTCGGGGTGCGCGCTGTTTTTTGTTCCGGGGAAGATGAGTGGCCGCAAGGCCCGGAAGGCAAGGAAAGAGGCAGATGGCGAAGCGCTGGTATTCGGTGAGCGTTCTCTCGAACTTCGAGAAGAAGGTGGCCGAACAGATCAAGACCGCCGTCGCCGAAGCCGGTCTTGAGGAAGAGATCGACGAGGTTCTGGTGCCGACCGAAGAGGTCATCGAGATGCGCCGGGGCAAGAAGGTCACCTCGGAGCGCCGCTTCATGCCGGGCTATGTGCTGGTGCACATGGAGATGACGAACCGGGGTTATCACATCATTTCCTCGATCAACCGCGTCACCGGGTTCCTGGGTCCCCAGGGCAAGCCGATGCCGATGCGGGATGCGGAAGTGAACGCGATCCTCAACCGGGTCGAGGAAGGCCAGGAAGCGCCGCGCAACCTGATCCGCTTCGACATCGGCGAGACGGTGCAGGTCACCGACGGCCCGTTCGAGGGCTTCTCGGGCATGGTCGAGGACGTGGACGAGGCGCACAACCGCCTGAAGGTCACCGTGTCGATCTTCGGCCGGGCGACGCCGGTGGAACTGGAATTCACTCAGGTCTCGAAAGGGAACTGAGGAAGCGTGTGGGAGGCGAGCGTGCCGGACTTGATCCGGCATGACGGACCGGACCACTAAACCGCACCTCATGGTGCAGTGACAAAGGAGAAGGCCAGATGGCCAAGAAGATCATTGGCAGCCTCAAGCTGCAAGTCAAAGCCCAGCAGGCGAACCCGTCGCCCCCGGTTGGCCCGGCTCTGGGTCAGCGCGGGCTGAACATCATGGCCTTCGTGAAGGAATTCAACGCGAAGACCGCGGAAATCCCGCCGGGTACGCCCACGCCGGTCATCATCACCTACTATCAGGACAAGTCGTTCAGCCTGGAGCTGAAGACGCCGCCGGCCTCCTACCTGATCAAGCAGGCCGCCGGTCTGCCCCCGGTGGGCAAGCGGTCGCGCGCCAAGGGCTCGACCAAGCCGGGCCGTGAGGTTGCCGGAACGATCACCGCGGCCCAGCTGCGCAAGATCGCCGAGACCAAGATGAAGGACCTGAACGCGAACTCGGTTGAGGCCGCGATGAAGATCATCCTCGGGTCGGCGCAATCCTGCGGCATCGAAGTGAAGGGCTGAGAACCATGGCAAAGATCGCAAAGCGCATGGCCAAGGCCAGTGAATCCTTCGCCGGCAAGGCAAACATCTCGGTCGAAGAGGCCGTCAAGCTGATCAAGGGCGCGGCTTCGGCCAAGTTCGACGAGACGCTGGAAATCGCGATGAATCTGGGTGTCGACCCGCGTCACGCCGACCAGATGGTCCGCGGCGTGGTCGCGCTGCCGAACGGCACGGGCAAGACCGTGCGCGTCGCCGTCTTCGCCCGTGGCGCCAAGGCCGATGAGGCCAAGGCCGCGGGTGCGGACATCGTGGGTGCGGAAGACCTGATGGAGACGATCCAGTCCGGCAAGATCGAGTTCGACCGTTGCATCGCGACGCCGGACCTGATGCCGCTGGTCGGCCGTCTGGGCAAGATCCTCGGTCCGCGCAACCTGATGCCGAATCCGAAGGTCGGCACCGTGACGATGGACGTGAAAGCGGCCGTCGAGGGTGCGAAGGGCGGCGAGGTCCAGTTCAAGGTCGAGAAGGCCGGTGTGATCCATGCCGGGATCGGCAAGGTGTCGTTCGACGATGAAAAGCTGGCGCAGAACGTCCGCGCTTTCGTCGACGCCGTGTCGAAGGCCAAGCCTGCGGGCGCCAAGGGCACCTATCTGAAGAAGGTGTCGCTGTCGTCCACCATGGGCCCGGGCGTGTCGGTCGACATCGCCTCGGCGACCCAGGCGTAAGACTCCCGACCCGCAAGGGAAGGGTTGACCGGGCGAAGGGATAACTCCTCTGAGCCCGGTTCTGTCCGAGACGGTGGGTGGTGCGCAAACACCATAAATCCTGCCTGAGATGGGGAACGAGATTTGGGCCACCTTCGGGTGATCTTGGTTTCGGGAACCGTTGCGGACCCGAACGCCCCCAGCGATGGGGGCAAACATGAGCCGGGGGGAAACCCCCAACCTTGGAGTGAAACTGTGGATAGAGCCCAGAAAGAGAAAGTGGTCGAGGAACTCGGCCAGATCTTCGAAAGCTCTGGCGTTGTGGTGGTTGCCCACTACACCGGGATGACGGTTGCACAGATGCAGGACCTGCGCGCGAAGCTTCGCGACGTGGGCGGGTCCGTCCGCGTTGCCAAGAACACGCTCGCCAAGATCGCCCTCGAAGGGAAGCCCTGCGCAAAGATGGGTGACCTGCTCACGGGCATGACCGTGCTGTCCTTTTCGGAAGACCCCGTGGCTGCGGCCAAGGTCTGCGATGCCTACGCCAAGTCGAACGACAAGTTCGTCATCATCGGCGGGGCAATGGGCGACACGGTTCTGGACCAGGCCGGTGTGAAAGCCGTGGCCTCCATGCCGTCGCGCGAAGAGCTTATCGCTCAGATCGTGTCGTGCATCGGTGCGCCCGCCTCGAACATCGCTGGTGCCATTGGCGCGCCTGCTTCGAACATCGCAAGCATCCTGTCGACCATCGAGGAGAAGGCTGCGGCCTGATCCTTGCCCGGTGTGGCTGACCCCGCATCGTTGGACCCCATCTTAACAAACGGAACTGAAAAATGGCTGATCTGAACAAACTCGCCGAAGAGATCGTTGGTCTGACCCTCCTGGAAGCCCAGGAACTGAAGACCATCCTGAAGGACAAGTACGGCATCGAGCCGGCCGCCGGTGGCGCCGTCATGATGGCTGCTGGTCCGGCTGCTGGTGCCGCTGCCGCTCCGGCTGAAGAGCAGACCGAATTCGACGTCGTCCTGACGGACGCCGGCGCGAACAAGATCAACGTGATCAAGGTCGTGCGCGAAATCACCGGTCTGGGCCTGAAGGAAGCCAAGGACCTGACCGAAGCCGGTGGCAAGGTCAAGGAAGCTGTCTCCAAGGCCGACGCCGAGGCGATGAAGAAGAAGTTCGAAGAGGCTGGCGCCAAGGTCGAACTGAAGTAATCCGGAACGGGGGGCAACCCCGTAGGACAACAGGGCTGGGTCCGAGATTTCGGGCCCAGCCATGCGTGTCTTGGAAGATGCCTCATGGCGAAGGCATCTCCCCAGGCGCGGAACGGGTTCGGGAGCCTCCCTTCGGGACGGGTGGCACGAATGGAACCCTTCGGCCTCTTCGCAAGCGGTGCGCGCCCGTGGCCCGACGGGTGGCGCGCCAGCGAAAAATGGAAAGGTGACCAGACACATGGCGCAAGCTTATGTTGGCCAGAAACGCATCCGCCGCTATTTCGGAAAGATTCGCGAAGTTCTGGAGATGCCGAACCTGATCGAGGTTCAGAAGTCCTCCTACGATCTCTTCCTGCGCTCCGGTGATGGCGACAAGCCGATGGACGGCGAGGGGCTGCAAGGCACCTTCCAGTCGGTCTTTCCGATCAAGGATTTCAACGAAACCTCGGTTCTGGAATTCGTCAAGTACGAGCTGGAAAAGCCGAAGTATGACGTGGACGAATGCCAGCAGCGCGACATGACCTATGCCGCGCCCCTGAAGGTGACGCTGCGCCTGATCGTGTTCGATGTCGACGAAACCACCGGGGCCCGGTCGGTCAAGGACATCAAGGAACAGGACGTCTACATGGGCGACATGCCCCTGATGACCTCGAACGGGACGTTCATCGTGAACGGGACCGAACGCGTGATCGTCAGCCAGATGCACCGGTCGCCCGGCGTCTTCTTCGACCACGACAAGGGCAAGACCCATTCCTCGGGCAAGCTTCTGTTTGCCTGCCGCATCATCCCGTACCGCGGCAGCTGGCTGGATTTCGAGTTCGACGCCAAGGACGTGGTCTTCGCCCGCATCGACCGTCGCCGGAAACTGCCGGTGACCACGCTGCTCTATGCGCTGGGGATGGATCAGGAAGGCATCATGGATGCCTATTATGACCAGGTGAATTTCCGCTATGTGAAGAACAAGGGCTGGGTCACCAGGTTCTTCCCAAGCCGCGTCTCGGGCACCCGTCCGAGCTATGACCTCGTCGATGCCGCGACGGGCGAAGTCATCCTGAAGGCGGGCGAAAAGGCCACGCCGCGGATGGTCAAGAAGTGGCGCGACGAAGGTGTGGTGACGGAGCTTATGGTGCCGTTCGATCATATCCTCGGCCGCTATGTCGCCAAGGACATCATCAACGAGGAAACCGGCGAGATCTGGGTCGAGGCCGGCGACGAGCTGACCTGGGAACTGGACCGCGACGGTGAGGTCAAGGGCGGCACGGTCAAGCTGCTGCTGGATCAGGGCATCACCGACATTCCGGTGCTGGACATCGACAACGTCAACGTCGGCCCCTACATCCGCAACACCATGGCGGTGGACAAGAACATGGGCCGCGACACCGCGCTCATGGACATCTACCGCGTGATGCGTCCGGGTGAGCCGCCGACCGTGGAAGCGGCCAGCGCGCTCTTCGACACGCTGTTCTTCGACAAGGAGCGCTATGACCTCTCGGCCGTGGGCCGGGTCAAGATGAACATGCGCCTTGATCTGGACAAGCCGGACACCCAGCGCACGCTGGACCGCGATGACATCGTCGCCTGCATCAAGGCGCTGGTCGAGTTGCGCGACGGCAAGGGCGAGATCGACGACATCGACCACCTCGGCAACCGCCGGGTGCGCTCGGTCGGCGAGTTGATGGAGAACCAGTATCGCGTCGGCCTGCTGCGAATGGAGCGCGCGATCAAGGAGCGGATGTCGTCGGTCGAGATCGACACGATCATGCCGCAGGACTTGATCAACGCCAAACCGGCTGCTGCTGCGGTGCGTGAATTCTTCGGCTCCTCGCAGCTCAGCCAGTTCATGGACCAGACCAACCCCTTGTCGGAAGTCACCCACAAGCGCCGTCTCTCGGCCCTTGGGCCGGGCGGTCTGACCCGCGAACGCGCGGGCTTCGAGGTCCGCGACGTTCACCCGACCCACTATGGCCGGATGTGCCCGATCGAGACGCCGGAAGGCCAGAACATCGGCCTGATCAACTCGCTGGCCACTTTTGCCCGCGTGAACAAGTACGGCTTCATCGAGACCCCGTACCGCAAGGTGATCGACGGCAAGGTGTCCGACGAGGTCGTCTACATGTCGGCCACGGAAGAAATGCGCCACACCGTCGCCCAGGCAAACGCCAGCCAGGACGCCGAGGGCCGGTTCACCGATGACCTGATCTCCAGCCGGAAGGCCGGGGAATTCATGCTGAACCCGCCGGATGCGGTTGACCTGATCGACGTGTCGCCGAAGCAGCTGGTATCGGTCGCGGCCTCGCTGATTCCGTTCCTGGAAAACGACGACGCCAACCGTGCGCTGATGGGCTCGAACATGCAGCGTCAGGCGGTGCCCTTGCTGCAATCCGATGCCCCCTTCGTCGGCACTGGGATCGAGGCGGTCGTTGCCCGTGACAGTGGCGCGGCCATCATGGCGCGGCGTGCCGGGGTGATTGACCAGGTCGACGCAACCCGTATCGTCGTGCGCGCGACCGAGATGATGGAACCCGGCGAGCCGGGCGTCGACATCTACCGTCTGCGCAAGTTCAAGCGGTCGAACCAGTCGTCCTGCATCAACCAGCGCCCGCTGGTGAAGGTGGGGGACACGGTGAAGCGTGGCGAGGTCATCGCCGATGGCCCCTGCACGGACCTCGGCGAACTGGCCCTGGGCCGGAACGTGGTCGTCGCCTTCATGCCGTGGAACGGCTACAACTATGAAGACTCGATCCTGATCTCGGAACGCATCCTGCGCGACGACGTCTTCACCTCGATCCACATCGAGGAATACGAAGTCGCCGCCCGGGACACCAAGCTTGGACCGGAAGAGATTACCCGCGACATTCCGAACGTGGGGGAAGAGGCGCTGCGCAACCTCGACGAGGCGGGCATCGTCTATATCGGGGCCGAGGTTCAGCCGGGCGACATCCTGGTCGGCAAGATCACCCCGAAAGGTGAATCGCCGATGACGCCGGAAGAGAAACTCCTCCGCGCGATCTTCGGTGAAAAGGCCTCGGACGTCCGCGACACCTCGCTGCGGCTGCCCCCGGGCGCCTATGGCACGATCGTGGAGGTTCGCGTCTTCAACCGCCACGGCGTCGACAAGGATGAACGCGCGCTTCAGATCGAGCGGGAGGAGGTCGAACGCCTCGCCCGCGACCGCGACGACGAGTTGGCGATCCTGGAGCGCAACATCTACGCGCGCCTGAAGTCGCTGATCATGGGCAAGACTGCCGTGAAGGGCCCGAAAGGCATCAAGGCGGGCTCGACCATCGACGAGGAACTGCTGGGCACGCTGAGCCGTGGCCAGTGGTGGCAGCTGGCGCTTGGCGAAGAAAACGACGCCAAGGAAGTCGAGGCGCTGCACGATCAGTACGAGGCGCAGAAACGCGCGCTCGACCACCGTTTCGACGACAAGGTCGAAAAGGTACGCCGGGGCGACGATCTGCCCCCCGGCGTGATGAAGATGGTCAAGGTCTTCGTCGCGGTGAAGCGCAAGCTCCAGCCGGGCGACAAGATGGCCGGCCGTCACGGCAACAAGGGCGTCATCTCCAAGGTCGTGCCGATGGAAGACATGCCCTTCCTGGCCGATGGCACCCCGGTTGACCTGGTGCTGAACCCGCTGGGCGTGCCCAGCCGGATGAACGTCGGCCAGATCCTGGAAACCCACATGGGCTGGGCCGCACGCGGCCTGGGCCTGAAGATCGACGAGGCGCTGAAGGAATACCGCCGGTCCGGGGACATGACTCCGGTGCGGGAAGCCATGCGCCTTGCCTACGGCGACGAAACCTATGACGAGGCTTTCGCGGGCCGGGACGAGGATGAATTCCTCGAACTCGCCGGGAACGTCTCGAAAGGGGTTCCGATCGCGACGCCGGTCTTCGACGGAGCGAAAGAGGCTGACGTCAACGACGCACTGGTGCGTGCTGGCTTCGACACCTCGGGCCAGTCGGTCGTCTTCGACGGCCGCACCGGTGAGCAGTTCCAGCGCAAGGTCACGGTGGGCGTGAAGTACATGCTCAAGCTCCACCACCTGGTCGACGACAAGCTGCACGCCCGGTCCACCGGGCCGTACTCGCTCGTCACCCAGCAACCGCTGGGCGGCAAGGCGCAGTTCGGTGGCCAGCGTCTCGGCGAGATGGAGGTCTGGGCTCTGGAAGCCTATGGCGCCGCCTACACCCTGCAGGAAATGCTGACGGTGAAGTCGGACGACGTGGCGGGCCGGACCAAGGTCTACGAGTCGATCGTCAAGGGCGAGGACAACTTCGAGGCTGGCGTGCCGGAATCGTTCAACGTCCTTGTCAAGGAAGTGCGGGGCCTCGGCCTCAACATGGAACTCCTGGATGCGGAGGAGGAGTAGGAACGGATTTTCGACGAAGATCCGTGGCCACGAGTTTTCGACGAAAACTCGAGGTCTCCCGCCTCTGACCGCAACCCTCTGATTGGGAAGATGAAATGAACCAGGAACTCTCGACCAACCCGTTCAACCCGGTTGCTCCGGTCAAGACCTTCGACGAAATCAAGATCTCTCTGGCTAGCCCAGAGCGGATCCTGAGCTGGTCCTATGGTGAGATCAAGAAGCCGGAAACCATCAACTACCGGACCTTCAAGCCGGAACGCGACGGCCTGTTCTGCGCCCGTATCTTCGGGCCGATCAAGGATTACGAGTGCCTCTGCGGCAAGTACAAGCGCATGAAGTATCGCGGCGTCGTCTGCGAGAAATGCGGTGTTGAAGTCACGCTCCAGAAGGTGCGGCGTGAACGCATGGGCCATATCGAACTGGCCGCCCCCGTCGCGCATATCTGGTTCCTGAAGTCGCTGCCGTCCCGGATCGGCCTCATGCTCGACATGACGCTGCGGGATCTGGAACGCATCCTCTACTTCGAGAACTACGTCGTCATCGAGCCGGGTCTGACCGACCTCACCTATGGCCAGCTGATGACCGAGGAGGAATACCTCGACGCGCAGGACCAGTATGGCGCCGACGCCTTCACCGCCAACATCGGCGCGGAAGCGATCCGCGAGATGTTGTCGGCGATCGATCTGCAGGCCGTGGCCGACCAGCTGCGTGAGGAACTGAAAGAGGCGACCGGGGAACTCAAGCCGAAGAAGATCATCAAGCGGCTGAAGATCGTCGAGAGCTTCCTGGAGTCGGGTAACCGCCCGGAATGGATGATCCTGACCGTCCTTCCGGTGATCCCGCCCGAACTGCGCCCGCTGGTCCCGCTGGACGGCGGCCGTTTCGCCACGTCGGACCTCAACGACCTCTACCGTCGCGTCATCAACCGCAACAACCGCCTGAAGCGCCTGATCGAGCTGCGCGCGCCGGACATCATCGTCCGCAACGAAAAGCGGATGCTGCAGGAAGCCGTCGATGCCCTGTTCGACAACGGCCGCCGCGGCCGCGTCATCACCGGCGCCAACAAGCGTCCGCTGAAGTCGCTGTCGGACATGCTCAAGGGCAAGCAGGGCCGCTTCCGTCAGAACCTGCTCGGCAAGCGCGTCGACTACTCGGGCCGTTCGGTCATCGTGGTCGGCCCGACGCTCAAGCTGCACCAGTGCGGCCTGCCCAAGCTGATGGCACTCGAGCTGTTCAAGCCTTTCATCTTCTCGCGCCTGGAAGCCATGGGCATCGCGACCACCATCAAGGCCGCGAAGAAGGAAGTTGAAGCCGGCACGCCGGTGGTGTGGGACATCCTTGAAGAAGTGATCAAGGAACACCCGGTGATGCTGAACCGCGCACCGACGCTGCACCGCCTGGGTATCCAGGCCTTCGAGCCGATCCTGATCGAAGGCAAGGCGATCCAGCTGCACCCGCTGGTCTGCTCGGCCTTCAACGCCGACTTCGACGGTGACCAGATGGCCGTCCACGTCCCGCTTTCGCTGGAAGCCCAGCTGGAAGCCCGCGTCCTGATGATGTCGACGAACAACGTCCTCAGCCCCGCCAACGGCGCGCCGATCATCGTGCCGTCGCAGGACATGGTTCTGGGTCTTTACTACACGACCATGGAGCGCAAGGGCATGAAGGGCGAGGGCATGGCCTTTGCCGACATCGACGAGGTCGAACATGCGCTTGCCGCGGGCGAGCTGCATCTGCACGCCAAGATCAAGGCCCGCCTGCGTCAGGTCGATGAGACCGGCAACATCGTCTGGAAGCGCTATGACACCACCCCGGGCCGCTTGCGGTTGGGGAACCTGCTGCCGCTGAATGCCAAGGCACCCTTTGACCTGGTCAACCGCCTGTTGCGGAAGAAGGACGTGCAGACCGTCATCGACACCGTCTACCGCTACTGCGGCCAGAAGGAATCGGTGATCTTCTGCGACCAGATCATGTCTTTGGGCTTCAAGGAGGCCTTCCGTGCCGGGATTTCCTTCGGCAAGGACGACATGGTTATTCCCGACACGAAGTGGACCATCGTCAACGAGGTGAAGGACCAGGTTGCCGGCTTCGAGCAGCAGTATCTGGATGGTCTGATCACCCAGGGCGAGAAGTATAACAAGGTCGTGGACGCCTGGTCGAAGTGCAACGACAAGGTGACCGAGGCGATGATGAACACCATCTCGGCGCCCAAGGTCGATGCGGCCGGCGCCGAGGCCGAGCCGAACTCGGTCTACATGATGGCCCACTCCGGCGCCCGGGGTTCGGTTACCCAGATGAAGCAGCTGGGCGGGATGCGCGGCCTGATGGCCAAGCCCTCGGGCGAGATCATCGAGACGCCGATCATCTCGAACTTCAAGGAAGGTCTGACCGTTCTTGAATACTTCAACTCGACCCACGGCGCCCGGAAGGGTCTGTCGGACACCGCGCTGAAGACGGCGAACTCGGGCTATCTGACCCGCCGTCTGGTCGACGTGGCGCAGGACTGCATCGTCCGCGTCCATGACTGCGGCACCGAGAACGCAATCACCGCTTCGGCGGCCGTCAACGATGGCGAAGTCATCGTCCCGATGGGCGAGCGTGTGCTGGGCCGGGTCGCGGCGGAAGACGTGATCGCACCGGGCACCGACGAGGTGATCGTTGCCAAGGGCGAGCTGATCGACGAGCGCCGCGCCGACCTGATCAACACCTCGGGTCTGGCCTCGATCCGCATCCGCAGCCCGCTGACCTGCGAGGCGGAAGAGGGCGTCTGCGCGCTGTGCTACGGTCGCGACCTGGCGCGCGGCACGCTGGTGAACATTGGCGAGGCGGTCGGCATCATCGCCGCCCAGTCGATCGGCGAACCCGGCACGCAGCTGACGATGCGGACCTTCCACATCGGCGGCGTGGCCCAGGGTGGCCAGCAGTCGTTCCTGGAAGCAAGCCAGGAAGGCAAGATCGAGTTCCGCAACGCCAACCTTCTGAAGAACGCGGCGGGCGAGCAGATCGTCGTGGGCCGCAACATGGTTGTGGCAATCATCGACGAGGCCGGGCAGGAACGTGCGGTCCACAAGCTGACATACGGCGCGAAGCTGCACGTCAAGGAAGGCGAAGCGGTCAAGCGCGGCACGAAGCTCTTCGAATGGGACCCCTTCACCCTGCCGATCATCGCCGAGAAGGCGGGGGTCGCGCGGTTCAAGGACCTGGTCGCGGGCATCTCGGTCCGCGAGGAAACCGACGATGCCACCGGCATGACCCAGAAGATCGTCGCCGACTGGCGTTCGGTTCCGAAGGGGGGCGACCTCAAGCCGGAAATCATCGTGATGGACCCGGCCACGGGCGATCCGGTGCGCGGCGACAACGGCAACCCGATCACCTATCCGATGTCGGTGGATGCGATCCTTTCCGTCGAGGATGGGCAGGAGCTGCTGGTCGGCGACGTGGTGGCGCGTATCCCGCGCGAAGGGGCGAAGACCAAGGACATCACCGGGGGTCTGCCCCGCGTGGCGGAACTGTTCGAGGCCCGGCGTCCGAAGGATCACGCGATCATCGCGGAAGCGGATGGCTATGTCCGCTTCGGCAAGGACTACAAGAACAAGCGCCGCATCACCGTGGAACCGGTCGATGAGACGCTGACGCCGATGGAGTACATGATCCCCAAGGGCAAGCACATTCCGGTTCAGGAAGGCGACTTCGTCCAGAAGGGTGACTACATCATGGACGGCAACCCCGCGCCGCATGACATACTGCGGATCCTGGGGATCGAGGCGCTGGCGAACTACATGATCGACGAAGTGCAGGACGTCTATCGCCTGCAGGGCGTGAAGATCAACGACAAGCACATCGAGGTGATCGTTCGCCAGATGCTGCAGAAGCTGGAGATCCTGGACAGCGGCGACACGACGCTTCTGAAGGGAGAACATGTCGACAAGCAGGAGCTGGAAGAGGAAAACGCAAAGGCCCGCAACCGCGGCCTGCGCGAAGCCTCGGCCGAACCGATCCTTCTTGGCATCACCAAGGCCAGCCTGCAGACCCGCAGCTTCATCTCGGCGGCGTCCTTCCAGGAAACCACCCGCGTCCTGACCGAGGCTTCGGTCCAGGGCAAGCGCGACAAGCTGGTCGGGCTGAAGGAGAACGTCATCGTCGGCCGCCTGATCCCGGCAGGCACCGGAGGGGCGACGAGCCGCGTCAAGAAGATTGCGGCGGATCGCGACCAGACCGTCATCGAGGCGCGCCGGTCGGAGGCAGAAGAGGCCGCCGCCCTGGCCGCACCGATCGCGGTGATGGAGAACGAGGTCGAAGATCAGGTCGACGCAGGCCTGATCGATACGGTGGAAAGCCGCGACTGATCCTTCACGGACCAATCGCAAGCGATGAACCTCCGTCGGCCGCAAGGCTGGCGGAGGTTTCTTTTTTGGGCATTTCAGAACAGTGTGCCGCCCTCGGGGGCATCGAGCCCCCTCGGCCGGCGCTGTCGCGAGCGTTGATCGGGCGGCACCACGGGCCGAGCCGTCGAATGCCTCCGGCGGGAGTATTTGGCAAGGAGCAACTGCACATGCTCCTTTGGAAATACTCCACGGGGGTGCGGGGGTGTGAAACCCCCGCAAACCGAGCCGGTTGGCCGGAACGGCCAGAGGCGAGACAAAAGGCGTGCGCCTGCCAAGGCGCGCAATTCGGCACTTGCGCAACTTGGGCGCTGCTCTTCCGCTTTCCGCGACAGACTGCTAGTCAGGCCGGGCAAGCGAAGGATCCGTCCCGTGCCACCATCCGAAAACCTGCGCGGCATCATGCTGATGTGCGCGTCCATGGCGGCCTTTACGATCAACGATGCCTTCATGAAATCGGTCACCCAAACCCTGCCGCTTTATCAGACCATTGCCCTGCGTGGCATGATTGCCGTTGTCGGGCTAGGCCTCTTGGCAGCCGCCACCGGGGTCTTCCGTTTTCGGCCCAATGGTCGTGACGCCTGGCTGATCCTCTTGCGCTCACTGGCTGACGTGGCAGCGACGATCCTGTTTCTGGAAGCCCTTCTCCGGATGCCGCTGGCCAGCCTCTCGGCCATCCTGCAGGCGCTGCCGCTGGCGATCACGCTGGGCGCTGCGCTGGTCTATGGCGACAAGATCGGCTGGCGGCGGATGACCGCGATCCTTGCGGGCCTTGTCGGGGTGCTGATCATCATTCGCCCGGGAACCGAGGGCTTTGACCGCTGGGCGCTTTTGGGGGTGGCCTCGGTCGCTTGCGTCGTGGTGCGCGATCTGGCGGTAAGGCCGATCCAGGGGCAGGTGCCCTCGGCCCTGGTTGCGCTGGGGGCGGCAGTGGCGGTGACGGCGATGGGCTGGATCGGCACCGGTATTCAGGGCTGGACGCCGCTGTCGATGCCGGAGGCGGGCAAGGTGCTGGGTGCGGGGCTCTTTCTGATCGTGGGCTACCTGACCTCGGTCAGTGCCATGCGGCATGGCGACATCGGGATGGTCGCGCCGTTCCGCTATACCTCGCTGCTTTGGGCCATCGTCCTGGGCCTTCTGGTCTTCGGCGAGTGGCCCGACGGCTGGACCCTGATCGGCGCGGCGATCGTGGTCGGGGCGGGGCTCTTTACCCTGTGGCGCGAACGGAAGCTGCGGCAGACCCGCGCCGGGACCGGCATTTCAACGGGCTGAGCGGAGGGTCCGATGCCCCAGCATGACTATACCACTCGCATTCTCTGGACCGGCAATCGCGGCGCGGGGACGGCGCATTACAAGGCCTATGACCGGACCTGGGACATTGCGGTGCCGGGGAAGGCGGTGGTGCATTGCTCGAACGATCCGCTCCTGGGGGGGGATCCGGGGAAGATGAACCCCGAGGATCTCTTGCTCAGCGCGCTCTCGGCCTGCCACATGCTGTGGTACCTGCATTATGCCAGTGATGCCGGGATCGTGGTGACCGGCTATTCCGACGCCCCCCTTGGTGTTGGGGAAGTGGGGCGCGGCGGGGCGGGGCGGTTCGTCAAGGTGACACTGCGGCCGCATGTCGTTGTGGCGCCGGGGACGGACCTGGCTGTCGCAGAGGCGATCCATCACCGCATACATGAGGTCTGTTTCATAGCCCGGTCGGTGAATTTTCCGGTGGATTATGCACCAAGCTTTGCCCTGTCGGTCTGAACAACCCGCTCGTCGATGACTTCGTCACTCCTCGCTGGGGGCCAGCGACGAGAAGACGAAGTCGCACGAGGAGCAGTTCCCAGCGCGACACCCGATGTCGCAAACCGGACGGTTGCCGTTCGGCCACGCGGCTAGGGTGCCGGGCAGTGGCGGGGGCCGGGATGGACGAAACCGATTACATCATTGTCGGCGCGGGCAGCGCAGGGTCTGTGCTGGCAGAGCGTCTGTCCGCCGACGGGCGCCACACGGTCACGCTGCTGGAAGCGGGGGGGACGGACCGGCGCTTCTACGTCCAACTGCCCCTGGGCTATGGCAAGCTGTTCTACGATCCTGCCGTCAACTGGCTTTACAAGACGGAGCCCGACCCCGGCCTTGCGGGCAACCGGGATCACTGGCCGCGCGGCAAGCTCTTGGGCGGGTCCTCCAGCATCAATGCGATGGTCTATATCCGCGGGCAGCGGCAGGATTACGAGGACTGGGGCCGCGACAATCCCGGCTGGGGCTGGGAGGAGTGTCTGGCGGCCTATCGCGCGATGGAGGACAACGAGGCCGGGTCGGACGATTGGCGCGGGCAGGGGGGGCCGCTCTTTGTGTCGGCAAACCGGGCGGGGCTGCATCCGCTGGTGGGCATGTTCCTGCGAGCCTGCGACCAGGCCGGGTTGCCGGGCACGCCGGACTTCAACGGCGCGCGTCAGGAAGGCGCGGGCGTCTATCAGATGACGATCAAGGGCGGGCGGCGGAACTCGGCCGCGCGCGCCTTTCTGCGACCAGCGATGAAGCGGGCCAACCTGCGCCTGATCACCGGAGCGCTGGCGACCCGGGTGCTGGTCGAGGGTGGCCGGGCGGTGGGGGTGGAGTATCGGTGGGGCGGCGAGACCCGGGTGCTGCGCGCGCGGGCCGAGGTGATCCTGGCGGGGGGAGCGATCAACTCGCCGCAGCTTTTGCAGCTGTCGGGCATCGGGCCGGGGGCCTTGTTGCAGTCGCTGGGGATTCCGGTGGTCCGGGACAATCCGAACGTGGGCGACCATCTGAGCGATCATCAGGGACTGAACTACACCTGGGCGATGCGGGTGCCGACCTACAACGATGTGCTGCGCCCCTGGTGGGGCAAGCTTCGGGTCGGGGTGCAGTACCTCATGACGCGGGGCGGGCCGCTGGCCAAGTCGATCAACCATGCGGGTGGATTCTTCCGGACAAGGGCCGATCTCGACCGGCCCAACATGCAGCTGTATTTCCAGGCCTTTTCCACGCTGATCCCGCGTGAGGGCGAACGTCCGGTGCTGACCCCGGACCCCTGGTCGGGCCTTTCGATCGGGCTGTCGAACTGCCGCCCCACCAGCCGGGGGCATATCCGGCTGCGTTCGCCCGATCCGACCGAACATCCAGCGATCACGGCGAATGCCTACGCGACGAACCATGATATCGAAGAGATGCTGGCGGCGGTGAAGTTCCTGCGCCGTATTGCCGCGCAACCGGCCATGGCGGAACTGGTGAAGGAAGAACTACGACCGGGTCCGGGGGTGGTGAGGGATGAGGACCTGATCGCCGACATCCGCGCGCGCTCGGGGACGGTCTATCACCCAAGCTGCACCTGCCGGATGGGGCCGGACCCGGCGTCCTCGGTGGTCGATGCGGGGCTCCGGGTGCATGGGGTGGGAGCGCTGCGGGTGATTGATGCCAGCGCGTTTCCGAACATCATCTCGGGCAACACCAATGCGCCTGCCATGCTGATGGGCTGGAAGGGTGCCGATGCGGTGCTGCGCGACGCGCGGTGACCCTGACGGGGGAGCCGTCCTTGGGGCATCGAGCCCCTGCGGACGGCGCTGGCGCGGGACAGGAGGCGGGCCGGGCGCTTGGAATGGGCGGTGGTGCCTCCGGCGGGAGTATTTCGCAAGGAGCAAGGGCAGGGTGGCCTGTTGGGTTCTGTGCGGTCAGCGCCGGATCTTGTGCCAGGGGCAGACGTCTTCGGCGAAGGGGATGTGGCGGCGTCGGAAGCTGGTCTCGGGCAGCGGTTCGGGGGCGCTGATCCGGTCCATGCGGAAATGCCGAAAGCCGTCACGACCTGGGTCCCAGGCAACGAGGTACCAGAGCGGCGGCAGGATCAGCATGGCCTGGGGTTCGACGGTGCGGTTGGTCTCAAGGCCGGTGCGGTCTCGGTAGCGAAAGCTGAGGAGGCGACGGTCGAGGAAGGCAGTCTCGAAGGCGGGGAGGAGGCCGGGGTCCATGGGCCCCAGGTCGGAGAGGTCCTGCTGGGGCGCGAGCTGGCCGATGTGCAGGCGGTCAAGGAACCGGCGCAGGTCGCGCAGCTTGTCTGTCGGTAGCGCGCGTTCGATCCGCGCAAGGCCCGCATCGGCGAGGTCGGCGAAGGGCAGGCAGCGGCTGGCGCGCATCGCGGCGACGCTGATGAGAAGCGCGAAGACCTCTGGTACGGTCAGGCGGGCGGTTGTCTGCACCGAGGCCGGGTCAAGCCGCAGGCCACCGCCGCGGCCGGGCTCGGAATGGATTACGAAGCCCTCGTCACGCAGGGCGGAAAGGTCGCGCAGGATGGTGCGGCGCGAGGCTTTGACCTCGGTGGCGAGGTCCGCCACGGTCGTGCTGCCCTGGCGGCGAAGCTGGCGGATGAGTCTGTCCTGGCGGCTGCGGCGGTCCATGCCGGGAGAGTAGCATCAATGGTGACAGAATGTGGCACCATTTCCCCTTAGGCCGATGCGGCAACGGTCACAAAGGAGAATGACGATGCGAAGGACTGCCGTGAACCCGTGGGACTGGTCGCTGGCACTGGGTTACAATCAGGGAGAGGTGCTGGAAGGTGTCAGCCGCCAATTGATCTGCGCCGGGCAGACCGCTGTGGATGGCGCGGGCCAGCCGCAACATGAGGGCGACATGCGCGGCCAGATCGGGCTGGTGCTGGACAATCTGGAGGCGGTGCTGGCCAAGGCCGGGATGGGTCTGGGGAATGTGGTGAAGTTGACGGTCCATGCGACGGATGTGGACGCGGCCTTGCGCAACTTCGACCTGCTGGGCATGCGGTTCGGCCCTGCAGGGGTTCGGCCACCGATGACGCTTCTGGGCGTGACCCGGCTGGCCGTGCCGGGGCTGATGGTCGAGATCGAGGCCATGGCGGCGGCGTGACATGGTGGGGTGGGCGATCTGCCCACCCTATTCCCCGCGCGGAAAGCGTTTCGCCTCTTCCAGCACGTTCAGGTCCATGTGGTTGCGCATGTAGCGCTCGGAGGCGGCGCGGAGGGGTTGGTAGTCCCAGGGATAATAGCCGCCCTGGCGCAGCGCCTCGTAGACCACCCAGCGGCGGGCCTGGCTTTCGCGGACCTGAGCGTCATAGGCGGCAAGGTCCCAGCGGGCGTCGGCAAGGGCGCGGAGGCGGGCGAGGGCTTCGGCGGCGGCGGGGTCGGTGGCGCGGTTCGTGGTCTCGCCGGGGTCGGTGGCGAGGTCGAACAGCTGTTCGGGGTCGGCCGTGCAGCGGATGTATTTCCAGTCGCCGTCGCGCAGCGCGACGAGCGGGGTGATCGAGCCTTCGGCGGCGTATTCCATCGCGACCGGGCCACGGGTCGCGCCGTTCGCGACCGGGATCAGGTTGACGCCTTCGGTCCAGGGGGCGACTTCGTCCATCGAGATGCCCGCCAGCGCGGCGAGGGTGGGGGCGAGGTCGATGGAGCTGACCGGGGTGTCGATGCGACCGGCGGGCATGTCGGGCGCGGCGATCATCAGGGGCACGCGGGCCGAGCCTTCGAAGAAGGTCATCTTGAACCAGAGGCCCTTGTCCCCAAGCATCTCGCCGTGGTCGGAGAGGAAGAGGATGTGGGCGTCCTGCCGGGTTGCCTCCAGAACGCCAAGGATCTCGCCGATCTTGTCGTCGATGTAGCTGATATTGGCGAAATAGGCCTGTTTGGCGCGGCGGATGTGGTCGGGGGTTATGTCAATCGACCGCCAATCGCAGGCGTCCATCAGGCGTTGGGAGTGGGGGTCCATGTCGTCATAGGCCAGCGGCGCGGGCGGTTCGCATTCGGGGGCGGCTTCGTAGAGGTCCCAGTATTTGCGGCGGGCGACGAAGGGGTCGTGCGGGTGGGTGAAGCTGACGGTCAGCGCCCAGGGGCGGGGGTCCTGCCCGCGCGAGAGGTCGTAAAGCTTCTGGCAAGCTTGGAAGGCCACGTCGTCGTCATATTCGTACTGGTTGGTGATCTCGGCCACCCCCGCCCCGGTGACCGAGCCGAGGTTGTGATACCACCAGTCGATCCGTTCTCCCGGCTTGCGGTAGTCCGGGGTCCAGCCGAAATCGGCGGGGTAGATGTCGGTGGTCAGGCGTTCCTCGAACCCGTGGAGCTGGTCGGGGCCAACGAAATGCATCTTGCCGGAAAGCGTGGTCTGATAGCCCGCGCGGCGCAGGTGGTGGGCGTAGGTCGGGATGTCGGAGGCGAATTCGGCCGCGTTGTCATAGACGCGGGTGCGGCTGGGGAGTTGCCCCGACATGAAGCTCGCGCGCGCGGGGGCGCAGAGCGGCGAGGCGGTGTAGCAGTTGGCAAAGCGGGTGGAGCGGGCGGCAAGGCTTTTCAGGTTCGGGGCGTGCAGGAAATCGGCCGGGCCGTCGGGGAAGAGCGTGCCGTTCAGCTGGTCGACCATGAAGATCAGGAGGTTCGGTTTCTTGGCCATGGTCGGCTCCGGCTGGGCGTGACGTTGGGGTCTGAATGTCGGGTTAAGAGGCGGCGGTCTGGTCCCTGACCGACAGACGCCAGTCGTATCCGTCATGCCGGGACGCAGAATGGAAAAGGGCCGCCCGAAGGCGACCCCCTATCCTGTGGCGTAGGGTGCGCTACAGCGCACCATGCCTTAGAGCTTTTCGATCATCTCCGGCACGGCGGTGAAGAGGTCGGCGACGAGGCCGTAGTCGGCGACCTGGAAGATCGGCGCCTCTTCGTCCTTGTTGATCGCGACGATGACCTTGGAATCCTTCATCCCCGCCAGGTGCTGGATCGCGCCCGAGATGCCGACGGCGACATAGAGGTCCGGCGCGACGACCTTGCCGGTCTGGCCGACCTGCCAGTCGTTCGGCGCGTAGCCTGAGTCGACAGCGGCGCGGGAGGCCCCCACGGCACCGTTCAGCTTGTCGGCGAGCTTTTCGATCAGCGCGAAGTCATCCTGGCTTCCGACGCCACGCCCGCCCGAGACCACGATCCCGGCCGAGGTCAGTTCAGGACGGTCGGAGGAGGCCACCTTGTCCTCGACCCAGGCCGAGAGGCTGCCGTCGACGGATGCCGAGACCTTCTCGACCGAGGCCGAGCCGCCCTTGCCCGCGGCATCGAAGGTGGCGGTGCGGATGGTCATGACCTTCTTCGCGTCCGAGGTGGTCACCGTCTGGATCGCGTTGCCGGCATAGATCGGCCGGTCGAAGGTCGCGGCGTCATGGACGGCGAGGACTTCCGAGATCACCATCACGTCCAGAAGCGCCGCCACGCGCGGCAGGACCGATTTCGACAGGGCGCCCGAGGGCGCCACGATGTGCTCGTAATCGCCCGCGAGCGACACGATCAGCGCGGCGGTGGGTTCCGAGAGGCCATGGTCATAGGCCGCATCCTCGGCCAGGAGCACCTTGGCCACGCCGTCCAGCGTCGCGGCCTCGGCGGCGGCCGCAGCGGCATCGGGGCCCGCGACCAGCACCGTGACCGGGCCCAGCGACTTGACCGCGGTCAGCGCCTTGGCGACCTGGTCGGTGGCAAGCTGGCCACCCGTGACATCGGCAAGAAGAAGAACGGCCATTTTACAGCACCCCCGCTTCGTCTTTGAGTTTCGCGATCAGTTCCTCGACCGAAGCAACCTTCACCCCGGCCTTGCGGCCTGCCGGCTCCACGGTCTTGACCACCGAGAGGCGCGGCGCCACGTCGACGCCGTAATCGGCGGGCGTCTTGGCCGCCAGCGGCTTGGCCTTGGCCTTCATGATGTTCGGGAGGCTCGCATAGCGCGGCTCGTTCAGGCGCAAATCGACGGTGATGATCGTCGGCAGCTTGACGGTGATTGTCTGGAGACCGCCGTCCACTTCGCGCGTGACCTTCGCGCTGTCGCCCTCGATGGCGACTTCGCTGGCGAAGGTGGCCTGGCTCCAGCCCAGCAGGGCGGCCAGCATCTGGCCGGTGGCGTTCATGTCATTGTCGATGGCCTGCTTGCCGCAAAGGACAAGACCCGGGGCCTCTTCCTTCACCACGGCGGCCAGAAGCTTGGCCACGGCCAGGGGCTCGATGTCGGTGTGGACGTTGTCCGTGGCCTCGATCAGGATCGCCCGGTCGGCGCCCATGGCCAGCGCATTGCGCAGCGTTTCCTGCGCTTGCTTGACGCCGATGGAGACGACGACGACCTCGGTCGCGACGCCCTTTTCCTTCAGCCGGATCGCTTCTTCCACGGCGATCTCGTCGAAGGGGTTCATCGACATCTTGACGTTCGCGAGGTCAACCCCCGACCCGTCCGCCTTGACGCGCACCTTCACGTTGTAGTCGATCACCCGCTTGACCGGGACCAATACCTTCATGGCCGCAAACTCCTCATCCGTCGCGGCCGGGGCCGCACAAGCTCTCGTCCGCCTGTTACCGGAAGGAAGGGCGTCGCAACAGAGCAAATGCGACAAGTTTCGGCGACACGACGCCGCGTTTTGATCGTGGCGGGCGATCAGAGCCGCGCCAATCCCCCGCGCCGCCAAAATTCTTCGACGAAGAGTTATGGCCCATGCCCGATGGTCAGCGCGTCAGGCCGGGGACCCAGAGCACGTCATCCTTGCCGTCGTTGTTGGCGATCCGGCCGGCGACGAAGAACCAATCGCTGAGGCGGTTGAGGTAGCGGACCGCCTCGGGGTTCACGTCCTCCATCGTCGCGGTTTCCACGACCAGCCGTTCGGCGCGGCGGCAGACCGTGCGGCACAGGTGCAGCTGCGCCGCCAGAACCGATCCGCCGGGAAGGATGAAGCTGCGCAGGGGGGTGAGGCGTTCGTTCATCGCGTCGATTTCGCGTTCCAGACGGATGACCTGGCCCTCGATCATCCGCAACGGCGTATAGCTGAGCGTTGCGTCGAGATGCCGGTCGGGCGTGCAGAGATCGGCGCCAAGGTCGAAAAGATCATTGGAAATCCGCTTCAGCGCCTCGGCCATCTCGCCGGTCGCGTGCAGGCGGGCAAGGCCGACGGTGGCGTTGGTTTCATCGACCGTGCCATAGGCGCTGACCCGCAGCGAGTGCTTGGCCACCCGCGCGCCGTTCCCAAGGGCGGTTTCGCCCGCATCGCCGGTCTTGGTGTAGATCTTGGACAGGACAACCATGGTCAGGCCCTCGCCCTGAGCCAGGCGAAGGCGACGATCGCCACCACCGCCACGAACTGCACGCCCAGGCGCCAGCGCATGATCCTGTTGGCGTTGCGCTTGTTGAACTCGCCCCCCTTGGCGAAGGTGCCGATGCCAAAGAGGAGGATGCCCAGCACGACAAGACAGGCCACGGCAGCGAAGATGAATAGCGGATCGGACAACATGCGTAATCTCCCTTCCCCCTTGATCTAGGCGTTGGGGCAGGAAAAGCGAAGCCAATTTTCCATCTGGCAGCGGGTGCGAATTTTCTGCGAAAATTCGGTCGGTCAGCCCTTGGAGATCAGCCAGTCAAGCGCGCGGGTCGGCAGGATCCGGCGGGCAACGCCCATGAGATAGGTGGGCGTGGTTACATAATAGCGGGGTTTCGGGCGGCGGGCCTCCAGCGCATGGATCAGTTTCGCGGTCACGGCGGTGGGGGCCAGTTCGAAGGCGTCCTTCTTGACCTTCTTGTCGTAGAGCCGCCCGCGCAGCTTGACATATTGCTCACGCCGGGCCGAGTTTTCCCAGTCGATCCATTTCTCGAAATGCGGGATGGCGTTCTCGCGGATCTTCGTGGTGATGGGGCCGGGTTCGATCAGGATCACGTCGATCCCGGTGCCGCGCATCTCGATCCTGAGGACATCGGTCAGGCCTTCCAGTGCGAACTTGGTCGAGACATAGGCCCCGCGCCACGTCAGTCCCACGAGGCCAAGGACGGAGGAGCAATTGACGATCCGGCCGGCGCCTTGCGCCCGCATCAGGGGAATCACCTGCCGGGTCAGGTCGTGATAGCCGAAGAGGTTGGTCTCGAAGATTTCGCGCAACGCGCCGCGCGGCAGGTCTTCGGTGGCGCCGGGGCAAGCGAAGGCCCCATTGTTGAAGAGTGCGTCCAGCGTGCCCCCGGTGCGTTGCACGACCTCGGCGACGGCGGCGGCGATGCTGGCCTCGTCGGCATAGTCGAGGCGGAAGCTCTCCAGCCCCTCGGCCCGCAGCCTTTCGCAGTCCGCTTCCTGCCGACAGGTGGCAAAGACCCGCCAGCCGCGCCCGCGCAGGGTCCGCGCCGCGTCAAGACCGATGCCGGAGGAGCATCCGGTGATCAGGATGGACCGCTGGGCCATACGTCAGGGGGCTTCGGAGGAAAGAAAGCGCAGCGCGACATAGCCTTCCATGCCGTCGCCCTGCACCACGATGCGCGCCCATTCGTCGTTGACGGCCGCAACCATCAGCGTTGCCTCGCCATTGCCAAGCTTGCCGACGATGTCGGTGTCGGTCGATGGGCCGGAGCGGACGTTCACGGAACTGGCGGTGACATACCAGATCGTGCCTTCCGCGATGACCTCGGGAGCGGGGTTGTCGGAAAGCGGGCGGGTCGCGGACCCGGGCACAGCCTCGTTGCCAAGCGCGGAGAGGGTGAAGACGGGCTCTGAAAGGACGGCAATGACCTCGCGTCCCGGTTCGACCTCGACGACCGGGGTGATGGCCGGTCCGGTGCTGGCAAGAATGGGTTCTGGCGCCGGGGGCGGTGCTGGGGCCGGGTCTGGGGCCGCTACGGGCGCCTCGGCCATGACGGGCGCGGGCTGGGGAGTTGGAGCGAGCACCGGCACCCGTTCGGCCTTGGCTCGTGCCTCGGCCCAGACCTGCTCAAGGCGGCCTTCTGCCTTCGCCTTCGCAAGGCCCGGGCGCAGTTGGCCCTTGTCCTCGCCCAGCGTGTAGAGCGCGGCAAGCATGCCGAGGCAAAGCAGTAAGGTCAGGCGCAGCATGGGTATTTCCGATTTGGCAACGTTCCGTTCTTAGCACAGGTCCCGGCCCCGGGTTGAGTCCAAAACGCATCGTTTATCCACAGGTTCCCGCTGTTGCAGCAATGCCATCTGGACCGGGCGTGCGGATTTCCCTACACAACATGCATGAGTGCGGACGATGATGACCCCAAGATCGGCGATGAGGGCCTGACCCTCTCGGAACCCCTGTCGCGCGCGATCGGCGAGCGGTATCTGACCTATGCGCTGTCCACGATCATGCACCGGGCGCTGCCGGATGCGCGCGACGGGCTGAAGCCGGTGCACCGGCGAATCCTCTGGGCGATGCGGCGGCTGCGGCTGACGCCGACCGGGGGCTTCCTGAAATCGGCCAAGATTTCCGGCGACACGATGGGGGATTTCCACCCGCACGGCGACCAGGCGATCTATGACGCGATGGCGCGGCTCGCGCAGGATTTCAACATGCGCTACCCGCTGGTCGACGGGCAGGGCAACTTCGGCAACATCGACGGCGACAACCCGGCGGCCTCGCGTTACACCGAGGCCCGCATCACCGCCGCCGCCGAGGCGCTGATGGAAGGCATCGACGAAACCGCCGTCGATTTCCGCCCGAATTATGATGGTCGCCTCGAAGAACCCGTGGTTCTGCCGGCGGCCTTCCCGAACCTTCTGGCCAATGGCTCCAGCGGCATCGCGGTGGGGATGGCCACGAACATCCCGCCGCACAATCTGGACGAGCTGATCGACGGCTGTCAGGCCATGCTGGCCGATCCCGGCCTGACCGATGAGGCGCTTGTCCAGCTGATCCCCGGCCCGGATTTCCCGACCGGCGGGGTGATCGTCGAGCCGCGCGACAGCATCCTTGAGGCCTACCGCACGGGTCGCGGTGCCTTCCGCACCCGGGCGAAGTGGCAGGTCGAGGACCTGGGCCGCGGCACCTGGCAGATCGTGGTGACGGAAATCCCGTTCCAGGTGCAGAAGTCGAAGCTGATCGAGAAGCTGGCCGAGCTTATCCAGATCAAGAAGGTGCCGCTTCTGGCGGATGTAAGGGATGAGAGCGCGGAGGATATCCGGCTGATCCTGGAACCCCGGGCGCGCAATGTTGACCCGGATGTGCTGATGGGGAGCCTCTTCAAGAACTCGGACCTCGAGGTGCGGTTCAGTCTGAACATGAACGTGCTGATCGACGGCAAGGTGCCGAAGGTCTGTTCGCTGAAAGAGGTTCTGCGGGCCTTCCTTGACCACCGACGCGATGTGCTCTGCCGCCGCAGCCAGCACCGGATCGAGAAGATCGACGCGCGGCTCGAGGTGCTGGAGGGCCTGTTGATCGCCTACCTGAACCTCGACCGCGTGATTGACATTATCCGATATGACAACGACCCCAAGGCCGCGCTGATGGCCGAGGATTGGTCGAAATCGCACATCCGGGCCACCAGTGAAAAGGACTACCAGCCGCCCGCCAAGGGGCAGGGGGTGCTGACCGAGGTGCAGGCCGAGGCGATCCTGAACATGCGGCTGCGCAGCTTACGTCGGCTGGAAGAGATGGAGCTGAACGCCGAACGCGACGCGCTGACCAAGGAACGCGCCGATCTGGCCGACCTTCTGGCCAACGAGCGCCGCCAGTGGAAGCGGGTGGGCAAGGATCTGGACGAGGTGCGCAAGCTTTACGGCAAGGCTACGGCGTTGGGCGCGCGGCGGACGCAGTTCGCCGATGCCACGGAGATCGAGGACATTCCCTACGAGGCGATGATCGACCGCGAGCCGATCACCGTGATCTGCTCGAAGATGGGCTGGATCCGGGCGATGAAGGGCCATGTGGATCTGACGGCCGAGCAGAAGTTCAAGGACGGCGACGGCCCGCGCTTTGCCTTCCATGCTGAGACGACGGACAAGATCCTCCTTGTGGCCGAGAACGGGCGGTTCTACACGCTTCTGGGCGCCAACCTGCCCGGCGGGCGAGGCATGGGCGAACCCGTCCGGCTGATGGTGGACCTGCCGAACGACACCGGGATCACCGATCTGCTGGTCTACCGGCCAGGGCAGAAATACCTGCTCGCCTCAACGGCGGGCGACGGCTTCATCGTGCCTTCCGAAGAACTTCTCGCCCAGACCAAGGCGGGCAAGGCGGTGTTGACGGTGCGCGATGGCATAAAGACCGCCGTCTGCACCCCGGTTGCGGGCGACACGATTGCGGTGGTGGGCGACAACCGGAAGATGCTGGTCTTCCCGCTGTCCGAATTGCCGGAAATGGCCAAGGGCAAGGGCGTCCGGTTGCAGAAATACAAGGACGGCGGGCTGTCAGACGCGATCACCTTTACCCGGGCCGAGGGCCTTTCGTGGAAGGACCCGGCCGGCCGGACGCGAACGGAAACCGACCTGATTGAATGGACCGGCGCCCGGGCAAGCGCGGGCAAGATGGCCCCGCGCGGGTTCCCAAGGGACAATCGCTTTGCCTGAGGCGGTCTATTCGCCGATGAGCTTGCAATGGATGGCCTGCGGTTCCGCCGCAAGCTCTGCCAACGGCGCATCGAGAAAGCTGCAGTCGATCAGATTGTGTTCATCCGTCCAGCGGTCGGTGAACACGTTCACATTCAGCATCGGCATGGTCACCTGATCTGTCGGCGCGGTGCCGAAGTTCGTTCCAAGGATCACCCGGGCAGGACCCGGCTGCAGGGTCACTTTCTCGGCCAGAAGGAAGATCGTGCCGATCTCGGTCTCGGGCAGGGTCGCGCCTTCCACCGGGTCCCCCATCCAGTAGGCCGAGACCGCCACGGCCTCGCCACGGCGGGTCAGGTCGGCAAGTGCCTTGTCTGAAAAGGTCAGGTCAATCGTCACGGTCTGAGCCGCTGCCACGCCCGCCGATACGGCGAGGGCTGCTCCGGCGGCAAGTGTTCGGAAAGGCAGTTTCATATTGTCGGTCCAAAAGGGTGAAGAGCCTCAGGCTGACACGGTCGGTCCGGCCGGGTCAAGCCTGCCTCCCAAGCCATTCAGGCTTGAATTTCCTGACGCTCCGGGCTAAGTCGCCGCGCGTGTAATCATGGGCCCCTCCCGGCCCGATCTGGACAAGGGCGGAAAGCGCGATGGCGAAGGCAAAGTTTGAACGGACGAAACCGCATGTGAACATCGGGACCATTG